>LXNI01000050.1_pt1 | contig 124763 bp, 115 predicted proteins | sample 809091 | NCBI WGS metagenome assembly LXNI01 (sample SAMN04870527, study PRJNA318959) | sponge metagenome | biome: 01000161; feature: marine sponge reef; material: water | host: Sarcotragus foetidus | place: Greece: Milos, Mediterranean Sea | collected 2013-05-29 | depth 5-7 m
CACATCCTGGAGATGCAGCGGCCGCTCACCGACGCGCTGGACGGGGCGGGCGTCCCCGCCGAGGTCACCGGGCGCCCGAAACACCTGTGGTCGATTCACCGCAAGATGATCAACCAGGACCGCAGCTACGACGAGATCTACGACCTCATGGCGCTGCGCGTCATCACCGATTCGGTGCAGCACTGCTACGCGGCGCTGGGCATCATCCACAGCCGCTGGACGCCGATCCAGGAGCGCTTCCACGACTACGTGGCCACGCCCAAGTCGAACATGTACCAGTCGATCCACACGACCGTGTACGGGCCGGGCGGACGCCGCTACGAGGTCCAGATCCGCACCGGGGACATGCACCGCACCGCCGAGTTCGGGATCGCCGCGCACTGGCGGTACAAGGCCGACGGGAAGGAGAGCGGGGTCGACGACGCGCTCACCTGGTTCCGCCAGGTGCTCGAATGGCAGAAGGACGCCAGCGAGCCGGAGGAGTTCATGGAGTTCCTCCGCATGGACCTCTTCCAGGGGGAGATCTTCGTCTTCACGCCCAGGGGGGACGTCAAGCAGCTTCCGGTCGGCGCCACTCCCATCGACTTCGCCTTCTCGGTCCACACCGAGGTGGGGCTCCACTGCGCGGGGGCCAAGGTGAATGGCCGGATCGCTCCGCTTTCGCGTGAGCTGACCAGCGGCGACTCGGTCGAGATCATCACCAACCCGCGCCAGTGGCCCAACCGGGACTGGCTGGGGTTCGTCAAGACCTCGCGCGCGCGCCAGAGAGTCCGGCAGTGGATCCGCCGCCAGGAGTTCGACACCGCGCTCAGGCTGGGGCAGGAACTCTTCGCGCGGGCGCTGCGCAAGGGGCGCCTCGCGAAGCCGGACGACGACGAAGCGCAGCGGGTGGCGCGCAAGCTCGGCTACAGGAGCTTCGACCTGGCCCTGGCCGCGCTGGCGCGGGGGGACATCGGCCCGACGGCGGTCATTCGCGGCTTCTACCCGGACGACGATCCGGCGCAGGTGGTGAAGCGGTCGCCGTCGGCGCTGGAACGCATCGCCGAGAAGATCCGCAAGTCGAACCGGGGCGTGACGATCCAGGGGATGGACAACCTGATGATCCGCTACTCGCAGTGCTGCGAACCGGTCCCGGGGGACAAGGTGATCGGGTACATCACGCGCGGGCGGGGCATTTCGATCCACCGCACCGACTGCACCAACGTCCTGAACCTCGAGAAGGATCCCGCGCGCCGCGTCGAGATCGAGTGGCGGGCCGAGCGGGGGGACCGCTTCTTCGTGCACATCCACATGGAGGGGACCGACCGGCGCGGCCTCCTGGGCGACGTGGCCCGCACCATCAGCGAAACCGCCACCGACATCCAGCACGCCGACATGCGCGCCAGCGACGGCGGCATGACCGCGGCGTTCGTGATCGAGGTGCAGGACCTGAGCCACCTCAAGCGGGTCATGCAGGCGGTGCAGCGGGTCAAGGGCGTGCTCTCGGTGGTACGCCGCGAGAGCTTCCGGGAGAGCGACCTCCTGAAATGATGCGATGTCGTGATGCGCCCTCCGGATCCCGCGAGGGAGCCGGCCATGCCTGACTTCGAGATTCGCGCCCCCTTCGAGCCGCACGGCGACCAGCCCCCCGCCATCGCCGAACTCGCGGCGGGCGTGCGCGACGGTACCCGCTTCCAGACCCTGCTGGGCGCAACCGGGACCGGCAAGACCCTCACCATGGCCCACGTCATCGCGCAGTCGAAGCGCCCCGCGCTGGTCATGTCCCACAACAAGACGCTGGCCGCGCAGCTCTATGGCGAACTCAAGTCCCTGCTCCCGGGCAACTCGGTCGAGTACTTCGTCTCCTACTACGACTACTACCAGCCCGAAGCGTACATCCCCGCAACCGACACCTACATCGAGAAGGACGCCTCGATCAACGAGGACATCGAGCGGCTGCGCCTGCGGGCCACCTCGTCGCTGATCGAGCGGCGGGACGTGGTGGTGGTCGCGTCGGTCTCGTGCATCTACGGACTGGGCAACCCGGTCGACTACCGCGGCCTGATGCTGCACCTCGAGGTCGGCGAGGAGGTCCCCCGCCAGCAGATCCTGCGCGGTCTGGTCGACATCCTCTACAAGCGCAACGACATCGCCTTCGAGCGGGGCACCTTTCGGGTGCGCGGCGACACGGTCGAGGTGTTCCCCGCGTACGAGGAGCAGGCCATCCGGATCGAGCTGTGGGGGGACGAGGTGGAGCGCATCACCCGCTTCGATCCGCTCACGGGCGGGACGATCGCGGTGCTGGACCGGACCTCGATCTACCCCGCGTCCCACTACGTCACGCGCCGCCGCACGATCGAGGAGATGGCCCCGATGATCCGCGAGGAGATGGGTGAACAGGTGGCGAAGTTCCGCGAGGCGGGACGGCTCCTGGAGGCGCAGCGGATCGAGACGCGCACCAACTTCGACCTCGAGATGATGCTCGAGATGGGAACCTGCCCGGGCATCGAGAACTACAGCCGCTACACCAGCGGACGCCGCCCCGGGGAACGGCCGGCGTGCCTGCTGGACTACTTCCCGGAGGACTTCCTGCTCATCGTCGACGAGTCCCATGTCACCATTCCCCAGATCCACGGCATGTACAAGGGCGACCGGTCACGCAAGCTCACGCTGGTGGACCACGGCTTCCGCCTTCCGTCGGCGATCGACAACCGCCCGCTCACCTTCGACGAGTGGTACTCGGTGCTGAACCAGGTCCTCTTCGTGTCGGCCACGCCGGGGGACTACGAGCTGGAGACATGCGGCGGAGTCGTGACCGAGCAGATCATCCGTCCCACCGGCCTTGTGGACCCGCCGATCGACGTGCGCCCGGTGCGCGGCCAGGTGGACGACCTCCTCGCCGAGATCCGCGAACGCGCCGCCCGCGACGAGCGCGTCCTGGTCACCACCCTCACCAAGCGCATGGCCGAGGATCTAGCCGAGTACTTCCAGTCGGTGGGCGTGCGGGTGCGTTACATGCACGCCGACATCGACACGATCGAGCGCATGGAGATCCTGCGCACGCTGCGCCTGGGCCGGATCGACGTGCTGGTCGGGATCAACCTGCTGCGCGAGGGGCTCGACCTGCCCGAGGTGTCGCTGGTGGCGATCCTGGACGCGGACAAGGAGGGCTTCCTGCGCAACGCCCGCTCCCTGATCCAGACGGTGGGGCGCGCGGCGCGCAACGCGAACGGCAGGGCGATCCTGTACGCGGACAAGATCACGGGCTCGATGCGGGTGTGCCTCGACGAAACGGAGCGGCGGCGGCGGGTGCAGCTTGCGCACAATGCAGAGCACGGGATCATTCCGAAGACGATCCGCAAGAGCGTCGCGGAGATCGAGTTCGCCACCCGGGTCGCGGACGCGCGAGAGAAGCCGCTGGCCAAGGTGGCCGAGCCCGCGCGCGGATACACGGACGAGGTCGATGCGGAGGCGTATATGAAGATCATCGAGGAGGAGATGGCGAAGGCGGCCGAGGCGTTGGACTTCGAGCGTGCAGCGGCGCTGAGGGACCAGCTGTTCGATCTGAGGGCGGCGGGGTGAGGGAGGGGGCGCGATGAGGGAGTGGGCGAACAGGAGGGCGGGCGTGGAGTCGGTGGCATGAGGGTGAGGGAAGAGGAACTGGTCGCCTGGGGACGGCGCGTAGGTGCCGAGGTGGAGCCGCCGGTCTTTATCGGGCTGAGGGGGCCGCTCGGCGCGGGGAAGTCGGTGTTCGCGAGGGCGGTGGCGCGGGGGGCAGGGGTGGAGGGGGCGCTGCCGTCGCCGACCTTCAACATCGTCTTCCGGTATGCGTTGCCGGGTGGGAGGGCGGTGATCCACGCGGATCTGTTTCGGCTGCGTGCGGCGGCCGAGCTCGGGGGGATCGGGTGGGAGGACATGGTCGACGAGGAGGGGGCGATCGCGCTGGTGGAGTGGTGCGAGAGGGCGGGGGATGCGCTGCCGCGGGACCGGTGGGAGATCGGGTTGGAGTACGTGCCGGGTGAGGTGGGGGTGCGGGCGGTGGAGGTTGTACGGTTTGGGAAGCCGGTCGCGCTGCCGCGGCCGCGGGTGGCGGTGGGGTGAGGGGGCGGGAGGGTGGGGGGTGGCCCGTGGGCTGGATTCTCGGGATCGAGACTTCGTGGCGTGTGGGCTCGGTCGCGCTGGCCCGGGGCGGGGTGGTGGCGGGGCGGCGCTTTCTCACCAAACCGTCCGCGCATGCGTCGGGGCTGATCCCGGCGGTCGGGGAGGTGGTCGGGGAGGTGGGGATCGGCGTGCGCGACTTTGCGGGTGTCGTGGTCGGGGCCGGACCGGGATCGTTCACGGGCGTGCGCATCGGCGGTGCCGCGGCCAAAGGACTGGCGACGAGCCTGGAGATACCGCTCTACGCAACGTCGAGCCTGCGGGCCGCGTCCTTCACGTTGGAGGCGTTGGGTACGGGGGTCGCGCTGCCATCGGAAATGGTGGACGCAGACGGGCCGCCCGGATGGCGCACGCCGCCCCCGGCGCTGAGCGGCGACGAGCGCGAACTCCGGCACGTGCTCCTGGATGCCCGGCGCGGCAGGGTTTACGGCGCCGCCTACGATGTGGGCGCCGACGGCCCGGTGGAGGCGGCCGCCCCGTACCCCGGCACCATCCTCGACGTCATCAACGCCCGGCCACCGCTCGACACGATCTTCATGGGCGACGGCGCCATCGCCCACGGCGCCCTGATCCGGGCCGCGGGCTACACCGTGCAACCCTTCCCCGCCGGCATCCCCGTCGCCGACGCCGTCATACAATGCTGCTCCTGGATCCCCGTCGACGCGGCCGCCTGGGAACCGCACTACGTCAGGGAGTGGCGACCGGGATGACGGCCCCGGTCGCGCTACGGCGCGCGCAACCCGGCGACCTGGCCGCGATCATGCCCATCGAGGCCGCCAGCTTCCACCGGCCCTGGCGCAAGGAGACCTTCGCCTCCCTGCTGGACCGGCCGAACACCGATGTCCTCGTGGCGACCCTTGAAGACGCCGTTGTTGGCTACGCGGTCCTGACCGCCCTGGCCGGCGACGCCGAACTGGCCAATCTGGCCGTCGATCCCGGCCACCGCAGACAGGGCATCGCCTCGGCCCTGCTGCGAGGGTGTCTGGGAATTCTGCGCGACCGGGGCGAGCGCTGGGTCTTTCTGGCGGTCCGCGCCTCGAACGATGGGGCGTCCCGGCTGTACGAGGCCTTCGGCTTCGACGAGATCGGCCGTCACGCGGACTACTATCTGAACCCCACGGAGGACGCCGTCATCTTCGGACTGGAGGTTGCTCCTGCGGATCGCGGTGACTAGCCGGGTGACTGGCCGGGACTACACGTTTTCGCCCGAGCGGCTACCTTTCGAATTGAAGCTCAGCCCAAGCTATGGAGAACATGCCCCATAAGAGCAGGAAGATCCTGGTCACCGGCGGCGCCGGTTTCATAGGGAGCCATGTCGCTGGAGCCCACGTCGACCGGGGCGACCGGGTCTGGATCGTCGACGATCTCTCATCCGGGCGGCTCGAAAACATCCCCGCGGGCGCCGAATTCCACCAGCTGGACATCGCCGACCCACGGGTGGGGGACCTCATCCGCCGCGTCGGTTTCGACATCATCAACCATCACGCCGCGCAGATAGACGTGCGCGTCTCGGTGGCCGACCCGGCCCTCGATGCCCGCGTCAATGTCACGGGCCTACTCAACATCCTCGAGGCGGCAAGGGAAAGCGGGACCGGCCGCATCGTCTTCGTCTCCAGCGGCGGCGTCGTCTACGGCGAGCCACAAGACATCCCGACCCCGGAAAACGCTCCCAAGGAACCCCTGTCTCCCTACGGCGTCACGAAGCTGGCCGGCGAGCAATACCTCAACTACTACAGGGAAGTCCACGGCATGGACTACGTCGCCCTGCGCTACGGCAACGTCTACGGCCCCCGCCAGGACCCGCACGGCGAGGCGGGCGTGGTGGCGATCTTCTCCCGGCGCCTCCTCCACGGCGAACCCCTGACCATCTACGGCGACGGCGAACAGACCCGCGACTACGTCTACGTGGGCGACGTGGTGCGCGCCAACCTGATCGCAGCCCGCATGGTTCTCCGCGCCGCCCCGGGACTCGACGCCCGCGCCTACAACGTGGGGACGGGGATCGAGACAACCGTGAACCGGCTTGCCGATGTCCTGGAAGAAGCGGTGGGGATCCACACCGGCCGGGTCTTCGAGGGCGACCGTCCCGGCGAACTCCGCCGCAGCGCCCTCGCGAACGCCAGGTTCCATGAACGAGGCTGGTCCCCCGCGCTGAGCCTGTGCGAAGGTCTGGCCGCAACCTTCGAGCACATCGCCTCCCGCGCGGAAGCGGTCACGATCGCATGAACGAACTCCTTCCCCAGGCCCAGCCAATGCGGGGCCCCCTGGACATGATCATGGGGGCCAGCCCCGCCACCCATATCGTGCTCGGTGTGCTGGTTCTCTTTTCGGTCCTCTCCCTCTGGGTGATCATCTCGAAGGTCCGGCACTTCCGGGCCGTGCGGCAGGAGGGGGACCGGTTCCTGGGCCGAATGGAGGAAGCCGGCAACCTGACCGAGGCTTCCGAGGCATTGATCGGGCTTCCCGAATCCCCGTACACGCGACTCTTCCGCGGCGGCCTCTCATTCTTCGCCGAACTCAGTCCCGGAGCGCTCTTCGGGTCGAGCAAGGCCAGCGGGTTGTCGCTGACTCAGCTGGAAGCGCTCCGGCTCGTGATGGACAAGGTGGAAGCCGAGGAGATCGACGAGCTCGCGCACGGCCTCAACTGGCTCGCGATCATCGGGTCGGTGTCGCCGCTGTTGGGGTTGATGGGGACGGTGATCGGAATCATGAACACCTTCCTCGGCATCGCGGCCGAGCGGTCCACCAACATCAGCGCGGTGGCGCCCGGGGTGGCCGAAGCGCTCATCACCACGGTGGCCGGTCTGTCGGTGGCCATCCCGTCGGTCATTGCGTACAACCACTTCGTCTCGCGCCTGAACCTGGTGCGGGGTGAATTCGAGGGCTTTGCGAGCGAGTTTATCGGCACGCTTGCCAAGGAGCGGCACGTGTGAGGAGGCGCGACCGGCAGCGCGTCGGGCTTCCCGTCCGCGCGGAGATCAACGTCACCAGCCTGGTCGACGTCGCCTTCACCCTGCTGATCATCTTCATCATTACGGCCCCGGTGCTGCAGGGGGGGATCCAGGTGAATGTGCCGGAGGGGCCGGTACGGGTCATCGAGGCGACGGACGAGATGATCGTTGTGGCGGTCGACTCCATGAATGTTCTCCATATCGGCGATGCGCCCGTCGCGGATGACCTGTTCGACGCCGCGCTTCAACAGCTGATCGAGGAGCGCGACGCGGACATGGTCTACCTGAAGGGCGATTCGGCGGCGGTCTACGGGCGTGTGACCCGCGCCATCGCCGGCCTCTCCGACGATGTGCAGCTGGTGCTCATAGTGCGGGAGATGCAGCGATGACCCCGATCGTGTCCAGCGGCGAAGGGGCGGGGCGCGTGCGCCGGCGGCCCCTTGGACACGGCGCCCTTGGCGCGTCGCTCGGGGTCCACTTCTCGGCGCTGACAATCATCTTCTGGGGGATTCCGGCGCTCGAAGATCCCCCGATCCTCTACGAGGTGGTTCAAGTCGACATGGTCGCCATGGCCCCCGAACCCCCCGACGACCTGGTCGTCGAAACACCCGACGATCCACCGCCTGCCCCGGAGGAGGAAGCGCCGCTGCCGGAACCCGATCCCGAGCCCGAGCCGGAACCGGACACCACCGAAACGCCCCCCGTCGTCGAGGAAACGCCACCCGTCGAGTCGGAGAGGTCCGCCGACACGGAGACACCGGACGAAGGCACGGACGAGATCACGCAACAGGTCGAGGCCGTAAGGCGGGACTACCCGGAGTACTACCAGAACATCATCAACTGGATCCGGCGCTGTTTGCGCTGGGAGGGTTCCGGCCGGCTCGAGGTGGTGATGACCTTCCGGATTCTCCGCGACGGTAGCATCCCGGATTTCGACGTGGCCAGATCTTCCGGGGACGACGCCTTCGACATCGCGGCCATGGCGGCGATCGAATGTGCCGGCAAGGCGGGCCGCCTGGGTCCGCTGCCCGAGGACTACCCGTACGAGTTTCTTCCCGTCAACTACACGATCACGTCCAGGGTCGGATCGGAAGTATCTGAGGTCCAGCCGATGGAGGGAGTGCGATGAAGCGACAGGTTCATGGTGGATTCGGCGTGGCTCGAACGATGAGAGGCTGTTGTCCGGGCACTGCCGGCGACGCAAGCGTGTTCCTGCTGTTCTTGCTGGGCATCGGTGGTGGACCCGTCACCGCCGCGGGCCAGGAGACCGAGTCAGCCATCCCGGGCGTTGAACTGCACGACGTCATCGTGGACCGCTATGTGCCCCCCATCGCCATCCGGCCCTTCACCGTGTTCGCCGGGGACGCCGGCCTCGCCCGCGAGATCGAAGGGATCATGGCCCGGGACCTGCGCTACAGCGACCGCTTTCAGGTCCGCGACTCGCTTCCCGCCGAATTCGCGGGCGAAGGTGTGCAGTATGCCCTTTGGGAGCAGTTCGACGTGGACTGGCTCGTGACAGGCGCCATCGAACCCGCCGGTACGGGTGGAGAGCTCGCCTTCGCGGTGGAAATCCACGACATCGTCTTCGGAAGTCTCAAGGCGAAGGCCACCTTTCCGCTCCCGCCGCGAGACCACCCGGACTTCCGGCTGGCGGTGCACAGCGTGTCGGATGCCGTGGTCGAGTGGGTGACGGGCGACCGGGGCGTCGCAGCGACCCGGATCGTCTTCCGCATGCTGGCCTTCGGCTCGAGGACCGCCAAGGAGATATACATCGTCGATTTCGACGGCGAGAACCTGCGGCGGCTGACCTGGGACGACGACATCGCCACCTCTCCGGTGTGGTCGCCGGACGGCAAGCGAATCGCCTACAGTTCCTTCAAGGCGGGACCCCCCCGCATCTACGAACTGAACCTGGAAGACGGCCAGGACAGGCTCCTCGTGCCGGAGGGGCACGGACAGCATGACATGCCGTCCTATCATCCGGACGGGCACTCCATCGCCTTCACGATTATCGGACAGGCGCCCGCGGGCCTCTTCACCTACAATATCCGGGACGGCTGCTGCCTGAAGTACCTGGGCGGCGGCCGCTACAACGACCTGCAGCCGGTCTATTCCGCGGATGGCGAGCGGCTGATCTTCGTGTCCAACCGCCTGGGCAGCGCGACGCCGCAGGTATACTGGCAACCCTCGGTCGGCGGCGATGCCGTACTCCTGTCGCCGTTCCGCTACGGCGAGGCCGGCTATTTTACCGATCCGGACTGGTCGCCCTGCGGGGACAAGGCGGTGTTTGCCGGCGGCATCGGCAGCAGGAGACAGGCCAACCGCTACCACATCCTGGTGGCGGATATCGAGGGCGGCGGCAACCGGGTGCTACAGCTTACCCAGGAAGGGAACAACGAGGACCCCAGCTGGGCCCCGAACTGTCGCCACATCGTCTTCCAGGGGGAACGCAGCTATGGATCCGGGGTGTTCATCGTCGACTCGGTGACGGGTCGCACCCGCCTGCTGGTGCCGAATGTCGATGCCGAAGATCCGGATTGGTCCCCCGTGCTGGCCGAAGACGGGGTTCCGGTCCCTCTACCGGCATCTCCAAATTCGCCTATATTCTGATTGTGTCGAGTCCGGGCTACTCAGCCGATAACACGTACCTCCACTTACCGGGAGAAGGGATGTTCAACCCACGGTTGGTCCTTGCCGCCTTCGCCACTGTCGTCCTCGCCACCGCCTGCCGCCCGGAACCGCCTCCGCCGGCTACTCCCGAACCCACCGGCCCCACGCCGGAAGAGATCGCAACGAAGCAGCGTGCCGACTCGCTTGCCAGGGTGCAGGCCGAGCGGGATGCCCAGCTGGAAGCGGCAAGACAAGCCCAGCTCGAGATGGAGCGCAGGGCGCGAGAGGCCCGCGAGACCCTCGTCGACATGGTCTTCTTCGACTACGACGAATCCGTCCTCACCGCCGCAACGACCGGAAAGCTGCGCGCGAAGCTGGCGATCCTCCGCAGTTGCTCCGGCGTGCACCTTCGAATGGAAGGCCATGCCGACGAGCGGGGAACCTCCGAGTACAACATCACGCTCGGCAGCGAACGCGCCATGTCCGTCTCCGAGTTCTTTACCGGCTTCGGACTCGACGACACCCGCTTCACAACCCTCTCCTACGGCGAGGAATCGCCCATCGCACAGGGGTCCAATGAAGCGGCGTGGGCCCGCAACCGGAGGGTCGAGTTCGTCATAACGGCCGGGGGCAACGACCTCGGCAGTTGCGGCTGACAGCCTCGGCCGCCCAGCCGGTGAGACGCGCGGTCCCGTCAAAGCGCCTTGCCAGCCCGGCGCCTCGCCGCTCCCGGCGCCTGCCGGGAATCATCCCCGGACTCGTCATCCTGCTGATTCCCCTCGGGGGCTGCGCGACAAGGGGAGCCCACGAAGACCTTCAGAGCGAGGTGTGGGCCCTCTCGGCACGGCAGGATTCGGCCTACGCGGAGCTGCAGAGATCGATCGACGAAGGCCGCCGCGCGATGATCGATTCGGTGCAGGCCCTGTCGGAACGCATGTTCAACCTCCGGGGAGCCGCCAGCGGAAACCAGCGCGAGATCCAGAAGGAGCTGGCCAGTCTCAGTGAACTCGTAGGCCAGTTCCAGCACACCGTGGATCAGCTGGGCAGCCGGATCGACGTCCAGAAGCAGGAGTTCGAGCAACGGATCGCGCAGCTGGCGGAGCAGGGGGACTCGGCAGTCGAGGGTGGTGAAGCCGAAGTTGCGGATCCCGCCGAACCGGTCGGCACCCCGGCACAGGCGCAGGCGCTCTTCGCCGTCGCGGTCTCGAATGCCGAGCGGGACCTGCGAACGACCGCCCTCCGGGGATTCCAGCAGTTCCTCGATCAGTATCCGCGCGACCCGAACGCGCCCGCCGCCTACCTCCATCGGGGTGAACTGCTGACGCTCGAAGGCAGGCTCGAGGAGGCGATCGACGACTACCTCGAAATCCCCAGGATGTTCCCGACCTCGGACCGGATACCCGCAGCCCTCTACCGCGCCGGGGTGCTCTGCATCGAGCTGGAGGACTACGACCGGGCCCGCGAATACCTGGAGCGCGTGATCAACACCTATCCCGACGACAGGTTCGCCGAGCAGGCGCGGGAAAAGCTCGACGAAATCCCCTGACAGGGCTCATGGTCTTCCAAGGGCCCGCCCGCCATGCTCTGTCCCGTCTGTAGCTCCGGCTCGGTGAAGGTCGTGGATTCGCGCGCGGCCCGTGCCGGACGTGCGATTCGCAGGCGCCGTGAGTGTCTCGATTGCACTCGGCGCTTCACCACATACGAGCACATCGAGAAGCGGCCGCTGCAGGTCGTGAAGCAGGACGGCAGCGCCGAGGACTTTCAGCGCGACAAGCTGGCGGCGAGCGTGGCAGTGGCGTGCGCGAAGCGGCCGGTCTTGCCGGGCGACATCGAGGCGCTGGTGGACACGGTCGAGGACACGGTATCGGGATCGGCCCGCGTAGAGGTGTCTTCGGCCGAGATCGGCGAAGAGGTCATGGAGGGGCTGAAGCCGCTCGACCGCGTAGCGTACATCCGCTATGCGTCGGTGTACCGGAACTTCCAGGACATCGACGAGTTCCAGGAAGCCGTGGACGAGCTGATCGTCAGGGAGCAGCGCGAGGGACGGCGGCGCTTCCAGGGCGAACTTCCGCTGCCGCTGGGCGACGGGAGCAGTGAGGACCGATGAAGAGGCTGCGCGATGGCCTGCTGGCCGCGGCGAAGAACAATCCCAAGGCCGAGATGCCCTTCCTGGAGCACCTGGAGGAGATGCGCTGGCGGATCCTGTGGAGCCTGCTCGCGCTGATCCTGGGGTTGGGGGCGGGCATCTTTCTCGTCCTATACTTCGATGCGATGATGATCCTGCTCTCCCCGGGAAGGGAGATCCTCGGAGAGGACTGGATGCCGCAGGCACTGGGGCCCAACGAGAACTTCTTCTTCCTGCTGAGGGTCGCGATCTGGATCGGCCTCGTCCTGGCTTCGCCCACCCTGGTGTACCATGGGTGGCAGTTTCTGTCACCCGCGCTGGAGAAACACGAGAAGCGCGCGATCGTCCCCTCCCTCTACTTGGGCCTCGTGCTCTTCATCGCGGGGGTGGCGATGGCGTACTTCATCGTACTGCCCTTCTATCTGAGGTTCATGGTCGGGATCGGGTCCGAGTTCATGACGCAGGGCTGGACAGGCAACCTGTATTTCGGTGAAGTCATCAAACTGTTGTTGGCCGTTGGGTTCATCTTCGAACTGCCGGTGGTGATTCTGGTACTGAGTGCCCTGGGCATCGTCACGCCCCGGTTTCTCAGATCCAAGAGGCGCCACGCGATCGTGGGGAGTACGATCCTGGCCAGCCTGATTTCACCCGGCGACGCGATCACACTGACACTTTTCATGGTGGCTCCAATATTCCTGCTCTACGAATTCAGCATTCTGCTGTCGGTGCTGGTGTGGCGGAAGCGCGACGCACGTGACGGCCAGGCAGAGACTGCGCCCGCCCCTGCGGATACCGTGGCGGCCGAAGATATCCACGCCCCCGAAGACACCGTCGCGTCCCCCACCCCCTACGACCACGGCGACCCCGCGCGGCAGGGAGAGACCAAAGAGCCGGCCACCCCCGATCCTGGCGCACCCGAGTCCCCGGACACGGACGGAGAGGAGTAGCGTGCGGATGACGAGCCGACCGATCGCGTCCCGGAAACCCCCGAGTCTCCCATGCCGGACGACGGGATCTGGCGCGAGCATGGCGGACCGGCTGCGCCTTCGCGCCTTTCCGGCGGCCGTGGTACTGATCGCGCTCGCACCGGTCGCGGGGGCCCATGCACCGCTGTCCGCGCAGGAGCTGCCCGATTCGCTCCAGGAGGTCGTCAAGAAGCGCCTGGAGCTCCTCACCCGCGCGCTCGGCGACTCAACCGGTCTGCTGCCCGACTCGTTGCGGCCGGAACAGGGAATGGACGAAATGACCGAAATGGTCGACGACTCCACGCTCATGCAGCTGCTGAACCTCACCGGCTACAACCTCATCCGGTACCAGTCCGACGACGCCGTCTTCGAGACCGAGTCGAAGGTGCTCACCCTGCTGAGCGCGAGCGAGGGCGGGACGGTCATGAACCGTGACGGCATGGAGCTGTCCGGCGACACGCTCATCTTCGACGACAACACGGGACGGCTGGTGTCCTTCGGCCGCCAGGCCACCTTCACGCCCGAGGACGGCAACCCGGTCCTCACGCGCCAGATCATCTTCGACCTGAATGAGCGCCGCGGCACCGCCCTGGACGCGCAGACCCAGACCGAGGTCCGCGCGGGGAGCTGGAATGTGCGGGGCGACTGCCCCTGGGTCGACGGCGACGTCTCCTACTGCCACCGCATGATGTTTACGAGCTGCGAGGAAGACGAGCCCCACTACCACTTCCAGGCCGGCGAGATGAAGATGTACCCCGGCGGCACGATGGTCGCGCGCAACGTTACCCTCTACTTCGCGGACGTGGGGGTCTTCTGGCTTCCATTCATCGCGCAGAGCACGGCGACCGAGCGCCGGTCGGGCCTTCTCCCCCTCCAGTTCTCGGTCAACGACATCGTGCGCACCTCGGGCGGGTACGCGCGGCGGATCTCCAACATCGGGTACTACTGGGCGATCAACGACTACGCCGATGCCCAGCTGGCCCTGGACTGGTGGAGCGGGAACTACACGGGTATCAACGGTGCGCTTCGGTACACCTGGCTGCGCCAGTTCCTGAACGGGGGCGTGAACCTCCGCCAGTTCTGGCGCGTCGAAGGGGGATCCGAGCTTGCCATCAACACCAATCACAGCTGGAGATTGTCGGAGCGTACGAATATGCGGGCCTCGTTCGCCTATGCGTCCAGCAGCGACTTCGTGCGGCGCAACTCCTTCGATCCGCGCGAGGTCACGCAGTCGATCGACTCGGAGGGCGGGTTTGAGCGGCGCTTCGACTGGGGGAAACTGTCGGTGAACGCCGACCGCAGGCAGTTCCTCTCCGACGACCGGGTCGAGTCGACCTTCCCCAGGGTCAACCTCTCTCTATCGACCATCACGCTGTTCAGCGCCCCGGCCAACCGGGCCCGCTTCTACAACAACATGACGTGGTCGGCCTCCGGGAGTATGGCGCGGTCGTTTAGGGATCTCCCCGCGCAGAACGCCGACTCCGCCTTCAACCTCCGGTCGGCGGACACCGAGGCGTGGCGCGGCGGCCTCTCGACGAGTCTCTCGCTCGGCGCCCTGTCCGTCTCGCAGAGCGTCAACCTGAACCGCAACACCACCCGCGACCTGCCGCTTGACTTCTTCGAACCCGATACCGCGGTCGGCGTCGGAGTGGGAAGCGTGGGAGACCTGAACCGGCCGTCGTTCTTTCCGCGCCTCGCCCAAGACGCAATGGACTTCACGGCCGAGGAACTCACCTGGTCGACCGGTGTCAACTACCAGGTGACGCTGGTGGGTTCCACTTCCCTCACCCCGAACCTGTCCATTGGGGGCCGGTCGATCCGTTCCGACACCGCCACGGCGGGCGGGGGCGGATTCATCGCCGCGCCGAGGCGTCTTTCCTTCGGTGCGTCCCTCAAGGCGGACCTTTTCGGCTTCTACTACGGTGACCGCTTCCGCCACAAGTGGTCGCCGACCTTCGACTACGCCTATTCGCCGGAAACGAATCCGACCGAGCTTCAGCGGGCGACCTTCGGAGACCGCGCCATCCAGCCGCGCAACGAGATCCGCCTGGGGATGAACAATACCTTCGAGATGAAGATGGAGGAACCGGCCGCCGATTCCGCTGCCGAGCAGGCCGCGGAGTCGCAGCCGCGCGACCGCTCCGAAGGCCCGCGCCGCCTTCCCCGGGCACGGACGGTCAACGTTCTGGCGGTGCGCACCAGCGCGCTGACCTATGATTTTGTCCAGGCCGACGAGCTGGGTCACTTCACCCGTGGCTTCGCCGACAACCTGCGAATCGCGAATCAGATCAGCTCCGACTACATGCGCGGGCTCTCCCTCTCGATGGAACACGACATCTTCGACGACGCGGCGGGGGGCGCGGGCGGGGGGCGCGGATTCGCGCCCTTCCTGTCCAACGCGAATCTCTCCTTCTCAATCAGCAACGAGTCCACGGCCTTCCGCTGGCTCAGGCGCCTGACAGGCGGGGAAGAGGAAGAGGACACCGCCACCACGACAACCCGGGTCGCGGAGGAGGATGAAGAAGAGTCGGTGGACCCAACCGGACTGGAGACCGAGGATCTGGGGAAATCGTCGGTCGTGCCCCGCTCCAATGATCGCCGGACGACGCGCCGAAGCAACGAGAGGGGGAGTGTGGGCCAGTGGTCGGCGTCGTTCTCCTATTCCCTCGCCCGCAACCGGGGGGCGGAGATGGCCGGCAACCAGATGATTCAGGCGAATGTGCGGTTTCAGCCCACGGAGCTGTGGTCGGTGGACTGGCGCACATCGTACGACGTGGTGTCGGGTGCCTTCAACGACCATGTGGTCCGCCTCACTCGCCAGATGCATCGCTGGGAAGCCGAGTTCGCCTTCCAGCAGACGGCCACCGGCAACTGGACCTTCCTCTTCGAGGTGGCGCTCACGGACAACCGGGACCTGCACTTCGACTACGAACAGCGGACCGGGGGGGAGCAGGGCAGGCAGCGGCAAAGGGGAGGACTCCGCTAGCCCGTGTGAACCGTGGGAGGTTCGAGCGGTCGTGCCCCGAGTGTCCAGATCCGGATACCTCTTCGTCCCTGGGCGAGGACATGGCGAAGCTATACCGACAATGCCAAGTGATGTTCCGGCATAATCTTACGATCGTGGTACGGAAAATGCTGGAGAGAGTCGCGGCGGCTGGTCCGCGGGGTTGCCCGGCCGGCCCGGCGAGTGTCGAAGACACGGTCGCCAGTCCTTTCCAATGAACAAAGCGAGGCGAAGAATGCGATATCGGCGACTGGTTCCGGCAGTACTGGTGATGAGTGTGGGAGGGTGCGAGGTGACGGTGACGGTGGACGGCTACCCACCCGATCCACCCGAAAACCTGGAGGCGGCCTACTACGACCGCGGCGTGGACCTGTACTGGGAATTGGGGTCCGGATGGGACGGCGAAGCCTTCCTCGTCTATGGAAGGCGGACCACCGACACCGACTACTTCTTCATCGCGGAGGTGACCAGTTGCGCCGAAGGGGAATGCCTCTACCGCGACATCAACGTGAGCCCCGACCGCACCTACGAGTACTACGTGGCCGCCGCGGACCCGGATACGGGCGAGGAGAGCGCCAGCGACTATTCCGTCGAGGTCTTCGTGCCGTTCCCCATTCCTCCGCCGGTCCCGGATGGCGTCGAAGCCGTTGCGCTGGACAACGCCGTGTACCTCCGGTGGGGCGAGAACTCGGCCGCGGATGAAGAGTTTGTCGCATGGCGTGTCTACTACTCCGGCGACGACGGCGACCAGTACCTCGGCGACACGGATTCACCGGGATACATCGATCTGCTTGCCGAAAACGGGAGTACCGCGACCTACTTCGTGACCTCCCTCGACTACTACGGCCATGAGAGCGACGCGAGCGAGTTCGTCGAGACCACGCCGCGGCCCGACTACACGAGCGAGATCATGTACCCCTACGAGTCGGTTCCGGAGTCCTCCGGTTTTCGCTTTCAGGAGACGGACGCCGTTGAAGCCGTGATGGATGGAGACGATCCCGACCGCCACTTCAGCATCGAGGTCGACTCCGACGGGTTGTGGTTCGTCCCCGGCCCGGGAGCGTACATCCATCCCACCCGCCGGGCCACCTCGGCGCTGAAATGCGGACCCGGAGCGGATCCGGACTGCACGTCGTGGGAGCAGGCGCCGACATCGGGGTACGGCTCCTCGGACGTTCGCCTGGAGGGCGGCTACACCTATATGTTTTACGTCCCCGGCGACGACGGAAAGATGCGGTACGGCGCGGTGCGGACCTCCCACTCCGGTGGCTGCCAGGAGGGCTACATCATCATCTTCGACTGGGCCTATCAGACACAGGCGGGCAATCCCCAGCTGTCGCTCGCGGGCGGATCGGAGGGCCTGTAGAGGCACCTGCGAGGGGCGGCGCCACGCCGCTGGTGGAGGCCGTTCCGAATTTCAGCGAGGGCCGGGATCCGGGATTCGTGTCCGCGGTGGCCGGGGCGTTCGCCCGGACAGGGTGCGATGTGCTGCACACCACCCGTGATCCGGATCACAACCGATGCGTGGTTACCGTCATCGGTGGCCCCGATGAGGTGGAGGACGGGGCGGTGGCGGCGGCTCGGATCGGCCTGGAGAGGATCGACATGTGCGGCCACCGGGGCGTACATCCACGCGTGGGCGCCCTGGATGTGCTACCCTTCGTCCCTCTGCGGGGAATGGAGATGTCCGGGGCGGTGGCGCTGGCTCGGCGCGCGGCCGCCCGGATCGGCCGCATGGGGATTCCCGTCTACTACTACGGTCGCGCCTCCGAGCCCGTCGGCCGGACCCTGGCCTCCATCCGGCGGGGCGGTTTCGAGGCGCTCGCGCCGGAGGCCGCGGCCGGCCGTGCCCGCGCCGATGTCCCGGGACGTGCCGGCGACGGGACACCCGTGTACCATTTTGCGCATCCCACGGCCGGGGCGGTGTGTGTCGGGGCGAGGGAGGTGCTCCTGGCGTGGAACGTGGACGTCGAGGGTGTGTCGCTCGTGGACGCCAAGGGGATCGCGGCGGGTATCCGTGAATCGGGCGGGGGTTTCCGGGGACTGCGGGCCATGGCGGTCTTCCTTCCCGAGCAGGGCCGTACACAGGTGTCCATGAACCTTGAGGCGCCGGAGACCACGGACCCGATGGAGGTGTTCCGAGCGATCGAGAGGGATGTCACAACCCGGGGTGGATGTGTGGTCGGCACCGAGGTGATTGGACTCGCGCCCGACGCCGTTACGGACTCGGTGGCGAGGTCCATGGGAATACGGGACTGGTCGCGTGACCGGATCCTGAGTCGCCGGGTGGACGCGTGGGTCATGGCGGGCAGCGCGCGGTAAGGGGAGGGAGCCACGCCAGTGGGGGCCGTGCCGACGGCCGCTTCCGGCCCGAATGTGGCCTTTCCGCCTCCAAATGCTAACTTTCCTCTGGCAACCATCCCTCCAAACCCGCACATGACCAAGACAACCACGGCTCCCCGGCCAGCCATCCATGGGCTTCCCGGGATACAGGCGCCGGTTAGAGACCGGCTCGAACGCGTGCTGGAGGAACTGCGCGGGATCGCGGTGTCGGACTTCTCGATGATCGAGGAGGTCAATGACTACCTCCTCAACGTCCCCGGCAAGCTCTTCCGCCCCACGCTCCTGCTCCTGGCCAGCGACGTGGGCGACGAGTCCTCCGAAGAGGCGGTGACCCTTGCCGCCGTGGTCGAGCTGGTCCACATGGCGACGCTCGTGCACGACGACGCCGTGGATCACTCGGTGCTGCGGCGCGGGATGCCGACGGTCAACTCGATCTGGACGCACCAGATCGCCATCATCATGGGCGACTACCTGTACAGCCGCGCGGTGACCGAGCTGGCGAGGCTCGGCGATCTGGACGCCATGCGCGTCCTGGCCTCGGCCGCCAACACGATGAGCGTGGGCGAGATGCGACAGCTCCTCTCCTACGACGACATCTCCTTCTCCGAAGCCGAATACTACCGTCTCATCGCGGCCAAGACCGCGTCGCTCATGTCGGCGGCCTGCGAGATGGGGGCGTTGGCCGGCGTTGCCGCGAACCGCGTCGCCTTCCGGCGATTCGGGCACTTTCTGGGCATGGCCTTCCAGATCGCCGACGACATGCTCGACTACGCGGGCAGCGAGGACGTCACCGGAAAGCCAGCCGGGCTGGACCTTCGCGAGAGGAAAGTCACGCTCCCTCTGGTGGGGGCACTCCGAGAGATGTCCCCCCCCGAAGTCGACCGGATTCGGCACCTCTTCACGCTTGTCGAGCCGGGCAACGACGAGGTCCGGGACGCAATCGAACTGGTCCGTCGCAACGGTGGACTCGAATACGCGAGAACGAAGGCCCTGGAATACGCGGATTCGGCACAGGCGGAGATCGCCCGCCTGACGCCCGGCCCGGCGCTGGATGCCCTCGCCGAGTCCGTCGTCTACGTGGTCGACCGATCCAGGTAGGACGTCATGGAATCGAATCACCGGCGAAACATCACGCGAGGGTTGTGGACCCTGGTGTGCGGGCTGTTTCTGGGGGGCCTCCTCACCCTGCTGGCGGAGATGCTCCCGGTAAGCGCGGCGCGTTCCTTCCTGACAGCCTCCGTAAGGGCATCGTTCGGTCCTTTCTCCGTCGATCTGGTCGCCGTGGCTTTCACGGTGGGACCGGTGTCCTTTGTGCTGAACGTGCTCACGCTGGTCGGAATCGCCATCGTGGCGTTCGTGGTCCGGTCCTGGCTGTAGTCGCCGCCGTCCGGCTGCCGGCTACCCGCTGACGGCCGGCGAACCGCGCCCAACCCGCCCGCGCCCCGCGGCTTCCCGTTTCGTTGGCGAGAGGTCGGGAAACAGTTAGGTTGTTCATCCAACCGGTCTCGGGCGGTTTCGAAGAGCGTTTCTCCGGAGCCTCCCGGACAAAAGGAGCTTGCGGATATCATGCCTTTCAATCTCGGTATCTTGGAGATGGTCGTCATCTTCCTCGTCGTGTTGCTCCTCTTCGGGGCCAAGCGGCTCCCCGAGATCGGGACTTCGCTGGGGAAGGGAATCCGGGAATTCAAATCTTCCGTCCGGGAGATCGAATCTTCGGTCCGGAAGGAAGCCGAGTTGCAGCCACCCCGGGAAAACGCATCGGCGGCTCAGACCTCCGAGGCGGGGGAAAAGGGCACGCCGCGCCGGCTTACCCCGGGCTGATCCCGGACCCCCCCCCCATCGACTGGCGGGAAGAGCCTGGCCGCACGAGTCTGCAAGCGGGTAGCCGGGTAGTTCTGTCGCGCCGGTGGCCCGCCCGGGCCGGCCGGTTCTAGAAGATTCCGGGCATCTGTATCTGATTGGCGTCGTCGGGCGGGTTGAGCACCTCTTCTCGCCGGTCGACGATGTCGGCGGTCGCCCGCAACGCTTCGATCCACTCCACGAGCCGCTGTTCACGGATTGCGCCCAGAAACTGCATGCGCTGAACGTCGATCTGGCTCACCCAGTCCAGGCTGTCGGCGGCCTCCGAGCCGGTGCGTTCGATGATGAACACGTTCTGGTTTGCCTGAACCGCGTCCGAGACCTCGCCGATCTCCAGCCCGAAAGCGGTTCCCACGGCGGCGTTGTACTGTCCCAGCCCCGACACGAAGTCGGTCCGGGTGAAGGGACCCGCGTCGCGCACCTCGAGCCCCAGTTCCCGTGCGACCCCGGCAAAGGGGCGGCCGCCATGGATCTGTTCGGCCAGATCCCGCGCCTCGTCCATGGCCACCTCGACCTTCTTCAGAGTGGAAATTGCGGCCCGGATTGCGAGCTCCGCCTCCTCCGCGGTCAGGTAGTGCGACTCGTCGACCGAGATCAGCTCCAGGGCGTAGAACGCCACCTGGTTCTCGAAAACCGGACTGACCTCGCCGAGCAGCGTCTCGGGGTCGAAGGCCCACTCGCCGCCGTCCGCAACGTTCCCGGCCCTCGGCACGAACGTGAAGTTCTCCAGGAATTCCACGGTGTCGGGGTCAAGCCCCAGCGTGATTGCCGCCTCGGTGAGAGCCATGGATTCGCCCAGCTCCTCCAGGGAGTCGGCCGCGGTGTACAGTTCGATCTCGGAGTCTTCGGAGCGCTCGAAGGGCAGCAGGATGTGACGCGCCTGGGCGGAATCGCGGCCCCAGCGCTGCAGGACCTCGACCAGGTGAACGCCATAGGTGGTCCGCACCGGCTCGGCGACCCGGTTGAGTCGCGCCGCGAACACCACGGAATCGAAGGCGGGCACCATCCGGTCCTTTTCGAAAACCCCCAGGTCTCCACCTTCGCCCGCGGTCGTCTCGTCCGACGACTCGGCCTGTGCCAGCTCGGCGAAGTCCGCACCGTCGAGGATCTCCTGCCTGAGCTCTTCGGCCCGTGCCAGCACGGACGCGGTGTCGGCCGCGGTCGGGGTCTTGGTGATGGCCACCGCGACGACGCGCGCGGTGGCGGGGACGAAGTAGTCCTCCCGGTTCTCGTCGTAGTAGTCGCGAACCTCGTCCTCCGTGATCTCGAACCGGTCGTCGGATACGCGCACCAGCGGGTCGAAGGCGACAAATCGCACGGTGGCCGTTTCGTTCTGGATCCTGTACGTACTCCAGAGGTCGTTCTCGGAGACGTAGAGACCCGATCCCACCTGCCGGAGCAGCTTGGCGCGCGGAATGAGCCGCCGGTAGTAGTTCTCGAGCCCTCGCAATTGGTCGCTGTTGAACGTCGAGAGGAACCGCTGGTACTTGGTGAGGTCGAACTGGCCGTCCGTCTGAAGTTCGGGTTCGCCCATCATCTCCGGCGGCGGGCTGAAACGCGCCGCGCTCAAGATCTCCTCGTCGGTGACGACGATCCCGCGCCGGTCCAGCTCCTGCTGGATGAGGATGTTGTCGACCATTTCGTTCCAGGCCAGGTCTTCCAACTCCGAATTCTGGGCTCCGGTGACCGGTTCCTCCTGGCTCGCCGCCGCCTGATTGTAGAGGTTCTGGTAGGCGCTGAAGTAGTCCTCGTACTGGACCGGCGTGCCGTTGACTCGCCCGATCTCGCCGTAGGATCCCGTCGACTGGCCCGTAATGTCCATCCCCCACTCGAAGAACATGAGCCCCCCGAAGGCGATCGCCACGAGGATCATGATCCACTTCGTGCTCTTGCGCAGTTGCTGCATCATCGCTGGTGTATTCTCCTTGTCACGGAAGCTAACAGCCCGCTAACCTACCGCGAACCGCGGTTTCACGGAACAGGGGAGCGTTCGCGGGCAGTACGGCGCCGGCTCCCCCGGCGTCTGCGAAACCGCAGGCAGCCGAATCATCTCTCGGAAAGGACCGATCGTGAGGATCGCCGTTGTCCACGGCCCCAATCTCAATCTTCTCGGTGTGCGCGAGCCCGAAGTCTACGGTACGTCGACGCTGGATGACGTGAACCGGGCGCTGGAGGGCCTCGCCTCCGAACTCGGCGTCGAAGTGGAGTGCTTTCAATCGAACTGCGAGGGCGCGATCCTGGACTTCCTGGCCGATGTCCGCAACCGCGCGGAGGGCGTGCTGATCAACCCGGCCGGACTGGGCCACACCTCCGTGGCGCTCCTCGACGGGCTTCTGGCGATCGCCCGGCCCTTCGCGGAAGTGCACCTGAGCAACCCGGCGGCGCGGGAATCGTTCCGCCACCGGTCGCTTCTCACACCGGCTGCGGTGGGGGTGGTCGCCGGTTTCGGGGTTGACAGCTATCTTTCGGGGCTTCGTTGCCTGCACAACCATCTGTGCCGGCTCCGGGCGCCGGGATCGTAGACCCGCCTTCGGCTTCGCGCCGTGGCCGCCCCGGGCCCGCCACCGTTCCCAAGAGGAGATCAATCGCAAGCCGATGGCGAGCACCGCTGACTTCCGCAACGGCATGGTACTGGAGATCGAAGGGGCGCTCTGGACCATTACCTACTTCCAGCACGTCAAGCCCGGCAAGGGCGGCGCCTTCGTGCGCACCAAGCTCAAGAACGTCCTATCGGGCGCGGTTGTGGACCGCACCTACCGCGCCGGGGAGCGGGTGACGAGCGTAAGACTGGAGCGACGTCCAGTGGACTACTCGTACACCGACGGCGACCTGTTCTACTTCATGGACCAGGAGACCTACGACCTGATCCCCATCAGCGGGGACATGCTCGGCAAGGGCCAGCTGAGGTACCTGAAGGAGAACATGGAGTGTGAGGGCCTGGTTCACGACGGGAACGTGATCAGCGTCGAGCTCCCGGCGTTCGTCGAACTGGAAGTGACCGAGACGGACCCCGGCTTCAAGGGGGACACCGCCCAGGGCGCGACCAAGCCGGCCACGCTGGAGACCGGCGCGGTCGTCAACGTGCCCCTCTTCATCGAGACCGGCGACACCCTGAAGATCGACCGGCGCGAGGACAAATACCTGACCCGGGTGAGCGGATGATCGATATCGAGTTTGTGGAGTCCCTGATCCGGATGCTGGACGAATCCTCCCTGGACAACCTGGAGATCAGGCGGGGAGGCACGCGCATCCGGCTTTCCAAGTCCGCGGGCGGCAACGCGGTCGCCGCCGCGACGCCGGCGACCAACGCCGTATCCGATGCGGCTCCGGCGGTGGCACCGCCAGTGGAGGAAGCGGCGCCACCCCCGCCGGCCGTGGCCGCCTCCGCCAACCTGGTGGAGATCACCTCGCCCATGGTGGGCACCTTCTACCGGGCGCCCTCGCCCGAGGCGGCCCCGTACATCGAAGTGGGCAGCACGGTGGCCGCCGGCGACGTGCTCTGCGTGATCGAGGCCATGAAGCTCATGAACGAACTCGAGTGCGAGACCTCCGGCCGCATCGTCGAGATCTGCGTCGACAACGCGGAGCCGGTCGACTTCGGACAGGTTCTCTTCCGGGTCGACCCCGCGTAAGTCCGCCGTCTTACCCGACCCATGTTCTCCAAACTTCTGATCGCGAACCGGGGCGAGATCGCGCTGCGGATCGTGCGGGCCTGCCGGGAACTGGATGTCGCCACGGTGGCCGTGTACTCGGAGGCCGACCAGGAGTCTCTGCACGTCCGCTTCGCCGACGAGGCCGTGTGCATCGGGCCGGCGCAGGCGGGGGATTCCTACCTGAAGGTCTCGCGCATCGTGGCCGCCGCCGAGATCACGGGGGCGGAGGCGGTGCACCCCGGATACGGGTTCCTGGCCGAAAACGCGGAGTTCGCGGAGATCTGCCAGCGCTCGGACCTGGTCTTCGTAGGGCCGACCCCGGACCAGATCCGCGCGATGGGCGACAAGGCGGTGGCGCGGGAGACGATGCAGGCGGCCGGGGTGCCGGTGGTGCCCGGCTCGGACGGGATCGTGGACGACGAGGAGGAGGCGCTGGAGCGGGCGCGCGACATCGGGTTCCCGGTCATGATCAAGGCGACCGCGGGGGGCGGGGGAAAGGGGATGCGCATCGCGGAAGACGAGGAGTCGTTCCGGCGGCGCTTCACGGCGGCCCGCACCGAGGCGGGGGCGGCCTTCGGCGAGGCCGGCGTGTACCTGGAACGGTGTCTGATCCGGCCCCGCCACATCGAGTTCCAGGTCTTCGGAGACCAGCACGGGCGGGTGGTGCACGTGGGTGAACGGGACTGCTCGATCCAGCGCCGCCACCAGAAGCTCGTCGAGGAAGCGCCTTCTCCCGGTCTGTCCCCGGAGCTTCGCGAGCAGATGGGTGAGGCGGCGGTCGCGGCTGCGCGCGCTATCGACTATGTCGGCTCCGGAACGGTGGAATTTCTGCTCGACGAGTCGGGGGAATTCTACTTCATCGAGATGAACACGCGCATCCAGGTCGAGCACACGGTAACCGAGGTGGTGACCGGCCTGGACCTCGTGAAGGAACAGATCCGGGTCGCGGCGGGCGAACCGCTGTCCTTCCCGCCGGGTCCGCACGAGCCTCGCGGCCACGCCATCGAGTTCCGCATCAACGCCGAGGACCCGTCGCGCGGGTTCGCCCCCGCCCCGGGAACGATCACCACCTTTCATCAGCCCGGCGGCCCGGGCGTGCGTGTGGACACGCACGTTTATTCGGGGTACCGGGTTCCGCCGTACTACGACTCGCTGATCGCCAAGCTGATCGTGTGGGGGAACACGCGGGAGGAGGCGGTGGTGCGGGGCCGCGAGGCGCTGGAGTCGTTCGTCGTCGAGGGCATCCCGACCACGATCGGCTACCTGTCGCGGATCACGCGCGACGAACACTTCCGCGCCGGCAAGGTCGATACCGGGTTTGTGAAACGTTTCACAAGCAACCCGGAGCCTTGAGGCGGCGCATGCGGGTAGAGGTCTACTTCACCCCGGAAGAGGTGCGCGCGGGCGACCTGGCAGGCGCCACGGCGGTGGTCATCGACGTGGTGCGCGCCACTTCGTGCATTGTGGAAGCGATCGCCAACGGGGCCCGGGCCGTGCATCCCGCGGTCTCGGTGGAGGAGGCGACAGCGCTCCGGGCCACCCTGAACGGCCAGGGTCATCGGCCCCTCCTGTGTGGCGAACGCGGCGGACTCCGCATCGAGGGCTTCGATCTGGGCAACTCTCCCGCCGAGTTCACGGCGGCGGCGGTGGGCGGGCGGCGCCTGGTCATGACCACCACCAACGGCACCCGTGCGTTCGCGGCCGCCCGACCCGCCGACCGCGTTCTCGCGGCCTCCTTCTTCAACCAGACCGCGGTGGCCGACGCGGTGCGGGAAGACGCCGCCGTCGCGATCGTGTGCGCGGGCAAGGAGGGCCGGTTCTCGCTGGACGACGCGGTATGCGCGGGGCATATCGTGCGCGCGCTACAGGACCGGTCGGCCACCCCGGTAACCCTGGCCGACGGCGCGGCGGCGGTTCGCGATCTGGCCGCCGTGCACGACGTCTCGGCCGGCATGCTGGCGGGTACGGCCGCCGGGCAGGCGCTGGTCGAGGTGGGGCTCGGTGGCGACCTGGCCCTGTGCGCAAGAGCCGACAGGCACCAGATTATACCCATGATGTACGATCGCGTGATTACGGCCCCGCGGCGGTAGAGTTCGTGGCAGCCCCGCGCGGCGGACGGAGGGTGGCGAAGAAGGCGGCGTCCCGGAAGCGCCCCGCGGCGAAGAAGCGCTCGCGCGGGCCGAAGAAGTCGGCGGAGCAGCAGATGCGGCAGCGGCGCGCGCTTGCTGGCGTAACGGCGGTGCTCGCCTTTCTGGTGGCCGCGGCGCTGTTCCCGTTGCAGTGGCTGGGGCCGGGGGCGGTGGGGCTTTTCCCGGAGGGCAACCCGGTGGGAAGCGCGGGTGACGCGGTCAACGTCCGGCTCCTGGCGGCGCTCGGGATCGGGGTGGCCGCGGTTCCGCTGGGGATTCTGGCGGCGGCAGCTTCGGTGGGCGAGTGGTGGGTATCCGCACGTCGGAAGAGTCTCTGGATCGTGTCGGCGGCGCTGTTGGTGCTGCTTCCCGTCTCGGCGTTTCTGGCGGGGGCGGAAGACACTCCGAGCGGCTTCCTCGGGACCTTCCTGGGGACGCCGCTGCGCGGTATGGCCGGGTGGCTGGGCGGCTGGGTGGTCGTCGGGGCGGCGGCGGTGGGAGCCTGGGCGGCGGCCTTCAGCTTCAACCCGCTGGCTGCGCCGGGGAGGGTGGCCGCGAGGGCCCTTCGGGGTGCGGGACGCGGTGTTCGCACGACCGGGGCGGCTGTGGGGAGGTGGGGCGGCAGGCGGCTGGAGCGGCGGGCGGCGCAGCGGAAGGACCGTTTGACCCAGGCCGCCATCGGGCAGTCCCCCGCAACGGCCGATCCCGCGACCACCGTCCCCGCGACCGATTCCGTCACGCCGGACACAGACCCGAAGCTTTCCCCCCCACCCCCCATCCCCGACACCCCCACCACCCCCGACCTCCTCCCCGAAGACCACCTCCCGCCCCCCGACTACCCGCTCCCCGCGCTCGAACTCCTGCGCGCCCCCGAGCGCGGCAACCGGCTGGGCATGAAGCGCGAACTGGACCGGCTCGGCGAAGTCCTTGTCAACACGCTCCGGACCTTCAAGATCAGCGGCGAGATTTCCGGGCGTACCACCGGCCCCGCGGTCACGCGCTACGAGGTCGTTCCCGCGGCGGGGGTGAAGGTCAACCGTATCGCGAACCTGGATGCGGACCTGGCGCTGGCCATGAAGGCGAGGAGCGTCCGCATCGTCGCCCCGATCCCGGGGAAGGGCGCGGTGGGGGTCGAAATCCCCAACCCGCGCCCGGAGATCGTGCGCCTGCGCGAGATCCTCGATGCGCCGCTCTTTGCCCGCTCGCGCGGCCTGCTCCCGCTGGGGCTCGGCAAGGACCTGACCGGCAAGCCATTCGTCGCCGACCTGACGAAGATGCCCCACGCTCTCATCGCCGGGGCCACGGGTTCGGGCAAGTCGGTGTGCCTGAACACGGTCATCACCAGCCTGGTGTACCGGCACGCGCCCGACCGTCTCCGCCTCCTGCTCATCGATCCCAAGATGGTGGAACTCTCCTCCTACGCCGACCTTCCCCACCTGCGCCACCCGGTGGTGACGGACCCCAGGGACGCGGCCGTGGTCCTCAAATGGGCGGTCATGGAGATGGAGCGCCGTTACGGGCTGCTGAGCGCGAACGGCGTGCGGTCGGTGCAGGAGTTCAACGAGCGCCTGGAGCAGGGCAAGGAGATGAAGCTGGCCACGCCCGACGGTCCCGAAGAGGACGAGGACCGGTGGCGCTACAAGGAGGGGCCGCTTCCGTGGATCGTGGTGGTGGTGGACGAGCTGGCCGATCTGATGATGACGGTGCAGGCCGAGGTGGAGAAGCCGCTCACGCAGCTGGCGCAGAAGGCGCGCGCGATCGGCATTCATCTCCTGGTGGCGACCCAGCGTCCCAGCGTTAATGTGATTACTGGACTGATCAAAGCCAACTTCCCGTGCCGCATAGCTTTTCGCGTCGCGTCGAAGACAGATTCTCGTACTATTCTGGACCAGAACGGCGCCGATTCGCTCCTCGGTTCGGGGGACATGCTCTTCCTGCCGCCGGGGCAGAGCGAGCCGGTGCGCATGCAGGGCGCCTTCATCTCGACCGACGAAACGGAGGAGTTGATGGGGTGGTACCGGGAACAGGCGGACACCCTGGAGGCGCTGAAGGCGAGGGTGAAGAGCGACGAGGGCGATATTCTGGAGGTCGTGAAGGCCATGGAGGGGGAGGACGATGCCGCGGACGACGGGGCCATCCGGGGCGACTGGGATCCGCTCTTCCGCCAGGCCGCCGAGGCGTGCATCCATCAGAAGGCCGGATCGACGTCTCTCTTGCAGCGTCGGCTTCGTATAGGATACGGACGGGCCGCGAGGATCGTGGACCAGCTGCACGATGCGGGGGTGCTCGGTCCCCCCGACGGTTCCAAACCCAGGGAGGTGCTGGTCATGATGGCGGAGCTGGACGAGATATGTCCGGTATGACTGGCCGAAGAGGGGCTCTCGCCCTCGCCGCGGTCGTGTGGCTCCTCGCACCCGCGCCCGCCGTTGCCCAGGAGCCGGATCCCGCGCTGCGAGCCCTGGAGGGCGCAGCGGAGCGCTACCGCGAAGTGAACGCCATGTGCGCGGACTTCGAGCAGGTCATCGAGGTGCGGCTCGCACGGCGAAGGATCGAGAGCGCGGGTCGCGTCTGCCAGCAGCGCCCCAACCTGTTCTCCATGCGGTTCACCGACCCGAGGGGCGACATGGTCATCTCGGACGGGGAGCACTTCTGGGTCTACTACCCGAGCATCGACGAGGACCAGGTCATGCGCCATCCGGCGGTGGAGACCCCGGGGCGTCACGACTTCTTCCGCGAGTTTCTTGAGGACCCGGCGAGCAAGTATGCGGCCGAGGACGGGGGCACCGAGCAGGTGAATGGTCGTGCGTGCCGGGTCGTGTCGCTGACGCCGCAGGCGGGGGCGTCCTATCGGGCCGCCCGCCTCTGGCTGGACATGGAGAACCACCTCATCCGGCAGCTCGAGCTGCACGAGCAGAGCGGCAACGTACGGACGGTGACGCTGGGCAACGTGGACCTCTCGTCGGTGCCGGACCCGGGTCTCTTCACCTTCGAGGTGCCGGAGGGGGCGCGGGTCAGGGGGCCGACGCCCTCTGCCATCGAGCCGTCGCCGTCCCCTGCGGCCGCCGGTCATCCATGAGGCTGCGCACGCGTGAGCTGCCGGTCTTCCCGGTGGCGGCAGGCCCCGTCCGGCCGGATGTGGACCCCGGCGTGCGCGCCGTCGATCCACGCTCCTTCGACATTGGCCCCGAGGACGGGCCGCGCCTGGGTCTCGTCACCCTGGGGTGCGACAAGAACACGGTCGACTCGGAGCACATGATGGCCGCGCTGGTGGCGTCCGGCGCCCGGGTCACCAGCGACGTGGAGAACGCGGACGTGGTGGTGGTCAACACCTGCGGCTTCATCGACGCGGCCAAGGAGCAGTCCATCGACACGATCCTGAACGCCTGCGCGCTGAAGGAGCGCGGCCGGGTGAAGGCGGTGGCCGCCGTGGGGTGCATGGTGCAGCGCTACCGCGACGAGCTGGAGAAGGAGATCCCGGAGGTGGACCTCTTCCTCGGGATCGCCGAGATGTCGCGCCTGGTCCCGGAGCTGCGGGCCCGAGGGCACATCCACGACGGGTTCGTGCACAACATGGAGCGGCCGCTGCGGATTCTGGCCACGGAGACGCCCCACGTCTCCTTCCTCAAGATCAGCGAGGGGTGCGACCATCGCTGCGCCTTCTGCGCCATCCCGCACATGCGCGGCCTCCACCGCTCGGCCGATCTCGACGCGCTCGTCGCCGAGGCCCGTGGGCTGGGGGAGCAGGGGGTGCGCGAACTCAACATCGTCTCGCAGGACACCACTTGGTACGGCCGCGACCTGTGGCGCCACGACCGTTCCGCCCCGCTGCTGAAGGACCTGCTGGAGGCGCTGCTGGACGGGACCGGGGTCGACTGGTACCGGCTGCTGTACATGTACCCTTCGGGGATCACCCCCGCACTCGTCTCCCTCCTTGCCCGCCAGCCCCGGCTGCTGCCGTATCTGGACATGCCGCTGCAGCACGGAAGCGACCACGTCCTCGCGCGCATGCGGCGCCCCGAGCGCCAGGAGACGGTGCGCGAACGTGTGCGCTGGCTCCGCGACGAAATCGAGGACCTGACGTTGCGCACCACCGTCATCGTCGGCTTCCCGGGCGAGACCGACGAGGACGTGCGCATCATGCTGGACTTCCTGGAGGAGATCCGCTTCGATCGCCTGGGCGCATTCGCCTACTCGACCGAGGAAGGGACGGCTGCGGCCGCCATGCCCGACCAGGTCCCCGACGAGGTGAAGGCCGAGCGCCTGGAGATGGTGATGGAGCGCCAGCGCGACATCTCGTGGCAGTCGAACCGGGAGTGGGTGGGGCGCCGCGCCGAGGTCCTGGTGGACTCCCTGACCCCGGGCGAAAACGGCCACGATGCGGTGGGTCGTACCGGTGGCCAGGCCCCCGAGGTGGACGGCCGGACCTTCCTGACCGGTGCCCCTTCGGCCCGGCCGGGTGATATCGTAGAGGTGGAGATTGTGGACGCCGACGACTATGACCTGACAGGGAGACTTACGGCATGAGCCAGGGAGACCGCGACAAGGTCCGGATCGGGGTGATCGGCACCGGGGCGATCTGCCAGCTCATGCACCTCCCGATCCTCTCCGAGCGGCGCGACGTGGAGGTGGCCGCCGTCGCCGATCTGGACGACCTGAAGGCCCGCAACGTCGCGCGCCGTTTCGGGGTGGGCCGCGTTCTGGACGACGACGCCCTGGTGGCCGACGACGAGATCCAGGGGGTGGTGATCAGCGCCCCCAGTTTCGTCCACGAGAGCCTGACCAGGGCCTGTCTGGAAGCCGGCAAGCATGTGCTGGTGGAGAGGCCTCTGGCGCTGTCGGCGGGTGGGGTGCGCTGGATCATGAAGGCGGCCCAGGAGGCGGGCCGGGGTGTGATTCTGGGGATGGCGCACCGGTATCAGCCGAATGTGCGTGCGCTGCGATCCGCGATCGCCGGCGGGGTGCTGGGCGGACTCAGCTCGATTCAGGTCACCTGGCTCAATCGTGCCGTGCGGCGTCCCCGTGGGGGATGGCGGCGGCGCGCGCTGGAATCCGGGGGCGGAGCGCTGATGGACCTCGGCGTGCCGGCGCTCGACCTGGCGCTCTGGGCGATGGGATATCCGGAGGTGGCGCGGGTGTCGGCAGTGACCCCCGGCGACGGTTTCGATGTCGAGGAGGAGGCGCACGTGTACGCGGTGACCCGGGACGGCGTCGCGCTGTCGCTGGCGGCCAGCTGGCGCCTCCACGCCCCCGACGACCGCCACCAGCTCGAAGCGCTCGGCTCGGAGGGCTCGGCGGTGCTGTTGCCGTTGTCGATCCACCGTGAAGAGGGTGGACGCACCGTCGACGTGACCCCCCGCTACCCCTCCCCGCGCGGCGGCGAGACCCTCTTCACCAACGGGTTCCGCCGCCTTCTGGACCACTTCGTGGCAGTCGTCGCGGGAAGGACCGAGGCCCGGCCCCCGGCAGAGCAGACCGCGCTGATGGATCTTGTCGAGGCCGCCTACGAATCGGCGCGGAAGGGCCGCGAGGTCGAACTGTCGCCCTGATGCGGGCAGACTGGCGCGGGGCGGGGCTGGCAGTCCACGGACTGCTGGCGATCGCCACGGGTGTCGCCCTGGGTGCCACCTTCTCCCCGTTCGGGGGACCGGTCCTGCCCTTCCTGGCCTTCGCCCCGCTGGCGATGGCGCTCCAGCGCGGCCAATCCCGTCCCGCGTCCGCGAGCTCCGCCGCGCCGCTCGTGCACGGGTTCCTGGCCGCCGCAACCGCCCACGCGATCGGCCTCTACTGGATGGTACCCGCCCTGTCGTGGAGGACGCGGCTGGCGGTGCCGGTGTACCTGCTCGTGGTGGCGATGCTGGGGGTGCTGGGGGGCGCGGCGTGTTCCGGCGCGGCGGCGCTCCACCGGGTGAGGAGGTGGCCGCTCCCGGTTGCACTGGCGGCGTGCTGGGTGGGGTTCGAGTGGGCGGCGGCGCATGTGCCGGGCGTGTCGTACGCGTGGCTGAGCGCGGGGGGATCGCTGGGGTGGTATCCGGCGGCGGCCGGGGGGGTGGAAGTGCTGGGCGCACGATTCCTGACGTTCTGGACGGTGGCGGTGGGGGGTGGGGTGGGGGTGGTGGTGTTGCGGTTGGGGAGGGGTGGGGGTTCTGCGGCGCTGCGTCCGGTAATGCTGTTGCTGGGTGTGGTCGGGGTGCCGCTGGTGGCGGGGCAGTTGCGGCAGCGAACGTTCCAGAAGGGTGAAGTGGTCGCGACCGTGGCGGCGGTGCAGGCCGGGCACGGTGGGGGCGGTGCGGAGGGGGCGGCCGCGCTGGAACGGTGGCTCGAACCGCTCCGTGAACTCGGGTCGGAGCGTCCCTTCGATGTGGCCGTCTTTCCGGAGCGGTACCTGGCGGCCCCGCTGCGGCACCCGGACAACGGAGCCGCCACGGCGACCGGGCTCCAGCTCGCGAACTTCGCCGGGACGCTGGGGACGCCCACGCTGGTGGGCGCGCTCGACGCCGAACTCCCGGTGAACGGCCGCGACACCGTCTGGTACAACGCCGCCTTCGTCCAGCCGGCGGCGGGCGCGCTTTCGCCGGCGTACCGCAAGTCCCGTCTGGTGCCGGGCCTGGAGGGAACGGGGGTGCCGGGCGGCGCCTTCGGGCTCGCCAGCCGGGGGTACGGGCGGGGCCGGGATCAGCGGCCGCTCCCTCTGGGCGACGGAGCGGTGGGGGCCATGGTCTGCTACGACTCGGCGTACGGCCCGGCGGCGCGGGCCCTGGTGCGCGGTGGCGCCGAGTGGCTGGCCGTGCTGTCCAACGACGACTGGCTGGATCCGGAGCGGCCCTTCCGCGCCACATGGGCATACTGGCAGCACGCTACACACGCGCGGCTGCGTGCGATCGAGAACCGGATCTCGGTGATCCAGGTGGCCACCACGGGGCATACCTTTGCCGTTTCGCCCGGGGGCCGCGCGACCGCCACCGCGCTCGAGGCCGGGGAAGAGGGCATCGCGGTCCTGTCCGTGCAACGCAGGGGCGTCCTGACCCTCTATACCCGGCTGGGAGACGTGTTGGGGCTGGCCTGTTTCGTGGTGTTCGCGCTTGGTGTGGTGCTTGACCGGACGGGTAATGTGCGGGACCGGCATTCCTGACCTGCCCCGGCAGAGTCTATCTTCAGAGTCGGCTTCGACCCGCCCCGGCCGAGGCCGCACCCCACCCCTCTTCCACCCAGACCCACCGAGACCGTCATCGACCCCCGCCTGGCGCAACGCGTCGCCGAAACCGAGGAGCGCTTCCGAACCGTGGAGCGGCAGCTGTCGGATCCGGATGTGATCCGCAACCTGGATCGTCTGCGTGAACTCGGACAGGAACGTGCGGTGCTGGCCGGAGCCGTGAAGGCCGGGCGGGAGGTTCACGCGGTCGAGGCTGAACTCAACGACGCCCGCGAACTCCTCGCCGAATCCACCGACCCTGAAATGACGGAGCTGGCCGAGGAGGAGATCGCCACCCTGGATGAGCGTCTGGCGGGCGCGGTGGCCCGGCTGCGCGAGGCGCTCATCCCCGCGGACCCCATGGAGGACCGGCCCGCCGTCGTCGAGATCCGCGCGGGGACGGGCGGGGACGAGGCGGCGCTCTTCGGGGCCGACCTGGTGCGCATGTACCGCAGGCTCGCCGAGCGGTGCGGGTGGACGGTGGAGCTGATGAGCCTCTCGGAGGGGATCCCGGGCGCGGTCAAGGAGGCGATCTTCACCGTGCGCGGGAAGGGCGCGTACGGACAGCTTCGCTACGAGTCGGGCGTCCACCGCGTCCAGCGGGTCCCCGAGACCGAGAGCCAGGGGCGCATTCACACCTCGGCCGCCTCGGTCGCCGTCCTGCCGGAGGCCGAAGAGGTGGACATCGAGATCGATCCCGCCGACCTGCGCGTCGATGTCTTCCGTTCCTCGGGCCCCGGCGGCCAATCGGTCAACACCACGGATTCGGCGGTGCGCATCACCCACCTGCCCTCCGAACTGGTGGTCACCTGCCAGGACGAGAAGTCGCAGCACAAGAACAAGGCCAAGGCCATGAAGGTGTTGCGTTCGCGACTCCTGGACCGCGAGATCACCGCCCGCGAGGCGAAGCGCGCCGCGGAACGGAGGTCGCAGATCGGCAGCGGTGACCGCTCGGCCAAGATCCGCACCTACAACTTCCCGCAGAACCGGGTCACCGACCACCGCATCGGGCTGACGCTCTACCGTCTGGGTGACGTGCTGGACGGCGACCTGGAGGAAGTGGTGGCGGCGCTGCGGCTCGCGCGCGAAGAGGAGCGGCTGGCGGGGGGGACATCCGGCTGATGGCCGCGAGCGTCACCGCGCCGGATCAGCGCGTGTGGACGGTCATGGACGTGATCCGCGCCAGCGGCGAGTACCTGGACGACAAGGGACTCGAACACGGCCGCCTCGACGCCGAACACCTGCTCGCCCACGTCCTCGGCATGGGGCGCCTTCACCTCTATCTGCACTTCGACCGTCCCCTCAGCGTGGCCGAACGGGGGCGTCTCAAGCCCTTGCTACGGCGCCGGGCCGCGCGGGAACCGCTGCAGTACATTCTCGGGTCGGCCCCTTTCCGCAACCTCACCCTGGATGTCGATCGCCGGGTCGCCATCCCCCGTCCGGAAACCGAGTACCTGATCGATGTCCTCCAGCGCGTCGCCGGCGGGGACCGGGTGTTCGAGTCGGCGCTGGACGTGGGGACCGGCTCGGGGGCGATCGCGCTGGCACTGGCCACGGAAGGGCTGGCCCGCTCGGTGACCGCAACGGACCTGTCGGCATCCGCCCTCGCCGCGGCAGGGAACAACGCCGCCGCGGCAGGTGTCACAATCATCGACTTCAGAGAGGGGCGCTTGCTGGAACCCGTGGCGGGCCGGACCTTCGACCTGGTGCTGTCCAACCCGCCCTACCTCACCGAGGAGGAATGGCGGAGTGCGCAACCCGAGGTGAGAGAGTGGGAGCCCCGCCTGGCCATGGTCGGTGGCGTGGACGGGCTCGAAGTGATCCGCGATCTCGTGGGTGGTTTGGATGACGTTCTGCGCCCCGGGGGCTGGGTGGGTCTGGAGTTGGGAAACTCCCAGCCGGAAGCGGTCGTAGGCATGCTGGAGGCGGTTTCCGGCCTGGATTCGGTGGGTGCGCATGACGACCTGACCGGCCGGCAGCGCTATGTTCTTGCACGGAAAAACTGAGGGGTCACGGGCACAACCGGTTGTCTGACGGGAGCGAAACAATGGCGGAAATTCAGGAGATGGCGGAGTCGCTGGGCCAGGCCCTGGGGCGTACTGCGGAGTACCGCACGCTGGCCCGGGCCATCGAGAGCGCCGACAACGATCGCGAGATAGTGGCTCTGACGCGCGAGGTGCAGGGGCTGCAGGAGGTGCTTCGGGCTACGGCGCAGAGGGGCGAGGAGCTGCCAGCGGCCGAGATGGAACAGCTTGAGGCCGCAATGGCGAAGCTGCAGGCCACTTCGGTCTACCAGAGCGTGGTGGCCGCTCAGGCCAACTTCGACCGGATCATGCAGCGGGTCGACGCTTCCATCCAGGAAGGGATGCGCAAGGGCGCGGCCTCCCCGATCATCCTGACCACATGAGCGGCGCCGTGCCCGAGAACCCCGCCACCCCCGCACCTCCATCCCCCCGGATATCGGTCTCCAGCCTGCGCGAACCGGTCCACCGCGTCATCATACCCGTCACCCGGTGGCTCATCCGGCGGAAGGTGCACCCGAACGCGATCACGGTTCTGGGATTCGTCGTGACCGTGGCCGGCGCGGTGATGTTCTCGCAGGACCATGTGCACATCGGGGGAATCCTGATTCTGCTGGGCGGTCTCTGCGACGTCTTCGACGGCAGCGTGGCCCGGGAATCCGGACTCGCTTCCAAGTTCGGCGCCTTCTTCGACGCGACCCTCGACCGCATCTCCGAGATCGCGATGTATATCGGGCTCATGACGCTCTACAACGCCTACCAGCTCGAGTTCATCGACATCTGGATGATCTACATCATCACCCTGGCGCTGGGCGGGTCCCTCATGGTGAGCTACACGAGGGCCAAGGCCGAGTCTCTGGGTTTCGACTGCTCCGTGGGACTCATGGAGCGCGGCGAGCGCATCCTTGTGCTGGGCCTCGGGGCGGCCATCTTCGGTCTGGCCTGGGACGGCATGGTTCTGAGTTCGATCATCGTGATCGTGGCGCTGCTGACCAACGCCACCGCCATACAGCGCATGTTCTGGGTCTACAAGCGCGGCACGGGCGTACCTCTCGACGATGGCGGCGACGCCGCCGGAAAGGCATAGAAGTTCGTGAACGACACTCCCCGCATCACCCCCGCCCAGGGCCCGGTCGGTGTTCTGCTACCCGGGCTCGGAGCCGTGGCGACCACGGTTGTCGCCGGCGTCGAGGCGGTCCGGCAGGGACTCGCCAGGCCAATAGGCAGCCTCACCCAGATGAACACGGTGCGTCTGGGCAAGCGCACGGAGGAACGCACGCCGCTCATCCGCGACCTGGTCGACATCGCCGGCCTCGACCAGCTCGTGTTCGGTGCGTGGGACCCGATCCCCGACGACGCCTACGACAGCGCAGTGAACGCGGGCGTGCTCGACCGGACCACCCACCTGGACCCCATCCGCGGCTTCCTCCAGTCGGTAAAGCCCATGCCGGCGGTCTTCGACACGGCCTACGTCAAGCGGCTCGACGGCCCCAACCGGAAGACCGGCGGGAACCGCATGGAGCTGGCCGAAGCGTTGCGCGACGACATCCGCCGCTTCAAGGCCGACCACGGCTGCGCTCGCGCGGTGATGATCTGGTGCGGTTCCACCGAGGTCTTCCAGCGCTCGGGAGCCCCCCATGCCACCGTCGAGTCGTTCGAGAAGGCCATGCGCGACGACGACCCCGCCATCGCGCCGAGCATGATCTACGCATACGCGGCGATCATGGAGGGTGTGCCCTACGCGAACGGAGCCCCGAACCTGTCGGCGGACGTCCCCGCGCTGGAGGCGCTGGCCCGGGAACGTGGCGTCCCCGTCGCCGGCAAGGACTTCAAGACCGGCCAGACGCTCATGAAGACGATCCTCGCCCCCGGGTTGAAGGCCCGGATGCTCGGAATCAGCGGCTGGTTCAGCACCAACATCCTGGGCAACCGCGACGGCGAGGTCCTCGACGACCCCGAGTCCTTCAAGACCAAGGAGGAGTCGAAGCTGGGCGTACTGGACTACATCCTGCAGCCGAAGATGTACCCCGAGCTGTACGGGGACATCTACCACAAGGTGCGGATCAACTACTATCCGCCCCGGGGCGACGACAAGGAGGGGTGGGACAACCTCGACATCTTCGGATGGCTGGGATATCCCATGCAGATCAAGGTCGATTTCCTGTGCCGCGACTCGATCCTGGCGGCGCCCATCGTCCTCGACCTGGCGCTCTTCCTGGACCTGGCGGGCCGCGCGGGAATGGGCGGGATCCAGGAGTGGCTGTCCTTCTACTTCAAGAGCCCGCATACCCCCGAGGGACTCTACCCCGAGCACGACCTGTTCATCCAGCACAAGAAGCTGAAGAACACATTGCGCTGGCTCGCGGGCGAGGAGCAGATCACCCATCTGGGCCGGGAGTACTACGAATAGCGGGCGCCGCGAGCAGTCCGGGAACACCCGGGGGCGCACCCGCCTTTCCGCCGGGGCCGATGCCGTGAACCGGGGGAGGTTCATCGTGGTCGAGGGGGCCGAAGGCGTGGGAAAGTCGACCCAGGTGCGCCGGCTGGCCGCGTTCCTTGAACGGGCTGGGCTGCCGGTCGTGTGCGGCCGCGAACCGGGACAGACCAGCGTTGGCGAGGGCATTCGCGAACTGCTGCTGCACGGGAACCGCTCGCCGCTGCCGCCCCGGACCGAGCTTCACCTCATTCTGGCGGCTCGGGCGGCGTACGTGGCCGAAATCGTCGAGCCCGCGCTCGCGGCGGGCAAATGGGTGGTTTCCGACCGGTTCGACCTGAGTACGTTCGCCTATCAGGGCTACGGTACGGGGATCGACGGCGAGCGAATCGCCTCGATGAACCATGACGTAACGTCAGGTTTGACGCCCGATCTGTACCTGGTTCTGGACCTGCCCGTGGAGGAGGCCAGGGCCCGGCGGGCGGGCGAGGAAAGGAGTTGGGATCGCTTCGAGTCGGCGGGACTCGCCTTTCTTCGCAGGGTGCGGCGCGGGTATCTTGAGTTGACCGAATCCCGGGAGAACGCGGTTCTGGTGCCCGCGGCTGGAACCCCCGGTGAGGTCGAGGAGCGGATCCGCGGCGAAATCGTGGGCGCGTTCCCGGAAACATTCCGCGACGGCGGCGTCTAGCAGGTGGGGTTTAGCAGAACACTGAGGCCGGCGCGGTCCAGGTGAACGGCGATGGAGATTCCATGAGCAAAGGGAAGGCAGTGGCGGTGCCTGCGTTGATCGCCGTCGTGGCGGTAGCGAGCGGGGGCTGGTTCCTGCAGCGGGACGTCGGCCTGGGCGCCAACCTGTACGTGCAGGCAAGGGTGCTGGAAGAGGTGATGAACCGGATCGAGCGCCACTTCGTGGACGAGGTCGACGTGGAGGAGCTCTACGACGCCGCCCTCGAGAGAGTGGTCGAGTCGCTGGGCGACCCCAACTCCGCGCTGTTGCAGGCGCCGGACTGGGAAGACATGCAGATCCGGACGCGGGGCGAGTACGGCGGCGTGGGGCTCGAGGTCGTCAGGCAGGACAGTTTCGTCACGATCGTGGCCCCGGTTCCGGGCACGCCTGGGTCGAGGGCGGGACTTCGGCCCGGGGATCGCATCGTCGAGGTCGAGGACCGGTCGGTCGTGGGATGGAACACCGACGAGGTTGCGGAGATCCTGAGGGGCGAACCCGGGACGAGCGTGCGGATGGGGGTGCGGCGCCATGGAGTGGAGCGGGTGATTCCCTTCGAGCTCACCCGCGCGGTGATCCAGCTGAGCGCGGTGCCCTTCGCGGTGCTGCTCGAGGGCGGGGTGGGGTACGTCCCGGTCGAGATCTTCAACGGGACGACAACCTTGGAGGTCAGGACCAAGGTCGACTCGCTGATGGGCGAAGGAATGGAGTCGCTCATCCTCGACTTGCGCCGCAACCGGGGCGGACTGCTCCTCGAAGGGGTGGGTCTGTCCGACATGTTCCTGGATAAGGGTTCGTCCATCGTCGAAGTGCGCGGACGCACCTCGCCGATCGAGCACTACCGCGCCGGGGCCGACCAGGAACACTCCGCGATGCCGGTAGTTGTTCTGGTGGGCTACGGGAGCGCGTCGGCCTCCGAAATTGTCGCGGGGGCGTTGCAGGATCATGACAGGGCCCTCCTGATCGGTGCCCCGACCTTCGGCAAGGGGTCCGTGCAATCCCTCTTCCCGGTCACGGGGGGCCGCGTACTCAAACTGACTACGGCGCGGTGGTTCACACCCTCGGGCCGTTCCATCCAGAAGGATCCGGAGGAGCAGCTGGTGATCACCAGGAACGGGGTCTTGACCCTGTGGGGTGCGGTGGTCCAGTACCCCGACCTGGCGGACCGGCCCCGCTTTGCCTCGGCCGAGGGGCGGGTCCTGCACGGTGGAGGCGGCATCGTTCCGGACCTGTGGGTTCTTCCGGACACCCTCACCGCCGAGGAGGACGAGGCGGTCCAGAAGCTCTTCGAGTTCGGCGGCCAGTACGTGCTGGCCAGGCGGAACTGGGCCGTGCGCTATCTCCAGGCAAATTCCGCGCTGAAGCCCGGATTCGTCATTACGGATGCGGATCTCGCCGATTTCCACGCGATGCTGGTCGAGCGCGAAGTGGAGATGACTTTCGAGGAGCTGCTCCGGGCACGCCGCCTGGTGGAATACCACCTGGGAAGCGAGGTGGCGCTCCAGGCGTGGGAGGACCGTGGCCGGTTCGAGCGCGAGGCCACCTTCGACACCCAGTTGCAGAGGGCGCACGAGCTTCTGCTCGCGGCCCGAAGCCCGCAGGATCTCTTCAGGCTGGCCGGTGCCTCGGCCGAGAGTGCGGCGCGGATGGGGGACGGGGTCGGCGGCCCGGATCGCTCTCCTCGCTGAGCGGTCCCGGCAAAGTGTTCCCATTCCGCCATGTCGGCGCCCGCCGGGGTCCCCCACCATGCGAACCCGGTGGGCCGACCGTGGCGTCGGAGGCTCGCCGGGGCGGCCGGTAGCCGCGGCGCGCCCATGTCTCGCATGGAACCCGGCAGACCGGCCCTGGAGGTGCGGTTCCGCCGCGGGCACGTCGTCGAGTCGAGACACCGGGTCCACGCCGTGGTCGCCGAAGGGTCCGGAGGACTCATGGGCAGCTGGGGCGACGCGGGGTGGGTCACGGTACTCCGGTCGGTGGCCAAGCCCTTCCAGGCTCTGCCGCTGGTCGCCGACGGCGCCGCACAACGCTTTGGCTTTTCGGGGGAGGAGATTGCTCTTTGCTGTGGTTCGCACAATTCGGAAGAAGTCCACATGGAGGCGGCGTCCTCCATCCTCGCGAAGGCGGGCGTTCCCGCGGATCTCCTCGTCTGTGGCGCGCACGCACCGCTCCTTGCGGCTCGGCGCGACGAACTGTCGGCCGCGGGAACCCCTTGGACGCCCCTCATGTGCAACTGTTCGGGAAAGCACGCCGGAATGCTCGCGCTCGCGGCCTTCCACGACTGGCCGCTCCGGGGCTACGAACGGGCGGACCATCCACTGCAGCGCCGGATGGGCCGCGAACTGGCGAACTGGACCGGGATGGCGCCCGCCGATATGGTCTGGGAGACCGACGGGTGCGGTGTCCCGACCTTCGCGATCCCGCTGGCAAGGCTGGCCCGCGGCGTGGCCCGCCTGGCCGTGGCCGCCCGCGACAAGGGCCCGCCGCGACGGATCGTGGAAGCCATGACGCGACACCCCTTCATGGTGGCGGGCACGGGACGGCTGTGCACCCGCCTCATGGAGGAAGAAGGCGGCCGGGTTTTCGCCAAGGTGGGCGCGGAGGGCGTCTATGTGGCCGGCGATCCGGAACGCGGACTGGGTGTGGCGCTCAAGGTGGAGGACGGGGCCGGACGCGCCGCCCCGCCCGCGCTGATGGAGGTGCTGGACCGCGCCGAAGTCCTGTCTCCCGAAGCGAAACGGGCCTTGCGGGACTTCGCCGAACCGGTCATCCGCAATACACTGGGCGACGAGGTAGGCCGGGTGTCGGTGGAGGAGGCTCGGTGTTCATAGACTCGGTCCGCATCGAGGTGGAGGGCGGACGGGGCGGTTCGGGGGCGGAGGCGTTCCGTCGCGAGAAAGGCGTGCCGCGCGGTGGGCCAGCGGGGGGGGACGGGGGGAAGGGGGGCGACGTGATCCTGGTGGGCGACGCCGGGCTGACCACCCTCAGCGACTACCGGTACAGGCGGCACCATCGGGCAGAGCGCGGCCAGCACGGCCAGGGCTCGAACCGGACGGGCCGCGGCGGCCGCGATCTGGAGTTGCGGGTGCCGCCGGGCACGATCGCCGTGGACGACGACAACGGTGAAGTGCTGGGTGAGCTTCTCGCCGCGCCGGAGCGGCTGGTGGTGGCGCGGGGGGGGCGGGGGGGGCGGGGGAATGCGCGCTTCGCGTCGTCGACGCATCAGGCGCCGCGCCGCTGGGAGCCGGGCGAAGAGGGACAGCATCGGCTGGTGCGCCTGGACCTCAAGCTCATCGCCGATATCGGACTGGTGGGGGAGCCCAACGCTGGCAAGTCCACGCTCCTCTCCCGCATCAGCCGGGCGCGCCCGAAGATCGCGGACTACCCCTTCACGACGCTCACACCGAATCTCGGCGTGGTGGAGTTGCCCGACTTCCGGTCCTTCGTGGTGGCCGACATACCCGGGATCATCGAGGGGGCCCATGACGGCAAGGGCCTCGGCCACCGCTTCCTGCGCCATATCGAAAGGACCCGGGCGCTGGCAATCCTGCTTCCGGTGGACGACGAGGACCCGGCCGCGGTGCTGGCCGGCCTGCGCGACGAGCTGGCGCAGTACTCGGCGCGGCTGGCCGAACTGCCCTTCGCGGTGGTCTTCTCCAAGATGGACCTGCACCCTCGGGAGGCCGGGGAGCCGGCAGTGGAGGCGCCCGAGGCGTGGGGGACCTACCGCCTCAGCGCGGTCACGGGGAAGGGGCTGGACGCCTTCCTTGAGGGTTGCTGGGGTCAGCTGCGGACGGTGCGGCGGGACGAAGAGAGCGCGGAGGACCCATGGTAGCCCCGGGAGATTTCGCCGGCCGCAACCGGCGCGTTCGAGGTGTCGCCCCGGAAACCGCGTCGGAAGCGGCGGCCGCCCTGACGCTGCGCGGCCTTCCCGGCGTGGGCCCCGTGCGGTTCCGCGAAGTGGTCGATCGATTCGGCAGCGCCCGCGCGGCGCTGGGAGCGAATTCCGCGGCCTTCGCCGAGGTGGCGGGACAGCGGGCAGGAGAGAGGCGCCGGCGCGGAGTGCCTGCCCGCCATGCCTTGAAGATGGTCGAGCGGTGCGCCGGCGAGGGCATCGAGCTGCTGGTCTACGGCGCCACCGGGTATCCGCCCGCGCTCGGAGACCTGAATGCACCTCCATCTTTACTCTACGCGCTGGGAAGGACGGACCTTCTGCGTGACCCGGGCGTCGCGGTCGTCGGGTCGCGGCGGGCGACCGCATACGGCCGCCGCATCGCGCGGCAGCTGGGAGCGAGCCTGGCCGGACAGGGTCGATGCGTGGTGTCGGGAATGGCCATGGGCGTCGACGCGGCGGCCCATCGCGGTGCGCTTCCCGGGCCCACGACCGCGGTTCTGGGGTCGGGGGTGGATGTGGCGTCGCCGCCCCGAAACGCGGCGCTCCACCGCGAGATCCGCGAGAACGGGGTCGTCGTCTCGGAGTACGCCCCCGGGGTGCAGGCGGAGCCCCACCATTTCCCGGTACGCAACCGCATCATCGCCGCCCTTGCCAGCGATGTCGTGATCGTGGAAGCGTCGCAGCGGAGCGGTGCGCTCATCACGGCGGGGCTCGCCCTCGACCTGGGGCGCGAGGTGCACGCCGTGCCCGGCCCCATCGATCGTCCCACCAGCGAAGGCACGAACCGCCTTATCGCGGACGGAGCGGGCGTGGTCGTCGACGCGGGGTTGCACGACACCGTCGAGCACGGTGCGCGGCAGCCGGCCGAACCGGAGTTGCGCGAGCTCCTCGCCGTCATCCCGGCCGCGCCGGTCACGGTCGAGGAGGTCGCCCTGGCCGCGGACCGCCCGGTGGAGGAGGTGGCGACCTCGTTGACCGTGCTCGAAGTCCGCGGCTACCTGACGCCGACGCGAGACGGCCGGGTCATGAAGACGCCGGGCCGAGCGGGGATGGCGGTTTGGTGATGGCGTCTCCCTCCTCCCGCCGGATCACGAACGTGTACGTTCACGCTCCGTTCTGCGCGCGCCGGTGCTGCTACTGCGACTTCGCGGTGGAGGTGGACCGCGGTCCCGCCGGCTCGCGCTGGCTCGCTACGATCGGGGCGGAGCTGGACACGCTGCGCGCGTCGGGCGAGGCGCCCCTGGCTCCGTCGCTCAAGACGCTGTACGTGGGCGGTGGCACCCCCTCTCTCCTGGAGCCCCGCTTCATCGCCGGGCTGGCCGGGGTTATTGGGCCGCACCGGCTGGCGAACCCCGCACTGGAGTGGACCGTCGAGGCGAATCCCGAGTCGTTCAGCGAAGGGGTGGCGGGGGTGTGGGCGGCCGGCGGAGTGAACCGGATCTCGTTCGGTGTGCAGAGCTTCGACCCCGGCGCGCTCAGGTGGATGGGACGGCTGCATTCCGCCGCCGACTCCAGGGCGGCCGTGGAAAGGGCACGCGCGGCCGGGGTGGCCAACCTGTCGGTCGACCTCATCTTCGGACTGCCGGACAACGTGCCCCGCTCATGGGAGGAGGACCTGACCCGCGCCCTCGATCTGGAGGTGCCGCACATCTCCCTGTACGGCCTCACGGTGGAGAAGGGGACGCCGCTGCACCGCGCCGTCGGCCAGGGCCGCGCCCGGATGCCCGGCGACGAGCGCTACCGGGAGGAATACCTCTACGCGGCCGAGACGCTGACGCAGGCGGGATACCGCCACTACGAGGTTTCGAACTTCGCCGTTCCCGGATTCGTCTCGCGTCACAACCGCGCCTGCTGGGAAGGCGCGCCGTACCTGGGTCTGGGAAACGGCGCCCACAGCTATCACGGAGGGCGACGTTGGTGGAACGAGCGCGACTGGGCCGTGTACAGCCAGGGGATCAGAAGGTCGGGCCGGGCCCGCGCGGGCGACGAGGTGCCGAGCACGGAGCAGTCACGGCTGGAGGCCCTGTGGCTGGCCCTTCGCACGGCGGAGGGGCTGAAGGAGGAGCAGCTGGGAACAGCGGCCCGGCCGGTTCTCCGCCGCTGGGAGGCCGCGGGCCGGGCGCTCCGCTCCGCCGGACGCACCCGTCTGACGCCTCGCGGATGGCTCCTTCTGGACGAACTGACCGTCGAACTGGAATCGGCCCTTGGAGACTCTGGCACACGGAGTAGCGGTTCACGCGGTGGCTCGGTTTCTCCGGACGGCCGCGCCGTGCGTGCGCGGCTGCCCGTCCACGGAGATGCTTGACGTGATGGCGTGGAATGGGATTTTCAACGTGTGATGACTTTGCGAAGGCGTACAAAGGGCAGTCCGCTCACCCGGCGCGAGCGCGGGGTGCTTGAGGCGGTCGTGCGCACCTACGTGGAGACGGCCGAGCCGGCGGGCAGCCGCACCCTGGCCAGGAGGTACAACTTCGGGGTATCGGCGGCCACGATCCGCAACACGATGGCGGACCTGGAGGACGAAGGGTACCTGTCGCACCCCCACACCTCCGCCGGCCGTGTCCCCACCGATATGGCCTACCGCTTCTTCGTGGACAGGTTGGTGCAGCCCGAGTCGCTGACGAAAGTGGAGAAATCGCTGATCGAACGGGAGCTCGCCGCCGGAGACTCGACGCTGGAGCGAATCCTCCGCAGCGCCACGCGTGCGCTGGGAATCCTGGTCAACGAGCTGGGCGTCGGTTCCGTACCCCGTCTCGACGCCGCGTGCCTGGAGAAGATCGACCTTATCCGGGTGTCGTCCAGCAAGGTGCTCATGATCGTGACCGTGCGGAGCGGGATGGTGCGCACCGTCTACGTGGACCTGCCGGGCGACGTCCCCGTCGATGTCCTCAACGGGCTGCAACGCGTACTTAACGAACGTCTTGCCGGCCTGACCTTCGTGGAGATCCGGCGTTCCTTCGGGGAACGTCTGAGGGATGCCGTGGAGGACCCCGCGGCCCGCGACATCCTGAACATTTTCGTGGAGTCGAGCGACGAATTCTTCGGGCCCGGCCCGGCGCCGCAGGACCGGGTGGTGCTTGGCCGGACCTCGGCGATTGCCGAACAGCCCGAATTCGCGAGCAGTGAGCGGCTGAAGGACCTGATCGCGCTGACCGAGCAGAAAGAGCTGCTCGCCAGGGTTCTGGGGAAACGCGTCGCGGGGGGTGGCCCGTATGTTACCATAGGTGGGGAACATGCACCGGAACTCGCCGGGTTCACGCTCGTCACCTCCGGGTATCGGCTCGGCGGCCTCCGGGGTGTGGTGGGCGTCATCGGTCCGACGCGGATGCCCTACGAGAAGGTGATCGCGATCGTGGACTACACGTCCTCACTCGTTACGAGCATGCTGGAGCCCTGACCGGGCGCCGATGAGAAGATAGATGGCCGACTACTATGAGCTGCTCCGGGTTGCGCGCGACGCGGGCCAGGAAGACATCAAGAAGGCGTACCGCAAGGTTGCGCTCGAATTCCATCCGGATCGAAACGACGGGTCCAGCGAGTCCGAGGAACGCTTCAAGGAGGTGACGGAGGCGTACGAAGTCCTGAGGGATCCGGCCAAGCGGGCCCGCTACGACCGCTACGGCAAGGAGGGGCTGCGGGGTCCGGGCGGTGTCGGAGGCGGCTTCGATTTTTCCGACGCGCTGGAGGTCTTCATGCGCGACTTCGGCGGCTTCGGGGGATTCGAGAGCCTGTTCGGTGGACGGCGCGGGGGAAACCGGCCCATGCGTGGCAAGTCGTTGCGTCTGAAACTCCCCCTCACCCTTCGAGATGTCCGCGCGGGCGTATCGAAGAAGGTGCGGGTGGCGGTTCTGGAGTCCTGCGACTCCTGCGGGGGAACCGGCGTGAAGGATGGCGCCCGCCCGCTGCCGTGCGCAACCTGCCAGGGGTCCGGCGAGGAGCGCCGAGTCGAACGCTCCGTATTCGGGCAGTTCGTAAGCGTGGCGCCGTGCCGCAGCTGTCGTGGGGAGGGGACGGTCATCACCGATCACTGCCAGGGCTGCCACGGCGAGGGCCGCGTCCGGGTCGACCGCCGGATCCAGGTGAACGTCCCGGCGGGTGTGTCGTCGGAGAACTACATCACGTTGAGGGGCGAGGGCAACGTGGGTCCCCGCGGTGGCCCCCGCGGCGATATCATCGTGCTGCTCGAAGTGGCCGGGGACGACCGCTTCACGCGGGACGGCATCGACCTGATCGTGGAAACCCCGATCACCTTCAGCCAGGCCGCGCTCGGAGCCGACCTGTCGGTTCCTACAGTGGACGGCGGCACCACCGAGGTCGAGGTCCCCGCGGGCGTACAGAGCGGCGAAGTCATCCGGATCCGGGACGAGGGACTGCCCGAACTCAACGGCCGCCGTCACGGCGACCTCCTCGTCCGCCTTGCGGTGTGGGTGCCGGATCGTCTCGACGCGGAACAGGCGCGGCTCGTCCGCGAGCTGCGCGAGGTGGAGGATCCCGCTCCCGGGAAGATCGACCGGAACAGGCCAAGGGGCTTCTGGTCCCGGGTGAAGGAAGCGCTGGGGTAGCATCCCCCGGGGGACCTTCAAGGCATCAGGGAGCGGTGAGGCGGCGCGCCTCCTCGGCCTTGATTGCCCATCGGCACAGTTCGACCCGGGACGCCGTGTCGACCTCCCTTGCCAGCGCCGACAGGCTCTGCCACAGAGCAACCGCGAGACCGGAACCGACGGGTGCGTCCTCCGGAGCCATCAGGACGACCCAGCTTTCGACCGGCTCGCCGCCCCGGCCGGCGACGAGCGGGTCGAGTTCCACTTCCACGAGCCGCAGGCGCTCCCCCGACTGTTCAACCACGCGTCTGAGCTTGTCCGGGTGTAGCGCCATCGCGGGACGATGCCGGAGGAGTTCCGCTCTGAGTTTGCGTGCCGGCAGGACCCCCGGTCCGCACCGCCGCAGAATGTCCACCACGCACTCGGTCAAACGCACCATGATCGCTCCGGGTTTCCTCGCTGGTCGGATGGGTGATACTACTCTACCCGCACACCGCGGCGTTGGATATGGTTGGATGGGACATTCTCGCTGATGCGGGGGCGGTGCGGGTGACACGACGGTGATCCACGCGGGCCGGTCTTTGCCCATATTCGAGTGCGTGGGGACATCCGGTGGTCTCCGGCGCTTCCGCATCCACTAGGACCTTGGGCTGTCCGGCGCGTACCGCCGGCAGCCGCAACTTACGGAGGACAGGGTGATGGCTTCGCTCAAGGACACGTTGCGGTCGGACCTCAACGATTCCAGGCGGGGGAGGGACCGGGAGCGCACCCTGGTCCTGTCCACCGCACTGGCCGAAGTCCGCAACCGGGAGATTGCAACGGGTGCGGACCTGGATGACGAGGGGGTCCGGGGCGTGTTGGCGCGGGCGGTCAAGCAGCGCCTGGACGCCGCCGCCCAGATGAGGGATGGAGGCCGCCCCGAACTCGCGACGAGGGAGGAGGAGCAGGCGAAGATGCTGCGCGCCTACCTTCCCGCGGAACTCGATGCGAAACGGGTGCGCGAGATCGTGCGGGAACTCATCGCGGGCGGGGCCGGCCACATGGGCGCGGTCATGTCCGGGCTGATGCCGCAGATTCGTGGGCGCTTCGACGGCAAGACAGCTTCGGCGATCGTCCGGGAGGAGTTGGCCGGCCGGTGAGGGGCAGGTAGAAGGTGTCCGGGAGCGCCCTACGGGTCCTCGACTTCGGGAAGGTGCTGGAGTACGTCGCCGGCTTTGCCGCGACCCAGGGAGGGCGGGAGGCGGTGCTCGCGCTGCGGCCTTCGTCGGAGCCCGACAGGGTGCGTGGCCGGCTTGCGGCGGTGGACGAGACGCGGCGGTTCCTTTCGACTCGCGACGACTGGGTGTTCCCGGGCGTTCCGGAGGCCGGAACCGCGATCGGTCGCCTGGGCGTGGACGGGTCGGTCCTGGCGCCGGCGGAGCTGGCCGCGCTGGGCGGCCTGCTGCGGGCCGGCGCCGCGCTGCGGGGTCGGCTTGCCGGCGGGGCCGGAGACCTGCCGACGCTGCGGGCGCTCGAGGACCGCCTTCTCGCCGTGCCGAAGCTCGAGACCGCGATCCGCCGCACCGTTGACCCGGAGGGCGCCGTTCTGGACACTGCGAGCAGGGACCTTGCCCGCATTCGTGGCCAGCTGACCGGCGCCCACAACCGCGTCGTGGCCCACCTGGAGAAGGTGCTGGAGGGGTTGACGGAACCGCACCGGGTCGCGGGGGCGTCCGTCACCATTCGCGAGGGGCGCTACGTGATCCCGCTGCGCCGGGAGGGGCGCCGCTCGGTGGGCGGTTACGTTCACGACGAGTCGTCCTCCGGGGCCACCCTCTTCGTGGAACCGCCGTCGGCCATCGAGATGATGAACGGGGTGCGCGCGCTCGAGCGGGCCGAGGCGCGGGAGGTTCAAAGGGTGCTGCGCGAACTGAGCGACCGTTGCCGTCCCTTCGCCGAAGCCATGGAAGACTCGCTGGCGGCGCTGACCGAGATGGACCGCCGGGTGGCGCTGTCCCGCGCGGCGAACAGCTGGGACGGGAGCCTTCCCGCGATCGGCGAGGGGCCGCTCTGCATTCGGAGCGGGCGTCATCCGCTGCTGGTGGCCGCGGGGTCCGGGGCGGTTCCCTTCGATCTTGACCTCCGTGCCGACGAGGGGGTGGTGGTCGTGACCGGTCCGAACACCGGCGGCAAGACGGTCTTCCTGCGCTCGGTCGGGCTGGTGTCTGCGCTGGCCCAGTCGGGGGTGATTCCGCCGGCGGGGCCCGGGACCCGGTTGCCGGTCTTCGATTCATTCCTGGCCGAGTCGGGTGACGGACAGTCCATCGCCGACAGCCTGTCGACCTTCTCCGCCCACCTGCGGGGCCTGGCCGCGATACTGGAAGATGCGGGTCCCCGTTCTCTCGTTCTCATCGACGAACCCGGCGCGGGCACCGATCCCGGGGAAGGCGAGGCCCTGGCGCGCTCCCTGGTGGAGACACTCGCCGAACGGGGATGCACCGCCGTGGTGACCTCGCACCTGGGCGGGCTCAAGCGCCTCGCCACGCCCGGAAGCCGCATCGTGAACGCCTCGCTGAACTTCGACGGCGAACGCCTCCGGCCCACCTACCGTTTCAGCAAGGGTCGTCCCGGTCGCAGCTACGGCCTCGCGATCGCGCGCGGCCTGGGCTTCCCGGACGAGGTGCTGGACCGCGCCGACGCCTACCGCGACACGGCCGATGCCCGCCTGGACGACCTCCTGGAGAGCCTTGAGCGCAAGGAACACCGGGTGACGCGGATGCTGGCCGAGCTGGAGGCCGAGAGGGATCGTACCGCTACCCTGCGCTCGGAGATGGAGACGCGCGAGGAACAGTTGCGCCGGGCCGAGAGGGAATCCGCCTCGAAGGCCCGGACCGAAGCCCGCCGCATGCTTCTGCGGGCCCGTGCGGAAGTCGACGAGGCGATCACCGGCCTGGAGGAGAGGGTGCGCGAAGGGGACGCGCTACGCGAAGCATCCCGCAAGGCGAGGCGCATGGTGGAGGATGCGGCCAGGTCGCTGGAGGAGCCGGCCGCGCCACGAAGGCGCGGGGGTATGGTCCCCGAGCTGACCCTGGAGGAGGGCGCGAAGGTCCGCATGGTGGACTCGGGCGCCCGTGGAACGGTTGTGGGCCTGGACGGAAAGCGTGTGGTCGTGAACGTGGGGGGGGTTAGGCTGCGGGTGGGGCGGGAGTGGCTGGCGCCGGCTGGCGACGGGGAAAATGAAACGCGGCTGGGTGCAGGCAGGGCCACGAGCGGAAGCCGACCGTCACAGTGGACTGCCCTGGACGACGAGGCGACCACCGAGCTTGACCTGCGTGGACAGCGCGCCGACGAGGCGGAAGTCGCCCTCTCCCGCGCCCTGGACGCGGCCACCGTGGCCGACCTGCGCGAACTGAGGGTCATTCACGGCAAGGGGACGGGCGCCCTGCGCGAGCGGGTGGCCGTGGTGCTCGGACGGGATGCCCGCGTGGAGCGCTTCCGCGCCGGCAAGCCCGGCGAAGGCGGGTTCGGGGTGACCGTGGCGAGGATACGGTAGAGTGATTCCGGACGACGTCGTCGAGGAGGTTCGCGCCCGGGCCGACATTGTCGGGGTCATCGGCGAGTTCGTCCAGCTCAAGAAGGCCGGCAAGGAGTTCCGGGGGCTGAGCCCGTTCAAGAAGGAGAAGACGCCTTCCTTCTACGTGATCCCCGCCAAGGCGTTCTTCCACGATTTCTCATCGGGCGAATCGGGCGACGTCTTCTCGTTCCTGATGAAGCACCAGGGGATGAGCTTCGTCGATGCGGTCAAGTACGTGGGGGCGCGCAGCGGTGTGGATGTGCGCGAGGTCAAGCGGGGCAGGGGCCGGGGGGACGATCCCTGGCGCCCCTACTACGAAGCGTCCGCGCACGCCAACGCCTTCTTCCAGGAACGCCTGTGGGAGTGGAAGGGCGGGGAGGGCGCGCGGAGCTACCTGGAGGGCCGCGGGATCGACCGGAAGGCGGGCGAACGCTTCGGGCTCGGGTACGCGCCCGACGAGTGGGGCGCCTTCCGCGAGGCCGCGTCGGTCCACGGTCTGGACGAAGGCATCCTCCTCGAGCTGGGCCTCCTGAAGAAGAGCGAGAAGGGCAGGGATCCCTACGACGCCTTCCGCAACCGCATCGTATTCCCGATCGAGTCGGTCACCGGGCGCGTGCTGGCCTTCGGCGGCCGGCTCCTGGGCAAGGAGGGCAAGGGGGCGCCCAAGTACCTCAATTCGCCCGAGAGCCCGATCTTCCACAAGGGCGAGGTCCTGTACGGCCTGAGCTGGGCCCGCAACCACATCCGCCGCGACGCCTCGGTGATGGTGGTCGAGGGCTTCATGGATGTGGTCTCGCTGGCGGCGGTCGGCATCCGCAACGTGGTGGCGCCGCTGGGCACGTCCCTGACCGAATCGCACGCCCGTCTCCTGAAGCGCTACACGATTCAGGTGCGGATTCTCTTCGACAGCGATCCGGCCGGACTGCGCGCCACCTTCCGCGCCGCCGACACGCTGCTGGGACAGGGACTGCACGCATCCGTGGTTACGCTTCCCGACGGCGAGGATCCCGATTCGGTTGCGCGCTCCGGCGGAGCGGACGCGGTCCGCGGCTTCGTGGCCCAGGCCGTCGATGTGCTGGACCGCAAGATCGCCATCCTGGAGGAGCGTGGTTATTTCGACTCGATCGAGAAGACGCGCCGGGCCCTGGATCGCCTGCTGCCGACACTCCGGGTGGCAAAGGACGCCCGGCTGCGCGACATCTACGTGACGCGGGTGGCGGAGCGTACCGGGGTGCAGCGGGAGACGCTCACGCAGGAGTTGCTCGCGGCTCCGGTGCGGCCCCGCCGAGTGGGCACCGCGCCGCCGCGGAGGCGCCCTGCTCCCCGCTTTCGCGGGCTCGGGGCGGAGCGAACCCTGGTGCTCCTGCTGATCAATCACCGTGAATGGATCGAGAAATCGGCGGAACGCGTCGGCCCCTCGGATTTGGAGGACGACGCGAACCGTGTGATCTTCGAGGCGTTGATCGCCGATCCGGAGCTCGTGGCCCTGCCGGAGGGGACGAAGCCCGAGGCCGTCGATCGCTTCGAGGAGCTCAACGCCGATCCGGAGACGCTGGCCGATCCGGCCCGGGTCTTCGACGATACGGTGGCGAAGATCGAGGGCAACCGGATCAGCCGGCGGCTCGACGCGCTCGAAGCGGAAATCCGCGGCTCCGGAACCGGGGAACAGCGCAGATTGATCAGGGATAAGGAGAACTTGATGAAGGAAAGACAGGCCTTGCCCGTCGACTGGCGCAGGTCAGGGAAGGCGTTGTCGAACCTGGGAAGAACTCGACAGGGGGGAGAAGACAGAAAGTGACGCTCGACAATGGCCCCATCTCCAGCCGGCTGCTGGAGCTCCAGACCATGGACAGAAGAATCCGGGAGACCCGGGACCGAATCGAATCGTACGATCCGTTGCTGGAGGAGGTCGAAGCACCGGCCGTTCGCCTGGCCGAGGATGTCGGCGTGACCGAAAAGCGGGTTCGCGACCTGAAGCTCGAGGAGCGGCGCCTGCGGCTCGCGGCCGAGGAGAAGGAGGCCCGAGTCCACCGGCTGGAGGACAGGCTGAACCTGGTGCGAACCGTGCGCGAGGAGGCTGCCGTGCAGGCCGAACTGGGGCTGTTGCGACGAGCCCTGGACCAGGAGGAACAGGAGGTGGTCAATCTCCTGGACCAGATCTCCAGGTTCGAGGAACGCCTCGAGAACCAGCAGTCGGATATGGAGGAGGCGCGGTCCGCCGTGGGCCCCCGCCGGGACGAACTCCTGGCCGAGCGGGAGGTGGCACTGGCGGAGGTCAGCTCGCTGGAGGTGCGGCGGGGGGAGTTCGCGGCCGGCATCGACACTCGGTATCTGCGTGCCTACGACCATCTGGCGCAGGGAGGACGCCGGGTGGCGGTCGCTCCCATGACCGAGGACGGGGCGTGCGGCGCGTGCTTTTCGGTGATCCCACTCCAATTGCAGAACGAGGTTCGCACCCGGGCGCCGCTGATTCGGTGCGAAGCGTGCGGCGTCATCGTGACCTCGCCGGTGGCGCCCGCCGAATCCGGATCCCCGTCGCTGCCAGGGGCCGACGCGCTCGCGTGACGAGCAGCCGAATCCCGGCCGGGTGAATTCGGCAACCGCCGCCAACGATGCCGCGTTCGTCGCGCGGCCCGTCTGGAAGCTCCGTCCTCCCCCCGATCCAGGCACGGTCCGCGACCTCGAGCGCAACCTGAAGCTCCCGCCACCCCTGTGCCGGCTGCTCGTCGTACGGGGACGCGCCTCGCCCGCGCAGGCCAGGTCTTTTCTGCGCCCTCTCCTCACGTCGCTGCACGATCCCGCCCTCCTGCGGGGCGCCGACGCGGCCGCGCGCAGGATCGCCCGGGCGATCGAACGGGACGAGATGGTGGTCGTTCACGGCGACTACGACGTGGACGGCATCACGGGGGCGGTGCTCCTCGCCCATTGGATCCGCGCGCTCGGAGGCAGCGCCGAACCGATCGTCCCGGACAGGTCCCGGCACGGCTACGACCTGTCCCCCCCGGGTGTCGAACGCGCCGCCGCCCGTGGAGCGTCGGTACTGGTCACCGTGGATTGCGGCATCACCGCGCTGAAACCGGTGCGTCTTGCCGCGGACGCGGGGATGGACGTCATCGTCACCGATCATCACGCTCCCGGCCCGAGCCTTCCGGATGCCCTGGCGGTCGTCAACCCCAACCAACCGGATTGCTCGTACCCCAACAAGGACCTGTGCGGCGCGGGGGTCGCCTTCAAGGTCGGACAGCTCGTGGCGCGCTGCCTGGGACGGTCTGCCGATGAAGCGTGGGACTACCTCGACCTGGTGGCCATGGCGACGATTGCCGATCTGATGAAGCTGCGGGGAGAGAACCGGATCCTGACGCGCTATGGGCTGAGGGTGCTCTCGCGGACGGGGCGGACCGGTCTGGTGGCGCTGAAGAGGATCGCCGACCTGACCCCGGGAGATCCGGTGGAAGCCGACGCGGTGGCCTTCCGGATCGGCCCGCGGATCAACGCGGCGGGACGGGTCGGCGACGCGGGGAAGGCGCTCCGGCTGCTTCTCACCGAGGATCGCGGCGAGGCGGACGGTCTGGCGGAGGTGCTGGAACGGAACAACATGGAGCGCCGCGAACTGGAGCGCCGGACCGCCGAGGAGGCTCTGGCCGCGCTCAGGGAAGTCTACGACCCGGTGCGGGACCGGGCGGTCGTGGTTGCGGGAGAAGGGTGGCACCCGGGGGTGATCGGGATCGTGGCGTCGCGGGTGGTGGAGCGCATCCACCGGCCGACGGTGGTGATCGCCCTGGACGGGGAGGATGGGCGGGGGAGCGCGCGATCAATTCCGCCCTTCGACCTCTACGGCGCCATCTCGGCCTGCGCGGAGCACCTGGAGCGCTTCGGGGGCCATCACCAGGCGGCCGGAATGGACATTCGGAGTGACCGGGTCGCCGCCTTCCGGGAGGCTTTTCAGGCCGCTGCCCGCGAGCGTTTGGGGAGCGCGGAGCCGCGGCCGGTCCTGCATGTGGACGCCGAGATCGGCCTGGACGAAGTCGACCTCGAGCTGAGCCGATACATGCGCTACGCGGGCCCCTTTGGCCGCGGCAACCCGGAACCGGTGTTCATGGCGCGCCGCGTCCGTTTCGCCGCTCCTCCCAGAGTGCTCAAGGGGGCGCACCTCAAGTTCCGCATGGTCAAGAACGGCGCCGGGCTGGGGGCGATCGGCTTCCGCCTCGTGGAACGCGTGTCCCTGGAAGCGATTGCCAACCGCCCGGTGGATGTGGCCTTCACGCTCCTGGAGAATACCTTCAGAGGCGTGACCAGGATCCAGGCGAGGGTTGTGGACATCCGCCCGGCCGAATGACCCGGGTCCGGCGACGATGAACGCGCCGATCGCCGGTCTCCCGACCCCGACACGACCCGACGAGCGCGGAGGAGCATTTGCGAATCATTGCCGGCAGGTGGAAGAGCCGCAGGCTGGCACCGGTACGTGGCCGGGGCGTGCGTCCCACGTCCGACCGGGTGCGCGAGGCCTGGATGTCGATCCTGGGACGGGGGATCGTGGGCGCCGACGTCGCCGACCTCTTCGCGGGATCGGGGGCGCTCGGGCTCGAGGCGCTGAGCCGGGGCGCGGCCCACGTCACCTTCGTCGAACGGAGCCGCCGCGCGATCGGAGTGCTGGAGCGCAACATCCGCTCCCTCGAAGCGGACGGGGTCACCACCGTGGTTCGCGGTGACGCCCTTGCCCACCTGCACAGGCTCGACCCGGCCCGCTGCGATCTCGCCCTGGCCGATCCCCCCTACGGAAGGGGCCACGCCCACCGCCTCGTCACCCTCTACGCGCGCCGGCCCTTCGCACGCGAACTCTGGGTTGAGCACCGCTCGGACGAGGCGCTTCCCCCGGATGTCCCCGTGCGGCAGCGCCGATACGGCGATACCGTGCTGACTGCGATCGCGCTCCCACCCGTGGCAAACCGGCGCGCAACCGGCCCCCGGAAGGAGATGGACCCATGAAGAAATGCGATTTCCGCCAGTCCGGGCGGGATTCCTTCGAAGAGGAGGCCAGGGCCTCGAAGGCCAGCCGTCCCATCATCGCGGTGTATCCCGGATCCTTCGACCCCGTCACCCTGGGCCACGAGGATATCGTCCGGCGCACGTTGCGCTTCTGCGACCATCTGGTCGTGGGAGTGGCCGAGACCGCCACGCAGGCGAAGGGGAGTCTGTTCCCCGTCGCGGAGCGCCTCGAGATTATGCGCGAGGTCTTCGGGAACGAATCCCGGGTCGATTGCGTGTCCTTCTCGGGGCTTTTGGTCGATTTTGCCCGCGACGAGGGGGCGCGCTTCATCATCCGGGGGCTCAGGGCCGTGTCGGACTTCGACTACGAGTTCCAGATGGCGCAGATGAACCGTGAACTGTGGGACGAGGTGGAGACGATCTTCCTGACGCCCGATGTGCACTACTCCTTCCTGTCCGCCACGCTGGTCAGGGAGGTGGCGTCGCTGGGAGGCGACGTCAGCACCTTTGTGTCGCCACTTGTGCTGGAACGGTTGCAGCGGCGCTTTTCGTGACGTTCACCGAGCGCCTGGAAGCCCGGGCGCGACGTCTCGGGTGCAGGATCGCCTTCCCGGAGGGGGACGATGCCCGGGTGGCCGAGGCGGTGGGCGTGCTGCGGCGCCGCGAGGTGGTCGACCCGGTGGTGGTGGAGGGGGGGAGCGATGCTCTGCGCCGGGCGGTCGGGATGCTCACCGAGGGGGCCGTGGACGGTGTGGTCGCGGGGGCGGTGCATCCCAGCGCCGAGGTGATTCGGGCGGGGCTGAGGGGGGTGGGGCTGAGGCCGGGCGTGCGCACGTTGTCGTCGTCGTTCTTCATGGAGGTGGGCGACTTCAGGGGCGGGGGATCCGAGGTGCTGAGCTTTACCGATGCGGGCGTGGTCCCCGATCCCGGCCCGCGTGGCCTCGTCGAGATCGCGGCCGAGGCGGTGCGTCTCCGCCGGCAGGTGGTGGGGGATGAGCCGCGCGTCGCCTTCCTGTCGTATTCGACGCTGGGGAGCGCGGGGGGACGCACGGTCCAACGGGTCCGCCAGGCCGTGGAACGCTTCCGCGAGTCGTTCCCGGAGGTGCCCGCGGACGGCGAACTCCAGGCGGATGCCGCGCTGATCCCCGCGGTCGCCCGGGCCAAAGCGCCGGGATCGCCGGCCGGGGGGAGGGCCAATATCCTGGTCTTCCCGTCCCTGGACGCGGGCAACATCGCCTACAAGCTGGTGGAGAGGCTGGCCGGGGCGCCGGCTCTGGGCCCCATCCTGCAGGGACTGAGGTTGCCGCTGAACGACCTGTCGCGGGGGGCGTCGGTGGGGGACATCGTGCGCGTGGCGGCGATTACGGCGCTGATGGCTGATGGGGGTGGGTAGCGGCCCACGCCTGCACGAAACCCACCGCTTCCGTATTTTTCGGTTCGCCAATCCCTGCACCCCAGGTCAACCAAAGCCACCTCACCCGAAAGAGCCTCCATGTCCTTCAGAGAACGAACCATCGGGCGCGTCACCGTTTACGACGTCGACGGGCAGCTGATCGTCGGGAACCGCCACGAACTGAAACGCATGGTGCTCGACGCCCTCGAAGGGGGGGCACGCCGCTTTGTCATCGACTTCTCGCGCACCGGCTACATCGACTCGTCGGGGCTGGGTGTCCTCATAACCCTCTCGAAGGAGGTTCGGGCGCAGGGTGGGGACTTGCGGCTGGCCTCGCTCAACGCCGACCTGCAACGACTCTTCGAGCTGACCAGGCTCGACACCTTCTTCCGGATCTGCGACGGCCTGGATGAAGCGCTGAAGGAGTAGGAGGCGTGACCAGGAGGCCGGGCGCGCCGACTCACCCGCCGGGTGGCCCGGTGTCGGACCCGGCCCGCGAACCCTCGCTCGACGCCCCGGGCACCGTGGTCTTCCGCCTCCCCAACGACGTCGGCGCCATCGAGGATGCGGTGGACCACGCGGTCGAATGCTGCGCGCCCGCCGGGCTCGACAGGGACCGCCTCCTCTTCCACTTCCGGGTGGGACTCACCGAGGCGATCTCCAACGCGATTCTGTTCGGCAACGTGAACGACCCCGCAGAGCGCGTCAGGGTCGAACTGCGGGTGCGGCCCGGCGAGGTGCGGGTGTGCGTGAGCGACGAGGGTCGCGGCTTCGATCCCGGTGCGGTCCCCGATCCGCGGCTGCCCGAGAACATCGCCAAGGACAGCGGACGGGGCATCTTCCTTATGCGGGCGCTCATGGACGAAGTGCATTTCAGCGACGCGGGCAACGCGGTCACCCTCGTCCTGCGGGACGCTCCCGCCGCCGCCGCCGTCATTCCACCGCCGTTCCCGGATGGGGCTGTCGGCGAGGCGGCAACGCCCGGAGCGGGGCGGCGAACCCGCGAGGGACGGGAGCTCGACAGCCTGTCGCACGAGATGAAGCTCGCCCACGACCTGCAGATGAAGCTTCTCCCCCCGATCCCGCGCGTCCGGGGCGTTGAGGCGGCCGCGCGCGTCGTGCCCGCCGAATCGGTGGGCGGCGACTTCTACCAGGTGCTGCAGCTGTCGGGCGGGCGGACGGGGGTCATGATCGGCGACGTCTCCGGGCACGGCTTCCCGGCGGCGCTGATCATGGCGCTGGTCATGAGCGCGGCGGCGATCTCCGCGCAGCAGGGAGGGGCCCCCGGGACCGTGCTGGAACACCTGGACCAGGCGATCGGGGACGAACTGGAGTCAACCGAGATGTACCTCTCGCTCTGCTACTGCGTGCTGTCGCCCGGAGTGCCGGAAGTGGCGTACGCAAACGCCGGCCACCCGCACGCCTTCATCGTGGAACCCGGGGGGACCGCGCGGCGACTTCTGGCCACCGACCCGCCGATGGGGATCGGGGGGGCGCCATTCCGTGAAGCCCGGGCGAAGTGGGCGCCGGGCGAGGACCTTCTGCTTCTCTTCACCGACGGGCTCTCCGACACGGTGGCCCGGCGGGGGCGAAAGAGCGGCGAAGACCTGGTGCTGAAGACGGTCGCCCGGAATCACCGGGAGTCGGCCGTCGAGATCCTGGACCGCCTCTTCGAGATGTCCGCCCAGTCGGTGCCGCTCATTCCGGCCGACGATCGCACGGCGGTCGTGGTGCGCGCGGAGTAGGTGGCGGTGGACGGAACACCAGCCCGGCGCCTCGCTGCTCTCGGCACTCGGGCGCCTTTGTCCACGGACTGCTGAGACCGTGCCGCCGCGCCGCCGCCCCAAGCGCTCACTGGGACAGAACTTCCTGGTGGATCCGAATCTTCAGCGCAAGATCGCGAGGGCGGTAAGGGGGGAGGAGGGTGATCCGGTTCTGGAAATCGGACCTGGGCGCGGCGCGCTGACGGGGCACCTGGTCGAGCGCGGCGTCCGGCTGACCGTCGTGGAGCTGGACGACGAGCTGGCCGCCGAACTGGCGTCCCGCTACGAGGGGGATCCCCGGGTGAGGTTGATCCACGGAGACATCCTGTCGCTGGACCCCGCCTCGCTGGGCGGCGATTGGGAGCGCACCACGGTGGTCGGCAACATCCCCTACAACATCACCACCCCCATCATCTTCCGCCTGTTGCAGCTGCCATACCCGCGCGACATCGTGCTGACCGTACAGGCGGAGGTGGCCGGGCGGATCCTGGCCGCGCCGGGTACGCGCACTTACGGCGCCCTCACCGTGGGAGTGGGACTGCACGCGCACGCGGCGCGGATCTGCAAGGTGCCGCGCACCGCCTTCCGGCCGGTTCCCCGGGTGGATTCCGCGGCTGTCCGCATCACACCGCGTTCCCCCCCCCGGCTCACGCGCTCCGCCGCCGCACGCGTCCGTACCCTGACCAGGGCGGCCTTCATGTGGCGCCGCAAGCAGTTGGGGACCATCCTGGCGCGGCACCCCGACCTGCGCTGCCCGCGCGACCGGATCGAAGCCGTGCTGGCAGACCTTGGATTGTCGCCAACCCTTCGTCCCGAGCGGCTGTCGCCGGAGGACTTCATCAAGCTCGCCGCGGCCCTGCTCCCGAAGGACGGCCCGGCACCCTGATCCCGGCCCCGGACGCCCCGGACATGGCCCTCCAGCGGCCCTTTTCGCTAACTTCAGCTTGTGAACGAATTCACAAGCCGAATCCCGGACGCGACGGTCCGTCGCCTTTCGCTCTACCTCCGGTTCCTGGAGGACTTCGAGCGCCTGGGCGTGACCAGCGTGGCCAGCGTCGCGCTCGCCGAGCGCGGGGGGACCACGGCCGCCCAGGTGCGCAAGGATCTGTCCCACCTGGGTTCGTACGGCAAACGCGGGCTGGGGTACTCCGTGGCCGAGCTCACCGGGGTCCTCAGGGGCGTGCTCGGACTCGACTGCACCTGGCGCGTGGCGTTGCTGGGCGCGGGACGGATCGGTACCGCCCTCGTCGAATACGAGCCCTTCCGCCGGCGTGGCTTCCACATCACGACCGTGATCGACAACGACCCGTGCAAGGTGGGCACCAGACTCGGCAAGATCCGGATCCGGGGTCAGGGTGAACTCGAAGAAGCGCTGTGCGAGGACCGGATCGATCTCGTGATCGTGGCGGTGCCCGCGCCCGTGGCACAGGGTATGGTGGACCGGGTGGTGGCGGCGGGAATCAAGGCCGTGCTGAACTACGCACCGGTGCAGCTGCGGCTGCCCGAGGATGTCGCGCTCCGCAACGTGAGCATGCTGGTGGAGCTGGAAAGCCTGTCGTACGCGCTGGCACGCCACCGGCAATGACCTCGCGGGCGGGCCGCCGCTCTCTCCTGCAGGGTGCCTGGGAGGTGCTGCAGGGCGGGCCGCTCGCCACCCCCGAACTGGCGCGGCGCGTACTGGGCCTGAACGGCCATCCGGGCGCTGCCTCCGCGGCCGTCTTCGCGCTGCTGGGGGGCGACGACCGCTTCGAGGTGGACGGCGAAGGCGTATGGAGTCTTCGCGGGGGTGCCCGCCGCCCGGGAGCGCTGTTGTCGCGGCTTTCGTACGCGGTCGTGGACGTGGAGACGACGGGTGGCCGCCACGAGAGCGGGCACCGCATGACCGAGGTGGCCGTGGTGGAGGTGCGGGGGGGTGCGGTCCACGACGTGTTCGAGACACTGGTGCACCCGGGGCGCCGGGTTCCGCGCCGGACCGTCGAGCTCACCGGGATCACCGACCGCATGCTCGCCGGGGCGCCCACCTTCGACGAGATCGCGGAGGAGGTGTTTCGGCGCATCGCCGGCCGGGTCTTCGTCGCCCACAATGCGAGCTTCGATTGGGGGTGGCTGCGGGCGCAACTCGGCGACGCGCTCGGCGACGTTCCCGAAGTGGAGCGGCTCTGTACGATCAGCCTGACCCGGCGCCTGGTGCCGGAGTTGCGCCAACGCAACCTGGACGCGCTGTCGGAGTTCTTCGACATCCCGATCCACGGCCGGCACCGCGCCCGCGGCGACGCGCTCGCCACGGCGCGGGTGCTGCTGCGCCTGCTTGACCGGGCAGAGTCGCTGGGGATTGGCGATCTGCGTTCCCTGAAGCGGTATCGGCCGCCGCGCGGGGCGCGCTATCAGCGGGATCTCTTCGTGCAGGGCGGCGGGTTGGGGCGGCGTGGGTAAGACGCAGGTAAGACGCCAGCTGGTGCCGTGAAAGGGGGCCTCTTCGCACGGCGCGGGTTGGGGTGCCGCGAGTAGATTGGTATACTGTTGGGTGCCTTTTTCCCGTACGTAATCCACCCGAAACCCCTGAAAAAACCCCCCGTGCCCGACCCTGCCCGCACACCCGTAATCCTGGACGGCGTCCGCACCCCCATCGGACGCTTCCTGGGCGGCCTCAGTCCCCTCTCCGGCCCTGACTTGGGTGCGGTCGTGGTGCGCGAAGTCATGTCGCGGTCCGGAATTGATGTCACCGAAGTCGACGAGGTGATCATGGGCAACGTGGTGAGCGCGGGCGCCGGACAGGCCCCGGCCCGCCAGGCCGCCGTGAACGGGGGCGTGCCGGCGAGGGTGCCCGCGGTGACGGTAAACAAGGTGTGCGGCTCTGGTCTCAAGGCGGTCATGCTGGCGGCCCAGGCGGTCAAGGCGGGCGACGCGCGTCTGGTGGTGGCGGGCGGTTTCGAGTCGATGTCGAATGTGCCGTACTACCTGCGGGGGATGCGGGGCGGGGTGAAGTTCGGGGACCGCACGGTTCAGGACGGGTTGGTCCACGACGGGCTATGGTGCTCCTTCGGGAACTGCCACATGGGCGGGCACGCCGAGTACACCGCCGCGAAGGCTGGCGTTACGCGCGCCGAGGCCGACGAATTCGCCTTCTCATCCCACCGAAAGGCCGTCGCGGCCATCGACGAGGGCTGGTTCGGACCGGAGATCGTGCCGGTCATGGTCAAGAACCGTCGCGGCGCAACCACCGTGGACACGGACGAAGGTCCCCGCCGGGACACCTCGGTGGAGGCGCTGGGCCGTCTGCGCCCTGCCTTCCCCCGCGACGCTCCCCCGGGCCTCGACGAGTTGGTCGTGACCGCCGGGAACGCGCCGGGACTGAACGACGGAGCGTCGGCGCTGGTCGTGGCCAGCCAGGAATACGCCGTGGCGCACGGCCTGGCATTCCGGGCGGTCATCACGGGGTACGCCGCGGGTGGCACCGAGCCGCGTGACCTCTTTTTTGCGCCTGTCCAGGCCGTCCGCAACCTGATGCGGCGGGAAGGGACCGGGATAGAGGACTACGGACTGGTGGAGATGAACGAAGCGTTCGCGGTGCAGGCCATCGCGGACATGCGGGAGCTGAAGATGGATCCCGAGCGCGTGAACGTGCGGGGGGGTGCGGTGGCGCTGGGGCATCCCATCGGGGCGTCGGGCGCGCGGATCCTGGTTACCCTGCTGGGCGCGATGGCCGCGCGGGACGTCGAGACCGGGATGGCCACCCTGTGTCTTGGCGGCGGCAACGCGGTCGCCCTTGCGGTACGGACGAACTGAACCGAGGATGGCGGAATGATCCACTCTCACACAACCACGGACCTCGCCCTGGCCGACGCCGAGAAACCCGGAGCGGCACCCTTCTCGCGTGTGTTGTCGGCGCACCGCCCCATCGCGCTTCCGGTGGCGGTCTTCGTGTTCGCGGCCCTCACGGCGCTGGGGGCGCACATCGCCGTACCACTCGGCTTCACACCGGTCCCCATGACGCTGCAGACGCTCTTCGTGCTCCTCGCGGGCGTGCTGCTCGGACCGGTCGCGGGCGCGGCCTCGCAGCTCCTGTACCTGGGACTGGGTGTGGCCGGCGTTCCCGTCTTCGCGATGGGCGGAGCCGGCCTGCCCTGGTTGTTGAGCCCGACCGGCGGGTATCTGCTGGCCTTCCCGGCGGCGGCGGCGCTCGCGGGCTGGGTCGCCGGCCGTGAGAAGCACCGCGTGCGGACGGCGGTCGCGCTCGTCGTGGCGACAGCGGTGATCTTTGCCTCGGGGGCAAGCTGGCTGTCGGTGGTGACGGAATTGGGCGCGCGCGAATTGTTCGCCTCCGGCGTGCAGCCGTTCCTGCCGGGGGCGCTGATCAAGGCCGCCATCGTGTACGTCGTGGCCCGGCACCGATTCTCGTGGCGGTCCCCGGAGGGTCCACCAAGCTGAATCCCGCCGTGCGGCTCCTTCCGAAGAGGAGCGAGGTCGTTCCCATCCTGGTTCGGCTGGGCGGTTTCGCCGTTCTCCTCGTGGTCTTTTCCCTCGCGCTGCTCGTACTTGCGGGGTTGCCCGAAAGCCTGGCCGCGCAGGGATCGCTCCAACTCGTGGCCGCGGTGGTGGCGAGCGCGGTCGTGCTGCGCATGGACGGAAGGAGGCCGCTATCGGCCATCGGGCTGCCGCGGCAGGGGGCGGGGCGGGGACTGTTGTGGGGCACGCTCCTCGGCGTCGCCTTTGTCCTGCCGGCTCTGGCCATCGCGGTTGGTGTGGGGGGGCTGCGGTACGGGCTGGAAGGAGGCACCGTCATCGAGTATGTCGCGACGGGAGGCTGGACCGTGCTGATCCTGCTCCCCGCAGCCGCGGGGGAGGAGATTGCCCTGCGGGGATACCCGCTGCGGGTGGTGCTGGACCGATGGGGCCGCTGGCCCGCCCTCGCGTTCACTGCGGCGACCTTTTCGCTCCTCCACGGACCCAACCCGAATGTGGGGCGACTGGCGTTCCTCAACATTGCGCTGGCCGGCGTTCTTCTCGGACTGGTCTGCCTCAGGACGGGGGATCTGTGGTGGGCGACCGGCGTACACACCGGGTGGAATCTGGCGACGGGATTCCTGGCCGACCTGCCCGTGAGCGGCCTCGCGCTGGTGGACGCGCCGCTGATCGACGTGTCGGGCGCGGGGACGGCGCTGATTACCGGCGGAGACTTCGGACTGGAAGGGGGACTGGCCGCCACCGTCGCGCTGGTGCTGGCCATCCTGATCGTGGCGCGAACCCGAATCGTGCCCTCACGTTGGCTGCCGGGACCGGACGAAACCGAAGAGGAGACTGAATGACGATCGAACGAGTGGCTGTCGTGGGCGCCGGCACCATGGGGAACGGCATCGCCCATGTGTGTGCGCTGGCGGGCCTGGAGGTGATGCTGGTGGATTCCGACCGGGGCGCGCTCGACCGCGGGGCCGCCACCATCGGCCGCAACCTGGAACGGCAGCGGTCGAAGGGGAGGATCAGCGCGGCGGAGCGGAGCGCGGCCCTGGACCGCATCGAATCCGCAACCGCGCTGGAGCGGGTGAGCCGGGCCGGACTGGTGGTCGAAGCAGTCCCCGAAATCGCGGACCTCAAGTACGAGATCTTCAAGCAGCTCGACCGCTTCGCGCCGCACGACGCCATCCTCGCCTCCAACACCTCGTCGATCTCGATCACGGCGATCGCGTCCCGCACGCAGCGCCCCGGGCAGGTCATCGGGATGCACTTCATGAACCCCGTCCCGGTCATGAAGCTGGTCGAGGTCATTCGCGGACTGCGCACCGACGACGCCACCACGGAGACGGTGATGGCGCTCTCCCGGGCCCTCGGCAAGGTCCCCGTGGAGGTGCGCGACTTCCCCGGTTTCGTTTCCAACCGGATCCTGGCCCCGATGATCAACGAGGCCGTCTTCGCGCTCATGGAGGGGGTGGCCGAGGCAGAGGCCATTGACACGGTCATGAAGCTGGGCATTAACCACCCCATGGGGCCGCTGGCACTGGCCGACCTGATCGGCCTCGACACCTGCCTGAACATCCTGGAGGTGCTGCACAGGGAGCTGGGCGACGATCGCTACCGTCCCTGTCCGCTGCTGCGCCAGTACGTGGCGGCGGGGTGGCTGGGGCGCAAGACGGGCCGGGGCTTCCACGATTACGACGGAGGCCGCTGACCGTGCTCACCGCCGAACAGCGCGAAATCCGCGACCTGGCGCGCGACTTCGTCGAGGGCGAGATCGTGCCGCGCGCGGCCGCGTGGGACCGGAACCGGGCCTTCGCGCCGGAGGTGCTGGCCAAGCTCGCCGAACTGGGCTTCCTGGGAATGCTCACGCCCCCGGAGTACGGCGGGCTGGGCTTTGACGCCCCCACGTACCTTGTCGCGCTGGAGGAGGTCGCGCGCGGCGACGCGGCCCTCGCCCTGACCGTGGCCATCCAGAACGGGCCCGTCCCCCACATCCTCCTGGCGCACGGCAGCGAGGCGCAGAAGTCCCGATGGCTCCCCGCGCTGGCCTCGGGCGAGAAGATCGCCGGGTTCGCCCTTTCCGAAGCGGAGGCCGGGAGCGATCCCTCGGGGATGAGGACGCGGGCGTGTGCGGAGGAGGGGGTGTGGACCATCTCGGGATCGAAGAGGTGGGTCACCAACGGTTCCCGGGCCGATATGGTCATCGTCTTCGCGCGCACCGGACCGGCCGGGTCGCGGCCTCCGATCGGGGCTTTCCTGGTTGACACGGACGCCGCGGGATACCGGGTGGGAAGGCGGGAGAAGACCATGGGTCTGCGCGCCTCGGAGACCGTCTCGGTGGACCTCGAGGGGGTCCGTGTGGGTACTGAAAGGCTGGTGGGAGATCCGGGCCGGGGACTCGGCTACGCCCTGGGCGCCCTGGACCTGGGTCGGCTGGGAATCGGGGCGCAGGCGGTGGGGATTGCGCAGGCCGCGATGGAACACGCCGCCAGGTACGCGCGGGAACGGCGCCAGTTCGACCGTCCCATCGCGGACTTTGGGGCCATCCGCAGCAACCTCGCGACCATGGCCACCAGGATCGCCGCCTCCCGGGCGCTGGTCATGGAGGGCGCGGCGGCGTGGGAGGCGCGGGGCTCGGGCGACCTGGAGGGGTTTCCGGTGACGGCGCGCTCGGCGATGGCCAAACTGCTGGCCAGCGAGACGGCCATGTGGGTCACCGAAGAGGCGGTTCGCATCTTCGGCGGTTATGGTTTCATGCGCGAATTTCCGGTCGAGAAACTCATGCGGGACGCCAAGGGCACCGAGATCTACGAAGGGACCAGTGAAATCCTGAGGCTGGTGATCGGCCGCGCGGTTACGCGGTCGCAGTGAGTCCCCCGGGGGGGTTCGCACCGGCCGGCCGGACAGGCGCGGAAGCAACAAGAGAAAACACGGAACGCCCGATGCAACACCTCGAAAAGACGGACGAGCGGGTCTACCGCGCGGTGCTGGGAGAAGAATCCCGGCAGCGGAGCCAGCTCGAGATGATCGCGAGCGAGAACTTCGTTTCCCCCGCGGTGCGGGAAGCCCTCGGCACGGTCTTCACCCACAAGTACGCGGAGGGATTGCCCGGGAGGCGCTACTACGGCGGCTGCGAGTACGCCGACCAGGTCGAGGAGCTGGCCCGCACCCGGGCCACCGAGATCTTCGGCGCGGACCACGCGAACGTCCAGCCCCACTCGGGGGCGCAGGCCAACATGGCCGGCTACTTCGCCTTCCTCGAGCCCGGCGACCGCATTCTCGGCATGAATCTGAGCCACGGCGGCCACCTCACGCACGGTTCCCCCGTCAATTTCAGTGGGCGCTTCTTCGATGTTGCCGCGTATGGGGTGCGCGAGTCGGACGGGCGCATCGACTACGACGCGGTGCGCGAGACCGCCCTCCGCACGCGCCCGAAGATGATCGTGACGGGGGCGTCCGCCTATCCCCGCACCATCGACTTCGAGGCCTTCGGCGCAATCGCCAGGGAGGTCGGCGCGGTTCACATGTGCGATCTGGCGCACATTGCGGGACTCGTCGCGGGTGGCCACCACCCCAGCCCCGTCCCCCACGCCGACGTGGTGACCACGACTACCCACAAGACCCTGCGCGGTCCCCGAGGGGGCCTGGTCATGTGCCGGGAGGAGCACGCCAGAGCGATTGACCGCATGGTCTTCCCCTTCATCCAGGGAGGCCCCCTCGTCCACGTCATCGCCTCGAAGGCGGTCGCCCTGGGGGAGGCCCTCCTGCCGGGATTCGGGGAGTATGGCCGACGCGTCGTGGAGAATGCGCGTGTGCTCGCTGACACCATCATGGAGCGCGGAGTGAACCTGGTGTCCGGGGGAACGGACAATCACCTCATCCTGGTCGATCTCCGGGATCGCGACCTCACGGGAAAGGACGCCGAGCAGGCGCTGGAGCGCGCCGGAATCACCGTCAACAAGAATACGGTCCCCGGCGAGACCCGGTCCCCGTTCGTGACTTCCGGACTGCGCATCGGCACCCCCGCGATCACCACGCGTGGCATGGGCCCCCCGGAGATCCGCGAGATAGGAGGCTGGATCGCCGACATCCTCGAACGCCCGCGGGACGAAGAGGCCATCCGCGGGATTCGCCGGGAGGTAGGCGAAATGTGTGCCGCCTACCCGCTCTACGACGAACTGGCGCCCTCCACTTGACAGTGTGAAATTGCGTCATGAGTACCTTGGACCACTTCGAAGCTCCGGCCGCCGTTCAGCTGAAGGACGTGCGGTTCCACCGTGACGCGTACGATTTCGTCCTGGATGCGCTCCACGGGGTGATTTCGGGGTTGAGCGAACGGCGCCACATCTCCGGCCGGGAGTTGGCGGAAGGGGTGCGCGGGCTGGCCATGGAGCGGTTCGGACCGATGGCCCGCACGGTGCTCGGGCACTGGGGCATCCACTCTACGGGTGATCTGGGCGAGATGGTCTTCGACCTGGTCGAGATGGGAATCCTGGTGAAGCACACCGGCGATTGCCCCGAGGACTTCGAGGATGTGTTCGACTTCGAGGAAGTCTTCGACCACGACTATCCCTGGACCGTCTATCCGTGGAAGGTGGCGACCGTATGCCCCTGGACGGTGGTCACAACGGCGGATTGAGGGCCCGAAGGGCGGTTTTCGGACGAAAATCTCGCCCATGTCTGGCAAACGGACGGGTTTTCTGATAGCTTCCGCCCCCAAGCAACTTGCGGGGACCGATGGCGCGAAGAAGGGTCGCGGGACCGCAAATCACTCCTGGAAGCGGCCTTACGCGGGTCGTTGGATCGGCTAATGACGAGGGTTCGATGAACACGTTGGATGACAACAGTTTTGCCAGCTGCAGGAAGTGCAACGACGGTGTCTTGCTCCCCATGTCCGACTATGGACGCGATGGAGCTCCGATCCGTTACAAGGCCTGGGTATGTTCGAACCCGGACTGCGGGTTCAATATCCGAATCGATAACGGCGAGATCACCTTCGGGCGGTCGATCGGACAGAGCTACAAGTAGGCCGTGAACCCGGGCCGCCTGACAGGGCCGTTCGGGAAAACCGAGGTACGAGCGCCGACCGCCGATCAGGCGGCCCTCTTCGATCACACCGCGATCGTGGAGCGTGGAGTCCCCGAGGCGGCTCTCATGGAGAACGCCGGCCAACGGGCGGCGCTCATCATCGAACACCTGTTCCCCGAGGGGCGGGTCGTTGCGCTGGTCGGCTCGGGAAACAACGGGGGTGACGCGCTTGTTTGCCTGAGGGCCTTGTCGGCGTGGGGACGTGACGTCCTTGCCGTGACTGTTGGCGGGCGCCCTCGATCCGACCCTGTCCTGCACGGCTGGGAGATTCCCCGCACGGAATTCGATCATGAGCGGGCCGGCGCGGCCCAAGAGCTGTCGGGGGCCCTGGCGGGCGCGAACGTGGTGGTCGACGGATTGCTGGGCACCGGGATCCGGGGAGCGCCGCGCCCACCGCATGCGGCGGCCATCAGGCTGGCGAACGAGGCTGGGGGCGCGGTGGTCGCGCTTGACGCTCCGTCCGGTGTGGACGGCAACACCGGCGGGGTGCCCGGCGACGCGGTTCGCGCGGACATCACCGTCTCCTTCGGGTGGCCGAAACTCGGGACGCTACTGTACCCGGGACGCGAATGGTGCGGAAGGGTCGTGGCCGTCGAGATCGGGTTTCCCCCGCCCGAAGCGGATGACTGGGCGCGCCTGGCCACACCGGGGTGGGCGCGCGAGGCCCTCCCCCGCCGACCTTCCGTAACGCACAAGTACGACGTGGGAGCCCTGGCCATCGTGGCCGGATCGGCCATGCCGGGTGCGGCGATCCTGTCCACCCGGGCCGCGTTCCGGTGCGGGGTGGGGCTGGTGCGGGTCTGCGCCTCCGGCCCGGCCGCGGAGGTGCTCGGTGAAGTTCCGGAGGCGCTCTTCGTGGATTCTTCCGACGAGGCCGCGTTGCGCAGTGCCGTGGAACGGAGCGACGCGCTGGCCATCGGGCCGGGACTGGGCACGGGGGCGACAGCGCGGCGCCAGTTGGAGGTGGCGCTGGAGGCGCGCGCATCGCAGCCCGCGGTCATCGATGCCGACGCACTGACCCTTCTGGCGCGGGGTGAACGGGGGGACCTCGGGGAGCGTCTCGGGGCGAATACCGTCGTCACGCCTCACCCCGGCGAGATGGCCGGCCTGACCGGGCGCGCCGTTGCGGACATCCAGCGCGACCGCGTGGCCACGGCCCGGAACTTCGCCGCCTCGCACGGTGTGGTGACGCTGCTCAAGGGTACGCCGTCGCTTGTGGCCGATCCGGAGGGGGGACTGCTGGTGAGCACGCAGGAAGGGGGATCGGACCTGGCGGTGGCGGGGATGGGGGACGTGCTGACCGGCACGATCGGTGCCTTCCTGGCCCAGGGGGTGAGCGCTTCGCACGCCGCGGGCCTAGCCCTTCATGTGACAGGCCGCGCGGCGTCACATGACGGACTGGGGGCCGCACTCATGCCCTCGGATGTGGTGGAAGCGATCCCCGCGGCCCTGAGCGAGGAGGGCCGCGGCGGCGGCGGTCTGCCGTTCCCCTTTGTCACATTCGACCAGCGGCGCCCCAGGTAGCCCGTGGACGGAACCCCCCCGGCCCTGGACGAGAACGAGCTGGTTCGCCGCCTCGTCTCCATCGGCTGGAGGGGAAGCCGGGCCGTACGGCTGGGCCCGGGGGACGACGCGGCCTTCCTGCGCGGAGGCCTGGTCATTTCGACCGATATGGCCGTCGAGGGAGTCCATTTCCGCTTCGACTGGATCTCTGCCGAGGAGGCGGGCTTCAGGGCCGGAGCCGCCGCGCTGAGCGACCTGGCGGCCATGGGGGCGGTGCCGGAGGCGCTGCTGGTGTCGCTGGCCGTGCATGGGGACCCGTCGGTTGCCGTGGAGTTGCAGCGGGGTGTACGCGCTGCCGGAGACCGGGTGGGGGTGGCGATCATCGGGGGGGACGTGAGCCGGTCTCCGGGGCCGGCCGTGGTGGATGTAGTGGCCGTGGGGCGGGCGCGGACGGTGGTGACGCGGGGTGGGGGGGAGGTGGGGCAGGGGGTCTGGGTCTCCGGTGCTCTGGGTGGGGCGGCCGCGGCGGTGACTGACTGGTCGGCGGGGACGGAACCGGACCCGCGGGCCCGCAAGCGGTTCGCCGCTCCCCCCGACAGGGTGCCGCTGGGGTTGGCGCTCTCCACCGCCGGGCTGGCCCGCGCCATGATCGACATTTCGGACGGGCTCGTCGCCGACGCGAGGCGTGTGGCGGACGCATCCGGGGTAAGGATCCGTGTCGATACCGGCGCCGTACCCGTCGATCCGGGCGCCGGGGACTTGAACCTCGCCCTCGAAGGGGGCGAAGATTATGAACTGATGTTTACGGCCCCGGCCGGGGCCGGATCGCGCATCAGGGCCCTCGGACAGGAGATGGCGGTGGCGCTGAATCGCATCGGCAGGGTGGAGGAAGGGAAGGGGGTTGTGCTCGAGGACGATCGAGGTCGCCACAGCGCCCCCGGACGGGGGGGCTACGACCACTTCGCAGGCGGCACCCCGTGATCCGGACCGTTTGGGCCTACGCCGTGATCGTCGGGGCGACGCTCTACTCCGGCGGACGCGCGGTCTTGTACTACTTCCTGTGGCCGCGCCACTTCCGCCGGCGCGCGGACCGTCTGACCGGAGAATGGACCTCGATCATCCTGCGGGGCGCCGGCACCCGGCTCGTCGTCAAGAACCGCGACCGGCTGGGAAACGGGCGCGGCCAGATCCTGGTTTCGAACCACCAGAGCTGGTTCGACATCTTCGCCCTGGGCACGGCGCTCAGGGAGAAGTTCAGCTTCGTCGGCAAGAAGGAGCTCTCGCGCATACCCGTCGTCGGCGCCGCCTGGGAGAAGGTCGGCAACATCGCCATCGACCGGTCCGACCAGCAGGCCGCGATCGACTCGCTCAAGAGAGCGGACGAGCTGATGAAGGAGGGAAGGACGATCATCATGTTTCCGGAAGGCACCCGGTCCCCGACCGGAGAGATGGGGCGTTTCAAGAAGGGGGCCTTCGTCATGGCCATCAAGTCGCAGGTGCCCGTGGTGCCGGTCGCGATTGTGGGTACGCGCGGGATCATGGAGAAGGGCAGCTGGAAGATGTCCCCCGGGACCGCCACCGTTGTCGTGGGGCACCCGATCGAGACCGAGGGCTTCACCCTGAAGGACCGAAACCGTCTTGCCAGGGAGTGCCGGGAGGCGATCCTGGGACTCGCGAACGGGGAAGGGAAGGCCTGATGTCGGCGATCGTGGAGGTGCGCGGACGCGAAATCCTGGATTCGCGCGGGAATCCGACCGTCGAGGCGGAGGTCGTCCTCGAGGGCGGGCACAGTGGCCGCGCGGCCGTCCCGAGCGGGGCGTCCACCGGCGAGTATGAAGCCGTGGAGTTGCGCGACGGCGATCCCGGGCGCTACCTGGGCCGGGGCGTGCTCAACGCGGTTCGCAACATCGGGACCGGGATTCGGAGCGCGGTTCTCGACCGTGACGCGAACGACCAGCGGGGGATCGATTGCGCGATGATCGAGCTGGACGGAACGTCGGGGAAGGGCCGTTTGGGCGCCAACGCGATCCTGGCTGTTTCCCTGGCGGTGGCCCGGGCGGCGGCGGCCGAGCAGGGTCTCCCGCTGTACCGATACCTCGGCGGGGACGATGCCCGCACCCTGCCCGTTCCCATGATGAACATCGTGAACGGCGGCGCGCACGCGTCGAACAACGTGGACATCCAGGAGTTCATGATCATGCCGATGAGCGCCGGATCCTTCTCCGAGGGGTTGCGGATGGGGGTGGAGGTGTTCCACGCCCTGAAGAAGGTGCTGACAGAGGGGGGGAAGAGCACGGCGGTGGGCGATGAAGGGGGATTCGCTCCCGACCTGGGCTCCGACATCGAAGCCGCCGAGGTAGTCATGCGGGCGATCGAGGCGGCCGGCTATCGCCCCGGCGAGGACATCCTGCTCTCCGTCGACGCCGCCGCGTCCGAGTTCTTCGCGGACGGTGCGTACACCTTCCACAAATCCTCCGGAGCGTCTCTGGGGACCGAGCAAATGATTGCTTTCTGGGAAGAGATGATCGCGCGCTTCCCGCTTGTCAGCCTCGAGGATCCCCTGGACGAGGATGACTGGTCCGGCTGGGCGACGCTCACCTCGCGGGTGGGCGATCGCTGCCAGATCGTGGGCGACGACCTCTTCGCCACCAACCTGACCCGCCTGGAGCGCGGCATGCGCGAACGCACCGCCAACGCCATCCTGGTGAAAGTCAACCAGATCGGCACCCTCACCGAGTCGATCGACGCGGTGCGCGCGGCGCAGAAGGCCGGGTTCGGGACGGTCATCTCCCACCGCTCGGGCGAAACCGAGGACACCTTCATCGCCGACCTCGCGGTTGCGACCGGCGCCGGCCAGATCAAGACGGGCGCGCCCAGCCGCACCGACCGGGTCGCCAAGTACAACCAGTTGCTGCGGATCGAGGAACGGCTCGGCGCGCGGGCCGGCTACGCCTCGGAAAGGTGGCGGTCATGAGGGGGTGGAAGGGGCTCGTCTTTCCCGTCCTTGTGGCGGTCGCATTCTACGTCGCGGTCGCCGGAGGGGAACACTCGCTGATGGATGCTCGGCGGGCCGAAATGGGGCTGGAGGGCAAACGCGCCGAACTGCTGGCCGCCAGGCACCAGATCGATTCCCTGCGCGCATGGGTCGACTCGCTGCGGCACCACGACGACGCGCTGGAGCGGCTGGCGCGCGAGCGGTACGGGCTCATTCGCGATGGAGAGTACCTTTACCGGGTGTCCGAGGGAGTGGAGGAGGAAGTGCCGAAGGAGCCGTAGCCGGAGGACGGGGAGCGGCACCTGGACACTTCCCCCGGGAAGGCACCGGAGTTGCTTGGCGTGCTCTCACGGCCTCTCTGGGCCTCGAGGGGTCTCGGGCCTTCGGTTCGGGGCTGTTCTTTCCATCCGGAGGGGCTGCTGCCTCGAACCCCCACGACTGCTTGGGGGCGCGCTGGGGAGTTGAGGGTGTGAACAAGGCGTGGTACATTCCAGTAGATACCCGTCGGCAGCGTGCTGTCGGCTCAGGGGCTGCTCCTCTGGAGTGGCCCTTGCTTTTTTTGGGGAGTTGCCGATGAGAACTCGAGTCTACGTCGACGGATTCAACCTGTACTACGGCGCCCTCAAGGACACGCCGTTCAAGTGGCTCGACCCCGTCAAGCTAGCGTACCAACTGCTCCCGGCCGGCTACTCCGTCAGCAAACTGAAGTACTTCACCGCCCGCGTGTCCGGAATCCCCGACGCCGGTGCACCAGCTCGGCAGCAGGCCTACCTGAGCGCTCTCGCAACCCTGCCCGGGGTCGAAGTTCTTTTCGGGAAGTTCCTCTCCAAGACCATTTGGCGTCCCTTGACCAACCTTCCGGTCGCGGGGCGGCGGATCGGCACTCCCAACCCAGTCGTCATGCCCGCGGGCGATCATTCGGTTTCGGGGCCTGCCCAGACGCTACCTGTCGGCACGTATCGCCTGCCCGGCAAGGGGACGAAGAAGAGGCGAAAACGCACTCGGCCGCAGTCGGATGCCGTCGTCACCGAAGTCCATACGATGGAGGAGAAGGGATCTGACGTAAACCTGGCCGCACATCTCCTCAACGATGCGTGGAAGAAGTCGTTCGACGCCGCTGTTGTCATCTCGAACGATACCGATCTCGTCACGCCGATTCGAATGGTATCTGTCGAGCAGGGTAAGCCCGTGTTTGTGGTGTGCCCCGGTGGCAAGCGAATGGCTCCGCCATTGGCGGCAGTTGCAACTCATAGACGGCATGTTCGGTCATCCATGCTTCGGGCCGCGCAGTTTCCGAAAAACATCCCAGGCACCTCGGTCTCGAAGCCCGCCACTTGGTGAGAGGGCTGCCATCCTGCCACAACGCCTGACGGCTGCGGAGGCCTCCACCCAGGCCTTTCCCACCCCTACCTCCACTACCCTTCGGGATGTGGAGGGGAGATTGTCCATCAGTTAGTGATAAGGCGATCTTACGGCCGGCGACCAGACTTCGGCGAAGGAGATCATGACATGAGAATCGGTACGACGTTTTCGAGCCGCGGCCATGGTGGTGCTGGCGTGGCGCTTGCCGGATTCACGGCGCTCACGACCGCCTGCGCCTCGGGCGCCGGCACGCCCCCTCTGACCGGGGTGGGGGCCGAAGCTCTCTTTGCGGGCCTCACCGGTGCCTGGGTGGCAGACAAATCAACCGGGACGCGCGCACCCAAGCTTTCCTTCCAGTCAGCCGAGCCGGACGCCCATTTCCACGCGGATAACCCGGAACAGGCCCGTCAGATTGTGCAGCGCAGGCTTGATGAGGAGCTTCAGAGGATGATGCCGGAGTTGAGGCCCATCCTGGAGGTATGGGTGGATCGTCCGAGCACGCTCATCCTGCGGGTGGACGAGGACGGGCTGGTCTACATGCCGACGCCCGGACGGAAAGTGGAGGTGCCGATGAGTGGCGAATGGATCTGGCAGGACCCGGAACGGCGATCCGTTCGCGCGCGGGTGTTCTGGGATGGCGACAGGCTTACCCTTGAACGCCGGGTGGGTTCGCGCGGCCGGGTGCGGTCGATTCTGGAAATTGTCGATGGCCGGCTGCAAATCAGGCGCACAATACGGGTCCCGCGCTTGTCCGCACGCGTGCCCCCGTATGTCCTGATGTACGACCGGGACGGAGGGAGGGAGTAGGGACAGGATGTTTCATGACATGAGAACGGTGCGACGTGTTCCGGCGTGGCTCATCGTCGGATCGGTGGCATGCGCGCGCTCGGTATATCGCACGGCTCGCCGCTCACGGTTCGGAGCGGGTGCATCGACACTTTGTTCGTGCTTCCCCAGAACAAATGAAACGTGCCGTCCTCTGTTTGCTCTTGGTCCTGCTGAAAAACCAGGACGCTGTCGCCCCTCACTCGCACGGGGATCCGCGTCATGTCGTTCCGCCCGTCTTTCCGCAGGATCGCGTAGCATCCGGTCTCCGGGTTGATGATCGTGCCGCCGGTAACCCAATCGTTGCTGAGCAGCACGAGGTTGCCCCGGTCATCGAATGACGGATGCAGGTTGCGCGACCACGGCGGGCAAGGCTTTCCGTCCATCCTGCATCCCCGGTCCTCGGTGAACTCGGTCGGAACGGATACCCGATCCACCTCGCCGCTCATGTGGTACACGAATATGGAGTCCGGGCCTTCCTCGTGGGTTAGCACGACGAACGCCCGGTTCTCCGTACAGATGATCCGAGCGAAGATCATCACGTTCCCGCGGGCGACGACCTCCTCCACCGAACCGACAACGCCAAGTGATTCGCCGGCGACCGCATCCGGTCCTATCGCCTCCGACTCGAACCGGAGTACCCCGTTGGAAATCGGTACAGCAGGTTTGCCCCCAAGGTCGCAGACCGCTTGACGCATGGGTGCTCGCGGGGTCCACGACCCAACCGGGTTGGCGTCCGGGTCGTATGTGACGACTCGATGGACTCCGGAAATGTACAGACCGCCATCCTTGGCGGGCGCCATGTATGCCTTGCCCTGTGAGAATTCGAACGGTCCGTCACCGCGAGGCGTCGAGATCGTCCGCACCCATTCGCCGGTCTCGATCGAGAAGACCATGATCCCATTCGGCTCCTCGGCATCGTGGACGTAGAGCAGGCTACGGTCCCAGTCAGCGACCAGGTTTCCGGGCCTGATGGCTCGCCACTCGTCGTCGATGATCGTCCGTCCGGTCGAGTAGTCGACTTCGAGAATCTGCTGGGCGATGCCAATGGCGGGGGTAGCCAGAATGGCAAGGAGGTGGGCTCGAATCATGGTCTATTGGGTAATTCCAATAGCAGTACTGTTGATATCGCCTGTACGCATGGCGCAAGCACCATAGTAGCAGAGGACCCAGCCCACCTCAAGCTCCATCAAGAGTGTTTCACACCCACGCAGCAACGGGTAGCTTGAACACCCGACGGCGGTCACGGGCGTGCCGGCTTGGTAGCTCGATTCGATTCTCGACCTGTGGGACCGCCGGGACGGTGTGGCTGGAGCTGCACTTGGCGGGATAGCGGCCAGCAACCAGACTTCGGCGAAGGAGATCACGACATGAGAATTGGTACGACGTGTTCGAGCCGCGTCCGTGGTGGCGCCGGGATGGCCCTTGCCGGATTGGCGGTGCTCGCGGCCGCCTGTGCCTCGCGCGGCGGCGCCCCCACTCCTCTGACCGGGGCGGAAGCCGAAGCGTTCTTTGCGGGACTCAATGGCGTGTGGGAACTGGACGAATCAAGCTTTACGGGTCCGTTCAAGTTTCAACTCCAGAAGGACCAGACAGAAGTCCTCCAATTTGAGACCTTGGAAGAAGCCCGTCAGGTTTCGGAGCGTATGGCCCAGGAGAGCATTCAGAGGACGATAGCGGCTTTGAAGCCCATCATGGAGGTGTGGCTGCAGGAGCCGAACACGCTCATCCTGCGGGTGGACGAGGAGAGAATGATCTACGTGCCGACACCCGGACGGAGCATGGAGATCCCGATGAGTGGCGAGTGGATCATCTGGCAAGACCCGGAAGGGCAATCCGTCCGCGCGCGGGTGTCCTGGGATGGCGACAGGCTTGCTCTCGAGCGCCGGGTGGGCTCGCACGGGCAGGTGCGGTCGGTTCTGGATATCGTGGATGGCCGGCTGCGGATTAGCCGCGCCCTACGGGTCCCGCGCATGTCTACGCCGGCGCCCCGGTTTATCCTGATGTACGACCGGGAACGAGGTGGTGAGTAGGGACACAGGCGCCCTCTCAGTCTTCGTCCCCCTCCCCGGAGACGTCCGCCCCTCCCGACTCCCCGCCGGTCCCAACCGCCAGACCCAGCGCCTTCTTCGCGCCTTCCAGAACCTGCTCCGCATCCCCCGACTCCAGCGCCGCCGTCACCTCGTCGGACCCCGCCCCCAGACTCTCGACGGCCGCCGCCGCCAGCGCCTGCGCCTCATCCTTGCTGAGCTGACTCGGGAACCCGCCCCCCTTCACCCCCGTCGCCTTCTCCACGAAGGGTGCGAACAGGTCGATCGGGATCGGGAACAGCGTGGTGGAGTTGTTCTCCGCGGCCACCTCGACCACCGTCTGCAGGAACCGCAGCTGCAGCGCCACCGGGTGCTGCGAGATGATCTTCGCGGCCGCCGACAGCTTCTGCGAAGCCTGGAACTCGCCCTCGGCGGCGATCACCTTGCCCCGCCGCTCGCGTTCGGCCTCCGCCTGCTTGGCCATCGCGCGCTTCATCTCCTTGGGCAGGTCGATGTCCTTGACCTCGACGGACGTCACCTCGATCCCCCACGGATCGGTCTCCAGGTCGATGATCCGCCGCACGATCTCGTTGATCCGCTCCCGCTGAGCCAGCAGTTCGTCCAGCTCCGACTGTCCAACTACGCTTCGCAGCGTGGTTTGCGCAATCTGACTTGTAGCAAAGTAGTAGTCCTCTACCTCGACCACCGCCTTGGACGGGTCCACGACCCGGAAGTAGACCACGGCGTTCACCGTGCAGCTCACGTTGTCCTTGGTGATGGTGTCCTGGGGCGCGATGTCAAGGGCGATGATGCGCAGGTCCATCTTCTTCATGCGCTCGATCCCGTACGGCACCAGGAACACGATCCCCGGCCCCTTGGCCCGGGTCAGCTTCCCCAGGCGAAAGACGACGCCGCGTTCGTACTCCCAGAGGATTCGTAGCGAGCTGAGTATGCCGATTACTCCGAAGGCGGTGATGGTGGGGATGAGAAAAAAGCCGAAATCCATTGAATAATCCTCCTTGGTGACTGATGGCAGTGCCCCGGAATAGGTGGTTGCCACCGATGGTTGACAAGGGTCGGGGCGCCCGTGGGTATCGCGCCGGGAAATTGGAGGCGGGGTTTTCCGCGGGCTCCGGGGCAGTCGTTTCCTGCACGACAGGCCGACGGGGTCCGCAGGTTGACAACGACCCCGAACCCAAGGAGCTTTCCTGCTCTTCGCCGGAGTAGCTCAGTTGGTCAGAGCAGCGGAATCATAATCCGCGTGTCGGGGGTTCAAGTCCCTCCTCCGGCATTGGCGCCGCGGGGTTTCGCCACGGGACCAGGCAGCCCGTGGCGAGCCGCCGCACCCTTCGACCGGCGATGCGAGTCCCCGGCTGCCGGCTGAACGACATGCACCCAACGCCTGCGAAGAGGTCGCTCCACCGCCGCGTCGCGGTGGACACTCCCGAGCACGTCCGCCTCGACTATGTGCTCGCCGACATCGGATCTCGCGCGGCCGCCCTGGCCATCGACCTCGGCGTGCTCGTCGTGGGGATGTTGTTGCTCGGTCTGGCGTCCTTCTACATCGGCCTCCTGGGCAGCTTCTTCGGGTCCGTGAGCGGTACCCTGCTTATCTTTGCCGTCTTCTTCGTCCAGTGGGGGTACTTCCTGCTCTTCGAGGCGCTCTGGGGCGGGCGTACGCCGGGCAAGCGGGCGATCGGGTTGCGGGTGGTTCATGTGGGCGGCGAACCCCTGTCCTTCCAGGGCTCCGTGCTCCGCAATCTCATCCGGATTGTGGACCTGCAGCCAGGCATAAGCGGGATGGCGGGCGCGGTCTGCATCTGGACCAACAAGCGGGCCCAGCGGCTGGGCGACATGGTGGCCGGAACCATGGTGGTGCGCGACGCGGGCGGGGGAGAGCTTCTCGCCACCGATGCGCTGCCGCCGGGGCGCGTGGGGCGCCCCCTTCTCTCGGTGGAGCAGTTCGAGTTGCTGGCAGGCTACATGGCCCGGCGGCAGGGATTGGAGCCGCTAGTGAGGCGCCGCGTGACCGAGTCGGTCCTGGCGGCCCTCGGTTCGGCGGTCGACCTTGCGCCGCCGGCCACCGATGCCACCCCCGAACAGGTGCTGGCCCGGCTTCACGAGGAGGAGGCGCCCCGCCACGCCGCCCGCCGCGGGGGCGCCAGCCTTCAGGCCGCGACCATGGCCCGCGAACAGCGCGAGGAGTGGGCTGCGTACTCGGGACTGGTGGAAAAGGGCCGAAAGCGGGGTCTGAAGAGCTTTACGGAGGGAGAGGCGCGGCGGTTCGGACAGCTCTACCGCGGAATGGCGGCCGACCTGGAGCGCGCCCGCACATATGGCGCGTCGCCGGGGCTGCTGGGGACAGTGCAGCGCTGGGCCGGGGCGGGGCACAACCTCCTCTACCGGGCCCGGGGCCGGGTCACGGTCTCGCTGGGGCATTGGGCGTGGGCCGGATTCCCGCGTTCGGTGCGCCGCTTCCACCGCCCGATCCTGTTGTCCGCGCTCCTCTTCTTCGGTCCCATGGTGGCCACCTATGCCGCGGTCGACGGCCAGCCGCAACTGGCGCGGTCGCTCATGGGATCCGGAATGTTCACCCGGGCGGAGAACACGGTGAAGGACGACATCGACACGCCGTACCTGGGGCAGGAGATCGGCGCGGCCTCCATGCCCCTCTTGTCCTCATCCGTGATCACCAACAACATCGCCGTGACCTTCGTGACCTTCGCGGGGGGCTTCCTGGCGGGCGCGGGCACCCTGTACATCCTCGTCTTCAACGGCATCGTAATCGGCGCGGCCCTGGGGGCGTACGCCAACGAAGGAGTGTTCGGGGTGATCCTCGCCTTCGTCTTCTCGCACGGCTTCCTGGAACTCGGCGCGATCTGCATCGCGGGGGGGGCAGGATTCGGGTTGGGGTCGGCGCTGCTCATGCCGGGACGGCGCACCCGGGCGGAGGCGCTGCGGGAACGGGGCCGAACCTTCGTCTCCCTCCTGGCGGGCACGTCGCTCATGCTCGTAATCGCGGGACTGATCGAAGGCTTCTACTCGCCCTCCACACTGCCCGCGGTGGCGAAGTTCACCTTCGGCAGCGCGACCGGGGTGCTCATGCTGCTGTATTTCGGGTTCGCCGGCAGGAAGTCCGACGCTCCTACAGCAGCCCCCGCTCCTTGATCTCGACGTACTTGTCCAGCGTGCGGACCAGGGTGTCGCCCGGAGGCGTGTCCACCACCAGAATCCCGGACTGGCGCATCACCTGAAGCGTCGTCGCGCGGGCCTGCACCAGCTCCTCGGCCGCGGCGCGGTAGTAGCCGTCCTCCGGCTTCGTCACCGCCTGCGTGGCCGCCCCCTCCAGAGCCGGGTTGCGGATCGCGATCGCCAGCGGAAGGTGCGCGCGCCCGATCCGGCTCAGCGAACTCACCAGCGCCCGCGACACCGACCCGTCGATCACGTCGCAGAATAGGATCACCAGCGAACGCTTGCGGAAGGTCCGGCCGAGGGTGGCGAGCGCCAGGGGATAGTTGGGTTCGACGAGCCGCGTCTCCACACCCGCAAGCACCCTGGCCAGCGTGGGCGGATCGGCACGGCGAGGCGGCGACACGTGCCGGATCCGGTCGTCGAAGACCACCACCCCGATCCGGTCGCCGAAGTTCTGCGCCCGGCTGGCGAGCATCATGCACGCCCCGAGCGCGTAGTCGATCCGTTCGCGCAGCGGCGACAGCCGTTCGCGCATGTGCCGCCCCGCGTCGATCGCCAGCACGATGTTCTGGCTCCGTTCCGCTTCGTAGTTGCGCACCACATACTTGCGCCGCTTCGCCGACGCCTTCCAGTCGATGGCGCGGGGATCGTCGCCCTGGGCGTAGTCGCGCAGGCTCTCGAACTCGCGTCCATCGCCCCACTGGCGGTTGCGGCGCTGCCCGGGGGTGCGCAGCGGGCGCCGGATGGCGTGGGCGCTGCGGTTGCGGAGCAGATCCCGCACTCCCGGCTGAACCTGCAGGGTGTCGGAGACCTCCACGCTGGAACGGCGCCAGGCGAGCCCCGAGGGAGACAGCGTTCGCAGGTGCACGGTCCCGAGCGCGAGGAAGCCCCTGGTGCGCGGCATCACGCGATAGAGGCACTCCAGCGACGTACGCGCCGGAATTTCGACCTGCAGCCCATCTTCCCAAGGGTCCGCGCCATCGCCGCCGCCGACGCGCCGCAGACAGGGGTCGAGGTCGTCCGTCAACTTGACGGTCACGGCTCGCCCGGCGGGGTTCGTAACGGTCAGCGCCACGTCGGTCACGGCCGCCATCGCCGAAATCCTCGGCACCTCGCGTTCGGCCGAGGGCGCCCGCGTACGCCTCCCGTCGACGAACGCCAGCAGCAGGATCAGGGCGTCGGCCGCCAGCGCCAGCCCCACATCCACAAGCAACAGGAACGACGCCAGCAGCAGCAGCCAGAGCGTGCGTGCGCTGGGAATCAGCGTGAGTCGCACTTGCCCAGCCTGTTCATCATGTAATGCACACTTTACAATTTGTCATGTACAGTATACTTTCCTACCGTGGAGCCTCCAGCGTCTCCAACAGCGACTGCAGCTCATCATCCGACGAGCGGCCCTCGACCTCCGCCTCGGCTGTCAGCACCACCCGGTGCCTCAAAACCGGAAAGGACAGCGACTTCACGTCGTCGGGAGTCACGAAATCGCGCCCGCTCAGGTACGCCTCTGCCCGCGCCGCCTGGAAGAGCGCGACTCCGGCCCGCGGACTCGCCCCCAGCACGAATGCGGCGTCGTCGCGGGTGGCCCTCACGATGTCGGTCACGTAGCGCCGCACCCGCTCGTCCATGTGCACGCCGTTCACCGCGGCGCGCATCTCCAGCAGCTCCTCGCGGGTGGTGGGGTCGCCCATGGGGTAGGTGACCTCGTCGTCGGCCCTGAACCCGCCCTCGTGCCGGTCGAGGATCTCCCGTTCGGCCTCCTCCGGGGGATAGTCCACCACGATCTTCATGAGAAACCGGTCGACCTGCGCCTCGGGAAGGGGGTAGGTGCCCTCGTACTCGACAGGGTTCTGGGTGGCGAAGACGGTGAAGGGGAGCGGCAGCGGCCTCGTCTTCCCGTCCACCGTCACCTGCCGCTCCTCCATCGCCTCCAGGAGCGCCGCCTGCGTCTTGGGCGGCGCGCGGTTGATCTCGTCGGCCAGCAGCAGATCGGCGAAGACGGGCCCGGCCCGGTAGGTGAACCCGGTGTCGGCGAGGATGTTGACGCCGACCAGGTCCGTCGGCATCAGGTCGGGGGTGAACTGCACCCTGCCGAAGTCGAGCCCCAGCCCCCTGGCCAGCGCCCGTACCGCGAGCGTCTTGGCGGTTCCCGGAACGCCCTCGACCAAGGCGTGCCCGCGGGCGAGCAGGGTGATCATGAGCTGGCGCAGGACGGCCTGCTGGCCGAGGACGACGTTGTCGAGGTCGCCGAGGAGGCGCAGCGCGGCGTCGGGTGGTGTCATGGGTGGTTCTCCTTATGGGGATTCATCCGCGGGTCGCCAGGTATTCGTCGATGCCGGCGGCCATCGCGACGAGGTCGGGTGGATTGGCGCCGAGACCCCTGCGGGCCCGGCCAAGCGGAGCGTTCGCGCCTGCGCCCACATCCAGCTTCCGCAGCAGGGCGTCGGCTTCGGCGGTGGTGTGGGGCGGGACATGTCGCGTGGTTCTCGCCAGCCGCGCCACGAGGAGGAGCGCGGCCGTGTTGTCGGCCCCCGCCTTGCGGTAGAGGTCTCCCAGCGCCGAGACGTGTTCCAGCGGGGACCGGCGCTCCAGGTCGGGTGGCGCCACGGCCGGGGAGGGCGCCCCGAAACGCAGCCCAAGGCAGGCGAGGATGACGAAGCCGACCGCGACCAGGTGGAGCAGCGTTCGCCCACCCGGGCTTCCCAGGAAGAAATCCCTCAACACCTCGGCCCGGGTTCGATCGCCACGGATCCCCTGGTGGAACTCGTCGAAGAACACCGTATCGGCTTCGCTCGTGTAGGCCAGCGCCGCGCGAACGGCGAGCACGGCCAGGGGATGGTTGCCGGCACGCTCGTTGGAGAGGGGACCGCCCTCGGAGAAGATCACCACGCGTCCCTCCCCGAAGGCGAACTCGGCCGCGAGGATCCACTCCCAGTCACTGGTTCCCGGATCCGTGGCGGTCAACAGACGCCGGACATCGTGGACACCGGTCGAATCGGGATAGTCTTCCCCGTCGATGCGCAGTCCGTGGACGAAGGAGCCGGGCGGGCCCAGTCCCGCCGTGAGCGCGTGCTCGCCCCACTCGGGCTCCTCCAGGGTCACCTCCAGTACCTGGTCCGGCAGCGAGCGCTGGCGGAAGCTGACACCCAGCGAGTCCATGAGCGGCGACTGCCACCTCACGACTCCCTCAGCGCCGTAGGAAGGGATGTACAACAGCGTCCCGCCATCCCGGAGCCGGTCCAGAAGCCCCCGGATCTCGCGCGGGCTCAGGAAGGCCGGGGGTTCGAGCAACGCGATGGTCCCGCGCACGGGATCCGCGTCCGCGAGCGGTGTCAGGCGAGGGGCCGTCGTGCGTCCCAGCTGCTCGATGCCCCGGGCCAGCGCCGCCACCCCGTCCGGCGTCGTGCGGAAGAAGCTGCGGCGAACGTCCTGGTTCGCCTGGCCCCGTGGGCGATACAGAAATCCCACGCCAAGCGCGATGACCACGAGCACCGTGATCCAGAAGAGCGGCCGCCCCGCCCATCCCCCGGCCCCGGTTGACCCGCTCACCTTGAACCGGTCTCCGTCTCGCCTTGCCCTTCCCAGTCCCCGTCCTCATCGTCCGCCTCCGCCCCCTCTGTCGAACAACCCGCTTCCCGCGCCAGCCTTGCCAGCCCGTCGTAGCCCGCTGCCGTCGGCCTCTCCTGCCCGAAGGAGAAGTCCTGGAAGGAATCGAGGAACCGCGACCCAGCCGCCACCGCCCCGCCGCCCCGCCCCATTTCCAGCGCGTAGTCGCCCGGCGTCTTCGAGTTGTGGAAGGAGAGCGCGCCCTGTCTGTCGAGGGTCAGGAGGAAGCCCTGGTAGAGCGCCGTCGCCGCGGGACGAAGCTCGCCCTGGCCGGCCCGGTCGGTTGCCAGCTTCAACCACTCCCGCGCCGTGGCCGGCGTCTCCGTCGCCACCTCGATCCGGTCGCCGTCGCCGCCCCGCAGCAATCCGGGCGCGTACCGGCGGGTCAGGAGTACCAAGACCAGCGCCACCACGACCACGACCAGCACCGTCACGATTTCGGCTGCGAGCCCCTGGTCCCCCAGTGTGTCCCGCAGCCAGTACCACAACTGCTGCACCCTTTGCCAGACCCACGCCAACAGCCTTGCCAGGGGGTCTTGCTGGAAGGTTGCGAATTCGGGTCCGGCCAGGATCTCGCGCAGGACCTCGGAAACCTCGCCCGCGTCAGGAAGCTGCTCCGCCCCCGGCTCCTGCCTCACGGGGCGTCCATCGTGCCCGCGAGCGTCTCCAGGTCATAGGCTTCGCTGCGTACCCTGCGGTCGTGGAAGAGCATCATGATGCTTCCGACCATGAAGGGTACGGTCAGGGGTCCGATCAGAAGGGTGGCCGTATTCATCAGCCACTGTGTCTCCGCATCGACCGTACCCAGTGCTTCGGGCGACGTGAACATGTCCTGCATGCCGAAGAGGACCATAATCGCCACCGAGGGTGCCGTGCGGATGATCATCGCGACAACCATGATCCCGATCACCCGGAGCCAACCGCCCCGGCACAGGCCCAGCGAACGTTGCAGGGCGCCGATCACTCCCCGTCCCTCGATGATCACCGCCGGGAGAATCCCGAAGGTGGCGGCGAGCCAGAACATCGTCAGCGCCGCTCCCACGACGAACAAGCCCAGTCCGCCGACCAGGGTGAGCGCGATGCTCCCGGACAGGACGAGAGAGGCCATGAGGGTTATGGCCACGAGCATCAGCACCCCGGCAACGAATCCGAACAGGAGGAAGGCCAGTATGCTCGCGCCGGCCGCGCGCGGAAGATGGCGGAGCGTTTCCCGATACGACCGTCCCACCGACACCGGCCGCTCCTTGATCCGTTCCGCCATCGCCACTGCGACCGCCACCGTTCCCACCCAGGTCATCACCGCTGCGAACACAATCGCGACGAGCGCGACGCCCATCTCTCCCAACATGGCTGCTGGGTCGGTTGCGGGGTCGGCGGCCAGCATGGTGGCATCCGCGCCCGTGACGAGCAGCAGGATGTAGCCCGGGACGGCCGCCAGGAGCGCGATCAGGTAGTACAGGCCGAAATCGCGCCGGTAGAGCTGGAGCGCCCCGTCCACGACTTCACCGAAGCCGAGGGGGCGCAGTGGGATGGTCGACATGCCGGGAAGGTAGCCAACAGGCGCATCGCCGCGCCAGATTGCCCCTCTGGCTGCAACCAGGCATCCATCAACGGGAGAGGAGCCCCATGATCCGTATTACCCGAGTCACCGCACTGTCCCTGGTCCTGGCGGGAATCGCCGCAGTGTCTGCCCACCATCCGACCCTCGCCCAGCAAACTCCGCCCTGGCCTCCAGTCGGCACCTTCTCGATCGTCGGCTACGACCCGGAAACGGGCGAAGTCGGTGTCGCCGTGCAGTCCCGGGTCTTTTCCGTGGGCAACGGTGTGATCTGGGGCGAGGCCGGGGTCGGGGTGGTGGCCACGCAGGCGATTGTCGACGTGAGCTACGGCCCGCAGGGGCTCCAACTGCTGCGCGAGGGCTATTCCCCCGCCGACGCGGTGCGCGAGATCCTTGCCCGCGACCCGGATCCCGACCCGGACAGGTGGACCCGGGAGGGGCGCCAGTTCTCGATCATGAACGCGCGGGGCGAGGTGGCCACCCACACCGGTCCCCGAGCCAGCGACTGGGCGGGCCACCGCATCGGCGAGTACTGCTCGGCCCAGGGCAACATTCTGGCCGGACCCGCCGTGGTCGACGACATGGTCGAGGCCTTCGAGTCCACCGACGGGCACCTCTCGCTCAGGCTGCAAGCAGCGCTGGAGGCGGGACAGGCGGCCGGGGGCGACACCCGGGGGATGCAGTCGGCGGCGATGCTCATCGTTAAGGAGGACGGGGGCGTCTGGCTCAACAACGACGTGGTGCTCCGCTTGCATGTGGACGACGACCCCGAGCCCATCGCCGAGCTGCGGCGTCTGGTGGAGAGGGCGGCGGCGCAGCGGGAGCGCAGGCGGCGGCGCTGAGTTTGCCTACAGCTCTCTCAGCTCCCTCAACACCGCCAGATTCTCGCGATCCGCGCTCACCCCGTCGTCGCCCTTCGGCGTCTCCAGCACCTTGGGCACCGCCCGGAACCGAGCCGAGTTCATGAGACGCCTGAAGGGTTCGATCCCGATCGTCCCCTTGCCGATGTTCTCGTGGCGATCGAGGTGTGAGCCGAAGGCCGACTTCGCGTCGTTCAGGTGGAAGAGTTCGATGCGATGCGTTCCGAAGGTGTCGTCGGCGCGCATCCAGACGCCGTCGAAATCGCCGCGCAGGTCCATCCCCGCCGCCCACGCGTGACAGGTGTCGAAGCAGACGCCGACGCTCCCCCGGTGCGGTGCGGGGACCAGTTGAATGATCCGCGCCAGTTCCTCGAATGTCCCGCCGACCGAGGTCCCGGCTCCGGCGGTCAGCTCCAGCAGGATCCGCGGCCCGTCCGGCACCGCCTGCAGCGCCTCCGCAACCCCCGCCGCGTTCCGTTCGATTCCGCTCGCCCGGTCCCCGTCCGTGGCGTTCCCGGGGTGGGTGACCACCGCGTCCAGACCCAGAAGCGCGGCCCGCTCCAGTTCCCGCCGAAACGAGTCCGCCGAGCGTTGCCACAGGGCGGGCCGGGGACTGGAGAGGTTGATGAGGTACGAGTCGTGGGCCGCCGTGTAGGCGATCTCGCGACCTACCGCCTCCGCGCGAAACCGGGCGGCCGCGTCCTCGCCCAGGACGGGATCGGCCCACCGGTTCGGCTGCTTGGTGAACATCTGAAGGACGACCGCATCGATTTCGGCCGCGCGTCCCGGCGCGCGGTCCACGCCGCCAGCCACCGATATGTGCGCCCCCAGTTCGTCAATGGTCGACATGGCGTTCCAACTTCCACTTCCGTGGCCGGTCGGCAAGGGGACTGCGGGCCGCCCTTGCCCACCCCCGCACCCCCGTTCGACCTTTCCTCTCCCCGGCCTCCAGCGGGGCACCGCGCCGACCCACCCACTCCACGAAGAACTCTGCCCGATGCGCCTCTCCCAGACAATCGCAGCAGCCCGCGGACGAATCCACACCTGGCTGGCAGCCCGCGGACTTGATCTCCCCGGCAAACCCCACTCCCTGCTCGTGCTCGCCCTGTCCACCGTCCTCGCGGCCTGCGCCACCGCCCCCGGGATCCTGGAGGCGCTGGAGGACATCCATGGAGCGGAGAGAATCGTCGAGGAGCTCACCGGCGGGCGGGGTCGCTGAAGTACGCGGGATGTCCATCCTGTGATCCTTGGCCGACCCCGCCCGGGCCATCCGTTTCTGGCGGGCGCGCCGGTACTGGCGGCCCACCGGGGCGGCGCGGGCCTGGCTCCGGAGAACACCATGACCGCGTTCCGGCAGGCTGTCGACGAATGGGATGCCGAGATGCTCGAGACAGACGTGCGCCTGACCGCGGACGGCCGGGTCGTGGTCCTCCACGACGAGACGGTCGACCGCACCACCGACGGCACCGGACCCGTGCGCGACATGACCTGGGACGAGGTCCGCCGCCTCGATGCCGGCTACCGCTTCCGCGATGCGGCGGGGGAGTTTCCGTGGCGAGGCCGGGGCGTGCGGATCCCGCTCTTCGACGAGGTGCTGGAGGAGCTGCCGCAGATGCGCATCATGGTGGAACCCAAGGCCGCGGAGGCCGCGGGGCCGCTCGTCGAGGTGATCCGGGCCCGGGAGGCGGAGCATCGGGTCCTGATCGGGGCCGAGTTCGAGCGCACCCGCGACGGCGCGCGCGGATACGGAGGACCCTGGGGGGCGTCGCGCAGCCAGGTGATGCCCTTCTGGCTACTGCACCGCGTCCCCGTGATCGGGCGCTGGTACGTTCCCGCGGTGGACGCCTTCCAGGTGCCGGAGACGTCGGGACGTTACCGGGTGGTCACGCCGGCCTTCGTACGGGCCGCGCACCGGGCCAATATTCCAGTGCACGTGTGGACGGTGGACGACCCGGACGACATGCGCCGGCTTTTGGAATGGGGTGTCGACGGCATCCAGACCGACCGTCCAGACCTGCTGGCCGATGTGCTGGCGGAGGTGGCGGGACGCGCGCCGGCCCCGGCCCGCGCAAGGGATGCCGGCCGATGAGCGGCCCGGGGGACGAGACCGGTCTGGCCACCCGTTTTCGCGACCACCTGACGGCGTCCGGTTGCCTGGATGGCGCCCAGCAGGCCGTGGTCGCCGTTTCGGGCGGAATCGACTCGATGACGCTCCTTCACCTGCTGCGCTTCAGCGACGCGACCCCGTCGCTGACCCTCCACGCCGCCCACCTGGACCACCGGATGCGCGCGGAGAGCGCCGACGACGCCGCGTGGCTCGGCGAGGTGTGCGCCGCGTGGGGGGTGGCGTACCACCGCCGCGCCGCGCCCACCCCGGTTCGCACCGAGGCGGAGGGAAGGGAGCTGCGCTACGACTTCTTCGCGGAGGTGGCAGAGGGCCTCGGCACCGGGACGGCGATCCTCACGGGCCACACCGCCGACGACCAGGCCGAGACGGTGCTCTTCCGTATGGCGCGGGGGAGCGGTCCGCGCGGTCTGAGCGGGATCCACCCGGGCCGGTCTCCGTCGCCGGTGCGCCCGCTGCTTCCCTTCCGGCGCTCCGAGGTGGAGGCGTACGCGGCCGCAAACGGGGTCCCCCACCGCGAAGATCCCACCAACCGGGACCCGCGCTGGACACGCAACCGGCTCCGCCACGAGGTCCTGCCCGCGCTCGAGGCCGCGGTCCCCGGGGCGGCGGCCTCGCTCGCCGCGCTGGCCGACACGAGCCGTATGGAGTCGGTCGCCCTGGACCAGCTCCTCGACGACCGCATCGCGGCGCTCGCTTCCGCTCGGTCCGCAGCGCCGTCACGGCCAGGTCTGTCCTTCGACCGGGAGGCGATTGCCGCTCTCCCCGACCCGATCCTCACGGTGCTGCTGCGCCGCGTGGCCACCCGACTCGGGGGATCCCCGGGACGGGGTGCAACGGCGTCGCTGCTGCGTTTCGTACGCGAGGCTCCCAGCGGCCGCCGCGTTGAACTGGCGGGCGGTGTCGCGGTCGAACACCATCTCGGCGTGCTCCGTTTCGGCGGTCCGGCGGACGGGCGCGCCGACACCTGCTCCCCACCCGATTCGCGGCCGGCGGCCCCACCCGCCTCAGGTCTCCTGGTCACCCGCCCGTCTCCCCATGTCCGTATCGACCCGCCGAGCGGCGAAGATGCCTTCACGCACGGCGCATGCAGTGTCACCGTGTCCTGGCAGCACACGGAGAAGATCCCCCCCGCTCCGGGCGACAGGTCGCGATTCCCTTTCATTGCGCACTTCGACCCCGGCAGCGTACGGTTTCCCCTCGACGTGCGTCCCTGGGTGCCGGGCGATCGGATGACCCTGCCGTACGGAAAAAAGAAGGTGAAGAAGATCCTCCTGGAGGCGCGGGTTCCGGCGGACCGCCGAGAAGGGTGGCCGGTGGTCGCCGACGCCGACGGGTGCGTCGTATGGGTCCCGGGGTCCGCTGACCCGTCCCCCGACCCCGCGTCGACGCCGCAACGGGAGTTACTCCGCCTGGAGGTCACGATTCGATCATGAACGACATGGACAACCCTCTGGTGGAGAATGGTCGCCTGCGGCACATCGTGTACTCAACGGACGACATCCGCCGCCGCGTCGCCGAGCTGGGACGCGAGATCGGAGAGGCCTACAGCGCCGAGGACGATGTCCTGGTTCTTGGCATGCTCAAGGGATCCTTCATATTCGTCGCCGATCTGGTGCGGGAGATCCCCATCCCCATCCACGTCGACTTTCTCGTTGCCGGCAGCTACGGCAAGCAGATGACGAGCAGCGGCGAGGTCCGTCTCTTCTACAACCCCCGGACTTCCCTTGCCGGACGCAACGTCATCCTCGTCGAGGACATCATCGACAGCGGCAACACGCTTCTCCGCGTCATCCCCCTGTTGCTTCAGGGCGAACCCGCGAGCCTCGAGATCTGTACGCTTCTCCATAAGCGCCTCACAAGGCTCCCGAAGGACGCCCGCTGGGTCGGTTTCGAGGCTCCAGAGGAGTTCCTGGTGGGGTACGGGTTGGATTTTGGCGAGGATTTTCGGCACCTTCCTTATATCGGGGCCATGTAGACCCTCCCCGGGGAACGAGAAGAAGACAGGCATGTCCGACCAGAATCCAACGCCCTCCGAACCGCCGAAGAAGCTGAAGCGGGTGTCCCGCACGGCATCCTTCTGGCTGTTGCTGGCGCTGACGTCGATGATCGCTTTCCAGTTCATGCGGGGCGGCGAGCGATCCGTGGGACGGATCAGCCCGTCGGAGCTGTACCGGCAGCTGGAAAACGGCAACATCCTCGAGGTCACCTTCCTGGGCGAGTCGGAGGTCCGCGGCGAGTTCAAGACCACGATCGAGGTGGACGAGGCGAATGTAAACGAGTTCGTCACCAACATCGTGCCCGGCGTGGCGCCGGATCTGGCCGAGCAGCTGCGGGCCCAGGAGGTCGAGGTGGATGCCCGGCCCAAGCCGCCGGGCTGGCTGCCCATGGTCGGGACCTTTCTGCCCTGGCTCCTCATCATCGTCTTCTGGATCTGGATCCTGCGCTCCATGCAGGCGGGCGGAAACCGGGCCTTTCAGTTCGGGCGCTCGAAGGCCAGGCTCATCAGCCCCGACACGCCGCAGGTCACCTTTGCCGACGTGGCCGGCGCGGAGGAGGCCAAGGATGAACTCGAGGAGATCATCGAGTTCCTGAAGGATCCGCCGCGGTTCTCGCGGCTGGGCGGCCGTCTTCCCAAGGGGGTCCTCCTGGTCGGCCCGCCCGGCACCGGAAAAACACTGCTGGCCCGCGCGGTGGCCGGCGAGGCTGCGCGCCCCTTCTTCCAGATGTCCGGCTCCGACTTTGTAGAGATGTTCGTCGGCGTGGGGGCGTCGCGGGTGCGCGACCTGTTTGAGCAGGGGAAGGCGCACGCCCCGTGCATCATCTTCGTGGACGAGATCGATGCCGTGGGGAGGCATCGGGGTGCCGGGCTGGGCGGCGGCCACGACGAGCGTGAGCAGACGCTGAACGCGCTGCTCGTCGAGATGGACGGGTTCGAGGCCAACGAGGGGGTCATCCTGCTGGCCGCGACCAACCGTCCCGACGTACTCGATCCGGCGCTGCTGCGTCCCGGGCGTTTCGACCGCCAGGTGGTCGTGGACCTCCCCGACGTGAAGGGCAGGGAGGGGATCCTGCGGGTGCACGCTCGGAAGCTGCCGCTCGAGGAGGACGTGGAGCTGTCGCTCATCGCGCGCGGCACCCCCGGGCTGAGCGGGGCCGACCTGTCCAACATCTGCAACGAGGCCGCGCTTTTCGCCGCCCGCCGCGGCGTGGACCAGGTGGCCATGGAGGACTTCGAGCAGGCCAAGGACAAGGTCATGCTCGGCACCGAGCGGCGGAGCATGGTGCTCACCGACGCCGAGCGGAAGCTGACCGCGTACCACGAGGCGGGGCATGTGGTGATCGGGGTGAAGATCCCCGGCCTCGATCCCGTCCACAAGGTCACCATCGTGCCTCGCGGGCGGGCCATGGGACTGACCGCCTCGCTGCCGGAAGAGGATCGCCACTCGTACACCCGCGACTGGATGGCCGGGCAGCTGGCCATGCTCTTCGGCGGACGCGTCGCGGAGGAGCTGGTGTTCGGCCCGGAAAAGGTCACGACGGGGGCGGGGAACGACATCGAGCGCGCCACGAGCATGGCCCGGCGCATGGTGACGCGCTTCGGCATGTCGGACCGGATCGGCCTCATGGCCGTGGGCGACTCCGACCAGGAGGTCTTCCTGGGCCGCGAACTGGTTCAGCGCCGCGAGGTGTCGGAGTACACGGCGCAGCAGGTGGACGAGGAGGTCAAGGTGCTCCTCGACGCCGCGCATTCTCGCGCGCGAAGGGTCATGGAGGCGAATCGCAGCCTGCTGGATGACCTGGCGGAAGCGCTGCTGGAGCGGGAGACGCTCGACGGCGACGAGATCCAGCTGCTCCTGGCCGGGAAGTCGCTGCCGCCCATGGCCGAGGAGTTCGAATCCGAGCAGCCGCAGCTCCCTCTGCCGGGCGCCGAAGCCACGGTGGCTCCGAAACCGAAGCCGGGGCTGGGGAGTCCCGATCCGCTGCCCTCGCCCGGTTAGCGTCAGCCGTTAGGCCGGCTCCAGCGGGGGCGTTGCAAGTCCTCCCGCCGCCGATCGGGGCAGCGACGCCTCGAGCATCTCGCGCAGGCGATCGCCGGTTACGCCCGACTCGATCCTCCCCCGGTAGGCGACCGAAATCCGCGATGTCTCCTCGCTGACCACGATAACGAAGGCGTCGGTCTCCTCGCTAAGGCCGATGGCAGCCCGGTGGCGCGTCCCCAACCTGCGGTCGCCGATGGGATTCTGGGTCAGCGGAAGGATGGCGCCGGCGGCCTGTATGCTGTCCCCCACGATGATCACCGCGCCGTCGTGAAGGGGGGAGTTGGTGGCGAATATCGTGCCGAGCAGCTCGGGGGAGAGCACGGCCTCGATGCTCCTTCCGGTCTGTGCGTATTCGCGCAATCCCGTCTCCCGCTGTACAGCCAGGATCGCGCCCACGCCCGACCTGGACAGCTGCTCCGCACCCTCCACCAGCCGGTCCACGATCCTGGCCTCCCGGCTCGATCCCAGCATGCTCACCAGCCTGCTCTGCCCCAGCCGGGCGAGGGCCGCGCGCATCTCGGGCTGGAAGACCACCAGCGCCGCGATCGCCCCGTACTGGAAGAGCGCCTCGATCAGGCGGCGGATCAGGGAGAGGTCCAGAATGACCGAGATGAGGTACAGGCCGGCCAGCAGGAGAACGCCCAGCAGCATCTGCATGGCGCGCGTTTCCCGAATGAGCAACAAGAGCCGGTAGACCAGGAGGAAGACGATAACGATCTCGACGAGGTCGTTCCACCCCGGCCTCAGAAACTGGAGCTGCTGCAGGAAGCCGTTCATGACTCCTGTACGATAACAGGAGCCGGCAGGATGCACCGCACGGATCCCGCTCAGGTGGCGCCGGTTCGGCGGGAGCCACATATTGTTCGTTGACGCTCGCGGTTCGGCTTCCTACATTCCGGCCGGGTTCCGCTTCTATCCACCGCAGTTCATTCACGGAGCAATCGTTGAACAGAAACTATGAGCTTCTGACGCTCTTCGCCGACGGCGGTGTCATGATGTATCCGCTCGTCATCTGCTCGCTGATCGGCCTTGGTGTCATCCTGGCGAAGTTCTGGGCCCTTTGGGTGGCGGGCCGGCAGACTACCTCGGTGATCGAACAGGTTGAGGAAGCCGCCTCCGCGGGCCGTCTCGACGAGGCGGCGGCGATCGCCGCATCGACCCCCGGGCCCGCTGCCGCCATCCTCGTGGCCGGGCTCCGAAGGATGCGGAGCCTCAGGGTCAAGGAGGGTGAACTGGAACAGGTCGTATCCACCACCGGCACGATCGAGCTCAGCTTTCTCGAGCGCGGGCTGGTGATCCTGGCCACGATCGCAAACGTCGCGCCGCTCATGGGCTTCCTGGGCACGGTGGCGGGGATGATCCTCGCCTTCGATTCGATCGCGACGGCGGGGGACGTGGATCCCACGACCGTTGCCGGGGGCATCAAGGTGGCGCTCCTGACCACGGCGGCGGGGCTCACCATCGCGATCCCCATCAATATCGGGTACAATTTCTTCGTGAGCCGGATCGACAAGCTCATCGTGGATATGGAGGAGAGTACGCAGAAGGTGCTGAACATCGCGTGGGACCTGGAGCGCGCGGGCAAGCTGCGGGTCGTCTCGTGAGTTCCGGCAGGGCGGGGGGCTGGAGGAACATCCGGCAACCCGTTACGGTATTAGAAACGTAAGAGAAGACCCCGAACCCGGGAGATCCATCAATGGCGGTTCTCGGTAGCAAGAAATCCAAGGTCTCCGACGAGATCCCCTCGTCGTCCATGGCCGACATCGCGTTCCTGCTGCTCATCTTCTTCCTGGTCACCACGACCTTCCCCAAGGACAAGGGGCTGAGGATCGTGTTGCCCGAGCAGGCCGAGGAGCAGGAGGTCAGCCAGAAGAACGTGCTGCACATCATCATCAATCCGACCGGGACGGTGATCATCAAGCGCGGGGAGCAGCAGCAGGAGCAGCAGGTGCGCCCCAACGACGTGGAGGCCATTTGGCGCCAGGGCTTCGCGGAGAACGAGAACCTCATCGCGGCGGTCAAGACCCACCGCGACGCGCCGTACCGCTTCATGGTCGATGTCCTGGATGCCCTCCAGACGGCCGGGGCCGCGAAAATCTCACTGCAACTTCTGGAGGAGTAGCGCAAAATGGGTCTCAAATCCGGTGGGCTGCAGAGAAAGTCCAAGGCCTCGCAGGAGATTCCGTCGTCTTCGATGGCGGACATCGCCTTCCTCCTCCTCATTTTCTTCATGGTCTCCACGGTCTTCCAGAAGGACAAGAAGCGGGAGATCCTGTGGCCCGAGGCCGAGGCCAGCGAGAAGATCGACGCGAAACAGAAGGAAATTCTCAATATCTGGGTGGAACCGAACGGGGACGTCTACATCAACGACCTGCTATGGGAGATGGAGGAAGTCAGATCGGTGGTCAGACCGCTGTACGTGGAGACGCAGCAGCTGGTCGTTTCCATCCGTTCCGACCAGAATGTCCCCTACTTCCATGTCGACCTGCTACAGAAGGAGCTGCAGGCGGCGGGAGCATTGCGCGTGGTGTTCGCGACCGAACTTGAACAGGACCTCATCATGGAGAGACGATGACCGACCAGACCCCCCACGATGTATCGGCGGAGATCAACGCGACCGCCAACGACGACTTCAAGCGTTCCTTCTCAACCTGGTTCTGGGGCTCGATGAGCGCGGCCACCGCGGTGCACTTCCTGGTGTTCGCGCTGATGCCGGCCATGCAGGCCGACGATGTTGCCGTGAACCAGGACGTCATCGAGATGATCCAGCCGCCGGAGGAGATCGACATTCCGCCTCCGCCGGAGGCCATCGCGCGGCCGGCCATGCCGGTCATTACCGATGCGCCGATCGAAGAGGACATCACGATCGCGGACGTCACCTTCGACGCCAACCCCGCCGACAACATGCCGCCGCCCCCCGACGAGGTGGAGACCGACATTTCCGCCGCGCCGGTGTGGACGGATGTCGACATCCTGCCGGCTCTGAAGAACGCGGAGGAGGTGGAGCGTGCATTGACGCGCGAGTATCCGCCTCTGCTGCGGGATGCGGGGATCGGGGGCACCACCGTGGTCTGGTTCTTCATTGACGAGACCGGTGCGGTGGTCAAGACCGAGGTCCATACCAGTTCCACGCACAAGGCTCTCGACGACGCCGCCCTCAAGATCTCGCATGTGTACAAGTTCTCGCCCGCCATCAACCGCGACAAACCGGTTCCGGTCTGGGTTTCCCTGGGTATTACCTTCAAGACCCGGTAGCACTTCCGGCGGCGCCCGGACAGCGCGAAACGCCCCGCCGGCCACGCGGCCGGCGGGGCGTTCGCTCGTTCGGCCCAGCCACGCGGATGGAGGGAAATGCACGACAAGGACACTTACGCCCGCACCCTGCGCGATCGCCTCCCGCGCGTCCGGGACACGATCGCGGCCGCGGCGGAACGGAGCGGCCGCGACGCGTCGTCGGTGCGCATCGTCGCGGTGACCAAGGGCCACCATTTGGGGGCGGTCCAGGCGGCGGCCGGGGCCGGGTTGCGCGACGTGGGCGAGAACCGGGTCGAGGAGCTCGCCGAAAAGCTGCCCCTGGTGGACGCTGCCGGCATCAGGTGGCACATGATCGGTCACGTGCAGCGTCGCAAGGCGGTCCTGGCGGCCCGACTCTCGTCGCTAATTCACAGCGTGGGCTCGCTCCGTCTCGCGGAAAAGCTGTCGCGTTTCGGCGAGGCAGAGGGTCGGCGGGTGCGGGTTCTGGTCCAGATCAACGCGTCGGGTGAGGCGACGAAGGGGGGGGTCGCGCCGGTGGGTGCGGTGGAGGCGGTAGGCAGGATTGCCGAGCTGCCGGGACTGCGCGTCATGGGCCTCATGACCATGGCCCCATTCACCGGCGACGAGACCGTGCTGAGATCCACATTTGCGAAGGTGCGCAAGGTCATGGAGGCTGCGGCGGTTCTGCCCGGGGTCGAAGGGTGCGAACTTTCGATGGGAATGTCCAACGACTACGGCGTGGCCGTCGAGGAGGGAAGCACGATGGTGCGACTGGGTACGACCCTGCTGGGACCGCGGCCGTGACCGCGCGGGGCGAGATGGAGCGCCTGCGCGAGGCGGTGGCGGTGGTGCGGGGGGCGGGGGGGACGCGTCCCCGGGTCGGGATCGTGCTGGGCACCGGGCTGGGCGGACTGGCCGATGCGATCGAGGTCGAGGCCGCGCTGGCATACGAAGACCTGCCGCACTTCCCGGTCTCCACGGTCGAGAGCCATCACGGCAAACTGCTGCTCGGCACGCTCGAAGGTGTGCCGGTGGTGGCCATGCAGGGCCGCTTCCACCGCTACGAGGGGTACTCGCTGCGGCAGATCGCCTTCCCGATCCGCGTCATGAAGCTCCTCGGCGCGGACACCCTGGTCGTCTCGGCGGCGTGCGGCGGCATGAACCCGCTGTGGGGACCGGGCGACCTCGTCCTCCTCGACGACCACATCAACTTCATGGGGGACGGTCCGCTCACCGGGCCCAACCTGGACGACCTGGGGCCGCGCTTTCCGGACATGTCGGTTCCGTATGACGTTGAGCTGCAGGAAGCGGCGGGGGCGGTCGCCATGGCGGAGGGGATACCGCTACGGCGTGGCGTGTACGTGGTCGTGGTGGGGCCCCAGCTCGAAACGCGTGCCGAGTACCGCATGCTGCGGGCCATGGGGGCCGACGTGGTGGGGATGTCGACGGTGCCCGAGGTGATCGCGGCGCGACACATGGGCATGCGCGTGCTGGCGGTCGCGATCATCACGGATCAGTGTCTGCCCGACGCGCTCGAAGAGGCCGACGTGCCCACGATCATCGCAACGGCACGGGCGGCCGAACCGAAGCTGGCGAGGGTGGTGAGGGGTGTACTCGGTGGCCTGCCCCCCCATCCCGCGTAGGCCCCCCCGGAAATCCCGCCCATGCGCTACCCCTCACTCCCCGCCTCGCGCGTCGCGCTGGAGGAGTCGGTCCTCGAGACCTGGCGCGAGGAGGACACCTTCCGCCGCACCCTCGAAATCACCCGCGACGGTGAGCAATTCGTCTTCTTCGAGGGTCCGCCCACCGCGAACGGCCGCCCCGGACTGCACCACATCATCAGCCGCGCGATCAAGGACCTGGTGTGCCGCTACCAGACCATGCTCGGCAAGCACGTCACCCGCATCGCCGGCTGGGACACGCACGGCCTCCCGGTCGAGATCGAGGCGCAGAAACGGCTCGGCATCGAGGACAAGCGGGAGATCGAGGAGCGGGGGATCGCCTGGTTCAACGAGCGCTGCAAAGAGTCGGTCTTCACCTACAAGGACGAATGGGAGCGCTTCTCGGAGCGGATCGGGTACTGGCTGGACTATTCGCGGCCCTATGTGACCTTCCACGCCGAGTACGTGGAGTCGGTGTGGTGGTTGCTGAAGCAGATGGCGGACCGGGGGTTGCTTTACCGTGGCCACAAGGTGGTTCCGTGGTGCCCGCGGGATCAGACGGTTCTGTCCTCGCACGAGCTCTCGCTGGGGTACATGGATGTGGAGGACCCGTCGCTGTGGGTGACGCTTGAATTGTTGGACGGGTCGGGGCGGCAGCTGCTCGTGTGGACCACGACGCCGTGGACGCTGGTGTCGAATGTGGCGCTGGCGGTTAATCCGGCGATCGAATACGTGGAGGTGGAGCACGAGGGGCGGGTGCTGATCCTGGCGCGCAGCCGGGCGGCGGCGCTCTTCGGGGAGGAGCGGATCGGACGCCGTGTGAAGGTGGACGAACTGGTGGACTCGAAGTACCGCCGTCCCTTCGATTTGATCCCCGCCGCCGAGGCGCGTGGACGGGCGTGGGAGATCATTCCGGGCGACTTCGTCTCGGACGAGGAGGGGTCGGGGATCGTGCACATGGCGCCCGCGTACGGCGCCGACGACTACCGGGCGGGCAAGGACTTCGGCCTGGCCGTGCTGGAACCGGTCCGGACGGACGGCACCTTCGCGGCGCACCTGCCGCTGGTGGGCGGGATGTTCTTCAAGGACGCCGACGCGCCCCTCGTCAAGGACCTGGATGCGCGCGGTCTCGTCTTCCGCGCCACGCGCGAGTCCCACTCGTATCCCCACTGCTGGCGTTGCGACACCCCGCTCGTGTACATGGCGCGGCACAGCTGGTTCGCGCGCACCTCGTCGCTGCGCCGGGAGTTGCTGGACAACAACGCGCGGGTTGCGTGGCATCCGCCCGAGGTCGGCGCGGGGCGGTTCGGCGAGTGGCTCAAGGGCAACGTGGACTGGGCGCTGTCGCGCGACCGCTACTGGGGCACGCCGCTTCCCGTCTGGGTGTCCGAGGACGATCCGGAGAACGTCGAGTGGATCGGGAGTTTCGCCGAGCTGGCGGAGCGGGTGGGGGACCTGGGGGAGGACTTCGACCCGCACCGCCCCTTCATCGACGAGGTGACGTGGCGCTGCCCCGAAACGGGGTCGCTCATGCGCCGCGCGCCAGAGGTGATCGATGTGTGGTTCGACTCGGGCGCCATGCCGTGGGCCCAGTGGCACTATCCGTTCGAGAACCGCGAGATGTACGAGCGCCACTTCCCCGCGGACTTCATATGCGAGGCGGTGGACCAGACGCGCGGCTGGTTCTACTCGCTGCACGCCATCTCGACCATGCTCGGCCTGGGTCCCGTCTTCCGCAACGTGATCGTCAACGACATGATCCTGGACGCGGCGGGGCGCAAGATGTCCAAGTCGCGGGGCAACGTGGTGGACCCGTGGGACGCGGTGGCCGACCACGGCGCGGACGGCGTGCGCTGGTACATGATCACGGTCAGCAACCCGTGGCTGCCCACCCGCTTCGACCCCGACGGGGTGAAGGAGAGCGCGGCGCGGTTTTTCGATACGCTGCAGAACATTTATCGTTTTTTTGCGCTGTATGCGAATGTGGAGGATTGGGGGGTCGGGGATGTTGTGGGGAGCGCGCCTGACCGGGGTGGACCGAATGCTGAAGGGGCCGCGTCCGCTACGGCGTCCCGTGGCCCAGCCCACACCCCCCTCGACCGCTGGCTGCTGTCGCGGCTCAACACGCTCGTCACACGGGTGCGCGACGAGCTGGACGGCTACAACCCCACCCGCGCCTACCGGGTCGTGGCCGCGTTCGTCGACGGCGAACTCTCGAACTGGTACGTGCGGCGCGCCCGTCCGCGCTTCTGGGGCAACACCGACCCGGCCGACGCCGACGCCGCCTTCTCCACCCTGCATGAGGCGCTCCGCACCGTCGCCCTCCTGATCGCGCCGGTCACGCCCTTCATTTCGGACTGGCTGCACCGGGCCCTCACCGGGCGCTCGAGCCACACCGAGCCGTTCCCGGAGGCCGATTCCGCGCGTATCGACGAGGATCTGGAGCTGCACATGACTCATGTGCGCAGCCTCAGTACCCTGGCCCGGGCCGCGCGCGAGGAGGTCAGGATCCGGGTGCGGCAGCCGCTCGGGCGCATTCTGGCGGTGGTGCCGGGCACCGCGCCCGCCGACGATGTGCTCGCGCTCCTGATCGACGAGATCAACGTGAAGAAGGTGGAGTTCGCGGCTTCGTCGGAGGGGCTGGTCACGCTGACGGCGCGGCCGGCGTTCCGGGTGTTGGGGCGGCGGTTCGGGAAGCTGACGCCGGAGGCCGCAGCCCGTATTCGTGAACTGGGTGAGGAGGAGTTGGGGGTGGTGCGGGGTGGGGGGGTGGCGCGGATCGAGGTGGGGGGCGAGGTGGTGGAGGTCGGTGGGGACGAGATGGAGGTGGTAGAGGAGGCGCGGGGGGGATGGGTGGTGCGGTCGGAGGGGCGCTACACGGTGGCGCTGGATCCGACCCTGGACGAGGCGCTGCGGCGCGAAGGGCTCGCGCGGGAACTGGTCAACCGCATCCAGCGGCTGAGGCGGGACTCGGGGCTCGAGATTACGGACCGGATCCGTCTGGCGGTGGGGGGTTCGGAGGCGGTGTGCGCGGCGGCGCGGGAGCACGAGGCCGCGATCGCGCGGGAGACGCTGGCGGCGGTGGTGGAGGTGGGGGTGGGGGCGGGTGAGGGGTTGGCCGCGTGCAAGGAGGTGGTGGTGGATGGGGAGGCGGCGGTCCTCGGGCTTGCCCGGCAGGCGTGAGCAGGGGGGCGGATACCCGACAAAGGTGGATTGTGGGGAGTGGGGTGCGGGGACGGCTGGACAGCCATGTGGCGGACCGTACGGGTCTGTCGCGCAGCCGGGTGGCGGCGCTGATCGCCGAGGGGCTGGTGCTTGTGGACGGGCGCCCGGCGAAGAAGTCGGAGGCGGTAGTGGCGGGTCGGACGGTGGAGGTTCGGATTCCGCCACCGGCTGCGAGCGATGCGGTGGCTGAGGACATCCCGTTGGAGATCGTCTTTGAGGACCGCGAGCTGGTGGTCGTCAACAAGCAGGCGGGGCTCGTGGTGCACCCCGCGCCAGGACATCCGACAGGGACGCTGGTCAACGCACTGCTGCACCACGTCGGCGACCTGTCGGGGATCGGGGGGACGTTGCGGCCCGGGATTGTGCACCGCTTGGACCGCGACACTTCCGGGCTCATGGTGGTGGCCAAGTCCGACCGCGCCCACCAGGGGCTCTCCGAAGCGCTCAAAGGCCGCCGGGTGAAGCGCGTCTACCTGGCGGCACTGTGGGGTACGCTGCCCGAGGAGCGCGTGGTGGTGGACCAGCCGATCGGGCGGCATCCGCGAGACCGTACGCGGATGGCGGTGGTGGCGGGGGGCAGGCCGTCGAGGACGCGTCTGCGGCACTTGGAGGAATGGCCGGCCGCGTCGCTCTGCGAGGCCAGGCTCGATACGGGGCGTACGCACCAGATCCGGGTGCATGCGGCGTCGGTCGGGCATGCGGTGGTGGGGGACGAGGTGTACGGGGCCGGGAGGGAGCGGGGGTTTGGGGGGACGGCGCGCAGGTGGGTGGTGGAGCTGGCCGCACGGACGCCGAGGCAGTTTCTGCATGCGCACCGTCTGGAGTTCAGCCATCCCGTAACGGGGGAGGGGTTGGCGTTCAGGGTGCCGCTGCCGGGTGATTTGGCGGCGGTGCGGGGGTGGGCGGTGGGGGAGGGGGGGGCGGGAAAGGATGATATCAATGCGATATCATAGTGATATCAAGGGGGGCGGGAAGGGTCGGGGGTGGGGTGCGCTCGCGGCCATCGTGCTAGTCGCGGCGGTACCATCTCCAGAATCCCCCCAGACCCCGCCCAACCCCGCCGCTTGGCAGACCCTGCGCGGCACCACGATCACCGCCAGGTACCAGGGGACCGATTCCCTGCGGGCCTCACGCGCCCTCGCGCTGCTCGAATCGACCCCCCGGCTCCCCGGCCTCTCCGACCCCCGCCCCCGCCTCACGCTGACCATCGCCCCGACCCGGGCCGTCATGGACTCCCTCGTCGGCGGGCGGGTCCCCGAATGGGCGGGGGCCGTCGCGATCTCCGAGCGCATGGAGATGATCATTCCCGGAGGCCGTTTCTGGCCGCGGACGCCCATGGAAGAGGTGCGTATCCTTCGCCACGAGTGGGCGCACCTGGCCCTGGCCCACGAGATGGGGCCGCTGCGCATCCCCCGCTGGTTCAACGAAGGCTACGCGGAGTGGGCGTCCGGAGGCTGGGCCGGCGGCAACGGATGGAAACTCCGGGTGGCCCTCGCCTTCGGGGACGCCCCGCCACTCGATTCGATCGCGCTCCGCTGGCCGCGCGACCGCGTTCCCGCCGAGGTGGCCTATCTCCTCTCGGGCTCGGTCATCCAGTACCTGGTGGAGGAGAGCGGGACGCGGGGTCTCGAGACCTTCCTGGCGGAGTGGAAACAACGGCGGTCCTTCGAAGCGGCGCTGCGAGGCGTGTACGGCGCGACCCTCGGCCAACTGGAGACGGACTGGCGCAAATGGGTGAAGCGGCGCTACGGCTGGCTCACGGTGCTGGCGGATACGGCGGTCCTATGGGCGGTACTGTCGGTTGCGCTGGTGGCGATGTTCTGGGTAAGGCGCCGGTACCGGCGTGAACAGATGGCGCGGCTGAGGGCCGGCGAGCCGCCTGATGCACCCGAGTACTGGACGGCGGATGGGGATGGTCCGGTTGACCCCGCACCACCGTCTCGATAGCATCCGAGCATGGCTAGAAGGAAGAAGAAGGCAGCGCAGGAACCGTCGCTGAGTTTCTCGAAGGTCAACCTCTGGTTCGCTCTGGGGGGACTGGCCACGATAGCGCTCGGCTACTACCTGCTGGGACAGGGTTCGATCACAATGGCGCCGGTGCTTCTGGTCATCGGTTACGTCGTCCTGCTGCCCGTGGCCATCATCCTGCAAAGGTCGTGACCCGGGTCACCTCCGTGCGGGGTTGTCCGGCCGGTCCGACCCGCCGCCGCGTCACCCTTCTCACCCCCGCGGCCTTCACCCTGTTGGTCCACGCCGCTCCCGTTGCAGCCGTGGCCCAGGAATCCCCCTGGTCCTGCCCGGACCCGCCGTCGCTTGTCGGTGGTCTCGACGGCGAACTCGCCCACGTCCGCTACCTGGCCGACGACCTGCTCGAAGGGCGGGCGGTGGCGACCCGGGGCGAACGGTGCGCGGGTGACTACATCGCGGCCCGGTTCCGTGCGCTGGGCCTCCGTCCGGCGGGTGACGGGGACAGCTTCTTCCAGGCCTGGATGGTGCGGACGGGCAGCGCCGCCGGCGAAGGGAACGCGTTCTCGGTGGCGGGCGACGATCCTGCCGGGTTCACCCTCGGCGACGACTGGGTCCCGTACGGGTTCTCGGCCTCGGCCCGGGTCGAGGCGCGAATGACGATGGTCCCGGTGGAGGCCGGCGCGCAGCTTGGCGATGCCTCGCACGCGCAGGTTGCCGGCGGGGCCATGGTGATCGAGGGGACGGCGCCCCATCCCCACGCGGCCGCTCCGGACGCGCACCGGGTCGCTTCGAGCGCGGCCGCGATGGGCGCTGCCGCCCTGATCGTGCTGCTGGGCGAGTCGGACCAGCTGCCGTCGCTGGAGGCGGAACGGCGTGCGGCCCTTGCCATCCCCGTGATCGCCGTGCGGGGCGCCGCGGCGGAACGTGTTCGCGCGGCAGCCGCGTCGGGCGCCATGGCCAACATCGCTGCCGCCGTCGAGCCGGTGCGGCGCGAGGCGCGGAACGTGGCGGCCATCCTGCCCGGGACAGACCCACAGGGCCACCAGATCCTCGTCATCGGCGCCCACTACGATCACCTCGGGCTCGGTGGCGCGGGTTCCCTCTCCCCCAACGCCGTCGGCGAGGTCCACAACGGCGCCGACGACAATGCCTCGGGCACGGCGGTCCTCCTCGAGGCGGCCCGGCAGCTTGCCGGGGGTCCGCCACTCGCCCAGGACATCCTCTTCATCGCCTTCACGGGCGAGGAACGGGGCCTGTGGGGGTCGGCGCACTACGTCGAATCACCGCTGGCTCCGCTCGAAGGGACCGTCGCCATGCTCAACCTGGACATGGTCGGCCGGGTCAGCGACGACCTGCTGACGGTCTTCGGAACGGGCACCGCCGAGGAGTGGACGGACGTTCTCGAGCGTGCCAACGGCCGTACCCGGGCGCCCCTCGACCTCCGCTTCAACAGCGACGGGTTCGGCGCCTCGGACCACAGTTCATTCTATGCGCGGGGCATCCCTGTCCTGCATTTCTTCTCCAACACCCACGCCGAGTATCACCGGGTGGAGGACGATTGGGAACTCGTCAACGCCGACGGAATGGCGCGGGTGACGGATCTCGTTGCGGCGGTGGTGTGCGAGGTGGTGCCCGGTGCGGGCGTGGCTTCTCTTACGCCCGTGGAAGGGGCCGGGAATCCGCACGGAGTGGAAGGGCCCGCCGACGGAAGTACGGTGCGAAGCGGATTCGCGGTACGCTTGGGAACGATCCCCGACTACTCGCGCGAGTCCGGCGGTATGGCGATTACCGGCGTGCGCGACGGGAGTCCGGCGGCGAAGGCGGGCATCAAGGGCGGGGACATCATTGTGAAGTTCGGCTCGCACGACATCGAGGATGTGTACGGGTACATGTACGCGCTGAGCGAGTTCGAGCCGGGGGACGAGGTGGAGATCGTGGTATTGCGGGGGGACGAACGGCTGGTGTTCGAGGTGGTGCTGGAGGCGGGTGGGGGCTGAGGGGAACTGCGTTCCCGCCACCTTGCCAAACCCTTCTCACGACGGCAATATCCTCTAATATGTATACAATTCCCGGAACACCTTCGCGGCCATGACCAGACTCGCTTCCGTCCTTGTCCTGGCGGCGGTTCTGGAAGTGACCCTGGCCGCCGGGACCGGCTCCGCGCCACGCGCGAACGTCCCATCGGTGCGTGACTTCGCGGCCCGCGCATCCACCGCCGCCAGCCCCGCCGAGGACATCGTCCAGCGGTACTGCGTCCGCTGCCACAACGGGAGGCGCCTGCTCGGGAACCTCACCCTGGAGGAATTCGACGCGGCGGACCCGGTCGCGAACGCGCCCATCGCCGAGAAGATGATCCGCAAGCTGCGGGCCGGGATGATGCCGCCGCCCGGGGTCCCGCGGCCGCCGGACGACGAGGTCACCGTTTTCGTGACGGCCCTTGAGGAGAAGCTGGACGCGGCGGCGGCGCGGAACCCCAATCCGGGAAGCCGCACCTTCCAGCGCCTGAACCGGGCCGAGTACGCGCGGGCCATCGAGGACCTTCTGGGGCCGCAGATCGATGCGTCGGCGTTCTTGCCGGGTGAGACGGTGAGCGCGGGCTTCGACAACATCGCCGATGTGCAGAATCTCTCCGCGACCCTGCTCGAGGCATACCTGACCGCGGCCAGCGAAGTCAGCCGGCTGGCGCTAGGCGACGCCAACGCCACTCCGTCCGAGGCCACCTACGAGGTGTCGCGTTATGCGGAGCAGCGCGAGCACGTTCCAGGCGCGCCCTTCGGCACCCGGGGCGGGATCTCGGTCGTGCACAACTTCGTCGCCGACGGGGAGTACTACTTCCGGCTCGCCTTTCAGCACGAATCTACGGGGAACTTCTTCGGACAGACGGCGCCCTTCGACGAACAGGTGGAGGTGTCGGTGGACGGGGTGCGGGTTGCGTTGATTCCGTTGGACAGGTGGATGCACAGGCAGGATCCGAACGGGGTCGAGGTGGTGACCGATCGTTTTGCGGTGACGGCGGGGCCGCATCGCATCTCGGCGGCGTTTCTGAAGGTGGCGGAGGGTCCGGTCGAGGACCTGACTTCGCCCCACGAGTGGTCGCTGGCGGACAAGAAGATCGGGTATTCGTACGGGATCACCGGGGTGGCGCACCTGCGCGATCTGACGATCGGGGGGCCGTACAATGTCACCGGGGTGTCGCGGACGCCGGCGTGGGAGCGGGTGATGAGCTGCCGGCCCGCCACGGCGGCCGAGGAAGCGGCCTGCGCGCGTGAGATCATCGCGCAGCTCGGGACCCGTGCCTTCCGCCGACCGGTCACCGACGTCGAGGTCGAGGGGCTGATGGGTCTCTACGGCGAAGGCGCCGAGGTGGGCGGATTCGAGATCGGGGTGCGGACGGCGCTGCAGGGGATTCTGGCCAGTCCGGACTTTGTTTTCCGGTTCGAGGAGCGGGGGAAGGGCGACGGCGCCGGGATGTACCGGGTCAGCGATGCCGCGCTGGCCTCGCGGCTTTCGTTCTTCCTGTGGGGACGGCTTCCCGATGAGGAGTTGATCGAGGCCGCGTCGGACGGTGGCCTCTCGGATCCGGCGACCCTGGAGCACCAGGTCGACCGCATGCTTGCCGATCCGCGGGCCGAGGCGCTGGGCACCCGCTTCGCCGCGCAGTGGCTGCGCCTCCAGGACCTGGACCAGGTGCACCCCGACGCGCTCCGCTACCCGGACTTCTACCAGCAGCTTGCGCGCGACATGCGCCGTGAGACGGAGACCTTCTTCAACGCGCTGGTCCAGCAGGGCGGCTCGCTGATGGACTTCCTCACCGCCGACTTCTCGTACATGAACGAGCGCCTGGCCCGCCACTACGGGATCCAGGGAGTCGCGGGCGAGCACTTCCGCCGTGTCGCATACGCCAACGAGGCGCGTCGCGGGATCCTCGGACACGGCAGCTTCCTCACCCTCACATCGCACGCCAACCGCACTTCCCCCGTGCTGCGCGGCAAGTGGGTCATGGAGGTCCTCCTGGGCACGCCTCCCCCACCCCCGCCCCCCGACATCCCCGACCTCGACGTCACCGCCGAGGCCACCGACGGCCGTTTCCGCACGGTGCGCGAGCGGCTCGAGGAGCACCGCGACAATCCCCAATGCGTCTCCTGCCACCGCTTCATCGACCCCATCGGGCTCGCGCTCGAGAACTTCGACGTGACCGGCACCTGGCGGGTTCGCGACAGCAACACCCCGGTCGAGACGATCGGCGAACTCTACGACGGGACCCCGATCCACGGTCCCGCCGACCTGCGCGCTGCGCTGCTCCGCCGCCCCGAGTCGCTCGTGCGGACCTTCACCGAGAACCTGATGGCCTACGCGCTGGGGCGCCGGATCGAGTACTATGACATGCCGGCCGTGCGGCAGATCGCCCGGGAGGCGGGCGCGGAGGACTACCGTCTCACCGCGTTCATCCAGGGCGTGGTGAGGAGCCAGCCGTTCCGAATGGCCAGGACTGCCGCCGTCGTTGAGGACCCGATGGACGGAAGCGACCCGAAGTGAGGAGGTTGAACGCATGCAATACCTGACCGGAGCGACGATCCCCCGGCGGACCTTCCTGCGGGGCCTCGGGGCCACCGTTTCGCTGCCCTTCCTCGACGCCATGGTCCCGGCCGGGCGCGGGCTCGGCGCGGCGGCCGACGGCCCCACCCGTCTGGTCGCCATCGAGATGGTGCACGGCGCCGCGGGCAGCAACGCGTGGGGCAGGACGAAGAACTACTGGTCCCCCGCGCAGACCGGCCGCGACTTCGACCTTTTGCCGAGCGCTCTCAGTCCCCTGGACCCCTTCCGCAAGTACCTCACGATCGTCAGCGACACCGACATCGAACCCGCCGAGGCGACGAAGCCCAAGGAGATCGGCGGCGACCACTTCCGCTCCAGCGCCACCTTCCTCACCCAGTCACACCCGCGTCAGACCGAGGGGTCGGACATCTTCGTCGGGGAGTCGCTCGACCAGATGTTCGCGAAGCGGTTCGGGCAGGAGACGCCGATCCCTTCCATGCAGCTCTGCATCGAGAATGTGGACCAGTCGGGCGGCTGCGCGTACGGGTACGCGTGCGTCTACACCGACACGATCAGCTGGGCCTCGCCCACCGATCCGCTGCCCATGGTGCGCGACCCGCGCGTCGCCTTCGACCAGCTCTTCGGCGCGGGTGGGAGTCCCGAGGAGAGGGCCTCGCGGCGGCAGGTCAACAAGAGCATCCTGGACTTCATCACCGGCAGGGTGTCGCAGTTGAAGCGGCAGCTCGGCCCCGCCGACCTGATCCGCCTGGACCGCTACCTGGAGCATGTGCGCGAGCTGGAGCGGCGCATCGAGCGGGTGGAGGTGCAGAATCGGAGCGGCGAAGGCCGTGAACTGCCTGAAGCCCCCGCCGGGGTCCCCGACTCCTTCGAGGAACACGTGCAGCTCATGTTCGACCTGCAGGCGCTGGCCTTCGCGTCGGACGTGACCCGCGTCTTCTCCTTCAAGATGGGCCGCGACTCGTCGGCGCGCGTCTTTCCCGCGAGCGGCGTCAACAAGCCCTTCCACCCCGCCTCGCACCACGGCGGCAACGAGAAGAACATCACCGATTTCGCCGAGATCAACCGGTATCACGTCGGCATGCTGCCGTACTTCCTCGAACGGCTCGAGAGCACGATGGAGGGCGACACGCACCTGCTGGACCGCACCATGATCATCTACGGGTCGCCGATGGGGGATCCGAACGTGCACAACCACAAGCGCTGCCCGCTCTTTGTCGCCGGGGGGGCGAACGGTCGGCTGGAGGGGAACCTGCATCTGCGCGCGGATCCGGGTACGCCGATGGCGAATGTCATGCTGAGCCTGGCGCACAGGCTGGGGCTGGATGACATGGAGCGGCTGGGGAACAGCACGGGCGACTTTTCGCTGGCGCCATGAAGCCGGGACGGGGCACCCCGCGCGGTCTCTTCGCCAAAACCTTGAAGGTGGCGCAGGCCCCCTCATGGATTGTCCGCGCATTGGTGTCGGCGCCGTGAAGTCCGCACAAATCCCCTCGCGCGGCGTTCGGCGACTGGGGATGCTGCTGGGCGGGCTCGTGCTGGCCGGAGCGCTCCTTGGGGCCAAAATCGAACCCTTGGACAGATTCGCGGACAGATTCCGGGTAGAATCTGTCACATACGATGTTACGGAATGGCGTTTGAGCGACTCCCCCATCGCCGACGCGGCCATGCGGGGGGATGTGGTCGCTGTGCAGGCGCTGCTGGCCGAGGGCGCCGACGTGAACGAGGCCCAGGGGGACGGGATGACGGCTCTCCACTGGGCTGCCCACAACGGGGACGAGTCGCTGGCGCGGATCCTCCTCGACGCTGAAGCGGACGTTGCCGCCGGAACCCGGATCGGCTTCTACACGCCGCTGCACCTGGCCGCGCAGGCCGGAGCGGGAGAGTTGGTGGAGATGCTGCTCGGCGCCGGGGCCGACCCGTTGGCGCCCACCGAGGGAGCCGGAGCTGCCACCCCGCTCCACTTCGCCGCCTCCTCCGGGAACGTTCGGGCCGTCGAGGCGCTGGTCGCCGCCGGTGCCGATGTGGACGCCGCCGAGGAGGCATGGGGTCAGACGCCCCTGGTCTTCGCCGCATCGAAGGGTCGAACCGAGGTCGTTCGAGCGCTGCTGACAGCCGGAGCCGACCCCTCCGTGCACACCCGGGTGATGGACGTGGCCGCTCGTGCCGTCTCGGACCGGATCGAACGCGCCGAACGCAACCGCCGGATCAGGGCCGGCGAGCGGTGGGGGCCCGACGTGGCGGAACAGGTGCGCCGCGAGCAGGAGGAGGAAACCCGTCGCGCCCGGGCCGAGGAGGCGTCGCGCAAGGAGTCCGAGACCCGGATGATCGAGGAACCGGAACCTCTATCCTACGGCGAGCTCGTTGGCGGACACGGCGGCCTCACAGCGCTCCTGCACGCGGCCCGCGAGGGACACACCGAGACCGCCCTCGCCCTGCTGGCCGGCGGCGCCGACATCGACCAGGCGAGCGCGGGCGACGGCACCAGCCCCATCCTCATGGCCACCATCAACGGCCACTACGACCTGGCCATGCTGCTCCTGGAGCGCGGCGCCGATCCCAACCTGACCAGCCATGCGGGTGCGGCGCCCCTCTTCGCCGCCATCAACACGCACTGGGCGCCCAAGTCGCGCTACCCGCAGCAGCACATCTACATGCAGCAGGACCACACCTACCTGGAGGTCATGCGGAAGCTGCTCGACGCGGGCGCCGACCCCAACGCGCGCCTGAACCGCCACCTCTGGTTCATGTCGTACAACTTCGACCTCCTGCAGATCGACGTTCGCGGCGCGACGCCCTTCTGGCGCGCGGCGCACGCGCTGGACGTCGAGGCGATGAGACTGCTGGTGGCGTCCGGCGCCGACCCCTCGATCCCGACCGGCAAGGGCCCCTCGCGCAGATCGCGTGTAGGCGGAGACAGGCCCGATCCTTCAGGACTGCCCCCCGTCCCCGTCGGCGGCCCGGCGGTCTATCCGATCCACGCAGCCTCGGGTGTGGGCTACGGGCAGGGCTACGCGGGCAACGCGCACCGCCACGTCCCCGACGGGTGGATCCCCGCCGTCCGCTACCTGGTCGAGGAACTGGGCGCCGACGTGAACGCGCGCGATCACGAGGGTTATGCCCCGCTGCACCACGCCGCCGCCCGCGGCGACAACGAGTTGGTCCGCTACCTGGTGTCGCGGGGTGCGGACGTGATGGTCGTGAGCCGCAGGGGGCAGACCACGGTCGACATGGCCAACGGGCCGGTGCAGCGCATCCAGCCGTTCCCCGGGACGATCGCGTTGCTGGAAGGCCTGGGGGCGGTGAACAACCACAGATGCGTGTCCTGCTGACTGTGCCATGCTGAAGCTCGCGACCTCCCTGGCGGCGGTCGGCGTGATCGTTACCGGCCTGGGGGTTTCGCGCGCCGCGGGTCCGGCGGCTTGCGGCGATCCATCGCCCACTGGGCCTCCGGCATCCTGCTTCGAGCACGTGCCCGCCGGGGATCCGCGCGCCATCGCCCCTTCCTCCGACAACGAAGTCATCGAGCAGTACTGCCTCCGCTGCCACAACGACACCCGCCTGCAGGGCAACATGTCGCTGGAGCGCTTCGACGCCGCCGACGCTCCCGCCAACGCGGAACTCGCCGAGCGCATGATCCGCAAGCTGCGCGCCGGCCTGATGCCGCCGCCCGGCACCCGCCGACCGACCGAAGATGCCCTGACCGCCCTCGCCGTCTCTCTCGAGGAGCAACTGGACCGCGCCGCCGCCGCCAACCCCACCCCCGGCCGCCGCTCCTTCCAGCGCCTCAACCGGGCCGAGTACCGCGCCTCCATCCGCGACCTCCTCGACCTCGAGATCGATCCGGGCGCGTACCTCCCGCTCGACACCAGGAGCGCCAACTTCGACAACATCGCCGACGCGCAGCTTCTCTCGGCCACCCTCACCGACGGCTACCTGCGCGCCGCCGCCGAGATCAGCCGTCTTGCCATCGGCGACCCCCACATCACCCCCAGCGAGTCCACCTACCGGGTGTCGCGCTGGGACTCTCAGACCGAGCGCGTCGAGGGGGCGCCCTACGGCACTCGGGGCGGCGTTTCCGTCCGGCACAACTTCCCGGCGGACGGCTACTACGGCTTCCGCGCCTCCTTCCACCACGAGACCACCGGCGCCCTCTTCGGCAACGGCCGCAACGCGCTGCACACCCGCGAGGGCGAGCCCGAACTGCTCGAGATCTCGATCGACGGGGAACCGGTGGCCGTCCTCAAGGTCAACCGCTGGATGCACGCGTCCGATCCGGACGGGGTGAACATCCGTTCCGAGCTGGTCTTCGTGCGGGCGGGGCCGCGGCAGGTGTCGGCGGCGTTCATTCGGCGCTCGGAGGGGCCGCTGCAGGATCTGATCTCGCCGCACGACTGGTCGCTGGCGAGTACCAGCATCGCGGGGTCGTACGGGTTTACGGCGCTGCCGCACCTGAGGGATCTGGCGGTGGGGGGGCCGTATGAGGCGGCGGGGGTGTCGGAGACGCCGAGTCGGGCGCGGGTGTTTTCGTGCCAGCCGGGGGAGGGGGAGGATGCCCGCTCATGCGCACGCAAGATCATCGTCCGCCTCGGCACCCAGGCCTACCGCAGACCCCTCACCGACGACGACCTCGCCGGCCTGCTCGGCCTCTACGACGCGGGCGCGACGGCCGGCGGCTTCGAAGACGGCGTCCGCACGGCCCTGGAAGGAATCCTCGCCAGCCCGCACTTCGTCTTCCGCTTCGAGGAGCCGGCGGAGGGCGGGGCAGGGGACTCCGCCTACCGCGTTAGCGGCACCGATCTGGCCACGCGCCTGTCCTTCTTCCTCTGGGGTTCCGGTCCCGACGCGGCACTGCTCGAGGCCGCCACGGCCGGTCGCCTCTCCGACCCCACCGGCATCGAAGACCAGGTCCGCAGAATGCTCGCCGACGAACGCGCCCGCGCCCTGTCGACCCGCTTCGCCGCCCAGTGGCTGCGCCTCCAGGACCTGGAGAAGATCCAGCCGGACGTGCGCGTCGCCCCCGACTTCGACGAGTCCCTCAAGCGCGCCATGCTCCGGGAGACCGAGGCCTTCTTCGACAACCTGGTGCGCGCCGACCGTCCCGTCCTCGAACTGCTGACCGCCGACTACACCTTCGTCAACGAGCGTCTGGCGCGGCACTACGGCATCCCGGGCGTGGCGGGGGACCGCTTCCGGCGCGTCGACTACCGCCACGACCAGCGCCGGGGCCTGCTCGGGCACGGCAGCATCCTCACCCTGACATCGCACGCGGGCCGCACGTCGCCCGTTCTGAGGGGCAAGTGGGTGATGGAGGTGCTGATGGGCACGCCACCGCCACCGCCTCCCCCCGACATCCCCGAAATCGAGGACGACGCGGTCGAGGACGGACGCTTTCTCACCGTGCGCGAGAAGCTGGAGATGCACAGGGACGATCCCCGGTGCATTTCCTGTCACCGCATGATCGACCCCATCGGACTCGCGCTCGAGAACTTCGACGTGAGCGGCGCGTGGCGCATCCGCGACCGCGGCACACCCATCGACGCGGCGAGCGACTTCTACGACGGCACCCCCATCGCATCTCCCTCGGAGCTCAGGGCGGCGCTGCTCAAGCGCCCCGAACCGCTGCTGCGCACCTTCACCGAAAACCTGATGGCGTATGCGCTGGGGCGCCGGCTGGAGTACTATGACATGCCGGCCGTGCGGAAGATCGTCCGCGAGGCCGTAGCGCACGACGACCGCGTCTCGGCGTTCATTGTGGGGGTGGCCACGAGCGACGCCTTCCGCATGAAGGCCGGTCCCGTGCGGGTGGACGGGTCCCCGGACCCGAGCGAAGGAGCGAATCCATGAACCTGATTACCGGCAGGCACCTTCCCCGGCGCACCTTCCTGCGGGGCCTGGGCGCCACCGTCGCGCTTCCGTTCCTGGACGCGATGGTGCCGGCGCGGGAGCTGTGGGCCGTCACCCGGTCCCGTACCGCCATGGACAGGACCCGCCTGGTCGCGATCGAAATGGTCCACGGCGCGGCGGGCAGCAACGCCTGGGGCGCGAGCGAGCACCTGTGGTCCCCACCCACCACCGGGCGCGGCTTCGATTTCGGCCCCAGCGTCCTCAGCTCTCTGGAACCCTACCGCGATCAGCTCACCATCATCAGCGACACCGATGTCGAGGGCGCCGAGGCCACCAGGCCGAAGGAGATCGGCGGCGACCACTTCCGCTCCAGCGCCACCTTCCTGACCCAGGCGCACCCCAAGCAGACCGAGAGCTCGGACGTCTACGTCGGCACCTCGCTCGACCAGCTCTACGCGCAGCGCTTCGGGCAGGAGACGCCGATCCCGTCCATGCAGCTCTGCATCGAGAATGTGGACCAGGCCGGGGGTTGTGCGTACGGGTACGCCTGCGTGTACACCGACACCATCTCGTGGGCGGCCCCGGACCAGCCTCTGCCGATGGTCCGCGATCCGCGCATCGCCTTCGACCAGCTCTTCGGCGCCGGCGGCACCCCGGAGGCCCGCGAGGCCCGCCGCCGGTCCGGGAGCAGCGTGCTGGATTTCATCGTGGGCGAGGTGAACGCGCTGAAGCGGTCGCTGGACAGCGAGGACACCCGCCGCCTGGACCGCTACCTGACCGACGTGCGCGAGATCGAGCGGCGGATCCAGCGGGTGGTGGCGCGCAACGAGAGCGGGGTGGAGCGGGCGCTGCCGGGTGCGCCGGCCGGGGTGCCCGATTCCTTCGACGAGCACGTCAAGCTCATGTTCGACCTGCAGGCGCTGGCCTTCGAGGCGGACGCGACCCGCGTGTTTTCCTTCAAGATGGGGCGCGACGCGTCGAGCCGGGTGTATCCGGAGAGCGGCGTGGACAAGGGCTTCCATCCGTCGTCGCACCACGGTGGCAGGCCCGACAACGTGCTCGAGTTCGCGGAGATCAACCGGTATCACGTCAGCCTGGTCCCCTACTTTCTGGAGAAGCTGGCGAGCATTCAGGAGGGGGACGCGAGCCTGCTGGACAAGACGATGGTGATCTATGGTTCGCCGATGGGGGACTCGAATGTGCACAACCACAAGCGGTGTCCGCTGTTCGTGGTCGGGGGGGCGAATGGACAGCTCGATGGGGACGTGCACCTGAGGGCCGCGCCGGGGACGCCGATGGCGAACGTCATGCTCAGCCTGATGCACAAGCTGGGGCTGGATGACGTGGAGAGCTTCGGGGACAGTACCGGGGCGTTTTCGCTGTCGCCATGAGGGGGCTTGGGGGATTTTGGGCTGTTTGGGGCCGTGGGGTGCGTTTCTCGAAAGACGGGCCGGTATCGTCTCGTGTGGACAGATTCGGGGTAGAATCTGACAAAATGGGGGTATTTTTGTTCGTGGGGCTTGTCCTGTGGCCTGGGAATGACGGGTTTGTGGACAGATTCCGGGTGGAATCTGTCACGGAATCTGTCACGGAGGGTGAAGGGGTCTCCGATGCGGCCACCGAATCACCCATCGCCGACGCTGCCAGGGGGGACGACATCGAGGCTGTGCGGGCGCTGATCGCGGACAGGGCCGACGTGAACGCGGCTCACGGGGACGGGATGACTGGGCTGCACTGGGCGGCCCTGAACGGAAACGGGGAGATGGCGCGCCTGTTGATTGATGCGGGGGCGATGCTCGAAGCTGCCACCCGCCTTGGTGCACACACACCCCTGCACGTGGCCGCGAAGGAGGGTCACGGGGGGGTCGTCGCGATTCTGGCCGAGGCTGGGGCCGATCCTACGGCGGCCACCAAAACCGGTGCCACCCCCCTCCACTTCGCCGCCGCCTCCGGCGACGCACGCGCTGTGACCGTTCTGCTCGACCACGGCGCCGCAGTCGACGCCCGGGAACCGGAGTGGGGACAGACCCCCCTCATGTTCGCGGCGGCGCTCGGCCGCACCGAGGCGGTCGTGGCACTCCTCGTAGCCGGGGCGGACGGCACCGCGACCGCCCGCGTCATGGACCTGGTCGAGCGCGACATCGTCGACCGTGCGTCGCAGCGGCGGCGCAGCCGGGAGGTCGCGGCGCTACGTGAGGGCAGGGAGCCCCCTCCGGATCCCCCACCCCCCCCGCCCGAACCCAACACCCCCGACACCTCACGCGCCGCCCAGGCCCGCGACGCCGCCCGGGAAGCCCTCGAGACCCAGCTTCGTACCGGTGAACCCATCCCCCTCAACTACGCCGGCCTGGTCGGCAAGCACGGCGGCCTCTCCGCCATCCACCTCGCGGCACGGGAAGGCCACAGCGCCACCGTCGGCGCCCTCCTCGACGGCGGCGTCCCCATCGACCTCCCCAGCGCGGCCGACAACACCACGCCGATGCTGATCGCCGCCATCAACGGCTACTTCGACCTCGTGGCGGAACTCCTCGCGCGTGGCGCCGACCCCAACGCGGCCAGCGACGCTGGGGCCACGCCCCTCTACGCGGTCCTCAACGTGCACTGGGCACCCAAGGCCCGTCACCCGCAGCCGCTCGAGCACGAACAGCAGGAGGTCGGCTACCTGGAACTGATGCGCGCTCTGCTCGACGCCGGCGCGAACGTCAACGCCCGCCTCAGGCACACCCTCTGGTTCACCACCTACAACCGCGACCTGCTCGGCGTCGACCGCGCCGGCGCCACCCCATTCTGGCGCGCGGCCCACGCCACCGACGTGCCCGCGATGAAGCTCCTGCTGGAATACGGCGCCGATCCCGGTCTTCCCACCATCAAGGTGTCCCAGCGCGGCGGCGGCCGGGCCGACCGACCCGACCCGTCAGGACTGCCGCCCGTCCCCATCGGCGGTCCCGCCGTCTACCCCATCCACGCGGCGGCCGGGGTCGGCTACGGCCAGGGCTACGCGGGCAACTCCCACCGCCACGCCCCCGAGGGCTGGATGCCCACCATGAGGTTCCTCGTCGAGGAGCTGGGGGCCGACGTCAACGCCCGCGACATCAACGGCTACACCCCGGTGCACCACGCCGCCGCCCGCGGCGACAACGAGATGATCCTGTACCTGGTGGAGAAGGGTGCGGATGTGACGGCGGTGGCACGCAACGGGCGGACCACGGCGGACATGGCCAACGGGCCGGTGCAGCGGATTCAGCCGTTTCCGGCTACGGTGGCGCTGCTGGAGAGGCTGGGGGCGAAGAACAATCATCGGTGTGTGAGTTGTTGACCCTCACCCCACCCCCGCGTACCTCACCCCCGTCAGCTCCGCCATATCCCGCTTCCACGTGGTCAGGTCCCGAGGGCTGAAGCGGCTCAGGTCATCATGCCCGCACGCCCGCGCCAGGATCTTCATCAACTCCACCGTGGCGTCGAGGTAGTTGGCGAGCTGTTGCGCTGACGCGTGCACCTGCAGGCGCGCCCGCAGATCCTCCTTCTGCGTGGCGATCCCGACGGGGCAGTTGTTGGTGTGGCAGGCGCGCATGCCCAGGCAGCCGATCGCCTGGATGGCCGAGTTCGCGATGGCCACGCCGTCCGCGCCGAGCGCCATCGCCTTGACGAAGTCGGACTCGGTGCGGAGGCCACCCGTGATGATGAGGGTGACGTCGCGGCCGGTCCCGCGCGCGTCCAGGTGGCGGCGGGCGCGGGCCAGGGCGGCCATGGTCGGCACGGAGATGTTGTTCTTGAAGATCTCGGGGGCCGCGCCGGTGGCGCCGCCGCGCCCGTCCAGGATGATGTAGTCGACGCCCACGCCGAGTGCGAAGTCGAGGTCGTCCTCGATGTGCTGGGCCGACATCTTGAAGCCGATGGGGATGCCGCCGGTCTGTTCGCGCACTTCGTCGGCGAAGGCGCGGAAGTCGTCGGCGGTCACCAGATCCGGGAACCGGGACGGGCTGATCGCGGGGGTGCCGGGCTCGAGGCCGCGCACCTGGGCGATCTTTCCGATGACCTTGGTGCCGGGCAGATGTCCCCCGGTACCGGTCTTTGCTCCCTGTCCCCCCTTGAAGTGGAAGGCCTGCGACAGGCGGGCCTTCTCCATGGACCATCCAAATCTGGCCGACGCCAGTTCGTAGAAGTAGCGCGAGTTGCTCTGCTGCTCCTCCGGCAGCATGCCCCCTTCGCCCGAGCAGATGCCGGTACCGGCCATCTCGGCTCCCTTGGCGAGCGCCAGCTTGGCCTCTTCGCTCAGGGCGCCGAAGCTCATGTCGCTCACGAAGAGGGGGATCTTCAGGCGCAGCGGCCGCTTGGCCCGGGGACCGATGACCAGTTCGGTCGCCACGGGGTCGTCGTCCGCGAGAGGCCGGGTGGCGAGTTGCGCGGTCAGGATCTGCAGGTCGCTCCAACCGGGAAGTTCGGTGAGTGGCACGCCCATGGCGGTCACGACCCCGTGATGTCCGACCTTCTCCAGCCCGTTGCGCGCGAGTTCCTGGATGTAGTGGTTGTGGGGCTCCTCAGGGGTGCCGTGGACGTCGGCGTAGAGGCCCAGGTACTCGTCGCGGTTGTAGGCCTGGGGGAACTTGTCGTGCCAGGCAGCCACCTCGGCCTCGTCCACGAAGACGGCGTCGGCGTCGGGGTCGATCCAGGCGCCGAACTTGTGCAGGGCTTCCTCGGGGTTGTAGGAGCTGACGCCGGTGTCGTAGCGGTAGTCCCAGTTGTGGACGCCGCAGATGAGGTCGTCGCCGCGGACATGGCCGTCGGAGAGGAGGGCGCTCCGGTGGAGGCAGCGGCCGAAGAGGACGGAGACCTGGTCGTCGTAACGGATGACGACGAGGTCGACGTTTGCGACGAGGGCGTAGGTGGGGCGGCGGTCTTCGAGCTGGCTCCAGGTGGCGACTTTGGTGGCGGTCGCGTTGGTGGATTGCATGATGATGGGGGGCTGGGGGGCGTGGGGGATGGTGTCACCCTTTTGGTAGTACGGGGTGGGGGGATCGTTCCAGGTTCCCGAGCCGGACGAGGGTGCGGTGCCGTGGAGGATCCTGGTCAACATAACCCGCTGATGTGGTGGTTGTCCCAGGGAATGTCACCCCGTTCGCCCGTCGATGTGGTATTTGCGGACCTTGTAGAAGAGCTGGCTCTTGCTGATTCGGAGGAGTCTCGCGGCCGCCGACTTGTTGCCGCCCGTCCGCGCCAGGACCTGGCGGATCACGTTCTCCTCCAGGTCGTCGATCGCACGGGCCAGGTCGATTCCGTCCGCGGTGGCGTCGCCGGGCGCGCCGGAAGGGCCCGGCCTGGACCCGTTGACGTTGACCAGCAGGGGAAGGTCGCTGGCTTCGAGCACATCACCTTCGGCCAGCACGAGCGCCCGTTCGATGACGTTCTCCAGCTGTCGCACGTTGCCGGGCCAGTCGTAGTCCACGAGCCGCTCCATCGCGGCCGGGGCGACGGTTGTGGCCCGGGAGCGGGTGCGGCTCCTCAATTTCGCGACGAAGTGCTCCGCGAGCAGCGGTATGTCGTCTCTGCGCGCCCTGAGGGGAGGCAGCGTGACGGGCACGACGTGAAGACGGTAGTACAGGTCTTCGCGAAAGCCCTCGGTTGCCAGGAGGTCCGCGGCCGGGGTGTTCGTCGCCGCCACGATTCGCACATCGACGGCTATGGTGTCTTCGCCACCGACGCGTTCCAGTTCGCGTTCCTGAAGGACACGCAGGAGGCGTACCTGGGTAGCGGGGTTGATGGTAGCGATCTCGTCCAGGAAGAGGGTCCCGCCATCGGCCAGCTCGAAACGGCCCCGGTGCCGCTTCGCCGCGCCCGTAAAGGCCCCGCGTTCGTGGCCGAACAGCTCGGAATCGAGCAGCCCCTCCGGCAGAGCACCGCAGTTGACCCGGATGAACGGCCCCGCGTGGCGGGCCGACGCGGCGTGAATCGCCCGGGCGACCAGCTCCTTCCCCGTGCCGGACTCGCCATAGACGATTACGGTCGAGTCGGAGCGCGCAACCCGCTCCACGAATCGCTTGACCCTCCGGATGCCGCTCGAGTGCCCCACCATCTTCCCGCAGGGTGTGCCGCGGCCACCCGGGTCGCTCCGCACGGAGGTCTTCTCGATTCGAAGCGTGAGCTTCTCCTGCAGGTCCTCCTCCCCCTCCTTCCCGGACGGGGTCTTGCGACCGCGGCGGCGCATCAGGAGTTCGAGGCCATCCCGCTCGCCGTCGTGGTCGTCAACGGTGAGGACCCGCCTGGATCCGCTCATGTCATGGCATCCTCCTGCTGGTAGCTGGGGTCGTACCATGAACGGTTGGGGCGGCCTTAACCACATGTCAAGAAGTGAGCATTGCTGAATGGGATGGGTTATCATCCTCAAACCGTGGATGAATGCACTATTGTGTACATGTGTGCACACCATATGCGCGCAATTTCTATACGCGCCGTGATCGTCTATGTGGCAGTGTCACATGGACTTATGGGATTTACGTTTAAGCGGCAGTTTCGGTTTTCGCGACCGATGGACTCAGGTCCGGCGGGGCGGTTTTATGGACTTGCGCCTGCCGGCCAGGATTCCTTCGCGACTTAACCCTCCAGATCGACCAACGGCGCCGAATACTCCCCCGAGAAGCACGCCGCGCAAAACGGCCCCCCCTACGCCATCCCATCCACCATGCCATCCAGCGACAGGCTGGTCGATGTCGTCCCCCGGCACGATGGCGTCGCCCATCACCGAGACCTCTACCCTGCGGCCAAGACCCCCCGGGACTCCCTGTTATCCCGATACCTCGTGTACAGGGCAGCCACGATCCCCGTCGCGACCGCTCCGATCGCGGCGGTGCCGGTTGGCAGTGCGGTTTCGGCATTCCCCCCGGCGATGAAGAAGGCGAAGGCGCCGGTCGCGACGAGGGCGCCCAAGATCGGAAAGTCCCACCAACGGTCCGTTTCTTCTAGCCACCTGGCTTCCTGTTCAATCCGGGCCATTGCCCGCTCGTTGAGGCCGGGGGGGAGTTCGGTTTCGGGATTCAGTGCATAGCGGGCTCCGTGCTGGATCTGCCAGTCCAGCCAGCACGAAGGGCAACTCTTGAGGTGCTCCAACACATCGGGGTCGGCTTCCGGCGAGTTCGCGCGCGTGAGCGCAATGGGGTCGGGGCAGGTCATGGTCTGTAGTCTTTCATCAGGTGGCGGAGTTTTTTCGCTGCGTGGCGGAGGTTGGAATGCACCGTCGCGCGGCTGACCCCCAAGGCCAGGGCCGTCTCCGCGATGTCGCGTCCCTCGACGTGCACGAGGGTGAAGGTCTCCTGTTGCCTGGCGGGCAATTGGGCGAGCGCATCACGCAGGCGGACCATGAACTCCTTGTTTGCCACGAGCTTCGATGGATCCTCCAGTCTCGTGCGGGCCTCGTCGAGCGCGAGCGTGTCGGCGGCATGCCGTTCCGCGGCCGCCGCCCGCGAAGTCCGTGAGCGATGCCAGTCCTTGCAGTGATTGTGTGCAATCCGGTTGATCCACGCCGCCAGCGGCCCCCGGCCCGAATACCGAGCCCGGTGTTTCCACAGGCGAACGCAGATTTCCTGGTACAGTTCCTGACGGTCATGGTGGTTGGGAGTGTACGGGGCGGCGATGCTCATGATCAGTGGGCCGAAGTGTTGCAATACGGTCTGGAACGTGCCGGTGTCGCCACGGTGGAAGTCGTCGACGCCGACTCCCGGTGCGAGCTTGTCGTCTCTGTCCACTCCGCCTCGCCTAAGGTGGGTCGGTACGGCAACCGGACGGTGACCGTTTTGGCGGCGACCCGGCCTGAATCACCCAACGGGCACTGTAACGCTGTGCTGGCTGTGGGAGTCATCCGCGTTCCCTGCGAATCAGGTAACACAGCAGCAGCGCTTCCGTCAACGGAAACGCCAGCGGTATCCAGGCGCTCAGGACCCCGGAGCGCAGAGTGCCGTCCCGCAGAAAGGGCTGGATTGGGGAGGCGAGTCCCACACACGCGAAGAACGCAATGCCTCCGAAGACACCGATGGCGATTCGCGCGTTGCGGCGGGACTGTCGGCGGAGGTGCGGGGTTAACCGGGCGGCCAGCACGCCGAGCAGTAGGTTGATCAAGCCGAAGACGGCCCAGGCTGCGGGCCGATGAAGGACCCACCGGAGCACGTTTGGCGGCCGCCGGTGCGGAGCGTCGACGCTCGTGGAGTACTCTTCCGGCGGGTTGGCCTCCACGAAACGCAGGTTTCGGAGGATTCCGGTGGGAGTATCCGGCCCGAACCGGGTTTGGTCGGCGGTCATCGGTCCGAGAGTCGTCAGGTATGCGTGGTGGAGTTCCGGTTCCACCCAGGCGGTCAGTACGTAGGACATTGAGCCAAATGCAATTCCGATGGCCAAGACCTGGCGGACCACTTCTTGGCGCGAGTGCGCCCGTACGCGCTCCAGCGCCACGCCTGCCGCGAACAACGCGAACGGAAGTATGAAGCCAGTCCAGCCAACGGCGAACCACGTCCACCAGTGCCCGGATCCCATTCCTCCCCGCCACTGCGCGAGTTGCAGCACGAGAAGGGAACCGAGCAGCAGAAGGCACCATGGAGCCAACGCGTTCAAAGTCACGCCGAACCACCCGGCGGACCGGCGCCTCTCCGGGCGGATCCTCCTGGGGCTTCCGAGTGTGAACATTATTGCGGCGCGGGCCCCCGGCAGTCGAGGTCGGTGTCGCAATTGTGGGTCAGCAAGCAGCAGTCTTCGCAGCAATCGGCGTTCGGCCCCTCGCCTTGGCAGCAGTCGCGGAGCCCGGTCGCGGAACGATCGCCCGCGGGTGTCGCGATCAGAATTGCCGCCATCACCAGATTCATCAGGTTCTCCCTCCTCGTCGGGTTCGGTGCGGGCCGCCGGTTCAACGGCCCTCATACCCATACAGACGGATCCCGGACCCAAAACTTGCAATCACGGCATTCTGAAGGTAACGCCCGGCGGCTGGACGGCCTCTCTCTCCGCCGACCTACTCTCGCTCCGCGGACCTCCGTTATGGACTCCGCGGGAACGAACGGGTTCCTGGATCCACGACGAAGCCCCTGGTCCAGATTCCGATCGCGCTGTCCGGCTTTGCAAGATTCGGCACCGAGATCCGTCATGCTCATGTAGGAAGGCGGCATCGAGGACCTGAGCCCGCAAAGTGCTCCCAACGAGGAGGGAACGTATGGCTGGCAGCGACGGACGACATCATCGGCCGATCCTGAAGTGGGGAGGTGCCGAATTCGCGACTCGAATCGTGCGCGGAGAAGGAAACGTGGTGGCCGTGTTGGCCCTGTTGGCCGCGGCCCAGGCTGCGGTGGTTATCCTGCGTGGGCGGGTCCTTGTCTGCACGGGCCTACTCGCAGCGTCGCCTTGCGTCGCCACCGCCCAAGTCGAGCAGTGGACCTTGGAGCGCACCGTCACGATTGGCGAAACGCTCGACGACCCGGAAACCGGACTGACTTGGGTTGGCGATGTCGTCGTCTTCGACGAGCGCCTGTTCGTGGCGCAACCACGGGAGCGTTGCCTACGCATCTTCTCCCAGGCGGGCGAGTTTCTTGGCGTCCTTGGCCGCGCAGGAGAAGGACCGGGGGAGTTCGGTTATGTGAATGGTCTAGGCGTCCGCGACGGACTCCTGTGGGCGTCGGACAGCTTCATCGGACGCGTGCAGTACTTCGACCCGGGAGGCGAATACGTCTCCTCGTTGCGGATCCGCGGCCACCCCACGCTTTCCCTCATCGACCTTGAAGTACTCGCGGTACTCGCGGATGGGTCCATGTTGGCCAGAAACCCGCGCGATGCCAGCCAGCTGGCAGCCTTTCCCGATCGACCAGAGCATGTGATTCGGCTTGACGAGCGTGGATCGCTCCGAGACACCGTGTCGCTTCTCGTGGGCTCTACGAGCGTAGTGTCGCTCGGGAGGACCAGCCGAGGAGGTGTCAGCTATACCATGTTGTCCGAATCCTACCGCTCACAGTTCAGCCCGAATGCAGACGGGTCGGGGTTCGTGGTGCTTCACCGCGCGGCCGCCAGGAGCGCCAAGCCACACACGTTTCACGTGATCCGGTTCGACGCCAGTGCGGATACCGTGTGGGCGCGCAACATTCAGTATGATCCGATACCGGTCACACGTGCGTGGCGGTCGCAACATCTGAAGGAGCGCGACGGCTTGAGCGCGCCTATGCTGCGGGAGCTTGAGCGTGCCTATCGAAGGCTGGAATTCTTCCCTCCCGTGCGGCAAGCAAAGTCCGGGGCGGATGGCACGACCTGGCTGCGCGTCCGCGCGGGCGCTGATGCGTGGCAGTGGGAGGTGCTGGATGCGTCTGGCCGCTCCATTGCACGCGTTGGGGGGTCACCGCAAGGCTGGTTGAAGTGGGCGGACACCGACGCACTTTGGTTCCTTGAGCATGACGAGTTTGATGTTCCGTACTTGGTTCAATACGCCATCCGGCGGTCGTGAGCGAATCCACCGGTGGCTTCGAAGCGACTACCGACCACCCAGAAGAAGGGAGAGGTTTCCCGATGAACAATCCATTGACCAGGCTGCCCTTGGTACTTGCAAGCGTGCTCGCATTCGCTCACTTGGGCGTGCCGACGATCGCCATGGCCCAAGAGCTGGATCCAAACGAATACTGCTACGACTGCAAGCTGCACATCGAGATGGTAGGCGATGAGGTGACGGATGTGTACTTCTCATGCTCCGCGAGGGTAGGAAACGGGGATATCGGATACCTTTGGTGCGAGCTGTGGAGCTCCGGTGCATGCGTCACGAGCGCCCTGCCCGTGTGGGGTGGGCATGATTGTGTGGTCCACCTCGCCTTGAACGGACGGGTCGTGACGGATACGGAATGGGAACCGTGGCCCCAAGCGGTCGCGACGGAGGCGGCTACCAGGCATGAGTGCACCGGCGGGATCATCCAACGACCGTATTCCCCGGGGCAGATCGCTGAAATGCGTACGGGCCTCAGGCTTATCAGAATATGAGATTGCCGCCGGTAGTCGCCTCCTTGTTCGATTCCAACATACGGCGGTATGGTGCCATCGGTCGATGGCCATGGAAGCGAGTTGTTCTGGCCTTCTTCTGCGCCGCCGTCCCCTTCCCGGCCTCGGGACAGCTGGAGCGGTGGACGCTCGAGCGTACCATTACCATCGGCAAAGCGTTGGGCACGGAAGCGGGACTCACTTGGGTGGGAGGGGTGATCGTCCGGGACAACCGGCTGATCGTGGCTCAACCGCAGGAGCGGCGGCTCCGGGTCTTCTCCCTCACCGGAGATTTCCTCGGATTCATCGGTCGCGCCGGAGAAGGGCCGGGGGAGTTCAGGGAGGTTGGTGGTATGGGCCTGCTGGCAGACGGCCGGTTGTGGGTCCACGATCCCCTGTTGCGACGCATCCAGTACTTTGACTTCGAGGGCCGCGTCGTGTCGACGGAGCGGGTCAGGGGTCACCCGGCGTTGCGCGGACAAGTGAGCGTGCGAGGACTTCTCGAGGATGGGTCCCAGCTCATCAAGTACTCGGCATCGACGGGCGAGCTGGCCGAGTCTCCGCAGCTGCCGGAGGCATTGGTCCGGTTCGAAGAGGACGGACAGCCACCGGACACGGTGGCCATGATCGTCGGGCGCAGCAACATCTTGCAGCTGTCCGACGGCAGGGGGAGCGGTTGGAGGAGTCTCACGGCTCATCCGCTGTCGTACCGCTCGGGTCTTTCGGTCGCCGCGGACGGGTCGGGGTTCGTCGTCGTTCACCGGACCGGTGCCACGAGTGCCGAACGACACACCTTTAGCGTGATCGCGTTCGATGCCCGGGCGGACACCGCGTGGGTGCGGGAGGTTCCGTACGATCCAATCCGTATTCCCGAAGGGTGGCGGGAAAGGCGTGTGGAGGAGAGGGTTCGCAACTCCAACGGCCTCCCCCCCGGTGTTTCCGAACGACACTTTCGGAATGTGTTGGAGAATGCCTATGGCAGCGTGGGTTTCTTCCCCCCCGTTGGCGGCACCGTGCGGGCCGCGGCGGAAGGCACGACCTGGGTTCAGTTGCGTACGGGCGTTGAGTCGTCAGTGTGGGAAGTGCTGGACGAATCCGGCCGTTCGGTTGCGCGCGTCGATCGTCCGAGAGGCAGCATAAGGTGGGTCGGCACGGAGTCGGTGTGGGCCGCCGAGCGAGACGAATTCGACATCCCGTACCTGGTTCGATATGTCATCCGCCGTCCCTGATCGGTCGTCCGAGGGCACGGCAATTCCTCCGGCTGGCCTTTATGACCATCGCTTTGCCGGGGTCGCCAAGGGCATCAGGTTGTACCTGCTTCCGACGGCGGCCGCAGTGGCTGGCTGGAACTTGGCCGGACC
>LXNI01000051.1_pt1 | contig 124378 bp, 108 predicted proteins | sample 809091 | NCBI WGS metagenome assembly LXNI01 (sample SAMN04870527, study PRJNA318959) | sponge metagenome | biome: 01000161; feature: marine sponge reef; material: water | host: Sarcotragus foetidus | place: Greece: Milos, Mediterranean Sea | collected 2013-05-29 | depth 5-7 m
GACCGGAGTCCATCAACACCGCACCCCGCCGACCACCGCAAACAACATGCTCGTCGGTCTGAGGCGAAGCCTCGTTAGAGGTTCCCTTCGATCCTGAGAGCATGAACCGCCACGTGGCTGACCTCAGGGCGAAGGTCAAACTGATCTTCGCAGAAGAGAAGTTGCCCACTAGCTCTAGCGATGACTGACGGAGGACGGCGGGATCCAAGAACGGAGGGGGCGCGTACCCAACGCCTCCCATCTGTCTTCAACGCACGCCACTGGATGAGAAGCGCAATGGAAACTTGAGCACGCCACTACCCGAAAGGAACTGCCATGCATCCACGGGCCGAAGCCCACCCGCACATGCTATCGGGTAGGCCGCCAATCCAACATCCGGCAAATCCACGATTGCATAGTGGTTCGGAGCAATGCGCGACACTTCCAGTTTACCTGGGGTGACGTGGGGCGCTTGGGCACTCATCCAGGTCATCAAAGCGTCTAAGGTCAGTAGACCGCCGTCAATCGTAATCAAGGCTTGGCTTGGCTGGTCAATTGACAGATCGTTCGACGGGTGGAGCAAGAGGGTTCCGCCAGGACCCGTTGGCAACTGCACGAGGAGTTCCGTCCCATCCTCTGGAAGAACGGCACAACCGGACCACAACACACTGCTGGGTGAGCGGACCACGACAGAGGCAGGGCCAGTACCCTGCGGAACAAAGACTTGAGCGCGCCCACCAAGGTCAGTCGTCGCAAACCCGCTACGAGCACCTTGGGAACCCAAAGTCACGATCGTCACGCCAGCTCCCCGATGCGGAATCCCGTTCTCCGAGACAACGAGTACATCTACTGTCGACCCTAGGTGCAGAACGATCGTGATGTCGTCGAGGTCGGTAGCCGACTCGGAAGCAGCGATCTGAATCGATCCAGAATGGCCGTGTCCATCCAGGGCTGCCGAAACGGCATACATCCCGTCGTCAAGTCCCTGAAACACGAAGCGACCGTCATCGTCCGTGAAGCGGACGTCTGTGACCAAGTTGTCGTCGGGATCGAGCGCGAGTTCGACAGTTGCCCCCTCAACCCGCAGTCCGCCAGCGTCGACCACTCTTCCTGTGATCTTGTGTTGGCCGAGAGAAACCGTCAGTTCGTACACGCCTCCTTGCAGGACGGGTTCGACCGAGAGGTCTCGGCTGATAGAGTCGGTCTCGACGGACACGAGGAACGTTTCTTTGGCGGGTTCTGGTATGCGGCCTTGGAAGCGGCCCTCGAAGTCGGTTTCGAACGACGCGCTACTCCCCGCCCCGGCTGAGATTCCGACCGTGGATTGAAGACCATTACGACCCATGAGGACCTGGCCTCGTACCCGGGCGAAGCTGAGTTCGACGAACCACGTCTTGTCGTTGGACCCGACCACTCGATTCGCGGACGCCATCTCGTCGCCATCGGCATCCAGGACCCTGATCCAGTACTCGCCCGGTATGAGCTCTGTAAGAACCGCGAGGCCCCGGTCATCAGTGTGGCCGTTCACTTCGTGCCACTCTGGGTCGAACTGAAGGGCTTCAACGCGCCACGGGATGCCTTGGTCTGAGGCTGGCTCAACCTGAATCGTGAACTGACCGTAGCGCTTCATCTCGACATTTCCCAACCACGTCTCGGTGCCTTCGCCCAGCACAACTCCCGTGAGGCGCGTCGGTGGCCGGCCATCACTTTCAAGAACGAGGTCGTAGACTCCCGGTTCGGCAGCGAGAATCTGGACGAATCCCTGTTCATTGGTCGTTCCGCGGGCATGAGTTCGTTGCGCCCGCTCATCTTGAGACCTAGCGTACAGATGTTGAACCGATGCTCTTGCATCCATGATCGGAGCGCCGGTCTCGTCCACCGCGAAGGCTGAGAGAGAAGCCCCGCGGTTCAGGCGCAAGGTTCCCAAGTCCATTTCGCTTTTCGCCTTGAGGTCGAACCAGTAGTGCGGCATCCAGCCGGATGGAGCAAGTCGCAGATCAACTGGCTCACCTAGTGGCCCGGGCCAGATGACCTTAGCGCGCGACCGGGAGGAAAACACGGACGCCTCCTCGACGAACTGAAGCGGAGCCTTGCTGCGGTCAGCTTGACGAATCCATCCCTGAATCCGAACTTCCTCGTCGTACCAGTTTTCACCGCGCGGCAGCTCGAGCACGACCTCGAACGATGTGCGAGCGTAGGCGGGCACAACAATCTCGGATGGATGTGTCCTGTCGATCAACAGACGCGGGCACCACACGCCCTCGCCGAAGCACGTCACGATCTCGCCTGGAACGAGGCTGGTCGAACCCGTGATCGGCTGCACCACACCTCCCGCCTGTATGACCACCAAACTGACCTCCGAAGCTGCTACTGCCTCGCCAGCCGCGAGTGTCACAGTGGTCTCGATGCTGCTCACCGGCAGCGCTGAGAAGACCAAGGTCCCAAAGAAGGCCGCCAATCGGTTCATGAATTCAGTAACCTGTTGGTTGCGCTCGGCGAAGCGGACGATCCGAGAGGTGACCAAGGATAGTGGAGAGGATAGTGGAAGGGGCCTAGCGCAGCACGACTTCGGTGGTGCCGGATCGAACCCGGCTACCGCCGGATGCCCGCGCAGATGCTCGCGGACGGCCCGGCGCAGCCGTCCGCTGCCATGACCGTGGACCACGCGCACCCGTTCCCGGCCCGAGGCCAGGGCCCGGTCGAGCCAGGCGTCCAGCGAGTCGAGCGCGGGCGCCACCTTCTGGCCGATCAGCATCAACTCCGACTCGACCGCCGGCGCCGCAGACGCCTGGACCCGGACCCGGTTCGGCGCGGTTCGCTTCGCCGGCGCCACGGCCTCCAGTGCCGCGGGCGACGTCCGCACGCGTTTGCCCCGCACGACGACCGTGGCCCGATCTTCAGCCAGTTCCTGGAGTTCGCCGACCCAGCCGAGGGAGCGGTGACGCACCTCGGCCCCGGCCACGAGCGGGTGCGAGCGCGCGGGCGTGGCGTGGGACTCCGGCGTCGCGGCGGCCGCCCGTTCGTCGGCGGCCGAGGCTTCGCGGTCCAGTTCCCGGTGCAGGCCGCCGGCGGCGCGAGCAAACGCCCGCTTGCCCGGTCGCGGCTGCGCCGCCAACTCGGCCAGGGCCTGATCCAGCCGGCTGCGATTCGCCTTGCGCAACGCATCCACTTCGCGCCGAACCGCCAGGGTCAACCGCTTCCTGGCCGCCTGAAGGGACGCCTGACGGGTTTCGAAGCGAGCGCGCTCCGCTTCCGTCTCGGCAGTCAGGCGGGCCAGCTCCGCTTCCCGTTCGAGCAACCGCTCCCGCAGCCGCTCGTTGCGCTCCAGCACCCGCCTCAACTGCTGGTGCTCCGAGCCGAGAAAGTGCTCCGCTCGCTCCAGCCAGGCCGCCGGCAGGCCAAGGCGCCGGGCCAGTGCGAGAGCACGGCTGCCGCCTGGCGGGCCGATCACCAGCCGGTAGGTCGGCAGGCCGCTCTCCGGGTCGAAGCTCATCGCCGCGCAGGAAGCCGACGGGGACTCGAGGGCGGCGCCGGCGAGTTGGGTCAGGTGGGTGGTCAGGATCCCCAGCGAGCCGCTTTCGACCAGCCCCTCGAGCAACGCGATCCCGAGCGCCGCGCCCTCTTCCGGATTCGTGCCGGCGCCGACCTCGTCGAGCAGCACCAGGGTCCGCGGCCCGGCGCGCCGCCACACCTCCTGCAGACGCAGCAGGCGGGCGCTGAACGTCGACTGTTCGTCCAGAACGCTCTGGTCGTCGCCAACGACCGCCACGAGATGGTCGAACACCGGCAACCGGCTGGCCGGCGCGGCCGGCACCGGCATCCCTGCCTGGGACATGAGACAGAGCAGGCCCACCGTCTTGAGCGCCACGGTCTTGCCGCCGGCATTGGGTCCGGTCAGGACCAGGGTGCGGCAGTCGTCCAGCGCCAGGTCGAGCGGCACGACCTCGCCGCGGTTGCCGGCGGCGCCGAGGGTCTGTTCCCGCTGCTCCGCCAGCCGCGGATCGAGAAGCGGATGACGGGCGCCGCGGAGTTCGAGCGCGGCCGCGGCGCCGTTCGGGTCCGGCACCGCGATGGCTGCCGGCGCGGCCCCGACCGCGGCCGCGAAGCGCGCAATCGCCTGCAGCATGTCGACCGCGGCAAGGAACTCGATCCTGGCCAGGATCGCCGGCGTCAACTCCAGCACCAACCGCACGAGTTCGGCGAGGATGCGGGCTCGCTCGATCTCCTTGTCCGCGGCGAGCCGCTCGAGCTCGTCGTTGCTCTCCACGACCTCCGAAGGCTCGAAGTAGAAGCTGCGGCCCGAAGCGGAGCGGCCCCTCACAAGGCCGGAGAGGCGGCCCCGGCTACCCGAGGGCAGCAGGACGGAGAACCGGCCGCCGCGCAACGGCGTCGAGTCGTCGGCGAGCCTGTGACCATGCTCCCTGACGTAGGCCTGTACCTGGGTCTCGACCGACGTCTGCACGCGGCGGGCCTCACCCACCAGTGTTCTGAGTCGGGGCGACGCGTCGTCCCGCACCCCGCCGCGGCGATTCAGGGTCCGCCGCAGGCGCTCCGCCAGGGCAGCGCAGCCGATCGGCTCGCCGTCCGCGCCGACCTCCAGGGCGCGCAACAGCTCGACCTCCGCCGCGAAACGCGGCGTTTCTTCGTGGTCGTTCAGCCGTTCGAGCACCGCCTCGCCGGCTTCAATCACCGTCGCGAGGTCGAGCAGAGCGGCGCCGCCCAGCCGGCGGCCGCCGGTCTCCAGGTCGTGCCGCAGGTCGAGGAGGTCCTGGTCGAGCACCGGTACGAGGGCGCCCCCCTCCTTCAGCACCAGGGCGATCTCGGCGTAGCGGATCCGGCGACCTTCGATCTCGTCAGGGTCCGTACACGGCGCGATGTCCTGGACCAGCCGCTTCCCGGCGTCGGTAACCGCAAGCCCCGCCACGACGCGGAGCAACGCCGGAAACTCGAGCGCCTCGGAAGTCGCACTGCTGCAACAGCTCATGTCCGTTGCCGATCCGCGGACGGTGAAGTGGCGAGCGAGCGCAGTCTCACCCTGCTGTGGCTCCGCGCGTACAGGCGCGGCGCGGTACTAGACGAGACCGGCGCGGCGCTCCTCAGCCAGCTTGCGCAGCATCTTCTTGCGCGCCTGCATCACCTTGCGCTTGCGCTTGACGGACGGCTTCTCGAAGTGCTGGCGCTTCTTGAGCTCCGTCAGGATGCCCTCTTTCTCGCACTTCCGCTTGAAGCGGCGAAGCGCATTCTCGAAGCTCTCATCCTCGCGTACCTGCACTACCGGCATAGCCTGGACTCGTCCTCTCTTTGTGAACTCTGACCGGGTCCGAACCCGACCTACCTGCAGCCGTCGGCGCACGACGACCTACAAGAGTTGGGGATTGTGCACCAGCAGCCCCGTCGCCGTCAAGGACTGAGGGGCAGCGGAGTTCGGCGCAACGCGCCGAATGCCGGCCAGAACCCGGGTGGCGCGAATCCGCGCCACCCGTGAACCAGTCCGTGCGCGCGTCAGCGGGCGCACGGATGGCAGCCCGGCGCACCCAGTCCTCCCGCCGCACTCGACCCGGGACTATTCCTCTTCGTCCTTGCCCTCGACCGCGTTGGGATCCGTGCGGTACACCTTGCGATCGCTCTCGTTGAAGAACACGCCGACCGCGGCGCCGCTCCCGTGCCGCTCCGGGTCCTTGGGGTAGAACCAGGCGAACACGTTCTCGTCCGAGAAGTTCCTCACATAGCTGTGGAAGGGCTTGCCCAGGACGCCCTCGACCTCGGCCTCCGTCATGCCTCGCTTGACTTCCGCGAGCCGCTCGGCCGTGATGTAGCGGTCTGCCTCGTACTCGGCGATCCTCGCCGCGAGGTCAGGGTTGTCCGGGTCGTTCACCGTGGCCCGCTGCAGAATCTCGATAGCCCGCCGGTAGTCGCCGCCCTTGACCACGTACTCGTGGGCCAGGTACATCTGCTCGCCGGACATCATCCCGAAGGCCGCCCGCTGCTCCTCGTTCATCTCCCCGTCGAGCTCCCACTCGGCCTCGTTGATGTAGTTGACCAGCTTCTGCTGAAACGCCTCGCCGTCGGCTCCGATTTCCTCATCCAGGGCGTCGACCCGGCCGGTGAGAGCCTCGGCGTCCTCCCCCTCGGCGGGCGCCGCGGCCTGCCCGCGCAACTGCTCCAGTTCGCCCCGCTTGGCGTTCAGGGCGGCCTGAGCCTCCTCCAGTTCGGCCCATGCCTCCGCCCTTGCGGTCGACGTCCGCTCCTCCTCGGAAGGGCCGCACGCGGCCAGAAGAGCGAACAAGAGAAGAGCGGCAGCGGCGGCGGCTGAAACCGCCCGACCCGGCCGCCTGACTGGAGTAGATCTCAACATTCCGGCGTCTCCTTGGATCGCTGTTCGCGTGCCGATCACTATACCCCAAGGGCGGCAGGCGAAGGGTCCCGAGCCTGTGCCGCAACGCGACGAGTCCATCCCACGCGGCCCGCTCCCGGCGAGGACGCGCCGGGCCAGGATTCCCGGGCGGAGCCGGGTGATCCTGGGGCTATACTGCGGTGCTGCGCTCGGGTCCGAAGGGTCCATAGCTCAGCGGTTAGAGCATCCGGCTCATAACCGGCAGGTCCCTGGTTCGAATCCAGGTGGACCCATTCCGCGCGGCAACGGATCCTGCGATTGCCAACTCCTTGCAACCTCTCACAGAACGACGCTTCGCCGGTGGACGGCGCCAGACCGGCGGGTCAACATCGCGGCCAGGCCGCGGGAGCCTCGGAACGGATTTGAATGGAAAGAGTCCTTGACACGATCGTAGAACTACAGGAGGCAAGCGTGGAACTCGCGCGCAGCCTCACCCTGCTCGACGGGGTTCCCGAGTCGATGCAGGAACTTCACGACGAGTACGAGAGCAGGCGCAGCGAGATCGAAGAGCTAGAGGAGGAGTACCAGCAGGCTGAGCTCGAGCGCCGCGCCGCCGAAGCCGAATCGGCCGCGGGCAAGGAGAGCGTCGACCGCTATCAGGAGCAGACCTCCCGGGTCACGACCCAGCGCGAGTACGGAGCCCTGCTGAGCGAGATCGACACCGTCCGCGCGCAGATGCGGGAGGCCGACGAGAGGGCGCTGCTGGCCCTGGAGCGCCAGGATCAGGCTACGACGCGGCTCGACGAACTCCGCGGAGCTTTCGAGAGCCTGGACGCGCAGTACCAGGAGGCCCTGGCCGCCTGGGAAGAGCAGAAGCCAGCCATGCGGGAGCGGACCGAAGTGCTGAAGGGGCGAATCGAGGTCTTTCGCGAACGTCTGCCCCCCGCGACCCTGAACCAGTACCAGCGGCTGTTTGAGCGCCACGGCGGAGCGCCGTTGGCCGTCATCCGGGTCATCGAAAGCGCCAAGGCGCCGATCCGGCACTGCTCGTTCTGCAACTACCGGATACGCCCCCAGGTCGTCCTGCAGATCCAGACCCAGGGAGCTCTCGTTCCCTGTGACTCCTGCCAACGGATCCTCTACCTCGACGACGGAGAAACCGACTGAGCGAGGCGCCGGGGACGACAACCGCGGAGCGCCATGCCGCCTTGACGGAGCGGCTGTCGGAGGCGTGCCGGCGCGCCGGCCGGGCCACGCAGGACGTCGTCCTGGTCGGCGCCTGCAAGCGCCAGCCCCTCGAGCGCATCCTCGAGGCGGTCGGCGCGGGCCTTCGCGTCTTGGGCGAGAACCAGGTCCAGGAGGGCGAAGCCCATCGCGCGGCACTGCTCGAGGCCGGCCACGACCACGTCGAGTGGCGCCTGATCGGACCGCTGCAGACGAACAAGGCGCCGCGGGCATGCGCTGTCTTCGACGTGTTCGAGGCGGTCGACCGGGTCAAGGTGGCCCGGCGGCTCGACCGGGTACTGGAGAACCGCCGCGCCGGGAAGCGGGCCTGCCTGCTGGAAGTGAACATCGGCCGTGAGCCCAACAAGCACGGATTCCTGCCCGAGGACACCCGGACGATGCTGGAACTCGCCGACCTGCGGCACCTGCGGATCCGCGGGCTGATGGCGATTCCACCGCGACGCGCCGATCCGCGGGAGTCCCGCGGCGACTTCGCGGCCCTGCGTCGCCTGCGCGATGAACTGGGCCGGCGCGGCCTGTTCGGCGGCCGGGAGGGGTGGCTGTCGATGGGGATGAGCGCGGACTTCGAGGCTGCCGTGCTCGAAGGCGCCACCCACGTGCGGATCGGTTCGGCCCTGTTCGGCCCCCGCGCGCCGCGCTAGCGCGACGGGATTCCGGAGCCGTCACTTCGCGCCGGATGCCGGCCAGAAGGCCGGCGCACCCAGTGCGCGCCGCGCGGGTGACTGCTACCGTTCCACCCTTGGAAACCCTCTCCGACGTTCTCTTCCGTGTCGCGGAACGCTACGGCGACCGCGAGGACCTGCTCACCATCCGGCGGCATCGCCGGACCGAGTCGCTGTCCGCGGCCGGGTTCGTCGACACGGTTCGCCGGACCGCAACGGCGCTCGAATCTCACGGGGTGGTCAAGGGCGACCGCGTCGCCCTGTTCGCGACCAACCGACCGGAATGGCATGTGGTCGACTTCGCCTGCCACCTGCTGGGAGCGGTGCCGGTGCCGATCTACCCGACCCTGACCGCCGCCCAGGTCGCCTACATCCTGCTCGACAGCGGCGCCGGGTGGGTCTTCTACGACGACAGGGCCAAGCGTGATCTTCTTGCCGGCTTCGTCCCCCGGGATGCGGGTGAGAACGGCTCGGAGCAGCAAGGCCTGCGGCTGGTCGCCCTGGACGCCGACGCCACCGCGGAGGGCGGAACGAACCTGGAAGCGCTGATCGGCGACGTGCCGCCCACCGCGGATACGGATGCCGGCCGGAAGGCCGGCGCGCCCAGTGATCTCGAGGCCTTCCGCGGGCGGGTCGGCCGCGACGACACGGCGAGCATCATCTACACCTCGGGCACCACCGGCGACCCCAAGGGCGTCATCCTGACCCACTGGAACTTCGTCTCGAACATCCTCGCGTGCCAGAAGCTCTACCCCCTCGGCGAAGAGGATCAGGCGCTCTCCTTCCTGCCGTTGTCCCACGTCTTCGAGCGCACGGTCGACTACCTCTTCTTCCACCGGGGCGTTGCGATCCACTACTCCCCGGCGATCGAGCGCGTCGCCGGCCTGATGCCGACTGTCCGGCCCACCGTCCTGTGCTCCGTGCCCAGGCTCTACGAGAGCGCCTACATGCGCATCCAGGCCACCTTCAGGTCGCAGCCGCGGACCCGGCGGCGGCTCATCGACTGGGCGCTCAAGGTCGGCCGGCGGCGGGCGGAGCGCGGCGGCGGCGCGCTCCAGGGCCTGATCGCGGACCGCCTGGTGTTCCGGAAGGTCAAGGAACGATTCGGCGGCCGCCTGCGCTTTGCGATCTCGGGCGGCGCCCCGATCGCCGACGAAGTCGGGGCGTTCTTCGACGCGATCGGCATCCGGCTCTACCAAGGCTACGGCCTGACCGAGACGGCGCCGGTGCTGGCCGTGGAGTACCCCGGCGCGGCGCGGCGGGGATCGGTCGGAACGGCCGCTCCCGGCGTCGAACTCCGCATCGACGACGACGGCGAGATCCTCGCCCGCACCGAGGGCCTGATGCGGGGCTACTGGAAGAAACCCGAGGCCACGGCCGAGGCGATCGACCCGGACGGCTGGTTCCACACCGGCGACATCGGCCGCATCGACGACGACGGCTACGTCTACATCACCGACCGCAAGAAGGACCTGATCGTCACGAGCGGCGGCAAGAACATCGCCCCCCAACCGATCGAACAGATGATGGTTACCCACCCGGCGATCGCCCAGGTCGTCGTGGTCGGCGACGGCTACCCCTACCTCAACGTCCTCGTGGTCCCGAACTACGCGGAGCCTCCGCCGCCGTTCGAGGGATTGAACCCGGACGAGCTGCGGAGCGACCCGCGCCTTCAGGAGACGATTCAGCGCCTGCTCGACGGGGTGAACGAGCGCCTGCCCGCCCATGAACGGGTGCGCCGATTCCGGCTGCTGGAGCGCGAACTGACGATTCAGGAGGGCGAGATCACGCCCACTCTCAAGGTGCGCAGAAAGATCGTCGGAGAGCGCTACCGCGACGTGATCGCCTCGATGTACCTGAAGAGCCAGCGAGTGGGTTGACGCGGATTCCTGCCGCGCAACCCCTGGCGGCCGGACGGCGGCTAGTTCACGCCGCCCGACAGATCGGTGGGGTCCGGGGCCTCCTCGATCACGCCGTGAACGTCCTCGTAGCGCCGGAGGTTCGTGCCCAGCGCCCTGATGATCCGCTTCAGGTGGCCCGGACTGGTCACGATGCGGGCGCTGACGATGCCCTGCGGCGGCACCACGTTGATGAAGTCGAGGATGAACTCCTCGCGCGTGTGCGTGATGCGCAGCAGGTTGGAGTAGGCCCCCTTGAGTTCCGCATCGCCGATCTTCACGTTGATCGACGATGACGAATCCTGGTCGGCCTGTTCATCCTTGGGTCGCTCGCTCATTCCATCCTCCGTGAATCACTGGGCGCGCCGCCGCGAAGCGGGGGCGCGTTCTCTGAATGGTCTGGCGAACGCCAATCGATCGCCGCTTGCCGGTCGGCCGCTCCGTCACCGGCGCCGCCGCCCAACGCCTCCACATGCCACTCGTGGTCGGGCAGGTAGAGACCGATGCTACGCAACGCCGAACTCTCGGCCACCGTGAACCGCAACGCCCGGCGACGGTAATCGTAGGCCCTGCCGTCGCGGGCGTGAACCGCGAGATCGACCGTGTACTCGCCCGGCGCCAGCCGAAGTTCCGGGCACGCCAGGCGCACCCGTACGGGGCCGCGCAGGCGGCGCGGTTCGTAACCGGCAAGATCGGTGTTCGTGCCCCAGCAGTCCACGCCGCGCGGCGTCTTGACACCGACCCCGAAGACGAAGTCGTCCAGTTCCTCCCGCGGCTCGACTTCGAGTTCGAACGCCGCCGCCTCGCCGCAGTGCAGGTGATAGCGCTCCTCGCGGCCGGCGCCCGCCAGGAGGCGCGCGGCCACGATCCGCGCCTGGCCGGACCCCCAGCGCAGGATCTCCTCCTCCGCCTCCGGCGCCGTCTCTTCTTCCTCCGTCCGCGACTCGCCACCTTCGGCGGCCAGAGCACGGCGCCGCTCGTGAGCCTCACCCTCGCGCGCGGCGACGGCCTCGAAGTAGGCATCGATCACCCGCCGCGTTGAACCGATCGCGCGAAGCCGCCCCCGGTCGAGCCAGACCGCCCGGTCGCAGAGTTCGTCGATCAACCCCATCGAGTGGCTCACGACGAGCAACGTGCCGCCCTGGGAAAGGTGCTCCTCGATGCGGGCGATGCAGCGGTGGACGAACTCCTCGTCGCCGACCGCCAGCACCTCGTCGACGAGCAGAATCTCGGGCTCGGTATGGATGGCCACCGAGAAGCCGAGGCGCACGTACATGCCCGAGGAGTAGTTCTTGATCGGCTCCTCGATGAAGTCGCCCAGTCCCGCGAACTCGACGATGTCGTCGTAGCGATCCTCGATCTGGCGCCGGCTCAAACCGAGCAGCGCGCCGTTGATGAAGACGTTCTCCCGGCCCGAAATCTCGGGATGGAAGCCGGCCCCCAACTCGATCAGGGCGGCAACGCTGCCGTTGACCGTCAGCTCGCCGGCCGAGGGCCGGAGCAGGCCTGCGACCAGCTTGATCAGCGTCGACTTGCCCGAACCGTTGCCGCCGATGATGCCGACCGCTTCGCCCGCGGCGACCTCGAAACTCACGTCCGCGAGCGCCTCGACCGCGTCCGAGGCGGCCAGTCCGCTGGTCAGGCTGCGCTCGAGGAGCGCGCTCTTCAGCGTCCGCAGCCGGTAGCCGCCCGCGGCACGCCGGTAGCGCTTACCCAGAGCCCGCAGGGCGACCGCCGGCCGGGCCACTCAGACCGCCTCGGCCAACGTGTCGCTCAGCCGCGAGAACAGGCCGGCGCCCGCGGCCCAGGAAGCCGCCGCGATCGCGGTCATCGTCAACCACACCTGGGGCGCCGGCAGGCGTCCGTGAAACAGCAGGTCCTGGATCGCCACGGTGAACGAGGTCATCGGGTTCAGTTGGACCAGCCGGGCGAGTTCGGGCGGGATGTCGCCGAGGGTGTAAATGATCGGCGCCAGGAAGAAGAGCAGAACGAGCACGTTGCCGAGCAGATCCCGCACGTCCTTGAAGTGGACGCCCAACGCGGACAGGCCGAACGCGAGGCCCGCGATCATGACGGTCTCGACGACCAGCACGAGCGGCAGCAGGACGCAGGTCCAGCCGCCGATCGGATAGCCGAGCAGCCTGCCGGCGACCAGGGCCACGGCCACGATCGGCAACGCGAGCAGGAAGTGCATCAGGTTGGACACCACCGCGACCGCGGGCAGCACCTCGACCGGGAAGACCGCCTTGCGGATCAACCCGCTGTTGCCGGTCAGCGACGAACAGCCTTCGAGCAACGAGGTCGAGAACCAGATCCAGGGGAAGAGGCCGGTGACGAGGAAAACGCCGTAGGGCTCGACGTCAACCAGGTCGCCCCGCTTCAGGATCGTGCCGAAGACGAAGGAGTAGACGGCGAGCAGCAGCAGAGGGTTGAGCAGGGACCAGAAAAAGCCGAGCACACTGCCCCGATAGCGGGCCCGCAACTCCCGCTGGACCAGGGTCCACAGCAGGCCGCGGTAGCGAACGAGACATCGGGCGACCTCCAGCATGGACAGCCGACATCTTACGTCCCGGCAGCGCCCGGCTCGATCTCCAGATACACGGGCGCGGGACCCGGCCGCACCGGGCCGGAAGCCAGTTCCACCCCATCCCGGTCGCGGGCGGCGCGAACACCGACGGGAGGGCGGTAGGCCCGGCCGCGCCGATCCAGCGCCCACAGCACCTGGACCTCGCGGCTCGGCGTGACTGCCCGGTAGCCGCGCACTCCCGCCGGCAACAGGAGACGTTCCACCCGGGCGCCGGCCAGCTCGCGCTGGAGCTGGCGCAGGGCGCGGTAGGCCGGCCGCCGCCTCAGGGCGCCGCCCCGGGGATCGATCAGCCCGTAGCCGGCCGCCGACAACTGCCACCAGTAGACGCGCTCGGCGAGGCCGGTGCCCAGGGCCTCGAGGCAGTAGCGGACCAGGTAGCTGGCCTGGGTGTCCTCGTCCACCGCGACATCGCGTCCGGCAGGGGCGTGGGGCCCCTCCCTGAGCGGCCAGTTGAACTCGGTGACCCAGCTCCGATCCGACGCGCAGTCCGGAGCCCGGCGGGCGAGCGCCCGCAGCAGGGCCAGCTTTCCGGCCAGGTCGAAGCCGAGTTGACGGTTCTCCGGCGCCCCTCGCCGATCGACGTAGAGCTGGCTCGCGAGGATGTCGAAACGGTGCTCGGGGAGACCGGAATGGACCAGTCCGGCCGTCGCGTGGGGCTCGAAGTCGATGACCGCCGGCGCGAGAACGCACGCATCCGGATTCCCCGCCCGCACCGCTTCGCCGCCCGCGGCCAGGAGGCTCCAGTATTCGTCCGCGCGCCACACGCCCCACTTGCTTCGATTGGGCGCCTGGCCGATGAGGAACCTGTCGCCGAACGGAGAGAGAGCCGCGACGGCCTCCTCCACGCGCCGTCGCCAGAGCCGGTTGTCCCGTACCAGCGACCGGTCCTGGCAGAGCTGGAACACGGTTTCGACTGGCTGCGGCGCCCCTCCCCGGAGGATCTCCGCCAGGCGCAGGAGGTCGCCGTCCACACCCTGCCAGAGATGGAAGCGCAGCAGCACGTTCTCCACCCCGACATCGCCGATCGCCTCGACCAGGGCGCCGACCGGCGCCGAATCCGGACCCACCGCGACGCCCAGGCCCTGGAAGGGGACCCTTTCCGGAACCCGTTCGAGCCGGCGGCGGAGGCGCTTGCCCTCGACGATCGATTTGAGCAGCGGCCCCGCGCCGCGAAGCAGGGGGCGGGCATGGTGGGCGGCGTCGCGCAACCGGACACCGAGGCGCTGGCCGCGCGTCGCCTGCTGATGCGGCTGGTCCGTGAGGGGATCCCAGACGGCGCGCTCCTGGGGCTTCGCTCCGCGGTCCGCCTCCGGTATGTGGGGATGGGCGCGCCGGCGCGGCAGCAGGAGATCGGCAAAGCGGCGCAACCCCCGGCGGGCGCCTTCCTTCGATCGGATCTTGAGGCGGAAACCGTAGTGAAAGACCTCGAACAGGAGCCGCTGATAGCGGGGCAGCCCCCCTGAGCGATAACCGGACAGATACTCCGCGCGGTCGGCCGACCGCAACACCGGCATCCTGCTCAAGTCCCGCAGGCGCTGACTCAGTGACAGCCGGCGACGGAAGCGGGCGCGGTTGAGGTCCACCAGGTACAGCTCCGCGTCCGTGGCCGGCGCCGACAGCAGCACGTTGCCCGACGTCAGGTCACGGAACCAGATGCCGTGACGGTGCAGAACCGCGGCCAGGCCGCCGACGCGCCGCAGCAGAGCGGCGCCGTCGATCGCGGGAAAGCGCGCCGAGCCCTCGCCGGCATTCAGGGCTCTGAGCACGTAGCGCAACTCCAGGGCCTCCGGCACCAGCCGGCACACGAACCATGCGGGACCATCCAGCGTCTTCGACTCGGCGTAGAGAAGCGGTTCCGGCGTCGCGACGCCCAGCCGCCGCAGCCTGAGCGCGGCGTCGAAGCTCAGCCGCGCCCGCGTGCCCCGCCGGCGCCGGCGAAGCCTGGCCCTCAGGTCGTCGTGCCGGAACTGCTTCACGACGACGGCGAGTTCGTCTTCGTCGCGCCGCCTCCGCCACGCCGTCTCGTACAGGTAGCTCCTGCCCCAGTGCAGGCTGCGGGTGGCGTTCGCCGGCTCGAGAACGCGCCGAACCGCCGCCTCGAAGCGGGCGTCCAGGTCGCCCGACACGGCCTCCGGGGCAACGGCGCCGCTCAGGCCGTCGAGCTCGAACCGGCGCTCCGGCCCGTCTGTTCCGGCGGTCAGCTCCGGCCCCCGGTTTCCACGTCGGTGACAACGAAGTGTTCGCGCTGCAGCTCCGGGTCCGCCCGCACCAGGACCGGCGCCTCGAACGCTCCCTGCAGGCCGTCCAGCACCGCCGACTCGGCGCCACGCAGACCGTCCAGGACCTCCGGGTGGACCCGCACCGCCAACTGGCTAACACCCCTCCCGGCCCGTGCGAGGCACGTCCGTCGCAGCTCCAGGCAGATCGTCGCAACCGACTTGATCCGGCCCCCACCCCCACAGGTCGGGCATTCCCGGGTCAGCAGCGTTTCCAGGTTCGCGTGGCTGCGCCGGCGAGTCAGTTGGACCAGTCCGAACTCCGAGATTTCGAGCACCCTGCGCCTGGCGCGGTCCTTCTCGAGTTCCGCCTCCAGGCGGGCGAACACCCGTTCGCGGTGGTCTTCGCGTTCCATGTCGATCAGGTCGATGACCAGGATGCCGGACAGATCGCGCAGCCGGATCTGGCGCACCGCCTCCGCGACCGCTTCCAGGTTGGTCCGCAGAACCGTCTCGTCGAAGTCCGCGGAGCCGACGTCGCGGCCGGTGTTCACGTCGATCGCGACCAGAGCCTCGGTCTGATTGATGACCAGATAGCCGCCGGACGGCAGCGGCGCGCGGGACCGCAGAGCGGCCTCGACCGCCTCGTCGATCCGATAGCGCTCGAACAGCCCTCTCCGCGTCCGCTCGACCCTCTCGAGGAGCTCCGGCTGCACCCCTCCCAGGTACTCCGCGATGCGCCGGTAGGCGTCGGCGCCGTCCACCAGCAGCGAGTCGAAGTCCGCGGAGAAGAGGTCCCGGATCACGCGCACGTCGAGCTCGTCCTCGCGCTGGACCAGAGCCGGCGCCGCGACGGCCGCCGAACGTTCCTCGATCCCGCGCCAGGTCGCGGCCAGCTCCGCGTACTCCTCCTGGATCTGTTCCCCCGCCACCCCCGCCGCGGCTGTACGCACGATGCAACCCGGCAGGGCGACGGACTCGGCACGACCGGCCAGAACCAGTTGCCTCAGGCGATCCCGCTCGTCCGTGTCCTCGATCCGCCTCGAAATCCCCACCCGGTCACCCGACGGCGTCAACACGAGATAGCGACCGGGAAGCGTGACCTGGCTCGTGATGCGCACTCCCTTTCCGGCCAGCCCGTCCTTGGTGACCTGGACGATCAGGTCCTGGCCACGCCGCGGCAGGCGGTCGATCGCCGGCGCGGTCTCCGCGTCTCCCGCGTCGTCGGCCCAGAGGTAGCCATCCCGCCCCAGTCCGAGATCGACGAAGGCGGCTCTCATGCCGGGGAGCACCCGTCGCACCCGTCCCTTGAAGAGGCTGCCGACCAGGCCCCGTCGGCCGCGGCGCTCGAGGAAGAGCTCGACCAACCGGCCGGACTCGAGCAGAGCTACCCGCGTCTGGAGCGCATCGCTTTCCACCAGGAGTTCTCTGTTCATGGGACGTAGGCGATCCGGGTCCGCGGGACACAGGGCTTGCGGTCCGGATCGCTCATCTCCTTCAGGCAGGCGATCCCCGTCCGCAGGGGCGCAGGCCGATCAGACGTTGACAAACCGCCGCAGGTCGAGGCCGATGATCAGTCCGGTGGCCGCGCAGCAAAAGAGCATGAAGGAGCCGCCGTAGCTCAGGAAGGGCAGCGGAATGCCGGTGATCGGCAACAGCCCGACCACCATCGCCGTACTGTAGAGAACGTGGCCGGCGATGAAGGCCAGGAGTCCGACGACGAGCAGCAGGCCCGCGGGATCCCGCGCCTCCAGTGCAACGCGGACGCCGTTCCCCAGGTAGAGGAGGAACAGGACCAGGACGAGGGTGACGCCGAGGAACCCGTACTCCTCGGCCAGCACCGCGAACACGAAGTCGGTGTGAGGAGTCGGCAGGAAGCGCAGGTTGGACTGCGTCCCCTCGCCGAATCCCTTGCCGAGCGCCTGGCCCGAACCGACCGCGATCCTGCTCTGACGGACCTGGTACCCGGACCCGAGCGGATCCGCCTGGGGCCGGACGTAGCTCAGGACGCGGTCCTTCTGGTAGTCCTGTAGCGCAAAGATCCAGAGGCCGCCGGCCAGAACCAGCGCTGCGGCGGCGGCGGCGAGTGCCGACCGTACGCTGACACCGGTGACGGCCGCCATGGCGGCGAGCACCGGCACGAACATCAGGGCGCCGCCCAGGTCCGGCTGTCTCGCGATGAGCAGCACCGGAACCGCAACGATCGCCACGTTTGCCCACAGCCCGCCGCGCGGAGGAACCGGGCTCCGGTAGCCGGCGAGGCGTCGCGCCAGCAGCAGAACGGTCGCGATCTTGCAGAAGTCCGACGGCTGGCCCCCGAACCCTCCGATGCCGATCCAACTGCGGGCGCCGCCCGCCTCATGGCCGAAGAACGTGACGGCGGCCAACGCCACCACCGACACCAAGTATATCCAGAATGCGTACCTAAGCAGCACGGAGTAGTCGACCAGGGCCGCGGCGACCAGGACCAGCACCCCGGCGACGATCCACACCGACTGGCGTGAGACGTAGTCGGTCGTCAGTTCGGCCGAAGCGCTCGAGATCAGGACCAGGCCGACCACCGACAGGCCGAACGCCGAGCCGAAGAGCTGCCATGAGATGGGACGGACCTGGCGCGCCAGGGTCCGCGGGTCATTTCTGGACGGGAGAACCAAAGTACGTCTCGACCATTCGCCTCGCCAGCGGCGCCACTGCTTCCGAGCCCCGCCCTCCGTGCTCCACGAACACGACGACGACGAGTTCCGGCGCCTCGACGGGAGCGTAGGAGGTGAACCAGGCGTGGTCCGCGTGCTCGAACGGGAGGTCCTCGGACCGCGTCCACGTCGCCTGGGCGATGACCTGGGCGGTGCCTGTCTTGCCCGCGACCTGGACGATCGGCGTGCTGGCGGAGCGCCCGGTCCCGTCCGCGACGACGTTCGCCAACGCCTCCCCGACGAAGGCGATGACGTCGGCATCCACCCCGGTCGGTTCCGGCGGCCGGGCTCCGCCCTCCAGCACGTGGGGTTGCACCAGAAAGCCGCCGTTCGCCACCGCCGCGGTCATCACCGCGATCTGCAGCGGCGAAGTGAGCACCGGTCCCTGGCCGATCGCCACCGAGATCGTCTCACCCGGATACCAGGGCAGACCCCGGCTGGTCAGACTCCACTCGGGATCGGGCACCAACCCCTCCCGTTCGCCGGGGAACTCGATGCCGGTCCGCCGACCGAGGCCCAGCAAACGGGCATACCGGGCGATCCTCTCGATCCCCATCTTTCTGCCCTGCCGGTAGAAGTAGATGTCACAGGAGTGCCGGAGAGCCCCGCGGAGGTCGAGGCGGCCGTGCCCTCTCGCCTGCCAGCATCGCCAGCGGCGGTCGTACAGCCGGGTGGAACCACCACAGTAGACCTGTTCCTCCGGATCGATCAGTCCATCGGCCAGCGCGGCCACGGCCATGGCGATCTTGAACACGGAAGCCGGCGGGTAGGCGTTGTGGATGGCCCGGTTCTGAAGCGGTTTGTTCGGCGCGCCGACGATCCGCTCCCAGTCCTCCTGGTCGAGGCGGCCTGCAAAGCCATTCGGATCGAAGGACGGCGAGGAGACCATGGCCCGCACCGCACCGTCGCGCGGGTCGAGGGCAACGATCGATCCGACCTTGCCCTCGAGAAGCTTCTGCGCTTCCTGCTGCAGCCCGAGGTCGATGGTCAGGGTGACGGACTCTCCCGCCCGGGCGTCGGTTCGGTCGACGTCCCCGCTCGCCGCGACGCGGCCGCGACTGTCGACGACCACGGTCCGCTCGCCGGCGGTCCCGCGCAGTTCCCGGTCCCGCAACCGCTCCACGCCGCTGCGGCCGATCATGTCGCCGGCAACGAGTGTCGGGTCCCGCTCCTGTTCAGCCGCCGTCGGCTCGCTCAGGTAGCCGAGAAGATGCGCCATCTGGTCGCCGTACCGGTACAGGCGGCGCCGCGTGGCGGCGATCTCGAACTCCGGGTGCTCCGGTATCGCAACCTCGAACAGCGCGACCTGGTTCAACTCCAACTCCTCGGCAAGCTGCACCGGCACATCGCGGGGCGCCCCCCGGTAGCGCTGGAGCGACTCTCCAAGGCCCTCTTCGTCCCGATCCAGGATGTTCGCCGCGAAGGCCAGGCTGGCCTCCAGGTCGGCACTCAGACTGCGGTCGATCAGGAGACGGAACGAGGGGGCGTTCTCCACCAGGAGTTGACCGGAACGGTCGTGGATCAGGCCGCGCGGCGCCTCCAGCCGGAGAACCCGCAGCCGATTGTTCTCGGCCAGCCGCCAGTAGTGCTCGGAACGAACCATCTGGAGATACCAGTACGAACTCAGAACAACGAAGAACGCCACCCCAAGCGATCCGGCGAGCCACTTCAGGCGGATCGCCATCAGCAGCACGACGTGGTCGGCGCTGTGTTCGTGGCCGGGAGTTTCCAGGTTCACCCTCCAAACACCGTGACGAGCCCGGACGGGAGAATCGATCAGCGAAGACGGGCCCGTCCCGGTTGCAGTCTACGCCGCTTCGTCCGCGTCTCCATCCAGCCTCGCGCCTTGCCCATCACCCAGACCACGACCAGGCCCACCACCGTCGTCACCACCACGCGCAGCAGCACGGCGCCCGCGCCCGGGCTGAATTGCGCTATCTCGAGCAGCGCGAGCAGACCGACCACAATCACCTGATGAACCAGCACAGCGGCCGCAATCAGCACCAGGATCACCGCCCGCTTGGCGGTGAGGATCCGCTGTGAGACGCGCGCCGCTCCATACCCGAGCACGCAGCACGCCAGACTGTGCAGACCGAAGACCGATGACGTGACCACGTCCTGTACCAGACCGGCGATCAGACCGCCCGCGAGGCCTTGAAGAGAACCGCCCCGCACGCTGTTCAGAACGACCAGCAGCACGAAGAGATCGACGGTCTCGGCGGCCGCCGGAAGAAACCCGCCCAGCAGCAGTTCGACCAGGGCAACTGCCGCCAGGGCGCCGGCGAACCTACCGGCCGATGCCATTCGCCCCATCCATCATGACTTCGGGCACAGGTTCGCGGCGCCACAGGAAGGCATGGCTGAGCGAGCCGAGATCCACGCTCGGGACGATCCGGATGTCGTGGAACAGATCGCCGTTCGACTCGACGGACGTGATCGTGCCGATCGGGACGCCGCGCGGGAACACACCGTCGATACCGGCCGTTGTCACCCGGTCGCCAGGCCGGACATCGACGTGCAGCGGCAGGAAGTTGAGGGAGAGCGTGCCGGGGTCGGCTGTGCCCCGGACGATGCCCTGACGGCGTGTGCGCTCGATCATCGCGCCCACCGACGACGCGCGGTCGGTGACCAGGAGCACCCGCGCGTACCTGCCGGTCGAGGACACCACACGACCCAGGAGGCCGTCGGTCGTGGTTACCGGCCGCCGAGCCCAGTCTTCCCGGTTCAGGCCATCAGGCAGGTGCAGAATGGCGGTTCGTCGCCACGACCGATGATCGACATAGACGATGTCGGCCCGCAGCAGATCGGCGCCCGCGGGCGGTTCGTAGCGAAGCGGCTCGGAGACGAGGTCGGCCTCCAGCCCCAGGCCCACGGTGGCCGCATAGGCGGATTCCACCTCGCGCAGCCGGGTCCGCAGTTCCTCGTTGTCCCGCTCCAGCGCGGCCCTCGACGACCGGTCCTCCCGGTACCGATCCGCGGCCCCGCCGACAGCCGCGACGAACCGCTTGATCGGTCCTTCCAGCCAAAGCGCGACATCGCCCGCGCGCTGCGGCGCCTGCAGCGTCAGGAGCGCAAGGAGGGCTGCCAGGGAGACGGCGAACAGGACCGCTACCCGACGCTCGCTCATGATGGATCTTCTCTCCCGTCAGGAACCTGCGAGACGTTCGGCGGCGCTATCGAACGGAAACCCTTCGCAGCAGATCGATATCCCTCAACACCCGGCCCGCTCCGAGCACGACCGAAGCCAACGGATCCTCCGCGGCAAAGACCGGCAGCCCCGTCGCCTCGCGCAGACGCTGGTCCAGAGAGTGGAGCAACGCTCCACCCCCGGAGAGCACGACGCCCTTGTCCATGACGTCCGCCGACAGTTCCGGCGGCATCCGTTCGAGCGCCTGGAGGACGGAACCGACGATCGCCTTCACCGGCTCGGCCAGCGCTTCCCGGATCTCTCCGTCGGAGATCTTCAGGCTGCGCGGCACGCCCTTGACGAGATCGCGACCCTTGATGTCCATGTGCAGCGCCTTCTGAAGCGGAAACGCCGAACCGATCTCCACCTTGATTCCTTCGGCCGTCCGCTCACCGATCAGGAGGTTGTGCTTGCGCTTGAGGTGCTGTGCGATCGCGTCGTCCATCGCGTTGCCCGCCACCCGCAGCGATCGGCTGTAGACCGTTCCGGCGAGCGAGATGACGGCGACATCCGTCGTGCCGCCACCGATGTCGACGATCATGTTGCCGGTCGGTTCGGTGATCGGCAGGCCGGCCCCGATCGCGGCCATCATCGCCTGCTCGACCAGGTAGACCTCCGAGGCGCCGGCGCTCATAGCCGACTCCCGGACCGCGCGCTTTTCCACCGGCGTGATCTCCGAAGGCACGCCGATCACGATTCGCGGGCGGGCGAAGCGGCGGCCGTGGTGGGCCTTGCGGATGAAGTGCTTGAGCATCTGCTCGGTCATGTCGAAGTCGGCGATGACGCCGTCCTTCATCGGCCGCACGAGTGCCAGGATGCCCGGCGTACGGCCCAGCATCTCCTTGGCCTCGGAGCCGACCGCCTCGATGCGGTTGCTCTGGTTGTTCACGACCACGACCGACGGCTCGCGCACGACGATGCCGTTCGCCTGGGTGAAGACCAAGGTGTTCGCGGTCCCCAGGTCGATTGCCAGGTCGCTTGAGAACCAATGCAGGAAGCGCATCGGGCGGAACCTTATCCTGTTACCATCGGCGCCGCCTTCGTACGCGGCAGGAACCTGACCCGGTTGTCCGACCCGCGCTTCCGGAACGCAGACAGCCGCCACCTCTTTGAGCATCCGGCAGGAAGCACTTCAAATGCTGAACGTCATCCGCAAGAACATCAAGAGCTTCTATCCGCTGGCTATCGGGCTGGCGGCCGTGTTCGTGCTCCTCGTCTTCACCGACTTCCAATCGCTGGACGGCACCCAGGCCAACCCGATTGCCGCCAAGGTGGGCCGGGAGGACATCACCTTCGTCGAGTTCGAGCGCAGTTACAGGAACGCCGAGAACCGCTACCGCGAGATCTACGGCGACGCGTTCACCGCCGATCTCGCCGACCAGATGCAGTTGCCCGTTCAGGCGATCGAAGCGCTGATCAACGACCGCCTCCTCACCCGGGAGGCCGAGCGGCTCGGACTGACGGTCAGCAGGGAGGAGTTGCAGGAGGAGATTCTCGCGATACCCGGCCTGACCGACGCCGCCGGCAACTTCATCGGCGCGCGCGAGTACCAGCAGCTCCTGCGCAGCAACCGCTACACCGTGGACGAGTTCGAGGCCGGGTTGCGCACCTCTCTGCTCGTAACCAAGCTGCAGAACGCACTGAGCGAGGTGGCCCACGTCTCCGACGCCGAGGTCGAGAAGCATGCTCGCGACGCGGCCGAGCGGGCGGCCATCCGCTACATCCAGGTTCCGGCCAGCCGCTACGCCGCCGAGGCCGAACCCGCGGCCGACGAAACGGCCGCCTTCTTCGAGGCGAACCGCGACGACTTCCGCCTGCCCGAACGCAGGCGGGCCGGCTACCTCCTGGTCAATACGAACACCGTCCGCGCGGAACTCGAAGTGACCGACGAGGAAGTCCAGGCGTACTACGCCGACAACAACGAGCAGTTCGAGGTACCGGAACAGGTGCGGGCCAGCCACATCCTCCTGCTCGAGACGGCGAGTCGCAGCGGCGAGCAGGCAAGGGCCCAGTTGAACGATCTGCGCCGACGCATCGAGGCCGGCGAGGACTTCGCCGCCCTGGCCACCGAGTACTCGGAGGACGAGGCGAACGCCGCGTCCGGCGGCGACCTGGGCTACTTCGGCCGCGGCGCGATGACACGGCAGTTCGAGGAAGCGGCCTTCGCGGCCGGCAGCGGCGATCTCGTCGGCCCGATCGAGAATCAGCTCGGACCCCGTACCGGACATCACCTGATCCTCATCCAGGATCGTCGCGAAGGCGGCCGGCAGACGCTGGAGGAGGTGAGCAACCTGATCCGCGTCCAGCTCCTCGCGACGAAGGCGGAGGAGGAAGGCCGGAGCCGCATCGACGCCCTCGCGGAGAGACTGGGCGACCAACCGTTCGAGGGCGAGACACAAGCCCGGGAACTGGCGGCCGCCGAGGGGCTCAGCTTCGAGGTCACCGAGCCCTTCGCCGAGGATGACGCGGTTCCCGGCGTGGGACGCAACTTCAACTTCTCCTCCGAGGCGTTCGGCCTTGAAACCGGCGCGTGGTCGCAGCCGGTACGCATTGCGGCGGGGTGGGCTCTGCTGTCGCTGCTTGAGGTGCTGCCGCCCCGCGACGCCGAGTTCGCGGAGGTCGAGGCAGACGTGCGCGGGGCCCTGCGCCAGCAGAAGGAAGGTGAACTCCTGACCGCCGCGCTCGCCGAGGCGAAGACACGGCTGGAAGGAGGACTCGCCCTGGACGATGCGGCGAACGAATTCGACGCCGTGGTCGAGGAAAGCGGCAGCTTCGGCCTGCGCCAGCCGATCGGCGCCCTGGGTGCGGCGCCGGAACTCTCCCGGGAGGTCTTCGCCCTCTCCGCCGGTCAGTTCGGCGGCCCGGTCGACACACCGTTCGGCGGCGTCCTGTTCGAGGTTTCGGAACGGGAGTCGTTCGACCCGGTCGGCTTCGACCCCGCGGCCACGCGGAGTCAACTGCTCTCCGAACGCACGCTGACCCTGCTGCAGTCCGTGCTTGGGCGCCTGCGCGAAGAGCTTGGCGTCAGCTACACCCAGGACTTCATCGAGAACTTCGGTCTCGGCGAGACCGAGGCGACCGGAACCTGACCGCCGCCGGGCGGCCCACCCCCGCTTGATCGGCTACCTGCGCGGTCGTCGCCAGGCCCTGGGGCCCGAACTCCTGGTTCTCGACGTGGGCGGCGTCGGGTACTCGGTACGGATCCCGCTGTCGACCTGGTTCGAGCTGGACCGGCTCGAGGCGGACGCCGAGTTCGGACTGCACATCCACACCCACGTTCGCGCCGACGCGATCGAACTCTTCGGCTTCTGGAGCGAGGCGGAACGGACACTGTTCGAGCACTGCCTCAGCGTCACCGGCATCGGGCCCCGGCTGGCCCAGGTCGTCCTCTCCGGCGGGTCGACCGCCGATCTCCTTACGGCGGTCGCCGGCGGCAACGTCGCCGCCCTGACCCGGATCCCGGGTATCGGCCGCAAGACCGCCGAGCGAATGGTCCTCGAGTTGAAGGAAAAGGCGAAGCTGCTGCTTGCCGAGTCCGGCGCCGAACCCCCGCCGGCCGAGCCGGAGCCGGAGCTCGAGAGCGAGCATGACCAGATCGTCGGCGCCCTGCTCAACCTCGGCTACCGCCCGAGCGAAGCCCAGCGGGCGGTCGCCCGCGTCCTCAGCGAGCACCCCGAAGTCGAGTTCCAGGAACTCCTGCGCCTGAGCCTGCGCCAGCTATCCCGGCTCTAGGGAGGCGAAGCGCGTGCGCGCGTGGAGCGCGCGGCGGCGGCGCGGCGGCGGCGCGGCGGCGGAGGGCTCACCCGCCCGTCCTGGGTTCAGGAGGGGTCAGCTCCCAGGTGACGTTCGCGCTTTTCGGAGGAGATGGAAGGGGGGTGCGCTCACTCCGCTTCACTCGCTCCGGTTGGTCAGTGGTGGCTGTGATGTCAGTGAGCGTCGCTCGTTCAGAGGCACCTGGGAGCTGACCCCTCCTGAACCCGACTGGGCTGGACGGCGGTGCCGAGGGGCGGAGACGCGGACCGCATAGCACCGACGTGTCTCACTGGGTGCGCCGGTCTGCCATCCGCCTGTAGAGAACCCCGCCACACTGGGGCCGTTCTCTGGGTGCGCGGACCTTCTGGTCCGCATCCGCCGTAGGCGGAATCCGCGCCGGCGGAAACTGCCATTGGCCGCGATACGATCCGCCCATGGCCGGGTCCGGCGATGCCGACAGCGAACACGATGTCCTCTCGCCGGCTCCGGACGGCGACGATCGCCGCGTCGAGCCGTCGCTCCGGCCTCAGCGCCTGAGCGAGTACCTGGGCCAGGAGAAGATCGTCGAGCTGCTCGACATCTACATGCAGGCGGCGCGTGGCCGGGGCGAAGCCCTGGATCACGTCCTGCTGTTCGGCCCCCCAGGGCTGGGCAAGACCACCCTGGCGCACATCGTCGCCAGGGAGATGGGGTCCGCGCTGCGGTCCACTTCCGGTCCCGTCCTCGAGCGGGCGGGCGACCTGGCGGCGATCCTGACCAACCTGGAGCCCGGGGATGTCCTCTTCATCGATGAGATCCATCGCCTCGGCCCGACCGTCGAGGAGATCCTCTACCCGGCGCTGGAGGACTTCCAGCTCGACCTGGTCATCGGCTCGGGGCCGATGGCCAAGACGGTGCGCATCGATCTGCCCCGCTTCACACTGGTCGGCGCCACGACCCGCGCCGGTCTGATCACACCGCCGCTTCAGGCGCGGTTCGGCATCGTCCACCGTCTCGACTTCTACAGTCCGGATGTCCTGAGCGTGATCATCCAGCGTTCGGCCGAGCTGCTTGAAGTGCCGGTCGACCAAGGGGGCGCCAACGAGATCGCCCGGCGCAGCCGCGGCACACCCCGCATCGCCAACCGGCTCCTGCGCCGGGTGCGCGACTACGTGCAGATCGAGGCGGACGGCCGGATCGACCGCGCCACCGCCAGTGAGGCCCTCCTCCAGCAGGAAGTCGACGAGTACGGCCTGGACAAGATCGACCGCAAGATCATGCGCCTGCTGATCGAACAGTACGGAGGCGGCCCCGCGGGCCTCAAGGCGCTCGCTGCGTCGGTCGGCGAAGACCAGGGCACGATCGAGGACTTCTACGAGCCATACCTCGTCCAGAAGGGATTCCTCCAGCGCACCCGCCGCGGCCGCGTGGCCACCCCGCGCGCATACGAACACCTGGGCCTGCCGGTCCGCGGCACCCTGTTCTGAAGCGGCACACCCCGCACCGCCCTCCAGCCCAATCGGATGCCGGCCAGAACCCGGGTGGCGCGACCCGCGCCACCCGTGAAACCAGTCCGTGCGCCCGTCAGAAGATCCGGAATGCCGGCCAGAATCCGGGTGGCGCCCCGCGCCGCACGCGAACCAGTCCGTGCGCCCGTCAGCGGGCGCACGGATGGCAGGCCGGCGCACCCAGTAGTTTGCCCGCGATCAGGTCCCGTGCCGACCCGGACAGTACGGTAGCCGTCACCCCGCCCCTCGGCACCGACGTCCAGCCCAGTCGGGTCAGGAGGGGTCTGCTCCCAGGTGCCTCTGAACGAGCGACCCCCGACGACATCGCACTCATCACCGACCAACCGGAGCGAGTGAAGCGGAGTGAGCGCACCCCCCTCCCATCTCCTCCCAAGCGCTCACGTCACCTGGGAGCAGACCCCTCCTGACCCAAGACGGGCGGGTGAGCCCTCCACCGTAGCGCGGACTAGGCGCGGGTGAGCCCCGCGCCGTAGCGCGGGCGCTCGCGGGCGTGTACGCTATTGCGCCTTTCGCGCGCCTCGCGCACTCAAGACGTGACTGCTTTCGTATCCCACCATGATCGTTCTCAAGTTCGGCGGCTCCTCCGTGGCCGATGCACCCCGGCTCCAGGCGGCCGCCCGGATCGTCAGGCGACGGCTCGCTGGTTCCGCGGTGAAGGGCGCGGTCGTCGTGTCGGCGCTGGGCGGAGTCACCGACCGGCTGCTGGCGATGGCCGCCAACGCCCTGGAGGGCGGCGATCCGGCTGAAGCGGCGCGCGAGACCGCGGCGCTGCGCGTCCATCATCTGGAGATCGGGGCCCAGGTAGCGACGGACGACGATCGGCCGGCCCTGGCGGCCACGGTCGAAGCCCTCTGCGACGACCTTGCCGCGGCGGTGCGCGACTGCGCGCCCGGCTCGGACACGGAGGGCCGGTCGGCCGAGGCCCTGGTCGACCGGGTCGTCTGCCACGGCGAGCTTCTCTCGACCCGGCTCCTCGCCGCCGCCCTGCGCGCCGAGGGCCTGCCAGCCGAGGCTTGCGACGCGCGGCCCCTGGTGTCGACGGACTGCTCGTTCCAGGCCGCAATCGTCGATCTGGAGCGGACCCTGGAGGCGATCGCCACGCACTTCGCGAACCTCGGGCCCGAAGCCCCGCTGCAGGTGGTGACCGGTTTCCTGGGCAGCAGCCCGGACGGTGAGACGACGACCCTGGGACGCAGCGGCTCCGACCTCACCGCCTCTCTCGTCGGCGCCGCGCTCGACGCCGAGCGGATCGAGATCTGGACCGACGTTCCGGGCGTCATGACGGCCGACCCCCGGCGCGTGGAGGATGCCCTGCCGATCCCGCGACTGAGCTACGAAGAGATGCTCGAACTCTCTCACTTCGGCGCCAAGGTGGTCTATCCGCCGACCGTGACGCCGGCGCGCCGCAGAGGCATTCCGCTGCTGGTCCGCAGCACCCTCGATCCCGAACACCCCGGAACCATCATCAACGACGACGGCGAGGTCGGGGAGCGCGGCCGCGGTACCGCGGTCACCGGCATCTCCTCGATCGACGACGTCCACCTGATGCTCCTTGTCGGCGACAACCTGGTCGGCACGCCGGGAGTTGCAGCCCGTCTCTTCGACGCCCTCGCCGCCTGCGGCGCCAGTGCGATCCTGATCTCCCAGGCCTCGAGCGAGCACTCGATCTGCTTCGCGGTGGAACCCGGCGCGTCCGAGGCGGCGCGGCGGGCCGTCGACGCCGAGTTCCAGGCCGAGATCGAGGCCGGGTCGGTCAGGCCGATCAGGGTCGAGCGGGACCAATCGATCCTGGCCGTGGTCGGCGACGGCATGCGAACCCGACCCGGCATCGCCGGACGCGTCTTCGGCATCCTGGGCCGGCGCGGCGTGAACGTTCGCGCCGTCGCTCAGGGCTCGTCCGAACGGAACATCTCGATGGTCGTGGCCCGGGCCGACGAGGGCCGCGCGGTGCGCTGGCTCCACCGAGAGTTCTTCCACGGCGCCGCTTCCGGCCGCCTCGCGGTCTACGTGCTCGGCGTCGGCGGCGTCGGTTCGGCGCTGCTCCGGCAACTCGACGCCGAACGGGACGCGCTGGCACGGCAGGGAATCGATCTCCAGTTGCGGGGCCTGGCCAGCTCCCGCTTCATGCACCTTCAACCGCGCCGCGGCCGGAGCCTCGACGCCGGCGCCGCGAGCGACCCCGAGGGCTGGCGGTCCACGCTCGAGCGCAGCGGCGAACCGGCCGACCTGGACCGCCTGCTGGAACACCTCGGCGAGACGGCGGCCGGCGGCGGGCGCACCGTGCTCGTCGATGTCACGGCCAACGGTTCGATGGCCGCCATCTACCATCGTGCGCTCGCCGCGGGCGCCGCGGTCGCCAGCGCGAACAAGCTCCCCTTCGCCGGGCCGATCAAGGACTTCCGCGCCTTCCGGCCCTCCAGCGCTCAGAACGTCTTCCACGAAGCGACCGTAGGCGCGGGCCTGCCCGTGCTCCACACCGCCGACATGCTGCTCGGCGCCGGCGACTGCATCGACTCCATCTCCGGCGTGTTCTCGGGCACGCTCGCCTACCTGACCGGGAAGCTGGGCGCCGGCAGCGTGTGGAGCGAAGCTGTCCGGGAAGCCCACGGCCTCGGTTACACGGAACCGGACCCCCGGGACGATCTCGGCGGCCTGGACGTGGCCCGCAAGCTGCTGATCCTGGCCCGCATCTGCGGCTGCGATCTCGATCTGGAGGACATCGAGGTCGAACCCATGCTGGATCAGCCCGACCTCGCCGATCTGCCGCTGGAGGCCTGGTGGGAGCGGCTTGCCGAAGCCGACGTTTCGATGGCGGGCCGCTTCGCCGATGCCGCGTCGTCGGGCCTCGAACTCGCCTACCTGGCCGAACTGGACACGACAGGCGACTCGGCCACGGCCCGGGTCGGACTCCGCGCCGTCCCCTCCGACCATCCGGTCGCCGGCATGCCCGCCTCGGACAACATGTTCGTCTTCAGCAGCCAGCGCTACCGGGAACGCCCCCTCGTCGTCCAGGGTCCGGGCGCCGGCGCCGACCTGACCGCGGGCGGTGTCTTCGCCGACATCCTTCGCGCCTGGGCGGAAAGAGGAGCCTCGCCATGACGACTCGAAGCGAACCCTTCCGCGCCGCCGTTCTCGGTGCGACCGGCACCGTGGGCCAGCGGTTCGTCACGCTGCTCGAGGGGCACCCGTGGTTCGAGTTGACCGCGCTGGCCGCCTCCGAGCGTTCCGCAGGGAAGGCCTACCGCGACGCGGTCACGTGGATTCAGACCCGGCCGATCGACGAAACGGTCGCGGCGATGCCCGTCCACACGATCGACGAGCTGAAGGACCGGGAGTTCGACATCGTGTTCTCGGCCCTGGACGCGGGCGTGGCCAGAGACATCGAGCCCGAGTTCGCCCGTCGCTGCCTGGTCGTCACGAACGCCAGCGCCCACCGCATGGACGAAGACGTCCCGCTGCTCGTGCCCGAAGTGAATCCGGATCACCTCGCGCTGCTGCCTCCGGCCAGGGACGGCGCCGACCTGCCGCACGGCATCGTCGCCAACCCGAACTGCTCGACGATCGGGCTGGTGCTGGCGCTCAAGCCCCTGGCTTCCGCCTTCGGGTTCGAACGCGTCTCGGTGGTCACACTGCAGGCGGTATCCGGCGCCGGCCTGCCCGGCATCTCGAGCTACCAGATCCTGGACAACGTGATTCCCTGGATTTCCAGCGAGGAGGAGAAGCTCGAGATCGAGACGGGGAAGATCCTGGGGCGGGTCAGCGGCGGCACGATCGCGCCGGCCGAGCTTGCCGTTTCGGCCCAGTGCAACCGGGTTCCCGTGGTCGACGGACACACACTCTGCGTCTCGGTCGATCTGAAGGGCGATCCCACGCTCGAGGATGTCAAGGAGGCGTGGGGGTCGTTCCGCGCCGCGCCGCAGGAACTCGGCCTGCCGTCGGCGCCCGCTCAACCGATCGTCTATCTCGGCGATGACACCCCGCCGCAGGCGCGTGTGCACCGTGACCTCGGCCAGGGCATGACGACCTCGATCGGACGGCTGCGTGAATGCCCGATCCTCGGCTACCGCTTCGTCGCCCTGTCGCACAACACCCTGCGGGGCGCCGCGGGCGGGGCGCTGCTGGCCGCGGAACTCGCCGTCGCCCGGTGCGGGCGGCCCTGCAGCGAATGAGTCGCCCGGTCAGGGCCTTCGCCCCGGCGTCCGTCTCGAACAGGGAGAGCCGGGCATGACACGGTGGGCGCGGGCCTTCGCTCCAGCGTCGGTATCCAACATTGCTTGCGGATTCGACATCCTGGGCTTCGCCCTGCAGTCGGACGGCGACAACAGCGCCACGCCCGGCCCCGGCGACGTGGTCACGGCGCGGGAGCCCGGTTCCGGCTCCGAGGCCCGCGGTCCGGTGAAGATTACGGCCATTGCGGGCGACGACGGGCGGCTACCGCTGCAGCCGGAACGCAACACCGCTGCGGTCGCCGCCACGGCGTTGATCGAGGCCGAGGCGCCCGATGTCATCGTCGACCTGGAGATCGAGAAACGGATGCCGCTCGAGAGCGGCCTCGGCTCGAGCGCCGCCAGCGCGGTGGCCGCGGTCGTCGCCGTCGACGCCCTGCTGGGCCTCGACCTGCCGCCGGCCGCTCTGCTCCGGTACGCGCTGGCCGGAGAGGTCCTGGCCAGCGGCGGCGCCCACGCCGACAACCTGGCCCCGTCCCTGCTCGGTGGCCTGGTCCTGGTCCGTTCGCTGGACCCGGAGCCGGACGTCGTGGCGCTGCCCGTGCCCGAACGTCTGACCTGCGCGCTCGCCCGGCCCCACACCCAGGTCAACACGCGTGAATCGCGCGCCCGCCTCGACCGCCATCTGCCGCTTGGGCGCGCCGTGACCCAGTGGGGCAATGCCGCAGCTCTCGTCGCGTCGCTCTACCGCAACGACCTGGAACTGCTTTCCCGATCCCTCGTCGACGTGGTCGCCGAGCCGGTCCGGGGGCCGAACGTGCCTGGCTTCCACGAGGCCAAGAAGGCCGCCATCCATGCCGGCGCCCTCGGTTGCAGCCTGTCCGGCAGCGGCCCGGCCCTGTTCGCCCTCTGCGAGGGGCTGGACCGCGGCCGGGAGGTCGCGACGGCGATGGTGACGGCTCTCGAAGACGCGGTGGGCGTCGACTGCGACCGGCTCGTGTCGCCGCTTCCCGCCCCGGGAGCGCGGGTGATCGACAGCGGCGACGAAACCCAAGGAGATTGACTGTGCGCTTTGTGAGCACCGGCGGACAGGCGCCGGCGGCCTCGCTGGGTCAGGCGCTGCTCGAGGGCCCGGCGCCCGACGGCGGCCTCTACGTTCCCGAGCGCCTGGAGGCGCTGACGGCCGAACAGTTGGCCCTGCTGAGACTGTTGCCCCTGACCGGCATCTCGAGCATCCTCGGCGGACGCCTGTTCGGGGCGGACGTACCGGAGGACGAACTCGCCTCGCTGCTCGAAGACGCCCTCGACTTTCCCATCCCTCTGCGCCAGATCGAACCGGGCATCTTCTGCCTGGAGCTGTTCCACGGACCGACGCTCGCCTTCAAGGACATCGCGGCGAGGGTCATGGCCCGCCTCATGTCGCGCTTTGCCTGTGCCGACGGTCCGGAGACGACCGTGGTCGTGGCGACCAGCGGCGACACCGGCAGCGCCGTGGCCCACGCGTTCAGCGGCGTTCCCGGCTTCCGGGTCTGCGTGCTCTACCCGCGGGGGCTGGTGACGGAAGCCCAGCGTCGCCTGTTCACGACCCTCGGCGGCAACGTGACCGCGGTCGCCGTCGCGGGCACCTTCGACGACTGCCAGAGCCTGGCCCGGGCCGCGTTCGCCGACGGCGAACTCCGCCAGCGGCGGCCTCTCGCTTCCGCCAACTCGATCAACGTCGGTCGGCTGCTGCCCCAAGTCTTCTACTACTTCCACGCTTGGGCGCAGTTGCCCTCGGCACCTCTCACCGACGCCGACAGCCCGCTCATCTTCTCGACCCCGAGCGGCAACTTCGGCAACCTGACCGCCGGCCTCGTCGCGAAGCGGATCGGTCTCCCGGTGTCCCGTTTCGTCGCGGCCACCAACGTGAACGACGCCGTGCCCGCGTACCTCCAGAGCGGCCACTACGCGCCCCGCGCCGCGGCCGCCACGATCTCCAACGCGATGGACGTGGGCGATCCGAGCAACTTCGCCCGCATCCGGCATCTGTACTCGAACGGAGATGACCCCCTCGAGGCCATCCGCCGCGACATGGCGGGCCGCTCCTTCGACGACCCGACTACCCGGCTCGCGATGCGCGACGTGCATGAGAGCCACGGCTACCTCCTGGACCCCCACACGGCGGTCGGCTACCTCGGCCTGAAGGACGAACTCGAAGCCCAGGGCGGCGGCACCGGCGTCGTGCTGGCGACGGCACACCCGGCGAAGTTCGCCGAGGTGATCCGCGACGCCGTCGGCATCGAGCCGCCCCTGCCGCCCGCGCTCGAACGCTGTGCCGACCTGCCCGAGCGGATCGTCGAGATTCCGGCGGAGGAGCCGGCACTGCGCGAGGTTCTGCTGGCCTGAGGCCGCAAACGACTGGGTGCGCCGGTCTCTGGTACTCCGCAGCGCTAGGCCGGATCCAGGGCCGTGTAAAGGAGCCCCCCCCGCTCTTCGGAGCCCGCGCCGGGGACCCGTCCCCAGTCCGCCGGCGTGACGAGCTGGCCGTCGAGGTCAAGCCCGGGCGCCACCTGTACCCCTGGCGCCACGACCGTGTCGCGGATCCTGGCCCCCGCGCCGACGCGCACCCCCGGCATCAGCAGACTCCGCTCCACCCGCGCTCCGGCACCCAGGCGGCAACCGCTCTCGATCACGCTGCGCTCGATGGCCGCGCTCGTGTCCGCCCTCACGCCGGGCGCCACGAAACGCCGGCGACGCTTACGCCCGCCGGCGGTCCGCCCCCAGTCGAGAGCTCCGTTCAGATAGCGGCGTGGCGTGCCGAGGTCGTGCCAGCGGCGACGGCAGCCGAAGCCGACGATCCGAGCGCCCGACTCCAGGAGCGGCTGGTAGAGACCCTCCACGATGTCGTTGGACGTCAAGGGCGACGGAATCGCCTCGAGGGCCCCACGCGACAGAACGTGGAGACCCTGAAAGGTCCGCCTGCGGCCGCGCACCGAGCCGACCCGCAGGTCGCGAAGCCCGGTGACGAGCCCTCGCTGATCGACTTCCACGCCGCCGCCCAGGCGCTGGTCCGGCGCTTCGCGACCCAGTTGAAGGGTGACGTCGGCGCCGCTACGGCGGTGGCGGGCCAGCGCGTCACGGATCGGCCAGCGGCAGAGCGAGTCGCCGTTCACCAGGACGATGTCGTCGCCATCGGCCAGGAAGTCGCGCAGATTGACGACGGCTCCCAGGGTTCCCAGCAACTCCGGCTCGACGGCGAAGCTCAGCTCGATTCCCCGTTCCGCCGCTTGCGACTCCAGTCCATCCCGGACGGACCCCGCCAGGTGGTGCAGGTTGACTGCCGTCTGGCAGCCGGCGCGCTGGAGGATGTCGATCGTACGCATCGCGACCGGGCAGCCGGCTACGGGCAGCAATGGCTTCGCCACCTGCTGCGTCAGCGGCCGCAGCCGTTCGCCGCGCCCGGCGCAGAGCACGAGCGCCCGAACCCGCGAACCCGTCCGAGCGCTGCTCACTGCCGTTCCAGAGGAAAAACCATGTCCCTCGGCAGATCCGGCCGATCCCTGCGGTAGGCGCGGTAGAGAGCGAGGTAGTCCTCCGGCACCGAACGTGCGGTCTCGAGCCCGCAGAGCCGGCAGACCTCCTCGATCCGCCCTCGCGGCAAATCGTCGGCCAGCTCCTCCACTTCCACGAAGTCACCCATCGGCGTCCGGTCGAGCGCGATCTCGCAGTCGAGCAACCGCCACGTCTCGCGGACCTTCTCGTACCGCACAGCGACCCGGAACCCCAGCGATTCCAGCAACAGCAGCGCGGCGTCCGGGTCGTCCACCGCGAACTCGTGTTCCAGCCGCTCCTTCACGCCGTCCACGAAGCGCGGCGCCGACTTGAAGGTCAGCCGGCTTCCGCCGCCGTCGGAGCGCAGGCGGAGCAGTTCGCGACGGGAGCGGAGACGCCGCTCCACCGGCGCGTCGACCAGGTCGAACACCAGGTTCGATTCCAGGCCGGCGGGCCGCTGCGGATCCGCTCCAGCAACCTGCAACCGTTCCCTGACAGCGTCCAGGTCGGCGACCGGGATCTTGATTTCGCGCTCGTTCAAGCGCCAGGGCGGACCAAATCCAGCGCGCAAGCTCCGAGGCGATCGAGGACCCGAACCACGGTGCGAATGCCCTGGTAGAAGTTCGCCAGGTCCATCTTCTCGTTCGGCGCGTGCAGCCGGTCGTCCGACAGCCCGAATCCGACCAGCAGCACCGGCGCGTCAAGCACCTCCGACAGGGTCGAGACGATGGGAATCGACCCGCCCTCACGGACCCGCACGGGCTCCCGGCCCCACGCCTCCCGGATGCCCTCGAGCGCCGCGTCGACCAGCGGCCCCTGGAGATCGACGAGGACCGGCGGCGCCCCGTTCAGGTTCTCCACCTCGACGTCGATGCCGGGAGGCGCCATCGAACGCATGTACTCCGCGAACGCGCGGAAGAGACGTTCCGGTTCCTGGTCGGGAACGAGGCGCATGGACACCTTGGCGCCGGCCCGGTTGGCGATCACCGTCTTTGCGCCCGGCCCCTGGTAGCCGCCCCACATCCCGTTCACATCGCAGGTCGGACGAGCCCAGACTCTCTCCAGAGTCGTGTAGCCGGCCTCACCCCAGAGGGCGGTCGCGCCGATCTCGTCGCCGTACTTCGTCTCGTCGAACGGCAGCGCGGCGAACGCGGCACGCTCTCCGGCGCCCAGAGGCCGCACGTCGTCGTAGAAGCCGGGGATCAGGATCCTCCCGTCCTCCGGGTCGCGCAGCGCCGCCAGCATCGTCCCCAGGGCGTTCAGCGGGTTCGCCACCGCGCCGCCGAAGGTGCCGGAGTGGAGGTCCCGCGCCGCCCCGCGGACCCGGACCTCGGTGTAGAGCAGCCCCTTCAGGCCGTAGAGAACGGAGGGCTGGCCCGGTCCGAACATCGAGGTGTCCGAGACCAGCGCCAGGTCGCAGGCGAGCCGCTCGGCGGCCGGGCTCCGCACGTACGCCTCGATCGCCTCTCCGCCGCACTCCTCCTCGCCTTCGATGAGGAACTTCACGTTGACCGGCAGACTGCCGCTCTCCGCCATCAGCGCCTCGACCGCCTTGATGTGGGTGAAGGACTGGCCCTTGTCGTCCGTCGCGCCGCGGGCCACGATCTGGTCGCCGCGCTCGCCGGTTTCGATCGTCGGCTCGAACGGGTCGTTCCGCCACTCGTCCAGGGGGTCTACCGGCTGCACGTCGTAGTGGCCGTAGAAGAGGACGGTCGGCCGCCCGGGCGCCCCGAGCCACTCGCCGTAGACCAGCGGATGGCCTGCCGTTTCAATGATCTCGGCTTCGAGCCCGGCGGTCTCAAGACGTTCCCGGACGAATCCGGCGCAGCGTCGTATCGCTCCCGCGTAGGCCGGATCGGTCGAGACGGAGGGAATCCGGAGGTACTCCTTCAACTGCTCGAGGCTGGCGCCGGTCTCCCGGTCCACGCGCTCCAGAACGGCGTCGATACTCATCTCAACCAAGCTCGGCGGTCAGTCATCGAAGCTCCGACCGGTCTTCTCCCAGTCGGCGAGGAACTGGTTCAGGCCGATGTCCGTCAACGGGTGACGGTAGAGCTGGCTGAGGGTCTTGAACGGCAGGGTGATCACATCGGCGCCCATCTCCGCCGACAACACGACGTGGACGGGGTGGCGGGCGGAAGCGACCAGGACCTCGGTCTCGAAGTCGTACTGGGAGTACATGACGATCACCTGCCGGATCAGGTCCATGCCGTCCTGGGCGATGTCGTCGAGCCGTCCGACGAAGGGGGAGATGTAGGCGGCCCCCGCCTTCGCCGCCAGCAGAGCCTGCGACGCCGAGAAGCAGAGCGTCACGTTGCAGCGGATGTTCTCCGCGGCAAGGCGCTGGACCGCCGTGAGTCCGGGTGGACCGAGCGGCACCTTGACGACCACGTTCTGGGCGAGACCGGCGAGCCGGCGCCCCTGGTCGAGCATGCCTTCGAGATCGGTGGCGAGAACTTCGCCGCTCACCGGGCCGGGCACCAGTTCGGCGATCTCCCGGACCGTCGGCAGGTACGGCTTGCCCTGCTTCGCGATCAGACTCGGGTTCGTCGTCACGCCGTCGACCATGCCCCACTCCAGGCCGGTCTCGATCTCTCCGATGTCGGCAGTGTCGAGGAAGAACTTCATCCGTGAATCTCTCCTGAAGCGGCTTGCGTGAAAAGGCTCTGTTCCCGTGCGTCGGCGCGGACGCCGCGACTCCCTAGTTGACCGGCTCCGTCTCTGCGGCTTCTGCTTCCGGCGCTTCTTCGGCTCCGGAGACGGCGCCTTCTTCCTCCTCCTCACCCCGATCCGGGATCCGGGCCATCGCGACGATGCGGTCGCCGTCGTCCAGGTCCATCACCTTGACCCCTTGGGTGGCGCGGCCGATCAGGGACACGCTGCCCGCGGTGATGCGGATGATCTTCCCCTCGTGGGTGATCAGCATCAGACCCGTGTCGTTCGCCACCTCGCGGACACCGACGACCGTCCCGGTCCTGTCCGAGACCTTGAGGTTGATGATCCCGAGCCCGCCCCTCGACTGGCGGCGGTACTCGTCGAGCGCCGTCCGCTTGCCGAAGCCGTTCTCGCTGACGGTAAGCAGCGTCGTTTCCGGAGGGAGTGTCGCATCGTCCTCCCCCGGCGGCAGCAGGCACTCCATCGAGACGACCCGGTCTCCGCGGCGCAGACTGATCCCGCGCACGCCGCGTGTCGCGCGACTCAGGGAGCGCAGGTCGTTCTCGGGGAACCGGACCGAATAGCCCATCCGTGTCGCCAGCACGAGGTCGCTGCCGCCATCGGTCAACTTCACCGTCAGCAACCGGTCGCCCTCGTCGATCCGGACCGCGATGATGCCGCTGGCCCGGGGGCGCGAGTAGTGCGACAATGCCGTCTTCTTCACCACGCCGGTCTCGGTGGCGAAGGTCAGGAACCGGTCTTCCGGGAACTCCCGGACCGCGACGGTAGCGGCGACGCCTTCGCCGCTGTCGAGCTGCAGCAGGTTGACGATCGCCTTGCCCCGCGCCGCCGGGCCCATCTGGGGGATCTGGTGCACCTTGAGCCAGTAGCAGTGGCCCCGGTCGGTGAACACGAGGATGTAGCTGTGGGCGGACGCGACGTAGAGCTGCTCCACGAAGTCGCCGTCCCGGGTCGCCATGCCGGTTCGACCCTTGCCGCCCCGATGCTGGTCCCGATACAGGCTGAGCGGCGACCGCTTGACGTAGCCCGACCGCGTCACCGTGATGACCATGTCCTCGTCGGCGATCATGTCCTCGATCGTGATGTCCGAGGAGTGGGCCAAGATCTCGGTGCGGCGCGGATCGCTGTAACGCTTCTCGATCGCCTCGAGTTCGCCCCGGATTTCGGCCAGCAGCAGCTCGTCCGATCCCAGAATGGCGCGCAGCCGACCGATCTCGGCGATCAGTTCCGCGTACTCCTCCTGGATCTTCTCTCGCTCCAGTCCGGTCAACCGCTGCAGCCGCATGTCGAGGATCGCCTGCGCCTGGGGCTCCGTCAGGGCGAAACCCTCGATCAGCCGCACCCGGGCCTCCGGCGGGGTCTGGCTGGCGCGGATCGTGGCGATCACCTGGTCGAGATGATCGAGAGCGATCAGCAGGCCCTCGAGCACATGGGCTCGCTTCTCCGCCCGCGCCAACTCGTAGCGGCAGCGCCGGATGACGACCGTACGGCGGTGGTCCAGGAAGTGGCGCAGCACGTCGTGCAGCGTCAGCACCTGAGGCTGGTTGTCGACGATCGCCAGCATGTTCATGCCGTAGCTGACCTGGAGCTTGGTCATCTTGTAGAGCGTGTTCAGGATGACCTCGGCCACCTCGCCCCGCTTGAGGTCGATCACGATGCGGATGCCGTCGCGATCCGACTCGTCGCGCAGATCGCGGATGCCCTCGAGCTTCTTCTCACGTACGAGCTCGGCGATCCGTTCGATCAGCCGGGCCTTGTTCACCTGGTAGGGAATCTCGGAGACGATGATCGACTGGCGATCCGAACCCCTGTCCACGATGTCGGCGCGGGCGCGCACCTGAATCGAACCGCGGCCGGTCTCGTAGGCGCTGCGAATGCCGGCCCGGCCGTGGATGAACCCTCCGGTAGGGAAGTCCGGCCCGGGAACGAGTTCCATCAGCTCGTCCAGCGAAGCCTGCGGGCGGTCGATCAGCAGCTTGACCGCCGCGATCGATTCGCCGAGGTGGTGGGGCGGGATGTTCGTCGCCATGCCGACCGCGATGCCGGCTGAACCGTTGACCAGCAGGTTGGGTATTCGGGCCGGGAGGGGAGACGGTTCCTGCTCCGAACCGTCGTAGTTCGGTATCCAGTCGACCGTGTCCTTGTCGATGTCCTCGCGCAGCATCTCCTCGGCGATCCGCGTGAGGCGCACCTCGGTGTAGCGCATCGCGGCCGGGTTGTCGCCATCGATCGAACCGAAGTTGCCCTGGCCGTCGACGAGGGGGTAGCGCATGGAGAAGTCCTGCGCCAGACGCACCACCGTGTCGTAGATGGGGCCGTCGCCGTGAGGGTGGTACTTGCCCATCACGTCGCCGACGATGCGCGCCGACTTCTTGTACGCGCGCCCGGCCGTGTTGCCGGCCTCCCACATGCCGTAGAGCACCCGTCGATGAACCGGCTTCAGACCGTCCCGCACGTCCGGCAGAGCGCGGCCGATGATCACGCTCATCGCGTAATCGAGGTAGCTCCTGCGCATCTCCCGTTCGAGCTGAACGGGCTCGGTCTGGCGGCCGGCTTCCGACCCGTCCGGAGGCACGTCCGGAGGCGGTGCGATGGGGGGTTCGCCCTTGGTCACGATTTACCGATCAGATGTCGAGGTTCGTCACGTAGAGCGCGTTCTGTTCGATGAACTGCCGGCGGGGCTCCACCTTGTCGCCCATGAGGGTCTCGAAGATGTCGTTCGTCGCCTCGTCCCGCTCGTGGTCGATCTCAACCAGCAGCATGCGGCGGCGCTCGGGGTCCATCGTGGTCTCCCAGAGCTGAGCCGGGTTCATCTCACCGAGACCCTTGTAGCGCTGGATGCCGAGACCCTTCTTCGCCGCCTCGAACAGGGCGTCCAGCGCCTCGTCCAGCGACTGCACTTCACGGTGCTCCGCGCCCCCGCCGTTCACCTGCCGGAGCTGGATCGACGGCGAGTTCCACGCTTCGAGCGCCTGCCCATTGGCAACCAGGGAGCGGAACTCGCTGCCGGTCACCAGTTGCTCGTCCACCGTCACGTACCGGTCCACGCCGTCCCGCCGCGACCGGAAACGAATCGAGAACAGTCCATCGCCGCCTTCCTCTCCGCCTGCCACTTCGACGTCGTGGAAGCCGGACGCCTCGATGATCTGTGCAATCCGTTGCAGCCGTTCGCGGTCGGCGAGGCTGTCCCTGTTCCTGACTCCACCGGCGATCACCGCCCGCAGTGCATCCGCCGGCACACCGCGCGCACTCAGGGACTCGAGGGTTCGCCGGAAGGCCGCGAGATGGTCGAGCAGGCGACTCAGGCCCGCTCCCTCGAACACGATCGGATCGCCCACGTCGCCGTTGGGGAGCGCGACCTGCCAGCCCTTGAGGATTCTCTTCACGAGGTAGTCGTGGTACTCCTCGTCGTCCTTCAGGTAGCTCGACCGACGGCCTTCGGTGACCTTGTAGAGAGGCGGCTGAGCGATGAACAGGTGGCCCCGGTCGATGATCTCCTTCATCTGGCGGTAGAAGAAGGTCAGGATCAGCGTCCGGATGTGGCTGCCGTCGACGTCGGCGTCGCACATGATGATCAGCTTGTGGTAGCGGAGCCGGTCGACATCGAAGTCCTCGGAACCGATGCCGGTGCCCAGGGCCTGGATCAGGGTCCTGATCTCCTCTGAGGAGAGCATCTTGTCGAGGCGCGCGCGCTCAACGTTCAGGATCTTTCCCTTGAGCGGCAAGACGGCCTGGAACCGCCGGTCGCGGCCCTGCTTCGCCGAACCGCCGGCGGAGTCGCCCTCGACCAGGAAGAGCTCCGCGAAGGCCGGATCCCGTTCACTGCAGTCGGCAAGCTTGCCCGGCAGGTTCGAACTGTCCAGGGCGCCCTTGCGCCGGGTGAGTTCCCTCGCCTTGCGCGCCGCCTCCCGCGCCCGGGCCGCCTCGACCGCCTTCTCGATCACGTGCCGGGCGTCGCGCGGGTTCTCCTCCAGGAAGTTGGCGAGCTGCTCTCCGACGGTCGACTCGACCCAGCCGCGCACCTCCGAGGAGACGAGCTTCTCCTTCGTCTGGCTGGAGAACTTGGGGTCCTGGACCTTCACCGAGACGATCGCGACCAGTCCCTCGCGGATGTCCTCGCCGGAGAGCTTCTCCTTGAGGTTCTTGCCGAGACCCGAGGAGGCCACGTAGTTGTTCACCGTCCTCGTCAACGCGGAGCGCAGGCCCGACAGATGGGTGCCGCCGTCGCGATTGTTGATCGTGTTCGTGAAGCAGAGGATCCGTTCTTGGTAGCTGTCGCTCCATTGCAGCGCGACCTCGACCGACTCGCTCGAACCGGGTTCGCCCACCTGGCCGAACAGGTAGACCGGTTCCGGATGCAGCGGTGTCTTGTTCCGGCTCAAATGGGCGACGAAGCTGCTGATGCCGCCCTCGTACTCGAAGTCGGCCCGCTTGCCGGTCCGTTCGTCGACGAGCCGGATGGCGATGCCCCGGTTGAGGAAAGACAACTCCCGCAAACGCTGCAGGAGGGTCTGGTAGTCGAAGGCGAGCTGCGTGAAGACGTCCGGATCCGGCACGAAGCGAATCCGCGTACCGGTCGGATCGGCCGCCGCCAGATCGGAAACCGCCTCGATCGAACCGACCGGTACGCCGCGGCTGTAGGTCTGCTGCCAGCGGTGACCGTCCCGGTCGATCTCCAGCTCGAGGCGTACCGAGAGGGCGTTGACCACGGACAGGCCCACGCCGTGCAGCCCGCCCGACACCTTGTAGGAGTTCTGGTCGAACTTCCCGCCCGAGTGGAGTTCGGTCATGATCACTTCCGCCGCGGACCGCTGCTCGCCCTCGTGAAGGCCCACCGGAATGCCGCGGCCGTCGTCGGTCACCGAGACGCTGCCGTCGGCGTGGATGGTGACCTCTACCTGGTCGCAAAAACCCGCCTGCGCCTCGTCGATCGCGTTGTCGACGAGCTCAAACACCATGTGGTGCAGACCCGAGCCGTCATCGGTATCGCCGATGTACATTCCGGGCCTCTTCCGGACCGCTTCAAGGCCCTTGAGGACCTTGATGTCCTTCGCCGAATACCCGGATTCGGCCACCGTCTGAACACCGCCTGTTCCGGCGTCCGCCATGTGCGGAAAACTATCACAGGACGGCGCAGATCCCTAGTTTCCGAGGGCCGCTCGGAGCACCTTCTATCTAACTGAAAACAGGGGGGTTGCGGCCGCACTCCACGAACGGTTCAGGAGCGCTAGATTCGCATCGGCATGATCACGCAGAGATAGCGCGAATCGGCGCCGTCAACAGGGTGTCCGAGGCACTGGCTGTTCTCGTCCTTCAGCGCAAACTCGACCCGGTCGGTATCGACGGCGACCAAGAAGTCCCGCACGTAGGCGGGGTTCATGCCGATCTCCAGATTCTCCGCCTCGTAGTCGCATTCGAGGCTCTCTTCGGCCTCCCCCAGGTCCGGGTTCGACGACGACACGAGCAGCGACTGCGCGTCGAACCTGAACCTCACCATCGGCGCCCGATCGCCGGTTAGCAGGGCAACCCGATGCACCACCTCGGCGAGCTCCTGGCGGGCGAAGGACGCCTTCCGGTCGTTGTCCTGCGAGATGACCTTCTCGTAGTCGGGAAACGTGCCCTCCAGGATCCGACAGGTCAACTCGCGACGCCCGATCACGAAGGCGAGATGGTGCTCGCCGCGGCGAAACGTGACGTTCTCGTCACTGTCGAATCGCAACAGTTCAAGCAGCGCCTTGCGCGGCGCGAGCACGCCGTCGGCCTCGGTGACGCCGGACATCTCCACCTCGATCAGGGCCAGGCGGTGGCCGTCGGTCGCCACCAGCTCGACTGCGCCCTCCTTGAGCTTGAGCAGCGCACCGTTCAACTGGAACCGCGACTCTTCTGCGGACACGGCGAAGATCACCTTGCTGATCATGCGCTTGAAGTCGGCGAAGGGCACCTCGAAAGAAGCCGAGGCGGAGTCGGGATCGACCGAGGTCAGAGTCGGAAAGTCCTCGGGCGAGAGACCGTTGATGCGGAACCGCGAGGAGCCGGCAACGATGTGGAGCGAGTTGGACTCGCCGGTCGACAACTCGACCGGACCATCTCCGAGGGCGCGGACGATCTCCAGGAGCTTGCGCGCCTGAACCGCCGTGGCTCCCGGCTCGCTGGCGCCCTCTTCGGCCGCGCAGGAAGAAGTGAGCGAGACGTCGAGATCCGTCGCCGCCAGTTCCAGCCGGTTCTCCCGAACCCGCAACAGGAGGTGGGACAGCACCGGAATCGTCGACCTGCTCTCCACGATGCCGCGCATCGCGACGAGTTCGGCCAGCAACTCTTCTCGTTCAACCCTAGTCTTCATCTACGCTCTCCTCGGGAAGCCAATATACACTATCCAAGTAGTCGTAACAGGCCTCCTCGACGTCTGTGAATGTGTCATGTAAAGCGTTCAAATAGAGTAACTTATGGCTCATTTCGCCTGACGGTAAGCGGTGGACGAAGCAGTGGAGGCATTGTGCATTCTGCGGAGATTCGCGCACCGGTCGGAGTCGAGGCGGTTTCCGTCCGCAGACAGGCCGAAGCGAACACCGGTGCAATCCGCCGCCACCACGCAACCGGCTCGTGATGGATCCGCCGGGATTCCGCAGGATGTTCGGCTGCCAGGCGGCCCCGGACGCGAGCGGCTGCGCGACAGAGTTGAAGCCCGGTTCAACTGAGTTGGCGGGCGAAGCGCTCCAACTGAGCGGCCAGTCGCTCGTCCTCCGCGCGGCGCCGCTCGATCTGCTCGACGGAGTACATCACCGTCGAGTGATGCTTGCCGTTGAACAGCCTGCCAATCTCCGGGTACGACATCTCGGTCAGTTGCTTGCAGAGGTACATCGCGATCTGCCGGGGATAAGTGATCTGCCGGGAGTTGCTCTTGCTCTTGATCTCGCGCACCTTGAGCCCGTAGTGGTGGGCAACGGACTTGACGATCTGCGCCGCGGAGACGGGGCGGTCCTGTTCGGGCAGGACGTCGCGCAGCGCCTCCTTGGCGAAGTCCAGGTCGAGCCGGGCGCCGGAGAGCGACGCGAAGGCGATGACGCGGTTGAGCAGTCCTTCGAGCTCCCGCACATTGGAGTGCACTTGCCGGGCGATGAACAGGGCGACATCCGTGTCGAGCTCCAGGCCCTGAAGCTGTCGGACCTTGCGTTGGAGAATCGCGATCTTGGTCTCCAGGTCCGGAGCCTGGATGTCCGCTAGAAGACCGGATCCGAAGCGACTCCGCAGCCGCTCTTCCATGTCGGCCAGGTCCCGCGGCTGCGCGTCGGACGTGACGATGATCTGCTTCTGTCGCGTGTAGAGCACGTTGAACGTGTGGAAGAACTCTTCCTGCGACCGCTCTTTCTTGGCCAGGAACTGGATGTCGTCGACCAGAAGGACGTCGATCGTCCGGTAGCGCTCCCGGAAAGCGGGCATCCGCTCGAATCTGATCGACGTGATCAGGTCGTTCACGAAGTCCTCGGCGGCCAGGTAGACGACGCGCGTTCCGGGGGCGGTTCCGCGGAGACGGTTGCCGATCGCGTGCAGCAGGTGGGTCTTGCCCAGGCCCACGCCGCCGTAGAGGAAGAGAGGGTTGTAGGCGATCCCGGGCTTCTCCGCCACGGCCTGGGAGGCAGCGCAGGCGAAGCGGTTCGAGTTGCCGATCACGAACGAGCCGAAGCGGTACTGCGGGTTGAGGGAGCTGCCGGCTGCCGCGTCGTCTTCGACCGCCGCCGACGGCTTCCGCGAAGAACTCGCCGGCCGGGCGGGTCGCCTGACCGCTTCGCTGCTCTTGAAGAGAACCTGGAAGGTCGGCCCCTTGAGATCGGCGATCGCCCAGTCGACGATGGGCCGGAAGCCTTCCTCCAGCGCCGCGACGAAGCGGGAGTTCGGTGCCTCGAGGACCAACTGTTCGGCATCCTCCGAGGCGACCCGGAGCGGATGAAACCAGGCGCGGAACTCATCCGGCGGCAGGTCGGCACGCAACTGCCGGCGTAGAGTCGGCCACACGGAACTAGGCATGTCGCGCACTCCGTTCACGCCCGTCTTCCGCCGCCTTCAGGCAAGGTGGAATCGCGCCCTCGAGGACGACCGCCAACCGTTCTGTTCCCTCTTCTCCCTGCTCTTCCCAGAGACGCACCTGTCCCCCCGACACCAATCGCCCGGTCACCGCCTGTTCCCCAGGGCGGATGCCAGGGGCCAGTCGCTCCTCAGAGCTATGTTCCGCAGGTTTTCCGCACTGTGTGGAAAACCCCGGGACGACCGGCACCGAAAATTCGGGTCTCGGACAAGCGAACGTCCTGTCTCTTCAGGCCGGGCGGTCTCCGTTGCGCGAGAAGGGCAGGATAGCAGCGAGCCTTGGCGGGAACAAGAGGTTTCTTGGCACTTTCTTTGTCTTTTCTTTGGCTGCGAGGTCGGCTCCGATCGGTTCGGTCGGTCTAGGTTCAGGCCCTTGTTGGAGTTAGTTCAACCGGCGGGGCTCGGGGAAGAGCTGCTGGCCTGGTTCGACCGTTTCCGCCGCCATCTGCCGTGGCGCGACTCGGAGGATCCGTACGAGCTGCTCGTTGCGGAAGTCATGCTCCAGCAGACCCGGAGCGAGGTCGTCGCATCGCGCTATCCGGAGTTCCTCGACGCCTTCCCGACGCTCGAAGAACTGGCCGCGGCCGAAGTCGAGGAAGTCGAGGCCGCGTGGTCGGGCCTTGGCTACTACCGCCGGGCCCGGAACCTCCATCGGGCGGCGCGCCTGGTGGCCGAGCGGGGCGTGTTTCCCAAGAGTGCCGCGGAGTGGAGCGAGTTGCCCGGAGTCGGCGCGTATACATCGGCGATCCTGGCCAGCCGGCTGGCCGGGGAATGTGTGCCGGTGCTCGACGGCAACGTGGAGCGCGTTCTGAGCCGCTTCCTGGCTTCGTCGCGGCCTCCGAAGCGTGCCGGAGCCCGACGGCTGCTGCTGGCTACCGCCGCGAAGCTGCTGGATCCCGGGAGGCCGGGCGACTCGAATCAGGCCTTGATGGAGCTGGGTTCGCTGGTTTGCCGTCGCGGACGCCCGGATTGCGCCGTTTGTCCGCTCGCTCCGGGTTGCCGGGCATACCAGACCGACGGGCTCGATCCCGGGGCTTTCCCCGCCGCGCCACGCGGGCGTGCTCGCGAGAAGGTCCATTGCTTCACGGCGGTGGTCAGGAGCGGCCACGACCTGCTGCTACACCGCCGCCCGGAAGACGCGAGCTGGCTGGCCGGCCGCTGGCATCTGCCGACGGTTGAACTCGCGAGCGGCGATGAATCGGCAAGCGAAGCGGCCGAGCTGCTCCGGGAGGAGTTCGGTGGGGCGTGGGATTGCGACGTCGACCGTGTCGCGGTGCGCCACGCCGTCACCTACCGGGACTTCCTCGTACGGGTCGCGCTTGCGCGCTGGCGGCCGGCCCCTGGAGCGGCGGCGCCGCACGCGGGTTTGGATCCGGGCCGCCTCCGGTGGTTCGCTCCGGAGGAGGTCGCCGGCTTGCCGACGTCGTCGTTGCTGGGCAAGTCGTTGGCCCGGATGCCAATACACTCCGGCGCATGACGAACCGCAAGATCCCCTCCGCCCGGGAGAAGCGGATTCCGTTCGTTGACCTGGCGGCTCAGTCGCGGCGGTTGCGACCGGAAATCGATCGACGGATCGCTGCCGTCCTCGACCACGGCCGCTACGTGATGGGTCCTGAAATCGAGGAGCTGGAGGCGGAGCTGGGGCGGCTGGGCGGCGCGTCCGCCGTCGCCGTGTCGAGCGGATCGGACGCGCTCCTGATCGCCCTGCTCGCGCTGGACATAGGGCGCGGGGAGGGTCGGCCCGAAGCGGTGTTCGTGCCCTCCTTCACGTTCACGGCGACTGCCGAAGTCGTCCTGTTGGCGGGCGCCGTGCCGGTGTTCGTCGACGTGCGCGAGGATGACTTTCTGCTCGACCTCGATTCGCTCGATCAGGAGTTCGACCGGCTGATGCGCAGCGGAAGCGCTGTTCCCAGGGCCGTGATCACCGTCGATCTGTTCGGCCAGCCGATGCCCGAGCATCCGCTCGGTGAATGGGCGGCGGCAAGGGACCTCGAGGTGATTTCGGATGCCGCCCAGAGCTTCGGGGCGCGCCTCGGCGGCGTGCCCGTCGGATCGCTGGCGAAGCTGACGACGACGAGCTTCTACCCAGCCAAGCCGCTTGGCGGCTATGGCGACGGCGGCGCGGTTCTCGGCACGGAACCCGCGATCCTGGAGGTGGTCCGCTCGATCCGGGAGCACGGCCAGGGCGCCGACCGCTACGACATCGTGCGCCTGGGGATGAACGGGCGGCTGGACACGCTGCAGGCGGCGGTGCTGCTGGCCAAACTCACGATCTTCGAGCAGGAGCTCGCGGCTCGACGCGCGGTGGCTGCGGGCTATACGGAAAGACTGGAGGCCGCGTCGAAGTCGATGAGCGCGCCCTGGCGCGTCGCGGCGCCGGTGTGCGGCGCCGGGGTGGAGTCGAGCTGGGCCCAGTACACGCTGCGCGTGGACGACCGGGACGGAAGGCCGTCGGCATCTACCCGGGATACGCTGCGCGGCCATCTAGACCAAGCCGGGATTCCGACCGCGGTCTACTACCCGCGTCCGATGCACCTGCAGCCCGCGTACGAGCCGCACGGTCGTGGTCCGGGCTCGCTGCCGGTCAGCGAGAACCTTGCCGACCGCGTCGTCAGCCTGCCGATGCACCCCTACCTCGACGAGTCCGCGCTGGACCGCATCTGCGACCGCATCGCGAACGCGTAAGCGTCGGACGTCGGACGTCGGACGTCGGACGTCGGACGTCGGACACACCCGCCCGTCTTGGGTTCAGGAGGGGTCAGCTCCCAGGTGACGTTCGCGCTTGGGAGGAGATGGGAGGGGGTGGCGCTCACTCCGCTTCACTCGCTCCGGTTGGTCGGTGATGAGTGCGACGTCGTCGGAAGTCGCTCGTTCAGAGGCACCTGGGAGCTGACCCCTCCTGAACCCGACTGGGCTGGACGTCGGTGCCGAGAGGCCTGACGCGGGCGGCATAGCACGGACGTGTCTCACTGGGTGCGCCGGCCTGCCATCCGTGCGCCCGCTGACGGGCGCACGGGCTGGTTCGCGGGTGGCGCGAACGCGCCACCCGGGTTCTGGCCGGCATTCCGGGACTGGGTGCGCCGGCTTTGCCGGATGTATCCCGGAGCGTGGGAGGTCAGGGTGGTTGTGGTTTCATGCGGGAAGCAGCCTGGACTAGGGAGTCGGCCGCGTAGTCAAGTTGGCGCTCGGTGACGACCAGGGGCGGTGCGATCTGCAGCACGGTGCCGGAGGCGCCGCCGGTCAGGGCGATCAGGCCGCGCTCGAGGAGGTGCCGGGAGAGGCGGGACGCGCGTTCCGGTGCATCGAGTTCCACGCCCCACAAGAGTGCCGTGCCGCGGACGTCGACGACGCCGGGGTGCTGCTCGAGCGGTTCGACGCGACGGGCGAAGCGGCAGCCCATTCGCTGGGAACGCTCGATCAGGCCTTCGCTCTCGATCGCCTCGAGGGTCGCGAGAGCGGCGGCGCAGGCGAGTGGGTGGGCGACGAAGGTCGCGGTGTGACGGGCCTCGCCGTCTGTTTGCCAGGAGGCCATGACCTCCTCCTCGCCGAGCACGGCGGCGATCGGGAGACCGCCGCCGAGGGCTTTGCCGCAGCAGATGAGATCGGGCTCGATGCCCGCCTCTTCGCTCAGGAACCACTCGCCGCAGCGGCCGAAGGCGGTGAAGATCTCGTCAACCGCCAGGACCACCTTGTGCTCGCGGCATGTCGCGGCGAGTCCGGTCAACCAGCCCGGAGGGGGCCATCGGGTCGCCTCCCGGCCGATCACCGGTTCGACCAGACAGGTTCCGATCGACGGCTGCTGTTCCAGCAGGCGCTGTATCTGTTCAAGCATGGCGCCATGGGGCAGACGGTGAACCTGGTTCTCCAGCGGCTCGGTGAAGGGAGTCCGAAAAGCCGGCCTCGAGGTGCCCTGGAGGGCCCCCAGCGTTGTGCCGTGGTAGGCCGGCGTGAAGGAGAGGATTCCGGGACGACCGCTGTAGAGAAGGCTCGTCTTGAGAGCGATCTCCACCGCGTCGGCTCCCGAGGCGGCGAAGTAGACGCGGGGCTCGCGAAGAGGCGCCAGGGAACCCAGGCGCTCACTCAGTTCAAGGCGGGCCGGATGAGCATAAACGTCGCCGAGCCCGTGAAGCAGGCGATCCGCCTGCCGCTTGACCGCCGAGACCACGGCCGGATGCCGGTGGCCCACCGCGGCGACTCCGAACCCGGCCGTCAGGTCGACGTAGCGATTACCGTCGATATCGAGCACATTGCTGCCAAGTGCCTCCTCCCACAGCATCGCCGTGGCCCCGCCGATCAGAGTGTTGATCCCAGGCGCCTCGGCCGCGTCCAGCCGTTCGGCTGCTTTCCGCGCACGTGGCCCCGGAGGCCGCGTCCGCATTCGCGGAAGCTGATCGCCACGGTCGAGTTGGTGTGAACCAGGAGAGACCATACAGACCGTCGAAGGCTAGCGTCCCTTCCCTGTTCCCCTTGCCGGAAGCCTGACCCGCTAACCGCTGTCGGGGCTGTCCTCAGCCCAGCACCGTCCCCCAATCCGGTGAGCCCGTCAGAAGATCCGGAATGCCGGCCAGAACCCGGGTGGCGCCCCGCGTCACCCGCGAACCAGTCCGTGCGCCCGTCAGCGGGCGCACGGATGGCAGGCCGGCGCACCCAGTGGGACAGGTCGGTGGCCGGCCCTGGTCTCGGCACCGCCGTCCAGCCCAGTCGGGTTCAGGCGGGGTCAGCTCCCAGGTGCCTCTGAACGAGCGACGCCCGACGACATCACACTCACCACCGACCAACCGAAGCGAGTGAAGCGGAGTGAGCGCCACCCCCTCCCATCTCCTCTCAAGCGCTCACGCCACCTGGGAGCTGACCCCGCCGGACCCAAGACGGGCGGGTGCGTCCTCCGCCCTCCGCCACGCGGGTGCGTCCGACGCCAGCCGGATGCCAGGCTACAGAGAGCGGCGGCCGGCCAGCGACCGGGCCAGGGTGACCTGGTCGGCGTAGTCGATGTCGCCGCCGACGGGGAGGCCGAAGGCCAGCCGGGTGACGCGTACGCCGCGTTTGCCGAGGAGGCCGGCGAGGTAGAGGGCGGTGGCTTCGCCCTCGACGTTCGGGTTCATCGCGAGAATCGCCTCCTCGACGCCGTCGAGCCGGTCGAGGAGGGAGGCGACGGTCAGTTCGTCGGGCCCGACGCCGCGTTGGGGCGAGAGGGAGCCCAGCAGGGCGTGGTAGATGCCCTGGAACTCACCGGTGCGCTCGATCGGTTCGATGTTGAACGGCTCCTCGACGACGCATAGCTTGGACTGGTCGCGCTCCGGGTCGCTGCAGATCGAACAGGGATCCACCGCGGTGATCTGATGGCAGGTGGAGCAGTGGATCATGCGGTCCTTGACGTCGATGACCGCCTTGGCAAGCGCCTCCGCCCGTGTCCGGTCGACGCGGAGAAGGTGGTGGGCCAGTCGCCGGGCGGTCTTCGGGCCGATGCCCGGCAGGCGCGACAGTTCCTCTACCAGGCTGGAAAGAGGATCTGCCGCCATCAGGTCAGACCGGGGATCCCGGCGGCCATGCCGCCGAGGCGTTGGCCGACGTACTCGTTGACCTTGCGTCCGGCTTCGTTCACGGCGGCCTGCACGAGGTCCTGGACCATGTCCGCATCCTCGGGGTCGAGCATTTCGGGATCGATGCGAACGGCGAGCACCTCCTTTTCGCCGTTCATGCGCACTTCGACCATGCCGCCGCCGACGCTGGCGGTGAACTCGGCCGTGGCCAGATCACGCTGCATCTGCTGCTGCATTTCCTGGGCCTGTCGCATCAGCTTCTGAATGTTCATCGCGGTTGTTCCTGTCGGGTGTTGAGCTCTAGAGCAGTCAGTGGGTTCGGGGTCTGACGTCGACCACGCGGCCGCCGAAGATATCGAGCACGGCGCGCACGGTCGGATCCTTTTCGGCGGCGGCGCGGCCTTCGGCGCCCGGCGGGGGCGTGCGGCTGGCTGGCGGCCGCGCTGGCTGGCCGGCGGGCGCGTTTCTCCGCGCCGGCGCCGGCGTGGAGGCTGCGGGGCCGGCCGCGGGCTCGGAGTCGCCTTCTGGCGGCCGCGGCGCGGCGGGGGTCGTCTTCCAGGCGGCCCCGGGCCCCAGGACCGCGCGTGCGGCGGCCTTCAGTTGGCCGGCCTTCGCCTCATCGCGTAGCGCGTCATCGAGCGCCGGCACGGCCGTGACGACGAGCATGCTGCCCTGGACGGCGAAGTGGGCCCTGTGGAAGTCGAGCAGGCCGGCCAGCGAAGCATGGTTCGAAGCGAGGAATCGTCTGATCTCGTCCGCCGCATCCGACCCGACGCCGGGGCCGGCCGGTGCGGAGGACGTGCGCTCTGGTGGCGGTGCGCCGGCGTCGGGAGGGTTCGGCAGAGCGGCGCCAAGCTGCTCGATCCGCACCAGCCGCGGCAGTTCGGCCGCGCGGAGCAGGGCGACCTCGAGAGCGAGGCCGGGAGCGTCGGCGCGCCTCACGACGGTCTCGCTGCTGAGCAACAGGTGCAGGAGCCGAAGCAGGTTCTCGTAGCCCGCGCCGGACGCGACCCGCTTGAGTCCGGTCGCGGCCTCGGCGGGCAGGTCGAGTTGCTCCGGGTCGAGACCCTGCGCCAGATGCAGGGCGCTGCGCAGGAACCCGAGGAAGTGGGTGAACACCTGCCGCGGGTCGGTTCCGTCGTCCTCGATCGACCGGATCGTCCGGGAGACGCGCGCGCCCTCGCCGGCGAGGATGGCCTCGAGGAGACTGGACAGCAGCTCGGCGTCGATTCCCCCGAGCAGCCTGCCGACATCCTCGTCGGCAAGCTTGCCGCCGCCGAAGGTGGCGAGTTGATCGAGCAAGGCCACCGCGTCGCGCATGCTGCCTTCCGAAGCGCGCGCGATCAGGCGAAGGGTTGCCCGGCTGGCCTCGATCTCCTCCTCCTCGCAGATCCTGGTCAGGTGGGCAACCATCGGGTTGGCGGGCACGCGGCGGAAGTGGAACTCCTGGCAGCGGGACAGGATCGTCGCCGGCACGATCTCGATTTCGGTCGTCGCGAAGACGAAGGTGAGATGGGCGGGCGGCTCCTCGACGATCTTGAGCAGAGCGTCGAAGGCCTGTCTGGACAGCCGGTGGATCTCGTCGAGCACGACGACCTTGTAGCGGTCCCGGGCAGGGCCGTACTTGAGACTCTCGGTGAGATCGCGAACCTGTTCGACCTTGGAGTAGGTGGCGGCGTCGATCTCGAGCACGTCGAGGTCTCCGCCCTGCCTGATTTCCCGGCAGACGAGGCACTTGTCGCAGGGGTCGGCGACCGGGCCGGTGGTGGAACCGTCTTCTCCGACGCAGTTCAGGGCCTTCGCGAGGATGCGCGCGGCGGTCGTCTTGCCGACGCCACGGATGCCCGAGAACAGGTAGGCCTGGGCGATTCGCCCCTCGCGCAGCGCGTTCCCCAGCGCGGTCACGATCGCCTCCTGCCCGACCAGGTCGGCGAACGTCTGGGGGCGCCACTTGCGCGCCAGCGCCTGGTACGCCATGGCCTACCTGTCAGCCCGGAGGAAGTGTCGCGCGACGGATCGCGCCGGCGCCGGCGCCGCGTCGGTCGATCTTGACGGTGTCATCGCCGACCGGGACAGAGAAGTCACTGAAGGGTTCCGGCTGAACTGCGCCCTCGAAACGAACACCCTATCGCTGCTCCCTTCCGGGCCTGACGAGGTTCGGGGCCGGTCGATACACAGGGCCCGAACCCTTCGGTCACCTCTCGACCCGCGCCACGGCGTGGAGGCGAGGATCGGGATGGATGGTAGCAGCCCGCGCCGGTTGATCGGCGCGAAAGGGGCCGGCTGTTACGGTAGCTCGCCGAGTGGACTCTGGCGCCAGATTGGACGATCGAACGGCCATGGAGTCGGCCCTCGACGAGGCCCGTCTCGCGGCAGCCGCCGGAGAGGTCCCGGTGGGCGCCGTTGTCGTGCGGGATGAGGAGATCGTCGGTCGGGGCCACAACCGCAGGGAGTCCTGGGGCGATCCGATGGCGCACGCCGAGATGATCGCGCTGGCCCAGGCTGCCGCGCGGCAGCAGGACTGGCGGCTGGAGGGTTGCTCGGTCTACGTCACCCTGGAGCCATGCGCCATGTGCGCCGGCGCCATGGTCAACGCCCGCATCGACCGGCTCGTATTCGGGGCGCGGGATCCGAAGGGTGGCTACTGCGGCTCGGTCGGGGATCTCGTCCGTGAACCGAGACTGAATCACCAAATCACGGTATGCTCCGGCGTCCTGGCGGAGGAGAGCTCAGAATTGTTGCGCTCGTTCTTCCGGCGTCTACGGTCGAGCGGGCGATCGAATTGGTAGGGAGAGGTGACCGAGTGGTCGAAGGTGCATGCCTGGAAAGCATGTGTAGGGGCAACTCTACCGTGGGTTCGAATCCCACCCTCTCCGCCATTCCGGGGCAGGAGAAGGCGGAGTACGCCGGAGGGGCGACGAACGAGGAGAGGTGCCAGAGTGGTCGAATGGGGCGGTCTCGAAAACCGTTGACCGTTTACGCGGTCCGTGGGTTCGAATCCCACCCTCTCCGCCATTGCTCCACCGACCCGCACCCTAGGAAGGAAAGAACGTGAAGAGGACATACCAGCCGAACAACCGGCGTCGCAAGAAGAAGCATGGTTTCCGCTCCCGGATGCGGACGCGGCATGGGCGGGCGATTCTCTCCCGCCGGCGCCGCAAGGGCCGCAAGCGCCTGACGGTCTGACGTTGGGCCGATCGAGCAGCCCGCGATGCGACCCCGATGTCGCACCGGCAGTCGAGCGTATCCGGTCGAGCCGCGACTATCGCAGGGTCTATCGCCGGGGCCGTCGTCTGCACGGCGACATCGCGGTGTTCCACGTGCGGGCGAATGACGTCGGCCATCCGCGGCTCGGGCTAACGGCCAGCCGGCGGGTGGGCGGTGCCGTGGTGCGCAACCGGCTGCGCCGGCGCGTGCGCGAGCACTACCGTCAGCAGGTCAGCCGGGATCTGCTGCCCGCGGTGGACGTCGTGGTCCATCTGAAGACCGCCGCGGCCGCGACCGACCGTAGCCGTTTCTACAGCGAGTTGAATCGTCTGTTTCGGGCGGTAGCCCGGCGCAAGGCCGGTCGCTCCCGCCGCGGGTCGCGGCGATGAACCTCCCCGTCCGGGCCGCCGTCGCGCTGCTGCGCGGGTACAAGCGGTGGTTGTCGCCGCTGCTGCCGCGCGCTTGCCGGTTCAGCCCTACCTGCTCGGAGTACGGGCAGATCGCTCTGCGGAGCCACGGCCTGTTGGCGGGGAGTTGGCTCACGGTCCGCCGCGTTCTGCGCTGCCAGCCGCTCGGCCGCGGAGGCATCGATCCGCCGCCTGCGGGGTTGGCCCTTGCGCGCTTTCAGGCGGCCCATCGAGATGAGGGCCGCGGCTGATGGATAGCCGACGACTTCTACTTGCGGCCGTCCTTTCCCTGGGCGTTCTGCTCCTCTGGCAGTTTCTCTTCGCGCCGCCGCCGCCGGTGGAGCAGTCGCCGGTTGCAATCCGCGAGACCGGGCAGGCGGTGGACGGCGAAGCCTCGGCCCAGCCGAGTTCGGTACCTCCGGTTTCAAGTGGGGGGGCGGCGTCGACTCCTTCGCCGCCCGCGGTGGTGGAAAGGGCAGAGGCCGCCACCGAGCAGCGCGTCGTGTTGGAGTCGGGCAACGCGACGCTCGAGTTCACGAACCGCGGCGCCCAATTGCTGTCCTTCGAGCTGCGCCGGCCGAACGGCGGCGAGCCGGTGGAGCTGGTGCGCAGGCGCGAGGCCGGCCAGCCCTATCCGTTCGGCTTCCAGGGCTCGCAGCGCGGTTCGGCGCTGAATGACGCGCTGTTCGTCGTCGAACGGACGTCCGAAGATGGCGACACGCGGCTCAGCTTCCGCTACAGCGGTGACCTGGGTGTAGCGACAAAGACGTTCCACATTCCGAAAAACACGGTTCAGACCGGGGGTCTGACCTTCCGGTACCAGATCGAGTCGCCCGGCGATTCCTGGGGGTTGGTGTTGGGTCCGGGAATCCGGAATCCGACCGTGGACGAGCTGGAGAGCCGGCTCTCGAGCCAGCAGCGACGCGCGGCGACCTGGTTCGCGGATGGCGACCTGGAGTCGCTGGAGCCTCGCAAGGCGGAAGATCCGTTCGATCTGGGAGGCAATCCGCGCTGGGTTTCGCTCGAGGACCGGTACTTCATCACTGCGGTGATCCCGGCCGGCGCCCGGGGAACTGTGCAGGCGCGGCCGGTCGCGAACCTGGAGGAGATCGACGGCAACCTGGGCGGCTTCGCCATGTTCGAGGCTGCGGACGCTGCCACAGCGGGCCTGACAAGAGACCTGATGCTGGTTCTGCGCTCGTCGGGCGGCGAACTCGCGGGACGGGCGTACTTCGGGGACAAACAGTACGACGCCCTGAAGACAATGGGCGTGGAACTGGAGAAGACCGTGCGGTACGGCTTCTTCGGTGTCATCTCGCGCCCGTTGCAGTTCGGTTTACGCTGGATTTACGACAACGTCGTCGCGAACTACGGGTGGAGCATCGTGTTGATGACCGTGCTCATCCGCCTGGTGCTGTTCCCGCTGACTCACAAGAGCCAGGTGTCCATGCAGCGGATCCAGAAGCTGAATCCGCGCATGGAGGCGATCCGCGCGAAGTACCGGCCCAAGCTCAAGGACGGGAAGGGCCGCCCGCGGATGGACGTGCAGCGCAAGATGAACGAGGAGATTCAGGCTCTGTTTCGCGAGGAGGGCGTGAATCCCGCCAGCGGTTGCCTGCCGATCCTGTTCCAGATGCCGGTGTTCTTCGGGTTCTTCCGGCTCCTGAGTGAGGCGGTGGAGCTGTGGGACGCGTCGTGGCTCGGATGGATCCACAACCTGGCGCTGCCGGATCCCATCTATGTGCTGCCCCTGGTCATGGGCGCCTCGCAGTTCCTCCAGCAGCGGATGCTGCCGCCTCCCGCGAACAAGACCCAGAAGCTGATCATCAACACGATGCCGATCTGGTTCACGATTTTCTCGTTCAGCTTCCCGAGCGGACTGGTCCTCTACTGGCTGACGAACAATCTGCTGGGAATCGTGCAGACCGGGGTCTACAACAAGCTGAAGAAGGCGGGCTACCTGGGCGGCGAAGTGGCGGCGCAGGCGGCCGAAACCAAGAAGTGAGGCAGGACGGGAGTTGATGAACGCAACCACGAATAGCGTGTTCTTTTCGGGCGAAACGGAGGCTCGGGCCGTGTTGGCGGCCGCGAATCATTTTGGGGTGCCACCCGATCAGGTGGTGTTTGATCGGGTGGAGAAACGACACGGCTTCGTGAAGCGCCGTCGCGTTGTGATCCGGGTCGATCCGGAACAGGTCGGAACGGGCGCCGGGGAGGAGGCCGAGATCGAGACCCGGCACGAGACGGCGGTCGAGGAATCCCCCGCGGGGCCTGCACCCTCGGCTTCCGAAGACGCGACACCCGACCTCGAGGAGGAGACAGCCAGTCTCGAGGACGAGACGCCCGGCCTCGAGGAAGAGGCGCCGGTGGAGGTTTCGGCGACGGACGAGGGGTCGGATCAAGCAGACCCGGACGCGGAAGAGATCCTGGAGATCGCCCGGAGCGCCTTTCGGCAACTGCTCGAGCTGGCCGACCTCGAGGTCTCGGCGGACATGGTCCTGGCCGACGGGCGGCTGGAAGTCGAGATCGAGGGAGTGGACCAGGAGTTGTTGGTCGAGGACGAGGGTCAGGTTCTCCTCGCGCTCCAGCACCTGCTGCCGCGGGTGATGTACGGGAGGTTGGGCCGCATTGTGCCGTGCCACCTTGACAGCGGCGGCTATCAGCAGCGGAAGGAAGAGCGCCTGAGAGGTCTCGCGCGCCGCGTGGCCGAGGAGGTCGTTTCCCGCGGCGGTACGCGCACTCTGCGGCCGATGAACCCGGCCGACCGCCGCATCGTCCACATCACTCTCGCCGACGACCCCGACGTCGAGACGGAAAGCCACGGCAACGGCTACTTCAAACGCGTCAACATCAGCAGCGTCTAGCGCGCCTCGGGTTGCGGCTGGCGCCGTCTCCCGCGGAGACCGTGGGGTGTGTCTCTCGGGTCGCCTCGGGTCTCCCGGGATCGCCGGTCCCACAAGCTGGCCGGAGGGCTGACTGGGATGGCGTCGCTTGGTGGGAGGCGTCGGGGTCCGGTGCTCCGGACTGGGTGCGCCGACGTCCTCGTCGGCTTTCGGACGTCGCCGCGGAGCGGTGGCGGCCGGAGGTGGATTGGGAGGCCGGAGGCCTCTCCTTTCTTGGGGGGCCGGGCGGGCGGGGCAGACCGTGTTTCACGTGAAACAGTGGCGCTGTCGGGTTGTGAGCGTCTTGAGGTGTTTCACGTGAAACATGCGGATCTGTTTCGCCGGGAGTTTGGTGGCGAGCTGGCGTCGGAGGCGATTGACCGGCTGGTGCGGCATGCCGAGCTCCTGGAGCGGTGGAACCGGGTGGTTCGCCTTGTCGGGGAGGCGGGGCCGGAGGACTGGGTCAGGCGTCACTACGCGGAGTCGGCGGCGGCTCGGAGGTTCTGGCGGCCTTCAGAGCATGCGGAGAACGGTGAGTCCCGCCTTCTCGATGTCGGTAGCGGCGCGGGGTTTCCCGGTCTCGTGCTGGCGGCGCTTCATCCCGAGCGGCCGGTGACCCTGGTGGAGGCCCGGGAACGGAAGGCGGCCTTTCTCGCCGAGGCGGCGCGTGAGCTTGGTCTTCCTCGCGTGCGGGTCCTTCGGGACCGGTTTGACGCCGAACTCGCGGCGGGGCTCGCGGGGGCGGTAGAGTGCGCGACGATTCGGGGTCTTCGGCTTCCGGAGGCCACGATGACGCGCCTGGTCCAGGCTCTGCCCGGTGATGGGCGCCTCGTTGTCTGGGTGGGCCGGCGGCTCGGGTCCGGCCTGGTGGAGACCTGTGCTGTGGAAGAAGAGATGAGTCTGCCCAACAGCCAGCACCGGCGGATTCTGTGCCTGCGGCCCTTGCGTCGTGGCTGATCTCCTCGCGGTAGCCAACCAGAAGGGTGGCGTGGGCAAGACGACGTCGGCGATCAACCTGGCGGCGGCATTCGGTGCCCTGGAGCGGCGAGTGCTCCTGGTGGACAGCGACCCGCAGGGGAACGCGAGCCGCGGTCTCGGCTGGTCGGGCCGACGGCCGACCCTGTTCGAAGTGCTCTCGCGTGAGGCCGAGGCCGCAGACGTGATCGTTCCGAGTGGGTTTCCCTTCGTCGACCTGCTGCCGGCGAACCGCGACCTGGTGGGAGCGGAACTCGGTTTGCAGCGCGACCGCGACTGGATACGGCGGCTTGGGTCGTCGCTCGGGAGTCTCGGCCACGAGTACGAGCGCATCTTCGTGGATTGTCCACCAGCGCTGGGCCGGCTGACCCTGAACGCTCTCCATGCCGCGGACGCGGTCGTCGTGCCCATGCAGTGCGAGTACTTCGCGCTCGAAGGCATCAGCGAACTGATGGCGACCGTTCAGCGAGTGCGGGAACTGGGTCGGCCGGACCTGGCGATCGCGGGTGTGATCCTGACGATGTACGACGATCGGACAAACCTGTCCCGGGATGTCGCCCGGGAGGTGCGCAAGCACTTCGGGTCGATCGTCTGCGATACGATCGTTCCACGCAACGTCCGCTTGGCCGAGGCGCCAAGTCACGGAATGCCGGTTCTCCAGTACGACATCAAGAGCAAGGGCGCCCAGGCCTATCTGGCCCTGGCGCAGGAACTTGCGACTCGCCGCCCCTGATTGCGCCGCCGGAATCGCATGAGTAGCAGACGGCGGGGCCTCGGCCGGGGACTGGATGAGTTGTTCGCCGACAGCGGCGCCCGTTCTCCTGTCTCGCCGCGCCCGGAACGCGAGTTGCCGGTCGCGCAGCTCGAGCCGAACAGCCGGCAGCCCCGTGATCGCTTCGACGACGAGGAGTTGGCCGAACTGGCGAGTTCGATCGGGCAGCTTGGCGTGCTGCAGCCTCTCGTCGTCACCGGAGAGGCGGATTCCGGAGGCCGGTATCGCATCGTCGCCGGCGAGCGTCGCTGGCGGGCCGCGCGGAAGGCGGGGCTGGAGACGGTGCCGGTCGTCTTTCGGGACGTGGACGACGAGCGGGAACTGCTGGAGCTGGCTCTGGTGGAGAACCTCCAGCGCTCCGATCTGAACCCGCTGGAAGAGGCGGAGGCCTTTCGGTCGCTCGGCGACGAGTTCGGCCTCTCGCAGCAGGAAGTCGCTCGTCGCGTGGGCCGCAGCAGGGCCGCCGTGGCGAATGCCCTTCGGCTGCTTCGCTTGCCTGACCCGGTGCAGGAGCAGTTGCGATCTGGAGCGCTGACCCCCGGACAGGCCCGTCCCTTGCTGGCGCTCGGCGACGAACGGAGTCAGGTCGAACTCGGCGCCCGCGCTGAGCGCGAGTCCCTCAGTGCGCGCGAACTGGAGCGCATCGCGGCCAGCGGGCGGCGAAAGACCGCCACAAGGCGCCGAAAGGCCGCTCCAGAGAGCGATCCGCACACCGCGGATGCAGTTGAGCGGTTAACGCGTAGACTGCAGACTCGAGTCGAAATCCAGCGTCGCCGCCAGGGGGGTGGCGTCCTGAAGATCCACTTCCACTCCGAACCGGAGTTGATCCGCATCTACGAGCGGCTTTCGGCGGAGTGATCACTGCGAATCGGAGCAATGCCCGTATGTCGAAGATCCTCAAGAACAACTCTCCAGGCGACCTGAACGGTTTTCTCGATGCCGGCTGCGAGGTCCGGGGAGATCTCCGATTCGAGACCACGTTCCGGGTTCACGGTCGCTTCAGCGGCACGGTGGAATCCGAAGGCGAGCTGATCGTCGGAGAAGGGGGCGTGGTCGAAGGCGTCGTCAAGGTAGGCCAACTCAGCGTCTCCGGCCGGCTCGAAGGGCAGGTCGAGGCCTCGAAGCGGATAGAGATCGGCGCGAACGGTCACGTCGAGGGGGAGATCTCCTCGCCGGTGCTCGTTATCGCTAGTGGGGCGTTCTTCCAGGGCCAGTGCAACATGGCTCCTGCCGAGAAGGCCCGTCCCGCCAGGCCCGCCATCGTTGGCGGCGACAAGCCGGCGTCGGAGGCGGAGGACTCCGATCCGGCTCTCCAGCGGTTCGCGGTTCCCGACCCCTCGACCGATTCAGCGGCCGCCGACCGAGCCGCCGGGTCGAAGTAGCCGGGCCGTCATAGGCTGGTTCACGGCTGGCGCTGATCGCGCCACCCAGGCCCGCGGGCGGCGCCGGCGGCCGTTTCGTAGGACGGGACGAAGGCGATCGGCCGTCGAGCCAGCGTTGACGGTTCGAAGGCCTCGGTGATCACCCGGCCGTCGATGTCGAGCGCCGTCGGCAGGTTCAGTGCGTAAAGCAGGGTCGGCGCAACGTCCTGGATTCCGAGGCGGGTCAGCAGAAGGTTCTCGTTGATTCCCTGCCCTCGTAGCAGGAGCAGCCCGTCCGGCGTGTTCTGCGAGACGCCTGCTCCCCCGGGCGCCTTGCCCCGCAGGCCGAACAGGCTGCGCAGCGGTCCGGACCGTCTCCAGCCGTAGGCGCTGACGACCGCCAACGTCCTGGGTGGGGGCAACACTTCCCAGGCCTCGGCCAACAGGCCGTCCACGAACGCGTAGTAGGCGGACAGCCAGCGCGCCTGGTCGACTCGAGCCTGCTCCTGGTCGCCGTCGAACTGGACCGCCTCATAGGAGTCGTAGTACAGGTGCGACACCGCGGCGAGGCCGTCCATCACCGCGAACAGGACGAGCCCCGAGTCGTCTTCGCGCGACCTGGACCGCAGGATCTCCATCAACTGCGCCTGGGTGTCCAGGTCGCGGAGCGCCGCGGTGTAGAGCGCGGATGGCGGTCCGTCTCCGAGCCGCGCGAGTCGCTCATCCTCCATCGCCGAACCGAGGGCCGCGGCCCGGGCGCCGGCCGACTCCGTGAGGCCGACGCCGAAGTCGAGTGCGAACACGTCGATACCGAACCCCGCCGCGATCTGCCAGAGGGAAGGAGCGGAAGGCAGGGCCGCCGGGCCGCCCTCGGTCATGCCGCGGTCGCCCCAGACGCCGAAGCCGATCGCGCGGGGCGCCAGGTGGAAGCGCTCACCGCGAAGCGACGGCGCACCGCGCGTCTCCTCGGAGACGACGCCGTGCCGGAAGGGGTACTTGCCCGTGACCACCGTCGTCCAGAGAGGCAGACGGCTCGCGGGTTCGATCGACTCGGCCCGGCCGTAGCTGCCGCTTCGCATGGTCTGTGAGAAGAACGGGAGCAGCCCCTGCTCGGAGAGAGGAAGGATCGCGTCGAGCGAGGCGCCGTCCACGCCGACGATCAGAAGATTCGGCGGTGGCGTGGACTCGATCGCGGCCGCTCTAGGCTTCCGCTGCGGCGGCGGCTCGAAGGCCTCCCGCCGCTCGAAGACCGAGTACACGGTGAGCACCGCCAGGCTGGCGATCCCGAACCGGCTGCGGGCGCCGTAGGGCTTCTGCCGGCGGTAGCTGTGGAGGAAGGCCGTGTAGAGCGTGACCGCCGCCGCCAGAACAAGCCACAGACCGGCCTTGACGAGGCGATCGTGGATCCCCGGCGGCAGGAAGTGATCGTAGAAGGCCGCATGCGCCAGGTCGAGGCCGGCCGCGGCGACGAACACGCCCGCCAGGCACCACGGCAGCAGCCGCCTGGCTCGCTCGGGCGCTCTCCACGAAAAGGGGATGAAGAGGGCCATCGTGGTGAGTGCCCCGAGGACTCCGTAGTAGGCGCTGGTCCGGAAAACCGGTCCCGGTTGAAACGGGAGGTGGGGGTTGAGGAAGAACAGGAGTCCGGTCACGTGGATCCCGGCCAGGAGCCCGGGTATCCCGCAAGCAGCGCAACTCAGCAACCGTTCCCTGTTCACCTGGGCAACTCTACCGGGGGACGGGGGCCGCCGCCTTCGCCGGAACGCGCAGGGAGTGCTACCCTCGCCTGCGCCATGGCGGCGCTGGACTCGAGGGGAAAAGTACTCGAGGTCCGCGCGTTGCCCCTTCAGCACTTCCTGCTTCGGATCCAGGTGGCCGGGATGGAGCCCGCCGCGCCCGGACAGTTCGTCATGGTGGCCGGCGCCAACCAGGTGGAGCCTTACCTGAGGCGGGCCTTTTCGGTCTACGACCAGGAGCCGGCCGGAACCGGCGCCTTGACCATCTCGCTTCTCGGCAAGGTGATCGGCCGGGGAACGGCCGCGCTGGCGGCCTGTCTCCCTGGCCAGGACGTCCCCGTTCTCGGCCCCTTGGGGAGGGGATTCCACAGTATGGGAGCCAATGGGCCGCACGGCGGGCGCGCCGCCCTGGTGGCCGGGGGCATAGGATCGGCGGGTCTGGGATTGCTGGCGCAGGCGCTCGCGCGTGAGGGAAAGCCCTTCGACTTCTACTACGGCGGGCGCAGCGCGGACGATCTGGTGGAGGCGGAGGAGTTCCAGCGCCTGAGCGAGAGGTCGGGCGGGCGGCTGCTCAGAACGACGGAGGACGGTACGGCGGGTGCCCGAGGATTGGTTACCGAGGCGCTTGCGGCGACCCTCGAGGCCGGCGGGGCGCAGGCGGAGCGCGCGTACGAGGCGCTCTACACCTGCGGTCCCCATGGTCTGATGGCTGCCGTGGCGCGGATTGCCGTCGAACACGGAATCGAGGGGGAAGCCGCGATGGAGACGCCGATGGGTTGCGGCTATGGCGCCTGCCTCGGCTGTGCCGTTGAGCTGGAGGAGGGCGGCTACGCCCTGTGCTGCCGGCAAGGTCCGGTGTTCAATCTGAGAGAGGTGGCCTGGTGACGACGGACGCCGGCGCTGCGGTGACCGACCTGTCGACACGGGTGGGTCCGCTGTGCCTGGAGAACCCGATCCTCACGGCGAGCGGCACGTTCGGCTACGGCCTCGAGTTTGCCGAACGGGCCGACCTGCGGCGGCTCGGCGGTCTCGTGACGAAGGGGTTGTCGCTCGAGCCCCTGGCCGGAAACCCGCCGGTGCGGATCGCCGAAACCCGGGGCGGCATGCTGAACTCGATCGGCCTGCAGAACATCGGCGTCGAGCGGTTCCTGAACGATGTCCTGCCGGGCCTGGCCGGACTGCCGCCGAAGGTGATCGTCAACCTGTTCGGGTACGACCAGGACGACTACGTGCGTCTGGCGGAGAGGGTCGATCCTCACCCCGGCGTCGCCGCGGTGGAGTTGAACGTGTCCTGTCCCAACGTGAGCAAGGGCGGAATCGAGTTCGGTCACGACCCGGAGATCCTGTGCGGCCTGGTCCGGCGGGTGCGCTCCGCCACCGGCAAGCCGGTCATCGTCAAGCTGTCGCCGAACGTGACCTCGCCGGCGGCACTGGGCCAGGCCGCGAGCGCCGGCGGCGCCGATATCCTGTCGGCGGTGAACACCTTCGTCGGCATGGCCATCGACACGAATACGCGGCGTCCGGTCCTGTCCACGGTTCGCGGTGGGCTGTCCGGGCCGGCGATCAAGCCGCTGGCTCTGCGGATCGTGTGGGATGTCGCGCGCGAGGTCGACTTGCCCGTCATCGGGATCGGCGGCGTCGAGACCGTCGACGACGTGCTGGAGTTCCTGCTGGCGGGGGCCTCGGCGGTACAGGTCGGAACGGCGCTGTTCCGCGACCCGCGGACGGCGGAGCGGCTTGTCGACGGCTTGCGGGACCGGTTGCAGGCCGAGGGAGTGGCCTCGGTCGGCTCCCTGGTCGGGGCGGCGGCGAGGCCGCAGTGAGCGGCAGGAGACTCGAACGGGTCGCCGTTGCGCTCGACACCGACGACCGGGACACCTTCAGCCGCTGGTGTTCCCTCTTCGGCCCTCGCGTCGGTGTGCTCAAGGTGGGGCCGCGGGTCGTCCTGCGCTGGGGGCGATCGGCGGTCGAGGAGGCGGCAGGGACCGGAGCCGGAGTCTTTCTCGACTTCAAGTTTCACGACATCCCGAGTGCCGTCGCGGGCGCGGTCGGCGCGGCGAGGGAACTGGGCGTCTCCTATCTCACGGTGCACGCGGGCGGCGGCCGGCGCATGATGGAGGCCGCGGTCGAGGCGGCCGGCGATGAGGTGCGGGTGCTCGGGATCACGGTCCTCACCCATCTCGCGCCGGAAGACCTCGAGGAAATGGATCTGCCGGGTCGGGCCGCGGACCGGGTCCTGGCCTGGGCGTCGGCGTCGCAGCAGGCCGGGTGCGCCGGTGTCGTCTGCTCGCCGCTCGAACTCGCGTCCCTGCGCCGCCGACTTGGCCCGGAGCTGTTGCTGGTGAGTCCGGGGATTCGGTTCAGCGATTCCGCGGGCGACGATCAGCGCCGCGTCGCGACGCCGTCGGCAGCGCTACGGTCCGGGGCCGACCTGATGGTGATCGGGCGGCCGCTGACCCGGGCCGCCGACCCGGAAGCGGCGCTGGCGGCGCTGGCGGCGGCCGGCGCCTGATCCAGCGCCTGGCGCTGCCCCTGAGGCTGGTCAACGGGGGATGTGGAGAGTTCGCCGCCAGCGGACCGCCCATCTACCGGCTTCCGCGTCGCGCGACCAGTAGACGAGCAACGGTCGGCCGCGCACGAGTTCGGTTCCGACAGGGCCGAAGAAACGGGAGTCGCGGGAGATGTCGCGGTTGTCGCCGAGACAGAACAGGGAGTCTTCCGGCACACGTTCGGGTCCATAGGCGTCGCGGCGCCAGAAACTCTCGTGAAGGAACTCCGACCGCGGATAGACGCGCTCGTCCGAGTGGTCGACGTAGCCGGTCTCATCGATTGGGCGGCCGTCCACCTGGAGCTTCTTCGAGTCGATTTCCACTTCGGCGCCCCCCGTCGCCACGCAGCGTTTCAACAGCTCGTGCTCCGGGTCCTCGATGCCGCGGAAGGTGACCAGGTCGCCGGGCCGCACCGCGCGCTGGGGCACCAGCGGCCCCCAGCGACCGGCCCCGGCGCCGAAGATGAACTTGTTGATCAGGAGATGGTCGCCGACCATCATCGCCGGCTCCATCGACTCGGACGGAATGCGATAGGCCTGAACCAAGAAGGTCCGCACGAACAGGGCCAGGATGGCCGCGACGAGCAACACCTCCGCACCGTCGCGCCACATTCTGAGTCGCCCGGCGCTCAGACGAAGTCTCATCGGAGCGGTGGCGCCGCTACTCGATCACCTTGAAGGTTCGCGTCCAACGGGTCTTGGTCAGGAAACCCAGAGCCGTGTTCGCGAGCTGTTTCAGCCGGTGACCGAAGCCATGCCAGGTGCCGTCCGAGGTCTCCCCTCCGTACGACCAGTAGACCATGACTGCCCGACCCTTGACGTGGGAGAGCGGCACCGGTCCCCAGTAGCGCGAGTCATGGGAGTGGTCGCGGTTGTCGCCCAGGCAGAACAGGTGATCGTCGGGGACGAGGAGCGGCCCCCAGTTGTCGCGCCGCGCGTTGTACGACCCGAAGGGACTCGTCGGGCGGAAGAGTCTGTCGTCGGTGTTGATCGCGTAGGCGTCGTCGTCGACTTCCTGGCCGTTCAGGAAGAGCTGCTTGTCCGCCATCCGGAGCTCATCGCCGGGCAAGCCGATACAGCGTTTCACGAGGTCGATCTTCGGCGTCTCGGGCGACCGGAAGATGACGATGTCGCCCCGCCGCACCTCCCGCCCCGGCAGCAGCGCCTGTTCGAGCTTCGATGGGCGGGGCCCATAGATGTAGCGGTTCACGAACAGGTGGTCGCCCACCAGCAGCGTCTCCTCCATCGAGCCGCTCGGGATGTAGAAGGTCTTCAGGACGAAGTTGTTCGTGAAGCCCAGGAACACCGCCGCGACGATCAGGGCCTCGACGTACTCGCGGACCACGGAGGAGCGTCGGCCGCCCGCGGATTCCGGAGCCTTCTTCTCGGCGCTCGTCATCGGCTGGCTAATCTACACGAGCGGCCCCCCCGGCAAGGCCGCCGCGGAGGCGCAATCGGCGACCCTTCGCGAGTCAACGATCCTGGAATCGGTCCAGCATTTCTGACAGCAGCCCCGGTCAGCCGGTTCTCCCGCCTGCAGCGTGACTTGCGGCGCGGAGCCTGTGGAACGGGTCAAGGTCTCTGGACGGAACGGCCTCCTTGCCTTCTTCCGGACTCGCCGGAATCTATTGATTTACAAAGAACTTGCGAGCCCTCCTTCGGGTTGGCCGGGAACTTGAAACAAGCTGCGGCATCTAGCCATCCAGGAGCCAGGAGGTGTCCACGGAACAAACCAGGGAACCAAGTTGGCAAGGGATCAGGGGGGCGCTTCGGCGTCCCCCTGAGAATCTCGATCCCTGCTCCAGGATGGACGTTTGACGAACACGAGAACCCCTAACGGGATGAACGGAGATGAAGATGACAAGAAGTAAGAAGGCGGTGTTGGCGGTAGTGCTCATCCTTGGCATGCTGGGCGCACTACCTGCCGTAGCGGCAGAAGGCGTAGTCAACATCAACACGGCGGATGCTGCCGCGCTCTCCCTCCTGCCGGGGGTGGGACCTTCCACGGCAGGGCGGATCGTGGAGTTTCGCACCGAGAACGGCAAGTTCGAGGCGGCCGCGGACCTGATGCTCGTCCGCGGTATCGGCGAACGCTCATTCGAGCGGATGCGCTCGTACGTTGCGATCGAAGGCGACACGACGTTGACGGAGAAGGTGCGTATCCCCAGGGAGCGAACCGAGTCGCCAGGGTCGGATGGCCCCACTGACGGCCCGTGATCCGCGGGGAGTCGTAGAACTCGACGGCATGGAGGCGGGCGGTTTTGGCCCGCCTCCATGTTTCCGCCGGGACTGCCGGAGGGCGAGGCGCAAGGGTGGTTTCACTCTTCTCGAACTCCTCGTCGCGACGACGATCCTCGCGCTGCTGGCGACGCTTGCGGTGCCCCCGCTGCGCCAGCAGATTGCGCAGCATCGCGTTCGGCTCGCGGCCGCGGAGGTCGCCTCGACGCTGTGGACGGCACGAAGCAGTGCGGTCCGCTACGGTGTTGCGGTCGCTGTTCGTTTCGATGTGCGAGAGTCCGAAGGGGGAAGTACGGTCACAGCTTTCTCGCTCTACGCGGACGGCGACGGCGACGGCGTGCGGACCGCGGACCTGAGCACTGGGGCGGATCCCCGGATCGGGCGTCCGGCGCGACTCCTTCACGTCGGCAGCGGCGTCCGTTTCGGTTTCCCCGAGGACCTGGAGCCGAGGGAGTTCACGGGCTCCGGCCGGCTCGATCGTCTGGACGATCCGCTGAGGTTCGGCCGCAGCGACATCGCCTCGTTCAGCCCGGCCGGCACCGCGAGCCCGGGCACAGCCTTCCTGACCGACGGCTACCACCTGTTCGCGGTGCGGGTCTACAACCGCACCGGGAAGATCCAGATCCTCCGCTACGTCCGGGACCGCCAACACTGGAAGGGGCTGTAACCGGACTCGAGCATGCCGGTGGCGCCTCGGTTGGAGCGCGCTACGCTTCGCCGCATGGAGGCATCGAGGTCAGGAGCAACGGCGGAGGGCTTTTCGCCCATTCGGTGGTCTGGCGACGAACTCCTCCTGCTGGATCAGACGCTGCTTCCGGAGCGGGAGATCTGGCTGCCATGCCGCCGCCCGCGCGACGTTGCCGGAGCGATCCGCCGCCTGTCCGTGCGTGGCGCGCCCGCCATCGGCGTCGCCGCGGCCTATGGGCTCGTGCTCGGCGCCGGGGACTTCGACGCCGCCTACGACCTGCTCCTCTCCACGCGGCCAACGGCGGTCAACCTGCGCTGGGCCCTGGACCAGGGCCGGGCAATCCGTGACCGCTGCATCGACGCTGGCGAGAGGCATGAGCTGCGCGCCCGGTTGCTCGCGTGGGCCCGCGACCTGCACCGGCAGGACGTCGAGGCGAACCGCCGGATCGGCAGGTTCGGCCGGGAGCTGTTCGAGCAGGGCGACCGGGTTCTGACCCACTGCAACGCGGGCGCGCTGGCGACGGCGGGCTACGGCACGGCGATCGGCGTGGTCGAGGCGGCCTGGTCGGCCGGACGCCTGGCGAGCGTCTGGGTCGACGAAACCCGGCCGCTGCTCCAGGGATCGCGGCTGACGACATGGGAGCTCAGCCGGCTCGAGATCCCGCATCGCCTGATCACCGACAACAGCGCCGGCGCGATCATCGCCCGCGGCTGGGTCCAGAAGATCGTCGTCGGCGCCGACCGGATCGCCGCCAACGGCGATGTCGCGAACAAGGTCGGCACCTACCCCGTCGCCGTGCTCGCGGCGCGTCACGGCGTTCCGTTCTACGTCGCGGCTCCGTTGTCGACGATCGACCGCGACACGGCGTCCGGTGCCGACATCCCGATCGAGGAGCGCGACGCGGAGGAGGTGGTCCACGCCTTCGGCAAGCGGATCGCGCCGCAGGACACGGAGGCCCTGAACCTGGCCTTCGACGTCACGCCGGCGGAACTCGTCGCCGCGCTGATCACGGACGCCGGCGTGCTGCGGCCGCCCTACCGCGAGTCGATTGACGCCGCGTTCAGCGAGCGCGGCGGCTCCGGGCATTGAGCGCCCATCCGGAACTCGGCGCCGCCTTCGAGCAGTTCGCGCGCGTCGAGGCGCCGGACCTCGACTCGCCGACCTACGCGGAACTTGCGGCGGGCGTGGCGAGAGACGACGAACTGCTGGCGCTGGCGGCGCAACGGCAAAGAGGTCAGCCGGCGCCGAACATGCTGTTCGCGGCCGTCCAGTACCTGCTCCTGAAGGGAGTGGAGCACCCGCTGGCCGCGCACTACCCGATCCTCTCGGACGGCGCGCAACCGCCCGGGCCATCCGGCCCTGCGAACGGAGACATCCTGCCCGCCTTCGCGCGGTTCCGCGAGTTCTGTCTCGAACACCGCGACGAGGTGGGGGACCTCGTCGCCACCCGTCGCACCCAGACCCAGGTCGTGCGGCGCTGCACTTGTCTTCTGCTGGCCTTCGGCATGGTCTACCGCGATGCTGCGGCGCCGCTGGCCTTGATCGATGTCGGCGCCAGCGCCGGTCTGAACCTGAACTTCGACCGCTACGCCTACCGGTACCTGCGGGCCGGAAGCGAAGTCCTGCGCTGGGGAGCGGGCGCGGAACGGGTCGAGCTCGAAGCCGACCTGCGGGGCCCCGGCACAGTGCCGGAACCCCCACAGGAAGTCCCGGTGGTCAGCCGCGACGGAATCGACCTGAACCCCATCGACCTCGCCGACCCGGACGAGTTGCTCTGGCTGCGTGCCTTGATCTGGCCCGAGCACGTGGAGCGCCACGCCCAGCTCGTGGACGCCGCGGCGGAACTGAAGGACAGCCCGATCCAGCTTCATCGCGGCGACGCTTCGCGCGATCTGCCGCACCTGCTGGAACGTGTCCCGGCCGAGGTGGCGCTGGTCGTCTACTCCACGATCGCCCTCTACCAGGTTCCTCGTCAGGGCCGGCGACGCATCAGGGCCATCCTGCAGGCCTGGAGCCGGGAGCGGCCCGTTTGGCAGGTTGCGCTCGAAGGCGTCCACCCGCCGAGCCTCACCCTGACGAGGTACCGCCATGGTTCGAGCGAGACGGAACTGCTCGCCCGCGCCTCTCCGCACGGCTGGTGGATCGAGTGGGGAGTGACCGCGCGGCGGTGAGCCCTACTCGACGCCCGGACGCGGCGGCGCTGCCTGGATGAGCAGGTCCCAGAACGCGTCGTTGAACGAGGATCCCTCGATCGAGCCGCGATCGCCCAGCCGCGCCACGACGAGATCAAGAGACGGCACGACGTACAGCTTCTTGTCGCGCGCGCCCTGGGCGGCGACCAGGTCGGGCGGTGCGCTGGCGATCAGCGGGCCGTCGTTCCGGGACGCGCCAGCGGCGCCCAGCCGGAACGATTGCCCGTTCAGCCACCAGAGGTAGCCGTACGCCGGGTTCAGGTCCTGCGAAGGCCGGGTCGCCTCGTCGACGGCGTGCGCATCCTCGACGACGGCGGCGCCGTCCCAGGTGCCGCGGGCCTGCACCAGCAACCCGAATCGTGCGAGATCGCGGGGGCTGGTCACGAAGCCGACGGCGATGTCGGCATTGGCCCACGGCCGCGGCGCCCAGCCCGAGTCGCGCATTCCGATGCGGCCCGTCAGCCAGTCACTCGTCACGGCCTCGCGGCTCTGGTTTGCCGCGCCAGCGATGATCCGCAGCAGGTGGTGATATGCGGGCGTGTTGTAGCGCCAGCGCGTATCCGGCTCCGCCTCGTAGGCCAACTGCGGCGTCAGGCCGCTCGTCATCTTCAGGAGATGCCGTATGGAGATGGCGGCCTCCTGTTCCGCAGGCGCCTGGGTCCAGCCTGCGTCCAGGTGGTCGCTCACGGCGTCGTCGAACGTCAGGAGACCGCGCTCGTCGGCGATGGCGGCCAGCATCGCGACGACGCTCTTCTGGACCGAGGCCACATCCTCCTTGGGATGGCCGTCGGCGGTCTCTCCCTGCCGCTGGTTGGCGTATGCCGGCCCCGGGTCCTCGACCGGCCAGTAGCGCTCGGCCATGATGCGCCCGCGGTGGAGCACCACGACGCCGGACGAACGGCGCTCGGCAGCCAGGTCGAGCGCCGCCTCGAGCTTCGCGGCGTCCCAGCCGACGTCGCCCGGGTCGACCGTGGCCCATGGCCCATCGGCCGGCGGGAAGTACAGCGGCGCGTCCGCCGGGGCCGCAGTCGACGCGACTTCCGCGGCGTCCTGGACCGGGGCGCCGCAGCCGGCCAGCAGGCCGGCGAGCAGCATCGGGGGTCCGAATACCGGAACGATTCGAGACGCTCTCATGCTGGACTCTCCTGGTGGACCTGATGGGGATTCTCCCGGCTCCACCCTACCCGGGGCCGGTTTCCCGTCAGAACGAGAAGGTGACCGTCATCGACACGGACCGCGAGGCCCCGAGCCAGGCCGCGTTCTCGGTGATGGCGGAGAGGTAGGCCTCGTCGAGCAGGTTGTTGGCCACGAGTTCGAACGTCGTCGAGCGGAGGAGGTCGCTCAGCACCTCGCCCGAAAAGACGACGTAGGCGTCCAGCATCCAGTACTCGTCCGTGGTCCAGTCGGCGACCAGGCTGACCCGGCGCGGCGACGTGTACTTCGCGCTGATGCCCGCGCCAAGGGGGCCGGACCGGTCGAGGGAGATGACCCAGAGACGATCCGGCACGCCGGTCACGTCGGTCCCGGGCATGATGCTCTGGTTCGCGTCGACCAGCGCGTCCCCGCTACCGACGTACTCCGAGTTGTTCAGGGTGTACGCGGTGTAGAGGGAGAGCTGGTGGGGCATCTGCACCGTCGCCGAGAGTTCGACGCCGTTGGTCTCGATGCCGCCGGCGTTGAAGTAGGCGCCGCCCCCCGGAATGAGGTAGTTGGGCCCGGCCGGCGTCTGCGGCCCGAGGTAGAAGATCCGGTTGTCGAAGTCGATGACGTAGCCCGTGGCGCTCAGCGCGATCCGTTCGGCGGAGTACTGCAGCCCGAGGTCGATGTTCGATGCGGTTTCCGGCTCGAGAGCGGAGAGGCTGCGCCCCGGCACCTCGAGCAGCGTGCTGCCGATCGCCCGGAAGTTCTCCGCGTAGCCGGCAAAGAGGTCCAGGCCCTCGACCGGCGTTTCGTAGGTGACGCCGCCGGAGAGGAGCAGGCTCGAGTCCGAGTCGACCGAGAGATTCGGATCGACCTGGAACAGGTCCTCGCGTGACACGTCGACCAGGTACTTCTTCACGCCGCCGGCCAGGGTGAAACGCCCGGCGTAGAGCGTCTCCTCCGCGTACAACATCATCACGCTCTGCGGGAACTCCCACTCGTACTGGTGCCAGTAGGGCGTCGCGTTCCACTGGAAGTTGATCGCCGGATCGAGGATCTGGTGCCAGTCCCGCCCGAGGTCGCGCTTCGAGTCCTCGTACCAGATGCCGGCGCGCAGCTTGCTGCCCGTGTTGCCGATCGTCGTCAGCCACTCCTGGTCCAGCGTGACGCCGACGCGGTCCTTCCCGTAGTGACTGTGCCGGTACGACTGCACCGCCGTGGCGCCCGGATGGCACGCCGGATCGACCTCCGGGCCGCCCGGGCCGTAGTAGTTGAAGAGGAACGACGACGTACAACCCGGCACCGGCCCGACGGCGACTCGGTCGGGGCCGACGAAGCGGATCAGCCCGAGCTGCGAGCCGCCCCGAACGGGCGGGCCGCCCCGAAGCTCCGATTCGGCGCCGCCGCGATCGTCGGTGACGTCGACGATGTAGGGCGGCAACCAGTCGCCCCGGCCGCGGTTGCGGTGGAAGTAGCCGGCCAGGTTCAGCGAAAGGGCATCGCCGAACGACCAGTCAGCCTTCAGGTAGCCGAACGTGTTGCTGCGACGGGTCTGCCAGCCGCGCCGGTAGAACTGGTTCAGGTACGGCACGCCGGGCCAGTCGCCGATCAGCCGGTCCCAGCGCGGGTTGGCCCGGAAGTCGCTCTCGCTGTAGAGGCGCTGGTAGACGTCCTCGTGGATGTTGTCGTACGAGATGTAGCTCGTCAGATCGACGCGGCCGCGGGACGAGACCAGCTTCATCGCGACGTGCTCGCGCTCGTTGAGCGCCGACCCCTCCATCCAGTCGGTCGCACCCTGGCGGGTTGCGGCGATCCAGGCGCGGGTGTTGCCTCCGAAGATCGGCCCGGTATCGACGCGCATGAAGAAGCGCTGGCCCTGGTACTCGCCCAGCGTCATCGACGCCGTATAGGCCCGTTCGGCCGCCGGGTCGTCCGTCAGGTAGTTGAACGTGCCGCCCAGCGCCTCGACCGACCGCGACGCGATGTCGGCCGTCCCCTGCGACACCTCGACGCCCCCGAGGTTCATCGGATCGACGAACCGGTTCGCCTTGGCGCCGCTCCAGTAGTCCGACGTGCCGTTCGGAATCCCATCGATCGTGGTGCCGATCTGCACGTCGTTGATCGTCACCTGGAAGCCGCGCATGGCGACGTTGGACGACCAGTCGTCGAAGCCGTAGGAGTCGCCCTCCTGGACGGACACTCCCGGCAGGTTGTCCACCACGGACGTCACGTTGGTGATCTTCGACTGCTGGAGCAGCATCGGCTGGGAGACGATGTTCCGCGCGAAGGTCCGCGGCTCCTCGGCCACCACGGTCACGGTTTCGAGCAGTCTGACGATCTGGAGGACGAGCCGGACGTTCTCGGTGGCGCCAGCAGCCAGCGAAACCGGAGTTTCGGCTGTCTCGAAGCCCAGTAGAGACGCCGTGACGACGTAGTCGCCAGCCGCGAGGCCGGCACTTGCGTAGGCGCCGTCGGACTGCGTGATGCGCTCCTGGCGCACCCCCGGGCCGGTCACGGTCACCGTTGCGCCCGGCAGAGTGTTGCCCTCGGCGTCGACGACGACGCCCTCGATGGTTCCTGTTGGTTGAGCTACTGCAGTTGCTGCGCTAGCAGACAGCAGTACGACGGCGAGGGCCAGCCTTCCCGACCAGGGGTGTGAGGCATGCATCGTAGAAACACCTCCCAAATGGTAGGTACGTTCGGTGCATTATGGCCCGATCGATGGAAGCCTGGTCGAGGCGGTCGGAATCGAACCCAGATCCGCGAGACTCGGCGCGAGGGATCCGCGCCGAGTCGGCAATGCCGAAGTCGCTAGAAGGTGATCCCGAGCTTCAGGCGGAACTCACGCGGAACGAGGTAGCCGCCGGCACTCGAACTCGGCCTTCCGTTGGCGAGATTCACTGACACCTGATCCTGCTCGTTGGTCACGTTCGCCGCCTCGAAGCCGACTTTCCCCGTGAAGGCGCCGCGAATCGGAAAGTCCCAGGCAGCGGCGACTCCCAGCGTCATCGTGTCGGGGAGCTTCTGTGCATCGCGAGGCTCGACGTACGCCCAGGTGTTGATCCGGGCGCCCGAAACGGGATGCAGCACCGCCGTGCTGGGCCGTGACCCCCACCGCCGGCCCGCCTGAGCATTGACGATGGCACTCGCGACCACACTCTGGTTGCCGATGTCCCAGCGCTTGACCCCAATGACGTGGGCTACGTATTCGCGATCCGTGTTCAGCCGGCCGTCGAGATAGAGGGCGGTGGGGTTGAGGACACCAGTCCCAATCTGGACTCCGCCGAGGCCTTCGAACTCGTTGCCCTGAGCGTTGAGATCGTCTTCGTTGCCCTCCAGCTTGCCGACCGTCAAGTCGGTGCGCAGCGACCAACCCCCGCGGAAGTAGCGGTTGGCCGCCAGCATCAGCCCTTGGTACTCGCGGAATAGCTCGGGTCGATTGACGATCTGTCTGAAGATCTGGCCGTCCGCGTCATATTGGTCGTTCGCTTGGTAGAGGTCTTCCGATTCGTTCCACATCAGCCGCGAGGTGAACACCCAGTTGGGGGCGAACTGCCAGTCCACACCGATCGAGACCTCGTCCTTGAACCAGGGCTCGACTGACTGGATCTCGTTGTCGTTGGCCGCGATGAAGCTCCGCTGGAAGATGTCGTACCTCTGGGTCGCCGGGTTCCATCCGAACTGGTCGAAGGTATTCAGGCCGTTGGTGCCGCGGGTGAAGTGACGGAAGGCGAGGTCCAGCGGGAAGATCCGAACGGCGCGCCCGGCGGTCCCCCGGAACAAGAGCTTGCCGTCGGCGTTGACGTCGTAGACCGCCGAGAACCGCGGCGCGGTCTCCCGGTAGTCGTTGACCTGCTCGCCGATGTTGTTGGTTACGGTCTGATCGTCGAGGCGGAGCCCCGCGGTGACCACCCAGTGATCTCCGATGCTGATGCGGTCCTGGACGTGGATCGCACGCATCGGGCTCTCGTATCTCGAAATGCCGTCTCCCCCCGGCGACACGTAGACCCGCTTGTTCACGGGTGTTGCGAAACCGCTCGGCGAGTTCTCGTCGTAGCCGCGCCCGCGGTAGTCGGTGACGAGGTCGGCTTTCGCGTTGTAGAACATCGTGTGCTCATCGATCCCGAAACGCCACTCGTGGTTGCCCTTGAAGAGTGACCCGGCGAAGTTGAGCTGCTCACGGGGAAAGTCGTTGAAGCCGTCGCCGTTGGCCGCCGCGTTACCGTTGTATCGGAGCCGGTCGTTGAGGTCCTGGTAGCGGAAGTTGGTGGCGAGCGGGCTATCCGGCGGAGCGTTTGGGTCGATCTCGCGACGATGCGTAACCCCGCGCGTCAGCTTGTCCGTGCTGTCCGCGACCTTCACCTCGAGGAAGAGGTTCCGGGTGGCGCTGAAGTTCCAGGAGGCTGAGTAGAGCTTGCTGTCGATCTCTGTCGCGGAGAGGGAGTAGATGTCCCCGCTGGATCCGGCGCCCTGCGAGTCGGACGGTGCCGTGAGGCCGGTGAACGAGAAAGCGTGTCGGTCTCCAGCCTGAGCGTTGAACTTGCCGACGACCGGCTCGCCCCGCGAAGCAGTCTCGACAACGAAACCAGTGTTCGTCTCACTGTAGTAGCCGTCGAAGCTCTCACCGGTGGCGACGAAGAACCACGCCTTGTCGCGCCAGAGGGGGCCTCCGAGTGAGGCCTCCCAGGAGTTGAGCTGGTCGTCCGGGCGAGGAAGGTCCGGAGCGACTTCGGAGACGGCGCGCCAGGTCGGGTTCTGGCCGACATAGAGCGCATCGCCGTGAAAGTCGTTCGTGCCCGACTTGATCACGGTGTTGACGATCCCACTGGTGGAGCGGCCGTACTCGGCGCCGTTTCCTGCGACCTGCACGCTGATCGCGGCGGTGGAGGTGGTGGGCAGATTGAAGCGAAACTCACCGCCGCGCCGGGTCTGGCTGATGTCGACGCCCTCGATGAACGAGCCCACTTCATAGGTCAGACCCCCTGGCGTGGCCATGAAGCTGCTGTCGTTGTTCGTGTTGCGTGAAGTGACCCCGGGAAGCTGATGCACGGCCGCCCCGTACGAGCGGCTGGAGAACGCGACCTCCTCGGTGACCTCAGAACTCAACGTCGCCGTCAAGGTGGTCTCGAACTTGCTGATCAGGGGCGCCTCGGCGGTCACCGTGATCGCCTCGGCGGTCTCGGAGCGCAGCTCAAGGTCGATGCCCCTGCGCTCTCCGACCTGCAACTGCGTCGATACGCTGGCCTGGCCCAGGCCCTCGAGCGCGCCGTTGACCTCGTAGGCGCCCGGCGGCAACACGGCGAAGCGGTACATCCCGTCGGCATCGGTGATTGCCGTCTTGGTTCCCTGAGGGCCGGTCAGGGTCACCGTGACGCCGGGCAGGGCCCCACCCTGAGCGTCGAGCGCGCGGCCCTCGATCGTCCCCGTCTGCGGTCCGTCGGCCCACAGGGACATGGGAGCGCAGAGAACGAGGGTTATGGCGAGAACAAGGCGTGGTCGACTAAGTGCTTTCATGAGCTCGTCCCCCAGGGTTTGGGCCGCTCCGAGCGGCCAATGTTCAAACGATGTTCAATGGATTCACTGTATTGGGGGGGGGTAGGGCTGTCAAACCGAGAAGTCAGAACGGCGCCCCACAAGTCGTGCCCCGGGCGACCTGGCGTCTTGCAACGCCCACGTGGCTCCCTCGGCACTGCCGTGGGATCGCTCTACAACTCCTGGATCACCGGCATGACGCGTTTCACCGGAGGCCGAGGAGGGGAAGTTGGTGGAGGCGGTGGGAATCGAACCCACGTCCGCGAGACTCGGCGCGAGGGATCTACGTGCGTAGCCTTCACTCGATCAGTCGCCGCCGGCTTGGGTAGAAGGCCACCACGGCCAACGGTCTAGCCCCGAAGTGATCCGGCCTGAGTTCAGAGCCTCGCTCAGGCGTTCGATCCACTTTGAGTGTCAATCCTGACGGCGCCGTGAATCAAGGCTCCGGCAGGACCGTGACGGCTTCTAAGCCGCCAGTGCCAATTCGTCGTTGGCGAGTGTAAGTGTCCGGTTTACGAGTCGGACTCGGCACGCAACCCCCGAACCGCATGATCTCCCGTCGAAGCCATGCGCCCCCAGGGACCCGCGAGTCTACCGTATTGCCGTGGTAGAGGCGTTAGCCGTCCACGGGAACGGGCGCGGGCTGCCCGTGCGGTAGCCAGGCAGGGCCTTTCGCCCGGGGGTGGTTGACTTCGCTAATGCCGCTCTCGGAGGTCCCCCGGGGGACGAGGCCACGCAGCCGCGCCGCGGCCGCGAACTGGCCCGCGTTCTTCCAGGCCCTTTCGGCCTTGGCGTACTGCTTCCGCTGCAAGTAGAGATTGCCGAGCTGACCCCAGACCACCTTCGTGTCCGAGTCGACGGCAAGCTCCAGAGCAGTCCGGAGGGCTTTGAGGGCGCCCCGGTAGCGGCTGTGGCGCGTGAGGGCTTCCCCTAAGGCGCTGTGCGCTCGCCAATGCTCTGGATCGGCGGAGATGGCCCGCCGGAACGTCGAGGCGGCCTGATCGTAGGTCTCCGCAGCAAGGTGGGCTCGGCCCAGCAGAAGGAGATGCTCGTAGCTGGGATCCAGGCCGACGAGGTGGTCCGCCGCCTCCACCGCTTCCGCGGATCGTCCGGCGGAGAGGAGGGAACGGCCCAGCATCAAGTGGGCTGCAACCTGATCGGGCCGCTCGTCCACGACCTGCCGGAACAGGGTGGCTGCCCGGTCGTAGTCGCCGGCCTTGAAGGCGGCAAGGCCTTCCTCGTGGCTGGCGAGGGCTGCCGCAGCGACAAGAGCCGCGCAGGTGGAAAGCACGACGTGGCGGAGGGTCTTCATCGTTCCCAGTCTAGCCCCGCCAGTGGACGGGCCCCGTTCAGGAGGGTCTTGCTCAGGAGGGGACCTGATTCAGGAGGGGGTGTCGGGGGCGCCCTCAGAAATCGCCCGGCCGGTAGGCGCGCACCGTGTGTGCCTCCACATCCTCCCAGTAGAGCCACGCCGGCTTGAACCGTCCCTCCGATAGCAGGCGGGCCTGGTCGAAGAAGTGGGGCGACTCAGGTCGGTGGCTCTGGCCGTAGTGGAGGTAGCTCGCGCCTCGGGTCTTCTCGCCGAACTCGTAGACGGCCATGTAGGAGGCGCCGGTCGCGGCGTAGCGCAGCTTGCGGACCTCGCCGTCTTCGAGGGTGGTGGGCGGTGAGTGGTACAGCGTGAACGCGACGCCGAGCGGGCCGCGGACGCCGGCGAGCGGCAGGCTGGGTTCGTCGTCGGAGAAGGGAACGGCTCCCGCTGAGGGCTGGTTCGCGTGGCGCTGGATCCGGTGGATGTCGCCGTACGGAATGCGCCAGTCGCCGTAGAGCTCGGTGAGCTTCTCCGCCGCCCGCTTGAGGGCGAGGAATCGCGCCGGCATGTCGTTCACGTACTCGGGCTTCAGGGTCTCGACGGGGTAGCCGCGGCCGTAGAGCTCTTCGTACCAGCCGACGGCCAGGGTCGCCTGGGTGGAGGTGAGCGAGCTCCTGGCGTCCCAGTCGAGCAGATGCTCGAGGTAGGGGCGGACCCGGGCGGCGAGGTCCGGGTCGGTGCCTTCGAGCGTCCTGAGCCTGCGCGCGTACAAAGGCAGCTCGGTCAGCGGCCAGTAGAGCGTCGTGTCGTAGGCGAGAGCCTGGAAGTCCTCGAAGGTGATGTCGCTGGCGTTCCGCAGCAGATAGCGGGCCATCTTGGCCCGGCGCTTGTCGTCGTGCTTGTCCTCGACCATGTAGGGCGGGAAGTCGAGCAGCGACGGGTTGCCGTCGTCGGTGGTCGTGAACGGCGACGAGTTGCAGTTCTGGACGTAGCCGGACGGCGGGTTGAGAACCTGCGGCAGCTCTTCGACGGGGTGGAACGGGCCCCACTCGTTGTTCGGGTCGGCGCCGTCGACGGGCCTGGTCCAGTCGACCGACGGGTCGCGGCGGGCGATCGCGCCGTTGTAAAGGTAGAAGATGTTGCCGTCGGCGTCGGCGTAGGTCGTGTTGAAGGTCTGCAGCAGTTGCATGGACACCGCGGCGTACCACTCCTCGAACGTCCGCGCCTTGGCCTGTGCCAGCGCCTGGACCATGCGGCTGCCCTCGTAGAGGCGCGGCACCCGGACGGCGAGGTAGTGCCCGTCGTCCTCTCGGGCGATGCCGTCCTCCCGGGAGATGATGGGGCCGTAGTGCGAGCGCCGGAGGACCACCTGGCGCGGCTCGAGCGCCTCGCCTTCGCGGACGTGGATCGTGGCGCTCCACTCCTCGGCGTCGCGATAGCCGGAGCCGTAGCGGTACTTGAGAGGGTCGGTCGGATGATCGAAGGTGAGGCGGTAGGCGTCCGATATGTCGGCCGCGTTGACGGTGTACGCCCATCCCAGCCGCTCGTTGAAGCCCGCGGTGGGCAACGGACCGCCCGGGTACATCGCGCCGGAGAAGTTGAGCCCTTCGTCGCTCACCACGTGCATCTCCGTGAACATCCCCGAGCCGTACCAGGGTTGGTGGGGATTGATGAAGAGCATCGTGTTGCCGTCACGCGTCTTCGACGGCGCGACTGCCCACTGGTTCGAGCCCAGCGACGCGGCGAGTTCCTCCGCGAGTCGCGGAAGTCGCCCGCGCGGCGCGTGGGCGGCGCCGAGCAGCCGGCCGAGGATCATGTAGCGCTCGAAGGCGAGCACGTGGAACGGCTCCATGCGCGTCAGGAGACGCGGCTTCTCTTCGGGGTGTCTCTCCAGGTAGTAGTTGTAGCCGGCGGCGAACGCCTCGCCTATGCGCTGGATGTTCTCGGGCAGGTCGGGGAAGTCGCGGCGCGACGTCTCAACCAGATCGAACAGGGCGACCTCCAGGTCGCTGCGGAAGCCCGACTCGCCGACGACCTCCGCGTAGCGGCCGAGCGCCTTGATGTAGGTGTCCTCGAGCTGGAAGAAGTGGTCCTCACACTGCGCCCACGCGGAGCCGAAGGCGACCGCGGCGTCGGTGGAGGCCTTGATGTGCGGCACGCCCCACTCGTCGCGGTGGATCACGACGTCGGCGGCCCAGTCGGGCGCGGCGGTCGAGGTTGCCGGCGGTGGCGTGCCTGGCCTGGTCTCGGTGTCGACGCCGCAGCCGATGGCTGCGAGTGTGAGGACCGCCGCGGCGAGCCGCTTCGTCCAGATGTGGCTCAAGGGCATGGATTGAGGGGAGTATCGCAGAGCGGAGCCGGCCTGGCGGCCGGCGCGTCCCGAGGCCGCCTTCGGCGGCAGCCGTTGGGAACCCGTGTGGCGCGGACTCGCGCCACACGTGAACCAGTCCGTGCGCCCGTCATCGGGCGCACGGATGGCACGCCGGCGCACCCAGTGTGGCGAGTCGCGTTCAGTCGGTCGCCCGGAGCCGCTGGATTTGCCCGGGCCAGTTGAGCAGCCGCCGGTCGGCCGTCACCAGGCAGTGCCCCTCCAGGGCTGTGGCGACGATGATCCGGTCGGCTGGGTCGCCGTGCAGGTCGGTAAGGAAACCCGCTCGCACCGGGATGTCGCCACCCACGGGGATCTCGTTGAGGCTGTGGTCCAGCAGGTACCGTCGTAGTGCCTCTACGGCCCAGGGTAGCTCGAGGCGGCGCTTCGCTACGAGCATCGCAATCTCCCAGAACGAGATCGCGGAGGCCGCAGCGTTGCCGGCAGCCACCGCCTTGTCAGCAGCGCGCCTTGCGCCGGCTCCGAAACGCTCGTCGCCGAACACCATCCAGAGGAGAACATGCGTGTCGAGGAGCAGCAACGAAGCCTCCCGCTCAGTCGGGATCCTCACCCCGAATGAGTGCGAGCTCCCGCTCTGCGTCCCATCCGCCCCATTCGTTCTCCACTGGAGACATGATGTCGCCGGTGATCTTCATCCTTCCCCGAAGGCAGCCGAACAGGCTCCTCGGCTTTTCCCGGTACGGGACCAGCCGCGACACCGGATTGCCGTTCTTGGTGATGACCACCTCGTCACCGGTTTCGGCGACTTCGTCCATCAGCTTGAGGCAAGTGGCCTTGAACTCGGAAGCCTTGATCGTCCGTTCCATGGTGCGGGCGAGGGTATCACGGATCTGGTCATGGTCATGACCATGGTCACGCCACCTTCACGGCGGCTGCCCTCGGGCCGAGTCACTGACCGACGGCTCTAGGCCTGCTCGCCCGGGCGTGGCCCCAGGCTGGCGAGAAAATCGGCGGCACTCTTGTGACGAAGCCGTGAACCGACGACGAGCCAGGCGAGCAGTATCAGGATGAACCCGCTGCCGGCCAGGTTCGGCGACGTCCCTGGAAGCAGCGGCCAGGCGAGCATCGCCAGGACGCCCAGGGCGCCCAGGGCCAGGATGAGGACCGCCGCGGCGTTGGTCGAGTAGTCGGAGCGCTCGACGTGGAAGACGACGTGCACTCCCGCCGCGCTCGACCGCACCGAGACCGAGCCGTGCAGGATGCCGGTGCGGACCCCGGCGGCGACGGGCAAGGTCAGTTGGCCGCCGGTTCCCTGCCGGTTCCAGGTGCCGTTCCAGGCCTCGGCGCCGTCGGAGAGTGCCTCGATCGCCTCGTCCGGAGTCAGCTCCAGTTCGATCTCGTATTGTGAAAGCACGTTGACGCCCGGCGTTCGGCGCCGCTACGCGGCCATCTCGTCGAGCTGCTGGTGGAAGAACTCCTCGACCGCGACGAGGAACTTCTCGACCGTGTCGAGCTGCTGAATCTGCTGGCGCAAGCGCTTTCCGTTCGGCAGGCCGTGGGTGTACCAGCCGGTGAACTTGCGCAGCTTGTGCAGGGCGAAGCGGTTCGCTTCGCGCTCCGCCACCATGTGGAAATGCCCCAGGATCAGGTCGCGCCGGTCGATCAGGGTCGGCTCTGGAGCCTCCTCGCCGAGCAGGTGGCTCGCGATCTGGTGGAAGGTCCAGGGATTCTTCGTCGCGCCCCGGCCGATCATCACGCCGTCGCAGCCGGTCTGGCGAAGCAGGCGTTCCGCGTCGCCTGGAACCACGATGTCGCCGTTGCCGATCACGGGAATGGACAGCGTTTCCTTCAGCCGCGCAAGGTGGGTCCAGTCCGCCTCGCCACGGAACATCTGCTTGGCAGTGCGCGCGTGCATGGTGACCGCGTCGACGCCGAGGTCCTCGCACAGACGGCCCAGGTCCAGGTAGTTCGTCTCGGCATGGTTGAGACCCAGACGGAACTTGACCGTCAGGGGTATTCCGATCCGGCGTCGCACATCGCCGATGATCCGGCCCGCGAGGTCGAGATCACCCATCAGAGCGGCGCCGGCGCAGCCCTTGAGCACCTTGTTCGCCGGGCAGCCCATGTTGATGTCGCAGATGTCCGCGCCCAGCTCCTCGACGATCTCGGCTGCCTCGGCCATCGTCTCCGCGTCGGAACCGTAGATTTGGATCGCCAGCGGACGCTCTTCCTCCGAGAAGTACATGAGATCCCGCGTGTGCCGGTTGCCGTCGACGATCGCCCGCGAGGAGATGAACTCCATCGACACGAGGCCGACACCGCCGATCCGGCGCACGATCAGCCGGAAGTCACGGTCCGTGACGCCGGCCATCGGCGCCAGGAACAGCGGCGGGTCGATGGTCACCGCCCGCTCGCCCTGCCCGAGGACGATGGGCTCGAGCGGCGGCATCGCTGAGGACGACGAAGTCATGGGAAGCCGATTCTACGCTCCTGCTGGAACTTCGGAGTGCGTGTAGCCGCGAGGGTGAGTTGGGCCGGAGTGCCGAGGACAGTCGAGGCAGTCAGGGGCTAGGATCAGCCGCCGTGCCGCACCGCTCCTCAGTTCCCGCCTCAAGGGGTCCCGACCTGTGCGCGTGCGGGCTGTTGGGCAAGTTGCCGCGGCGGTTCCTCGAAGGGCGTGACCTGGACCTGCTCGAGCCGCTGCGATTCGTGCTGCCGGGGGACGTAGACACCCTGACCGCACCGGCCGGCCCGGCGCTCGATCGGGGGCCCGTAGCGGCCGCGCTCCGTGAGTGGAACGAGCGCTACGGCCACGCCGGTGCCGCCCGGCTAGCCGAGGCGCTCGCCGATCCGGAGACGCTCGTCGTGATCACGGGCCAGCAGTGCGGCCTGGGTGCCGGGCCCCTGTTCACGCTGACCAAGGCGGTCGCCTGCACGCTCTGGGCCGAGGAGCTCACGCGCCGCGGCCGGCGAGCGGTGCCGTTGTTCTGGATGGCGTCGGAGGACCACGACTTCGCCGAGGTGGCGCGCGCCTACTTCCCGACCGCCGGGCCCGATGCCCTCACCCTGGGCGAGGATCCCGCGCCGCTGCGACCCGTCGGCGACCGGCCGTTGGGATCGGCCGCGGAGTCGCTTCTGGCGCGGGTCCTGGACGCGGCCCCGAGCGACGACTACCGGCGCAGGATCGAGGACTGCCGGCAACACTTCGGAGCCGACTGTTGCTTTACCGACTCTTTCGCCCGGCTCGTCGTGCGGTTCCTGGGCGACCGCTGCCCGCTCCTGGTCGACTCGCAGCTTCCCGCGCTCAAGTCGGCCTCCGTAGCGGTGCAGCGCCGCCTGATCGAACGGCGGGAGACCGTCGACCGTGTCCTGGAGGCGGCGGCGGCGGAACTTGAGCGCCGGGACATCCGGCTTCCGGTGCGGTCGAAGAGCGGCGAGGCGCCGCTGTTTCTCATCGACGCCGCCGGCGAGCGGCGGCGGGTGGTCTGGGACGGCACCGGCGGCTACCGGCTGCGCGGCGGTGGATCGGGGACGGTGGAGGAGCTGACCGGCATGCTGGACCACGACCCGGAGGCCCTGAGCCCCGGAGTGCTGGCGCGGCCCGCGGTGCAGGATGCCGTCTTCGGCACCGCGCTCATGATCCTCGGCCCGGGCGAACTGGCCTACATGACGCAGGCGCGTGCCCTCTACGAAGCGCTCGACGTGGCGGCGCCGGCGATCACGCTGCGGCCGCAGGTTCTGTTGCTCGGCGCGCGCGAACGCCGGTGGCTCACGGGGCTGGAGGCGGAGGGAATCGACCTCGCGAACGTTCTTTCCCGGCCCGACGACCTCGACCGGCGCCTCGCGGAGCGTTGCGAACTCGACTTCATCGCCTCTGCCCGCGCCAAGATCGATTCCGCGGTGGGGGATCTGGCCGCCGGCCACGACTCGGTCGATCCATCGCTGGCCGGCGCATGGCGCAAGACGGGAGCGAACCTGAAGCGGGCGCTCGACCAGTTCGAGCGGCGGGTCGTGGCGGCCGCGGCGCGACGCGACGACGTGCTCAAGGGCCGGATCGAGAGGTTGCGCGAGCACTGCCTGCCGAACGGCCATCTGCAGGAGCGGGAGTTCACATCGCTCCACTGTCTTGCAAGCTACGGTTCGGAACTCGTGCGCCGGCTGTCGTCCATCGACCTGGATCCGCGGCGGCTGCAGCCGCTCGCCATGGACGGCCGCCCGCCGGCGGCCACTGCAACACCAGACGAAGAGACCGCGTAGAAGGGAGTCCGATGCGCGTTGGAATCTGCTGCTTCCCGAGTTTCGGGGGCTCCGGGGTCGTCGCCTCGGAGCTGGCGCTTGCGTTGGCCGAGAGCGGGGACGAGGTTCATGTCGTCAGCTCGACCCGGCCCCCGCGCCTGGCGGAGGCTCCGGGCGTCCACCATCACCCGGTCGACGGTTCGGGAATCCTGGAGTACGGGCTCTTCGATCATCAGCCCTACACGCTGGCCCTGGCGAATCGGCTCGCGCAGGTTGTCCGGGACAGCCTGCTGGACCTGATTCACGTTCACTACGCGGCGCCGCACGCGGTGGCGGCGCTGCTGGCGCGGCAGATGCTCGCGCACGGCGCGGCCGGGCCGCGGACCTGCCCGGTGGTGACCACGGTGCATGGCACGGACGTGACCCTGGTGGGCGCGCATCCAAACTACAGCGATGTCGTGGGTTGGGCGCTCCGGGGCAGCGACTGCGTCACGGTCCCCAGCTATGCGCTGCAGCGGGAGGTCATGGAGCGATTCGCTCTCGACGCGGTCGAGGTGATCCCGAACTTCGTGCCCGTCGCCCAGGGCCCCGCGTCGCAGGCATCGGCGCAAGCCCCGGGCGCGGACAACGGTGTCGGCCCAGGGACGCCCGGCCCGCAATCTCGTTCGGGCATGCAGATCGTCCACGTCTCGAACTTCCGTCCGGTCAAGCGGGTCGCCGACGTCGTCGCGGCGTTCGCCCTGGTACGGCGCCAACTGCCTGCGCGGCTCTGCCTGGTCGGCGACGGTCCGGGCCGGCCCGCCGCGGAGGGCCAATGCCGGGAACTCGGGATCGCGGACGATGTCTCCTTCCTCGGCAACCAGGCCCGGGTCGAGCCGATCCTGGAACGCAGCGACCTCTTCCTGTCGGCTTCGGAAACCGAGAGTTTCGGCCTGGCGTCGCTCGAGGCTTTGGCCTGCGGCGTGCCCGTGGTCGCGACGCGGACCGGGGGAGTGCCCGAGGTCGTGTGTCACGACCGGAACGGACTGCTCAGTCCGGTCGGCGACGTGGAGGCGCTCGCGGAGAGCTGCGTTGCCCTGCTCGCCGACCCTTCGCGCCGGGAGGCCTTTGCCCAAGACGGCCGTCGCTGGGCCCGCTCCCGGTTCGACCGCGACGCCATCGTGGCGCGGTACCGTGACATCTACCGCGCTACACTGACATCTGGAGGCGCCTCCGCACCCACGCCCCGCGAGGCGCTCGATGGGAAGGCAGACGCATGACTGAACCGGCAGCGCCCCCACCAACACCGCCTCCTCCTTCTGCTCCGACGTCGAACCGGAGCCTGATGGTGGTTCTCTCCTACCTGTGGATCCTGGTCCTGGTGCCGCTCCTGATCGAGGAGAAGGACGACGAAGTGAAGTGGCACGCGAAGCATGGCCTCGTCCTGATGGGCGCGGAGTTCACGCTGTGGATCGTGATCCAGGTCGCTCTGTTCGTGACCGGGGGCATCGGTTGCCTGCTGGCGCCGTTCATCTTCATGGCCTTCGTCGCCTTCGTGCTCGTGCGGCTCGCGTGCATCGTGAAGGGCGTGAATGGCGGCCGGCTCCAGATTCCCGTGCTTTCGCCGCTGGTCGACCGCTTCTGAGTCGAGCCAGGAAGTTGGGCGCCAGGAACCGGGTGCTCTTGGTCGTTGGCCTGGTCCTGGTTGCCGCCGGGGTGCTCGACATGTCGCGGTCGCCGGACGACCAGTACGCGGCCCGCGTCGCCGACAGACTGATCGGCGCCTACCAGGTCGCGCTGTCGCCGCTTCTCGTCCGGATGGGTGTCCGTTGCCGCTTCGTGCCCTCGTGCAGCGAGTATGCCCGGGCGCAGATCCGCGCGCGCGGTCTGGCGGCGGGTGGTGCGCGCAGTGCGGCGCGTCTGGCCCGTTGCGGTCCGTGGACACCGTTCGGCACGGTGGATCCACCCGTAGCCGCGGGTCTCCTGGCCTCCGGGGAAGACCCCGCCGCGAATCGGCGATCGCGGCGATGACGATCTGGCCTACGGAAGTGCGGCGCGACCACGAGGCGCGGCTGCTCCGCGTCCGCTGGCACGACGGCCACGAGAGCGACTACGAGTACGACGTCCTGCGCGGCTACTGCCCGTGCGCGATGTGCCAGGGCCACAACGCGGGCCCGCTCCGGTATCAACCGCCGCCGCGCCCGGTGACCGCCCAGACCGTCTCCCAGGTCGGCAACTACGCGCTCGGCATCGCCTGGTCCGACGGCCACTGGACCGGCATCTACCGCTTCGACCTCCTGCGCCGCCTCTGCCCGTGCGACGAGTGCCGGACGGCTCGATCAGAGGCCGGCGAGAGGAGGGTCGGCAAGGACGGCTAAACGTCGAGCACGAGCCCAGTCGTCGGCCGTGTTCACGTTCAGCAACACTTGCTTCGGATCGCCGAACCTGCCGGCGTCGATCGCCTGGACCCGGAGATCGGAGTCCTGGAGCGTCGGATAAAGGCGAAAGTCGCCCTCGGCGACCCGCCGTCCGAGCAACTCCAGGGCGGGCGGTTTCCACAGCGCGCAGGTGGGGTTCATCGACCACGGATCCGCCGGATCGGAAGCCGCCGCCGCCAGATCAGCGCGGCTGCCGGCAAGGGCAACCAGCAGCTCCACCGGCACGAGCGGCAGATCACAGGCGAGCACGAGGAGGTCCTGGCCGGGTCGTCCGTGGGCGGCTCCAAGCAGGCCGGCGGCAGGGCCAGAGCCTGGGCCATCTGCGGTTGTCGCCACAGGGACGCCCTGAATGGTCGGTGCAGGTTCGACTTCTGCTCGGCCCGCTGCCACCAGGATCTCCTCAACTCGAGTGACAGACCCAAGTCGGACCCCTGCCCACTCCACGAGTGTCGGCCCATGGTCCTCGCTGCGGCCGGGTAGGCGGAGGTTGGCCTTGTTCGCTCCCAGCCGGCTACCCGCACCTCCAGCCAGCACGACCCCCACGCACCCCGCCGTCCGGCGCGGACTGCTAGGCTGCGCCGCGCCTGCGGCATGTGGCCCAGGCTGATTCATCTCTGGAGACCCTTCAGATGCACAGTTCACAGGCCGGACCATGGAGTCGCTTCTTGATCTACGCTGCTACGACCGTTCTGCTCGCCGCTCCGGCCATGGGCCAGGACGCGGCCCCGAGGGTCGCCCTCGAAACGAACCACGGCACGATCGTGCTGGAACTCAATCCCGAGAAGGCGCCGATCACGGTCGCCAACTTCCTGCAGTACGCGGAGCGGGGCTGGTACGACGGCACGATCTTTCACCGTGTGATGGACGAATTCATGATCCAGGGTGGCGGGTTCACGGCGGACATGCAGCAGAAGATCACCCGCGGACAGATCGAGAACGAGTCGAAGAACGGTCTGTCGAACAAGCGCGGCACGATCTCCATGGCGAGGTTGCCGGATCCCCACACCGCGACCGCCCAGTTCTTCATCAACTCGGTCGACAACGACGGGCTGGACGCCTCCGGCGGCAACTTTGGCTACGCCGTGTTCGGCGAGGTGGTTGAAGGCCTGGACGTCGTCGATGCGATCTCGAAGGTCAGCACCGGGAGCAAGGCCGGCCATCAGAACGTGCCGGTGGAAGCCGTCACGATCATCAGCGCCAAGGTCCAGTAGCGCGCCGCGTCCCCCGCGTGGCGCCGCTTCGCGCCCGGCGGGGCGCCCTGCTGTCTCGTGGTGGTGCCGAAGGCCGGACTCGAACCGGCACGGGTTGCCCCACACGGCCCTCAACCGTGCGCGTCTACCAATTCCGCCACTTCGGCTCAGTCACGTCGCTCGAGTCAGCCCTGGTTTCCGCTTCCGTCCCCGGCGTCCGGCTCGGCTGACTCGCCGTCTTCCGCCGGGGCCGTCGGAGGCTCGTTCGCAGGAGTGGCGGGCGCGGCGCCAGGCTCCGGCTCGGCGGCCTCGACATCGTCCAGGACGGAGCCGACACCGCTCATGACAGACGAAGCGCCTTGCTTCTGCACGATGTTGATGCTCAGCGTCGTCATGATGAAGAGCACGAAGCAGACGACAGTCAGCTTGTGCAGCAGGGTTGCCGCTCCCCGGGCGCCGAAGGCGGCCTGGGACGCGCCACCGCCGAACACGGACAGGTCGGCGCCCTTGCCCTGCTGCAGGAGCACGACGAGGATCAGAAACAGCGAGAGCGCAATATGGACGGTGTAGAAGACGAGAATCACGAGGGTCTCCTTGAGTCGGTTCCCGGTCGTCAGGGCGCTGCGGCGCCGCTGCCGGAACCCGCAGAAAGACGAATGATACGCAGGAACGAGGCAGGATCAAGACTTGCGCCGCCAATGAGAAAGCCGTCGATGTCCGGGCGGCTCAGCAGATCGCGGCAATTCTCCGCGTTGACCGAGCCGCCGTAGAGGATGCGGGCGGCGTCGCCGAGGCCGGCTCGGTGGCCGTTCAGCGTGCTCCGCAGGTGGCTGTGGACCGCGGCCGCGATCTCGGGTGAGGCGCTCAGGCCGGTGCCGATCGCCCATACCGGTTCGTAGGCGAGTACGGCCCCGGCGCCGGCCCCACCGTCGGCGGCGTCGAGCACCGCCAGGGCGGCGGCCAACTGGTCTTCGAGGACGGCTTCCGTCTCGCCCTGCTCCCGTTGCTCGATCGTTTCGCCGACGCATACAACGGGCGTCATGCCGGCGGCGAGAGCCCGCTCCGCCTTGCGTGCCACCTCGGTGTTCGATTCGCCGTGGTACTGCCGGCGCTCCGAGTGCCCGGCCAGAGCCCAGGTGGCGCCGGCGTCACGCGCCTGGGCGGCGGCGACGTCGCCGGTGTACGCGCCCTTCTCCTCGGCATGCACGTCCTGGGCTCCGACCGAGACCCACGGCGGCATGGCCCGGGCGGCCCCATCCAGGTAGACCGGGGTCGGGAACAGGACGATGTCGACCTCCGCCTCGCCCGGCCCGGCAGCGGCGAGGGCCTCGGCGTAGGCGGCGACATCCTTTGCCAGAAGGTTCATCTTCCAGTTGCCGGCCACAATGGGTTTGCGCATCATCGGTCTTCCCTCCGCGCCGTGCGCGACGCCGCCTCACGCAACGCTTCGACCGCCGGCAGTTGTTCCCCCGCGAGCAGCGCCAGGGAGGCGCCGCCGCCGGTCGAGACGTGATCGATGCGGTCGGACAGGCCCTCCTGCTTCACGGCGGCAACCGTCTCGCCGCCGCCGACCGCTGCGAAGCCCGGGCAGGCGGCGACGGCCTGCGCAACCGCGCGGCTGCCGGCGTCGAAGGGCGGCGTCTCGAAGACCCCCATCGGTCCGTTCCAGAACAGCGTCGCGGCGCCCTCGATCGCCGCGGCGAAGGCGGCTCGGGTCGCCGGCCCGATGTCGACCGCCAACCATCCGGCCTGCACTCCGCCGTCGACCGGCACGGTACGGCACCGCCGTTCACTTTCCGGTGCGTCGAGCGAGTCGGTCACCACGAGGTCGGTGGGCAGGAGGAGTCGGGCGCCGTGGGCAGCCGTCCCGGTCTCGATCTCCCTCGCCAGGTCGAGGGCCTCCCGCTCCACCAATGACGAACCGAGCGGGACCCCCCGGGCGGCGAGAAAGGTGTTCGACATGCCTCCACCGACGAGCACCCGGTCGACCAGGGGCAGCAGCCGCCTCAGGGCGTCGATCTTGCCGCGGATCTTCGCGCCGCCGACGACGAGCACGAAGGGTCGCGGCGGATCGTCGAGCAAACGGCCGAGCTGCCGCAGTTCGCGGTCCAGGAGCAGACCGCTGAAAGCCTGGTCCACCCGGCCGCAGATGGCCGCGGTCGATGCGTGAGCCCGGTGCGCGGTGCCGAAGGCGTCGTTCACGTAGATTGCGCCCAGGGCCGCGAGCTCGGCTGCCAGCGCCGGATCGTTGCGCTCCTCGCCGGCGTGGAAACGGAGGTTCTCGCACAGGCAGACGGCGCCGTCGCCGAGAGCGGCCGCGGCCCCCCGGGCTACCGCGCCGACGCAGTCGCCGGCGAAGCCGACGGGGTGGCCGAGGACCTTTGCCAGCGCGTCGGCCACCGGGCGCAGGCTGAGTTCGGGGTCGATCCTGCCGCGGGGCCGGCCCCGGTGGGAGAGCAGGACGGCCCGGGCGCCAGCATCGCAGAGGGTGCGGATCGTCGGCGCGGCTTCGCGCAGCCTGGTCGCGTCCAGCACCCGTCCGTTCGCCATGGGGACGTTGAAGTCGACTCGTACGACGACTCGCCGGCCGCGAAGGTCGAGGGAGCCGTCGGCTAGCGCGGCTTGAAGACTGATGGGAGGAGTCACGGTAAGTCGGCTCGCACAACGCTACCGGGCGCGAACCTGCGGAGGATAACGTCGCCGGCATGTCCGCCGGGTTCGGGAGTACGGAGGCGTTTCGGGGATTCGTTCTCGGCATCGAAACCTCCTGCGACGACACCGCCTGCGCGGTGCTCGACGGCGAGGGCCGGGTGCTCTCTTCCCAGGTTTCGAGCCAACTGGAAGTCCATCGAGCCTTCGGCGGCGTCGTGCCGGAGGCGGCGTCGCGCGAGCACCTGCGGAACTGGCCGGCGGTATCGGAAGCGGCGCTTGCCGAGGCCGGGATCGGCTGGCCCGACATCGGCGCGGTTGCCGCGACCCGTGGACCGGGGCTGGTGGGATCGCTCCTCGTCGGCCTCTCCCTCGGCAAGGCGATCAGCTACTCGCTGGGGGTGCCGTTCCTAGCCGTCCACCACCTGGAGGGGCATCTGTTCTCGCCCCTGCTGCGGTCCGATGGCGCCAGCCTGCCGGTCCCCGAGTCCATGCTGGGGCTGGTCGTGTCCGGCGGCCACACGAGCCTGCTCGATGTCGACGGAGCGACGGGCGCCGTGACCAGCCTGGCGGAGACCCGGGACGACGCGGTCGGGGAGGCGTTCGACAAGGTCGGTCGCCGGCTCGGACTGCCCTTCCCGGGCGGCCCGGAAGTCGACCGGCTGGCCGAACTGGGCGATCCGTCCGCGCAGCGGTTCGGTACGGCGCGGATCAGCTCGAACGAGTTGGCCTTCTCCTACTCGGGCCTGAAGAGTCAGGCCCTGCGTGCGCTCGGGGAGATCGAGACCCGGATCGAGATCCCGCCGGCGGCGCTCGAAGGCGACGACGCGGCCTGGCCGCGGGACGTGCTCGACCTGCTGGCGGGCTTCCGTCGCGCCGCCGTGGCCCAGTTGATCAAGCGCCTGGACCGCCTCCGTGACGAGCGGCCGGTGGCGCGCCTCTCGGTATCGGGCGGTGTTGCGGCGAACCGTCTGCTGCGGCGGGAAGTCACGGCCTGGGGCGAACGCCGCGGCGTTGACGTGATGCTGGTGCCGCTCCGTTTCAGCGGCGACAACGCGGCGATGATCGCGCACGCCGGACTGCTGCGCCTTCGCATGGGCGACGCGGACGACCCGCGGTCGGCCGACGCGGAGAGCCGGATTCCCTTCGCGGCGGGCGTCCTGTGACCGCCTAGTCCACGACCCCTTCCAGCGGCGACGACGCCGTCGCATAGAGCTTCCTCGGGATGCGACCCGCGTTCGCGGCGAGCCAGCCGGCTTCGACCGCCAGCTTCATCGCCCGTGCCATCCGCACCGGGTCCTGGGCGCCGGCGACGCCGGTGTTCATCAGCACGCCGTCCGCGCCGAGTTCCATCGCCAGGGCGGCGTCGCTGGCGGTGCCGACGCCGGCGTCGACGATCACCGGCACATTGGCCTGCTCGACGATGATCCGGAGATTTGCGGGGTTGCGGATGCCCATGCCGGAACCGATCGGCGCCGCGAGCGGCATGACGGCCGCGGCGCCGAGATCCTCGAGCTTGCGGCAGGTGATCGGGTCGTCCGTCGTGTAGGGGAGGACGATGAAGCCGTCGGCCACGAGTTCCCTGGTCGCCACGAGGAGCTCCTCGTTGTCCGGGAAGAGGGTCTTCTCGTCGCCGATCACCTCCAGCTTGACCCAGTTCCAGCCGCCGAGTTCTCGCGCCAGACGGGCGGTGCGGATCGCGTCGTCGGCGGTGTAGCAGGCGGCCGTGTTGGGCAGCAGCAGGTAACGATCCTGGTCGATGTGGTCGATCAGCGAGCCTTTCCCCAGGTCGTCGAGGTTCACGCGGCGCAGGGCCACGGTCACCATTTCGGTGCCCGACGCGTCGAAGGCGTCGACCATCACACGATCGTCGCGGTACTTGCCCGTTCCTAGGATGAGCCGCGAGTGGAACTCGCGCCCGGCGACAACAAGGGGATCCGGTTTGGTCATGGCGGTTGAGGTGTCAGGTGCTCTGCGCGGGGACCACGTACTGGGTGCCCCGGATCGGTCGGGTTATCTGGTGCAGCAGCTCATCGAAGTCCGTGGGCTTGTGCTCGAAGTCGAGGTTGCGACTGTCCACGACGAGAAGCGGCGATTGATCGTAGTGGTAGTAGTAGTGGTTGTAGGCCTCGATCAACTCCGCCAGGTAGCGGGTGGAGATGTTCTGTTCGATGTCCCGCGAGCGCTTGTGAATGCGGGCCATGCAGGTTTCCACGTCGGCGGTCAGGAAGATCAGCAGGTCCGGTCCGCGTAGCTGTGGCTCGAGCAGGTCGTAGAGCTTCTCGAACAGCATCAACTCGTCGTCGACCAGATTCAGGTAGGCGAACAGCTTGCTCTTGGCGAAAGTGTAGTCGGCGAGGCGGATGGGATCGAAGAGGTCGCCCTGGGCCAGCTCCAGTTGCTGCTTGTAGCGGGTCAGCAGGAAGTAGAGCTCGGTCTGGAACGCTGTGCCGGGACGGTCGCGGTAGAAGGCCTCAAGGAAGGGATTGTCCACGTCCTCGAGGATCTTCACGCCCTCAAAGTGCTGCGCCAGCATCTCGACGAGGGTCGTCTTGCCTACGCCGATTGGTCCGTCGACGGCGAGGTACCGATACGGAAGCGCGTCAACGGGCACTGCGCGGACTATACAATCCCCGGCGGCGCGGGTGACCCTCGGGGCGGTGGGTTCGTCGGGCCTGAAGTGGCAGCAGGAGGACTTCCGATAGGGGGACGAGTGACGTGAATCCCTGGTGGCGGAGACCGGCGGCGGAGGATGGACCTGTCCGGGCGAAGGCCAAGAGAGGCCGCGCCCCGGTGCCGGTCGAGCAGAAGAAAGAGGGCGAGACGGGAAAGGAACCCGCCGCCGAGCCTGACGCTCAGGCGGTTGCCGAGGCACCCGAAGAATCCGCCGCGGCGGAGAGCGCGCGGGCCGACGACTCATCGTCTCTGCTGGTCGATGCCGAGCCCCCGGCCGAGGGCGCGGAAGCCGGCGGTGACGCGCCGGAAGCCGTGACGGAGTCAGCCGCTCAGGAGGACGCGGCTCCGGACGTGGCGGACGGCGAGGACGCCGGTGAAGGGCATGTTTCCCCGGCCCTCGAGGCGGCTACCGAACCGGCGAAACCCGCCCGGACGGCGGCCGCCGACGAGGACACGCCCGCGCCGGCAAAGCGGCGTCGCCGGCGCCGCCGGCGTGGTGGCCGGGGTCGCGGTCGCGGTCGGGCGGCGCAACCGGACGGCGAGTCGAGCGTGAAGGAGAAGCCGGCGCCGGCAGCTGCCGGGCGGCGCCGAGCAGCGAGTCCGCAGGCCGGACGGGGAGCCGTGCTCCTCGACCTGGGGGCTTTGCAGCGCGACCTGGGCGAAGCCGCCGTGCTCGACCCGGAGGGTCTCTTCGCGCGCCTCGACGGGGACCTCGGGAAACTCGTCCTGCGGCGGGTCTACGCGGACGCGCGGGACGGAGATCTGGATCGCGCCGCGCTCCACCGCGGGGGCACCGAAGTCGTCGACGTGCCGTCGAACCCTGAGGAACGCGGCTGTTCCGCCGCGGTACGGATCGTGGTGGACGCTCTCGAGCTCTGCTACACGAAGCGTGGCGTGAACACGATGGTGCTCGTCGCGTCATCGATCCAGATGCTGCCCCTGGTTGCCAAGCTGCAGCAGAACGGCGTCACGGTGATCGGCCTCGGTGGAGCCGGCGCCAACGCCCAGGTGCGCGGCCAGTGCGACCGCTTCATCGACCTGAGCGGCTAGGCGGAGGGGGAGGACGCACCCGCCCGTCCTGGGTTCAGGAGGGGTCCCGGTGGGCCCCACAAGCTGGTAAGGTGCCGCACTCGCGCGGAGCGGCGGCTCAGGGCACCCTTAGCTCAACTGGATAGAGCGTCGGACTACGGATCCGAAGGTTGGGGGTTCGACTCCTCCAGGGTGCGCCATTCCCTTCCCGGCTGGTTCTGCTGGAGCCCGATGCCGGCGAATGGAATTCCGGCAAGGTCCGCCATCTCGCGTTTCCAGGTGGCCAGGTCGTCGACGCTGAAGTCGCCCAGGCGGTCGTGGCCGCAGGCGCGGGCGAGAACCTTCATTAGCTCGACGGTCGCTTCGAGGTAGTTCGCCAGTTGACGGGCTGACGCGCCGATCCGGAGCCGCGCGCGGAGTTCGGGCTTCTGGGTGGCGATGCCGACGGGGCAGTTGTTCGTGTGGCAGGCGCGCATGCCCAGGCAGCCGATGGCCTGGAGCGCCGAGTTGGCGACGGCGATGCCGTCGGCGCCGAGCGCCAGGGCCTTGACGAAGTCGGACTCGGTACGGAGCCCGCCGGTGACGATCAGGGTTACGTCGTTGCCCATGCCGCGGGCGTCGAGGTGGCGGCGGGCGCGAGCCAGGGCCGGGATGGTGGGGACCGAGATGTTGTTCTTGAAGATGTCGGGCGCGGCTCCCGTGGCGCCGCCGCGGCCATCGAGGATGATGTAGTCCACGCCGACCTCGAGGGCGAAATCGATGTCGTCCTCGATGTGCTGGGCGGACATCTTGAAGCCGACGGGAATGCCGCCGGTCCGTTCGCGGACCTGGGCGGCCACGTCGTGGAAGTCCGCCGGCGTGACCAGGTCCGGAAACCGCGCCGGGCTGATCGCCGCGGTTCCAGGCTCGAGGCCGCGTACTTCGGCGATCTTGCCCGTGACCTTGGCGCCGGGGAGGTGCCCGCCGGTGCCGGTCTTCGCGCCCTGGCCGCCCTTGAAGTGGAATGCCTGCGCCAGCGCGGCCTTGTCGAGCGACCAGCCGAACTTGCCCGAGGCGAGTTCGTAGAGGTAGCGCCCGTTGCTCTGCTGCTCCTCGGGCAGCATGCCGCCCTCGCCGGAGCAGGTGCCGGTGCCCGCCATCTCCGCTCCCTCGGCGAGGGCCAACTTGGCCTCCTCGCTGAGCGCTCCGAAGCTCATGTCGCTGACGAAGATGGGGATGCGCAGGCGCAGTGGCTTCGCCGCCCGCGGACCGATGACCAGCTCCGTGTTCACCGGATCGTCGTCGGCCAGTGGCCGGCGGGCGAGTTGGGCCGTCAGCAGCTGGATGTCATCCCAGCGTGGGAGTTCCACGAGCGGCACGCCCATGGCCGAGACGCTGCCGTGGTGGCCGACCCCCTTCAGGCCGTTGCGCGCCAGCTCGTGGATGGCGTGGTTGTGGGGCTCTTCGGGCGTCCCGTGGACGTCGGCGTAGAGCCCGAGGTACTCGTCGCGCCGATAGGGCTGGGGAAACTCCGCATGCCACGCGGCTACCTCCGCCTCATCGACGAAGACCGCGTCGGCGTCGGCGTCCACCCAGGCCGTGAACTTCTGCAGAACCTCCTCGGGGTTGTAGGAGCTGACTCCCGTGTCGTAGCGGTAGTCCCACTCGTGGACGCCGCAGATCAGGTCGTCGCCGCGGACGAAGCCGTCCGAGAGCAGGGCTCCCCGGTGAAGGCAACGACCGTAGAGCACGGACACCTGGTCGTCGTAGCGGACGACCACCAGGTCGACGTTCGCCACCAGGGCGTAGGCGGGCTGCCGGTCCCGTAGCTCGCTCCAGGTAGCGACCCTGGTGGCGCGGGCCGGCGAGTCGTGAGCGGGCCGTTGGTGTTCGGGTTCGCTCCAGGGGGCGACCACCGGGGCGTTCGTGGGCAGGGCGTTCAGGGCCATCGGGTGCTCCTCTCGCGTCGGTTTCGACGTTTGGAGCAACCCGTTTGGGGGGCGTTTACTTCCGATGGAGCCGGGCGGCTATCTGGACGTGAGGCGCTCCTCCGTGCTGACCCGCAGCCTCTGAATCGCCTCCACGACGTCGACCTTCTTCGGATCGAGCAGCCAGAGGAGGGTCGCTCCCCGAACCGCCGCGAGGACCTCGAAGGCGGTCTCGGCGGGGTCGAGGTCGGCCCGGATCTCACCGGCCTTCTGCCCTTCCTGAACTGCCCGTTCGATCGCGGCGGCGAAGTTCTCGTTACCGGCCCGAAACAGGTCGATCTTCCCGTTCAGGGGTCCCAGCGAGTCCGCCATCAGCATGAACAGGGCGCGCATCCACTGCTCGGCGTTGCGGAGCAGTTCCGAGTAGACGGTGAAGATGCGGTTCAGGCTGGCGAGGCCGGCCACTCCCTCTTCCGGATCGAACGCGTCGCTGCCGGCCCGGGTCTGCAGGCGGGCGACGATCGCTTCGGCGATTCCCTCCTTCGAGCCGAAGCGCAGCGACACGAGGGCGCTCGAGTAGCCCGCCTTCTTCCCGATCTGTTCCAGGGTGGTCGAGGTGTATCCCTGACGCCCGAAGAGAATCACGGCGGCGAGCAGGATCTCGCGTTCGGATTCGGCCCGACGTTCCGCCTGGGTGCGGCGGGGCCGGCGGGCGCCTCCGGTTTTGGTTCCCGAGTTCAAGCGGCTGGTCTCTCGGATGCCTGGCTTGGATCAAGCAAGATCGTGACGAATCACTCAAATCAGACGTATCATTCAAATCAGAATGTGGCTCTTGGGAGCGTCGTCGACTCTATCCCCGCTCCCCGCTCCAGTCGCCGATGCCTCTTCGGTTACGCTGCGGTCCCTGGTTCCGGAGGCTGGGCCGAAGGGACTGGAGAAAGCCGTATCGACCAAGAGGAAGAAGGGTGCAGACGGAGTTCTCGAGCGAGCAGCAGCTTCTCCGCGATGTCGTGGCGCGGGCGCTTCGCGACAAGTCGCCGACCACGGCCGTTCGCGAGACGATGGCGACGGACAGGGGCCACGATCCGGCCGTCTGGCAGGAGCTCGGCGGGGATGCGGGACTGGCCGGCATCCACGTTCCCGAAGCCTACGGCGGCGCCGGCGGCGGGCCGGTCGAACTCGGCATCGTCGCCGAGGAGATGGGGCGGACGCTGTTCTGCGGTCCGTTCCTCGCTTCGGCCGTGATGGCCGGCAACGCGTTGATCGAGGCGGCGGAGGAATCCGCTCGGGCCCAGCTGCTTCCGGGAGTCGCGTCCGGTTCCGTGATCGCGACGCTGGTCCTCGACGATCTGAACAGCCCCTCCGGGGTCGGAGGCTCGGTCCGCGAGACGGACGGCGGCCGACTCTCCGGAACGGCCGCGATGGTCGTCGACGCCCATGTGGCCGATCTGTTGGTCGTGGTCGCGCGGGCGAACTCGGGCCTTGGTCTCTACGCCGTGGAGTCCGGCGCGGCCGGCCTCGAGATCGAGCCGCTCCAGGTCGTGGACCTGACGCGCAAGCTGTCCCGGGTCACGTTCGCCGACGTTCCGGGCCGGGCAATCGGCGAAGTGGACGGCGAAACGCTGGACCGGCTCTGGGACCTCATGTCCTCCGCGCTGGCCCACGAGATGATCGGCGGCGCTCAGCACCTGTTCGAGACCACGGTGAACTACACGAAGGAGCGCTTCCAGTTCGGGCGGCCGATCGGTTCCTTCCAGGCGCTCAAGCACCGCTGCGCCGACCTGCTGCTGGAGATCGAGATCGCGCGTGCGCTGACCTACCACTCGGCCCGCTGCCTGGCCGCCGGCGAGGGTGAGCCCTACGCCGCGAGCATGGCGAAGGCGGCAGCCGCCGCCGCCTACATGAGCGCGGCGCGAGCCGGCATCCAGTTGCGGGGAGGCATCGGCTTCACCTGGGAGAACGACACCCACCTCTGGTTCAAGCGCGCCAAGGGTTCCGAGGTGCTGCTCGGCACGCCGGCGATCCATCGCGAGCGGATGATGACGATCCTCGAGGGCGCGGCATGACTCCGGACCGGATCCGGCGCGACGTCTCGGCCTGGCTAGACGCGCACTGGCGCGTCGACCGTCCCCTGATCGAATGGCGAGAGATCCTGCTCGAAGGTGGCTGGGCGGCGCCCCACTGGCCCGAGGAGTGGTTCGGGCGCGGCTTCACGCTGGACCAGACCGCGGTCGTCGCCGAGGTCTTCAGGGAGCGGGACGTGGTGCCGGCCGCTCAGGTCGGCCCGCGCGGCCTCGCCTCCGAGACGATCCTGGCCTGCGGCTCGGATGACCAGAAGCGGCGCTTCCTCCGGCCCATCCTGACCGGCGAGCACACCTGGTGCCAGCTCTTCAGCGAGCCCGGCAGCGGCTCCGATCTGGCCGGCCTGAGCACCCGGGCGGAGTTCAAGGACGGCAAGTGGATCATCAACGGCCAGAAGGTCTGGAACACGAGCGCCCACCACGCGGACTTCGGGCTCCTCGTCGCGCGCACGGACTGGGACGTGCCGAAGCACCAGGGGATCAGCTACTTCCTGCTCGACATGCGCCAGCCAGGGGTCGAGGCGCGGCCGCTCCGGCAGATGAACGGGCACCAGTCCTTCAACGAGGTCTTCATGACGAACGCCGTCGTGGCGCCCGAGGACCTGATCGGGGCAGAGGGCAACGGCTGGCACGTGGCGAAGACCACGCTCTCCTTCGAGCGACGGGGCTTCAGCCGCAGGGTCCGGGGGTCCTCGCTCGACGGGCCGAAGCAGGGGCCCATCTACGCGGAGTACGAAGAGGAACTGCGGATCGCGATCGAGCCCTACACCTGGTACCCGCAGCGCGAGGGACGGGTGGACCTCGTCCTGCCGCGGGCCCGGGAGACCGGCGCGATCACCGATCCGGCGGTCCGGCAGGAGATCGCGAAGCTCATCTGCCTGCACACCGGCGCGCGGCTCGCATCCGACAGCGCGGAGGCGAAGCGCAAGGCCGGCACCACGGAAATCATCCCCGCCGGGTCGATCGGCAAGCTCGCGGCGAGCGTCATCGCGCGCCAGGCTTCTCACGTCCACACGATGATCTCCGGCGCCGACGCGATGCTGAGCGGTCCCGACTCCGCCGCGGACGGGATCGTCGCCGAGGTCCTCGTCTCGGTGCCCGCCATCTCGATCGCCGGCGGCACGGACGAGATCCAGCGCAACATCATCTCCGAGCGCGTGCTGGGGATGCCGAAGGGCTACCGCGCCGACCAGGGCCCGTTCCGCGACATCAAGCGCAACGCGTGAGGGGACGGCTGCTGTGCCTCACGGTGGCGGCCGGCCTTGTGGCCGGCGCCTGCGGCAGCCCCCTTCCCGTCGTCGACGTCGGCGGCGACTACGACCCGCTGGCCGATCCGCTCGTCGATCCGCCGTCCCTGTACGAGCCTTATCCCGTTGCGGATCCGGACCGGGCTCTTGGCGACACGACGATCGTCCGGCACGACTTCTCTCAGCCGGCGACGCTCAACCCGCTCTTTCCTTCCGGCGCGGCGTCCGCCTGGACGATGTTCGGGATGCTCTTCGAGTGGCTCGTCGTTCGCCACGGCAGCCCGGCGGACTATGACTGGAACTCGAACGTCGTGCTCGAGGCGCGGCCGTCGGAGGATCTGCACTCCGTCACGCTGGAGTTGAATCCTGAGTTGCGCTGGCACGACGGCGAGCCCTGGACCGCGCACGATGTCGTGTTCTCGCTCGAAGCTCTGGGCGACGAACGGGTGCCGGTGAGCTTCTGGCCGACCCCGCGCGACCTCGTCGTCGGGGTCACGGCGGTGGGCGAGCACCGGGTGCGCTTCGACTTCGCCGGACTCCTGGCGCCGCAGCTCCGGCTGGAGGCGCTCGCCTTTCCGATCATGCCGCGCCACATCGTGGGCAACGCCGCCGAGCGCGCCGCCGATCCGACGCTCCGGTCCTCGCCCTACTACAACCGCTACGGCCGCGAGGCCGTGATCGGCAGCGGCCCGTTCCGCTTCGTGGAATGGCGGAACAACGACCGGGTCGTCCTCGAGCGATGGGAGGACCACTACCTCTTCGACCGCGCGCCGCCCGCCGCGAAAACGATGATCTTCAAGTTCCAGCCGGACCGGAACCTTGCCTTCCTGCAGTTCCTGGGGGGCGAGTACGACCAGATCTACGTCGACGCGAACATCTTCGCCCGCCAGGCGACGGGAGAGCTGTTCGAGGCGAGAGGCGTGAAGGGCCGCCACGCGTCGGCGCTGCTGCTCAACATCGTCTGGAACATGGACGGCAGCAACCCGTTCTTCGGCGACCCCCTGGTGCGCCGTGCGCTCGCCCACGCCTACGACGCGGACACCGTGTTGCGACGCGTCGGCCACGGCCTGTACCGGCGTTCCTACGGCTACATGGTGGAAGAACGCTGGGACTACGAACCGGCGATCCTCGGGCAGGCCATCGACCACGACCTGACGCGCGCGGGAGAACTTCTCGACCAGGCCGGCTGGCTCGCCGATCCGGACACCGGATGGCGCTACAGGGAAGTCGGCGGCGAGCGGGTCCGCTTCAGCTTCGAACTGTCGTACACCGCGGGCCTGACCTACGTGCCGCCGACGCTCGACATCCTGCGCGAGGACTTCCGCCGCCTCGGGGTCGAGATGGTGACCCGCGCATACGAGAGCGCCACCCTCAACGAGAAGCGCCTCGATCACGACTTCCAGGCGCTCGGGGCGATCGGCGGCACGACCCAGGATCCGCACGCCCTCCGCAATCAGCTAGCCACCGACGCCTACGACGGCGGCCGGAACAGCGGCGGCTACTCGAACCCGAGAGTCGACGAGCTCTTCGAACTGGGCAAGCGCGAGCAGGACAGCGAGAAGCGCACCGCGATCTACCGGGAGATCCACCGCGAGGTGTACCGGGACCAGCCGGCCCTGTTCCTGTTCCACGTCAGCTTCCTCTGGGTGTTCAACAACGACATTCGCGGCGTGGAACTCGGTCCGATGGGCACGGTCCTGCTGTGGCCGACGCCGCCGGAAGGCTGGCCGTCGCGGACCGGTCCGGGTTGGTGGCGTGAACGGCAGGCAGGAGGGTGACTCCGGTGCCGTTCATTCCCACCGCCGAGGAGGTGAGCGCCGATTGGCTCGCCGAGCAACTCCATGCCGCGGGTCACGAGGTCGAGGTGCTCGGCTTCGAGGCTTTCGATATCGGCACCGGCCAGATCGGACGCTGCGTCCGCTACAGGCTGGAGTACGGCGAAGGCGCGGAGGGCGCGCCGCGCACGTTGGTGGGGAAGTTCCCCTCCGCTGATCCAACCAGCCGAGAGACCGGGGTCGTGCTGCGCAACTACCTGAAGGAGGTGCGCTTCTACCAGGAGATCCAGGCCCGGCTCTCGATCTCGACCCCGCGCTGCTACTTCGCGGAGATCGAGGGCAAGGGCCCGCATTTCGCCGTGCTGATGAGCGACGAGGCGCCGGCCGTGCCGGGCGACCAGATCGCGGGCTGCGACGAGGAGGTGGCGCGGGCGGCGGCGCTGGAACTCGCCGGCCTGCACGCACCGGGTTGGAACGACGCCGCCCTGCTCGAAACGGGTTGGCTGGGCCGGCCGAGCGCCGAACTCTCGGCGACCCTCCGTCATCGTTACCGGACCCTGCTGCCGGGGTTCCTGGAGCGATACGGCGACCGGCTCGAGTCGAACGCGCGGGAGATCCTCGGCCTGTACGGCGAGGCCGACTCGGCCTGGACCGGCGAAGCTCCCGAGCCCTTCTCCCTCGTCCACGTCGACTACCGGCTCGACAACCTGCTGATCGACCGGCGGACGTCGCCGCCCTCGATCACGGCCGTCGACTGGCAGAGCATCACGATCGGCCTGCCGCTCGGCGACGTGGCCTACTTCCTCGGCGGCCTCCGGCGCGAACGGCGCCTGCGGTGCGAACAGGACATCGTCCGCGAGTACCACGTGCGGCTGATCGCCGCCGGCATCGCCGACTACTCCTGGGACGCCTGCTGGAACGACTACCGGCGCGGCGCCTTCGCCGGCTTCGGCGTCTGCGTCATCGCCTCGATGATGGTCCAGGAGACGGAACGCGGCAACGAAATGTTCGTCGCGATGACCAGGCGCCACACGCGCCACGCCCTCGATCTGAACTCCGCCGAGCTGCTGTAGGAGGAGAACTCCTGTGCAAAGGATGAACGAACTCGCCTTCTACACCCTCGCCGGCCAGCCCGAGTCCCCGGCCGAGTTGTTCGACGAGGTGCGCGCCGGCGAAGCGATGGGCTTGGGTTCCGTGTTCATCTCGGAGCGCTTCAACATCAAGGAGGCGGCCACGCTCTCCGGCGCCGCCGCGGCCTGTTCGACGGAGCTCGGCATCGCCACCGCCGCGACGAACCAGAACACGCGGCACCCGCTGATCACCGCCTCCTACGCGTTGACGATGCACCGTCTCACTCGTGGTCGCTTCTCGCTGGGTCTCGGCCGCGGCATCGCCCGCGTGTTTGACGCGCTCGGTCTGCCCCGGATCACCACCGCACAGATGGAGGACTTCGTCGCCCTGATGCGCCGGATGTGGCGTGGCGAGAAGATCGTCGGTCACGACGGGCCGGCGGGCCGTTTCCCGCTGCTGCGTCTGGGTGCGGAGGCCCATGACGAGATCCCGATGACGCTGACCGCCTTCGGCCCGAACTCGCTGGCGCTCGGCGGCCGGGCTTTCGACGCGGTCGTGCTCCACACGTTCTTCACCGACGAAACCCTCGCCCGCTGCGTCGACACCGTGAAGCGGGCGGCGGAGCAGGCCGGACGCGACCCGGCGTCGGTCCGCGTGTGGTCCTGCTTCGCCACCGTCGGCGATCATCTGCCCGAGGCGGTGCGGCTCAAGAAGACGGTCGGCCGGATGGGCACCTACCTGCAGGCCTACGGCGACCTGATGGTCGAGACGAACCGCTGGGATCCGAAGGTCCTGGCGCGTTTCCGCGCCGATCCCCTGGTCGCCGGCTTTCGCGGCGCGATCGACAGCTTCGCCACCACCGAGGAACTCGAACGGATCGCCACGCTCATCCCGGAGGCGTGGCTGGCCCCCGCCGCCACCGGCTCGCCTGAGCGTTGCGTCGAGAAGATCCGCGGTCAGTTCGACCTCGGCGCCGACGGCGTCATCCTGCACGGCGCCAGCCCGAGCGACCTCGAACCGATCGTCGACCGGTACCGCGCTACCCGCGACGCAGCCCCCTTCGCCCACCTGGTGCCAAACCCGGCAGGTTCGTAAGACACTGGGTGCGCCGGCCGTAAGGCCGGCTCCGCTCCTCCGCTACCTACTACTCCCGCTCCGCCCGAATCCGCGCGATCGCCTTCACCACGTCGTACCTGTCGTCGCCCTCATAACGCGGCGCCTGCTCGGCGAATGCCGCCTCGACGTCGTTCCACCGGGTGCGCGCGTACTCGATCACGTGGGGATGGGTCAGCAGGTAGAAACGGTCTTCGCGGATCTGCTGGAGCACCATCGCGGCCGCCTCGTCCGCGGACATCGCATTCTCGGCACTCATCCTTCCCGCGGCCGGATTCGCTTCCTGCGGTCCGCCGAGGTGCTCGGGCCGCCGCTCCGAGGAGCGCCAGATGCTCGTCGCCACCCAGCCGGGGCAGAACACGCAGACCCCGACGTGGTCCGGCAGTTCGGCGCGCAGCACGTCGGAGATGGCGAGCACCGCGTGCTTCGAGGCGGTGTAGACGGAAGAGCCGGGGAAGGGAATGCCGAGGCTGTGCTCGGAGCCGGTGTTGATGATCCGGGACTCCCTGCCGCCTTCGATGAAGCGGGGCGCGAACACGCGAATGCCGTTCAGCACCCCCTCCAGGTTCACGCTGAGGATCCACCGCACATCGTCCGCGCTGAACCCGTAGGCCGGCGCCCTTCCCGCGCCGACGCCCGCGTTGTTGAACAGGAGCTCGACGGAGCCGAAGGCGGACCAGGCGTCGTCCGCCAGGCGCTCGATGTCCTCCTCGCGAGCCACGTCGACCTGTGCGGCGACGGCGCGGACGCCGAGAGCTTCCACCTCGTGTGCCACGCTCTCCGCGGCGTCCCGCTCCACGTCGGCGACCGCGACGTTCGCACCCTCGCGCGCCAGGGCCAGGGCAATGCCGCGGCCGATGCCGTTGCCGCCGCCGGTGATGACTGCCGATGTACCGGCCAGCTCCATGTGTCGTTCTCCCTTAACCGCGCAGCAGCGGTAGTACGTCGTCCGTGAAGCGCACGGCGGCTTCACGCGCCGGCGGGCTCGGCGACGCGAAGTTGGGTCCGGTGACCGCGAACTTGTCGATCCCGAGCTCAAGCAGCGCCTCGATCCGTGCCGCGCAGTGCTCCGGGCTGCCGATGATCGCGTACTCGTCGATGAACTCGTCCGTGAGCGCGGCGGTCTGCTGTCCGCCTTCACGGCCGTGGGCGGTCATGTCGTAGCTGTCATGGAGCTTGTGGAACACGTCGGCCTGCTGCTCGTCAGCGGGTCCGGCGATCTCCCCGTACATCACGGAGAAGCGGGCGAACAGGCCGGTGGAGGCGCGGCCCAGTTCACGGCCGACCCGCGCATCGTCGCAGCAGACGACGTTCACGTAGGCGCCGAACTCAAGCGCCGCCGGATCGCGGCCGGCAGCCGCGGCGGCACCGCGGGCCGTCTCGATTCCCCACGCGACGCGCTTCGGGTCGGCGCCTACGGCGAGCACGACCCGGTCGGCTTGGCGGGCGGCGATTCCGATCACCTTCGGGCCGGTGGCCGCGACCTCGACGGGAACCTTCGGCCCGTCGCCGATCCAGCGGATGGCGCTGGCCGAGGGACCGTGCGCCAAGCCGAGCTTCTCCGCGAGCGGCGCGGCGTCATCCGAGACGCCGGTGTTCTCGAAGTCCACCTCTTCGCCGCGCAGGTAGGCCTGCAGGTTGACGAGGTGGTCCTCGAACCATCCCAGGCGCGCGGGCGCCCGGCCGAGGTGCGCCAGAGCACTGTCCCCGCGGCCGATGCCAAGGACCATCCGGCCCCGTGACAGCGTTTGCACGGAGAGGGCCGAGGAGGCCGTGACCGCCGGGTGCCGCGTAACCGGGTTCGTCACGGAAGTCGCGATCCTCAGCTTCCTGGTCGTCGTCGCCGCCAGGGCGAGAAAGACATACGGGTCGCCGGAGAGGTTCTGCGAATCGACGACGTCTACGCCGTCCCAGCCCCGGTCCTCGGCTTCGAGGGCGAACTCGGCAGCGCGGGTCGGTGCGGCGACGGTCTTGGTCCAGAACTCCATGGCGTGTGCTCCTCCGTGCTCAGTCCTGATGGTGAGCTGCACGATAACCGTTGGTTACACCGAATGCCCATCTCGCTCGAGTACCATCCGGCTTCCGCGCGGCTGGCCTGGTACAATGCTGGCCGGCCAGCCAGTAAACGAAGGGGCGACCATGCGACCGATGTTCAGAACAGGAATTCGCCTGCTCGCGGCAGGCATGGTTGCGGCGGGATTCGGCTCTGCGGCCCACGCGGACGACTGGCTGCAGTGGCGCGGCCCCGACCGCGCCGGAATCTCGACCGAGACCGGCTTGCTCGACGAGTGGCCGCCGGAGGGTCCCGCCGTCAACTGGCAGATCGAGACGCTCGGCCACGGTTACGGAACGGTCGTGGTCGAGGGCGAGGCGATCTACGTTCAGGGCACCCGGGACGGCCAGAGCGCGGTGTTTCGCCTGCGCGCCGGCGACGGCGGCGAGGTGTGGATACGGAAGCTGGGCCCCCTCTACGACCACCCGGACAGGGGCGACGGCCCGCGCTCGGTACCGACCATCGTTGGCGACTCGCTCTTCGTCCTGAACGGGATGGGCGAGGTGGCGAGGATCGCGAAGGACTCGGGCGAAGTGGACTGGCAGTTCAACATGCTCGAGCGCTTCGGCAGCCCGAACACCCGATGGGGCATCAGCGAGTCGCCCCTCGTCGTCCGCGACCGGGTTTTCATCATGCCGGGCGGCCGGGAAGGTGCGATCGCCGCGCTCTCGGCCGCCGACGGCAGCACGATCTGGCGCTCCAGCGAACTCGGCGACGTGGCTTCCTACTCTTCCCTCATCCTGCGGGAGATCGCGGGCACCGAGGTCCTGCTCGGGTTCACGGGGCAGGCCGGGGTCGGCGTTCGCGCCGACGACGGGAAGTTGCTCTGGCGCTACGAGCGGCCGTCGACGCAGAACGCGATCAACATCACGACTCCGGTGCTGGAGGACAACCTGGTCTTCTACACGGCGTCGTACGGCGTCGGCGGGGGCGCGCTAGCGATCAGCGCCGAGGACGAGGGTGGCTCCTTCCACAGCGAGGAGGCGTACTTCGGAACGCGCCTTCAGAACCACCACGGCGGCGTCGTCGCTCACGAGGGCACTCTCTACAGCTTCTTCGGTCCGGCGCTCACCGCGGTCGATGCGAGGACGGGAGAGGTCCACTGGCGAGCCCGGAGTGTGGGCAAGGGCTCCCTGGTGATGGCCGACGGCAAGCTCTTCATGCTGAGCGAGCGCAACAAGGTCGGCCTCGCTGTCGCAACGCCCGAGGGTTACGAGGAGCGAGGCCTGTTCGAGATCGAGAAGCGTGGCGGCCCCACCTGGGCCCACCCCGTGGTCGCCAATGGAGCGTTCTACATCCGCGACCAGGAGTCGCTGACGTCGTACGACGTTGCGAAGTAACGTGATGGGAGGAACGGGTCGATGAGTATTTCCGTACGGCGTCGTCCCGGCTGGGTTCTCGCCGGCACGATGCTGCTGGTAGTCGCCGCCGCGGGCGCCCAAACCCTGCCGCAACTGGTGAGGCTGACGTCGAGCGGCTACATCATCGGGTACGTCTCGGAGGACGACCCAACGGTGCGGGTCTTCCTCGGCGTTCCCTACGCGGAACCGCCGGTCGGGGATCTGCGCTTCCGTCCGCCGCGGCCCCCGACGCCGCCGGAGGTGCCCATCGACGCGCTCTTCGAGCCGCCGTCGTGCATGCAGTCGCCCTACCGGGAGGGTGGCTTCTATGCCCAGCCCCTGGAGGAAGTCAGCGAGGACTGCCTGTACGTCAATCTCTGGACGGCGGCGGAATCCGACAGCGATCGCCTGCCGGTCATGGTCTGGATCCACGGCGGGGCGCTCACCCGCGGGTCGGGTTCGCTGCCGCTCTACGACGGGACGGCGCTGGCGCGCAAGGGCGTCGTCGTCGTGACGGTCAACTACCGCCTCGGGCCCTTCGGCTATCTCGCCCATCCCGCCCTCTCGGCCGAGTCCGACCAGGGCACATCAGGCAACTACGGCGTCCTCGACCAGGTCCTCGCTCTCGAGTGGGTGCGGGACAACATCGCGACCTTCGGCGGCGACCCGGACCGGGTGACGATCTTCGGCGAATCGGCCGGCTCCTGGAGCGTCAACGTGCTGCAGGCTTCACCGCTGGCCCGGGGCCTGTTCCACCGGGTGATCGGCCAGAGCGGCGGCCACTTCGACGGGCTGCCGGAGCTCCGCTCGCCCGGGGACGGCTCGGCCGAGAGCGCCGGCGAGGCCTTCGTCAAGCGACTCGGGATCGAAGGCGCAGGAGAAGGCGCGGCCGCCGGCCTGCGCGAACTGGACGCCGAGACGATCCTGGCCGAGGCCTCGAAACAGGGCGCCTTCGCGACCAGGCCGAACGTCGACGGCTGGGTGCTGCCGAAGCAGGTCGCCGAGATCTACCGGGCCGGCGAGCAGGCCGACGTGCCCGTGCTCGTCGGCTCGAACCGCGACGAGGCGACGAGCCTGATGGGCCGCATGCTGCCCTCTACGAAGTCCGCGGTCGAGTTCCTGGTCAAGAGTCAGTTCGCCGACGTGGCCGACGAGTTCTTCGAGGCGTATCCGGCGCCGACCGACGACGACGCGAGGCGGGCCTTCATCGACGCGTTCTCCGACCGCATCTTCGCCTGGCAGATGAAGACCTGGGCGCAGCTCTCGGAGACCGTGCCGTCGCCGGCCTACCTGTACTTCTTCACTCACGCACCGCCGCATCCGGAGAGGGACTTCTACGGCGCCTACCACGCGGCCGAGATCGCCTACGCGTTCGACAACCTGGACAAGCTGGACTACGAGTACGCGGAAGAGGACCGCGAACTCGCCGAGGCGATGTCCGGCTACTGGGTCGCTTTCGCTTCCACCGGCGACCCGAATCCGTTGGGTGGATCGGAGCTTCCGGCGTGGCCGGAGTACGACAAGGACGGGGCGCGGCACCTCGAGTTCGGCTCGACGATCGAGGTGGGAAGCCACCTCCACCGGGATCGCATGGCATTATGGGACCGTTTCTTTGAGGTGACCCAGCCATGAATCGACGCGTACCCTTTGCGATCGCCATCGCCTTTCTCCTCTCACTCCCCGCTGTGGCGCCGGCGCAGCAGGATGGGCCGCCGCTCAATCCGGTCGGCCTGACGGGCCTCGCCTGGGGTGCCTGGATTCGGCCCGACACGAAGATGGAGGACTGGGTTCAGATGGGGAAGGGCGTGTGCCGGGGGGAGGAGTTCTGCAAGATCAACGTCTTCGAGGGCCCCGAACTCGCCACCCACATCGATCCCGTTCCCGAGGAGAACCGGAAGGCCCTGAAGTACGTGTTCACGTACGAGGAAGGCGAGTCTCCGTCCGTGACCGTCCGCGAGGTTCATCCCGAAGAGGGCAAAGAACCCCGCGAGTGGACCTTCGAGTAGAGGCTGGGTTCAGGCGGACGACCGGTCCGATCCTCGTGGCTCAGGAGACTCTCGCGGCAGTGAACGGTGTTACCGTACACTCGTGGCGTGATCGTTCGCTCTGTTCGCCACCGGGGACTGCGTCGCCTGCTTGAGGACGACAACCCCCGGTTTCTACCGCAGAAGCTCGTAGACCGCGTGCGCAAGGTCCTGACCATGTTGATTCTGGCCGAGCACATCGACGAGTTCCTGGCCTCTGCGCCGCCTGGCTGGCGAGTGCATCGACTCTCGGGTAACCGGCGGGAATGGAGCGTCTCGGTCTCCGGCAACTGGCGCATCACGTTCGAAGAGACGGTCGATTGCGTAGACCGCTTGAATCTGGAGGACTACCACTGATGGCGAGCAACGGAATCAACGTCAAGATGACGCCTTCCCACCCGGGCGATTTCATTCGCACCGAGATCATCGAGGAGCTGGACCTCAACGTCACGAAGGCTGCCGAGATTCTCGGCGTGCGCAGGGCTACGCTCTCGGATCTGTTGAACGGAAACTCGGCTCTCTCGGCGGAAATGGCCCTGCGTATCGAGAAGGCCTTTGGCGTGAGCATGGATATGCTGCTGAGGATGCAGGCATGGTACGACGCTTCGCGTGTACGCGCTCGCGCAGGCGAGATTGACGTCGAGCGCTACGAGGCCCGGCCAGCATGACGCGGACGTCTCCGGGGAGGAACTGCAGCGCGTCTACCGATTCCGCGGGAACCCCAAGTCCACCCGACTCTCCGCCGGGTCCGGCCAGCGCGCCGTGACGACCTTCGCCTTCGTGTAGAAGTGGACGCCCTCCGGGCCGTACATGTGGGTGTCGCCGAACAGGGACTGCTTCCAGCCGCCGAAGGAGTGGTAGCCCACCGGCACCGGGATCGGCACGTTGACGCCGACCATGCCGGCGTCGGCGTCCTCCTGGAACTGGCGGGCGGCGCCGCCGTCGCGGGTGAAGATCGCGGTGCCGTTGCCCCAGGGGTTCCGCTCGACGAGCTCGACCGCCTCCTGGTAGCTGTCCGCGCGGACCACGCATAGGACCGGGCCAAAGATCTCGTCGCGGTACACGGTCATGTCCGGCGTCACGTTGTCGAGCAGCGACACGCCGAGGAAGAAGCCGTCGCAGTCGAAGGTCGCCTCGCGGCCGTCGACGACCACCGTCGCGCCCTCTTCGGCGCCGGCGCCGATGTAGCCGGCCACCCGGTCGCGGTGCTCGCGGGTGATCAGCGGGCCCATCTCGGACTCCGCGTCCAGGCCGGGGCCGATGGAGAGCTTCCCCATCCGGTCCTGGATCGCGCCGACCAGGGGATCGCCTACGCCGCCGACCGCGACGACGACGGACACCGCCATGCAGCGCTCGCCGGCCGAGCCGTAGGCGGCGGAGACCGCCGCGTCGGCTGCGAGATCGACATCGGCGTCGGGCAGTACCACCATGTGGTTCTTCGCTCCGCCGAGCGCCTGGACGCGCTTGCCGGCGCCCGTCCCCGTCTCGTACACGTAGCGGGCGATCGGAGTCGAGCCGACGAAACTCACGGCCGCGATGTTCGGATGGGTCAGCAGACGGTCCACCGCCACCTTGTCGCCGTTGACCACGTTGAACACGCCGGGAGGGAACCCGGCCTGATCGAACAGCTCGGCCAGCAGCAGCGGCGCCGACGGATCGCGCTCCGAAGGCTTGAGCACGAACGTGTTGCCGCAGGCGACCGCGTTCGGGAACATCCACAGCGGCACCATCGCCGGGAAGTTGAACGGCGTGATGCCGGCCACGACGCCGAGCGGTTCGCGCACCGAGTAGACGTCGACGCCGGTCGAAGCCTGGGAGTTGTAGGACCCCTTCAGCAAGTCGGCGAGGCCACAGGCGTACTCGATGTTCTCGATGCCACGCGCCACCTCGCCGGCGGCGTCGGAAAGCACCTTGCCGTGCTCACTCGTCAGCAGCCGTGCGAGCTCGTCCGTGTGCGCCTCGACCAGGTTCCGGAAGGCGTACATCAGCTTGGTCCGCACGGCGAGGGAGGTGCGCCGCCAGTCGCCGAAGGCGTCTCGGGCCGCGGCGACCGCGGCGTCGACTTCCTCCGTGCTGGCGAGGCCGACTGCCGCCGTTTGTTCGCCCGTGGCCGGGTTGAAGACCGCGTGGGTCCTGCCGGAGCAGGCGGCGAGGCGGCTTCCGTTGACGTGATGCTCGATCTTCTTCATGGCGGTTGTCTCCTGCTGCCCAGCCTACAGGCCGAATGCGCCAGTAGAGAGGCTCACACTGGGTGCGCCGGCGTGCCATCCGTGCACCCGCCGACGGGTGCACGGACTGGTTCGCGTGTGGCGCGAGATCGCGCCACACGGGTTCTGGCCGGCTGCCGCCGAAGGCGGCAAACACCGCCGGTTGACCAAGAGAGGTTCCTGCGCTACGTTCCTACGACAGTTTCCTACGTGGAGTTCCCATGCAGTCGGTCAACGTCAGGCAGCTCAAGAACAATCCCTCCGAGGCTCTCCGTAGCGCCGCGGAAGCACCCGTGCTCGTGCTCAAAGGCGATCACCCGGAGGCCCTGCTGCTTCACCTCGATCTGGAACGGCTGCCCGACAAGCCGGATGTGCTGCTGGCGCTCGGGGCCGCCTTGTTCCAGAGCGGCTCCGTTTCTCTGGGCCGTGCGGCCCGTGTAGCGGGCGTCCCTGTGGGGGACATGGTCAGCCATCTGTCCCGGCTGGGCGTCGCAGCGGTTCAGGGTGACCGCGAAGAGGCTGGGACGGACCTCGAGACTCTCGAGGAATGGCTCGCCACGTCCTGACCGACGCCAGTCCTCTCGTTGGACTCTCTCGGGTTGGAGGAATGGATTGGCTGAGAGAGCTCTTCGGAACGGTCGAGATGACGTCGGCCGTTCGGGAAGAACTTGAACGAGGACAATTGGAGCCGGCCATTGCCTCGGCCCTGGATGAGGGCTGGCTTCGAACGCGGCCTGGTGAGCCGCCCGGCGATTCTCCGTCTCACCTGGGGTCTGGCGAGTGGTCAACCATCGTCGCGGCTCGTGAGCACGCGGGGCCGGTTCTCGTGCTCATGGATGATCGTTTGGCCCGACGGGAGGCGCGGGCAGCGGGCCTCAGTGTCGCGGGCACGGCAGCCATCGTCGGGCTCGCTCGCCGGCGCGGCCTGATCGAGTCCGCTCGCGATGTGTTCGAGCGACTCCTCCGCTCCGACTTTCGGATCGCGCCGGAAGTCGTCCTTGCTGTTCTGGAAGCGACGGAGCCGCCAGGCATCGTGCTGGATCACGTCTGCGAACAGGTCGGAGCGCGGGCTCGCGAGCGAGGGCTGACCGAGGAGAAACTCGCGGAGATCCTGGAGGATCGGGAGGGTTAGACGCTAACGAGGCTTCGCCTCAGACCGACGAGCGTGCAGGCCGGAGCAGATGCGGCAGAACCCGGGTGACGCGACCCGCGTCACCCGTGAACCAGTCCGTGCGCCCGTCAGCGGGCGCACGGATGGCAGGCCGGCGCACCCAGTGGCAGCCTGGCAAGCTCTCAGCCGCCGCTACCTGGCCAGCGCGATTTCCTTGAAGCCTTCCATCAGCACCGTCTCGATGTTCAACTGACCGGCCAGGCCCGCCTCGCGATGGACGGCGGCCTTGCGCCAGGGTTCCGACGTCGACATCGCGGCCAGGGCGGCGCGGTTCGGGTAGCAGGCGATCGCCACCTCGTCCCAGAGTTCGTCGACCCGGCCGAGCGAGAGGTGCGTCACGTCCGCGGCGAAGGCGACGTGGCCGCCGAAGTCCTGAATAAGTCTGGACACGGCCTGGCCGTAGATCTGGTAGGCCTCGTGGCCGGTCAGGTTCGTCTCGCGGCCGTCGCTGTACTCGGCCTTCTCCTTGAACTTCAGCAGGTTGACCATTTAGATCGGCCCTTCGGGGCCGGGCTCCTGCATGGCGGCGATCTGTGTGGGGTCCTGCGGGTAGACGTCGTTCTCGAAGGTCGGCATGGATGGGCTCCTTGGGTGTGGCGGAAGCTTGGGGCGTCACTCGCCCGGCAGGCGACGCTACTCGTCGCAGCCGTCGTAGCGCCAGTGCCACGGCTCCCACTCGTAGCCGCCGGCGTTGCCCAGGGGGTAGCTCTCGGTGAAGCAGAAGTCGGCGGCGTGCCGGAGCAGCCACTGGTATGCGGGCACGTCTTTGAAGTCCGCGTCGCTGGGCACGAAGTCGACGGCGCGGCCCGTGATGTGCTCGGAGTAGCCCGGCGGTGCGGTCCAGCGCACGGCGTTGAGGAACGGTCGGTCGCCTGCGAGGAGGCCTTCCAGGACCCTCTTCTGGAAGCCGTAGCTGCGAAAACCCGAATCCACTTCCAGGCGGATCCCCTGCTCCCGGGCGGAGGCGGCCATCGCGACCACGGCGTCGCGGGTCTCCGGCGTGACGTAGATGCCGAACTCGCCGGTCAGGTCGCTGGGCACCTTCGCCAGCGCGGTCGGGTCCGCGGCCTTCGTGATTCGGTTGCCCCGCCACGGCGGCGGCACGTCGTATTCCTGTCCGTTCAGTTCGACCTGCTCGACCGCTGGCTTCGTTGGATCCTGCGGCTCGACCGCCGGGGGAAGCGCCACGAGCAAGGCGCAAAGGCCGGCGCCCACGAGAACGCAGCGCGCAGGGTCTTTCGAGCGCGGTTCCGAAGAGCCTTCTTGCCTCGTCGTCATCTCCCTGTCCAAGCCTTCGCGAACCACTGTAACCGCCGAACGCCGCGCTCGAAGTGAGTTCCTGAGGGGCCGGTCAGTGCTAGCATTGCGACCCGGTCGCACTCACGGATTCGTGTTCCCAAAGGGAAGGACCCAAGCCATGCGCAAGCTCATCATCTCCTCTAGCGTCGCACTCTTCCTCATCGCCCTGCCGGCCCTGGCCGCGGAGGGAGACGGCATCAAGCGGATGCCGAACGGCAAGCCCGATCTGTCAGGCGTCTACGACGCCGGCACGGTAACCCCCGTCGATCGTCCGCCCCAGTACGGCGAGAACCTGTACCTGGCGCCCGAGGAGGCGCAGGCGATGGAAGAGGAGAGAGAGGCGTTCTGGCGGGAAGTCGAGGAAGAGGGCAAGGGCGGCGGCGCCGAGCGGACCGCGCCGGTCAAGGGCGGCGACGGCGACAACCGCTTCGGCGGCGGCGGTGTCGGCGGCTACAACGCGTTCTGGATCGACCCGGGCTCCGAGGCGGTCGTGGTGGACGGCAAGTTCCGCACCTCGATCATCTACGAGCCGAAGAACGGTCGGCGGCCCCAGATGACGCCCGCGGCCATGCGCCGGATGGCGACGAACTTCGCGTCGTTCATCCACGACAACGACGGCACGGCGTCCTGGCTCGACCATGACGGCCCCGGACCGTTCGACGGGCCCGAGACCCTGGCTCTGGCCGAGCGTTGCCTGCTCGGCTTCGTCGGCGGACCTCCGCTGCTGCCCAGCCTGTACAACAACTACGCGCGGATCGTCCAGACCGAGAACCACGTCGTTATCATGGCGGAGATGGTCCATGACGCCCGGATCGTCCGCATCGACGACGACCACAGCCCCGACGACGTGAACTGGTGGCTCGGCGACGGCGTCGGCCACTGGGACGGCGACACCCTCGTCGTCAACACGCGCAACTTCCGCAACCAGACCGGCCTCCCCGGCGGCAGCGAGACGATGCACGTGGAAGAGCGCTTCACCCGCACCGAGGACGGCAACCTGCTCTACCACTTCAAGGTCGACGATCCTGAGTCGTGGACGGCGCCCTGGGCCGGCGAGTACACCTGGCAGGCGAAGGACAGCCGCGTGTACGAGTACGCCTGCCACGAAGGCAACTACGCGATGGGCAACGTCCTGCGCGGCGCCCGCCTGCTCGAGTCGGAGTACGACCAGCCTCAGAGTTCCGGCGGCGAGTAGGTCACTCCCACCGAAACGCCCACACGGCGAGCCCGAAGCAGACGACGGCCCACGCGGCCAACCCCAGGATCGGCCCGCCCTGGCTGAACAGCGTCTCGCCGCTGTTCACCATGGCGCGCATCGCGTCGGCCAGGAAGGTCAGCGGCAGCAACTTGGCGAACCCGAGAAGCCAGTCCGGCAGCACCGCCTGAGAGAAGAAGACGCCCGAGAGGAACATCATCGGCAGCGACACGATGTTGGCGAGTGGCGCCGCCGTGTTCTCCGTCTTCGCGATGCCGGAGATCGCCAGGCCCAGTGAGGCGAACACGAAGCCGCCGAGGAAGACGAGGGGGATCACCTCGAGCCAGAACAGGGGATAGCCCGGGGCGACGTCGACGCGGGAGACGAAGATGCCGACGAGCAGGAGGACGTTCGTCTGGATCACGAGCAGCAGGAGCCTGGTGGTGAGCGAGCCCACCAGGAAGTGATTCGGGCCGATGGGCGTAGCGTGCAGACGCTTCAACACGCCCTGGTTGCGCAGCCGGACGAGCGTGAAGACGATGCCGAAGAGCGCGCTCTGCATGATCGACAGCGAAACGATGCCGGGCACGATGAACCCCTTGTAGCCCTGGCCGCGGCCGGCGACTTCGTTGGGGGAGATCGTCGCCCAGTTCTCGACCCGGTACTCCGCGGGGACGTTCGCGACGGACTTGAAGACCCCTTCGAGCACCTGGCCGAGGATGGACCGGGCCGCCTCCGCCTCCTGGGCCTTCCTGCCGTCGAACGTGAGGTCGATCGTGGAGAAGGCGCCGAGTTCCCCGAAGCCCTCCGGGATCACCATCACCACCGTGAGGTTGCCCCGGAGGACCGCGGCGCGCAGGGCCTCGGCGTCGTCGGCCTCGGGCACGTTGAACAGCGCTTCGCCGCCCAGTTCGCCCTTCAGCACGGACACCAGGAGGGTCGACGCCTGGTTCTTCGCCTGGTCGACGATGCCCACGCTCGGCGGGGCGAAGCTGCCGAAGTCGAAAAGGCCGAAGACGACCATCATCACGGTCGGAAACGCCAGCGACCAGAAGAGCGCCGCCCGGTCGCGGAAGAACATCTTCAGCTCGGCGACGATGAACGCCCCGTAGATCTTCATGTTGTCGCGATCTTCAACCGGCGCTCCTACTCGACGAGCTGGTGCCCGGTCAGATCGAGGAAAACGTCTTCCAGCGTCAGGGCGCCGTCCCGGCGGACCGACTGGCCGCCGCGGCCCGCCAACTGCTGGATAAGCGCCTGCGGCGCATCGACCGCGACGATCGAGCCGCGGTCGATGACCGCCACCCGGTCGCAGAGCACCTCCGCCTCTTCCATGTAGTGGGTCGTCAGCATGATCGCCATGCCGTCCGAGCGCAGGCCGTCGATCAGCTTCCACATGCTGCGGCGCGCCTGGGGGTCGAGCCCGGTTGTCGGCTCGTCCAGGAACATCGCCACCGGCTCGTTGACCATGGCGACCGCGATCGAGAAGCGCTGTCTCTGGCCCCCGGACAGGTGCTTGTAGCGCGACTTAGACCGATCCGCCAGGTCGACCCTCGTCAGCATCTCATCCGGCGAGGCGTCCGAGCCGTAGAGCGTCGCGAACAGCTGGACCGTTTCGCGGAGCGTCAGGTTGTCGAAGAAGGCGTTCTGCTGGAGCTGGACGCCGATCATTCCCTTGACCCGCCGCCGGTTCTTCTTCACGCCGACGCCGTCGATGAACGCCTCGCCGCTGTCCGCCTGGCGGAGCCCCTCCAGGATCTCGACCGTCGTCGTCTTGCCGGCGCCGTTCGGGCCCAGCATGCCGAAGATCTCGCCGCGATGGATCTGGAACGAGACCCCGTCGACGGCGACAATGTCTTTGTAGCTCTTTCGCAGGTCCCGGACGTCGATCACGACGTCGTTGGCCATCGCCGCTGGTGACGGGGACGGTGGAAGGGAAGAGACGCCTGTCATTTCAGCCTCAGGCCCACCTACGCGGGCAAGGAGGCCCGGGTTTCGAGCGCTGCCTTGCACGGATGGCAGGCCGGCGCACCCAGTAAGCGGCCGGTTCCATGTGCGTCAGGGCAGCGACTGCGCAGCGCTGCCTCCTAGTCGTCGAGGCTGGCCCAGACGTAACCGATCCAGACCGGTTCCGGCGACAGCGGGCCGTTGCCGTACGGCGCGAACTTCTCCGGCAGGCCGTCCTTCCGGACGTCCTCGAGCGACTTGCCGGCGCTCTTCTGCTTGTCGATGTGGTCGATCGTCTCGGCGACGTAGTCGTGGTACCTCTGCAGGTCGGCCTTCGTCGCCAAAGGCCCGTGGCCGGGGATGATCTTCGTTTCGTCGTCGACGATCTCGAGCAGTTGGGCCATGTTGTCGCGCAGGCCGAGGGCGCTGCCGCCGACGTCCCGGTCGATGTAGGGGTAACCGCTGAGGTTCGGGAACTGGTCGCCGGCGTGCACCACGTTCGAGTCGCGGAAGAAGATCGCCACGTCGCCGTCCGTGTGGGCCGGGTTGCCGAAGTGGATCACGTCGATCGCTTCGCCGTTCCAGTGCAGGGTGACGCTCTCGTTGAAGGTCACGATCGGCAGAGCCTCGGACGGGAACGGCGCGGCCGAGAAGTTCGCGCCAGCGTGCCGGTTCTCCAGCAGCCGCTTGCGCACGTTGGCGTGCGCCACGATCGCTGAGTCCGCCCCGAACGCCGCGTTGCCGCCCGCGTGATCGAAGTGGTAGTGCGAGTTGACGACGAAGTCGATCCTGCCCTCCTGGATCTTCGCCACCGCCGCCTTGATCTTCGGCGCCACCGGGATCATCGCGTCGTCGACGATCAGGATGCCGTCGTCGCCCGCGGAGACGGCCAGGTTGCCCGCCAGCCCAGGCTCGGGCAGCAGGAGGTAGACCGTGTCGCTCAACTGCGTCTGGCGCCAGACGATCTGTTCGCCCGCCTGTTTGGCCCAGTCGTCGATGTTGAGCTGAGCCGCGGCAGGGACGGCGACGGCGAGCCCGATGGCCGCGATCGCGAGACGTGGGCCGGCCAGACGAGTACGGTTCTTCGAGCTGTCTTCGATCATCGTTCCTCTTCCTTCCAAGGTTGTAACGACCAACCCTACTCCGATCGCCCGCAGCGAGGTCCTGCCGTTTACCGTAGAGACCCGCATTGCAGCAACGCCCTATCTCTGGGTGCGCGGACCTGCCATCCGTGCGCCCGCTGACGGGCGCACGGACTGGTTCGCGGGTGACGCGGGTCGCGCCACCCGGGTTCTGGTCCGCTGCCGCCGTAGGCGGCGCCGCTCTGTTCACCGCAGCGAACCCGGCTGCAGCCCCCGACTCTCCTGCGTAGCAACCAGCTCCACCGTCCCCTTCGGCCCCTCGATCACGACCCGCATCTCCGGCTCTCCCGCCGATACCTCCGCGTCCAGCCGAAGTCCCGTCAGCACCGCCCCGAGATCGCCCGCATCCGGCGTCGCAATCCCGAACGACACCAACTCACCGACCAACGGCGTCGTCGTCGCCGGGTGCGGAGACTGCCGCCAGTCGATGAAGAAGGGCATCCCGTAGCCGCCTCCCTGCGGGAACAGCAGGTCCCACACCAGGAGCCCACCGTCGGCCGTCCGCCGCCGCGTCTCAACCGGGCCGGTCGACGGGATCCCGGCTTCCTCCAGCAGACCCTTCGTGACGACGAGATCGCCCTGCGCCGCCCAGGTCACGAGCCCCCCGGCGCTCATCGCGGCCATGCCGGACACCATCTGGCTCTCGACCGACTGCGCCGGGTCCGGCGCGATGATCTCGAGGTAGGTGTCGCCCAGGCTCAAGAGGGCGTTCCGCGTTCCAAGCCCCTCGTGCGAGCCGCCGAACGCTGGCGCCACGCCGAAGACCTCTTCCGCCCACGTCATCCCCGCGTCGAGATCGGCAACCGCGTACATGAAATGGTCAATCTTCATGACAGCTAACATACCCGCAGCCGAACAACAGTCGAGGAGTCCGCGATGAGAAAAGCCTCCCTGATCACCGCCGCCGTCCTACTGGCCCTGGCGCCCGCCGCGCTGGCCGCCGACAACGCCCCCGTCCTCGGCAAGTGGGCGTCGACGACCGAGACGCCCCAGGGCGCCTTCGAGGTCGTGTACGAGTTCACGGAAGTCGACGGCGAACTCAAGGGCACCTGGACGAACTCCCGCCGGAACGGCGACCTGACGAACGTGTCCTGGGACGGCGAGACGCTCAAGTTCGGCCGCGAGGCCAGCATGGGCGGCCAGACCTTCAACCTCAAGTTCGAGGCGGCGGTCGACGGCGACACGATGACCGGCAAGATGATCGGACCGCGCCGCGAGCGCGAGTTCACTGCCAATCGCAGCGAGTAATCACTCCAGATGCTTCTTGAAGAAGGCGCTGACCTCCTGGAACACATCCTCCGACTCTGGCGACCCCACGAGGATCAGGTAGTCCGCGTGCGCGACCCCCTCGTAGACGTGTAGATCCGCGACGACCCCGGCCGCTCGCAGCTTGCGGTGGGTGCGCGCCGTGTCACTCAGGAACATGTCGCGGGTACCGGTGATCAGGTAGGTCGGCGGGAAGCCCTCGAAGTCCCCGTAGACGGGCGAGATCAGCGGGTCCTTCAGGTCGTGGCCATCGGCGTAGAGCCGCGCCGCCGCGCCGAGGAACCCGTCATAGGTCACCAGGATGCGGTCCAGCCCTTCGTTCGTGAACAGGCTGTCGCTGGTCTTCGTCAGGTCCGCCCAGGGCGTGCCGGCGTAGATGGCACCGGGTACATCCAGACCCAGGGCGATGAAGCGGTGCACCGCCGCCAGCGACAGCCCGCCGCCCGCGGACGTGCCGCCGATGGCGACGGAACCGGCGGAATGGTGCTCTAGCACATGCCGGTAGACGGTGACGACATCCTCGACCGCGGCCGGGAACGGGTGCTCCGGCGGCATGCGGTAGTCCACCGAGAGGGCCCGGATTCCGGCCGCGGCCGCGACCATCGCCGCTTCGGAGACGGAGGCATCTCCGCCGCTCAGAACGTAGCCGCCGCCGTGGATGTGGAGGAAGACGTGGTCGGCATGCCTGGGGTCGACCTTCTCGGGCGTCACGTGGTACACCGCCACGCCTTCGATCTCGTCCTTCTTGATCGACACGCCGAATCCACTTGCGACCTGATCGAGATTGGCGTTCGCGGTCGCCTTCTGCATGACCAGCCACTGCTCGTCGCTCTGAGGCGTTTGCTGCTTGGACGCGGCCACGTTGGGGGCGGGCACCGCCGCGAGCGCGGCCTGGAGTTGCTCGCTGGCGCCCGCCGGCGGCGGAACAGCACGCTCGCCGACAGCCCAGGTGCCTGAGCCGCCCGCCTCCTGGGCCGGGGCAGGCGCGCCGGCGACGATGAACGCGAGTGCAAGGATCAGCGGAACGATCGGGAAACTCGGGCGCTCGATCTCTTCATTCTGAACACTCCTTCTGGACGACGCCGAAGTGATGTGCCGGCGACGATACCCTCTGCAACGGTTCATACTGGGTGCGCCGGCCTTCTGGCCGGCTGCCGCCGAAGGCGGCCAGAAAGACGCGCCGCAAAGCGGCGACCATACTGCTGCACGAACCCTGCGACCGACACGTGAAGCACTCCCCAATCATCGCCGCCCTCGCCTTGGCCGCCGCCCTCCCCGCGGCCGCCCAATGGACTCCACCGCCCCTCTACCCCTCCGCCGAGCCCGCCCGCGCCTGCGAGAGCCTCACCGACGTCGAACTCGCCGACGCCACCGTCGAATCGGCGACCCTCGAGACGGCAGCCGCCAGCGGCCCTCCCTACTGCCGGGTCACCGTCATCGCCACCCACCCACCGGCAGGCGACCGCATCACGATCTGGGTGGCCCTCCCCACCGAGAACTGGAACGGCCGCTTCCTCGGCACCGGCGGCGGCGGCTTCTCCGGCGGCAGTCCACGCACGCTCCCTGCCGCCGTCCGGGAAGGCTTCGCGGCCGCCGCCACCGACACCGGCCACGAGGGCGCGAGCGGCAGCTTCGCGCTTGGCGTCGACGGATCCCTCGAGTGGATGCTGATCCGCGACAACGCCTACCTCGGCATCCACGCGATGACCCGGGTCGGCAAGGAACTGACCGCCGCCTTCTACGACCGGCAGCCGAAGTACTCCTACTTCCGCGGCTGCTCCACCGGCGGACGCCAGGGGCTGATGGAGGTCCAGCGCTATCCCGACGACTACGACGGCGTCCTCTCGGGCGCGCCGGCGATCAACTGGGACCGGCTGCACCTCGCCCAGATGTGGGGACAGCTCGTCATGCTCGAGAGCGGCCACTTCGTGCGCCCGTGCGCCTTCCGGCTCGCCCAGGCAAAGGCGGTCGAAGCCTGCGACCTGCAGGACGGCGTCGCCGACGGCGTGATCCCCGAGCCGCGGCAGTGCCCCTTCGATCCCGCGGAACTCCTGGGCGCAGACTCCGAAGATTGCGGGCCGATCACGGAGGCCGACATCGCCGTTCTCAGGAAGATCCACGAAGGACCCCGCAGGCACGACGGCTCCTTCCTCTGGTACGGCCTCGCTTCGGGGACCGACTTCATGCCTCTGAATCAGACCGCCGGTGACCCAATCGACGGAGCGCCGATGCGGATCACCCTGGACTGGTTCCGCTACTTCCTGGCCCGCGACCCGGACTTCGACTGGACCGGCCTCACCCAGGCCTCCTACGAGCAGTACTGGGACCAGTCCGTCGAAGAGTTCGGGCGCGTGTTCGGCACCGACCGCACCGCTCTGTCCGGCTTCCGCGACCGCGGCGGCAGGGCGATCGTCTGGCACGGCTGGTCCGATCCCCTGATCTACGCCCAGGGCACGGTCGACTGGTTCGAGGGCGTCGAAAACCGCATGGACGACACCGGCGACTTCCTGCGCCTGTTCATGGTGCCGGGCGCCAGGCACTGCCGCGACATGCCCGGCATCACCCCCGAGAACCCCTTCGCCGCCCTCGTCCGCTGGGTCGAGGATGGCGTTCCACCCGACACGCTGGACGCCGCGCGTCGGAACGACGACGGCGAGGTCCTCCAATCGCGGCCGATCTGCCGGTACCCGAAGTCCGCGGTCTACTCGGGCGCCGGCGACGCCAGGGACGCCTCGAGCTTCGAGTGCAGGGAGGAAGTCCTCGACCGATGAACACGAACACTGAGAGCACGGGCGGCAGGCGTCCCGAGCGATCCCGACGGATCAAGCGCTGGCTCCGGATCACGATCCTGAGCCTGGCGGGCCTGTTGGTGCTCGTGGTCGGCCTCTCGGCCGGGCTGTTTCTTCGCTCGGATCTGTCCAGGGAGCAGCTCAGCGAGTACGTGAGCGACGACTCGCGGTTCCTCGAACTGCCCTCCGGCGCGACCGTCCACTACCGCGACCAGGGAGCGCGGGAAGCGCCGCCGATCGTACTGGTCCACGGCGGTCTCGGCTCACTGCACAACTGGGAACCGTGGGTTCCGGCGCTCGAGGAGAATCACCGCGTGATCTCCCTCGACCTGCCCGCGCACGGCCTGACCGGGCGAATTCCGGGAGACATCTACACCCGGGAGTCGATGGTTGAGTTCGTGCGCGGGGTGCTCGACGAACTCGGCGTCGACCGCTTCGCGCTCGCCGGCCACTCGATGGGCGGCGGCGTGGCACTGCTCTACGCACTGGAGCACCCGGAGCAGGTCGAAGCCCTGATCCTGATCGGCCCGGAGGGTGTCCCGGGGGACGATGGATACGACGTGGACGGCGTCTTCATCGATCCGGACGCAGCCCCGGACGAGATCGCGGTGGAGGAGGTCGAGCTATCGCTTCTGGACCGGCTCCTGGCGCTGATCGGTAGCCCATGGGTTGTCGGCGAGACCCTGAAGTACATGGTGGCCGACGACGATCTGGTCACGCCGGAGTTCGCGGCCAGGTTCGGCCGCATCCTCCGGCACCGGGGCAACCGCCATGCCGTCGCACTGATGTTCCGTCAGTACGCGGCCGTCACGCACGATCCCCGCGATCTTGAGCCCCGGCTCGGCGAACTCGAGATGCCGGTCCTCATCCAGATCGGAGTCGAGGATCCCCTGGTTCCACCGGCAGTCGGAGAGAAGTTCCACGCCGGCATCGCGGCGAGCTCCCTCGAGCTTTACGCCGGCACCGGCCACCTGATCATGGATGAGGCGACGGAGATGTCGCTCGCGGACGCCATCGCGTTCCTCGACCGCAGCCGCCGCAAGCTGGCCGAGAGCGACGAACCGGTGGTCGACGGCCGCATCGCGCCGCTCTCTGCCTCACGCTGACCAACGCCCAATCGCACGAGAGGACCCAATGGCCCGACTCCCTTACCTGGATGTGGACGACCTGGCCCCCGAAGACCGGAGACTCCTCGATCCTCCGATGAACCTGTTCAGGGTCCTTGCCTATTGCCCTCCGGGCGCCCGCGCGTTCGCCCGTCAGGGCATCTGGATTCGGTTCAAGACCCGGCTCGATCCGCGCCTTCGGCAGATGGCGATCCTTCGAGTCGGCGCCGTGACTCGCACGGAGTACGAGTACAGCCACCACATCGAACTCAGCCGCGAATTCGGTCTCTCGGACGACGACATCCGGGCCGTCGTCGCGGGGCCGGAGGCCGAGTCGCTGACGGAAGTCGAACGGCTCGTCCTCACTGCGGCAGACGAGATGACGAACGGTGTCGGCATCGGAGCCGAGACCTTCAAGGCGTTGCAGCGTCACCTCGACGAGGGGATGATGGTCGAGTTGACGATGACCCTCTCCTACTACAACGGCGTCGTCCGGATGCTGAACTCGCTGGACATCGACGTCGAGCCCGACTATCAGCGCTACCTGGAGGAGTTCCCGCTGCCGTAGAGCGCCGCCCCACACTGGGTGCGCCGGCGTCCCCGCCGGCTGCCGCCGCAGGCGGCCAGAAAAACGCGCCGCGAAGCGGCGACGATGGAGGTACCGGATCGATGAAGACTCCCTTGGAACAGGTTCCCTCGACGGGAGATCGAATCGACTTCAGCGGCCGGACCGCCGTCGTAACCGGAGGCGGAGCGCGAGGCGACGGGATCGGCAACGGCCGCGCCGCTGCGATCCTCCTCGCGCGCGCCGGTGCCAACGTCGTCGTGGTGGACCTAAATGAGGCCGTCGGCCAGGGCACCGTCGAGATGATCGAGAACGAAGGCGGCGCCGCTCGCCTCTTCGTCGGCGACGTGACGAGCGAGGAAGACTGCGCTGCCCTGGCGGCCTTCGCGCGGGAAGGCTCCGCGTTGCCCACCGTGCTGATCAACAACGTCGGCATCGGAGCGCCCGGCACCGTTCTCGATACCGAACCGGACTTCTGGGACCGGGTGATGAAGGTCAACGTCGCATCGATGTACCTGGTGTCCCGGGCCCTGATTCCGTCGATGGAGGAGGCCGGCGGAGGCTCGATCGTCAACATCAGTTCGATCTCCGCGATCCGTCCCAAGGGCCTCACGCCCTACTCGACATCGAAGGGCGCGGTCATCTCGCTGACCCGGGCGATGGCCGTCGACCACGCCGGGGACGGGATCCGCGTCAACGTCGTGCTCCCGGGCCCGGTCTGGACGCCGATGGTCCAGCGCCCGACGATGACGCCCGAAATCCGCGAACGGCGCAAGAACGCTTCGGCGCTGCGAATCGAGGGGACTGGCTGGGACGTCGGTCGTGCGGTCGTCTTCCTGGCTTCCGAACACGCGCGCTACATCACCGGCCAGGCGCTCGTCGTTGACGGCGGCGTGACGGTACTCTCTCCCGTCCGTTGACGGTGCCGGCGACCCCGACCCCGCCAACGACCTGAACCCCAGTGGCGACCCTGACCCGCAGGAGAGGACCGCGATGGCCCGACTTCCGTACCTGGACGTGGACGATTTGGCCCCCGAAGACCGGGAGCTGCTCGACCGGCCGATCAACCTCGCGCGAATGCTCGCGCACAGCCCCGGTGGCACGCGTGCCTTCCGCCACACGGGCGGCTGGATCCGCAACACGTCCCGTTTCGATTCGCGACTCCGCGAGATGGCCATCCTGCGCATCGGCGTCATCACCCGCACCGACTACGAGTACAGCCACCACATCGAACTCGGCCGCCAGTTCGGACTGTCCGACGACGACATCCGAGCCGTCATCGCGGGACCCGACGACGAGTCGCTCCAGGAACTCGAACGCCTCGTCCTCACCGCCGCCGACGAAGTGACCGAGGGCCTCAGCATCAGCACCGAGACCTTCGACGCCCTACCCTCTCTGCCAACGTACGTGACACAGCGGTCATCCCGTTGAATAGTGGAGGGCACACGTTGGCAAGGAGGATCGATGGCAAGACGAGAGCAGAGACATGGCGGCGGCCGGGAGCTCCCGG
>LXNI01000052.1_pt1 | contig 124324 bp, 111 predicted proteins | sample 809091 | NCBI WGS metagenome assembly LXNI01 (sample SAMN04870527, study PRJNA318959) | sponge metagenome | biome: 01000161; feature: marine sponge reef; material: water | host: Sarcotragus foetidus | place: Greece: Milos, Mediterranean Sea | collected 2013-05-29 | depth 5-7 m
CAGCCGTGTAACCACCCGCCTGCACCTCCGCAACCTCACCAGCCGACAGAGATATCTCACCAGACGGCGTAGCCGCCTCACCCCCCGGCCCCTGAGTCACAGGCGCCACAGGCGCCACAGGCGTCGCGGTGGTAGCGGGGGCCTGGGTGGTGGCCGGTGCCCTTGTGGTCGTGGTCTCCTCGGCGACGTCGCCACCGCCGCAGGCCGCGGCCAGCAGGCCGAGCACAGCCAGCGTGGCAATGAACATGCGCCGCCTCGATGTCCTTGTTCTTGTCTTCATTGTTCCTCCTCCGGCAGCCCTTTCCCTGCTTGCTCCACGCCGCACCACGACGCCACGAAGTGGGCAAGGGTGCGGGTAGCGGAGATCAACTCCTGGATCGGGAGCCGTTCGAATGGGGTGTGACAGGTCGCTATGTCTCCGGGAGCGAAGTACACGCCGGGAATCCCGGCTGCCCGGAGCAATGGCTTCTCGGACCAGTAGGGAGCGCCCTCGATCCGGGCGCGCCTGCCGGTCGTGTGTTGGATCGATTCCATCAACGAGCGGACGCCGGGATGGTCCGGCGAGACCTCGTCGGGGGTTCCGCCTACCCGGTGATCCCGGGGGGCGGAGAAGACCACTTCGTCCGACACGCCGTGGCGGTCCGCCACCTTGGCGGCTATGTCCCGCAACGCGTCAGCCTGGCGGTCGAGGTCGTCGCCCGGCAGCAGCTTCTGGATGAGAGACAGCCGGAAATCGCCCGGAACCGCGATGTTGCCCCCGGACTCGACGCTGGTGACCAGCAGGAAGCGTTCGCCGAGGAGGTCGTGGGCCTCCCGGGCGCGCAAGGTCTCGTTCCGGTCCCATATTGCGCTCAGCAGAGCGTGGCCCGCGCGCAGCGCATCCACGCCCAAGTCGGGGGTCCCGAAGTAGGCCGATCTACCGGCCAGCGTTATTTCGGCGATCAGGAAGCCCATCTGGGCGGTGTAAATCGCCCCGGTACTGGGTTCGGTGTAGATGGCGAAGTCCGGCGCCTGAGCGGAGCCGTCGAAGAGGTGCGAGACAGCGGCGCGCATTCCCGCGGAGAGCCCGCTGCCGGGTTGGCCGGACTCCTCGTCGCACACCAGCAGTGCCGTCAGCGGACCGGCCAGGCGGTAGCCCGCCCGGTCGACCGCTCGGGCCGCCTCGATGATCGAGCAAACTCCCGCCTTCTGGTCGGTGACGCCTCGGGCCCAAATCTCGCCGTCGATGATGTTTCCGGCGAACGGGTCGGCTCGGTCCGTTCCACCCCACTCCCGGACCCAGTCGTCCGCGTGCACGGTGTCGAGATGCCCCGCCAGTACCAGGGATCGTCCTTCAGGTCGGCCCGCCTCCGCGTAGACGTTGGGCCGTCCCGGTTCCGCCTCGACCAGGCGTACCCGGTCCCATGGACCCTCCCCCATCCGGGTTCCGGCCCATTCGGCGAAGGCCGTCTCGTGGGGGGTGACGCTGGGGATCCGAACGGCTTCCAGGACCAGCCCGACCAGTTCCTCCTCGTCGACAGCGGCGGCGATCTCGTCGGCCGGTGATCTCCCGTTCGCTGTCATCGGCCCAGCCGGCCACGCACGAAGGTGGTCCTCACCGAGGCCCGAGCGGTTGAGATCGCCCCCGTGAAGGCAGCCTGGCTCCCCAGTGCCGAGGCGACCACCTCCGGTGTCACGTCCAGGTGACGGTCGAGCCTGGAGCGGACCGCATCGACGAATAGGGGATTGGACCCGACCCCGCCCCCGAAGACGACCCGGGTCGGATCGCTGAACCAGCAGAGCCAGGCCACCGCGGATGCCATCGCCTCGGCGGCGATGCCGAGAGCCTCAGACGCGGCTTCGTCATCCGATGACGCCGCTAGGAGGATCTCCGAGACCTCGGCATCGCGTTCGAGGCGGGAGGGAAAGCCGGTATCGATTGCATGGCGGAACCCCCGGCGAATGGCTGGAGCTGAGGCTACGTCCTCCAACGTAATCCGCCGTCCCGCCCGGTTGTCGCCTGCTCCGGAGATGTCGATCGATCCGAGTTCTCCGGCTGCTCCGTGTCCCCCCCGGTAGAGCATCCCGTCCATCACCAGCCCGGCCCCTATTCCGGTGCCGACCGAGATGGCGACGAAATCGAGTCCGCCACGGTCGTCCATCGCTTCAGCCTCCGCCACCGCGGCCAGGTTCACGTCGTTCTCGATCGTCACCGGCACGCCGAGCCGTTCCGAGAGTTCCGCCCGGATCGGGAGATCGGCGAACCCCGAGAGGTTGGGAGACATCTCCACCCGGTCCAGCCGCGGGCGGTACACGCCGGGCACACCCACACAACCGGACTCGAGGAGATGAGCCTTCCCGAGTTTCGCAAGCAGCCGGGTCGTGGACGCCACGACCGCGTCGACCGCGGCCCCGGCATGGGAGGCGGTCTCGATACGATCCTCCGCCAGGACCCGCCCGAGCAAATCGGCGACACCCACGATGACCTTGGTGGCCCCCATGTCCACTCCCACCACCAACGCGGCGTCCGGAACCAGCGCGTAGGGCGCGGCCGGGCGCCCGATCCGACCTTGAGGTATTTCGGGAGGAATGAGGCTCACGACGCCGGCGCCCTCGAGGTCCGACACCAGGGCGGACACGGTCGGCTTCGACAAACCGGTCCGGCGGGCCAGCGTGGCACGTGAGATCGGGAAGGGCGCGGCCTCCATGAACTCGTCGAAGACCGCCTGGCCGTTGCGCAGGCGAAGTGCCCAGGAGCCGGATCCGTCGATCACGTTTCGAGCGCACCCGGGTGTCGGAGATGGGCACAACGCCCCGCGAGGAACCGTCTGTCCCGGTAGCCCGATACACACCGGTAGATACGAGTGCCGACCGTCATTCCCATCCTCGTGATCCAGAGCACTGTCCAGCCGCACGACTGGCCAACCGCGGCTGCCTTGCGGGGCGTATTCTCGCCGCCTCCTAATTAGTTTGTCAAGCTACTTTATTAATTATTTCGCTGGCTAGGGCTCCGCGGATACGCCATCTCGGTACCGGCCCGGACCGCGGTGCTACACCGCGAACTCGCTGGGGCGCTGCCTGCAACGACCCTGCCGCCGCTCGGCGGGGCCCAGTAGAGGTAGTGGAACGTCGTGGCAATATCGAGAGCGGTGACGATCCCGACCCGGCACCCCCGCGACAAGCGGCAAGCATGGCCAACCCGGGGGTCAACGAACCCGCGCGACGGTCCGTATTCCGACCCGGGTGCGGATCAGTCGCCGGTTCGCTGTTGAAATCCGAGCCCGGACAGGCGATAATGAGAGCGCCGAGGACAGTAGACCAAGGAAGTAGGCCCGGCTCCTCTCCGGACGGTGAGCAGCCGGGCCTGCGGCCCCTAGTTCATGTCAATGTTCCTGACGCCGGTTACAAGTTGGAGATCCCGGACGACCTTTTTCCATCGGCGATCTCGGCCCCATGCCCAGGCCACCGCGTCGGGCACCCACAGCAGCGGCTCTCCGTGCGCCTCGCTGTGAGCGTAGGTAAAGGGCGTTGACACTCCAGAACCGATCGCACGTGAGATGACCGAGCGATCTCGCTGATCTTGATTCGCGCGTGATTCCAGTACGAAACGTGTCGTCCCCTGTTCGAGCAGGTCACCCACCGCGGCCGTTAGGATTGCCGCCCGCGCCGCTACTTGATCCCGGTGCCGGGCAACGTAGATCACCGATCCGGTTCCAAGGCCTCCCATGTCCCTCAGCAAGCCGCGACGACGCAGGTTGCTCTCCCCCGAGAAGTGGAGACGCCTCTGACCAGGCGAGGTCAACTTCTTGCCTTCGTCCATGGTCTTTTCGGACTCTCTAAACGTTTATGCCCTTGACACATACGCTGCCTTTTGCGTGCTACAGTCAATGCCTCATGAGACTTGGGCACGTTTCTTCGGATCATCCCTCGAGGATCGGCTTCGATACACTCCCTCGGACTGCTTTGAAACGTTTCCGTTTCCTGGGAACTGGGAAACGCGATGTGATCTTGAAAGGGTCGGAGAAGATTATTACGAGTTTCGAGCAGCGCTGATGGTGCTCAACGACGAGGGAATGACCAAGACCTACAATCGCTTCCACGATCCCCACGAGACCGACCCCGACATCGCCGATCTCCGCAGGCTTCATGCCGCCATGGACCGGGCCGTGCTGGACGCCTACGGTTGGACCGACATCCCCACAGACTGCGATTTCCTGCTCGACTACGAGATCGACGAAGAAACATGGAGCCCGCGGAAGAAGAAACCCTACCGCTACCGATGGCCAGACGAGGTCCGCGACGAGGTCCGCGCCCGCCTGCTGGAACTCAACACCAAGCGCGCCGCCGAGGAAGCCCGCGCCGGGCTCACGCGTTCCACGAAAAGCGCCAGCGAGGCGCTCCCTCCTCGGAGCAGCGGGCGTCGCCGCACGTCCCCAGGAACGGCTCCGTCCGCCACGCTCTGGGACGAAGCGCCCTAGAGTGGGCGGCCCCGTGGGAGAGGGTGTCTGATGGAGGCCAAGCTGAAGCATCTGGAGTTGATCCAGGGTGTTATCAACCGTATGGCGTTCAACTCCTTCATGCTGAAGGGGTGGAGCGTGGTGCTGGTATCGGCGGTGCTCGTTCTGGTATCACGGCAGGGAGGCAGCCGCTGGGCGCTGATCGGCCTGTTTCCCACATTCGTGTTCTGGGGCTTGGATGGCTATTTCCTACGTCAGGAACGCCTCTACCGTGCCCTTTACGATCACGTGCGAGTGCTCGCGTCGGACCAGATAGACTTCTCAATGAGAACGACAACGTTCAAGGGACCCAAACTGACTTGGCCGTCTTCGACCTTTTCGGTAACACTCGTCTGGTTCTACGTAGCAGTAGCAATGGGCGTGGTCCTCGCTGTTCTGCTCGGCTAGCACAAAGGACGTCTACTATGGCCCGCAGAGTCTTCTTCAGTTTCGAATACGATCACGATGTCTCACGAGCCAATGTCGTACGCAACAGCTGGGTTACCCAAGGCAAGGAGGCAGCAGGATTCATTGACAAGGCCGAATTCGAGCAACTCAAACAACGCGGCGAATTGGCGGTCAAGAATTGGATTGATCGACAGATGAAGGGAACTTCGGTCACCGTGGTACTCGTTGGATCAGCTACGTGTCACAGTAGGTGGGTGAAGTACGAGATCGAAGCAAGCAAGTATAAGGGAAACGGTCTCATTGGGATAGACATTAGCGGGATCAAGGACTTCAACGGTCGTACGTCGACGTGTTGCGGTGTCATTCCCGACGGGTATCCGTTCTATCTCTGGAAAAATTACGACGGCTACAACAATATGGGCAACTGGATAGAAGAGGCTGCTAGGGCCGCCGGTCATTAATCACATGACGAGGCTCGTCCTATCATCACCTCTTGTTCCGTATCTTGGCGAAGTCAAGACGCCGATGCACCATTGAGAGCGTCGTAAAGCACTCAAGTAGTTCTTCTTCTGTCATATCACGGTTGATCTTTGGTGAATGAGCAGTCGTATTTCTATACATACCCAGTAATCCTTCGACTAGATTGCCGAAGCCGCCTTGTTCGCTGTAATCTGTCTCGTTGTTTCCTTCGTTTATGGCGACAAGAGGACTAACCTTGGGAAATAGGGTCTTTTGCACAAGAGCCGCTCCGTCCTCTGTTAACCCTGTCATTGTCCGTAGACGATCTGGGACACTTTTCGATGCCTCAAAGACAGCATGGAAGTTGTTCTTCTGGAACAGCTCGGCTCTACAGTACTTGAGTACTTCAGAATGAGCACCGCGTCGTCTTAGCTCGGTAAGTGTAGCGCCAGCTCGTTCTGTGGCTTCGGCGAGGGTTCTCGCCTTGCCGCTCGGCACTCTCGACACACTGCCCGTTTCAGTTACTCTCAGTCCTAGGTAGATCAGTACTTCGTTGAGTTTAGTCTGCAGCTCTGAGAACTGGGCTGGGTCGTCACGGTAGCGAACCGGTTTCATCGCTTCAGTGATGACACGGATGACACAGTTAGCAGACTTATCTTTGTTCTGACGTGTGGCTAATGCGTTGTAGATCCGCTTCCATTTGGTCTGTCCTGGACCATCCACATCACGAATAGTGGATGCTCCAAGCACAATCCCGATCTCGGTGCCAGTTAGTCCTCTGTCGTTATCTCCTAATACCTGTGATACTGCTATTACCGTGTCGGTAGACCAAGGCGGACTCACGCTTCTATTGGACATTCGTCTCGTACTCCTAAGGAAACCGCGAAATATCTTTGTGGTGCATGGCCAGGTACCCACACTGACTGACGATTCTGATCGTGGTCTCGGCTTCCTCACACGAGCACCGGTAGGTCAGGCACGCTGCGCGGGCTGGGTTTCCGACCGTGGAAGCCCTCTTGGGTGTTCATCCACAGTCTACGCCCAGGCTGTGACAATCGCTGCTCGGTCTCGCATGCCTCTGAGATTCGCCGTCGTGCCTGTCACTGCTGCGTGCCTAGAGTACGGTGGATGGCAACTGACTTGTCCTTCCTCCAGCCCACCGTGGAACAACTCGCCGACTGTACGCGAGCACCAGGTCGAGACACTACATTCGGACCAGACGGGATCCGGCCGCGGCTCTGATCTCGCCGACGAACCGCTACCCGGAGGGTAAGGCCACCCAACCGGCACCTGACAGGGGCTTCTGATCCGGGCGTTTACGCTTTTCGAGGATTGAGGCGGATCACAACCAAGGACACAAGTCGCCGTCCAACCTAACTGTTGTGCACGGTGGCCGACGCAGCCGGCTTCTGAGGAGACTATTGCCCCTCGGAGCCTGTAGGGTCAGACTTCGAGGTTGAGCGGTCGCCCGACGCGGACACCTCGTATCCAACCCTCTTCAGTACATCAACTGCAATTTCGGGATACTTCTTCACCGTCGCCGCGGCCTGCCGGTCCTGCCACTCACGAAGTGAACGCATTACCTCTGGCTTCCAGTTCGGCTTGAAATCGGTGTATAGCTTCTCGCGATTCAGGAAGAGCAGGAAGTCCTCAAGCGTCGGTCGGAACTGCTGACCCCCTACGGGGAAGTGCAGCGCGTGGAGGTCCGGCGCCGCCCGGCCGCTCGACCCATACACCCACGCCATCTCCGGGGAGTTGGCGTGGAGATGGACATGCGCCGCTGGTCTGTCTGTCGCCCTCGGGTAACGGTCGTACTCCAGCCGAACCAAAGGCCGATGTTTCTTGCGCCCGCCCGTGACGTCCACCCACAACCCCACGGTGGATGTGATCACCCGGAGGTATTCCCCTCCTCGCGCGAGTTCGACCAGGTACTTGGCCCTCAGCAGTAGTGCCGGTCTGGCAGGATCATCGTTCGCACGAACGAGTGGAAACCCCTCCGACCGTTCCCCGATCCTCGAGGATTCGATTGAGGCTCGCTGGCTGTCGGCTATCCGTTCCGGCACGAACGTGACATCAGTGTCAATGGCTGCCGCTACCACGCGGTTCAGGACCGCTACAAAGTTCGCTGTGGCGGCCTCGAGTGTTCCTTCCGTCACTCGTCGAAGAGAAGAGGTCGGTAGTGCAGCCAGAGATCGCGGAGGTGGGCGTCGGTGAGCGTATCCGCTTCGCCCTCGGCGCGAAACTCATCCACAGTCATCCGCTCCTCATCCAGTTCTTTCTCGAGTCGTAGCAGGAACTCTTCACGAGTCACCACCCTGATGGTGGTCATTTTCTCACCTCCTGGGGCGAGCCCCTCTGATCAGACATCGAAGCGGTGGCCTCGCTCCTCACGTCGATCGTAGTCTACGCCCGGGCTATGACAACCGAGGCTCGGCCGCGTGTGTCGGTTCGCCGTTCGACCTGCAGCAAGCGCCGTAAGGCCTACAGTACGTCCGCATGAATGCTGACTCCCTGCGGTCGTCGCTCGCGTTCGCCCATTCGTCGGAGGTCCGTGAGTACCTGGTCGAGGCGCTGAAGCTCGATCTCGTCGGACCCGGCGCGGAACACAACCTGGCTGATGAACGGTTGCCCGGGTGGGTGAGGCCGTCGAACTGGTACTTGACTGGGTTCCTGATTCCGTCGGACACACCGTTCGAGGACCGTAGCGACTTGGACGAGGATGAATCCCTCGACGAGGTGCCGGAGATAGCCGGGTTGGCGGAGGAGTCCGCCGAGGAACGCCGGGCGGCGAAGAAGGGCTTCTTCCCGTCTTCGATAGGTTTGAGCTTCCTTGTGTCCGAGCAGACCGAGAGCCTCGACGTGACGGTTCGTTGGGGCGACTACGAGGCGGGTGAGGTTGAGGGCGCCGACGGCAACCCGGTAGCTGTCTGGCAGAGAAGGGCCGAGGAGCGGACCTTAAGCGTTAACCTCTCGGATCCTCCTGACCGGAAGGTCCCGCAGTCAGGTGGTCTCAGGCTGCATGTGGTCTCCAGGCAGATCGATGGCCAACGTGTCGCAGGTCTTCCCCGTGGCACAAGGTCGGTCTCGGTGTTCCTCGTGAACAATCGGCCGCCCGTCCCCGGCAATGCGGGTGGTGTCGGAGTCGCCGACCGGGCCTACGCCTTCCAGGCGGAACTCGAAATCACGTGCAGCGAGTCCTTCGTTCCCCGGCCTGACCCCCGCGGGACGGTGGCTGCGGAGTGGGACGACCGGGTTGCCGACCTTCACTACGCCGACACACCCGAGTACGCCGTCGGTCACGGCGTGTCCGCCGAATGGGAGGTGGTCGATGGTGACTGCCGCGTGCTGCGTACGGCATGGATCCCGACCGCCACCGTTGCTAAGACCGAGCCTGTGAAGATTCCCAATGTTGAGTTGTCGATGGAGGCCCTCGGCGATCTTGCCGACGGCGAGGCGGCCTCCGCGGCGCTGAATCCACTCGTGGACCACTACCGATCTTGGATCGGCGCTCAGCGCGATGGGCTCGGAGTTCACGATGGCGACCGTCGGGCGGCCGCAGAGGAGCTGCTACGTCTGGCCGGCATCGCCGCCACTCGTATCGAGAGCGGTATCGAGTTTCTCGCTGACGATCCTGATGCCCTCGACGTCTTCAGGGTGGCCAACCGGGCCGTGGCTCGGGCCCTGCGGCAGCGGCTCGGGCCCGGGGAACCGGCTCCGCGATGGCGGGCGTTCCAGTTGGCCTTCATCCTGCTGAACCTCCCTGGCCTTGGCGATCCGCACCATCCCCATCGCAAGATCGTCGACCTGCTCTTCTTCCCGACCGGCGGTGGCAAGACCGAGGCCTATCTGGGTCTGGCCGCCCTCGCCATCGTGTTGAGGCGCTTGCGCCACCCCGGACAGGATGGCAGGCACGGCGCCGGGGTAGCTGTGATCATGCGCTACACGCTGCGCCTACTCACGCTGGACCAACTGGCCCGCGCGGCCGGCCTCGTCTGTGCACTCGAACTTGAACGCGAGGCTGAGCCCGAACGCTACGGGGTCTGGCCGTTCGAGATCGGGCTGTGGGTCGGCAAGGCGGCTACCCCGAACATCATGGGCCGCAAGGGGGATGGGAGATCGGACTCGGCCCGGTCGAAGACGATCCGGTTCAAGGCCGACCCGGCAGGGAAGCCGTTGCCCATCCCGCTGGAGAGTTGCCCGTGGTGTGGCACCCGTTTCCAGCCGGCGTCGTTCGACCTACGGCCCGACGATGACCGCCCGTCCGAGCTTCGTATCGTCTGCACTGACTTCGAGTGTGACTTCAGCGGTGATCGTCCTCTGCCGATCCTGGGCGTGGACGAGCCTATCTACCGGCGCTTGCCGGCCTTTCTGATCGCCACCGTGGACAAGTTCGCCTCGCTTCCGTGGACGGCCCAGACCGGGGCATTGCTCGGTGGGGCGGATCGTTATGACGAAGCCGGGTTCTACGGCGCCGCCGACCCGAGGCGGGGCCGGCCCCTCGGGCGGTCGCTTCCTGGGCCCGACCTGGTGATCCAGGACGAGCTGCACCTGATATCCGGACCGCTCGGCACCATGGCCGGGTTGTACGAGACTGTCATCGAAGCTCTGTGTGTTCGCGCCGCAGGCGGTCCCGATTACGGGGGAGATACCTTCACCCCGGGTGTACTGCCCAAGATCGTGGCTTCCACCGCCACGGTGCGCCAGGCTCAGGACCAGATCCAAGCCCTGTTCGCACGATCCAACACCCGGATCTTCCCACCCCCGGGGCCTGACCGGCGCGACTCGTTCTTCGCCGAGATCGTGCCGGACGATCAGGCGCCGGGCCGGCTCTATCTCGGCATCGCGTCACCGGGCCGGAACCCGAAGACCTTGATGCGCCGCGTCTGGCTGGCGCTGATGGGAGCAGCCGAGCGCGCCTACCGGGATTCCGGCGGGCACAAGAACGTCGACAATCCGGCCGACCCATACATGACCGTGCTGGGCTACTTCAACAGCCTGCGCGAGCTGGGCGGGGCACGGCGCATCCTCGAAGAGGAGGTCCGTAACACAGTCAAGGGCTACGGACGGAGAAGGCGCATCGGCCAGCCGTACGCCGACGTCCTGTTCCGGAATCGCAAGACCTTCTCGGAGGTGGTGGAACTGACGTCGCGGGTCCCGACCGGCAAGGTGGCCGAGGCGCGGCGTCGATTGGGATGCGGGGCGCACGAGCGCGACCGGGTTGACAGCGCCATAGCCACCAACATGATCTCGGTGGGTCTCGACATTCCCCGGCTGGGGCTGATGGTGGTGCTCGGCCAGCCCAAGACCCACGCCGAGTACATCCAGGCCACCAGCCGCGTGGGCCGCGACGATCGCAAGCCCGGACTGGTAGTCACGCTGCTCAACATCCACAAGCCCCGCGACCGGTCCCACTACGAACGGTTCCGCCACTACCACGAGACCTTCTACCGGTCCGTCGAGGCGTCGAGCGTCACTCCGTTCTCCGCGCGCGCCCTCGACCGGGGCATGGCCGGCGCGCTGGTCGGATACGCCCGCCACGCCCAGCCGGTCCTGACACCGCCCGGCGGTGTCAAATCGCTCGGAACCGTGCGAGCCGCGGTCGAGCGTCGGCTGCGGGAACTGTTCCAGGAGCGCGTGGACAGCCAACCGTTGGACGACGAGGCAGAGCGGGAGGAGCGCCGCCAGAGCGTGGCTGCCCGGGTGGTCGATCTGCTCGACTCTTGGCTGGCGGTCGTGGACCACTACCAGAGCGTCAACAGCGCTGTGAAGTACCAGAAGTACGAGCCGGGCAGGGCACCCGGACGTCTGCTGCGGGAGATGCTCGAGGAGGAGTTCGATTCGCCCCACCAGCGCAAGTTCCGCGCCAACCGCTCGCTGCGGGACGTGGAGCCGGACGTGAACCTCTACATCAAGCCGCTCACCGCTTCGCTCCCCGACTCCGAACCATGAGCCCCAGAGCCCACGGGCAGATCCGCCAGAGCCAGGTGATCACCACCTACGGGCCGGGCGCGCTTATCGACCTGCCCAACCATGCCGCCATCGTCGGCGGGCTCGAGACCTGGCCGAGCACGGCCGACCTCACCGAGGTGGTGGACGAGCGGCTCACCGGCTTTCTGCGGATCATCACCGGTGTCCAGGCGCCGAAGATGTATGCTCCCCCGCCCGAGCCGTCCGAACCCTGGGCATCGGGACAGGGCATCGGCGCGTGGCGGTTCCCCGAGTGGTTCGTCGTGCAGGAGACCAACCCGTCCGGCGATGCCGGCACCGGACCCCCCTCAGAGAAGCGACAGACCCGCTCCCGACGGCTCGTGCATCGGAGGACGCTCGATGATCGGATGCGCTACGAGGGTCGGTCGGTGGTTCCTACCCGTTTCGTGCGAGCCTGTCCGAGGGGCCATGTGGACGATCTGGATTGGGTCGGGTTCGTACACGGACCCGGACAACGCTGCGGACGCCAACTCTGGCTCGACGAGCAGGGAACCACCGGCGACCTGGCCGACCTTGTCGTTCGGTGCGAGTGTCGCAAGTCGCGGCGCCTCTACGAGGCTACGGACATCAGTACCCGGCCGCTCGGCGGTTGTCGAGGCAAGCGGCCGTGGCTTGGTCTAAACACCGATGAGGACTGCGACCAACCGAGCCGGCTCCTGATCCGGACTGCGTCCAACGCCTACTTTCCCCAGGTAGTCGGCATACTCTCCCTGCCCGACCGAGGCACTGCCGTCGAGCGGGTGGTCAACGAACTCTGGGATGACCTCCAGATCGTGCAGGAACCTGCCCATCTCGGCTTCATTAAGGGGAAACCCAAGGTTGCCGAGCAGTTGACCCCTTTCGCCGACGCCGAGGTTATGCGGGCGATCGAACAGCGGCGCGGCGTGGCCACATCCGACCGCACCGTCAAGGAAGCCGAGATCGAGGCCATACTCAGCGCGCCTGAGGGGTTCGGCGACGACGTGCCGGTTGATCCTGACTTCCACGCCCGGCGGCTACCGGACACGGTCTGGCGGGACCCGGGCTCGGGGATCAGCGGCGGAGTCCAGTCGGTGATCCAGCTCCACCGGCTGCGTGAGGTGCTGGCATTGATCGGCTTCACCCGCTTCGAGGCGGCGGTCCGGGACATCCATGGCGAGTACGAAACCGACGTGGAGCGGGCCGACATCGCCATCGAACCGATCTGGTTCCCCGCCATCGAGAACCGCGGCGAGGGCGTGTTCGCCCATCTACGCCCGTCGGCCGTCCATGCCTGGATGCAGCGCACATCGGTCAAGAAGCGCATCGACGAGTTACGGGCAGGCCACACAGCATGGCGACGCAGCCGAAGGAAGGGACCAGGCGGGTTCCCCGACGGCCCGTATATCCTGCTCCACACTCTGGCCCACCTGCTGATCCAGTCGATGGCAATGCGCTGCGGCTACCCGGCCAGCTCCATCCGTGAGCGGGTCTACGTAGAGTCCGGCAACTACGGCATCCTCCTCTACACGGGGAGTCCCGACGCCGAGGGAACGCTCGGTGGCCTCGTCCAGCAGGCCCGCCACTTCGAGCAACACCTCGGCCACGCGCTCGATACGGGATTGCTGTGCTCCAACGACCCTATCTGCGCTCAGCACACCGCCCATCAGGGTTTCGAGGAGCGCTGGCTACACGGCGCCGCGTGCCACGGATGCACCCTGATCGCCGAGACCTCCTGCGAGATGCGCAACGACTACCTCGACAGGGCGCTCGTCGTACCCGTCCTCGGCCGCGAAGACGCCGCCTTCTTCCCAATGCCCTGATGTTCGCGGGCCACCACATCCAGGCGCTTCCCCCGAATATATTGCGGAAGCTGGCCGATGCCTTCGACGGAGGACTCCTTCCTGATCACCCGACCCCCGAGTCACTCGAATCCGAAGTCGGGATCCGGGGCGGCGCCGAGGGTCTGATCAGCGATATCAACCAACTCGCACGTCTCGGAGTCTCGGGGCGAGCAGTGGCTGCATGGATTCGCGCCGTGGAACAGGGATCAGCCAAGGTTCCGTCGCCCGACCTGGTGTGGTCAGGCCCCGAAGTGCCGGGCCTGCACGCCCGCGACACTCGCCGGGTCTACGAGGAGTTGTTCGACCATGCCGAGCGTTCCGTGTGGGTGAGCACCTACGCCTACTTCGACGGCCCCCAAGCCTTCGCCCACCTGGCCCAACGCCTGGACAACCTCCCCGGTCTGCGTGTCACGATCCTGCTGAACATCCAGCGCGCCCGGGGCGACACCACCGCCGCCAACCAACTCGTCCGTCGCTTCACCGACCAGTTCTGGGGAGGTGACTGGCCCGGCACGTCAAAGCCCGCCGTCTACTACGACCCCCGATCCCTGGACCCGTCCGGTCCATCCGGCGTACTCCACGCCAAAGCCGTGGTCGTAGACGACGAGGCCGCCTTCATCACCTCCGCCAACCTCACCGCAGCCGCCCTCGACCGCAATATCGAACTAGGCGTCCTGATCCGCCACCGAGTACTAGCCACCAGCGTCGCCAACCACTTCCAAGCTCTCATCGACGCTCACCTGCTCAGCCCTCTCCCAACATCCTGACCCTTCTTCCGGCCTGGTACGCAGCGGGCTGTTCATCGATTTCGGCCAGGGATGCGAATCCGAGAACGATAACCTTGCCTCGTGGGGATCATGAAGAGCTTGATGCAGGATCAGTACGACTACGGGTTCTCCAGGAGCGGCTACTGGGATAGAGTATGTCGGTACTGTATTGCCGATGATTGCCTCGCTGAGTATGCATCTCAGGGTGATCTGATCGAGGAATGCAGATTCTGCGGGCGGTCTGACACGTCAGGTGTGCTTGTCGATGATCTGTTCCGTCATATGGTTAGGTGCCTTCGCGCCGAATGGGACGATCCCATTCAGGGTGCTGCATGGGAAGGCGGCTACATCGGTGTCCAACTCGTCGATTCCGACGACCTTCTCTCGTATGTGGGCGAACCTCTCGGGAATGAAGACCTTCGGGAGGAGTTCATCTCGGCCTTCGACCACGACTGGTGTTCGCTTCCTTTCTATGGCTCCGATGAAGCGGAGCGGCTGATCTACGGCTGGGAGACGTTCAGCAAGACAACGAAGACCCATCGGCGCTACTTGGTCGATCGAACGGCGCCACAGTCGGATCAGACGTACGATGATCGTGTCCAACCCCACGAGATGCTGGATGCGTTAGGTTCGGCCATCAGCCAGGTATCCAATCGGATGCTCGGCCAAACCGCGGACATTCGGATCGTGCGGGCACGGGTTCATGACCAATCACAAGTATTCGAAATGGTCGCGCAACTAGGTCCCCCACCGTCGCGGGCGGCGACACACAATCGTATGAGCGCTGCGGGGGTGTCGGTGTTCTATGGTGCTGAGTCCGAGGTAACCGCTCTGAAGGAGGTCCTAAGATGTAAGCATGTAGATATCACCACGAGTTGTTGGACACCAAGCCGGGACCTGATATATCTTGACCTGCTCGCAGCAGAACCCATCCCGTGCATTTTCGACGCCGAGGCCAGATTCGACCGGCAGGTGCTGCGTTTCATGGCTTCGTTTGCTGAGGACCTCGCCCGACCCGTCAGCAAAGAAGCCGCACAGATCGACTATGTCCCTACTCAGATCGCCACCGAGTACATACGGGATTACCTGCTCGATGGTGTCATCGACGCGATCCGCTACCCGTCAGCCGTAGATCCCGACGGAGTGTGCTGGGTGGTGTTCACTGACGATGTCGAATGCCAGGGGCCGGACCCCCTCCTGGTTCTCGACGCCGGCTCGGTACGACGCTATGAACCGGGCGAATAGTGAACCGTCACGCCGCTGAGTGGACGTACGTGCCTCGCCGAGCCGTTTACCACCCTCTTTCGGCTTCTTCGTGGAGTGCCTCATTCTTGGACTCAGTAAGTCGCGCGATAGCCTTGCTGGCCCAATGTCGAACTTCGGACGGCTCGTCGAGGATCTGTCTCCACGAGGTGACCCGATCGATTTGACGTTGGACGTGAGCAGACCTTTTTCCTTCCTGGAGTTCGCAATCAAGTTTGAGGTCGAAAATCGATGTGACCTGTTCGTCGTCGCCGAAAGTCGCCAGGAGGTAGCGAGCTATGGGTGTTGGTTCATCTCCTCCCAGCCGAGCGATTCCGGCCACAAGACGGGCTCGGCTGGCATCGCTCCCGATCCATGTCAGGATGGGACCGGGCTCGACTCCTTCTAACAGGCACCAGTACTCTGCAATGTGCATAAGGCGGGATAACCCAGTTTCCAGACGCTCCCCGATTCGTCTCCAGACCTTCTCTGTGCTCTGCCGCAGTGCCAATCTGAGCACTTCAGATGCCTCGGCGCTTCCAAGCGTGATGACACGTCCCGGCCTCTCGATCATGTCAAGGATAAGTTCGGCTAGTGCTTCCTCATTCCGGTCCAGTACGGCCCTGGCCAGTCGCCCCCAGTTCCAAGCGTCTTGTCCGAGTTTCGGGTAGTCGCGGCGCATCAGCACAAGTTCCGTAAGACGGTCCGTGATCGATTCAAGGCGTGTTTCGTCACCTAGCCACGCGTAGGAGACCGTTCTGACGAGAGCGTTGTAGTCGTCCTGCGTCTCCAGGCGCGCTAACCAACGGTCAAGCATCTTCGCATAATCCCCGGCGGCCACTCGAACACGCACGGCACTGTCGGCCACGGGTAGCCGGTCGACCAGTTCGTCGATGATTTGGCGTATTCGTCCTGTCTTGCAACCAACCCGGGCAATTTCGAGTCGCGCGACGTCAGACATACTCCTGCCGAGGCCGCTGTCGAGGAAGGTCTCGACCGCGTACTGGTCGGTCTCAACCTTGCGGTGAAGATACCCCAGGAGGGCCTCGACGTTTCCCTCGTACGCGGTAACCAGCGCATCGGTCGGATCGACTTGTAGGGGGAGCGATGCGAGTCCAGCGCCAAACTCGCCCGAATTCGGATACTTTCTTGACAGGAATTCGAACAGTCCCGCTTCGTCGTGGTCGCAGAGGAAGCCTGCCATCGCATCAACAACCGCACGCTCTATCCGATCCAGGTCATCCCATCGAGGTAGATTCAGTGCAAGCTCTAAAGCATCGCGGCTGTCTTGGTCTGGGAGTCGCCTCTTGAGCGAAGCGAGGCCTTCCTTGCGGAACCGGCGTCTCTGTGCACTCTCATCGGAGTCATCGATGGCTTCGGCTCTGTCGTAAGGAGATTCGTAGCTCTGCAGCGCGTGTCGGACCTTGCCGTACACGCCGGGCGTCCGAGTCAACACATCCTCGAGGGCCTGCCACGGCCTATCCGTTCCGGCCAGCGGATTGATGGCTTCAATCAGGCAGTCCTCGGCTGCAGATCGTACGTGCAGGTTCGGATCGCCGACCATACGCCCGAGTTCGTTGATCGCCGAGACCTGATACGCCCACACCTCACCCCAGGTTTGTGGGGTTCCCCGAGCCTCGACCGACGCACCGCCCTGTGACTCTGCTGACACCATCACCCATTCGGAAACGGAGATAACCTCTTGCAGTGCTATGACTCCTAGGGTACGTTCCCGAACATCGTCCGACCGTGTGACCTCCTTCAGGTACTCCATGCGAGTCTCCGGCATCGCTGCGGTTGCAGGAAGCATTGTCCCGAACAGGCTTGTCCATTTCTCCGTTGCCCCGGTCTTCAACCGAGCCGATATGTGATTCGCTCCGTTCTCGGTCCTGGGTTCGGCCGCCGCTAACCGGAGAAGCGACCGTGCGGCCAGGACGAATGTAGTAGTGTGCCAAGCGAGCATTTCCAGCGCCCACACCAACTCACGACATATCGCCGGCTGCTTCCGAAGTTTCTCTTCGGATGTCGTTTCGAGGAGTTCGCGAAGATGAAAAGCGACCTCGTTCGGTAGCACGATCGCGAGCTGAGTCAGCCGCGCCGCCCTCTCGGATGTCCGAATCTCTTCTAGGTCTCCGAACGGTCCGCCAGGGGCTAGGAGAGGTGCCAGAGCGTTTTGGGCCGCTTCGTACCTTCCAAGGTCCGCAAGACGCCGGAAGAGAGAGAGCACGGCCGGCTCCTTCAGCTGGTATAGCAGTTTGCTGACGATTCGGCCCCCGTCATTCGCCCACTTTCGAGCAGCAAGAAACACTGCGAGCCGGTGTGCAGAAATTGCCCGATACCGACCCCGCACCGTTAACCAACCTGCTTGCTCGAGCTCCCAGCCTGCCGACCGCATAGCAGACGAAGATACCTGGAGAAACCTGGCCAAATGTTCGCCCTCTTCGGAGACTTCATCGTCCCAGCCAAGCTTCTCGAATAGAGCGATACCTTCCGCAACACGTAATGCCACGCTGCCCAGTTGTCGGTCCTCAATGAAGTGGCGAATGTCAGTCTCAGTGACCAGATCCGCTGCCTGCAACTGAGTTTCCGAGTCGAGTACCCGCCGTGCGAATACCTCCATTAGTTGGGGATGGCCATCCGAGTTGTTCACAATGAACCTGCGGTCCTCGTTGGACAGTCCAGGGAAGTTATGAGATGCGACCTTGTCGATGGCCTCGCTCGGCATCGGTTCCACAACTACGACGGGTCTCTCGGTAACCGCGTAGCCGACAGGTCCGATCGTGATGAGCTTGATCGTCGAATCACTGGGGAGGCGCTCGGCAAAGCTCCCATGCCGATCAGCAGGGCAGCGGTCGACGACCAGCACGACGCAGCGCCTGCTGCCGACAAGATGGTGGAACATCTCGCCGGTCATCTCGGCCTCGTCAGCTATGCACGCGACAAGGGGTGCGAACTGTTCATGCCGCAGCGCCTCCAGGACGAGGCGCGACTTGCCCACTCCGGAGGTGCCTTCGACGCGGAGATCGACACTTGCTGGTCGGGACAGTGCTGACCGAATGGCCTCAATAGTGTCCAGCCGTGCTTCGTCCGGTACCCATTCCATCTGGCCAACGCGTGACTCTGCCCACGCCGCGAAGTCAATCGCAGATGAGCCCGGGCCGCCCATGACTCTTGAGACCGCCAGCGACGGGTACAAGGATATCCAGCGGGCCAGAGCGTTGGCGTCGTATACGCGCAGCCAGTCTCCGCCAATGTTGAGGCCGAGATCCTCGGCCTTTTGGAGGATGGCAACTCGCCGCTTCGCCAGTAACTTGGGCGAAAGCGAAACGCCGAGCGCCATCACGTAGGAGCTACCTGCCCGTACCTTCTGCTGCGCCCAACCTGCCCTACCGAACTCCTCCGCGCATTCTTTCGGGTACAGGTTCGAACGTTTGAACTGCCAGACAGAATGACCCTCGGGAATCCACTCACCACCGGCCGGGGCATCCGTGATTTCCGCATCTACCCCTCCATCGGGAATCGTTTCCACCCGGTTCAGCAGCAATGAACTGCCAGCCATCTCGGTGGCACGTGCCTCGGCTTGCAGGAGCCGATTGACAGCATCAGTGAACCCGGTGCCCAATAGGGCGACATCCTCAGGAGCGATCTCGAAAGGGCCCAGCATCAATTATGGGAATATCGAAGGAGGCAAGACACGGCAAGAGAGTCTACAAGTCGAGGCCGGACGGCAGTTTCAGAAGGGGGCCTCGCGGAACTCCTACCGGAGTTCGCTCAGAACGAGGGTCTATTCATCGCTGTCGTGTTCCGTTCTCCACCGGGATCGAGGATGCTCGCAAGCGCTAGGGCGCAACACCGAACCTCCTCTCGCGACTTTGCTCGGCCTGGCCCTCATCCAGCGGACGCCGGAGGGCGGCGGCGGTCTGAGGATCGTAGGCAACCAGCTGTATCTCGCTGAGGCGGTGGGGATGTTGGTCGATCCAGCAAAGGCATTCGGACACGATGACCTCCGCGGCCGGCGCTAATGGATAGCCGAACACGCCGGTCGAGATGGCCGGCATGGCCACGGTCGTGGCGCCGAGCCCGGCCGCAGCATCCAGGGCAGCCCGCACCGCCTGGCGGAGCAGGTTTGCGTTGTACTGCCCCTCCCGGTAACGGGGTCCCACCACATGGACCACCCATCTGGCCGGCAGTCCCCCGCCGGTGGTGACCGCGGCCTGCCCGGGCCGGACCGGACCATGCTCCGAAACCCACCGGTTGGAGTCCCTGATGAACTCTTCCCCTCCAACCGCGGCAAGGGCGGCCGCCACGCCTCCACCATGGACGAGATGCTCGTTGGCGGCGTTGACGATCACATCGGCGCGGGGCGGCGGTGATGTCCCCCTGAACCACGACCACGGTGCGACCCATCACGAGGATGCGTCCCGGAGAGCCGCGGCGGCAAGGGTCAGCGCCGCGCGGCATGGCTCGATGACGGGCATCCCGAGGTCGCTTTGGAGCCTGGTCCGGAGGTGGGTCATGCCGGTACACCCCAGCACCACCACATCGGCGCCGGCGTCCACCAGCCTCCGGCCCACCCCTAACACGTCCTCGTAGGCTTCCTCGCTCTCCAGATCGAGCACTCCACGTCCCGAGGCGATATCAGCGACGATCCTGCGGGCGACCCCGATGCGGACCCAGTAGCGGTAGTGGCGGGGTATGGCGATGTCGAGGGCCGAGATGATGCCGACCTCGCGTCCCCGCGACATGGCGGCAAGCACCGCCGACTCGGCGATCCCGAAGACCGGCTGATGCAGAGCGCTTCTCAGCTCCTCAATCCCGGGATCCGAGAAGCAGGCCACCACGTATGCGTCGGCCGGATGGGCCCGGGCGGTCTCCACCATGGCCCCGACCGCGGCGATCACATCCTCATCGGATTCGATGGCCGAAGGTCCGTCGGCGCATGTGACCACCTCTGTCCGGACTCCCAGGTCGTCGGCGAGCGAGCTCACGGCGTCCTCGATCTGCCTGGAGATGTTCTCGGAGCTGTTCGGGTTGACTATGCAGAGCGTTCCTAGCATGGGTGACAGGCCTTGAGAACCGACTCCCTGTCGAAACGTCTGGCCGGAGATCGGCGAACGACCGGATGGTACGGGAGAACGTCCATGTTGCTCATGTGGACGCCGACACCAGCCCTTCCGTCGTTCCGACGGTGATCTCGTCGGCGCGCAGTCGGGCCTGAGCGAGGTCGTAAGCAGCTTGGCGGCGCATCCAGAACTCGGCATTGGACCATCCGACCTTCTCCAGACGTATCGCCATTTCCGGTGAGATGCCAGCGCGCCCATTCAGGACGCGGGACAGGGTATGTCGAGCCACGCCCAGCATCCCTGCAGCTTCAGTCACGGTGAGCTTTCCACCCAGGCAGCCTTCTCGGATACTGACTCCCGGATGAGTCGGATACTCCATAGACATGACTTGGTTCCCTTTCTCCTGATCATTGTGGGCAACTGTACCGCGTATCGGTACTAATTTCACCCTTCACCCTTGACAGCCGGTCGGGCCTAGCGGTTTGGATCTCCGGTCAGAAGCGGTCGGGGGCGAAGGGGGTCAGGTCCACCTCGGGGGGGCGGTCGAGAGCCAGCTGCGCCAGCACCCTGCCCAGGAGCGGGCCGGCGGTCAGGCCCATGTGGGGATACACCCCCACCACCAGACCGGGAGGACCCAGCCTTGCGATGATCGGGGACAGATCTGGGGTGGCCAGGCCGGCCCCCGACCAGGCACGGATCAGCCGGACTCCGGCGAGCGAAGGCACGACCCGCAACGCCACCCTCATGTTGGCGACCAGGTTGGCCGGGTTGACGCGGGTAACGCCCGTGGAGGGGTCGATATCGGACGACCATCCGCCCCCGATGAGCAGAGTTCCTGCCTTGGCCTGCTTGAAGGTCAACTGGCCGCCGGCGTAGTAGACCAGGTGATGAACCATCGGAGCCATCGGTTCGGTAGCCCCGACCTGGGCCGGATCGTCCATGATCGGTAGAGGTCGACCCCAGAGCGATGCGAACCGGTTCAGGCTGTTGCCCGTCACCAGCACCACCCGCCGGGCGGTGACCTTACCGGTGCTGGTGATAGCGGTGAAGACGCCGTTGCCCCAGTCAAGCCCGCGAACCTTGGTGTTGACCTGTATGTCCGCCCCTCGCCCAATGGCCGCTCTTGCGAGGGCCGGGGCAGCCAGCATGGGGTTGGCCTTCCCTTCCACGCGCGAAAGCTGTGCCCCTACCATCCTGGAGGACACGTAGGGGGCTACCTTCGCCAGGTCTTGGCGGTCGAGGAGGTCGGACTCTACGCCGGCGGACCGCTCGATCGCCACCTTGCGCTCGATATCCCGCATCTGGTCAGCAGTCTCGGCAATCAGCAACCCACCGTTCAGGCGCACTTCGAGATCGGTGGACAGCCGTTCGCCCAGACCTCGCCAGATATCCAGGGACCGGTGGAGAAACAGCAGGGCAGGCAGGAATGCACGCCCCCACTCGTCCCCGAACTCCAGGAACGAGCCGTGCTGTATCTGACCATGCAAGCTGCCGGCGTTCCTGCCGGAAGCCTGTGTGTTCAGGTCGAACTGCTCAAGAAGCAGGACCTCGGCCCCGTACCCGGCCAGGTGCCAGGCCGCCGAGCAACCCGTCACTCCCCCACCGACAACGAGGACATCCCAGGTTCGGGCTGCCATGCTTCCCTAGGAACGACTCTTGAGATCCCGGAGCGCCGCCAGTTCCTCGCTGGTCGGCGCATCCGTAACCTCGAGACGTGTTGCCACCCGCAACGGCCACTGGGTCCGATCCTGCACATCTTGAACCTCGACGCCAGGATGGACCGCTACCAGAGTCAGTTCGCTGTCGTGCGGATCGGGTTTCAGCACCCCCAGGTCGGTGATGACGTTGATCGGTCCGGCGCCCCGAAAGCCGGGCCGTGATCTGGTGTCGGGAGCCGGACCCAGGCCGACCGAAGTCACGAAGTCGACCTGAGGTACGAAGGCCCGCTTGGCATGGCGCATGATCACCGTCACCTCACGGCAGTGGGCGGCGATCTCGGGAGCACCTCCCGCTCCGGGTAGGCGCACGATGGGCTGGTTGTAGTCCGGCCCGATCACCGTTGTGTTCAGGTTGCCGAACCGATCTATCTGGGCGGCGGACAGATACCCGACATCGATGTGACCGCCCTGCAGCCAGTAGTTGAAAACCTCGGGAACCGACACCACGGAATCAGCGGTTTCCGCCAGCTCCCCGTCACCGATCGACAGCGGCAAACGATAGGGCTTGGCGCCGAGCGGCCCGGCTTCGTAGATAAGAAACAGGTTCGGAGCGTGGGTATTGCGGGCCAGGTTGGCGACCGTGCTGGGAATGCCGATCCCAACGAAGCAGGACATACCGTCCCGGAGGAGACGGGCCCCCACCACGGACATGATCTCGTCGGCGGTCCACACCGGCACCCGGTCGGCCACGTCAGGCGCCCATGACCGACTCGTCCAACCAGGCCAAGAAGGCGTCCCGATCCCTGCTCACTTCGGGCCACTTGCGATACCAGTCGTTATCACGCTCGTAGTGGTCCTGCACGTAGGAGGGCCAAGCGCCCCCGGGGACCTCGCACACCGCCGTCACAGCCATGGAGGGAATGACGAAATCGCCGGGCCGACGCCCCAGAACGTCGACGACCTCCTCCACCGTGACGACGACTTGACGAGACGCCATGACCACCTCCCGGAATACTCCGGATATCCCCCAGACCTGCACGTTGCCGGCCCGGTCGGCCCGCTGGGCGTGGAGAATCCCCGTGTCTGGGTTGAGGGCGCGCACCGCTGCCACCGGCTCCCCGGTGAACGGGCAGTCCACGAACCGTACGTGAGGGGCGATCTCGCCGAGCGAGGTTCCCAGGTAGCCCTTCATGACGGTGAACGGCATGCCGGAGGCGCCGGCCACGTACCGGTTGGTCAGACCGGCGTGGCTGTGTTCCTCCAACTCGATGGGCACCGGCCAGCCGTTCTCCACCGCATCCCGGAAGCGGTACAGCGAACCGACCCCCGGGTTCCCGCCCCAAGAGAAGAGCAGCTTGCGGACGCATCCGGCCCCGATCAACTGATCGTAGATGAGGTCCGGGGTCATCCTCGACACGGTCAGGTTGCGCTTCTGCTGGCGAATGATCTCGTGGCCGGCGGCAAACGGGATCAGATGGGTGAAACCCTCCAGGGCAACAGTGTCCCCGTCCTGCACGTATCTGAAAATGGCATCGCTGAGACCCAGGTGTTCGGCCATACCTCGAAGTTCGGTTCGGCAACACCCACCCGCCGCCAGGCGCATAGGACCGGAGGTCAGATGGGTGGCGGTCATGTTAGGCGCCGCGCGTTCCGACCTGGCGTCAGACCTGGACTCCAACGGGTGGTTGGGCCGACCGACGACTAGCGACTACCGAGATAGTCGAGCAGGTTCTCTTCGTAGCGGCTCGGGTAATCGTCCCAGGCGTCGCCGTGAGCACAACCTTCGTAGACGGTGACCTGCGGTGGGTGCCGGAGCTGCGAACGGATCCTGTGCAGATGGCTGATCGGGATGCGGTCGTCGATGTCGCAATGGGCCAGACCGATCGCGTACGGGTACCGGACGGCGTCCTCCGCCGGGCGTACGCTGCCCACGTCGACGCCCCTGGTAAGGCGGGCCATCAGAACCACACCCGGGCGCAGGGCTGACGCCAGCCAGGAGGGCGCCGAGGTACGACGGGCCACTTCCTGCACGACCAGATCGGACAGGGTGGCGAAGGCCGAATCGGCGAATACCCCGCCGACGGCAGGTTCGCGCCATCCGGCCATCAGAGCGATGGCGCCGCCGTAGGAGTTGCCGTGAAGGAAGATGGTGCCGGGTCGGGCGCCGCGTTCCCCGATCACGTAGTCAACCGCCCCCAGCAGGTCGTCACTCTCGTGTATCCCGGCCCCCATCTGGGCGGGGTCAGACTCGCCGTGGCCGCGCAGGTCGAAGGCGAGGACCGAATAGCCGTTGGTGACCAGTCCAGGGACCATGCCCAGCATGGAACTGCGGGTGCTGTCAATGCCGTGGGTCCGGATCACGACCCCTTGAGGATCCCGGGCAGGCATCCACCATCCGCGCAGCGTGATATCGGGCCAACCACGCGGGGAGAACTCGGCATCCTCGTAGTCCAGGGCGAAGTCCCCTGGGCTCTCCTCAAGAGGGTTGGCCTCCGCATCGAGGGCGCTGTCTGCGATGTAGTACGAAACGGAAAGGTAGATCAGAGCGAGGACTGCCACGGGCACGACCGTACGTGTGACCCACTTCGACGACCTGCGCGCGCTGCCATCCCGCCGCCACGGAACTCTGCTCGACCATCCAGACACCCGGCGACGAGTCTAGGAGACTGCTCAGAAACGCACGAGCATCGTCCCAGGGGCTCAGAACCTCTCCTCGACGAAGGTCTGGTCCGTGATGGGCGGGCGGACGTATCCGACGCCCGACTGGCGTTCGGGTAACTCGATGTCATCCCAAGGCACATCCTCGTAGGGAATCTGCCCCAGGAGATGGGCGATGCAGTTGAGGCGGGCCCGCTTCTTGATGTCGGCGTTCACGACGTACCAGGGCGCCTGCTTGATGTCGGTGTGGGCGAACAGGATGTCCTTGGCCTTGGAGAACTCCACCCAGCGGGACCTCCCCTCCACGTCAACGGGAGACAGCTTCCAGCGCTTCACCGGATCGTTGATCCGGGACTGGAATCGTCTCTCCTGCTCGGCGTCGCTCACCGAGAACCAGTACTTGATCAGGATGATGCCGGAGCGGATGAGCATGCGCTCGAACTCTGGACACGAACGGAGAAACTCACGATATTCCTCCTCGGAGCAGAAACCCATGACCGGCTCCACCACCCCGCGGTTGTACCAGCTGCGGTCGAAGAGAACCATCTCGCCGGCTGCGGGCAGCTCGGCCACATAACGCTGGAACCACCACTGGGTTTTCTCCCGGTCGCTCGGCGTCCCCAGGGCCACCACCCGCACGACGCGGGGATTCAGCCGTTCCGTGATCCGCTTGATCACGCCACCCTTGCCTGCCGCATCACGGCCCTCGAAGATGACCACCACCTTGAGACCCCGGTGCTTGATCCAGCGCTGCAGGCGGACCAACTCCTCCTGGAGCCGGCCCAACTCCTTCTCGTAGACCTTCCGCTTCAGCTTGGGTCGGTCCTGCTCGGGCGCCGACGACTCAAGCGCTTCCAGGAAATCCACACTCATACCGCCAACAATAACGAACGGTCGAGCGCGGCGATTACGTGAACGCAGCCAGCACCGCGGGGACCGCGTACTCCAGCACGCCTTCTCCGTAGCCGCCCTCCTGAACGATCACCGTGGGCATGCCGGTCCGCAGGGCCTGCCCGAGTAGCGGATAGTCCTCGTCGGTCAGGGCCAGCACGCCGTCGGTGACATGGGTGTCAACTCCCAAAGCAACTACCAGCACGTCCGCGCCGAACGTGGAGACAGCACGACGGGCTTTCTCCAGGGCTGGTGCGTACTGGGGCCATCCCGATCCGCTCGGAAGGGGCAGGTTCAGGTTGGCGCCCGAACCGTCATCCTCGCCCTTTTCCTCGGCGAATCCGGTGAAGAACGGAAAATGTAATTCGGGGTCGCCGTGGATCGAGACGGTCAGCACGTCACCTCGTGTCCAGAATACTGCCTGGGTGCCGTTGCCGTGGTGGGTGTCGACATCCACGACCGCCACCCTGGCCCCCCGGGAAGCCAACCACGCCGCGGCGAGGGCGGTGTTGTTCAGGTAGCAGTAGCCACCGAACGTGGCCGGCCCGGCGTGATGGCCCGGAGGGCGGCTGATGGCGTAGGCGGCATCGTGCCCGCCATGGACCGCGCGGGCCGCGGCCACCGCAGAGGCCGCGGCGGACCGGGCCGCCGGCCAGGTTCCTTCCAGGATCGGATCGACATCGTTGGAGTAGATGCCGAGCTGCGCGTCCACATGCGTGGGTGAACGCCAGGGAGTGCCGGGAAGCGGACGGATGTAGGCCACCGCCTCGCCGTCGGCCGGGGCGCCCGTAGCGGCCCGCCAGCGGGAGTGCGCCGCACGCAAGAACTCCAGATAGTGGGGCTCGTGCACCAGCAGCAGATCCTGCTCGTCCAGGGGTTCAGGAACGCGCATATCGACTGCAGGTAGACAGGTCAGGGCCGAGAGAATGCGGTCGGCTCGCGCCGCGGTCTCCGCCGGAGGCAGGAGCACACCCCCGAAGCGGTGAGGTTCGGCGGGGTCGTGGAGACGGTGGTCCGGGTGGGCGTAGACGAGCACGTGTCGTTCTCCAGAGTCATCAGGCTGCCAGGGATATGCTAGAGACGCGTTGCTAGGCTGTTTTGACTGTCCATCGCCACGTGTTGCTCGGACACAGCGGTGTACTCAAGAGGAAGGACTCGTTCGGCCTTGCATCCGGTAATCGCCTTCACCGACGTAACCAAGTCCTTCGGGTCCATTGATGCCCTCGACCCCATACACTTGACCATCCCGAAGGGTGAGTTCGTATCCCTTGTCGGACCGTCCGGTTGCGGGAAGTCAACCGTCCTGAGGCTCGGTTCCGGACTAATCGAGCCCACGGACGGCACGGTGAGCCGGTCTTCGGACAATGTCGGATACATCTTCCAGGAACCCACGCTGATGCCGTGGCGCACAGTGGAACAGAACGTGACTTTCCTGGGCGAGCTTGACGGGTTGAGCCGCCAGGAGGCCAGGCGGCGCGCCGATGAGGTCCTCTCACTGGTAGGTCTGCAGGAGTTTCGCAACCACTATCCCCTGGCCCTGTCGGGTGGGATGAAGATGCGCACCAGCATCGCCCGGTCGATGCTGCTCGATCCCGACCTGTTCCTGTTCGATGAGCCGTTCGGCGCGCTGGACCAGATCAGCCGGGCCCGGCTCAACGCAGAGCTGTCCGCCCTGTTCTCCGAACGACGCTTCGCGGCCCTGTTCGTAACACATTCGGTTGACGAGGCCGTATTCCTGGCGTCCCGGCTTCTGGTGATGAGCAAGCGGCCGGGAAGGCTCGTGGCCGAGTTCGAGATCCCGTACGAGTTCCCGCGCCAGCCCGGAATCCGCTACGAGCCGGAGTTCGCGGTGCTGGCCGGCCAGGTCGCCGCCGCACTGGCGGAGGCATCATGAGCGACCGGACCGACGAGACCACGAACGCCTCCGGCCGGGGGCTTGCCAGGAGCCGGGAACTGCTCGGGGTGGCGATACCACCCGCTCTCGTCGCCCTGGCCATCATCCTCCTCTGGTACGGGATCACCTTCTTCGTGCTCGAGCCCGACCGGCGCTTCCTCCTTCCACCGCCGCACGGCGTGATCCAGGAGGGGATCCTCGACGGGGAAGTGCTGGCGGAGATCATGGGCGGCCTGTACCGGACCGCCATGGTCGCCGGGCTCGGGCTGGCGATCGCCTTTGCGCTGGGGTTCTCGATGGCCCTGGTAATGAGCCAGGCGAAGTGGATCGAGCGCTCGCTCTACCCCTGGGCCGTCGTATGTCAGACGGTGCCGATCCTGGCGCTGGTCCCGCTACTCGGCTTCTGGTTCGGCTTCGGGTTGATGTCTCGGGTAACGGTGTGCGTGATCATCGCCCTGTTTCCCATCATCATCAACTCCCTGACCGGCTTACAGGGCGCAGACCCCAGACTGCACGATCTGCTCACGCTCCACAACGCCGGTCGGTGGATCCGGGCTCTGAAGCTCCAGATCCCCGCCGCTCGCCCGCTCATATTCACCGGGCTCCGCACGTCGGCCGGCTTGTCGGTGATCGGCGCGATTGTGGGCGACTTCTTCTTCGGTCGCGGCCAGCCCGGGCTTGGCATCCTCCTCGACCGTTACAGCCGCCGCCTCAGGAGCGAGGAATTGCTGGCCGCGGTCATCGCCGCCTGCCTGCTCGGCGTGGTGGCATTCTGGATTTTCGGCGTGTTGGGCCGCCGGGCGGTCGGCCATTGGGATCCGTCGTGGGCCGGCGAACGTAACAAGAAAGAGTAGGCGTGCTAACCCGACCGTATGCGTGAGCAGCCGGGAGACACAACAACAGACAGCAACGGAAGATCGGAAAGGAGACCGACATGAGAGGATATCGGACCAGACGAAGGGCGACCACTACGCTCGCCCTGATCGCCGTTCTGTCGCTGGTGGCAGCGGCGTGCGGCGGTGAAGAGGAGACCCCCGCTACCACGGCTGCACCGGCCACCACCGCAGCACCGGCCACCACCGCAGCGCCCGCCACCACGGCGGCCGCGGTGATGACGCTGGCCGATGTCTGCCCGGACCCGCTCGTGATCCAGCTCGACTGGGAACCCGAGTCGGAGCACGGTGGCATCTACCAGCTAGTCGGTCCCGGTTACGAGATCAACAACGACGCCAAGAGTGTCCGCGGCCCGATGGTTGCGGGTGGTGAGGACACCGGCATCGACATCGAGGTCCGGATCGGCGGCTTCGCGGTCGGCTTCCAGCCGGTGCAGTCGCTGCTCTACCAGGACCAGGACATCTTCATGGGATTCGTCCGGGCGACGGAAGCCATGTCGACCTATGCGGACGTCCCGATCGTGAGCGTGATGGCAACGTTCGAGAAGAGCGCCTTCGCGATCTACTGGGACCCGGAGACCTACCCGAACGTCGAAGAGATCGCCGACCTCAAGGACGAAGGGGCGATCATCCTGCTCGGGCGCCCGGACGTGTTCCAGGACTGGTGGGTCGCCGAGGGGATCATGGACGAGTCCCAGATGGACCTGACCGACGCGCCCAAGCCGGCTGCGTTCATCGGCGCCGGCGGCGAGGTCGCCGAGGCCGGGTTCGCCACCGCCGAGCCCTACATCTACGAGGTGGAAGTGGCCGAGTGGGGCAAGCCGGTCAAGACCCAGTTGATCCATGACACCGGCTTCGAGGAGTACTTCCAGGCGCTTGGTGTCCGGGCCGCCGATGCCACCGACCGGGCCGACTGTCTCCGGGAAGTGGTGCCCATCATCCAGCAAGCCCATGTGGACTTCCTGAACAACCCGGACGCGACCAACCAGTTGATCCTGGAGTTGGTAGACGTCTACGACACCGGATGGATCTACACCCAAGGCGTGGCCGACTTCGCGGTGTCCACGATGCTGGAACTCGGCATCATGGGCAACGGCGACAACGACACCCTCGGCGACTTCGACATGGACCGGGTGGTCGGGCTCCTGGAGATCATCAGCCAGGTCACCGAAGCCGACGTCAGCGGGCTCGCGCCCGAAGACCTCGTCACCAACGAGTTCATCGACTCCTCGATCGGGCTGTAAGGACATGGCGGCGGGATCCCTCCGGCTCGCCGTTGCGCAACCGCGCACGGTGGTGGATCCCGACGCTGAGGTGAACGTTGCCCGGGCGGTGGAGCTGGCCGCCCGGGCAGCCGATCTCGGGGCGAGCCTGATCCTGTTCCCCGAGGGCTACCCGGGCCCGGTGCTTGGCAAGCCCCGGGACACGTACGAGGCGGCGGAGGCCATGGAATCCGCGGCAGCGGATAACCACGTCTCCGTGTGCTGGAGCCGCATGGAACGGTGCGATGACGGGAACTACCGCCTCGTGGTCTACGCAGTGGACCACGAGGGACGGCAGTTGCTCCGCTACGAACGGGCACATCCGGCCACCCTCCCGCCCGACGAGACGAGGGTCTGGGTGGCGCCCGGCCCCGATCTGGCCCTGTTCGAGATAGACGGGGTCCGGATGGGGATCGTGGTGTGCTCGGAACTGTGGATTCCCGAGCCCACGCGGGTGCTGGCCCTGCGAGGCGCCCAGGTGATCCTGTCGCCGGCGGGAGGCGGGTTTACCTCTCTCACGGACAACTGGCAGACGATCGTCCGTGCGAGAGCCATAGAGAACCTTTGCTACGTGGCCATGACCAACAACATCCGGCGCGACGAGGTCGGCGCCGCCATGATCGCCGGCCCCGAGTACGTGCTGGTCAGCTCCGGTACCGAGGAGTTGCTGCTGGCCAACCTGGACCTCGACCGGGTGGAGTGGCTGAGGGCACAGGATGACTCGATCGTCGAGCCGAAGGCCTTCTCCTCCATACCCGGACTGCTCCGCGCCCGGAGACCGGAACTGTACGAGGACCTGGTGAAGCCAGGACCCGACCTGTACGACTTCCACACCCCTCCTCCCCAGTGACGGACCACGGGATCCTGGTCCGCGGGGCGTATGTCCTCACCTCGTCGACCCCGGAGATGATCGAGGACGGAGCGGTGCGCATCGTCGGCGAATTGATCGACGCGGTCGGGCCATGGGCCGACCTCAGGTCCCGTTTCCCCGATGACGAGGTCCAAGGAGACCGCCACTCCATCATCACCCCCGGGTTCATCAACACCCACGGGCACTTCTCGGAGGGGCTCTTCACCGGTATCGCCGAGGACTTCACGCTGGTGGAGTGGATCGAGGCGGTGATCAACCCCACCGCGCCCCATCACGACCAGGAAAAGGCCTACGTGGCAACTCTCTTGGCCGGGATACAGATGCTACGGAGCGGGATCACGCTGGCCAGCGACATGTTCGTATGCGACCCGGCCGACCAACCCGTCACTCCCGGTGTCGTCCGGGCGCTGGATCAACTGGGACTGCGCGGCGTGGTCACGTTTGGCGCTGCGGACCGGAGGGGCGCCGCCGTGTCGGCGATTCTCGAAGAGCATGCCGCCCTCCGCGAGGCGTGCGAGAGCAGCCGCCTGTCCCGCTTCCGGGTCGGGATCGCGCTGCTGGGCGCGCAGTCGGAGGAGCTCTTCCAACAGTCCGTGATGCTGGCCGCCGACCACGGTAGCCACATACATCTCCATGAGGTCCGCGAGGAGGTGACGGCGATCCGGGCTGCGACCGGACGGTCACCCATCGAGCAGTGTGCCCGGCTGGGCCTGTTCGACGGTCCGACCATAGCTGCGCACTGCGTGTGGGTGGACGAGAACGATCGGGACATACTGGCGGACTACCAGGTGGGGGTGGCTCACAATCCGGTCTCCAACATGATCCTGGCGTCGGGCGTGTGCCCGGTGCCCGCTCTCCGGAAACTGGGCGTGAACGTGGGGATCGGAGTGGACGGACCGGCCAGCAACGACAGCCAGAACATGATCGAGGCGATCAAGATGGCGGTGCTCCTCCAGCGGGTCGACCGGATGCAGGCGACAGCCCTGTCAGCCCGTGATGCGCTGGCGATGGCGACCATCGAGGGCGCCCGATCCCTGCATGTGGACTCCGAACTGGGATCGCTCGAGGTGGGAAAGCAGGCCGACCTGGTGGTCTTCGACGGACGATCCCCCACCCTGGCCAACATCCACGATCCATACCAGGCCGTCGTCTACTGCGCCGGCCCCCGCGAAGTGGCCGAGGTATGGGTAGCCGGATCGAGGTCGGTAGCCGGAGGCGAGGTGGTCCACGTCGACCCGTCCGAGGTGGCCGAACGGTCCCGCCCGCTGGCCCGCGATCTGGCCCGCCTCGCCGGGCTCACTAAGCACTCGCTACTCGCCCGGGACCGACTAGAGGTGCAGGTGGCCCCACCTCCCGACGCTCGACCCCAACCCGACTAAGACCAATACACAAGCATCCCTCATCACAGCGCTAGGCTTCGTGTCATACCTCCCCCGTAGTGTGTGCACTATGAACTCAAGGCTACGAGGAGGCTTATTCAGGAGATGGGTGGTACCAAGCGAGCCAGCCCCACAAGCGGTTATATACGCGATTTCATCACAGATGAACTCGTGCCAGCGACGCCGGAAGAGGTTAACGCCGTCCAAGTGATGCTTCGCCGCTTGGTGGAGGACTATGGCTACCCGGCGAAGCATATTCAAAGCCATCCCCAGCACAGAGTAAGGAGGTCACCCTCCGACGCCTCTGGCACCTACCCGGTCGATATCGCCGTGTTCAAGTCGGACGCCAAGGAGGAGCACGACCTCAGGATCATCGTCGAGTGCAAGGGACCCGATAGAACTGAGGGCCATGAGCAGCTACGTCTGTACATGGAGATGTCGTCGGCTTCGATCGGAGTCTGGTTCAACGGCCGCGACCACTTGTACCTTCGCAAAGTCGTCTCGGGTACGGGTGAGCGTAGCTTCGAACTCCTCCCCAACATCCCGCGTCACGGCCAGAAAGTGGATGAGATCGGCTTGCATCTACGCAAGGACCTGTATCCCAGCAGGAACCTCAAGTCGGTGTTCGGCGATATCCGCAACCATCTCTCGGGCAGCGTCGTTGGAATCACGCGAGATGTGGCACTTGCCGAACAGATTCTCAATGTGATCTTTTGCAAGCTCCACGATGAATTGCACACCGGGCCGGACCAGATAGTCGGATTCCGGATGTCACGCGGTGAATCTAATGACGATGTGGCGAGACGCATCCAGGGAATCTTCGAGCAGGTCACAGCACACTACCCGGATGTGTTCGAGCCGGATGAGGATTTATCGCTCGACAGCGCCAGCCTGGCGTACGTCGTTGGCGAACTCCAGAACTTTTCGCTAATGGATTCGGATCGTGATGCCGTCGCCGACGCATTCGAGGTGTTCGTAGGACCCGCACTCCGGGGCACCGAGGGGCAATTCTTCACGCCGCGCAATGTCGTCAAGATGGTGATCGGCATGCTCGACCCAAGGCCTGGCGAACGGATTATCGATCCGGCGTGCGGGTCCGGGGGGTTCCTGATCGAAGCAATGCAGTCCGTGTGGACCGCGCTGGAGGAAGAAGGCCAACAGAAGGGCTGGTCCGACACAATCCTCGAACGGCAACGAATGCGGGTAGCCGCTCAGTGCTTCCGCGGTATTGAAAAGGATACATTCCTTACCAAGGTATCGAAGGCATATATGGCCATCATGGGGGACGGCAGGAGCGGCATATTCTGCGCCAACTCACTACACCCACCTGCGAAGTGGAGCGAGCACCATCGCGAGGCTGTACCGCTCTCCCGCTTCGACGTGGTTGTGACCAATCCACCGTTCGGCAGCAAGATCAAAGTTGTCGACAGGGCAACACTCAAGCAGTACGATCTCGGTCATAAGTGGAAAAGGAACCCTCGGCAGGGAACCTACGAACTCACTCAGAACCTTTACTCATCGCGTCCACCGCAGATATTGTTCCTGGAGAGGTGTGTTCAGCTCCTGCGGCCCGGTGGCCGCCTCGGAATCGTGCTGCCGGAGAGCATGGTGGGTAATCCGTCGTATCGGCCCGTGATGCAGTGGTTATCGAAGAAGGTGACCATCGATGCCGTGATTGCGCTACCCGAGCCGTTGTTCAAGACCAGCGGAAAAGGTGGCACACATACGAAAGTTTGTGTCATCATGGCGACCAAATCGGGCTCGGACAACGGGTCTACCCCTTCTAGGGACCTTTTCCTCGCAGACGTTCGGTGGTGCGGACATGATTCGCGCGGCAATCCAACCGTTCGGATCGAGGATGGACAAGAAAGAGTGCTCGATGAAGTACCGGCCGTGGCCGATCTCTTCGCTCAACATGTTCGCGGTGAACGACTCCCCGTGGGCCGTCTCGTGCACCAGATGGACCGGTCCCTCGTGCGGCGGGACGTGTATGTACCCAAGTACTATGACCCGCGTATTGGTGCGCGTGCTGAGGAACTGGGACAAACACACTACCTCGTAACCGTCGGTACGCTCGTCGATAGCGGCCATCTGCAGATCACCATGGGCGTAGAGCCAGGCAAGATGGCCTATGGAACCGGTGATGTTCCCTTCATCCGCACTTCTGACATCTCCAACTGGGAACTGAAGGTCAGCCCGAAACACTGTGTCAGCGACGCGGTCTACGAGCAGTATCGTTCCAAGTGCGAATTACGCTCGGGTGACATCCTGATGGTGCGGGACGGTACGTATCTAGTCGGTTCGTCAGCGATGATCACCGACGAAGATGATCGACTATTGTTTCAGAGTCATATCTATCGATTACGCGTATTGGAACCCACCGATGCGGCGGACTCGGCAGGGATAAACCCGTACTTGCTATTCGCCACACTCAACTCGGAGTTCGTTGCACAACAGATCCGGGCCTACCAATTCACTCAGGACATCATCGACACGCTCGGACAACGTATCAAAGAGATACGATTGGCCATACCGAAGGATCCGAGTAAACAGGAGCACATTGCCGTGGAGATCAAGAAGATAATCCAGGGGCGCGCCGCACTGCGCTCATTGTCGAAAGCGATCTCCCGAACAGTCGCCGCCGGATACGAGGAGTCCGACACTGCTCCTTCTTCGATCCGATGAGCGGCTGCGATAGCTACGTATCCTGTTGTGGTTCCTGCTTAGGCCGCTCCCTGGTCCTCGCCACCTCGGATGATCACGGTCCGGTGCGGGAAGGGCATCTCGATGCCCGCGGCGTCGAGGGCTTCCTTGATGCGTAGGCGCAACTCCCGTTCGGTTCTCCACTGCACCGAAGGCCGTGTCTTGGCCCTCACCCGAATGAAGATGCCTGATTCAGCAAGGTCCTGAACGCCCTTGACCTCGGGGGGTTCCGACAGTTCGTCCTCGCCCCACTCCGGGTCTTGCCACATCTCCAGACCCGCCTGACGGATGACCTCCATCGCCTGGCGCAGATCGCTGTCGTAGGAGACCTCCACATCGATCTGCGCTCGGGCCCATAGCTGCGAGTAATTGGCCACGAAGTCGAGCTTGCCGTTGGGAACGTTCCAGACAACGCCCTGACGGGTACGGATCGAAGTGGATCGCAACGATATCCTCTCCACGGTTCCCCGGCCCCGCCCGAAATCTATGTCATCTCCTACGCTATAGATATCTTCTATCATCATGAATATCCCACTCAAGAAGTCTCTAACCACTGACTGAGCACCGAAACCTATCGCGATGCCAACGACGCCGGCGCCGGCGATCAGGGGCCCGAGGTTGATGTTGAGCTGGCCCAGAGCCAGCAGCCCCGTCAGCGCCCATATGGTGATCAGGGCCACGCTACGGAGGACCACCGCCAGCGTCTCAGCCCTGGCTTTGGCGCGCACCGTTTCCGCTTCTTCGTTAGCAGCCGGATCACGACCCACATCCCTGAGATCCGGTCTGCCTATCCGGTCCGTGAAATGCCCGATTGCGCGCTTGACGGCTTTGGAGACCAACCACCCGCCGAGCAGGATCAGGAGCAGGGTCAACCCGCGTTCCACGAACCAGGCGGCTATCTCGGCCACCACCGGGCTGCCGGTCCACTCGTAGACCGTGTCGCACACGAAGCTCGAACCCCCGCCACAGGCCGCCGATGAACCGGTCCCGGTTTGCTGAGCCACGGGAATCATGCGACACCGACACCTTTATCCGGGGATGGAACGGCCGACAACGCGGCTTGGGAGGGCATCCTAGTTGTCAGCCGGACGGACGGGCGGGGCCTTCGGACACCATGGAACCCCCGTCGCAAGCAGTCGGCCCGATTCAATGACTACCTGGGCTGGCGCGCGCAGATCTCACGGGAGTAGGGACCTCACGGGTTGACGCCTGTGTAGACCGTTAGGGGATCGTCGTAAGGTAACCGCCTTATCCCGTCGAACCCCGCCCCGGCCAGCATGGATTCGAGGGTTGCTCTCGAATGAGCCGCTCCACCGGTTTCGACCCTCATCATGACATCGAAGAGTGCGCCGAACGCTCCCGGACCGCTGTCCGCGGCGAAGTCGTTGACCACTACGTGGCCACCCGGCGCGATCGCCAACCGCACTCTTTGCAGCAGGTCCATCGCCTGGTCCTCGGTGAGGTCATGGACCAGGTGGGACACCAGGGCCGCATCCATCGATCCGGGCGTTACCCCGCAGCAAGGATGCTCGAAGACGTCCGCCCCCACCACGTTCACACCCGTGCCCTCCAATTCCTGGCTCGCCCAGCCGGCAACGAGCGGGTAATCAACCAGGGTGACATGAGAGCCCGCCTCCGAGAGCAGGCGGGCATAGGTTCCCAGGCCACCACCCACGTCCAGCACCCGCTTGCCAGGGGCGAGGGCGTCGAGCTCGTGGAGCGGAGGTCCACCGATCCTGGCGAGAACATCAAGCGCCTCCAAAAAGGCTCGGGCCCGCCCCGGGTTCCCGTCGAGCTGGGATCGCCAGGGTTCCATGACCGGACGCCCTCCGGTCACCACCTCATCCAGACGGGACCAGGCTCCGGCGAACACCTCTTCCTTGGCTACGACCAAGCCCATCTCCCCGCCCGGACCCAGACGCTCAACCGTGTAGGGCGTGGCGGCATACCGGGCGCCGTCCCCCTCAAGCAGACCGATCCCGACCAACGCATCCAGCAACGCCGCCAGGTTGGACGGATCCACCGCAAGTTCCTCCGCCAGGTCACCGATCGATCGAGGAACGGGCCCGAGAACGGAGAACACCCCGAGCCGATGAGCTGTAGTGATCGCCGCGGCAGGCTGGTAGCCGGTTACCAGCTCGATGAGCTTCCAGTCGGAGTCGATCATCGCTTCCTCAGCGACCGGTACAGGCGCCATCCGCGGAGCAGGGAGGAGATGGTGGACGGCTCAGCTTGCCGCGGACTACGGCCCAGGTCGGCGAGAACGGTCATCGCGGCGTTCCTGCCCGGCACGCCCGACAATCCCCCGCCGGGGAAGGTGCCGGCACCGGTCAGGTAGAGCCAGGGAACGGCGGTCCGGTAACCCCGGCCGGCGCCGGGCCGGAGCGAGAACATCTGGTCGATTGTCATGTCGATGTGGTTGGGATTGCCGAACCTGGCGCCGGTGCGTCTCTCCCAGTCAACGGGACCGGCTACCCGCTTGTCGACGATCCGGTCCCTGAGCGACACACCCGTGATGGCCTGGTAGCCGTCGATCAGCCGCTCCGCATGCGTCGACGCCGCCGACTCGGTCCACTTCCCATGCTTCGGGCGGGCAGGCACGAAGGTCGACAACCAGGCGACGCCGCCTCCTTCGGGAGCGGCCGAGGGGTCCAGGGCCGAGGGCGAGGCCCAGAGCATGGCCGGTTCCGATGGAAACAGGCCGGCGGCGATCTCGCCGAACGACCGAGCCATGGAGCCCGTGTGTTGCTGTAACAGCCAGATCGCCTCGGGGTGACCGAACAGACCGGGCTCGGCCTCGGCGGACAGCGCCAGATCCACCTTGAACTCGGCGACGTTGAGCGATCCGCTGGTCACCATCCGAGCCGCCTCGTCGAGTTCGGGTACGGGCTCGGCCATAAGCCGGCTGGTGCGTACCAGATCGAGCGCCGAAACCACTAGGTCGACGGTGTGGGTATCGCCCGGCGCAGTGGTGATCTTTGACTCAGCGCCGGACCGATCTACCGACGCCACCGCAGTGGCTGTGCGTATCTTCCCGCCGGCCGACTCAAGGGCGCCGACCAGCGCTTTGACGAGCTGGACCGAACCCCCGATCGGGCGCCCCGCCCCGTGGCCGTGCGAACCGGCCAGCAGCAGACCGAACAGCCCCGAACCGGGCAGCCACGGAGGGACCTGGCTGAACGCCCCGTACATGGTGAGCGCAGCGGCCAGGTGCGGATCGGCGATATGGGCACCGACCACCTTCTCGGCCGAAGCCAGGACCGTCCGGACCGGGTCGAACCCGCCAATAGGTCCCAACTCGGCGATCTGGGCCAGCGACGGCGGGGTGACGAAGGTGTCCATCGCCCCCAGCAGGGCGGCTCCCATCCCAGCCAGCTGCCGATACCCCTCGATGTCTCCGGGATCGAGGCTGCCGAATCCCTCCAGGGTGGTGGATAGATCCCTGTGGAACAGCAACCGGACGCCGTCTCCGAAACCTGCCCCGACCGACACGTCCCGGAATGCGTACTCCAAGCCGAACCGGGCCAGGCCAAGCTCATCGGCGATGCCGAGGATCATGCCGTGATCGATGGCGCCCCGTTCCAGGCGGTAGCCCGACGGAAGCTGTTCGGTCCAGATGCACCCGCCCGGGGTGGCGTTGGCCTCGAAGACGGTGACATCGAGGCCGGCATTGGCAAGAAAGCACGCGCAGACCAGGCCGTTATGGCCCCCACCGATCACAGCAACCCGGGTCATATGAACGAGTGAACCCCGCTCAGCCCTGCCTCACGGGCCAATATGCGGGCCAGCATCCGGCCGCGAGCGATCTGGGCGGCCTCGTCGATGGTGGTCAGGGATCGTTCCGCGAGAAGCCGGCGCCCATCCACCCAGACGTCGCTGACCGAGCCAGGACCGGCGCAGTAGACGACTTGTTGGTAGGGGTCATGGACGGCGGCCAGCTCGACCGTTCCCCCAAGCAGGACCAGGTCGGCCCGCTTCCCGGCTTCCAGGCTGCCCACTTGACCCTCCACGCCAAGCATCCTGGCGCCACCGATGGTGGCCATCTCCAGCACCGTATCGGCGGAGATGACCGCCGGATCCAGTTCGTGAACCTTCTGGAGGAGGGCGGCCATCTTTACGGCTTCGAGCATGTTCTGGGAGTCGTTGGAGGCCGCCCCGTCGGTTCCGATACCTACCTCGAGGCCAGCGGCTCGTAGCCGCGCCAGTGGGCACACGCCCGAGCCCAGGATCATGTTGGCAATCGGGTTGTGGGCTATCCCTGCCCGCGCCGCTGCCAGGGTCTCGATGTCCTCCTGGGTGACCCAGATGGCGTGAGCCGCCAGAAGCGGCACCTCGAGGAAGCCCAGATGACGGGCTTGGGACACCGGGCGCCGCCCCCACCGCAAGGAGGCGTCCACGACCTCCTCACGTACCTCGGAAAGGTGGGTGTGAACCCCCCAGCCGTTCTCGCGGCAGGTCGCCGCTCCGGCTTCGAGCAACTCGTCGGACTGCCCGAGCAGGGTTCCGATTCCGTAGCGGAACCCCACCAGGCCGGACTCCCGAGCGGCGGCCGCCAGATCGTGATGCTCCTCAAGGACCTCCTCCACCGGCATCGGAGGGATCGAGGAGGTGTCACCTAGCGCATCCTCCGCGCCGAAGCTGACGGCTCCCCGAAGGCCTACCTCAGCGAGGCCCTCGACCACACCCAGTGAGGCCCGGGTGCCGGGATTGGAGTGGACGAACATGTCGTTGACGAACGTGACCCCGGAACGGATCATCTCGGCGGCCTTCAGGATGGTCCCCTCCCGCGCCATCTCCGCGGTCAGGTTTCTCGAGACGGGAGTGACCAGCCGTTCTCCCCACTCGTAGAGGGTCAGATCCGAGCCCATACCGGGAATGAGCGCCTCGGAGAGGTGGGTGTGGGCGTTGATCAGGCCCGGAATGACGATGCTGTGCTCGTCACCCACCACCGTCGCTGCCGGATGCCGTCTTCTCAGGTCACGGTAGGAACCCACCGCGGTGATCTCGCCGTCCTCGATATGGACGGCCCCGTCCTCGAGGGCGCCATCGGGTCCCATGGTCAGCACCCAGGCGCCCCTGATGATCATGTGCTCTCCGGGGGGAAGGGAGGTGTCATCAGCCCTCCAGGATGTTGAGGGAACTTTCCAATACCCCGAGGAACCGGTCGATCTGGTCCTGGCGGACCACCAGGGGAGGCGCCACCCGAATCGTCCCCGCCGAGTTGAGCATCGACCCGACCACAACCCCCCGGCGAGCCATCTCCTCGACCAGGGGTTGCGCCAGATGGGCCGGTTGAACGTCGAAGGCACACCACAGGCCCATGCCCCGGATGCCGGCCAGCGTGCCGGGATGCGACCGGCGGATAGAACGGAGACCACTACGGAGGTACTCCCCCATCGTTGCGGCCCGCTCCACCAAGCCCTCGTTCCGGATCACGTCGAAGGCGGCTATGGCGGCGGCACAGGAGACCGGGTTCCCACCGAACGTGGTCAGGTGGGACAGGGGCGGGTCCAGGAAGGTGGAGAAGATCTCTGAGGTGGAGATGAAGGCGCCCAGGGGCAGGCCGCCGCCGAAGGCCTTGGCCACCGTGATGACATCGGGCGTCACACCCCAGTTCTGGCACGAGAACCAATTGCCGGATCGCCCCATGCCACCCTGGACCTCGTCACAGATCAGCAATGCCCCCCGCCGGGAAGACAACTCCCGTAGCCCGGGAAGGAAGCCCTCCGAGGGGATGCGCACCCCTCCTTCGCCTTGGATGGGCTCGACGATGACCGCGGCGATGTCTTCGTCTATGGCCTGGTCTGCGGCGTCGAGATCGTCGAAGGGAACGAAGCGCACCGGCTGCAGTAGGGGCTCGAACGGCTTGCGCCATTCCTCACGCCAGGTCACGGACAGCGCCCCGAAGGTGCGCCCGTGGAAGGCGCGCTCGAACGCCACGAACCCTGGGCGGCCCGTGTACTTGCGGGCCAGCTTGAGGGACCCCTCCGTAGCCTCCGTGCCGGTACTGGTGAGGAAGGCCACATCCAGATTGCCGGGCGTGACCGACGCCAGCCGCCGGGCGATCTCAACCTGCGGTGGCAGGGTGAACCGGCCGTACACGTCAACATGCGAGAACCGGGATACCTGGTCCTGCACGGCCTTCACCACCGCCGGGTGGCAATGACCCAGGTTGTTGACCGAGATGCCCGAGATCATGTCGAGCAGTACCCGGCCCTCGGCGGTCTTCAGAGAGCAGCCGGCCGCGTCCACGATCACGCTCTCCTTGATGCCGGGAACGGTCTGGCAAAGGTGGCGGACGAAGTCGTTCCGGTAGGTATCGGCCTCGCCGGCGGACATCTCCGGGTGGTGGTCGAGTTGCTTACCGGTGGGGTCGCTCATGATGGACTTGCCCTTCCTATTCCTGATCGGACGCGAAGGACCGGCGCATCCACTCCCGGGCGCGAACCAACTCCGGGGCGGAGTCGGACAGCCGCCGGTCCCAGGTGTACTCGCGGACCGTCACCGGGGTCAAGCCGGCGCTGCGGACCTGCACCGCCACCCGCGCCCGCTCCTCCAGGAACCACAGCCGGGTGGCCGCTTGCAGCAGGTCGGCGCCCACGGCCAGGCACCCGTTGGTAGCCAGAAGGACGCAAGAATCGTCCCCCAGAGTCCTGGCCGCCGACTCTCCAGCCTCGACGGTCTTGACCAGTTCGATATCCGGGTGCGTCCGAACGGTCCGGCCCGCCATGCCACCCAGCCCGTGCAGGAGCGGCAGTGGTTCGGCCGACACCCCCCAGGTCACCACGTAGGGCGGGTGGCCGCGGCAGATCGCTCCCACATCGGGCCGGGCGTCGTAGATGGCGGCGTGCATGGGCAATTCCAGAGGAGCAGCGCCGGTCGGCCCCCCGATCGACACGCCGGACTCCACCCGGATCACATCATCGGCCGTGGCCTCGAACAGCGGGCTGGTGCTGGTGATCAGAAACCCGGTGGGAGTGCGGGCGGAGACATGCCCGAAGGCCTCGACCAGTCCGGCGGAAGCCAGCATGCGAGCGGTCGAGGCCACGGCGCTCCGCAGCCTCGCCAGGTCCTCGCTCATGCGGTGTCGAGCCAGCCGGTGAGATGGGGGAGCGCCTCGGGCAGACCGAGCGGGGTGTCGTTCCCATCCCCGCGGGCATAGACCGCCCGCACCGCGGCCGGCGTGGCCGAGCGACCTTCCGCCTCCAGTCGTCCCGCCAGCCGACGGCGGGCGTCCTCGAGATGATCCTGGGTAGGCATCATCGTGACCAGGCCGGGGGCGCCTTCCAGAACCCCGACCAGCTTGACCGGCCCGGCGGTGCCCTTTCGGGACCGCGGTAGACCCTCCGCGCGCCGGAATGCGTCATCGGCCAGGAAGCTGCGGTGAGTCAATCCCGGCGAGACCCACGCCCCTATTTCCGCATAGGCGGGCGACAGCCTGACAAGGCACCGGCGGATGATCCCGGCCAGGTAGTTGTGGGTTTCGGCAAAGGCTTGGCGTTCCGCCGGACCCCACCTCCACTTCCCGTTAGCGAGCGGGGTAGCCGTGCAGTCGGATCGCTCGGGCGATACCGAGGTCCCGCGCGCCTCGAACAGACCGGGATCGTCGTAACAGGCGGCGGGACTCGGGGCGTCTCGCCAGTAGCAGATGTGGGAGTAGGGCACGATCGCCATCGGCTCCGACAGCACGAACCGATCGAGGAATACGTCGCCGCGCCGGAGCGGTCCGTCGTGGAGGAGATCCGGGCTCTCCCCGTCGTCAAGGTAGTCGGCCAGCTCCGCCGGTGCGGTGGAGGAACCGTCGGGACGCCAGCCTGCCTCCAACAGCGCCCGGTTGATGGCCCGATGCTCCCGGCTGGTCGAGTAGGGCTTGTACTTGGTGCAAGGGATCAGAAGCGCCACCCGCCGCGCGCCGGCGGGCGGGGGTGGTGGGGTCCACTCCTCGCCGATGTAGCGATGCCAGTCGGCTATCTGCGGATGCTGCATGCCATCCAGATTGGCCTGCGGGGAATAGAACCGGAGGGATAGGTCGAGTTCGAAGGGTGAGCGGATCTTGCGCGCCGATTCGGCCAAGCGGGCGGCATCCGGCTCAAGTCGGGTAGTCGTGGTCATCAGGTCCTCCTTGAACCGTATGTGGTCTAGTTGTCCCGCAGCCTCATCAGCATGGATGTGGGGTTGAAGTCGTTGCACGGCGTGAGGTCCTGGGGGCAGGCGGACAGGAGCACCGCCAGATCCTCATGGGCCAGCAGGGTCATAGTGGCGCCCGCATCGTGGGCTGCGGGGTCGGTCACCACCGCCCCCTCGTCTGTCACGCGGTTGTGCATGAACACGTTCCAGGCCATCTCGCCGGCCAACTCGAAGTCCTCCCCGAGCAGGTCTCGCGCCTGGTAGAGGTTGGCCAGGCAGTGGTCGTGGTCGTCTAGGTCGTAATCCCGCTTGAAACGCTCGTGGTCGCAGCACGGCACGATGATGTCGTGGCGCTCCACTTCGTCCCGAATAATGGTGAACACGGGGTTGCGGCGGTTGGAGAACACCTGCGATCCGGTGGCCAGTTCGATCGAGGCATTGCACGAAACCGTGTGGGTGGGAGACAGGTACTCGGAGGGATCGCTACGGAACCAGGCGATCAAGTCGCCGACCTGGTGACCCTCGACATCGACGATGTCCAGCAACTGACCCTTGCGCATGTAGACGCCCCGACCCTCTCGGGCCGGAACGATGACTTCGGCTGCTTGGTTCATTCCTGGTTCTCCTATTGCTCGTTCTCGATTCGCCGGCTCATACGTGGGCCGATCCGGGGAGTTCCCCGACCTCGGGGGTGACCGTCACCTGGCGGGCCGCGGCGGGGGTGTTGCGGCTCCGCAGGGCGCGGATCCGGCCGTCGATCAGGACGGCGCTGATCCCCGGAATGTCGCCCCTCGCCAGGGCACCGAGGGCGTCGCCGCCGTACGATCCCCAGGGCGCGTCGGCGATCACCAGGTCGGCCGCCCGGCCGACCTCCACTTTCCCCGCATCCAGTCCGTAGACGTCTGCTGTGACACCCGACGCCCATGCCCACACGGTGGCCGGATCAGCACTGGTGAGCGAGGACAACTCGGCCATGGTCTTGAGCACGCCCAGCGGCATGACGCCGGTTCCGGTGGGCGTGTCTGACCCGATGATCACGCGGCGCTCCGCCCCGTGCTCGAGAACCGTCTCGATCACATGGATGGCGCTCCGCAGGTTGCCGGCCTGGACGATCTGCAGCACCAGATCCGTGGTGGTGACGATCCGGACGAGTCCCTCCTCGTCCAGCGACGACGGGCCCCCGTTGATGTGGCCGCACACGTCGGGACGGAGCAGCATCAGATGATCGGTTGTGATGGGCTTCGAGCCCGGAATGGATACCCCCCCGGAATGGCACATCACCTTGATCCCTACGTCCTGCGCTGCCCGCACCTGCGGTAGCCCGTCGGCCGGGTCCTCGTACCGGCCGAACCCGAACTTGGCCAGGCGCACCCCCTGATCCGCCAGGTAGCGGAAGTGCTCGGGTCGGAGGGTGGGCTCGAGCACCACCGCGCCGCCGTTGACCTTCATGCCGTTGGGCCGGTAATTGCTCCACGACCGCTGGGCGAACACGGCCAGGGCCATCACACCATCGGCATCGTGCGGACGTCCCGGTGCATGGATCTCTCCCGGCGAGATCGCCTGGGTTATCCCTCCGTGAACGTAGGAACTGAGGAAGCCGACCACGTTCTGGCGGGGGGTGAAGTCACCGATGACTACGTGGCAGTGGGAGTCGATCAGTCCCGGCCCCACAGTGGCCCCGTTGGCGTCGATCACCTGGTCGGCATGCTTGTAATCCTTGGCGGATCCGATCGAGGCAATCGACCCGTCTTCTATGAACAGCGCTTCGGCTTCCGCGACCGGGCCGGCCAGGTCACCCGTTACCAGAGTTCCGATGTTGACGACCGCGGTCCGGCGTGGTGTGCCCACCGGGCTATACCAGCCCGTCCTCGCCGATCACGTCTCCGGCCGCCAAGCCCCCCATCCGGGCGTTGAGCCTCCCCCGGTTGGCGACCCCCACAGCCACCAGCACCTCGTCCGGCCTAGGGGCGTCGCCCGGGTGCAGCGTGATGGCGTCGTAATGATCCCGGACGTATAGGGCGTCCTTATGAGCCAGCGGGATGGTGATCGGGGTTCCTGCCGCCGCCACGATGGTGGCCGACGACATCCAGGCCACTCCCCCTCCCAGTGTCTCGCGGAGTGGGTTGGCGAAGGCGGTGGATAGGAACATGACCGCGTGCTCCTGCGAACCATCGAGGCCGGCAATCCCTCCCTTGCCGTAGGACACCACCGGCTCTCCCAGGGCATCCATGGCCATCTCCCCGAGGAGACGACCCAGGCCGACCGAGAACTCGACCGCCTCCGACAGGTCCTCGTGGTAGCTCCCGGCGTAGGGGTTGTGGATCGCCGCCGCCACCACCGCCTTGCGGAGCGGCGGATCTGCTTCGATCCCCTCCCGGATGCGCTCCTCCTCGACCTGGCTGATGACCTTTCGGATGGAGAAGTCGAGGCTCACAGCGACTCGCTCCGAGCAGCCGCAGCAGGCGGATAGGTGTCGTCGAAGAGGCCCACCGGCAGGCCCCTCAGATGGGCAAGTACGTCGTCGAGGTCGGTGACGTCCACATACTTCATGTGCAGATCGAAGAGGGCGATCTTGTGTGACACCTCGCCACGATCGAAGACCGCCTCGTGCGGGATCGTCACCTTGAAATCATTCGAGAGGGCATCGACCGCGCTGGCTCGGACGCATCCGCTGGTGGTGGTGCCGGTGAGGATCAGCGAATCGGCTCTCATCATGGTCAGGTGGCTCACCAGCGGCGTTCCGAAGAAGGCGGACGGCTTGCGCTTCTCGATGAACAGGTCGTCGGGCCGGGGCGCCACCTCGGCAACGATCTCGTTGCCCTTGTGTCCTATCACGTCGACCTCGTCCTCGGCCCGCGTGCTCTTGAGCGACCAGATACCGAGATCGAAGCCGTCGGGACGGCGCGGGTTGGTGGTGTAGATGACCGGAAGGCGCTTGGCGCGGGCCACTTCGAGAATGTCGAGGATGGCAGGGATCCCTCGCTCCCAAGCCTCGGGTCCGCAGGAGTACCGCCACCGCTCGATGGATTCGAGGATCGGCTCGGCCCGGTCCCCGCAGAAGTTGTAGTTGACGTCGATGACCATGATGGCGGGACGCTCGCCGTATCCGGCCCGCCTGCCCCAACCGGCCGCGGCGAAGACCGTCCGATCTGTCTCGGTGAGGACGTCATCCCAGATAGCCATATCTCATCCTCCTACGAGGGCGCCGGAAAAGACGGGACGGGTTGTCCCGCGGTGTCTCGACCTGGGTTTCCTTGCCGACGATCGGGCCAACCGGACATTTTTCAGTGCCCTCCTATCGGACGGGTGTACATGGTGGTTTCGGGAGCGAAGCCGGGGCGGGCGAAGTCATCGGCCAGCCAGCGGTGGGTGGGCGCCACCCGAGCAGGGCTGTTCGCGTCCAGTACCTGATGCTTAGGACCCAACTCGCGAGGCTGGTAGCGGCCCCGCGGGTCTCCGACCGGGCGCATCCCGGGCGAGTCATCCGCCCATTCTGCACTGACCTCGCCCCGCAGGATGGTCATGACGGGCCAGCCGGTGAAGGTGTGGCCTTCCATGATCGACCAGCCGGATCTGGTGTTGATGTGCTCCTTGCCGACCTTCACTTCCCGACCCAGATCGATGATCACCATGTCCGCGTCGAATCCCGGCAGCAGGGAGCCCTTGGTCCCCCAGAGGCCGGAGGTCTTGGCAGGGTTCTCGCAACTCACCTGGACGGCCCGCTCGAGGCTGATCCGCCCCTTGTTGACCCCCTCGGACAGCATGACTGGCAGGAACAACTCCACCCGTGAGAAACCAGTTCGACAGTCCCAGATCACCGGGTCATACATTTCCTCATGCGAAGCCGGCTCCCATCCCACCACGTGATCGGAGCCGACCACATCCACGATTCCCTCGGCCAGCGCCACCCAGAGCGCCTCGATGTTGTCCCGGCGACGAAGCGGGACATTGATCCTCCAGCCGTACTCGGGCTCGGCCCAGAGCCATGGCGGACCGGTCTGCGCGTAAAGCTCCAGACCCTCGGCGCGGGCCCGGGCCACTTCCTCGAAGGACAGCTTGGTGGTGCAATGCTGGAGATAGAGGGGCACATGGCCGGGGGTCTGCATAGCCAGGTAGGCGTATGAGCGAATGTGCTGGGCCTCGAGAAAATCGGGTGAGCGATCGGTCCAGGAGCCGAAGTCGGTGCGGCCGCTACCCCGGAGACGGTCCTCGAAGATCCGCCCGATCTCCCAGTTCTCCGGATGAATGTGGACGATCCCAGGATGGCCGATGTGGCCAACCTCCTCCATCACCAGGTAGACCGTGCCGTCGTCGATACCCGTACCCAGACCGGCCCGACGGGACGGCCAGTTGGTGTCGTCCGCATCTGACATGCCCTTCATCGAACGGGTCTGCAGGTACAGCTTGAAAGAGGTGACCCCGTGCTCCTCGGCATACTGGGGGATCTCCCGGGCGTGCTCGTCGGTTTCGAGCATGTAGGTCAGGTAAGCATCGACATGGCTGTGCTCGTTGATGACATCACGGCCCGACGGGAAGGACTCGTTGAACGAGACCACGTCGGCCTTCCCGACCACTTCCTTGAATGGAACCGTGCCGAGTCGGGTGGTGGGCGCCTGGATACCCCAGGTGGTGATACCCGCTGTCGCAGCCGCCCTCGACTCGGTCTTCATGTCGTAGTCGAACGGCACGTAGCACCCTGGGTGGGCCTCGGAGTCCACCACCCCCGGAAGCACGTAGTTCCCGCGAGCGTCGATGGTCCGTCCGGCGGCCGGCATCAACTCCTCGGGGGCGAGCATGGCCACCTTGCCATCCTTGACACCGATCGCCACCCGGTAGCGTCCGCCTCCCATGACGACAGTGCCGTTGATTACCACCAGATCCAGAGGTTGTTCTGCCATGTGCTCGAGCTCCGTCCTTCAAGCCGTCGGTTCGCCATCTCCCCGGGTCAAGACCGTACTTTGGCCCGGAGCGAGGGTGCCCGGTTCTGCACTCCGAGCATGGTCCGGTTGACAAGCAACAGGAGCATGGAGTAGAACCTGAGCGCGACATTGAGCTTACTTCCTAACGATGCCGGGACCATCCCGAACGAAGCGAGATTGCGCCTGCTCGACCTGCGGAAGCGAGTCGAGGCCTTCGACGGCGCGAGACCGCATGACGACATCGCCCGCCAAGCCATCCGGGAAGCCATCGAGGGCGGACTCGAGGGCAACGCCGGGGTGGGCTGCCTGATAGTCGATCCCGACGGGCAGGTTCTCGTCAGCGACCGCAACCGGATGCTGGCGCCGAGATTCAGGAGCGACCTCCACGCCGAGATGTCAGCGCTGAACCTGTACGAGGACGGACACCCGGATGGAGGGGACCTGAGGGGCCACACGCTGATTACCTCGCTGGAGCCGTGCGAGATGTGCACGATCAGGATCATCAACTCGGCGGTCACTACCACCCTCTACGTAGCGAGCGACGTCGGTAAGGGAGGCATAACCGGCCCCAACGCCCTAGCCCCACATTGGGCGCGCCTTGCCGAGCCTCTGAACTTCGCCCGAGCCGACTGCTCGGAGGAGTTGAGCGACATCTCGCTGGAGGTGTTCACCACCACGATCGGTGGGGTGGTCGAGAAGATGATGGCTCGCAGGCGAAGATAGTGATTGGCAGTAATGTTTACCGGATATAAACTATAAGAAATAGTAGTTGGTAGGCTCGCAGGCGGCGGATCACCGGTTTGCCACCTGTGGCAACGCCTTCGACCGCGACCGGTGTCCGCCGCTAATCTGCCCTGACCCCCACCGGGGGACACTACGAAGTGTAACCACCGTGTTTACCGTAGGCCAATAGCATCACTCCAGCACACTGACCACTGGCGACTGACCACTGGCCCACTAGAACATGATGGAGGGGGGCTCCATCGGGCTGGGCCGGCCTCCGTACAGGAGTTCGCAGTGCCCGGGGGTGTGCCCGACGAATACCGGATGACCATGGCGGACGATCTCGGCGGGCATGAGGCAGGCGCCCATCGTCCCGTCCGGATGGACCACCACCTTGGCGACCGTGGTCTGGGCGCTCACCGGGTTGATGCGCCGCCAGATGATATGACCCAATCCCCAGGCCACGATCTTGCCGTCGATCTCGCCTAGCGGCCCAACCCGGTGCTGGTGATGGCCGAAGATTATGTCGGCCCCTGCAGCCACCATGGCTTCGGCATGCGCGATGTCATCCGGACGGGGTTGGGTGTCGAGTTCCCTACCCCAGTGGATGGTCACGATCACGAGGTCGGCGATCTCGGCGGCTCGCTCCACCGCCGCCACCATGTCGGCCCGATCATCACCGCTGGCGATGCCCGGCCGGTCGTCGGTCGCCAGCCACGACCGGCTGAGTAGTACACCGCCGAACCCCAGCACGGCGATCTTCCACCCGCGGATCTCGAGTAGGGCGGGGCTGTAGGCCTCCTCGTAGTCCGACCCGGCCCCGACCGGATGGATGCCCGCTGCCCGCAGGTTGGCGACCGAGTCGACCAATGCCTCGCGCCCGAAGTCCAGCGAGTGGTTGTTGGCCTGGCTGGCCACGTCTATGCCGGCCTTCAGAGCGGAGGGAAGGGATGCCTCGTCGCAACGGAAGTTGAATGCTCTGGGTTCCGGCCGGCCCAGATCGGAGACGACGCACTCCATGTTGATAACCGTCAGATCATCCCTCAGGAAGATGCCGTCGAGCCCTGACCACGCGTAGGCATATCCCTCCGAACGGAACGTCGGTACGTAGACGGGATCGAGAGCCACGTCACCGATTCCGTGGATGATCAGGGTCTCTCTCGGACGCACCGGCGGAAGGGAGGTGGTGGTCGTCGTACCATCCGAGTAGAGGGTGGTCGAGGGGGTAGTGGAAAGGGTGGTCGAGGTGGATGGCGAAGTGGTGGAAGGCGTGGTGTTGGTCGCCTCCGCAGCAGGCGGAGTGGAAGAAGCCGCCGAGGTGGAGGGAGGTGCCTGCGGGATGGTCGTGACAGCCAAAGTATCCGTGCTCGTCACCGAAGGTTTCCCGCTCACCGGGTTGGTCGGCTCCACCCCTGCCCCAGGTTCGCTCACGCTATTCCCGGGACGATCCGCCGAGGCAGCCGATGAGCCGCACGCGGCCGTGCCCATCACCAGCAGCACGAGCACCGCGATCTGTAGCTTGTTCACTCGACTCACGCTCTGGCTCCGCCAACGGCTCCCGCCGCCACTGAGGAAGGGACCGGTGTGATGGCGCGATCCTAACCCCGGAACCCTTCTCTCCAACGGTATCTCCCGACTCGGTCGGGAGGTCGCACACGACAACGACTGCCGGACCCGCCACCCGCCACCCGCCAAACAGGCATTCACGGTGGCGTGCCGGCCGGCCACCGTCTCCGACCCCCTCTCGGCCTCATGGCCTCTATTCTTGGGTCGGGCTGACCACCAGGCAATCACTCCCCCGCGACAACGAAACCCGACTGAAGGAGCCGAGCGATCGACGCCGACATCACCACCGTCGAGATGGTTTTCCGCCTCATCCCGTTGCTGATCCTGCTCGGGACCGCAGTGATGGGCGCCATCGTGGTGCTCAACAACGTCACCGCACCCGGGGCCAACCTGGCTTTCGTCGAGCACATCATGACGATGGACACCACCAACATGGACGAGGGAACGCAGTGGCGGGCGATCCGGTCGCCGATCCTCCACCGGATCGCGTTCGTCTCGATCCTCGTTCTCGAGGTGGCGGTCACGGTGCTGTCACTGGTCGGCAGCTACTTCCTGGCTGCCAACCTCGGAGCGCCGGCCGATGCCTGGGAGGCGGCCAAACTGTTCGGCTACCTGGGATTCATGGCAGCCCTGGTGGTCTGGTTCCTCGTCATCCAGGTAGTGGGCGCCGAGTGGTTCGTCAGTTGGCAGTCGGAGGGCTGGAACGCCATCCGTGACTCCACCCGGATCAACCTGATCACCCTGGCCGGCGTGATCCTCCTCCGGCTCGCGTAGCCCCGCCCCGTTGCCGGATACAATTTCCAGCATGCGACTCCGCCACCGGCTACGCCGGAAATCCCTAGCAGTCCTCCCGGTCGTCACGCTGCTGGTTGTAGGGTCGATGGCCTGCGGCTCAGACGACGACACGACCTCCGGGATCACCCAAACCGGGATCACCAGAGCCCCGGATCCAGCCACCGATACAACAGCCGGCGCCAGACCCGAGCCGGTCGAAGAAACCACCACTACCACGATCGGGGCGGACGAACCGGCCGCGGAGGATCTGCCGGCCTACATCAGCCATGTGGAAGTGCTCATACTGGAATCCTTCCCGCCGCAGGTGTCGGTGGAGATCGAAGGGGACCATCCCACACCTTGCCACGAGACCCTCACCGAGGTCACCGAGGACGGGAATGACTACACCGTCATGGTCTGGAGCGTGGCGCCGGAGCCAGGCGCCATGTGCGCCCAGGTGCTGGAACCGTTCGAGGTGGTAGTAGCGATCGGGAACGGGTTCGAACCAGGGGACTACACCGTGACGGTGAACGGGGAGACCTATCCGTTCTCCATCTGATCGCTCCCCGGCACGTCCCGCAGCTCGGGCAGCGGGTCCGGGTGGAGGGGTTCGGCCACCGATTGTGGCCGGCGCCTTCCGGAACTTCCAACGGGTCTCGGCGATCCTGTTGCTATTCGCCACGGCCTGCGGGACGAGCGGACAGGATGCGAACCCCTCCACGGAACCCCCGACCACTCCGGCAACCACGACCACCACCTCACGACCGACCACAACCACCGTATCAGTCCCGTCCACCACCACGTCGACCTCCACTATGACCACCCTTCCCACCACCACAACGCCGGCAGGGCCGCCCGCGGCGCGGGAGATCGTCATCTCGGAGCCGGCCGGGATACGCACCATGGACCCGATCAACTCCGACGGCAGCGGTCGAGACGCTCCGGCGTTGACCACCGTGTACGAGACCCTGGCCTGGACCAGCCCCTCGGGGGAGGTACTACCCCGGCTGGCCACCGAATGGAGCGTCTCCGAGGACCGCAGGACCTACACCTTCCACCTCAGGCGGGGCGTCAGGTTCCACAACGGCGCCGACTTCACGGCTCAGGACGTGGTCTACAGCGTCACGCGCGCCCTCGCCGAGGGAAGCCCGGTCGTACGCCAGCGGGCCCGGAACCTGGAGGGCGTGACCGCGACCGACGACTACACGGTCGTCTTCCATCTGAGGGCGCCCTCCAGCGCCTTCCTGTTCGAAGTTGCAGACCCCACCGGATCCGGGTTCTCTTCGATCCTGACCGAGACGGCACCCGCCCACGGAACGGCGCCGGTCGGGACCGGGCCGTTACGGTTCGTCTCCCACGTGCCCGGCTCGGAGCTGGTTCTCGAACCCAACCAGGACTACTGGGATCCATCCGCCGTCCCCGGCTACCGACGCCTCCGGATTCGCATCATCGAGGAAGAGCCGAGCCGGGTGGCAGCCCTCAAGGCGGGAGAAGTCGCACTGATCCGGACGGACACCATCGAGGCAGCGGCCGGACTGGTCGGGAACCCGCTGCTGGAGGTGGTGGGAATACCGGAATGGACCATCTGGCTCCACGCCGCCCGCACGGGCACGACTGCGGACGGCGCGGTGATTCGGGCCGCATGGCTGTCCCTGGACCGGCAAGGGCTGGCCGACATCGCCTTCGCAGGCGAAGCGGCGCCGTGGTCCACCTCCCATCCCCTGCTGGCGTACGGTCAGGGTCCCACCGAGTTGCCCGGATACCAACGGGATGTCGAGGCGGCCACGCAGATCCTGGCGGAGGCCGGGTACGAGGACGGGGTCAGCCTCGAACTGCTCTATCCGGATCAGGACGGGTACCCGGACGCTTTTTTCGAGGTCCTGGCGGCCTCGTGGACCGAGGCCGGGATCAGAGTCCAGCCGGTGCCCGTTGACCAAGCCACCTGGATCGCCAGGCTCGTCACCTCGGATTACGACCTGACCGTCACCCTCCACGGCTGGTACGCCAACCCCTACCGCTACGTGCTCCCGAGGCCGGGCTGGCAGGCGCCTCCCGAGGGTGTCCTCCCCGAGTTGGTCCCGGCTCTGACCGACCTGGCGACCGCAAGCGACAAAGATCGCCCGGATGCCTTCCGGAGGGTCCAACTGCTCGAGGCGGAGCACGGATACCCCTTCACCGGGGTGGTCTACGTCAACTCGCACCACGTCTACCACACCGACCTGATCGAGAACCCAGACGTGACCGGCTCGGTAACGGGCGACCGGCGCGATCTCTACCTCTCCCTGGTGCCGGCCGGGCTGCTGCCCATACCCTCGAAATAGCTTCTGCGCCAGGCACAAAGACCGATGCGCGGAAGGACGGCTCTCTAGGGCGCGGTCCGGGGGTCCCTGCTACAGTGACCCGGCCAACCGTTCCGGCACCGACAGACGTAGTGCATAGTCTCATCCGAGCCCTGGCTCCAGATTCGGTGAAGCCCTTTGGGATCGGAGAGCGACAGGCGCTATAAATAAAGGTTGCGCCGGTACGCGGCGTGATCCTTGGGAATTGACTGTGCCCAACATGGCAAGCAATCGAGCGGAAGGACCCTGTATGAAGAAGTTTCGTGGCGCCATCATCTTGATGGTGGCCCTAGCGTTGCTGGCGTCAGCCTGCGGCGGTGGCGACGATACGGCCGAGGCCGACGCTGCCGCGGCCCAGGCGGCGGCCGCGGCAGCCGCGGCCCAGGCGGCCGAGGCGGAAGCCCAGGCGGCGGAAGCCCAGACGCAAGCCGATGCGGCAGCGGCCGAAGCTGCGGCGGCCCAGGCGGCTCTGGAACAAGCTCAAGCCGACCTCGAGTCCACCAAGATGGCGGCAGAGGAAGGCGATGCTGAGGCTCAGGCGGCTCTGGAAGAAGCCCAGATGAAGGCCGATGAAGCTGCTGCAATGGCTGAGGAAGCTGCTGCGATGGCTGAGGAAGCCGAGATGCAGGCCGAAGAGGCCCAGATGGCTCTGGAAGAATCCATGACGGTCACGGCGCCGGAGATCCGCGCTGCCGAGGTTGCCATGGGAATCTATCCGTGCTGCGCCGACCTGGCCTACTGGCAGATCCCGATCGAGCTGGGCTGGTGGGAAGAATGGGGTATCACCATCACCCCGAACCAGCCGACCTATCACTACTTCACCGCCTCCCAGGAAATCGTTCCCTGGTTGGAGCGTGGTGACGGCGATGTTGCGCAGGGCTGGGTACCTGGCGTTTTCGGAACTCTGGAGACCTTCGGTCAGAGCATTCCACCCATCCACTTCGCTGACATCTATGTCGGCTATGCCATCCTGGTGGCCCCGGACAGCGAGGCCAAGACTGCGATCGAGTTCATGGACGAGGGCATGAGCTTCTCGGACGCGGCCACGGCAGCGGTACAGCAGCTGGTCGGTAAGGAAGTCCATATCCCGCCGCACAGCACGACGCAGTCCCAGTACTCGGATGCCTTCTTCGCCTACCTGCCCCAGTGGTGGGAGGACGTGCAGGAGGACATCGCGGCTCTCGACGGTGAAGGCAACCAGTTGATCCTCCTCAATAGGGACGGAACTCCTGCCCTTGATGACGCCGGGAATACGCAGCCGATCCGCATCACCACCAACGACTGGCGTAACTACTCCACTCCGGTGTATGTGGACGACCCGACCATCGTGCAGCTCTCGGCGCAAGCGGGCCGTATCGAGTTCGCCATGCCCTATGGTGCTCCGACCCTGGTGCAGATGATGCGCAACGGTTGGGATCCGCTGATCAACTTCGCGATGATGTACGACCATGACGCTGCCTCGCAGCAGACTGCCATCGCCTCGGCCACCGTTGGTGGCACCGGCCTCCTGGCTCGTCGCGCGTGGGTCGAAGAGAACCCGGATGTCGCATATCGCGTTGTCGCGATGGCGAACCGTATTCTCGCCTATCTCGAGGACCCCGAGAACCAGGCCACTGGTTGGGAGATCGAGGCCAACATCATCAACGAGAAGCGCGGCCTCACCATGGAGCCTGAAGACATCGGAGTGATCTGGGATACGATCGATCCGTCCTTCAACTGGGAAGACCAGGAGGCTCTGTGGGATCTGAGCTTGCCGAGCTACCATCCCGAAACAGTTTTCAGGACCCAGATCGAGGCCCTGAAGGCAAGGGGAGTCCTGTCCGAGACTTACGACACTCAGGCGGGATTGGAAGAGTTCTTGCTGGCTCAGGAGATCTACTACGACCTCCGGGACATGCAGGATCGCTCTGATGACCTGTTCGCTCGGGCGAGTGGCATGTCGCTGTCAGACAGCCAGCAAGCTCTGGTCGACCAGGCCCAGGCCCTCTACGACAATTACAACTTCTACGACAGTCTTCGCTTCCTTGAGGCAGCCCTGATCGGCTAGTCTCACGAATCGAAGAAAACGTGACTTGCCTGTAACAGGCGAGTGAGAAGAGCCGGCGCGGGGTCGGATCATTATCCGGCCCCGCGTTGGCTTGTGAGCGTAACCCAACCAGACCGCCCTTCTAGAGCACTCCGTCAGTCGCCACCACTCAAAGGGGATTGATATCCAGTGACGATGACCTCCAAAGACGTACTCGATGTGCGAGCCAAGGCACAACGAGAAAAAAGACGGCGCAGAATTGCCAGTATCATCTATATTGTAATAGGGATAGCGCTCTTTTTTGTTGCTTGGATACTGCTTGCCCACGAGAAATCTCCTTGGAACTACGACATCCCTCCGCCATTCGGCGCGGTCGGCCCCTTCCAGGACATACTCCAGGGAGTGTGGGGGATCTTTCAGGGGGAAGGCGCCATAGCCCACTTCTGGCGCAACCTTGGAACCAGCCAGGACATGAAGATCAAGTTCGTCCACGCCTGCCCGGATCTGCATCCGGCAAACGTCAACAATCCGTTCAGACAGGTCATCTCCAGCCTGATGGGATGGAAGTACACGGCTGAAACCGCCATTGCGACCGGCGGTCCTTCGCCGGTTCCTTTCGTCCAGCTACCTGATTACTGCTACGGCTACGGGATCCATCTGCTTGTAACGATCGTCCGTATTCTGATCGGCGCTGCGTTGGGCACCATCGCCGGCCTTGCGATCGGTCTGTCGAGCCTTGTTTTCCCGAAGGTTGCCCAGGTATTCACGCCGATCGCCTCCTTCTTCGGAACCGCCCCCATCTTCATCGCCGCACCGTTCTTCGTTATCTGGTTCGGCGTCGAGGTACCGATCATGACCACCATCGGCCTGGTGACCTTCTACACGACCCTGCTCATGTACTTCTTCAGCAGGCGGGCCGCCGAGAACATTCCCGTCGGGATCGTCGAGTCGGCCCTCACCCTCGGCGGAACGCCTCGTTCGATCTTTCGCTGGGTCTACCTGCCCGGCACAGTGCCCGAGATCGCAGGAGGCTTCCGCATAGCACTTGCGGGCGCCTGGGGCTTGGGCGTGCTGGTCGAGGTGCTCGGCATCCAGGTCGGAGGAGGGCACCTGATCGACATCTGGAGGTTCTTGATCGGCCAACTCCAAGCGCCATCGGCACTCGTGGCGTTGATCACCTTCTACGCTGCTCTCGCGGTGGTGGTCGACGCAATACTGCTGGTGATCATCCGTTACCTGACCAGGTGGTCCGAGGCTGGCCGCCGACTAGGGCTGTAGACAAGGAGGAAACAGCTATGTCAAGAGTTGTCAGCTTCGAGGGCCTCTGGTGCGTGTTCGAGCACCGGTCCGGCCAACTGGTCAACGCCCTCCACGACGTAAATTTCCAAGTACAACCCGGCGAGTTCGTCTGCGTGGTCGGAAGGTCCGGCCACGGGAAGACGACCCTTCTACGGGTCCTGGCCGGACTTCAACCACCGACCGCCGGCCAGACACGGCTGGGAGATTCGGTGGTCGAAGGACCTGGCGCCGACCGGGCGATGGTGTTCCAGCAGGACACGGTCTTCCCCTGGCTTCACGTCCGAGAGAACGTCGAATTCGGCCTCCGCGCCCTGAAAGTAGACGATGCCGAGCGCGAGAGAACGACGGCCCACTGGTTGGAGGCGGTCGGGCTGACCGACTTCGCTGATTCGTGGCCCCGGGAGCTCTCCGGAGGCATGCGCAAACGCGTGGCGCTGGCATCAGCCATGGCCGTCGGCTCCGATGTGATCCTCATGGACGAGCCCTTCGGATCGCTCGACTACTTCACTCGACGCAATCTCCATGACGTACTCCTGGACTTGTGGGAAGCGACACAGAAGACCATTTTCTTCGTGACCCACGACATTGAGGAGGCTCTGATACTGGCCGATCGGGTAATCCTCCTGGCTGAAGGAAAGCTGGTAGATGACATCCCGGTCAACCTGCCTCGCCCTCGTGACGAAGACATTCGAGCGAGTACCGCCGCCGTGGATATCACCAAGACGATCCTGGCCCACTTGGGAATCACCGAAGAGGAAGCGACCCAGGTTTGATCCCCACCCGACTATTGCGGATCCTATTCTGGGTCGGATGGGCCGTTTGGTTCTTCATCTCGGCTCTGCTCGTCCTCGCTATTACGCCGCTGGGAGACTGGCAATTCGAAGAGGGCATACTCCATCTGACCTGGCAATACCTCTTCTTCTGGACGGTCTTGTTCTGGGCTTACACATTCGTCTTCCGGTTCCGAAGGTCGACCGCAGCCATCACGAGGATCGGCAAGGCCATTGTCGGTATGCCTCAGCGCATCGTGAAAGCTGCAAAAGACAACCCTCTGTTCTTCATCACCTGGGCGGTTCTGCTGGTGGGCTGGCAGCTCATGTCATACATCGCGCCCAAGGGGACACTCGAGCATCCGCTGGTACCGGGGTTTGACTACATCATCTACAACGCCCTTTACAGATTGTCCGGTAACTGGGATCTGTTCGGAGGGTTCACCGTGGCCGGGCTCACCCTCCAATTCGGAGCGCTGGCGCCCTTCCCCGCCATAGACGGTCCTGAGTCGAGGACCTGGACCGCCGTGTTCCTGGCCTTGGGCTTCCACTCCGTCATGACCCTGTCCCGCCTGATAGCCGGCTTAGGTGTCGGATTGATAGCCGGTCTGGCCACCGGTCTTGCCCTCCCCTACTGGTCCGCCCTGCGCCAGATCTCCTGGGCGCCGTTCAACTTCCTCAGAATGATCCCGTTGCTGGCAGCGATCCCCTGGATGCAGTTCGCCCTAGGGGTCGACCTCCGTGCTACCACGCTCTTCATCGGCTTCGGGGTGTGGGTGATGCTGGTGGTGGCGACCATGAACGCCGTGGCCAACGTGCCCGACAGGTTCATCGAAAGCGCCCGTACTCTGGGTGCGTCGCGGCTTCGCACCTATTTCAAGGTAATCGTGCCGGGGGCCATGCCGGAACTGCGCACCGCGCTCCTGCTGGCCGGCGGGCTCGGGTGGTCGTTGACGATCGCCGCCGAGTTCTTGGGCTTCCCGACCGGATTGGGCTTCATGGCCGCCGCGGCGGTTCAGGAAACCAACACGGCCCGCCTGGTGATCGTGGCCATCGTGGTCGCGCTCTATTCGCTCCTGACCTTCTACCTGCTCAACCAGATGTTCAACCGGATGGTCAGCTGGATGCCGCAACGTACCAGTGGGACCACGGACATCTCCAAGGTGGCTGGCGCCGCCGGCGCCGCAGGTCGCGCTGGAGACCAACTCCACGAATAGTCCGAATCGACAACCGGTTCAGTCCACGGCAATGACCCGGTCAGGACACGGATCATGCTGACTGGGGCGGTATTCGGGTTGATCACGGCGGTGACGCTGGGCGTCAACAACCTTCTCACGGCGGTCGTGGCCCGCCGATTCGGGGTACTCCGCTCCACCACCTTCACCCTGACCATCGCCTTCGTGGTGATGATCGCCTGGGCATTGGTGATCGGTGTGCCCTTCCAGATCACTAGGGACCAGATCCTCCTGCTGGGCCTGCTCGGGGCCGCCGCAGCCACCTCGTTCCTGGGAAGCTACATGGCCCTGCGGCTCGGTCCGGTCTCGGTGGTGAGTCCCATCAGCGCCCTGTCGGGCGCCATCACGGTGCTCTATTCCTACTGGTTGCTCGCGGAGAGGCCCACCGCGGTGCAGTGGATCGGGATTCCCATCGCCGCGGCAGGAGCGGTCCTGGCCTCGCTGGTCATCGAGAAGGGCACCAAGATCCGCCTGGTCACATGGGGTCCGGTCTTCGCCATGATCGCGGTGCTGGTGGGGTCGCTCTCGAACGCCGGGCTGAAGATCCCCATCCGTGACGGCCTCGACTCCAACTGGACCATCATCACCCAGCGGTTCTACACCGTGGCCTACGTCGCCCTGGTGTTCGTGATCATCGCCCGCATAACCCAGGCCAGGGAGCGAGAGGGCAAAAAGTCGCGTTTGGAGGACTGGGACCGGAGGCAGTCGAAGGTCACTTGGCGCAACGGATGGCTCCTGGGCTTGGTCGGGGTCATCGACGCCGTCTCCTTCGTGACGTTCGGATACGGTCTGGCCTATGCGCCGGCCTGGCTCATCGGGTTGCTCTCCCAGAGCGGACGGGTCATCGCCGTGATCGGCGGGGTGATCTTCTTCCACGAGCGGCTCCACCACCTGCAGTGGACGGGGGTAGCGCTGGTCGCGGTCGGTCTAGTGATGTCCATCGCCGGCTAGATGGGAACGGAGACCGATCTCCTCCCGCCCACTGGCACTCTCATTCCTCTATAGCTGAGCCATATGCTACTATCCACAATGGAGGACAACGTTATGATTCACGGCACGGAGAGTGTGATGACAACATTGACCTACCAGGATGCAGCCCGGCACCTACTGGCCCAAGGCTTCGAGGAACTGGCCGCCGGAGACTCCCGGCAGGCATCGGAGAAGGGATGGGGCGCGGCAGCGCAGATGATCAAGGCCGTCGCCTCCAGCCGCGGTTGGAAGCATGACAGTCACGCCTCTCTTTACGGTGTGATCGACCGGCTGGTGAAGGAAACCGGCGATGATGGTATCCGCAGCCGGTTCAGTACAGCCAACGCCCTCCACCAGAACTTCTACGAGAACTGGGGCGGCACCGACTATGTGGCCGGAGGGCTGGCAGAAGTACGTGGCCTGCTCGACCGGCTGGAACCGCTGCTGGACCACCAGGGAACCGAACCTGTGCCCACCACCTAGCGGTCCGCGCCGGCGAAAGAACGCGAAAATCCCGCCGGGCCCTCCCCCTCCGCCACCACCTTGGTGTCGAGCGCGTCCCGTCCTACCCCGGGCGGGCCGCCTCAACAGAATGTTCCCTCACGCCACCCGGTCGACGTCCGAACCGGACAGCAGGTGCTTACGGTTATCCAACACCGTAAAACGAGGGTGTGACATAGACGAGGATGTGATGTCAGCGATCCCGCCCTGGCGCTCAGGGGCTGATCAGACCTCGGGGAAGTTGTACTGGAACACTCCCCCGGTCCGGACCATCTCCGCCGCGATCCCCTCCGCATGCCGGATGAACCGGTTCAGCATGGCGTTGATCTGATCCGGCACATCCTGGAGAGCCTTGTGACCAGCACCAACCGGCTTGCCGATCACCACCTGAGGGCACAGCTCGCGCAGCAGCTCCAGATCGAGGTCGGGCTGGCCACAGTCGATGTACAGGTAGGGGCACTTCACGCCTCGCATGATCGGTTCGGCGTCGAATCCCATCATCCCCTTCCATCCGTTCAGGATCACGTGGTCGGGCACCTCGGCCAGCCGATCGGAAATGGTGGCGACCCGGGACGGGTCGTCGGTCGGCAGATAGGAAGCGCTCAGGAACATGCGCAATGTCTCACGGAAGTCGCTCTCGGCAGTCATCAGATGATCGAAGGGACCGTGGTGTTGCTGGTGCCAGCCGGGGATGTTGGAGGGCGAGTCAAGGCTGGCAATGGCCCCCACCAGTTCGGGGTGGCGGGAAGCGGCGGAGATGATCACCTGGCCGCCCATGCTCTGGCCGACCAGCACCGGCTTCTCGAGACCCAGCTGCCGGATGAGTTCCGCTACATCGTCACCGTGCTGTTCCATGGTGTACACCACATCAGGCTTGTCACTCTCACCATGGCCCCGTAGGTCCACGGCGACGCAACGGTGGTCGGGCGAGAAGTACTCCTCCTGGAATCCGAAGCCGGTCCGGTTACCGAAGCCGCCATGGATGAAAACGATGGCCGGGTCTCCCGACCCGACCTCGTGGTAGGCGATACGCACGCCGTCGGAAGTGGTAATGCTTTGGGTAGTCATGCCAGCGAGCTTAGCCCTGCCGGGCATGGGCCTCTCCGGAAGCGCGGTCGAACTAGACCTCCGGGAAGTTGTACCGAAAGACTCCGCCGGTGCGAACCATTTCCGCCGCGATCCCGTCGGCATGGTGGATGAACCGGTTCAGCATGGCGTTGATCTGATCCGGCACCTCCTGGAGAGCCTTGTGGCCGGCACCCACCGTCTTGCCGACCACCACCTGCGGACAGAGCTCGCGCAGCAGATCCAGGTCCAGGTCGGGCTGACCGCAGTCGATGTACAAGTAGGGACACTCGACCGCACGGAGCGTGTCGGTGGGGTCGTATTCCACCTTGCCACCCCAACTGTTGAGGATCACATGGTCAGGCACCTCCGACAGGCGTTCGGCCATCTTCTCGAGCCGGGAGGGATGGTCGGTTGGTAGATAGGCGGCGCTGAGGAATGCGATCAACGTCTCCCGGAAGGGGCCGTCCTCGGTCATCAGATGGTCGTAGGGACCGTGGAAGCGCTGATGCCAGCCGGGAATGTTGCTGGGAGAGTCCAGGCTCGCGACGGCCGTTACCCGATCCGGGTAGAAGGCGGCAACCGAGATGACCACCTGGCCGCCCATGCTCTGGCCGACCAGCACCGGCCTGTCGAGGCCCAGCTGCTGGATGAGTTCGGCCACGTCGTGCCCGTGCTGCTCCATCGTGAGCGGCTGGTCCGGCTTGTCGCTGTCGCCGTGACCGCGCAGGTCGACCGCTATACAGCGATGGTTCGGGGAGAAGTACTCCTCCTGGTTGCCGAAGCCACGCCGGTTGCTGTAGGCGCCGTGGATGAAGATGATGGCCGGGTCTCCCGACCCGACCTCGTGGTAGGAGATCCGGGTGCCGTCGCTGACTGTGATCGATCTGGTTGGGTGGGTCATGCCGCCGAGGTTACTCGCTGTCGATCCTGCCGTACACGGCCTCGGCGAGCCTTTGGAACTCCCTGTAGCAGTCTTGGACAGCCCTGGTGTGTCCACCGATAGCTCCGTCCGCCGGCTTGAGCGCGAACATGGGTTTACGTGCTTCCTGCGCCATCGGCATAAGGCTTCGAAAGTGCTTGAGTGAGGCGAGGCAGTTGGGATCATCACGCACGGCGGGAGGGTGTTCCAGATCCTGATCGCGGACCTCGCTTGAGTAGACACCGGGGATACGATCCATCCAGCGCGCGTAGGCCATGACTGGACGATCGAGGCGGATCGCGTGCTGCATAACCACATAACCGATCGGCCGCATCGCGCCCTCCGGCAACTCCAAGCCCTTTACCGGATTCCGTTCGCGTCGCTCGGCCCATTGTGCACGCCAGTCGCGAAGCGTCGGACCAAGATTACGCAGTCCTTGCAGTGAGTACAGATCCGGCGCTAACGGAACGACTACGTAATCCGCCGCAGCCAACGCCGCCCGGTTTAGAGCTCCGAGGTTGGGTCCTACATCAACCAGCACCAACTTAGCCTCTGCTTCGGTCGCGGCCCGTCGCAGCACACGCCCCAGGGCGGAAACAACCCGAAAGGCTCGCGGCTTCCGGTCCAGGCAGTCCGGCCACTGCCTAGTAATCTCGTCCTCGGCCGCAGCCAGCCGCAGATCACCGACGACCAGATGCAGGCCCGGACTGGGCATACTGAGTTGAGGAGAGCTGATATCGCCCGTTCCCTCCAATAGTGGCTCCAAGGATTGATACACGGTGCAACCCGATTCATACATCCAGAACCTTTCGAGGCTCTGATCATCGATGAACATACTGGTGAGGTTCGCCTGCGGATCAAGGTCAGCAGCCACCACGTTCCGCCCAAGGTCGGCGTACATCCACGCCAAGTGGTAGACCAGGGAGGTCTTGCCAACACCACCCTTGTTGTTAAAAAAAACTACGGTCTTCATAGTGACGGTCTCATGATGACACTCACACGGGCGGGATCGAAGTGGAACTCAGGCATGGGATTTCCGTTAAGGCTCATCTCCCTCTGTGCCAGTGGTATCCCCACTCCGAAACGCTGAGCGAAACCCAGATTATGCATTATCTCGGCCAGCAGCGGATTTCGGTAGTCGGTGGTGCCCTTACCGATGTTGTCAGACGTCACCTGGCCATAGAGCCCGCCCGGGTTGGCGATCTCGATGCGGTCGGAAAACCAGTGGACACGGACTGGGGCATTGGTACCGTCATACCGGCGGTGCATCACGGCGTTGCGCGCCAATTGTTGAAGAGCGACCAGTGGATAATCGGGCTGTCTCGTTTCTCTCATTTGGCTCGTCATGTCAACTCTGGTTCGTATATTGAGGCGCAGGAGCTCGTCGAGCCGAGTCAACACGTCTTCGAGCCGGCCCGTCAAGCGGTGCTCGGCCTGGATCGGGTCGGTGATCTCGGTGCCGTCAAGGCGCAGCATCTGAACGTAGGCACCCGGAAGCCAACCCAAGGGATCCGTGCTAAGCGCCAGGAGAGCACCCCATGTAGGTTTCTGATCCACCAACAACCTCAGCGAGCGGAGTTGGTGGTGAAGAGACCGCTGGTTCTGATCAAGGACATCCGTAGCGACCGATCTAGGGAGATACTCTAATTCGATGTAGCTGAGATCCAGGTCCTCAAGCGTCGCGTCGCGGCAAGGACGCATATCAAAGGGAAGATCTCCAGCCGCACGGCGTTCCGAGAGACGCTGCTCTTCCTCGGCCGTCGCCGTCCGCGTGGTAGGGCCGATTCGCACCCAGACCCGTCCTCTGTAGCGGACCGGTGGATTCCAGGATGGCTCGACAACCATGACGGTCACCTCACAACCACCCAGGTCACGTTTCTCAACCGTGATCGACGGCAGGGGAATAGTGTTGCCGTCATCACGCACGGCCGCCAGATCCTTCAGCAGTTGGTCGCTGACCGATATACCGGAGTAACTACCGTCATCCTCGACCCCTATGAGCAACACGCCCGGTTGACCATGGTTGGGTAGGTCGTTGGCGAAGGCGCACACGCTGCGACGTATCTTCCCGCCGTCACTCGCCGAGCGTTTGCGTTCTACGCGATCGGACTCAAGGTCCGCGCACATTCGCTCTAGCTCTCGGTCGGATAAGGGATGCCTCATAACTGCCGAATCAGAGTAGCGGTCAGTCGCGCCCCGGTCAGGTCTGCGGGAAGTTGTACCGAAACACTCCCCCGGTCCGGACCATCTCCGCCGCGATCCCCTCCGCATGCCGGATGAACCGGTTCAGCATGGCGTTGATCTGATCCGGCACGTCCTGGAGAGCCTTGTGGCCGGCTCCCACCGTCTTGCCGACCACCACCTGAGGGCAGTGCTCGCGCAGCAGATCGAAGTCCAGGTCGGGCTGGCCGGAGTCGACGTAGAGGTAAGGGCAGGTCATCCGGCGCAAGGTTCCGCTCGGCTCGTAGGCCTTCATCGCGTCCCAGGCCCGGACGATCATGTGGTCGGGTATCCCGGCCAGTCGCTCCTCAAGCCCCCCGACCCAGGACGGATCGTCGGTGGGCAGGTAGGCGGCAGCCAGGAAACGGTGCACACCCTCCCGGTAGGGACCGTCGAACCTGATCAGATGATCGAAGGGCGAGTGGAAGCGCTTCTGCCACCCGGGAATGTTGCTAGGCGAATCCAGGCTGGCCACCGCCCGAACCAGATCGGGATGGCGAGCGGCCACCGAGATGACCACCTGGCCGCCCATACTGTGACCGACCATGACGGCCGGTGGTAGGGCGAGGTGGCGCATCAGCTCCGCTACATCGTCGGCGTATCGGGCCATCGAGTAGACCTGGTTGGGCTTGTCGCTCTCACCATGGCCTCTCAGGTCCACGGCAATGCACCGATGGCTCGGAGAGAAGTACTCCTCCTGGTTGCCGAAGGCTTGCCGGGTTCCGTAGATGCCGTGGATGAAGACGATGGGCGGATCGTCGGCGCCCACCTCGTGGTAGGCAATACGTACCCCGTCAGAGGTGGTGAATGATGAACTCATGAGGCCGAGCATACCGCCGGGCCGGCCGGCGGAGCCCGGCGGATACCGCCTTTCTCGGGCGGCCGTCTTCCACAGGGGCGCTCCTCACCGCGGCGCATTGACAACCCGGCAACAGAACCCTGCTCGATATCGCCAAGAGCGCGAAAATCGCGGCCGGCGGGCTACCTATCTGAGAAGAAGTCCAGGACCGTCGATGCGGCTTGCTCGACCTGGGAGTCGGTGATCTGGGGGAAGCAGGGCAGGCCGATCATCTGGGAGGCGGTGCGCTCGGCCACCGGTAACGAACCCGCCCCGAGACCCATCCACTCGTAGGCGGGATGGAGATGGAGCGGGGGGTTGTAGTACAGCCGGGTGGCGATACCGTTGGCGGCGAGATGGGCGCGAGCCCGGTCGCGGAGGTGCGCGGGCACCAGCACGTTGTAGGCGAAGTAGACATGGCGCGCCCAAGGCGCCTCGTGGACAGCCGTCACCGGCGTCCCGGCGAAGGCCTCTCTGTAGAGATCGGCAGCACGCCGGCGGCCCGCGATCCGGTCTTCGAGCGTCGGGAGCTTGGCGGCCAGAAGCGCAGCCTGGAGGGTGTCGAGGCGCTGGTTGTAACCCTGTTCCAGTACCGTCCAGCCGTGGCCCCCGGTCAGATCCTTGCCCGAGAGCTTCTGTCCGGGTGCGTGACCGTAGTTGCGGAGCACCCTGACGCGGTGAGCCAGATCAGGGTCGTCGGTGACCACGATCCCCCCGTCGCCGTACCCGCCCAGGATCTTCCCAGGCGCCAGGCTGAAACACCCGAGGGGCCCGAAAATTCCGGTCTTGCGGCCTTTGTACTCGGCGCCCACGGCGAGGGCCGAGTCCTCCAACACCACGATCCCGTGCCGGTCGGCAACCGCGCGGATCGGGTCCAGGTCGGCGGGATGGCCGAACAGGTGGACCGGGAGGATCACCCGGGTCCGCGGCGTGATCGCCTCCTCCAACCGGGCAGGATCCATGGTGAAGGTATGACCGTCCGTGTCCGACAGGACCACCCTCGCACCCGCGTGGGTCACCGCCGCCGCGGTGGGCGTGTCGGTGTTGGGAACGGTGATCACCTCATCGCCGGGCTCGAGGTCGAGAGCCGCCAGGGCAAGGTGGAGCGAGGCCGTACCGGAACCCACGCCGATGGCGTGACGGGCGCCCACGTAGGCGGCGAAGGCCTCCTCGAAGGCCTCGAGTTCCTCACCCAGGACGTAAAGGCCGCTGGCCAGCACCCGGTCGATCGCATCGTGGATCTCGGTCTTGAGCGACCCGTACTCGGTGGCCAGATCGGACATGGGTACTACCACGGTGGAGCCCTCCATCAAGGTTGGTGATTGCGGAGAATCCTACCTGCCGGGCGGGTTTCGAACGTTCCGGCTCGGAGCCTCTCCCCTACGCTCGCTCGACTTGTCCTGCTATTCGGGGTGAGGACTGTCAGGGGTGGTCGGATCGGGAGTTCCCATCGGCCGGCCGGGGCCGGACGACACCAGAGCGGCCAGGATGGTGGTGATCGGCACGGCCGCCACCAGCCCGATCGATCCGCACAATGTGCGGACTATCACCACCGCCACCAGCTCGGAGTTCGCCACCATCACCAGGGACTGATCGGAAACGACAAACAGCATCAGCAGGGGGATGGCGGCGCCCGCATAGGCCAGCAGGAGGGTGTTGACCGTCGAGGCGATGTGCTCCCGGCCCACCCGGATTCCGGACGAGACCAACTCGTAAACGCGCAGCCCCGGGTTCCGATAGCGGAGTTCCGCCACCAGAGCAGCCTGGGTCACCGTGATGTCGTCCAGCGCGCCGAGGGCGCCGATGACCGCGCCGCCCAGGATCAGGGAGGAGACGTCCAGGCCACCGGCGATGAGGGGCAGGACCAGGCCCTCATCGCTGGCCAGACCGGTGAAAGCGGCCCATTCGAAGAACGCCCAGGACAGGCCCAGCGTCAACCCGAGTGATGAGAGCGTTCCGGCTAGGGCCACGGTGGTGATCGGGCTGAAGCCATGGACGAGATACAGGCTCACGAACGCGATCCCCGACGCTGCTACCACCGAGACCAGCAGCGGATCGTTGCCATCGAGTATGGACGGCGCCATGAAGGCGAGGAGCACCACCAACGTGCCGCCCATACCCACCAGGGCCAGTACACCACGACGCCGCCCCAGCGCGATCACGAACACGGCGAACAACGCACCCAGCCACGCGAGCGGGGTCCGGCGGTCCGTATCGGCGTAGAAGTAGAAGTCGGTGGACGGCTCGTAGCCGATGATCACTTTCTGACCGACCCTCAGGGAAGGCGTAGTCGCCGTGAAGGCGAGGTCCAGCTCCGGAAGGGCTACCAGCGAGCCCCGGGCCGGACCCTCGTCCAGAACGACCGTGACCTGGCGGCAGGCATTGGGATTATCGGCGCTCGAATAGCTGCAGGGACCGTCACGGATTTCCTCCACGGTGGCGCCGAACCGGTCCGTCACGAGTCCGATCTCGTCGGCGCTGGCTGTCGCGGCCTCTACACCCTCCTGGGTGGGCCACAGCGTCGCCACCCCGAACCCTGTCGCGACCGCCGCGCCGACCACGATGGCAAGCACCCACCGCAAGCCGGGGTAAGACCTCCACGCCTTCCAGCCGCCGCCAGGACGAAGGTCCTCCGCTCCGTCCGCGGGTTGTCCGAGAGGTTTCTCCATCCGGTTCCGAAGCTTAGGACGCCCCAGTAACCAGGATTTCAGCCGATGACTTCGGCAATGCCGATGATGCCGCCGCCGACCACGACGATACCGGCGCCCTGTATCCACAGGGCACGGTACATCGCCGTCAACATGTCAGCCCGCAGCCCGGATAGTTCCGTCGTGAGCATGTCGCGTGTTACGAATGGGCTCGTCGCGTCGGAGACAACCTCTACGATGCTATTAGCGGCGGGCTCGTCGATTCCCGCTGAGCGAAGCTTGGTAACGCCGGCCTGGGTGTCGAAAGTCGGCGCGGTCATGCCTCCCCTCGATCCGCAATCGAGGATACCACTGGTCCGCATCCGGGGGCGTTCTGCCGATGACGAGAATCTTGTCAATCGATCCTTGCCCGTCGGACCTCACTCCCAACATGCCTAGTCCGCGGGAGGGTTTCGACCCCCTTTGCTCCCCCGCCCAGAACTACAGCCGTCGGGACGGACAGCCCCACGCAGCCAGTGGTCTGTGCGCGAGACAGCGGCGACCGCTGAAGCGAACATCTGAGCGGTGGTCAGTCAGGAACGACCACCGTTCGGAGGGCCGAGCCGGTCTCCAGGTTCTCGAAGCCCTGCTCCATCTCCGAGAGCGGGATGGTGTGGGTCACCATGTCGTCGAGGTTCAGCCGGCCGGATCGGTAGAGCGAATCCAGAACGGGGAAGTCCTGGGCAGGTATGCCCTCACCGCCGTGGGTGGTCATCAGGGTCGAGGTGTTCCGGAAGAAGGCCGACGGCTCGAACTCGGCTTTCAACCCGGGCGGAGGCACGCCGATCATCGTGGCCACTCCCCCGTATGACAGCATCCCGAGCGCCTGCTCCAGCGTGGCGCCCAGTCCCACGGCCTCGAAGGAGAAGTCGACACCTTCGCCGCCGGTCAGGGCGCGAACCTCCGCCACTGCATCCTCGCGGGCCGAATTGACCGCATGGGTCGCTCCCATGGACAGCGCCCACTCCAGCTTGCGGTCGGATATGTCCACCGCGATCACCTTTGAGGCGTTGGCCAGGCTGGCGCCCTGCACGGTCGAGAGGCCGATCCCGCCGCACCCGATGACGGCGGTGGTGGCGCCGGGCCAGACTTGGGCGGTGTGGAACACAGCACCGGTACCGGTCATGACCGCGCAACCCAGCAGCGAGGCGGAAGTCATCGGCATCGCATCGCTGACCCTGAAGACGGCCCCGGCGTCCACCGGAATCCGTTCGGCGTACACGCCCAGTCCCATCGGTACGTCCACTCCGGCTCCATCGGAGGCCAGCGAGACAGAGGGCGGGCGCGCACCCGAGGAGTTGCAGCGCCGGGGGTCGTTGCGGCGGCACATCGAACAGGATCCGCAGGGCACCCGGCATCCGACTGCCACCCGATCCCCCTCCTCTATGTGGGTGACACCCGAGCCGACCTGCTCCACGACACCGGCACCCTCATGGCCCAGCAGCATCGGATAGAGGGGTTTCCGACCCGACTGCAGGCCCTTGGAGACCTTGTAATCGGTCCGGCACACCCCGGCTGCCTCCATCCTCAGGATCACCTCCCCCTCCCTGGGAGGACCGAAGGTGATCCCGGTGACCTCTACCCGCCCCGGCTCGATTACCAGGGCGGCCCGGCTATGCATCCAGGTCGACCAGGATGTCGCGGTCGTAGGTGAGGCGCTCGCCGCCGTCCGGAGTGACCCGCACGTTGTCGGACACGCATATCCCACCTACGGCGAGGGCCTCCGCCGGATCGTCGAAGGTGATCTGGGGGTGCAGGTTGATGACCATGTTGGTCTCCATCACCCGCTCCTTGCCGGGCACCCAGGGAACCTCGTGGGAGTCCAGCCCGATCCCGTGGGCGGTGTAGGCGACCGAGTCGAAGCCGCCCTGCCCGTACTTGCGATGGACCCGGTCACGGGCAGCCAACACCTCGTCGGAGGATGCGCCGGTCTTCATGGCGTCTATGCAGGCGTCGAGGGTCTCGATACGTGTATCCCAGTAGCGGAGGATCTGATCGGAAGGACGCCCGAAGGTGTAGGTGCGGCGCACCTCGACCCAGTAACCGGAGGGGCCTCCCCATTCCAGATCGATGCAGAGGACATCGTCCCGTTCGATTTCCGCGTCCATCCCGAAGGTGTAGGCGCGGTAGGGCTGGCGGCTCATCTGGGCGATCCCGTCGAGACATCCGTGCTGGCGGACCAGGCGGTGAGCCTCGGCCAGGATGTCCCGCTCGATCGCTCCCGGACGGATGTGACCCTCGAGGCTCCGGAACACCAGCCGGATGATCCGGGAGGTCTCGCGCAGGTTCTCGATCTCCTCATCGCTCTTGATGGCTTTGATGTCGTCGAAGATTTCGGTGGCGTCAACCAGCGTGGCTGTCTTCCCGAACGCCTCCTGGAATGACATGTAGTGGGCAGCGGAGGTGATGTCCGCCAGCCCCACGATCCCGATGGTCCCGTTGGAGATGCCGTGGTCGGAGAGTATGCCGGCTATCTCCACCCCCGGTGTCTGGGTGGCCCGGAAGTCCTGGATCCAGTTGACCAGCGCCACGCGTGAGAGGCCCCACAGCGGGTCTCCGATGAAGGTGGGCTCGCCCTTCTGCGGGAGGACGACCATCCCCCAACCGGCCCACTGGAAGATGTCGCTCACGTACTGGACCCGGCCCCTTACGAACTCGTCGCCCCGGCTGCAGATGATCATGGCGTCGATCCCTGCACCGGCCATGGCCTCGCGCAGTACTTGATGACGTCGTTCCCGCTCCTCGGGAGAGGAGATGTGGGTGAGTGTGCCTTCTGCCATTCGGTCGGCTCCTTAGCTGTTGGGCGTCGGTATCGACGCCGGCCGGTAGGGGGCGGATGGTTGTGGGTCGGAGATCTCCGCGACGATCTCGTCGGTGGTCCGCGCGGCGATGAAGCCACCATCCGTCATCCGGTCAAGAGCGTTCTCGTGCAGCTCCCTGGTGGATGAGGTGCAGGCGTCGCTGACCAGCGATACCGTGTAGCCGCTGTCGGCGGCGTCCCGGGCGGACAACTCCACGCAACCCTCGGTCACGATTCCCGTGAACACCAGATTGGTGATGCCCATGCGCTTCAGGACGTCATTGATGTTGCTCGTGTTGAAAACGCTCGATGAAGTCTTGGAGAAAATCATCTCGTCACCCATCGCCTTGACCTCCGGCAGGAGTTCGTCGTCCATGGGTACGCGGGGTACGGGCTCGAGGTCGGCGGTGGGCATGAAGGCCTTGCCGGCATCCCTTCCATCGGCGGTGCGATAGGCCACCCGGACATGGATCACTTCCTCGCCGGCCTCCCGGAAGGCGTCCTGGCAGCGCCGGACGTTGGGGAGGATCCCGTTGATGTTGTCCCAGCGCTCCCGCATGACCTCCGGCTTCCCGGCCGCTTGGGCGATGCGGCCGATCCAGCCGTCCTCATGGGCGTCCAGGTACTGGAGATCGATAGTGAGGAGGGCGGTCCTCCCGGGCTCGATCGAAGGGAAGGACCTGCGGGGAAACAGGTCGTAGAAGGGATCATGCAAGTCCATAGGCTCGGGCCTCTCCTTAGCGGGCGTGGGCGCCGGGAACGCTGTCCCACCCGGGCGAATGACACACCCGGCATGCGCACGCCGCAGTATATTGCTTCGGAACACTCCCTCCCCCACCGCGCCCTCAACCTAAGGCTCACAACGCGCCCCACCGTTCCATCAACCTAAGGTTCGCAGGCCTGGCGGGCCGCTAGGAGCAGCTGACCCAGCCGCCCTCCTCTTCGGAGGTCATGACCGCGTCCAGCAGGCGGTGGAGATCCACCCCGTCCCGGAAGTCGGGCCGGAAGCGGCCGCCATCCCGGATCGCCCCAGCGAATGCGGTGAGGGCTCGGGCCACGTTGTAGCCGGAGTGCCCCTCCGTAACGGCTAGCTGCGAGAAATGTTCGGCGGGGATCTCGACCGCCTCGAGACGGTCCGAGTCCGTCCGGCCGACCGAGACCTGAAGCGGTCCGGCCGACACCCTGACGGGACTGAACTGGTAGTAGGAAGGGGCTTCCAGGAGCATCTGGCCGTCCTCGCCGATGATCCTAAGCGAGTATCCCTGGGGCGGGGAGGTGGTGTTGGACACGTAGGCGGTACCGACGACGCCACCGGACAGCTCGGCCAGGGCCATCACCGTGTCGGCCGTCTTCCACTCAAACGTTCCGCCCTCGGAGTAGGACCCGGCCGGTGAGAGGGTGAGTTGGCGGGCGCATATGGACTCCACATCGCCCAGGATCAGCCGGACCGAGTCCACCACATGTGCGAAGGCCACGAAGAGTGCGCCGCTGGCTTCCTCGTGGCGCACCAGCCAGGAGCGGTCGGAGTCGACCTCGAACTTGGAGAGCATCTGAGAGACCACGAAGGAGAGGGGTTTGCCGACCGCTCCTTCCGCAACCAGCCGGCGAGCCCAGGCAACGGCGGGGGCGAAGCGTCCTTGCAGGCCGACTGCGGTGGGAAGCCCGGTCTGTCCGGCCAGCTCTGCCATCTTGCGGGCTTCACCGGTGTTGAGAGCAAGCGGCCACTCGCAGTACACCGGCTTACCCGCCCGGAGAGCCGCCATCGTGAGCGGATAATGGAGCCGGGGACGGACCGCCACCGTGACCAGATCGACATCGGGGTCGGCGCACAGTTCCTCAACATTCGAGTACCACTTGCGGGCGCCCCATTTCTCGGCCGCGGCCCGGGCGGTGGATTCACGGGTGGTGCAGACCGCTTCCAGCGTCAGACCCTCGGCGGACTGAATGGCCGGCAGGTGGGCACGGTCCCCGAAGCCAGGTGGACTGGCGCCGACCACACCGATCCGCACCTTCTCAGCGTCGCTCATGGTTACCTGCTCGCGCCAAATCGCCCTCCCAAGGGAATGGATGAACCAGCGGTGACTGTACTAGTGGAATGGCGACGGCAGCAGTGTTCCTCGCGAGGCCCGCTGAGGAATAAGAGTGACGGCGAAGCGGGTTCTGCAGGTCCGGTTAGACGTCGTCGAGCTCGAGCCCGCAGGGCACATGGGCGGGGTGATCCCAGACTTCTGGAGGACCCGTGACCGTTAGGTAGACGCCGTAGGTCCACATGGTCCCGCCCACTCCGCTCAGGCCTCCTTCCTCATACAGCGCGTAGGAGACTTCCATGCCCTTGCCAGGGACGCTCGGGTCATAGCGGCGATAGGATTCGCACCGGACCAGGTCTTCCCAGCCGTTGCCGCTTCCCGGTGGAAACAGGAAGAACTCGGGATCAGGACTGTGAGGTTTACGTTCTTCAAGCCTGTCCCTGGCCACCCTTACCAAGGTACGGCGTGCCTCCTCCACCGAGCGGACGAACACGGGGGGCTCGGAGGAGACGAGACAGCCTCCCTGAGACTTGATGGCGAGCCAGATTCCCGAACGGGCATCTCGTGTTGTAGTCATGATCGGAAGCTAGCGATCGGGTGTGACATAGTCGGCCTGCACGCTGGTCGGGATTATGGACTCGCGGGGACCCGTACCTTCTACCCGAGGTCGGCTGCCAGACCGAGGGCTTCATCGAAGCCCGCATTGCGGACCAGCAGGCTCCGCATCTGCATGAGGGGACCCACCGTGTCGATGGCGAAGGCGCCTCCCAGCCGATCCCCGTCGCGGTACAGGGCCATCATGGCGGGGCGATCGGACGGATCGTGGACGAATACCGGGTCGTCTCCTGATGCACGGCCCACCAGCTGCAGGCGGTGCCCGTACTGGTCGGACCAGAAGTACGGGATTCCGTCATAGGCCACCTGATCGGCACCGGCCAGGGAAGCCACGATGTTGCGGGCCACGGTCGTGGACTGCTGGACCGTGTTGGTCCAGTGCTCGACACGCATCCGCTCGCCGTAGCGGGGGTTGTACCAGGAGGCCAGGTCGCCCAGCGCGTACACATCGGTCAACGAGGTGCGCATGTACCGGTCGCACCGCACTGCCCGATCGGTCTCGATCCCCGAACCCTCAAGCCATTCGATGTTGGGGATCACGCCGATCCCGACCACCACCAGGTCGCATCCGACAGCCGTGCCGCCGGCGAGGCGGACCACCAGGCCATCCGGGGTCCGATCGATGCCCTCGACGCCGGCGCCGCACCGGAGTTCGGTCCCGTAGACGTCATGTAGAGCCGCGCAGCGCTTCCCCACCTCGGCGCCCACCGCCGCCACCAGAGGCCGGCCGGCCGCCTCCAGAACCGTGACGGCTGCGCCCCGGCTGCGCGCGCTGGCCGCCACCTCGCTGCCGATGAAGCCCGCCCCGACCACCACCACTTGCCTCGCCCGGTCGAGTGCCGACCGGATGGATGCGGAATCGTCCAAGGTGCGCATCACATGCACCCCCGGCAGGCCTTCGGTGCCCGGAAGGCGCCGGGGACGGGCGCCGGTGGCGATCACCGCCGCGTCATATCCGAGCCGTTCGCCGGTTGCGAGGGTGATCATGTGACGTTCGCCGTCCAGGCCCGCCGCCGGAGAGCCCAGCTTCAGCTCGATGCCTTGATCCTCGAAGAAGTCCACAGCACGGAAGTACGCATCGTCCGGTCCCTTCTCCTGAGTCAGCACCTCCTTGGAGAGAGGCGGGCGGTCGTACGGCAGGTGGGGCTCGTCCCCGACCAGGACTATCCGTCCTTCGAACCGGAGGCGCCGCAGGGTATGGGCGGTACGGAAGCCGCCGAGTGAGGCTCCGACGATGACTACGGCGGGCGGGCGGGTCACTCCGTGGGCGCCAGCTCGATCTTCCCGTCGGCGAACTCCATGAGCCAGCGCCGGTAGATCACGGTGCCCAGGTCGGCCGCCTTAACGTGCATCTCCGCCGTCAACTCCACCGGGAGTTCTTCGGGGCGCTGCGACTCGACCACGGGTTTGTCCTGGGCGAGGATGACCCGCTGCATCCGGTCGAACTCCTCGTCCATGTCGTACGCGAAGTTGCGGGCCACGAACGTGAAGCACCGGGTCCGCTTGCGGCCGACCGGGGCCACCGCGACGAACAGGATGTAGTGCTCGTCCGGACCGGCCGAGCTGTCCAGCCACATGGCATTGGGCATGAACACCCGGTAACGCTTCCACGCGTCGTAGGTCTCTCCCTCGACGGCCACCGTGGAGTTCTTGGGGTTGTCGGTGTATTCGAGGAAGGGACCGGCGTTGATCCGGATCTCCCCGCCTCGCCGGTAGGCCTCGTAATCGGCGATGACCGCGTTGTCCCGGTCCCCCAGGATTCCGTGGTGGACATGGGCGAAGTGGGAGAAGTCGAAGTAGTTCTCGAGGCGACGACCCACCGAGCAGTTCCACTCGTAGGGTTTCCAGCGCAGGATCCGGTACTCGGGATCGTCGAGTTCCGGCAGTACGGCTGGAGGGAAGACCGGGGGCTCGTCGCCCATACAGGTCCATACCAGGCCACCCGACTCGACCGCCGGGTAGACCGGTAGCTGCGCCTTGAGCTTGCCGTTAAGCTCGGGCCGGGCCGGAATGTCGACCACAGTACCTTCCTTGTCATAGGCCCAGCCGTGGTAGGCGCACCGGAGGTAGCAACCGTCTATGCGGCCCAGCGAGAGTGCGGAGCCGCGATGCCGGCAGATGTCGTCGAACACGTAGGGCTTCCCGTCCAGGCGTGCAACGGCCAGGCGGGTATCGAACAGGGTCGCCTGGTGGGGCTCGTCCGTCAGATCCTCGGAAAAGGCCACCGGGTGCCAGAAGTTGCGAAGCTGCTCGTAGAGTTTCGTCTCTCCGGCCACATCGAGCTGGGTATTCCCCTGGGTCTCATCGAGTTCGGCAGTGATCTGTACCACCGTCATCTCCCCTCGTCGGTCGCCGTGGCCGGCGTGGCACACCAACAGCTCGGCTGACTTCTAGCCGGTCACCACCTGGATCGCCTCGACAGGACAGCACACTTCCGCGTTCATGGCTTCGTCGAGGAGATCGTCGGGAACGGTCGTCTGGAGCACGATTATCTCGCTGCTGTCGTCCGCAACCCGGAACAGGGAAGGCGCCACCGACGCGCACATGCCCGAGACGATGCAAACCGCATGGTCGAGTTCGATTGTCGCCATGCCGACTTCTCCGCTCGATGGATAACTCTTGCCGACCCAGATTATAGCTCACATCAATGCCAGGCGACCGGAGTTCGGGCGGCGACAATGGTCACGTCAATGGCCCACAGGCCGCCGACCGACGGAAGCCTTACAAACTCAAGTCCAGCCGGAGCCCGGCATGACACGCTGCTTCGCTACGGCCCTGTGAAGGACCGTAGCGCATGATCATCAACTATGGAGTCAGGCCTGCGTTCAAGAGCTTCTGCAACCTGAACATTCTACGGGGTCGCGATCCGAGTGGTTCGTCGAAGAGATGGACGAGGCCTGGATCGACTTAGCCGTCTTCCATGGGTCGTAACTCACCCGCACCGTGGGGATCGATATTCAACTCCGACGACGCATCAAGCTACATGACTGGCGCATCTCTCATGGTTGACGGCGGCGCAAACGTAGGATGACCCCGATCGGTGAAGAACGGACCGTCGAAGGAAGTCCCCGTGGGTGTGCCTGGAATTGAACAATCAGAGCCGGTCGACGATAGGAGCAAGCCATGAAGGTCATCGACTTCCGCGTCCGACCCAACACCACCGAGTACATGAGTCTGTATACGGGTTCGGGATACGCACTGCTGTGGCGCCGTTTCGGAATCCCGGAACCAGGACCCGTGCCTCTGGAGTACTTCTCGAACGAGGCTCGCCAGCAGAACATCGAGATCGGCGTGTTCACGGGACGCAACAACAACCGGACAAGCCTCAGTAATCATTACGTGCGAGACACGGCTGCGAGGACCGGGGGCCTTCTGTTCACCGCCTTCGGTATAGACCCGCACTCCACGGAACGGGAGGTAGAACTCGCCGCCGCGGCCGCGGACAGCAGGAACATCGGCATCGCTCTCGATCCTCCGGGGGATCCCATTGCCCCCCAGCCGCTCGGCTGGGACGACGACACGATCATGTTCCCGATCTACGAGTTCGCGGCCGCTAACAAGCTGGTCGCCATCCTCACAGTCGGACCCTTAGTGGGACAGTTCTACGGGGATCCGGGACCGTTCGAACGGATAGCCCGCACCTTTCCAGATCTGCGCTTGGTCATCGCGCATGGATGCTGGCCTCGCTCGGAGGAGTTGGTGGCGACAGCCTACCGGAACGATAACATATATCTAGAAGCCTCTATCTACGCTTTCCATCCCGGTGCGCATGTGTTCCGGGATGCGGCTGGAACCCTGATCTCCGACAAGGTGGTCTACGGGAGCGCCTTCCCGTTCCAACCTCTCGATGCTTGGAAGAACTATGTCGGTCTCGGATGGCCCGAGGACTCGATTCGGAAGGTCCTTTCAGGCAACGCACGGCGTCTGCTCGAATACGCGGGCGGGCTCGCGTAGAAGTGATAGTCGCGAGAAGGCGACGGAGCCATCGCCCCGACCATGCGGTGCCCCGAGACCGGCGCACCGGCACGCCCGCACCAGAACGGCCTGGGTCCTTCACACGCCCGCTGGTTCGATGGTTCCGTTGGCTATCTCCAACAGCCAGCGCCGGTATTCGAGGGTGCCGAGGTCGGCCCCCCTCACGTGCATTTCGGCGGCTAGGTCGGCGGGAAGCTCCTCGGGGCGCTGCGACTCCACGATGGGACGATCCTGGTCGGTGACCATCTGTGCGAAGGCCCGGAAGTCCTCGTCCGCGCCCGGATAGTTGCGGCCCACGTAAGTGAAGCAGCGGGTTCGCTTCCGGTGGACGGGCGCCACCGCCACCCAGAGCACGTAGTCCTCCACCGGGCCGGCGGTGCTGTTCAGCTTCATGGCGTTGGGCAAGAACACCTGGTAGCGCTTCCAGGCCTCGTAGGTCTCCGCCATGCCTGACTCCGGGTTGTTCTTGACGTTGTCGGTGAACTCGACGAAGGGACCGGCGAGGAACCGGAGCTCACCCCCGACCTTGTCCACGTCGTAGTCCTCGATCCGGGGTTGGCTGCTGTCTCCCAGGATGCCGTCGTGGACCCAGGCGAAATGGGAGAAGTCGAAGTAGTTCTCCAGCCGCCGGGGCAAGGAGCAGTTCCACTCGTAGATGCCGAGATGCAGGAACCGGTAGCTCGGGTCGTCGATCTCGGGAATGGCCGGCGGTGGGAACTTGGGATCGCCGAGCGTGGTGTAGATGAGGCCCGACACCTCGACCGTCGGGAACGACGGCACCCGGACGTTCCGGAAGGCGGGCGAGATCTCCTCACGGGCCGGCACCCGGGTGACCCGACCCTCGGCGTCGTAGGTCCAGCCGTGGTAACCGCAGCGCAATTCGCAACCGTCGATCACCTTGCCCAGGGAAAGGGCCGCTCCCCGGTGGCGACACAGGTCCTCGAACACCCGGGGGGCGCCGTCCAGACGGACGACCACTAACTGCTCCTCGAAGAGAGTGAATGCCTGGGGCTCGTCTTTCAGGTCATCGGAGTAGGCGACCGGGAACCAGAAGTTGTCTCGCATCTCCTCGTAGAGCCGGTTCTCGGCGGCAACGTCGAGGTAGTCGCTGGTGGCGTGCCGGCTGGTCATCGCCGGTTCTCAGCGCGCCTAGTTCCGATCACGTGTCTACTCCCCACGTCGAGCAGACCGCATTGACGATGTTCTGGTATCCGGTACAGCGGCACAGGTTTCCCGACAGCAAATCGATCACCTGCTCCTTCTCCTGGTAGCCATCAGGATCGACGCTCTCGAGGGTCATCAGGAACCCTGCCGTGCAGAAACCGCATTGCATTGCGTGGTTCTCGTGGAAAGCCTGCTGCATAGGGGTGAGCTCGCCATCGGTGGCAAGGTCCTCGACGGTTCTTATGGCACTCCCGTCGATCTGGGCAGCCAGGGTCGAGCAGGAGCGGATGGCATCGCCGTCAACGATCACGGTGCAGGCCCCGCAATAACCGTGCTCGCACCCCACATGGGTACCGGTCAGGCCCACGACATCACGGATGAAGTCGGAGAGCAGCAAGCGGGCAGGAACCCTGTGGCTCACCTGCATCCCGTTGATCGAGACCGATACGTCGACTTCCCGCAAACCCGCATTGGTATCCATCGTCACACCCCCGTCCCGTTGCCGTTGGATGCCAGCACCGCCCGGACGCTCCTTACCGCCAGGGCGCCCAGCGCTTCCCGCCGGTACTCCGCCGAAGCGTGAATATCATCCACTGCATCGAGGCCGTCCTCGTAGGCAGCTCCGTACAGGGCCGAGCCATCATCCCCCAGAGCGAAGCCGAGCACAGCCTGCTCGGCGCCGGCCATCCGGCGAGGCGCTCCGCCGACCCCGAAACTGACCAGCCGGGCGCCGCTCACTGTCCCGTCTCGGGTGGTCAGAGCAGCCGCCAGCCCGGTGATGGCAAAATCACCCGACCGCCAGGCCAACTCATCCATGACCGTAACGGTGTCCGCCGCCTCGCTCGGAAAATGAACCCCGGTGATGATCTCTCCCTCGGCGAGGTCCGTCCAGAACGGGCCTAGGAAGAAGTCGCCCGCATCCACTGTCCTCTTTCCCGCCGGTCCCTGGAGGAACAGGGTCGCGCCGCAGGCGACCGCCAGCGCGGGCAACTCGGCGGCCGGGTCGGCATGGGCGAGGCTGCCGCATACCGTTCCCCGGTTTCTGATCTGGAGATGGGCGACATGACGCAAGGCCCGCCGGAGCCCGGGAACCGCACTCGCCGCCTCATCGGACGCCATCACCCGGCTCTGGGTCACCGAGGCGCCGATCGTGACGCCGGAGGGTCCGACCTCCAGCCGGTCAAGACCGCCAACACCGCCGATGTCCACCAGGAGATCGGGCTGGGAGAGCCGGAAGTTCATGGCTGGAATCAGGCTCTGCCCCCCCGCCAGGACCTTGGCCGTTTCCGAGGTACCGAGGGCGGCTAAGGCATCCTCTACGGTGCCGGGACGGTAGTAGTCGAACGCGGCGGGCTTCATCGTTCACCCCCTCCGTCGGCTGCCTCCCTTATGGCCTTACGTATCGCCGAGGGAGTGACCGGGGTGGCCTTGATCTCCACCCCGAGGTCGGAGAGGGCGTCGTCCACAGCGCCTGCGACCACAGCAGCCGGACCGATCGTTCCCCCTTCCCCGCAGCCCTTGACGCCGAGAGGCTGATCGGGGGAGGGTGTCTCGAAGTGCTCGACCGTCATCATCGGTACGTCGGAACAGGTGGGGTACAGGTACTCCATGAATGAGGCGAAGAGAGGCCGGGCCGTCTCGGGGTCGTACTGGAAGTGCTCGAACATCGCGCCGGCGATCCCCTGCGCCACCCCCCCGTGGACTTGACCGTCGATGATCATCGGGTTGATCATCGTGCCGCAGTCGTGGACCACCACGTAGTCCTCTATCTTGATCTCCCCGGTGCTGACCCGCACGCTGACCACGCCTGCGTGGGCACCGTTCGACCAGCTGGCCGCCGCGTTGACCTTGCCGTCCATCCCCGGAAGGTGCTCGAGTTCGGGCGGCTCGAAGTAACCCGACATCTCCAATCCGGGCTCCAACCCCTGGGGGAGATCGACGGTGCGAACCCAGGCGGCTGTCGCAACTTGGGACCATGTCACCGTCGGCGTGTCACTACCCGCTACATGGAATCGACCGTCGGTCAGCACTATGTCATCGGCTGCTGCCTCCAACATGTGGGCTGCAATCTCCTGAGCCTTGGTCATCACCCGATCGGCGGCCATCAGGATCGATCCGCTCATCACGATCGCCGAGCGACTGCCCCACGCCCCCAGCCCGTATGGAGCACGGTCTGTGTCCCCCATGACGACCGTCACGTCGTCCGGATCCACACCCAGAGCGTCGGCGGCGAGCTGGGCGGCGGTTGTCTCGGTGCCCTGCCCCAGGGCCGTAGTGCCTAGACCCACCCTGACCGCGCCGTCAGGATCGACCCTCAGGGTGGCCGAGTCGTATCCGGCCCAGTGGCCTGTGGTGAGGTGGTAGGTGGGTGTGGTGGGCTCCACGTAGTTGGTGTAACCGACCCCCACCCGCACGTCAGGATCGTCGGCATACCGGGCCCGCACCAGCTCGAGCGACTCGCCGATCAGCTCCACAGCCCGCTCGAAGCCTTTGGCGTGCGATCCGGAGTCCACCCTCCCGCCGCCGTGCATTATGTAGGGCATCTGCTCTTCCTGGAGGATCATTCGGCGACGGATCTCGACCCGGTCGGTCCCGGTGAGGTGGGCCACCCGGTCGATGATCCTCTCCATGACGAACATGCCCTCGGGTGTACCGAATCCTCGATAGGCACCGCTCGGAGTCTTGTTGGTGACCACGCAGAAGTGGTGCACCTCCATATTCCGGAAGTCATAGCCACCCGTCAAGACTCCCCCTGTGACGAACACCGTGGCAGTGCCAGGCATGAAGATCTCCCCCGAGCCCACGTCGCAATAGGCCTTGCATCGGATGGCACGGATGGTCCCGTCATCGTCGTAGGCCACGTCCACATCGTGGCGCTGGTCCCTGGCATGCACCGCGGAGACAAGGTTCTCGAAGCGGTCCTCGAGCCAGCGGACCGGGCGCCCCAGCTTGCGGGCTATCCAAGGCATCACCACGTCCTCGGGATAGATGTGGGTCTTGGTGCCGAACCCGCCCCCCATGGCCGGGACGATCACCCTGATGCGCGGCTCGGGAATGCCGGTCATCTCGGCGATCGTGGTCCGGGCTATGTGGGGACTCTGGGTAGAAGTCCAAATGGTGAACTCACCGTCGACTTCGTCTGCGAGGACGCCCCGACACTCCAGCGGGAGCCCGGTCTGGCGCTGGCTCACGTAGGTGTCGCTGAACGTGTGGTCGGCCTCTTCGAAGGCCTTCCTCACCTCGGGCTTGTCGGCCGGGAAGTTGACCAGGTAGTTGTCGGGCCAGTCGTCGAACAACCTGGGGGCGTCATCGGCCAGCGCCTGATCCAGGTCGGCCACGGTGGGGAGCGGGTCGAACTCGGTGTGAGTGGCCACCAGGGTCGCTGCGTCCTCCGCCACGTACCGGTCGGTGGCGACCACGGCCGCGTAGGGAGAGCCGACGTAGCGAACCCGGTCCACGGCGAGGGCGGTCTGGTGCACCGGCTGGATGTAGAGGATCTTCTGCGGGAACAACTCCACATCCGCCAGGTCGGCTCCCGTGAACACGGCATGCACACCGGGCAGGGCGAGGGCGGGGCCTGTGTCGATGCTGACTATCCGGGCGTGCGGCTCGGTACTGCGCACGAAGGCCACTTCGAGCATGCCGGGTAGTCTCAGGTCGGCGATGTAGCGCTGGCGGCCCATCAAAGAGGATCGATCCTCCCGGCGTGGCACGGCCCTGCCGATGTGGCTAGCCCGATGGCGGATCATCGGGTTGATGCGCATGGGACTGTCTAACGTCATGTGTCTGCACGACCTCCTGACTCAACCACGAACAGGACCCTGCTAGGTCGGATTATTGATCCAATCTAACATATTGGCGCGTAGCTTGACTTGAACGGTTACAAGAAACTTGGCGACACACAGCCGGTTAGCGCTCGCCCCGGTGGTAGGGGATCGTCAGCGACAGGGGGACGTTGGAGCGACTGCGGTTGAAGACCAGCGCCACGATGGTGAGGACGAAGGGCAACGCCAGCAGGAGCTGGTAGGGAAGGTCGACATCGCTTGCCTGGAGAGCGAGTTGGGTCGCCTCCAGGAATCCGAACAGCAACGAACCGACCAGCACCCAGGTGGCCCTCCAGTTCCCGAAGATCACGATCGCAAGCGCGATCCAACCCCGCCCGGAGATGATGTCGGGGAAGAACAAGCCGGTCGATCCCAAGGAGAGGAAGGATCCGGCCAGGCCGGCCATCACTCCCCCGAACACCACCGCCACGTACTGGCGCGAGATGATGCCCACCCCGCGCATGTCGCACGCCTCGGGATTGTGTCCGACGCTCCTTAGCTCGAGCCCGTACTTGGTGCGGTAAAGAAACACCCAGACGACCGGGACCATTACGAACGCGAGGATGGTCAACCAGGGAATGGGGAATGCCTCCCAAGGAGCCGTCATCGTCTCGACTGTTGGAATATCGATGCTCCCCTCGGCCTCGTAGATCGATCGGTACCAGAAGAAGGCCAGTCCGAGACCCAGGATGTTGAGAGCCAGGCCCGCGACTACTTGATTCACCTTGGCGGTCACGGTCATCAGGGCCATGAGGAGGGACAGGAATGCCCCACCGAGCCCGGCAGCCACCAAACCGGCCAAGATGCTGCCGGTCTCGTTGGCGATGTAGAAGCCGGCGAAGGCGCCCATGGTCATGGTTCCCTCAAGGCTGAGGTTCAGGATCCCGCTGCTCTCACACACCAACTCACCCAGGGCAGCGAGGAGCAGGGGGGTGGCGATCCGCAACGTGGCCCAGAAGATCCCGACCAGGACGGCGCTGGTGAAAAACTCTTCCATGTCAGGCGGCCTTCCGGATCCGGTACCTGGACACCATCGCCGCGATCAGGACCAAGGCCAGCGTGGTCCCCTCGATGACGAACACCAGCGCCTTCGGGATGCCGGTCTCGTACTGCATCGCGGTAGACCCGTTGACAAGGGCGCCGAACAGGATGGCGGCCACGATCACGCCGATAGGATGCAGCCGGGCCACAAGGGCAATGATGATGCCCGTGAAACCGATTCCCTCAGCGATGTCGAGCTGGACACGATGGTGGAGCCCCAACAATTCCCCGGCGCCTCCTATCCCGGCCAGAGCGCCGGAAATGGCCATGGTGGCAAGGGTCACGGTACCCACCCTGATGCCCTTGTAGCGCGAGGCGACCATGCTGGAACCGATCCCCCTTATCTCGTATCCCAGGGTGGTGCGCCGGATAAGCCAGTAGACCGCCAGCGCAGCGAGCAGCGCGATGGCGAACCCCCAGTGAAGCCGGTTACCAGTGATGAACCGAGGCAGGTAGGTGGTGTCGACCATCCGTTCGGTCTGGTAGTAGTAGGTGTCGGGCGACTGCCAGGGCCCGGCCAGCAAGTAGGAAAGGATGTAGAGGATCACGAAGTTGAGCATGACGGTGGTGAGGATCTCGTTGGTCCCGTAGCGGACCAGTAACCCGCTGGCCACCGAGGCCCAGAGGGCACCTGCGATGGCGGCGAAGATGAACATCAGCACGAAGAGCAGCGGCGCCGGCAGCCCTCCCCACATGTCATAGACGAACCAGGTACCCATGACACCGGCGAAGAACTGTCCCTCGGCGCCGATGTTCCAGACTCCGGCCCGGAAGGCGATCGCAGCCGCCAGTCCGGTCAGGATCAACGGTGTCGCCTGCACCAGGGTCTCCAGGGTGGACTCCCAGGTGCCGAAGGCCCCGTTGTACAAGGCGGCGAACGAATCGGCCGGGCTCTTCCCGATAACCAGGACCAGTCCGGCGATGATGGCCACCGCCACCACGAGCGCGGCGACCAGGGCCACGAACTCGTGCCATGGGCGGACTGCCAGCCTCTTCTCGATCCGCCATGCCCCGGGCTGGAACAGCATCGACAGCGGATCCCGGCGGCCGCCGCCGTCCGGTTCTTGCACCTCGGTAGGGGCCCGGTCGGTCATGATGCTGATCCCGCCTCGACCGCATCGGCACCGGCCATGCTAAGGCCGAGGGTCTCGAGGTCGGCCTGCTCAGGGGTTGTCTCCGAGACGATCCGGCCGTCGTAGATCACCGCGATCCGGTCCGAGAGCTGGAAGATCTCGTCAAGGTCCTCAGACATCAACAGCACCGCTCCGCCGCGGTCCCGCTCCTCGAGCAAACGACGCCTGACGTACTCGCTGGCGGAGATGTCCAACCCGCGGGTGGGCTGGTGGGCGACCAATAGCTTCGGCTCCCCCGACAGCTCCCGGGCCATGATCACCTTCTGCAGGTTGCCGCCCGAGAGGGTACGGGTGGATTGGGAAGCCGAGGGAGTCCTGATATCGAATCCCTCGATCGATTCGGCCGCGAATCCATCGATGGCGCCCCGGCTGAGGAGCCCGCCCCGGGAGAAACGGTTTGACCGGTGACGGCCCAGCACCAGGTTCTCCTTGACGTTGAAGTCCATGAGGAGACCTTGCGCGATCCGATCGGCCGGGACGCTGGCCACCCCGAGCTGCGCGATCCGGTTGGCGGACAGCTCAGCGGTGTCCACCCCGGCGATCCGGATGGCGCCGGCGGAGGGCTTCTCGACCCCGACCAGGGCGTCGAACAGGCCGTTCTGGCCGTTGCCGGAAACACCGGCGAGGCCCACCACTTCCCCGGCGTGGACCGTTAGGGAGAGGCCCTTCAGAGAGCCCCGACCGGTGACGCTGGCGAGATGGATCCCGTCCACTTCGAGGACCGGCTCGCCGGGCTCCGACCGCTCCTTGTCGAATTGGAACAGCACCTCCCGTCCCACCATCATCTGGGCCAGATCCCGCATCTCGACATCGGCCGTATTGACGGTTCCGACCACCTTGCCGAGACGCAACACCGTCACCCGGTCGGACAACTCCATAACCTCTTTGAGCTTGTGGGTGATCAGGATGATGGTCAAGCCCTCGTCCCGCATCCGGTGAAGGATCCGGAAGAGTTCCTGAACGCCCTGGGGGGTGAGGACCGCGGTGGGCTCGTCGAGAATCAGGACCTCCACACCGAAGTAGAGGGTCTTGAATATCTCAACCCATTGCTGCTCTCCGACGGATAACCGACCCACCTCGGCGTCGGGATCGATCTCCACCTCATAGTTCTGGAAGAACTCGTTGAGCCGGCCCCTTACCACCGACAGATCTAGCCATTGACTGGCCGAGGTTCCGATGACCACGTTCTCGACCACCGACATCGGAGGAACCAGTTCGAAGTGCTGGTGCACCATGCCGATACCGGCTGCGATGGCGTCACCGGGCGTATGCAGCTCCAGAGGCTCGCCGTGGAGGCTCACCGTCCCCTCGTCGGGGCGGTAAACCCCGTAGAGGATGTCGGCCAGGGTGGTCTTACCGGCGCCGTTCTCGCCCAGAACGCAGTGGATCTCCCCGCGGCGGATGTCGACGCTTACCGCGTCGTTGGCGACTACCCCGGGGAAGCGCTTGGTGACGCGATCCACGGCCAGGATCGTCTCAGTCGCCAAGCTCGCTCCCCCGAGGTGTGGGATTCATTCGGCTGATCGGACTACTCGATGGGATCGGTCTTTAGTTCTACCCTGAGAAGCCCGCCCAGAATGGCCGCTTCGGCCTGCGCCACGCCGTCTTGGACATCGGCCGGAACCAGGTCGCTGATCTCTCCGAGTGAGGACCCGCCATCGACCATTGAGGTGTAGACGATCCGCTCCATCGGGGCATCGTACGCGACACCCTCGGTGTGGTATGCGTACCAGGCGTCAACCAGATCCGTGAAGGCGGTGTCCCAACGGGCGACCGCGCTGGTCAACACCACCGGGGACAGTCCGAGCTGATCGGTGAAGTGTCCGAAGCCAAACACACCGTCCGCCTCCTCGATGGCCGAGAAGGGGCCGAAGCGCTCGGCATAGATCATGTCGGAACCGGCCGCGATCTGGGCTGCGGCCGCCTCTTGGGCGGTAGCCGGGTCGAACCAGCTCTCGATGTAGGCCACATCGAAGGTGATATCCCCCTTGCCCAACTGCGTGGCCACAAACCTGGCGCCGTCGATGAAGGCATTGAGCGGACCGTTGACGTTGGGGAACGGGAATGCCGCCACCCCGCTGATGTGGTTGGTCTGGGTCATGGCCCCGGCAATGATCCCGGCCAGGTAGGCAGGCTCGTGGATGAACACGTCGATCCAGTAGCCGTTACCGCCGGTGGGCTCGTTGCCGGACCCGGAGAAGGCGAACAGAATGTCCGGGAAGTCATCCTTGACCGCGGCGACCGCATCCGAGTAGGTGCTGTGCGCCACGATGATCCCGTAATCACCGGTCTGGGCCAGGTCCCGGATCACCCGCTCTCCGTCAGCGTAGGGGATCTCCTCGATCTGCTCCAGGGTGATCGTCAAGCCGTGGGGCACCTCTTCGGCCACCCGGTGGACCGAGTCGATGAAGGTGGCGTACCAGCCCTCCTCCTTGGTGCCCAGCATGATCATGGCCACATCCAGCTCGGTCGGGCCCATCGGCGCTTCTTCCGTGGGCTCCGTCATCTCGGCCTCGGTGGTAGCCGGGGCCGCAGCAGTGGTAGTGGGCGCAGCCGTGGTGGCCGGCGCAGCCGTGGTAGCGGGCGCAGCAGTGGTAGCGGGCGCAGCCGTGGTAGCGGCCGGCTCGTCGTCCCCGCCGCAGGCACCGGCCAACAGGGCCAGAGCGGTCAGTAGCGTCACCAGGGTAAACGCCCGGCGGTCCATGAGCTTCCTCATAAGGACTTCCTCCTCCTATTCGGTCGCTTCTCACCAGGAGTGCGATCTTCTCTCCGCCGCGGTCCCACCGGGACAGCATCTGTTGGGAACCCTGGCCCTCGGATCACGAAGCGTGACTCAGTGAAGGATAGCGAGCGGCCCGCAGATCATCATCTCGTTTTTGTCACGTACGGCACAGCTCTTTCACGAACGGGACAGCACCGGCTTGCCCATGATCCGGTATGAAGGCCACCAACGCTCCATGCCCAAATCCTCCACGATGATATTGGCGGCGTTGTAGCCCGGACCGAAGTGGATCGAACCGCCCGGATGGCAGGCCGAGCCGCACATGTAGAGGCCTTCAATGGGTGTGCGGTAGCCACTGGCCTCCGGGAAGGGTCGGTTGATGCCCCACTGGTCATTGGTGTAGGCACCCTGGCGGCATCCTCCACCGACCATGTTGATCACCCGGTTCTGTATGTCGTCCGGGGTGTAGGCGTAGGTAGCCAGCATGTTGTCCCGAGTCAGATTGGGCGCGTACTCCGCCCAGCGGGCCCGCATCCGTTCCAGGAGCTCGTCCTTGATGTCGTCATAGGTCTTGGCGCCGTTCTCGAGCTTGTCGGCCGGTGGGCCGAACTGCCAGAAGAGCAAGGTGTGCTTTCCCTGCGGCGCGTAGGACGGATCGATCACCGTGTGGCAGCAGGCGTCGCCGCCCAGGGCCGAAGGGATGTGGCCGTTTCCGATCTCCTCCCAGTGCCGGTCGAGCTCCTCGAGGGTGTTGACCCCGAAGAATATGGCCAGGCCCTTGTTGGCTTCCTCCGAGTACTTGGTCGAGTAGTCGGGCGCCACTTCGGAGGCGGCATGGAAACCGAACAGGGCAGTGTGGTACTCGATCTCCCAATCCCGGCAACGCTGGGCGATCTCGGGGGTGAGGTGCTCCTCCCCCACCATCTGGAGGAAGGTTGCCGGAGGATCTATCGCCGAGGCCACGAACTTCTCGGCCCGGAAGGTCTGTCCGTCCGAGGTGGTAACGCCCACTGCGCGGCCGCCCTCGATGATGATCTTCTCCACATGGGCACCCGTCCGGATGAAGCCACCGTTGGCATGGAAGAAGGCGGCCAACGACTGCGCGATCTGATGGGTGCCCCCGCGGACGATGCTGAGCCGGGGCGACGCTGCGTACCGCATGAAGAAGTCCCCCACACCGGTTGCGAAATCGGGCATCCCCCGCACGCATGCGTTCATGGCTATCCACGTCTTCAGGCGGTCGCTCTCGTAGAGGTGGTCGAGCACCTCCCGGCCACTCATGTCGCACATCTTCTGGTACTCGGCCCGGTCGGCGTCTCCGAGCCCGACTCCCCGCTCCGAGGTGGGCTTGGGGGGTGCGTAGAACTCCTCCTCCACCTTGGTGAGGTAGCGGTGGTAGAGATCCTCCATGGTGTCGAGGTCGGCCTTGGGGATGAGGTTCTTGAACTGCCGGTAGGTGCGCTGCGGGTCGTCGGTGTAGGTGAGGAGTTCGGCGCCGTCTTCGAACAGGTAGGCCCGCTCCACCTCGCCCCGCTTCAGCTCCAAGCCGTAGCGGTGCAGCTCGAAGTCCTGGTGGGGAGGCCCGTAGGACCAGATGAAGTTGGCGTGCAGGTTGTGGTAGAAGCCGGGCTTGGTCACCTCCTCGGTGATTGTCGCCCCGCCGTACGCCATCCGCCGCTCGAGGACCAGCACGCGCAGGCCCTGCCGCGCCATGTAGCCGCCCAGGGTCAGCCCGTTGTAGCCGCCACCTACGATGATCCCGTCAAAGGTTCCGTCCGCCACACGCTTCTCCATTCCCCTAGTTGAATGACCGAATATTGGTGCCATCTATATTAGTCTGTCAAGCGGTCCCGCTGGCCTCGGTCTCACCGGTTGATCGGGACCCCCAATCATGAGTCGATTTCTCCGCAGATCCGGAGAGGCTCGAGTCTCCGTGACTGCCATCCGAGCATTCACGTCGGTCGTGGTTCTTGCAGGCGTGTTGACCGTCCCGACCCCGGCAGTAGGGGCTCGTCCTGCTTCCCAAACGAAGCGTGGTGGTGGACCGTGGCCGACTCGCAGCTCGACGGATGAACCTATGTACAGCACCGCTACCGGACAACGGCCTCAAGAGGACGTTCCTTCCTTCGGTCTCGAGCAATGCCAAACGGTCCCGGTGGATTCCTACATCAGCAGTAAGTAGATACCTACATTAGAGTTGAGGAAATTCCGCCATTAGGGTGAGGAGAATCTACTAGAGCGGAGTCCCTGCCGATGAAGGGAACGACACTACCCCGACACGTCTCGGAGCAGATCGACGACGCACGAAAGTGGGCACGGGTCGTACTGATCCACGGCCCCCGCCAGGCCGGCAAGACCACCCTCGCCCGTCTGGTCGGCAAGCGGACAGGCGGGTCGTTCGTCACCCTCGACGACCCGGTTGTACTGGAGGCGGCGCGGCGCGACCCGGTGGGTTTCGTCACCCAACCGAAACCGTTGGTGATCGACGAGATACAGCGGGCCGGCGATCCGTTGGTGATAGCTATCAAGATGGCCGTCGACCTCAATCCGACGCCAGGTCGATTCATGATCACCGGCTCTACCAACTTCCTCACCGTACCCACCATCTCGGAATCACTGGCCGGGCGGCTGGCGATCATCGAGCTGTGGCCTTTCTCCAAAGGCGAACTCGCCCGTGGGAACCCAGAGACATTCGTGAACCTGGCCTTCGAACAGCCTGAGGTTCTCCGCACCGGGCCTGCCGGGTCTACCGCCCGTGACGGGTATTTGAATTCGATCTGTGAGGGCGGCTACCCGGCCCTGATCAACTTCACATCACGGCAGCGCCGAGGCTGGTACGGAAACTATCTACGCACGGTTGTCCAGCGTGACATCGTGGAGTTGGCCGATATTCGCCGTGCCGACTCCATTGCACCGGTGCTATCCACTGCGGCCGCGCTCACCGGGCAAGAGCTGAACGTGGCCCGTCTCGCACGTGGCGCGGGCGTCGACCCCCGTACCGCCGCCAGCTATCTCTCCTGGCTGTCGACCGTGTTCCTAGTAAGGCGTGTGCCTATGTGGTCCCGGAACCTCTCCACCAAACAGTCCAAGGCCGCCAAGGTGTACGTCACCGACAGCGGCCTGGCCGCCCACCTCGCCGGTAAGGACCAGACCGCGCTAGCTCGTCCCACCGACACATCCGTCGGCGGGCTGGTGGAGACCTTCGTGGTCAACGAGATCGCCAAACAACTCCCCTGGAACCGACCCGACGCGCGCCTCCACCACTTCCGCGACCACCGGGGTCCGGAGATCGACCTGATACTCGAAGCGCCCGATGGACGCGTCGTCGCCATCGAGGTCAAGTCCGCCATCTCTCCCGGCCCCGGAACAGCCCGCTGGCTCACCTGGCTCCGGGATCGTCTCGATCTCCTGGGCCACGACTTCGTGCACGGCTACGTACTCCACACCGGACCGAACCGGGTAAGCCTGGGAGAACGCCTCACCCTGCTTCCTATCGAAGCACTATGGAACCCGACCGGGGCTGCTACCCCCGCGTGACTCCCTACCGCATCTTTCGAGCTACTCGGGCGGGGCGTCGTTCAGTTCGACCACCAGGTCGCCGGACAGGATCTGGTCCCGCGCCTCGAGTACCTTGTCGCGCACGTCTGCGGGCACCAGAGCCTCGTTGAGCGGAGCGATGTCACCCCCGCCCTGTGGCATGTGGAACATGATCCTCTCCATCGGGGCGTTCATCGGGACGCCGTTGGCCATCTGGTCCCACCAGGCGTCGATCGTCACCTCGATGGCCTGGTCCCACTTGGCCACCGTGCTGGTGAGCACCACGTCGGGCGCGAGCGCAACCGCGTCTACGAGGTCGCCCACCCCGTAGACACCTGCCTCCTCTGCAGCCTCGAAGACTCCGAAGACGATGGCGTAGAGCACGTCGGCGCCAGCCGCGATCTGGGCCGAGGCGGCCTCCTTGGCGGTGGCGGGATCCCACCAACTCTCGATGAACGTGACCTCCCACTCGACGTCCGGGTTGACCGACTGTGCACCGGCTATGTACCCGTTTACGGGTGCGTTCACGTTGGGGAACGGGAAGTTGGCGACGACTCCGATCTTGCCGGTCTCGGTCATGAGACCTGCCGCGACCCCGGTGAGGTAAGCGGGTTCGTGGATGAAGGTGTCGATCCAAAAGGCGTTGCCACCCAGGGGATCGTTGCCGGACCCTGCGTAAATAAAGACGATGTCCGGGTAGTCGCCCATCACGGCTGAGACCGCGTCACTGTAGGTGCTGCTACCCAAGATCATGTCGTACTTGCCGCTGGCGGCCAGATCGCGGAAGATCCGCTCGCTGTCACCGTAGGCGATGCTCTCGAACCATTCGGTCGAAATCTCCAGGTCGTAGGGCCTCTTCTCGGCGAGACGCTCCAACGAGTGCAGCATCGACTGGTACCAGGGGTCGTCGATGGGGTCCGGCGCGATGAAGGCCACCCGCATCACGGACGGTTCCTCAACGGCAGGCGCAGCGGTTGTGGTAGGTGCGGCAGTAGTCGTGGGCGCCGCCGTCGTGGCAGCCGGCTCCTCCTCTCCGCACGCCGCTCCGAGAACGGCGAGAACGATCGCAAGGCTAAATAACGGGGTCCTTAGGAGTCTCATCTTTTTGGTCCCTCCCTGGTCCGGAGCGGGTGCTTCCGTGGAGTCCGGTGTCCGGCCCCGCCGGACGCCTTCCTTCCACTTACAATATCACTGTCAGCAATATCACTGTCAGCAATAATACACTGTGGCGGAACCGCGCGTAGTGAGTGAGGGCAAGGAATGAACGCCAAGCACGACACGGTTTGCGATCTGTTGCTCACCAACGGATCGGTAATCACGGTGGATGACCAACGGAGTGTCCACGAACCCGGAGCGGTGGCCATCCGCGGGGACCGGATCGTTGCCGTCGGCGCTCCGAGCGATCTCGAGCGATACCGCGCCGCAAGGGTGATCGACTGCACCGGCAAGGCGGTCCTCCCCGGCTTCGTCGATACCCACACCCACATGTTCCAGAGCCTCGGGCGCGGCCTCGGCGAGGGTATGCCGCTCTATCCCTGGCTGAGCGACTTCATGTGGCCGTACGCACAAGTGATCAGCAGACAGGAGGCGTGGGCCGGAATCAGGTTGACGGCTCTCGAAGCTGCCAGAGCCGGAACGACCGCAGTGGTCGACGATCACTACGCCCCCACGGATCTCGAAACGACCGTGGGGGTTGCGCGCACCATCGAGGAGGTGGGTTTGCGTGGCGCGGTGGCGCGGGGCATCTTCGGTTCTCCAGCCAAGGTGACGAGGCACTACGACATCCCCGACTATCTCTTCGCCGTGCCGCCGGAGGAGGAACTCGAGATCACACGGGCCGCAATCGAAGCCACCTCCGGCAACAAGGTGGTGGTCTGGCCGGCGCCCGACGGGAACTTCATAGAGCGAAGTCTCATCGTCGACTCGGTAGCGCTCGCGCACGACCTGGACACCCGCTGGCACATCCATTGCTCGGCGCCGCAGACCGATCCGGATGCCTACCTATCCTGCTACGACGAACGTCCGGTCCATTGGATGCACCGAGCCGGGATCCTCGACGAAAGGGCGGCGATCGCCCACGGCGTCTGGTTCGACGACTACGAAGTCGCGGCCCTAGGCGAGGCGGGCGCCGGCGTGGCCCACTGTCCGACATCGAACTGCTACATGGCGGACGGGGCCATCCGGATGAACGACCTCAGGTCGGCGGGGGTGACCGTCTCTCTGGGTACCGACGGATCGGCCTGTGACCACCGCCAAGACATGTTCGAGCAGATGAAACAGGCCATATTCGTCCAGAGGCTGACCACGCTCGAGCCCACCTCGTTGCGGTCCGAGGATGCACTGGAGTTGGCTACCCGGGAAGGCGCCCGTTACCTGGGCATCGATGCCGGTGTGCTGGCGCCCGGCAAGCTCGCCGACATAGCGGTGGTGGATCTCGACCGGGTCCATCTGCAGCCGCTCAACCGGACCATATCGACGCTGGTCTACGCGGCACGCGGATCCGATGTGGTGATGACGATCGTGGGAGGCGAGATCATCTACGAGAACGGATCGTCCACGAAGGTGGAAGAGTCCGAGGTAATAGCGGAGGCACAAGCCCGATCGGTGGAACTCATCGAACGGGCCGGGCTACACGGGCTGCTGGTCCCGTGGCGATCGCCGGCGGGGAGTTGAACGATTGCCCGGAGCAGGCGAGCGAGCAGTAAAGGAGATCTCGGAATGATCTTGTTCGACAACTGCAGGTTCCTGATAGCGAAACCAAACCCTGAGGGGGTGATCGAGGACGGATGGGTACTCGTAGACGGACCCGTCATCAAGGCGGTCGGTGGACCTGCGGACTCGCCTCGTGTCGAGGTCGCGGCGCAGGGCGGCGAGGTCATGGACTGCAGCGGCAAGCTCGTGATGCCCGGGCTGATCGACACCCACAATCACCTGGCGAACTACGCACTCAACCTCTTGCCCGGCATCGATCCCTCGTCTCTCGATTACACCGGGATATCCGAGTGCCTGGAGAAGTTCATCTGGCCCGCCTACACATGGGGCTCGGGCGAGAGCACCTATGACCTGACCCTGCTATCGATGTGCAACGCGATCAAACACGGCACGACCACCATCACCAGCGCCTTCCCGTTCCCTGACGACACCTTTCGCGCCGGAGTCACTTCGAGGATGCGGCTCATCATCCATCCCCAGACCGTCAGCAATGTCCGCCTGAGTGACGGGCTCGACGACGACGGGTACCTAGCCCAGACCGAAGAAACGATCCGGAACTACCACAACGCCGAAGACGGGAGGATCCAGGTAGCGACCCACCCCCACTGCACCTACTCGTGTACGGAGCGGCTCCTCCTCGGCTGCATGGAACTGGCCGAACAATACGACGTCGGGTTCGTCACCCATCTTCTGAATTGTCCTGAGGACCGCGAGATGTCTGACGCCCAGTACGCCGCCTGGGGAGGGACGGTCGGCTACCTCCAGGCAAGGGACCTGCTCCAGGAACGGACCCTGTTCTTCCACTGCGATCAGGTCAACCGCCAAGAGGCGGAGGTATTCGCCGATGCGGGAGTTGCGATCTCGCACAACCCGCAATCGAACGCCACCTACCACGGGTCGGTAGCCGATGTGCCCACGTTGCGTGAGGCCGGCGTCACCCTCGGTCTCGGAACGGACATGCCGGCGGGCAACATCTTCGACAACATCTACACGGCCTATCTCGTCAATGCCGTAGTCCCGATTGACCAGCAGGCGCAGTTCGAACCCTGGGTACCCATCGAGATGGCCACCATCGGCGGTGCCGAGGCGCTGCGGCTAGGGGACAAGATCGGCACGCTCGACGTCGGTAAACGCGCCGACATCATCACCGTGGACCTACGACGGAACACGACCCTCTACCCCCTCAACGCGGGGAACCTCCTCTACTGGATCGTCACCAAGTGTGCCGGCACGCTCGTCGCGGACACGATGGTCGACGGCACGTTCCTGATGCGAGATGGGGAATTCACCTTCCTTGACGAAGAGGCCATCATCGCCCGTTCCGATGAATGGATGGCCAGATTCGAGTCCTGGTACCGGGGCCGCAAGGCTTCAGGACAACCGGTAACCGTGAGGAAATACCCCGACTACGAGAACCGTTGAACCAATCCATCGAAGGCGCCGGTTACGTATCTCCAATTCATGTGCGACTTGGGCGAAAGGAACCGCCGAACACCTACTGACTCACGACTGCTCAGCGATCCTCACATCACCAGCCCTTCCACCAGGGCCTGCCTAGTGGAAGCCGGAACCTCCGTTGACCCAAATGTTCTGGCCGGTCACGAAATCAGACCAGGGACTCACCAGGTAGAGGAGCGTACCAACCATATCGTCGGGCACCTGGGATCGCTTGAATGCCCGGCGACCGATGATCAGGCCATCGATATGCGGCTGCTTGGCGGCGTAGTCGGCGTCGTGGGGGATGTAGTCGGGGGTCAGGGTGTTGACAGAGATTCCGTCGTTGCCCAGTTCGCGTGCCAATGAACGGGTAAGGCCCCAGATGGCGGCCTTCGACGCCACGTAATGGAGGAACCCGGGGGTACCGTCGTTCACGGTCATCGAGGCGATGTTGACGATCTTCCCGCTCCCCTGCGCACGCATCGTGGGCGCCACCGCCCGGGCGCACAGCCAGGGACCCTTGACGTTCACCTCGAAGCATTGATCCCACTCCTCGGGAGAGATCTCCTCCATCGGACCTTGGGTGAGCGTCAGGTAGAAAGCGGCGTTGTTCACCAGGGCGTCGATCTTCCCGAAGGCGTCGACGGTGGCGGCCGCCATCGCCTCGGTCGAGGCCACATCGCTGACGTCGACCTGCACCGAGATGGCCTGGGTGCCCAGTTCCTCCGCCTCCGCCACCATCTCGGATCCGTCGACCAGATCCGCGACGACGAGGAGTGCTCCCTCTGCCGCGAGACCTCGACAGTAGGCGCTACCTATTCCACCGGCGCCGCCGGTCACTATTACGACTTGGCCGTCGAGCATGCCCATTAGCCCTCCATTCCTTTCGTGTGGCTCGACCCCGGCGGTCCGCCGGTGTCCCTCTCCCCTCCCGGCTACTCGCTCATGAAACCGGCTGCCAACTCGAACAGCCAGGAGCGGTAGGCGAGGGTGACGTCGTCGGCCACCTTGATGTACATCTCGGCGCTGAGCAGATCCGGCAGGTGCTCGGGCCACTGGGACTCGACCACGGGCTGATCCTGATCCAACACCATCAGTTCGAAGTCGATGAGGAAGGCCAGGTCCTCATCGGTCTGCGCGAAATCCGACCCGATGTGCCAGAAGTTCCGGCAGGTCGCCGGCCCGGTGGGTGCGGAGACCATGTAGAGCCCGTAGCGCTTGCCGTTGGGGAATATCCGCAGCAGATAGATGGTCCCCGGCAGGGTCAGGTAGTAGCGATTGAGCACCGTGACGATGTCTTCGGATATCCCGAGGATCCGCTTCATGGTCTCGTCGTTGGGTTCCACGACATAGCGGTCGAAGCGGAGCATCTGCCCCTCCCGCCAGACCTTGTGGTCCTCCACCTCGGCCTTGTCCCGGGTGCCGAGGATGTTCTCGTGGACGAACGGGAAGTGCGAGAAGTCTACGAAGTTCTCGAGACGGCGGGGCGCGCTGGTAGCCCAGTCGTAGACGGGAGGTGATTGCCAGCGCATTTCCGGGTCATCCCATTCGGCCAGGCCGGGCGGATCCCCCCACGGCTCGTCGACCAGCGAGACCCAGATCAATCCCGCGGTCTCCCGGCACAGGTAGCGTTCCAGGTTGACCTTGAGTACCCCGTTGAGTTCGGGACGCGAGGGGATGTTGACCAGGTTGCCCTCCATGTCGTAGGACCAGCCGTGGTAGGGGCAGTTGATGCAACCGTTCTCGATCCAGCCGAGCGACGGCGCCGCCCCCTTGTGCCTGCAGACGTCCATGAAGGCCCGGACCGTCCCCTCATGGCGGACGAGCAGGATGCGCTCGCCGAGGAGTTGGCCCTGCATCATCTCGCCCTCGACCACATCACCGCTGTAGGCGACGGGATGCCAGAAGTGCCACATGGCCCGGTACCAATTCGAGTCGCGCTCGGGCACGAACGGATCGGCAAGATCCTGCATACTCGCCTTGGGCATCCTCACCTGCCTTCCTGTTCGGATCCTGGGTACACGGTCAGATGAAGTAGGCGCCGCCGTTGACCAGAAGGCTCTGACCGGTGACGAAATCGGAGGCCGGAGAGCTGAGGTAGATGATCGTTCCGACCATGTCGTCAGCCACCTGGGTGCGCCTGATGGCCCGGCCCGACACCACGAAGGGATCGCTGGTGGCGTCGGTGGGGCGGAGGTCCGGGTTGGGAATCAGGTCGGGGGAAACCGTGTTGACGGTGATGCCCTCGGGACCGAGTTCGTTGGCCAGGCATCTGGTGAGGCCCAGCACGGCGGATTTGCTGGCCACGTAATGGGGGAAGCCGAGGGTTCCCTTGTAACACGTATTGGAGGCGATGTTGATGATCTTGCCCGAGCCCTGAGCCGCCATGTGGGGGTAAACCGCCTTGGTACACAGCCAGACCCCGCGGACATTGACCTCGAACGTGCGATCCCATTCGGCGACGGTGAGGTCCGTGAAGGGCCCTCGGGTGGTCTCCGAGAACATGGCGGCGTTGTTGATCAGCACGTCGATCCGTCCGAACCGATCCATGGCCGCTTCTGCCATGGCCGCCGTGGATGACTCGTCGCTCACGTCGGTGGTGACAGACAGAGCCTCGCTGCCGGAGCCGGCCAGTTCCTCCACCACCGGCGAGCCGTCCAGCAGGTCGGCGATCACCACGCCGGCTCCTTCCGCGGCGACACCGAGGGCGTAGGCGCGGCCGATACCGCGAGCCCCACCGGTGATGATGACCACCTTGCCGTCTAGCACACCCATACGGACCACCTTCTCGATGCCGGTTTGCATTTCAACACTAGCCGAATTGATATTGGTGATGGTAATAATCTGGGTGGGAGTGCGGGGCCGCGCCGGTGCGATGGCCCCCGGATTCGATAGATATGATCAATCTCACCGAGCGAGCAACGAACCCGTCCGCCACACATCAAGGAGGAAAGACATGGAGACGCCGAGCGTCCGACATGGTTACACGACCGGCGCCCAAGGCAATCGCCTGCACTACCTGGACTACGGCGGCGAGGGGACAACCCTCATATGCATGCATGGCGTGATCGGTAACGCCTGGAACTGGAAGGCCGTGGCGGACGGTATCCGTGACCGACGACGGGTGGTGGCCCTCGATTTCCGCGGCTACGGGGAGAGCCAATGGTCGGCCGGCCACGACTACACGACCTCCGACCATGCGGCGGACCTGGCCGCCGTGATCGAAACCCTTGGTGAGGACAGCGTCGATCTGATGGGTTCCTCCTGGGGCGCCCTCGTGGCCATCGAGTACGCGGCGGAGAACCCCGACCGGGTAGGACGGATAGTGGTGGTGGATGTGGAGGCGTCGTTCGCCCAGAGCGAGACCGACCTCTTCCCCCGACCCACCAGCCACACCGACCACGCGGACGTGCGGACCGGGCTCGGGTTCGGCTTCCCCAACGCCCCGGAGGAGATGCTCGAGCTGACCGCGCTCACCAGTTTCCAGCCGGTCGACGGCGGGCGGCTGGCGCCCAAGCACGATCCCTACTTCTTCGAACGCTGGCCGTTCCGCTCCGACGACCACTGGGAGCGGCTCGACGGAATGGAAACCCCTGCGCTACTGGTCCACGCAGCCGACAGCTTCGTGAACTTCGATGTCATGGCCGAGATGGCCGGCAAAATGGGCAACGCCACCCTGGTCCAGGTCGCGAACAGCACCCACGTCATCCCAGTGGACAACCCCGAAGGTCTGGTGGAAGCTCTCCTACCATTCCTGTAGTTCTGAAAGACAACTATTAGAGCGCCCGCGGGTAGGGTGAGGTTGACCCGGTTTGGTGGACCATCAAACCGTCCATAAAACGGGGCAACTCCATTAGCCCTTCCCGGTGGCCCTCATCAATGTCGGCTTGGCGCACCCAGTTACGGATCGTCTGGTCCGACGGTTCGAACTCCCGGCTCAACTCACCAGACGTCCGACCCGCCCGCACCAGGCGAACCATCTCCTCCCGGAACTCCGCCGGATACGGCGCTCTCGTCTTCGGCATCTGAACACTCCTTCCCATGATCCATAATCACAAGTCTGTAAGTGTCCACCAAACCGGGTCAACCTCAGTGGCAGATCGGAGACCGAGCAGCAGCCGAGCCATCCGGAAGGGTGACGACTGTACCTTCAACATTGCTGCAGAGAGACGCTACAAGGCCGAGATAGAGGCGCTGGTGCGGGCTGCCCGGAAGCGCCGGCTTCTCTATGACTTGGGCTTGTGGACGGTGGCCGCCGTCCGTTCCTGGCTCGTGCCCGAGCCGACCAACCGCTACGACGCCAATGCCGTGGTCGTTGCTACCGGGTCCGACCTATCGGAAGGGCTTGTAGTCGGCTACGTTCGCCGCAGGGACGCCGCCAAACTGCAACCACGTCTCGGCGAGCCTATGCCCGTAGAGGGTCGGATTATCGGCAGGGGCGATCGGTGGGGCGTCAAACTGGACCAGCCGACCATGGATCGGCTCCTCGCTGGTGGGCGATGACCGTAGAGGATGTCACTAGCGGCCCTGAGGGGTATGTGTATGTTGCGACTAATCCGGCGATGCCGGATATCGTCAAGATTGGCAGCACGACACAGCGCGATCCGAAGAGTCGTATATCTCAGCTGTTCACGACGAGTGTGCCTGTCCCCTTCGAGCTGGTGTACGCGGCGGCGATCGCTGGCGATCCCTCCACAGTTGAGCGGGCGCTACACACGGCGTTCGCTCCTCAGCGAATGCATCCGGGCCGTGAGTTCTTCGAGATTGAGCCGTATCAGGTGGTCGCAATTCTCAGACTGCTCGACGTTGCTGATGTCACTGAGGAAGCCAGGTCTGATGTTGATGCAGAGATCTCGCGGGTGGACCGGACAGCTCGGGAGCGGGCGAAGCAGAAGAAGCCCTGGTTCAATTTCTTCAAACTGGGTTTACCTGCGGGGTCGGTCCTTTCGTTTCTGCGGGACGACAAGGTGAAAGTCGAGGTTGTCGATGAGCGGCAGGTGTGCCTTATAGAAGTGCCCGACAGCAAGTATCCTCCTGATGTCGTCGTTGGCGATGAGCGATGGCATCTTTCGCCGCTCACAAAGGTCTTGCTTGGGGTGGAGTGGGGCCCGCAGCCGACACCGTGGTGGCGTGTCGAGGACGGCCGGCGCCTGAGCGAACTCCACGACGAGTGGTGGGCGTCAGTAAGGCCCTGATCCAAGAAGCGGGCCGGGCGGGGAGCCCGGAGAACGATGAGAGCCGCCACTCCTGGTACAACAGACCTGTTCGATCGCCATAAGGTGCCCAATCGGGATGGTCGTAACAACTGGTTCGTCGTCACCGGGCTGCCAAGGCACATCCGGACTGACTTCGCCCGTGAACACGATTGTGACGTAATCGTCGTCCACTTCCTCCAACCTACCGGCATGGCCCAGTTCGTATCCTGTGTACGCGCATACCTGATGCCCCAGCATCTGTTCTAGCTTGCCGCGGAATCCGTTACTGGCCATTTCCCCCATTGTCTCCTTCCCAGGCTCCCATGTTAAACCGGAGAGGCTTGGGGTAGGCGTAGTAGCCGGCGCCCTGAACCGCCCCGGTTACCCCCGAGACTCTGATGGTCCCCCGGTTTGGTGGAGTCATGGGTAGACCGATCATGTATTCGCCGGAGGTTCGGGAGCGGGCTGTCCGGTTGGTGTCAGAGCATCGAGGGGAGCACCGTTCTGAGTGGGCGGCGATCTGTTCGATAGCTGAGAAGTTCGGCTGCGCGTCTGAGACGCTGCGGCTGTGGGTTCGCCGAGTTGAGCGAGATCAGGGCCTGCGGCCGGGGTTGACGTCCGATGAGCAGACAGAGTTGGCCGAGTTGCGCCGGGAGAACCGTGAGTTGCGGCGGGCGAATGAGATCTTACGGCATCGATCTGGCGCCTCACCGCATGCGCTCCCGCTTCGCGGTGGCCTTCGGCGATCAGGTGCTCGACGAGGGCGGCCAGGCTCGGGTAGGCGCCGTGTCGGTCTCGTTCAACTCGCCGTTCTGGCCGTTCGTGCCGGCGTCGACCTCGGTCGGTCAGGAGGGACTGGACTTCCACCTTTGGTGCCATGCGGTGGTGCATTGGAACCTTCCTGCCAATCCCGGCGACCTTGAGCAGCGCGAAGGTCGTGTCCATAGGTACAAGTGTCACGCGGTTAGCCGCAACATCGCTGAGAAGCTCGGGCCCGATCTCCTGAGAGAAGGGCGTCCGGAGGGTGACCCATGGGAGACGCTCTTTGAACGGGCAGCAGCGGGCAGGGCCCTGACGACGGGGAGATGGCGCCGTACTGGGTGTTCCATCAAGGCAGCGCCGCGATCTATCGTCTCGTTCCCATGCTGCCGTTCAGCCGTGAGTCGGCGAGACTTCCCCGACTGCGAAAGTCCCTCGCCGTTTATCGCCTCGCCTTCGGCCAGCCGCGCCAAGAGGAACTGGTCGAATTCTTGGGTGACCGCATCAGCCCCGACCATCGGGAGCGTTGGGTCTCGCAACTCCGCATCAACCTGTCGCCTCCGCCCGTTCGACAGCAACGCGGATCACGGTTCAGACGCCGAGTAACGCTCATTGGCTCATCCGAATACCACACCAGCCCACAGGCGATCTATTGGTAGGGCGATGATGCCCGCGTCTGCGCCCTTGTACCGGATGCTGTGAGGACCTGAGTAGAGGATAACTCCGGCAGTGAACCGGTCACCAAGAGCGTCGCGCAAAATACGCAAGCCCCGGCGGTCCTTGGGGTGGATCCTGGAACCGGACTTCACCTCGATGCCGACCACCGAGCCATCCCGGCCGTCCTCTATAACGATGTCGACCTCGGCGCCGTCGTGTGTGCGCCAGTAGCCGACATGAGGCCGGTGTTCCATCCAGGATGCCTGTTTGAGCACCTCACCGACGACGAATGTCTCCAGCAGATGCCCGAATTGTTGCAGTGCCGCCGGGTTCAAGGCCGATAACTTGTCGGGTGGGAGACGTAGCAACCTCGCAGCCAGACCCGAGTCCACCATGTGGAGCTTGGGACGTGAGCCGGTCGATGATCGCAGTGTCCTCCCCCATGCCGGCAGCAATCGAACCAGGAATGCAGCCTCGAACAACCTCACGTAGTCGGATGCGGTGCTGGCGGCCAGCCCTACCGCTCGACCGGCACTCGACATGTTGAGAACCTGCGCCGTTTGCGACGCCAGGCGCGCAAGTAGCGGGGCGAGCGCCGAGGGCTGCCGCACAAGTCCCTCCTCGAGGAGGTCACGCTCCAGGCAGAGAGCCAGGTAGTCGTCGAACCAGCGGGCTCTCGCCGCCTCGGTGCGCGCCATGGCCAGGGGAAACCCGCCCCTTGCAATGAGGCCCGTGTACCGGTCCCGCGTGGTCATCGACACGTCCGGGGATACGGTCGCACCAGGATCCTCCATCAACGCCTCGACCAGATTCTCTTCCGTCCCTCTTATCTCCCCCTGTGACAGGGGAAGGATTTCCAGCCGGTGCAGGCGACCGGTAAGCGACTGCGAGGCGAGCGGTAGAGAGGCGAACCGGGTGGAACCGGCGAGCACAAACCGGCCCGGTGATCCGTCACGGTTCAACTCGGCCTTTATCGAGTCCAGCAGGATGGGGGCATGCTGGTACTCGTCGATGAACACCGGCCCACGGCCCGAGACGAACAGCCCGGGATCGCCACTTACCGCCGCCCTCACCGCCGGATCGTCGAGATCTACCACACGACCGCCATACCGCCGGGCCAACGTCTGCAGGAGGGTGGACTTACCTACCGAGCGCGGACCCTGGAGTAGCACCACCGGCGACTCGGCCATGCGACGGACGGCGATTTCCTCCAGCCGCCGTTGAATCAACTCCACGACAAGCCTTTCCCGTGAATTCCCCCATCACTCTACCGTGATTTATCTGGGTCTTCCACCGTGAAATTTATGGAGGGTCTCCCGTGATTAATCGGGAGGTAGAGGCGGTACAACGTATCGTCCGGCCGCTCAGTCGGTCCCTTCACGGTCCGGAGGCTGCTCCGGAGGGCGGCGTCTACGTCGAGGCGTGGGACGATAGGTGGATCTCGGGATTGGTGAGGAGATGTACTTCGCATCGCCGGGGCTATACATCCTGGCTGGACGCCCTCCTCCGGCCCTCGGATCGGTGAGGTCGCCGGTGGAGCGGAGATAGTCGGGACTCGTGGTGACCTTGCGGTGGAAGTTGGCTGGATCGATGCGGGCGTTCCACACCACTTCGTAGACCCGCCGGAGCTGGGTGATGGTGAATTCGGGTGGGCAGAATTGCGCGGCGAGGGTAGTGTATTCGAGCTTGGAGCGCACCCTCTCTACCGCCTCCTTGATGATCTTGCCGTGATCAAAGGCCAGTTTGAGGGCGTCGGCTTCGACCATGACCACGGGGAAGAGATCGGCGTCGGCCGCGTCTCCGCCTCCGCGGGGTTCGGGGAGGTTGGCGAGGATGGCCCAGTAGGCGACGGTGACCACCCGCATCCGTGGGTCACGGCGTGGCCGCCCGTACGTGCCGAGTTGCTCGAGATGGCGAGGCTCGGCCACAACCCCTGTCTCCTCGTGGAGTTCGCGCAGGGCCGCCGCCTCGAGATCCTCTTTGTCGCGCACGAAGCCGCCCGGCAGTGCCCAACGTCCCCTATACGGACCCTGCCCGCGCCGGACCAGGAGGATCTGGAGTTGGTCATTAACGATGGTGAACGTGACCACATCCACGGTGACGGCAACCGGTGGGTACCCCCGAGGATCGTATCCGTCGGGAGCCTTTGTGTCACACCCCATCCTTACAATGATAATCAGGTTTGTGTTGACAGGACAAGAACCCGGCGGTAGGGTTATTGTCAATATAGAATAAATTGATCCGTTTCGGCGTCCTACTCAGATGCGGGGCCGGGCGGGCACCCAGACCGAAGGAGATACATTGACTGACGCGACCGTTACCGAGCCGACCAAGCTCTGGTTCCTTCTCGACCGTTCGGGATCGATGGACGCTCTGGCCCAGGATGTGATCGGTGGCTTCAACACGTTCATCGCAGAGCAGGCCCGGGAACCCGGAAGCGCGCACCTAACCCTGGTGCAGTTCGACAGCCAGGAGCCGTTCGAGGTCATCCACGATGCGGCGCGGATCGAGGACATCCCGCGACTCACCACCGAAACCTACCGCCCGCGGGGCAGCACTCCCCTGCTGGACGCCATTGGTGACCTCATCGAACACGCCGACCAGCGCATCGAGGCCAGGTCCCGGGTCGATCAACCCGCCGAGGACCAGTTGGTGGTGGTCTTCAGCGACGGTTTGGAGAACGCTTCCCACCGCTACAACCGGGCAAGGGTGGCTGAGTTGATCAGCAGCAGGCAGGAAGCCGGCTGGGAGTTCGTGTTCATGGGCGCCAACCAGGACAGCTACTTGGAAGCAGGACGCATCGGAGTCTCCCGCGAGAGTGTCTCCAACTTCGAGGCCAGTTCGGTAGGAACTGCGGCGGCCTTCCAGTCGATATCGCGGGCCGCCTCCGAGTACCGCGGGAAGACCCGGATTGAACGGACGAGAGATTCCGGAACCTTCTTCGGCGGAACCCGTGAAGCGGAGGAAATGATGCGCTCGCGAGGCGGAGGCGCGGAGGTCCCGAAGCCGCGCCGGGGTATCCCGAACCTGGATCGGGCGGCGGTCGGACGACCCATCACCCGTCTGGGGATCTCACTGTTCCCTGTCTACCTGCCGGGGAACAACCTCGAGGAGATCGCCACGGGAGCGAACTCGGGTCTGGTCATCGAGGAACTAAACGCTTCGAGAGTGCCATCGATCGAGGTGACGAACCCCACGAACCGTCCCGTCCTGATTACCGAGGGGGAGCAACTCATCGGCGGCCTCCAGGATCGGGTGCTCAACACGAGCGTCCTGGTTGCTCCGTCCACCCACTTGGACATACCTGTGTCTTGCCTCGAGCAGGGCAGGTGGGGTGACCGTCGCGACTTCGGCCGCGGACGGGCTTTCGCGCCCAGGCGGACCCGGCGGGCGAAGAACGCGTCGGTTGCCGATTCGATCCGCCGGGAAGGATCTCGCCGGAGCGACCAGGCCGCCGTCTGGAGCGCCATCGACCAGGAACTGGCCCATCTGGGCGTCGACTCCGGCACCCGGGCCGTCAGGGACGCCGAGCAGTTCCTCCGCCGCGACCGGCAACGTGCCCACGTGATCCGAAGCCTCGCGAGGCGGGGGCCACTGCCCGGCCAGTGCGGCGTGGTGGTGGCCCACGGCAGGCGCGTGGTGGCGATCGAGATATTCGGCAACCACGACCTACTCATCCCCCATTGGGAAGGATTGGTCCGCTCCCACCTGATGGAGCGACCGACTGCCAACGGACACCCTTCCGCGACCCGGGTCCTGTACAGGATCAGCCGATTCGCCGAGGCGCGGGCGGTGGCGAACCGAGGGGTCGGCCTCGGCACGGAGTTGCACGTGAACGACCGGAGAACGGTAGGCCAGGCACTGATCCACGATGGCGCCCTCGTTCACGCGTCCGCATTCATGATCGGCTGAAAGCCAGTGGCCAGTGGCCAGTGGCCATCAGAGCCATCGGATTGTGGTCAGTGGGTGGTGTGGCCTGGGGCTGGTGCGAGTGGCAAGTGACCACCTTGACAGCCGGTCACGCCGACTGACCACTAATGACTGGCCACTGACCACTGTTCAGAAGGAAGGTGGAGAACTGACGACCAGGAAGCGGCAGCCGGTCTGACCGGCCGCCGTAATCGTGTGGGGGATGGTCGCCGGATACGTGTACACATCTCCTTGAGCCAGTACGACCGGCGGCGAGCCCTCCAGCTCCACCCGGAGGCAGCCCTCCAAGACGTAAATGACCTCTTCGCCTTCGTGACCGGTGTTCACCGTGCCGGTGCCGGGGTCGAACTCCACCTCGTTCGGCTCCATGAGGTGGGAGCCTCCCCTGGTCAGGAACCGTACCGATGCGCCTTCCACGAGTTGGTAGGTCTCGCCTTCGCCGTGGCGGACCAGGCTGATGTCCAACCGCTCCCGTGGCTGGAGAAGGCTGTGAGCGGTGGTCTCGAGAGCCTGAGCGACGTAGTGAAGAGCCATGAGGCTGGGCATGGCCTTCCCGTTCTCCAGCTGGCTGAGAAACGGCTGGGACAGACCGCAGCGGAAGGCCAGTTGCTGGAGCGTGAGGCCCTGTGCCTTACGAAGTCTCCGGAGAGCGGCGCCCAAGGTCGCAGCCACCGCATCTCCGTCGACCGGCCGGGCATCATTACCGGACACGGTTGCATCGGTCATAGGCCGATGCTACCCCTCGAGACGGATGCCCTGAGGCTACGGCGGCTACGACCCGACCACGGCGCCGCCCTCGCCACAGGGCGCGTCCGTGAGCCTGAGGTCGCTAACTCCGCCCCGGACTCACGACCTGCCGGATAGGACATCGATTTGCCTCACGATATGTCTGGCGATCAAAGCGGCCGCACGGTCTACATCCGGACTCCGGAATCCAACCTCGGAGTAGCCTACGCTGCGTTTGAGGTCCTGGATCGGTTTCTCGTTTATCGTGACGTGTTGTGAAAACGATGAACCCTTGAGCTTCCACTCGATGGAGAGAACAATTCCGAACCCTGTTTCACCTCTGCCTGTATAGTCAGTGAACCTGTATTCCTGATTCACTTCGATCTGCTGGTCGTCAGTCAGCTCGAATCCTCGCGATACTACATAATGTTCCTTTGTATGCTCCCAGTTTCGTTCTTCCAGAAGGGCCACAGAACTGACTTGTTGGTGCCGATACTTCACGTAACCGATCTGGCCAAAGGCGCGAAATAGTCCCTTTGCTATATTCTCAATGGTAGGTTCTAATCGGTCACATATCGGTCGAATATGTCCAAAAAAAACTTTATCCAGTACGTCGATATCTGACTCATCCGGTGCCGATCCTCTCCTCTCCTCTATGAATTCGGCTACCTCCCGTTCCGTGTCAAGCCGCTGAAGCAGTCCACCTAGATCAGCCAGTGGTACTACTTCACAGTCGCTCCGCGATTGACGACTGATACCTCCATAGACAACTGCTTTCACAGAGACGTCCGGAACAAGGTCAGCCACACGAACTAGGGAACGAAAATAGTCCGATGTGATGGTGGAACCGGATTTGACCTCGAAAGCGTATATACCGTCACCGGTTTGATAGAAGAGGTCACACTCCAAGCCCTTCGAATCACGAAAAAAGGAGAGATTAGAGTCGTAACCTCGATTGAACCGGTATTTGAGAGCCTCCACTACCACCGCGTTCTCGAAAAGGCCACCGCGTAGCGGATGGGTGGCTATCTGCTGGGCGTGCTCGATGCCGATTAGATAACTGACCAGTCCGACGTCATAGAAATAGATTTTCGGTGACTTGATCAGCCTTTTGCGGAGGTTAGTATGAAATGGTGTTAGCCGGAAGGCTATATAACTCCGTTCGAGAATGGTCATCCATGCTTGCGCCGTTGTGTGTGACACACCCGCATCGGAGCCAAGCGAGGAGAGGTTGAGCAGTTGACCGACCCGTCCCGCGCATAGGCGGACGAATCTACGAAAGCTCGACAGGTTACGTATCTCGCCTATCCGGCGGACATCACGCTCCACGTAGGTTTCGAAGTAGTCACGGAGACTCTGGCGCGGATCGAGTCCTTGATCATGAATCCGCGGATAGAAACCCGAGAAGAGGACATCGTCGACCGCGTCACTTGCGCCTGTTCTTCTCCTCTCCGACAGAGAGAACGGCAATAGGCGCAGCAGCGCGGTTCGACCAGCCAGCGACTGACTGATCGAATCGGAGAGTCTGAACTGCTCACTGCCAGTGAGCACGAACAGACCGCTTCGGCCTCTCTCGTCAGCTATGACCTGCAGATACGATAGAAGCTTCGGTACATACTGTATCTCATCAATGACGGCGGCCCCGTTGAACTGCGCGAGAAATCCCCGAGGGTCGGTCTCGGCAAAGTCCCTGATGTCAGGGGCCTCAAGGTTGGCATATTCCAGATCGGGGAAGGCAGATCGACATAGTGTTGTCTTGCCGGACTGCCTTGGCCCGGTGACCGTCACGAACGGATACTGCCGGAACAGAGCAGTCAGACGACCGGTGATCTCCCTCTCGATCATGCCGCTAGAGGCTAAACGGGTAGTGGTACATATTGCAAGTTGTACTTTCAATATGTACCACTACAGTGCCCGGTGTCCGCGCAACGGGATGATCTCCCTCTCGACCTTTTCGTCTCCTACTCTGGGCACTGCCTGATCGTCACAACCGGTTATCGTGCGATAGCTGAGTACACAGCCGCGATTCCGTGGGGAGGTTTCGATGCCGGTTGCGCATATCCACTTCATGTATGACTTGGTGAAGGGCGACCTTCAGGAGGCGAAGCGCAAGCTCGCCGACGAAGTTGCCGACAGCATCGCCCGCAACGTGGTTCACCATCACCAGGGCTCGCCCAAGGACCTGGTCACGGTCGTCTTCCATGACATCGGCGCCGATGATTGGGCCGCCGGCGGCACCCTCTTCAGCGACCGCGACCCGTGACCTGCGCCCAGGTTGCGCCGGTTCTTCCGGCATCGTAGGATTCCTATTCGGTACGCTCGACTGCTCAGGTAGCCTCGGGCCGAAGAATCCGATCAGCAAAACCCTCCTCAACGGGTCGGCTTTGTGCTGGCCCGTTGTTCGCATTTAACCAGCAGCCATCTCCCGGGGAGCCGATGCGCGTAGCGGTGGACATAGGCGGTACTTTTACCGACGCGGTAGTAATCGACGACGATGGCAACACCCGTACAGCCAAGGCGCTTACAACCCCGAACCATCTCTACGACGGAGTTCTCTCGGCGCTCGACCAGCTCGGCATCGATTGGACCCGGCTGGACTCCATCACCAACGGCACCACCGCCGGCCTGAACGCCTTCCTCGAACGCCGCGGCGCCAGGGTCGCTCTTCTCACCACCCGCGGGTTCCGAGATGTCTACGAGTTGGGCCGAGCCAACCGGCCGGACATGTACAACGTCCGCTACCGGCCCCCTACCCCGCTGGTGCCTCGCCGGTCCATCTACGAGGTGGACGAGAGGATGGCGCCGGACGGATCGGTGGTGATGGCGTTGCGGGAGGAATCGATCAGCGAGCTGGCGCCCCGGCTGGCCCAAGACTACGACGCGGTGGCCATCTGTTTCCTCCACTCCTACGCCAACCCCGCTCACGAGCACCGGGTAGCCGAACTGCTCCGTTCGGTGGACCGCTCTCTCTCGGTGGTGTGCTCCTCGGACGTGGCCCCGGAGTGGCGCGAGTACGAACGAACCAGCACCACGGCCATCGCCGCCTACGTGGCGCCCATCGTCGACAGCTATCTCGAAAACCTGGAGAAACGCACCTCCGGGCGTGGCATGCGGGGATCGTTGCGAGTGATGCAGTCCAACGGCGGTGTCATGTCCGCCGGTTCCGCCCGGCGCAAGCCCATCCAGACCCTGTTCTCCGGACCGGTCGGGGGTACCATGGCCTGCCTGTCGGTGGCGGACGATCTGATCGAGGAAGCGGCCGCGAGCCGGCTGATATGCGTGGACATGGGCGGAACGTCCTTCGACATGAGCCTGGTGGTGGATGGACGGGCTGACGTCGAACTCGAGTCGGAGCTTCAACGCCATCCTGTACTGGCGCCCACAGTTGCGATCCACACCATCGGCGCCGGTGGCGGAAGTGTCGGCCACACCGCGGGCGGGGGGCTCCGGGTGGGCCCGCGCTCGGCCGGCGCCGTCCCCGGACCCGCCTGCTACGGATCGGGAGGAACCGAACCGACCATCACGGATGCCAATCTCCATCTCGGACGGCTACCGGGTAGCACCCGCCTCGCCGGCGGTATGGCTCTCGACAGAGCAGCCGCCGAACAATCCCTGACAGCTGTGGCGGAGTCCCTGGGAATGGATGAGCTGGAGCTGGCGGCGGGCATGGTCGCGGTGGCCGACTCGACGATGGCGAACGCGATTCGCGAGATCACGGTGATGCGCGGGATCGACCCGCGCGACTTCATCCTGGTGGCGTTCGGAGGGGCCGGACCGCTCCATGCCACGTCGCTGGCGGACGAACTGGACCTAGACACCGTGGTGGTCCCGGTCAATCCCGGCGTCCTCTCCGCGTATGGGATGCTCCAGACCGACACCCGCCACGACGCCGTCCAGAGTTTCTACGTGCGGGTGGCCGACCTCACCGATGAAGCACTCGAAGCCGCCCTGTCTGATCTGGAGGAACGGGCCCGGCTGATGGTGAAGGAAGACGGTTTCGACGACCAGGCGATCACGCTGGAGCCGTCGGCCGATCTGCGTTACTCGGGCCAAGAGTACACGGTGACACTCCCGCTCGACACGAGCAAGGGCATGGAGGCTTTGATCGAGGGGATACCGGACCAGTTCGCGGAGGCCCACAACGTCCGCTACGGGCACAGCAATCCCGGAGAGGCGGTGGAGTTCGTCAACCTCCGGATGGCCGCCTTCGGCGGCATGACCCGTCCCCGCCCCCAGGCCCTCCCGACCGGCGACGTTCCGTCCCCGACCGGCATCGAACGAACCTGGTTCGGAAACACATGGTTCGAGACCCCGGTCTACCAGCGCGCGGAGCTGCCGGGGGCCGCGGAGCTGGTGGGACCGGTGATCGTCCTGGAGGACGCGTGCACCACGCTGGTGCCACCGAGTTGGACCGCCACAGTGTCAGGACACGGGCACCTCGTCCTGAATCGGTCGTGAGGCGGTCATGTCAAGGCAGTCCGGCTCTACGATGAAGGCACACCCCGACCCCGTCCGAAGCGGAACCGGGTATCCGCACACGAACAGTCCAGTCTTGGAGGTACGGAAACCATGAGAATCCAGGTCATCAACCCGATGGGCGTTGACGTGTACAACCCGATGGTCGAGCAGGCCATCGCAAGAGCCACCGCGCCCGATACGAAGGTCGAGGTTCGGTCACTGATGGGCGCCGGCGTCCCGGCCACCGCCTTCCTTCCGGCCCACTCGCTCATGATGAACCAGCTGCTCACCCAGGTCGAGACGGCGGAGCGGGACGGGTTCGACGCGGTGGTGATCGCCTGCGCCGCCGACCCGGGCGTCGAGGACGCCAAGGACCTGGTCGACATCCCCGTGACGGGCCCGATGGAGGCGGCCGTGGCGGCGGGTCGCGCCTTCGGCCAGCTGGCGGTCATCTGCCCCCGGATCGAGAGCGGCGAGGGTGAAAACCTTCCACAGAACGCCAACTGGATACGCCGCCTCATCCATCGATACGGCGCCGAATCCATCTTCGCCGGAGTGATCTCGGCCCCCAGCGGCCATCCCCCTGCAGACGAGGTCAACCGGCTGCTGAACGAGGATCCGCCGGGGCTGCGGGCCGCAGTCCGGTCTGAGATGAAAGTCTCGGCCACTACCACGGCGATGGAAGCCGCGGAGCGGGCCTACCGCGACCTCGAAGCGGAAGTGCTCTTCTTTGCCTGCACCCTGTGGTCGGGCCTGCTGGGCCCCATCCGCGAACAGGTTCCGGTGCGGGTACTCGATCCGCTCATCACTCCCGTGCTCTACGCGGAGATGCTGGCCAGGACCGGGAGTAACTGACAAGCAAGACCGATCGGCCGCTTCCCCAGCTTCGTTCGTCATCGAACGGTTGGAACGGCCGGGCAATAGACCCAACAAGGGAGGAAAGCAATGAACAGAACGAGATCGGCTGTCCGGTTCCGCCTGATTGCCGTCTTCGCGGTGCTGGCGCTCGTCGTCGCCGCCTGTGGCTCGGATGATGCCGAGCCGGAGAGCACGCCTGCGACCACGGCCGCGCAAGCCCAGACGACCACGACGGCGGCAGCTGTCACCGAAGAGGCGTCGGCGGAAGAAACGATGGAGGAACCCACCGAGGAGGCCCCGGCCGAAGAGACGATGATGGAGGAGCGGGTGCTCACCATCGGAGTGCCCGGCGACATCGAGACTCTTGACCCGTGTTGTGCCAACTTCATCAGAGCCCACGAGGCCCTGCTGATGGTCTACGACGTGCCGGTGATCCACCCCATCGTGGAGCAGAACGGCGCCATGGTCGGGGATGCAGACAACCTGCTGCCCCGCTACTTCGAGTCGTGGGAAGAGCATGACGACGGCCTGACCTTCACCATCAAGGTGCGGGAAGGCATGACCTTCGACGACGGCACCCCGATCACGGCCGAGACCGTTCGGTTCATGATCGACCGCAACCTCAACACCCCCGGTGGTGGCGCGTGGTTGCTCACCAACATCGCCTTCGTCACCAAGCCCCCGACAGTCATCGACGAGTACACCCTGGAGCTGGTGTCGGATCGGCGCAGCCCGATGGTGATGCAGTCCTTCTACATGTCGAGTTCGGCGGCGGTCGACCCGAACGTGGTGGCGGCCAACGCCACCGACGATGACCCTTGGGCGACCGAGTACATGGCGCGGAACGCGGACAACCCCAGCGGGCCTTACCGGCTGGTGAGCCGGACCCCGGACCAGGAAGTCGTGTTCGAGGCCCGGGAGAACTACTGGGGCGGCAAGCCCGCCTACGACCGGATCATCTGGAAGGTCATTCCCTCGCCCGCCGAGCGGGTTCAGCTGCTCAAGGCCGGAGTGATCGACCTGGCGGTCGGCCTCGGAACCGAGGAGTTCAACGCCTTGGACGGATCTGAGGGCGTGAAGGTCGTCCGAGCGCCTTCCAAGAACATGGCATACGTGGGCATGAACAACTCGATCGCCCCCTTCGACAATGTGACAATCCGCCAGGCGGTCTCCTACGGCGTCGACTATGACGACATCCTCGAGAACGTCTACAAGGGCGACGCCCGCCGCCTCTACGGGGCCATCCCCAACGGTTCGGCGGTCTCGCTGGGCGACGAGGTCGGATACACGCAGGACACCGCCAAGGCGCAGGAGCTCTTGGGCTCCAGCGGCTACGACGGCAGCACCGTGACCCTGTCGATCGATGCCGCCAAGGCCGAGCACGAGCTGATCGCGGTCCGCGTCCAGTCGGCGCTGCGCGAGATCGGCATGGACGTCGAGATCGAGACGCTCCCGTCCCCCGTGTTCGCGGAGCGCAAGGTCGGCAAGCAGCTGCAGATGTTCGTGGACGAGTTGCTGGCCTGGATCGACGACCCGAACTACCAGCTGTCCCTGACCCTCGAGTCCGGGGTGTTCGGCAACTACGCCGACTACAACAACGCCCGGGTCGACGAGATCATCACAGACGGTTGGGCTGAGCAGGATCCTGCCGCCCGTCGAGCCATCTTCGAGGAGGCCCAGCGGCTGATCTCGGAGGACGCTCCATGGGTCTTCCTGGCGCAGCCGGACTTCAAGTTCGCCATGCGCGAGGACGTGGACGGCTTCGTGCTGTACCCGAACGCCATACCTCGCTTCGCCGACCTATACCCGGCAGGCTGATCGAGAACCACCTGGGAGGGTGCGCGGATACCTATCCGCGCACCCTCTGAGGACCAGACAGAGGAACCAACCGAGGAGAGGGTATGCACCTCGCCGTCTACGTGCTTCGCCGGCTGGCGTACATGCTGGTGGCGCTATTCGGCGTGTCGCTGATCGCTTTCGTGGTGACCAGGGTGCTACCCGGCAATCCGGCTTACATGATCGTGGGGGTCATGGCCGACGAGACTACGGTGGCGGCCGTCACCGAGCGGCTCGGCCTTGACCTCCCGATCCACGAGCAGTACTTCCGGTACGTACAGCAACTGGCATCTGGCGACCTAGGCGACAGTTGGCGTACCCGGAATCCGGTCACGACCGACATCGGGGCACGCTGGCCGGCCACCATCGAGCTCGGAACCACGGCTCTGATCCTGGCGCTGGCCTGGTCGGTGCCCTTCGGGATCATCTCGGCGCTGCGCAGGCGTTCCATTTCCGACCGGCTCGCCAATTTCATCTCCGGGCTGGGTGTGTCCATACCGGAGTTCTGGCTCGGCCTTATCCTGCTGCTTTTCTTCTTCGGCGCCAAGGAGTGGGCCCCCGCCCCGATAAGGCCCCTCCTGGAGTGGGCGCCCGCCCCGATCGGGCGCACCCTGGGCAGTCCGCCCGCCCACACCACCGGCCTGTTCACAGTCGATGCCGTCCTGGCCCGTGATTGGGAGGCGTTCCGCGCCGCTGCTCACCAACTGATCCTGCCCGCAGCCACCCTGGCGTTGGTGGTGGGAGCGCCTCTGCTACGCGTCACCCGTGGGTTCATGCGGGAGACGATGTCGTCACATCACATCCGCTCGGCCCGGGCCCTGGGTGTCCCGGAACGCTCCATCGTGCTCCGTCACGCTCTTCCCAATGTCCTTCTCCCCGTGTCCACCATGGTGGCGATCATGTACGGCTACCTGCTGGGCGGTACCGTGCTCGTCGAGTTCGTGTTCGCGTGGCCCGGCATCGGCAAGTACGCCATCGACTCCATCAGCGCCTCCGACTTCGCCCCGGTGCTCGCCGCCGTACTGCTGAGCGCTCTCTCCTACCTGGTCGTGTACCTGGTGATGGACATACTGCACTTCATGATCGACCCGAGGACCAGAACATGACGTCCCGGGCGGCGACGAACGCCACGACCACCGATAGGAGCCGCTTTGGAAGGGTGGTTCGCGAGGCGCTCCGGAGGCCGGCCTATCTGTCCATGGCGACCATCGTGCTGGTCGCGCTCATCGGGCCCCTTCTCGTGAGGGATCCGCTGGAGTTCCTTGGCGACACACTGGCGGGCCCTTCGGCCGAGTTCTGGTTCGGGACCGACCAGTTCGGCAGGGACATTTTCGCCCGGGTGGTTCACGCCGCCCGGCTCGACCTCTGGGTGGGCCTGATCGCGGCTGCCCTGGCGGTCACGGTAGGGATGCCCCTCGGGGCCCTTGGCGCCTACCGGGGCGGCCTCTTCGACACGCTGCTCCTGCGTATCTCAGAGTCCTTCCAGGCCTTCCCCACCCTGTTGCTAGCCCTCGGGATCGTGGCAGCCCTGGGGCCCAGCATCCCCATCCTCGTCGTGATCATCGCCCTGGTGAACGTGCCCGTATACCTGCGCCTCACCCGGAGTGCGGTGAAACCCCTGGTTGACTCGGACTTCGTGCTCGCAGCGCGGTGCGCCGGTAAGAGACAGGGCGCGATCCTGCGCCGCCATGTCCTTCCCAACGTGTCGGAGATCATTTTCGCCCAGTTCTCGGTGAACGTGGCCTGGGCCATCCAGATCCTGGCCGCCCTGAGCTTCGTCGGGCTCGGCGTCCAGAAGCCCACGCCCGAATGGGGCGCCATGGTGCGAGACGGCGCCGACTACACCATCTACGGCCAGTGGTGGGTTTCCGTCTTCCCAGGACTGGCGATCCTGGCCACCGTCCTGACCCTCAACTACCTGTCCGACGAGATCAGGCACGGGCAACGACGGTCGATTGGAAACCGATGACCGGCAAGCCATCCTCTCCGGTGACCGAGTCCCCTCCCCTCCTGGATATCGAGAACCTGACGGTCGGGTTCCGTACCGGCCGGGAGACCGCGTCCATACCGCTCCAAGGCGTGAACCTGCGGGTGCCACGCGCCACCCGCATGGCCCTGGTGGGAGAGTCCGGATCCGGCAAGAGCCTCACCGCGGCCGCGGTGATCGGCATGCTGCCGAAGGGGGCGGAGATCCTGGCAGGGTCGATCCGGCTGGATGGGGAGGAGATGCTCGGCGCTTCGAAGCAGCGCATCCGCGATCTGCGCGGCCGGCAGATCGCCATCATGTTCCAGAACCCCCGTGCGTCCCTCAACCCGGTCTTGACGGTCGGAGGCCAGATCGCGGAGGTCATCCGCACCCACTCCGATGCCGGACGCCGCGAGAGCCGCCGGCAGGCGATCGACCTGCTCGACCAGATGGGTGTATCTGACGCCCGTCGGCGGGCCGGCGATTACGTGCACCAGTACTCGGGAGGAATGGCACAACGGGCCGCGCTGGCCATGGCCCTCTCGTGCCGGCCTGATCTGCTGATCGCCGACGAACCCACTACCGGGCTTGACGCCACCCTCCAGCAGCAGGTTCTCGAGCTGGTGGTGGAACAGGTCGCCACCCGAGGCGCCTCGTTGCTGCTCATCACCCACGACATTGCCATCGCCCGCCAGACCTGCGAGCGCACGGCGGTCATGTATGCCGGTCGGGTCATGGAGAGCGGGCCTACCGCTTCGGTTACGGAGCGGCCCGCCAATCCATACACCGGTGCACTGCTTCGCGCATTCGCCACCGTGGACGAAGGCCGTATGTACGCCATCCCGGGGACCGTTCCCACCCTGCTGGGTCCGCTGAGCGAATGCCCCTTCGCCAATCGCTGTCCAGATGTCGCCGACGAGTGCCGTGACGGCGTGCCCGAACTCCGGACCATCGAGGATCGGGAGGTGGCGTGCGTGAAGGCATGACTCCCCCGCTCCTCGAGGTTCGCGACCTGGTCAAGGACTACGTGTCCCGCGACGCCAAGCTCCGGCAACGGGTGGTCAGGGCGGTAGACGGCGTCAGCTTCGAGGTATGGCCGGCCGAAACCTTCGCCATCGTCGGCGAGTCCGGCTCCGGCAAGTCCACCGTGGGACGGGTGATCCTCAAGCTGACCGACGCCACCGATGGTCACGTGTCACTCCTGGGCGAGGACATCCTCGAAATCGACGAGAAACGGTTCCGGCCCATGCGGCGACACCTGCAGATGGTGTTCCAGGATCCGTTGGCGGCCTTCGACCCGAGGGCGACGATCCGGTCCAGCCTCCGCGAGTTCGCCGAGTTCGGGGGGGAGCGCACCCGCTCCCAGCAGAACGAGGCCATCGCAGAAGCCATCCGCAACGTCGGGCTGCCTCCCGAGATCGCCGATCGGCGGCCGGCCGAGGTCAGCGGGGGCCAGCTACAGAGGCTGAGCGTGGCCCGCTCCCTGCTGGTCGAGCCGCGGCTGCTCTTCCTGGACGAGCCCACCTCGTCGCTGGACGTGTCCATCCGGGGACAGATCGTCAACCTGCTGACCAGCCTGCAGGAGAGCGACAGCCTCGCCTACCTGCTGGTGGCCCACGACCTCCGGGTGGTTTACGCCATGGCCCACCGGGTGGCAGTGATGTACCTCGGCCAGTTCGTCGAGATCGGCACCCGGGATCAGGTCTACGGGCAGGCCGCACACCCCTACACCCGCGGTCTGCTGGAAGCTGCTCAACTCGAAGAGCCCGAGCGCCTGGGGGCGCCGGTCCGCCTGTCGGGGGAGATCAGCACCGACCACCTCGGATCGCCCGGATGCCGCCTGATGCCGAGATGTCCATATTCGGAGTCGAAGTGCGCCGAGCCCCAGCCGCTTCGTGAGACCCGAGCCGGCCAGTTGGTCCGGTGCTGGAAGGCCGTAGAAGTACCCGTTTCCATTGGATTACCCGAGCCGCCCTCACCGGCCGATAGGAGTTAGAACATGTACGTAGACCCCGTAACCGTCGAGGTGATCCGCAACGCCTTCATCTCGATCGCGTCGCAGATGAACAACAACCTTGCCCGCTCCGCCTACACCCCCATCATCTACGAGATGAAGGACTGTTCGGTGGGCCTCTTCGACGCCCGCGGGAACCTGCTCGGGCAGGCGCCCGGCCTGCCCATCTTCCTCGGGAGCCTGGAAGCCGCCATCGACGTCACGCTCGAGCATCTGGGCGGCGCGGAGGCCTGCCGGACCGGCGATGTCTACGCGGTCAACGACAGCTACATGGTCGGCAGCCACCTGAACGACGTCAACGTGATCTCGCCCATCTTCCACAGCGGGGAGTTGGTCGGGTTCGGCGCTACCAAGGCCCACTGGCTGGACATCGGCGCCAAGGACCCTGGCCAGGCGATGGATTCCACCTCCATCTACCAGGAGGGCTACCGGATCGCTCCCGTCCACCTCTACCGGGAGGGCAAGCCCGAACGGGGGATCCTGGACTTCCTTACCCGCAACAGCCGCCTACCCCGCTCGATCTGGGGTGATATGCACGCCCAGATCGCCGCCTGCCGGACCGGCGAGCGCGGGCTTTCCGAGCTGATCGATCGCTTCGGGCTGGACACGGTGACCGCTGCCGCCGAAGTCATCTTCGACCAGTGCGAACAACTCGATCGCGAGGCGGTGGCATCCATCCCCGACGGCGTGTACGAGACCGACGGCGAGATGGACAGCTGGGGGCCGGGGGGCGATCCGGTGTATGTCAAGGTCGTGGTGACGGTGGAGGACGAGGAGATCAGGGTCGACCTGGACGGGTCGGCGCCAATGACTCCCGGCTGCCTGAACTGCGGATTGGCCCAGTCCGAGGCGGCGGCCAACCTGGCCTTCAAGATGCTGATCAACTCCGACGTTCCGGTCACCGCCGGCACCTTCCGCAACCTCACGCTCAGCGCTCCGGAGGCATCCGTGTTCGACGCCCGGGAACCGGCGGCCTGTCAGTACTACTACCCCCACCTCGGGATGATGATCGACCTGTTCATCCGGGCGCTGGCGCCGGCGGTCCCCGACCGGGTGGTGGCCGGCCAAGCCGCCGACCCGATGAACGTGCTCTTCAGCGGCCCCAACCCCCGGACCGGCGAGGACTTCGTGGTAGGCGAGGCCACCGCCGTCGGCTGGGGCGCCTACCAGGGCGGAGACGGCACCAACGGGCTGATCAACTACGGCGGCGGCGACCTCAAGAACATCCCGGTCGAGGTGATGGAGTCCCGCTACCCGATCCGGGTCCACCAGTACTCGGTCTGGCCCGACTCGGGCGGTCGGGGCAGGTGGCGGGGCGGTCTGGGAGTCCTCCGCGATTACGAAGTGCTGGCCGACGACATCACCGTATCGACCTGGTTCGAACGCACCAGAACCCCCGCCTGGGGATTGTTCGGCGGCGAGGACGGCGCTGCCACCGACGTCACGCTGACCGTGGACGGGGAGACGGTCCCGCTACTCAAGGCCAACCAGATACCGGCGCCGAAGGGATCGCGACTTCACGTGGCCACCGGCGGAGGTGGGGGCTACGGCGTCCCGGAGGAGCGAGACCCCGAGCTGGCCACCGAGGACCTGATCGACGGGTACGCGACCGGATAATGTCCGGCGCCCACACCCCGACCTCACCCCTCCGCATCCGGGGCGCGTCCTGGCTGGACACGGCCACCGGTGAGTCGCAGGTTTGTGACCTGCTGATCCAGGACGGAGTCATCCAGGCCGATGACGGGCGCCAGGCGGATACCGTCGATGGCTCTGGCTTGCACGCCATGTTCGGCCTGTGGGATTGCCATGCCCACGCCGGCGGGCTCATGTACGACCCGGACGCCACCGGCTACTTCGAGGCGGCCCCCGATCGCACCATCCGGGCCGGGGAGAACTTCCGCCAGGCGGTGGAAATGGGTGTCACCGGGGTGCGCTGCGTGGACGAGGCCGACGATCTGGACCTGGCCTGGGGCCGGGCCTACTCCGCCGGAACCACCCTCGGACCCCGGGTAACCGGCGCGGGGAGAGGCGTCCGCACCACGGGCGGCCACGGCACCGCCTTCCCCCGGGTCTACACCCAGATGGGCGCCGAGTTGGTCGTCGACGGGCCCGATGCGATGGCCCGGGCGGTCCGCCGCCAGGTCGAGCGAGGGGCGCAGTGGATCAAGATCATGTTGACCGGAGGCCTCTACAGCCCGTTCGAAGCCGCCGACGAGGGCCAGTTCACGGAGGCGGAGCTGTCGACCCTGATGGAGGTGGCCAACCAGCGCCACATACCGGTGGCGGCCCACTGTGGGGGCACGGAACCGGCCATCTCCTTCTCGGAACTGGGCGGGCGCTCGATCGAGCATGGCTACATGCTCGACGAGCAGGCTGCCGAGGTGATGGCCCGCAACGGTACCTGGCTGGTGGCCACCGTCGGCGTGACCCACGACCAGGAATACATCCAAAGTCAGGGTTGGCCAGAGCACGCCGCCAACCGGTCCCGGGAGCTGATGCCGGTCCACGCCGCAGCCCTCCGAGCCTGCATCGAGGCGGGTGTTCAAATCGCCGTCGGCGCCGACCTGAACCCGATCGGTCCCCGCTTCCACCGGGAACTCGAGATGCTGGAGCGGGCCGGCATGGACCGAAGGTCGGTCCTGCACGCCGCGTCGGTAGGCGGGCGATCACTCAACGGCTTCGGCGACTGCTCGACTCCCGATCCCGGTGCGGCGGCCGACCTGATCCTGGTAGAGGAGAACCCGATGGAGGCGCTCCATACCCTGAAGGAGCCCGTCCTCGTCATCACCCACGGCCGGGTAGTGGTCTCTCCTGAACCGCCGGTCACGGACGAGTGACCACTGCCAAACGCTGGAATAGGTCATGGCCCGCGTTTTGATGAGCGATGTCTACACCCTGCCCTGGTGACCGCCGACCGGTTTTCTCTTAGGTGTAGAGCTCAACCGGCGATGGGTTCGAACAATCCGAACTCATTGCCACCCGGCTCCCGTACTCCTGCCCGCCGACCCACGCCCGGTATCTCCTGGATGCTGCTGCTGAGAACGCCCCCGGCCTTCTCGCAGGCTTCGACGGCGCTCTCGAGGTCGGCCACCTGAACGGTGTTCATCGTGTACGGCCCTGTATCTCCCGGCGCCAAGGCGCCTACGGCACCGTCTATGCCGGGCGCCTCGTCGCCGGTGGTGGCCAGCCAGTAATCGAAGTCGGCCCACCGGTTGAAGCTCCAGCCGAGGGCTTTCTCGAAGAAGGCCACCGAAGCGGCCGGATCGGCCGAGTAGATCTCGAAGTGAACAGGACGGGCGCCCATATGGTCCTCCGTCGGAGCGAATGGCCGTGTGCCGCCCGCGTCATCACCGGCACCGATGCGCCGGGCGTGATACACTTGATCGAAAGTTAGCGCCGATTTGACCAGTCAGCTTGCGGGCGCTCTAGAAAACCAGCTAAAGCGACCGGGCGTTTCACAGGAACACCACATGGGGCCGCAGCAGTTGGGCGGCCCTTTTCGCGTGGAGGAGCCTTTCGGAGCACCGGCGTCCTGGCGGAAACGGAGGAGGCCGTGCCCTCATCGAACCCGGCAATGAACACCTCGTTTGTCCGATTGCTCTCGGATTCGGCCATCCTGGTGGCCGATGGAGGCTTAGGAACCAGCCTGTTCGCGCTGGGAATGCCGCCGGGCGCCTGCCCCGAGTTGTTGAACGTGGAGCGTCCGGAGATGGTGGTCGAGGCGCACTCAGGCTTCCTGGAGGCGGGATGCGACATCGTTCTCACCAACACGTTCGGGGCCAACCGGCGACGGCTCGTCCTTCACGGACTCCAGGACCGGGTCGCTGAACTGAACCTAGCGGCCGTGGCGCTGCTCCGGCGGTTGACCGACCGGCTCGAACGACCCATGGCGGTAGCAGGGAGCGTCGGACCCACAGGTGACCTGCTGGCGCCCCTGGGCCCGCTGGAGCATGACGCCGCTGTCGAGGTGTTCCGAGAGCAGATCGGCGCCCTCGTGCGGGGTGGCGTCGACGTGGTCTGGATCGAGACCATGTCTAGCCGGGAGGAGTTGGAAGCTGCGTACGAAGCGGCCCGATGTTTCAGGACGCCCGTCGTGGCGACGATGAGCTTCGATACCCACGGCCGGACCATGATGGGTTTCCGTCCCGAGCAGTTGGCCGCCTGGAGCCGCGACCAGGCCTTCGTTCCGGCGGCGGTCGGGGCCAACTGCGGCGTAGGAGCCGGCGACGTGGTTCTGGCCGTGAGCGAGCTAGCCGAGGCGGGCCCGGGAACGGCCATCGTGGCCAAGGCGAACTGCGGCCTGCCCGCCTATACCGAGGGACACCTGGCGTATCCCCATGGTCCGGAGACCATGCCCGTTTACGTCGATCTGGCGATCAGGGCAGGGGCGCGGTTGATCGGCGCCTGCTGCGGGAGCGGACCCCGACACATAGCCGCCATCAGGGAGGCGGTCGATTGCCGACGTTCCTCGGAAAGGGTCACCCGCGAGGAGATCGCTCGCCGCCTACCCCATGCACCGCGCCCATCCCGTCCCGCCACAACCCAGCGAGGGCGCCGCCGCCGAGTCGCCAGGGTCTGAGCCTTCTACAGCCACTGGCCGCTCTCGGAGGAGGATGCTGACCCGATGACGACGCCCTCCCTGCATGCCAACTCCTTGGCGACATGCCGGGTCGGCTTGCCCGACGTGCGGACCGAATCGACCGGGTTGTCTAGAGGGAAGAATCCAACACAGCCGGCCGTACGATCTGGATCGGACGGCCCAATCCTGAGGGCCTTGCAGGTACCAATAGAGGCGGAACCGGTATGATCGAGTCGTTCCTTACCCACCCGATAGCTGCTGACTACGTGTTCGAGGAGGCTTGCTACAAGCTCTCCTGAGGGGGTGTCGGTTGGGATCGTCGGATTCCTCCCCTAGGCGAAAGGCGGGTCGCGTCCTGTGGCGACAATGACCGGTGGCAAAGCGCTTGTGAGGTCGCTCGTGAACGAGGGCGTCGAGGTCGTGTTCGGGATACCGGGGATACAGGTCTACGGAATCATCGCCGCGCTGCGGGACGAGCCGGGCATCCGCATGATCACGACCCGACACGAGCAGGCTACGACGTTCATGGCGGACGGTTACGCACGTTCTTCCGGAAGGCCGGGGGTAGCCCTCGTCGTGCCGGGGGCGGGCCTCTACAACGCGGCGTCCGGCTTGACCAATGCGTTCGCGCGTTCTTCCCCGGTGCTGGTCATCGCAGGACAGATCCCGCGCGGCGCGGTCGGCAAGAATCTCGGAGCCGTCCATGAGGTCATGGACCAACCCGGAACCGTACGGTCGGTAACCAAGTGGCAACGACAGGCATCCAGGCCTCGAGACATACCTGATGCGGTGTTCGAAGCGTTCAGGCAGCTGCGCACGGGCCGACCGCGCCCAGTCCTGCTCGAGATCCCGCCCGAGGCCGGGGTGGAGCGAGAAGAAGTCCAACTGCGGAGCCCCGCCCTTGTCTCGCGCATCGTGCCGAGTCGGAAAGACCTCGAGGAGGCCGCCAGGGTCATCGGCGCGTCACGGACACCGCTGATATTCGCAGGTGGGGGCGTGGCGCGCTCGGACGCGGAGGGAGCCCTGGTCAGGCTCGCGGAGGCGACAAACATCCCTGTGGTGACGTCCAGCGGCGGCAAGGGAACCATTCCCGACCGCCATCCGCTCTCGTATGGCTCGTGCTTCAGTCCCCGGGGCGAGCGGCAGGAGATGAACCAACTCTACGAGGTGATGCAGTCCGCCGACGTAGTGATAGGAATCGGCACACGATTCTCGTTGGGTAATCCGGCCGGTGAGTCATCAGTCCTAGTGAACATCAACATGGACGACAGCGAACTAACCAGGGTCCATGCCAGCGCCATCCTTCTGCACGGTGACGCCAAAGCGACTATCGAAGCCCTGCTCCCGCTACTTGTCGAGGCCGGCGCAGGAGACCGTCCGTCACCCGCAGAGGCGGTCGCCGCGGCCCGTAGCCTCATCGCCTACTACGACATCCGGCTCAAGGAGCCTCAGTACGCCGTCCTCGAAGCGATGCAGACCGGCATCCCCGAAAACGCGTTCATGGTGTGGGATGTCACGCAACTCGGCTACTACGCCCGTACGCACTGGAAGGTGGACCACCCGAAGACTTACATAGACTCCGGCTACTCGTTCAACCTCGGCTACGCCTTCCCTACGGCTCTGGGGGTGAAGGTCGCACAGCCCGACCGCCCCGTGGTCTGCGTGACCGGTGACGGCGGTTTCATGTTCAACTCATCCGAACTGAGCACGGCCGTCAAGTACGGCATCAATGTGGTGACGGTGGTCTTCAGAAACGACTCCTACGGCAACGTTGCCCGCGACCTCGATGAGGCGTTCGGCGGCTCCTACGGGACCGACCTGCACAACCCGGACTTCGTCATGTTCGCCGAGTCGTTCGGCGCAGAAGGCATGAGCGCGGAGGACCCCCTCGATCTCGAGCGGCTGATCCCGCTCGCACTCGAGCACGATGCGCCGGTGGTCATCGATGTGCCTTTCGGGGACATGCCGATACCGCGCGCACCACAGTTCGCGCCCTTCTACAACCTGCCCTGGACAATGCCGCAGGAAGGACTGATCGACCCTTAGGCAACTCTTGAGCGCACGTCGGCCAACCAGGAATCGGCCTGCTCACGGGTCGCCTGGTCCGGCACGCCGGCTAGCAACAGGTACCCGTCCTCGTCAACATACGAAGCGTCGACATCCTCTCGTAGGGCCCGGCCCGCCGGATCGTCTACCTGGCCGACCGAGTCCGCCGGGTAGGAACCGAGGAACTTGACGCTGGCCGCTCTCATCTGCAGATTGCGGAGGGCATCTCCCAACGCTTCGTCCATCACATGCCCCTCACAATCGATAAGGAAACAGTAGTTTCCGAGACTCGCCTTGGTCGGGCGACTCTGCAGACTGGTGATGTTGATGGACCGGGCGACGAATTCGCCGAGGATGCCCACCAACGACCCAGGTGCGTCAGCACGCTGGTACACGACCAGGCTGGTCTTGTCCCGCCCGCTCGGTGGCGGAACGGAATCGCGGCCCACCAGCGCGAACCGTGTCTTGTTGCCGCGCCTGTCGGCGATACCCGCCGCCAGCACTTCCAGGCCGTAGACACGGGCGGCCCGCGGCGGAGCGATCACCGCCGTGTCCAGGCTTCCCGATTCGACCAGATCACGCGCCGCCTCGGCGGTCGAGTTGGCCGCCACCATCACCACGCCGGGCAGGTGCCGGATAAGGAACTTGCCGCACTGGGCAGATGCGACGGGGTAAGAGCGGACATATTTCACATCATCGAGTTTCGCGCCCGGAAGCGCCATCAGCATCAGGCGAACGTCCATCGTCACCTCACGCTGGATCAACAGGCCGGTGCCGAAGGCAAGGGCATCGATGCTGGAGGTGACTACCCCTCGATCATGTTCTCGATCGGGACCAACGCGAGGTCCACGGCGCCTGTTTCCAATTCGGGCTTATATACGTGACTTGACAGCGTGGGCGTCCCAACCCGAGACGTGTCA